>VOFC01006910.1_pt1:272500-477988 | contig 477988 bp, 524 predicted proteins | sample 5384161 | NCBI WGS metagenome assembly VOFC01 (sample SAMN12384722, study PRJNA508395) | human gut metagenome | isolation source: healthy gut B | host: Homo sapiens | reverse complement strand
TTCCACAAGCTGTCTGATCAGACAGACCAGGGAAATGCATTTGGTAACTGGGATCCGGATAAGTTCTGTGTAGAAGATTCTGCTTTTGGATTTATCCGTATGAAAAATGGGGCAGTGATCGAACTGGAATCAGCCTGGGCACTGAACACACTGGAGGTTGATGAGGCAAAAACAAGCCTGTGTGGTACCAAAGCCGGAGCTGATATGAAAGATGGCCTTAGAATCAATTACATCCACCATAATACACAGGTAGTAGAGAAACCGGAATTATCAAACGGTGGAGTAGCATTTTTCTCAGGAAAAGAAAAGTCAGCAGCAGACTATGAACAGGAATTGTTTTACCACATCGTTGTTGATGGGGCAGAACAGGTTGTGAAGCCTGCACAGGCTGCAGTTGTCACACGTATTCTGGAAGCGGTGTACCGTTCAGCAGAGAGTGGAGAAACCATTTATTTTGATTGAGGGAAAAGAAGATTATGGAACAAAAAAAATTAAAACAGTTGTTGTCTGAGATGTCATTGCGTGAAAAGATTGGGCAGATGATACAGCTGACTGGAATTTACTTTGATGATGATGCGGTACTTACCGGGGAGGTGGGGGAAGACCAGCCACCTCAGTGGGTGACTCAGTATGCTGGTTCTGTACTAGGTATGATCGGGGCAGAAAAGCTCAGGGGAATTCAGAAAAAATATGTGGAAGCGCATCCGCATCATATTCCATTGCTGTTTATGGCAGATGTCATACATGGGTGCAGGACCATAGCTCCGATTCCTTTGGGACAGGCTTGTTCGTTTCATCCGGAACTGGTTAGAAAGATGGCGAGACATGCCGCAGCAGAGTCTGCTTCTGAGGGGATCAGGGCTACGTTTTCTCCAATGATTGATGTATCCAGAGACCCGAGGTGGGGGCGGATAATGGAGTCTTTCGGAGAGGATCCTTTTCTGAACGGAGTTATGGGAACCGCAATGCTTAGAGGATATCAGGGCGAAGAAGGAAAAGACCCGGCAGGGAACAAAAAAATACCGGAGTCCGGTATCGCAGGCTGTTTAAAGCATTTTGCAGGTTATGGTGCAGTGAATGCGGGAAGAGAATACAATGATGTGGAAATATCACAGAGAACCTTCCGGGAACAGTATCTCAAACCATTCCGTATGGCAATGCATGCAGATCCGGCAATGGTGATGACAGCGTTTAATGCTGTTGACCGCAGACCGGTCAGTGGAAACAAGGAACTGCTTGAAGGCACTCTCAGGGAAGAAATGGGTTTCAGTGGCACTGTGATTTCAGATTGGGGATCCATAGGGCAGTTGGAGGAACAGAATGTAGTGTCAAGCCAGAAAGAGGCCGCAGAGGCCGCAGTCCGTGCGGGAGTTGACATTGACATGATGAGTCCGGCATATATGTTCCATCTGGAAGAACTGGTTAAAGAAGGGAGTATTCCAACTTCGTTGATAGACAAAAGTGCATGGAATGTGCTGGTGATGAAGAATCGGCTTGGCTTGTTTGAAAATCCATTTGCAGGAATGCAGGGAGAAGAACCGTTGTCTGCTGAGGCAAAGAAAACCGCGCTTGCGCTGGCATGTGAGAGTTCGGTTCTTCTGAAAAATGATGATATGCTTCCTCTGAAACCGGAGAGGAAGGTATTTTGGGGCGGACCTTATGTGGAGTCAAGGGAATTGCTGAGCAGATGGGCAATTTTCGGCCGTTATGATGATGTGGAAACGATCAGAGAAGTCCTGAAAGCCCGGAAGATGCCGGTTCGTTTTCTGCCAGAATGTGAGATTCTGACAGAAGAGGAAAGGAGGCTGTGGCAGGCTGAAAACTGTAGAATTCAGGACAGCGGAGAACAGGATAAAGAGATACCTGAAATATGCGTGAATAGTGGAAAACAATATGCCACACTGGATGAAATTGAACCGGAGGATACCGTGGTACTTGTACTTGGAGAACATGAGGCACAGTCAGGTGAAGCCGCGAGCAGGGCATTTCTTGATCTGCCGGAAGGGCAGCAGAAGTTTTTTGATGCAGTAGCTGGCCGTACCTCCCATATTGTGACGGTCATTCTATCGGGCAGGCCGTTGGATATACGGAAAATAGCGGAGAAATCCCAGGCTGTCCTTTTTGTCTGGAGACCGGGAACAATGGGAGCTGAGGCTGTTGTTCGCTTGGTGTATGGAGAAGAGACCCCATCAGGAAAACTGGCTGTGAGCATACCATGGTGTGTGGGACAGGTGCCTGTCAGTTACTGGGATGTAAAGACCGGACACCGGATGGTAGAAACGAATCCGGAGAATCGCTTTACGAGCCGGTATATGGATATTCCGAATGAACCGCTTTATCCATTTGGATTCGGTCTCTCTTACACAGAGTTCACCATTACCCCACCCATATTTGAGAAACAGGAAAGAGAGGATAAGATTGACATATCCTGCAAGGTGAAGAATGTGGGAGAAGTGCCTGGGGCAGAAGTCGTGCAGTGTTATGTGGAGACACTTTGTGCTCCTGTTGTGCGACCGGATAGAGAACTTATCCGGTTTCGGAAAATTTTTCTGTTGCCGGGTGAAGAGCAGGAAGTAAAATTTACGGTTAATCGGAAGGAACTAGCTTTTTATGGAGAGAATATGGAACTCATAGATGGAGATGTCCAGTTTCGTTTTATTGTTGGAAACAGTAGTAGGTCAGAAGCGGGGAGTATCCTTTATGCCTTTTGAGTTGACATTTGATGAATGATTCTCCGGGCATTTTGAGAATCTCAAATGTCAGGAAGAACATAATTTAAAGCAGGGGACATTGTGATGGAAAAAATCACAATGTCCCCTGAAATTTTTTCGGGATATACAAATCCCTACCCAAAAAATATGAAGAAAGTATTATGGGCAGAAAACATCAATGGACAGGAACCATTTGTAAAATCATGAATAGAATATCAGAAGGAATATAAGTGCAAAGACAGAATGTTTGTGGTATGCTAGAGACAGGAATCTGGTCGTAACGGTTTGTTGGTAAAATGGTGGATGGTTACGAATGACATTACGGAGGTGTTAGGCATGGGAAGTTATCTGAATCCGGGCTGCAAAGGCTTTGAGGAGAGCTTAAATTCCGCAATTTATGTAGATAAAACTGGGTTAATCGAAAAAGTTAATGCGGTTGTTGACACACGGCAGAAATATATTTGTGTCAGCCGTCCGCGGCGATTTGGAAAATCTATGGCGACGGATATGCTGGCAGCATATTACGATCAGAGCGTCGATACGGCGCGGTTGTTTGATACTCTGCAGATTGCAAAGGCAGAGACTTATCAGAAATACCGGAATCAATATGATGTGCTGAAAGTGAATATGCAGGAATTTTTAAGCATGACGCACAGTATGGATGAAATGCTTGCGGTTTTTCAAAAACGCATGATTGCAGATCTGAAAAGAGGATATCCTGATTATGTCATGGATGGAGAAGACAGTCTGGTGTTTGCGATGAAAGACGTATATGCACATACGAAGTGCCCGTTTATCATACTGATCGACGAATGGGACTGTCTGTTCCGCGAGTACAAGCAGGATAAAGAGGCGCAAAAAAAATATCTGGATTTCCTGCGGGTATGGATGAAAGATCAGGAATATGTGGCACTTGCCTACATGACCGGAATTTTACCGATAAAAAATACGGTTCGCATTCGGCACTCAACATGTTTACGGAATATTCCATGACCAATCCACGCGAGATGGCGGAGTTTTTCGGTTTTACCGAAGAGGAAGTGCACGCATTGTGCGCAACATACAAGCGCAATTTTGAAGAAGCGCAGGCGTGGTATGATGGCTATGAACTTGTCGCAATGGACGGAGAAAACCCCAAAATCTATTCCATGTACAGCCCGAAATCAGTGGTCGATGCAATGTTAAGCGGTCTGTATGATAATTACTGGAATCAGACCGAAACATATGAGGCATTAAAAATTTATATCCAGATGAATTTTGACGGGTTAAAAGATGCCATTGTGCGGATGCTTGCCGGGGATCGTGTGGAAATCAATACAGGGACATTTTCCAATGATATGACAACATTCCAGAACCGGGATGATGTTCTGACACTCCTGGTTCATCTGGGTTATCTGAGTTATCACTGGATGGACAAAACGGTGTCGATTCCAAACAAAGAAGTGTCACAGGAATATGTAAATGCAATCAGTACCATGGACTGGCATGAGGTGATTGATTCTGTCGAAGCGTCGAAAAATCTGCTGGAAGCGTTATGGATGCAGGACGAAGAGGCAGTGGCAGCAGGCATTGATAAAGCGCATCGTGAGATTTCCATTTTGCAGTACAACAATGAAAATTCGCTGGCATGTACGATCAATCTGGCGTTTTATTTTGCACGGGAATACTACACGATCATAAGGGAATTTCCGACAGGAAAAGGGTTCGCGGATCTGTGTTTTATTCCAAGAAAAATGCATGCAGACAAACCGGCGGTTGTGATTGAACTGAAATGGGAAAAATCCGCACAGGGAGCCATTGCGCAGATCAAAGACCGGCACTATACAGATGCCTTAAAGGAGTATCGGGGAAATCTGCTCCTTGCCGGAATCAACTACAACAGAGAGACAAAAACACATACGTGTGTGATTGAGCAATTAACAAAAGAAGACTGACAGGAGGAAACCAAAATGAGCAACGTATTAGAAGAAATGAAAACCAGAAGAAGCATCCGCAAATTCAAACCGGATGCCATCCCGCAGGAAATTTTAGACCAGATCATCGAAGCGGGAACCTATGCGGCAAACGGCAGAGGCGCACAGAATGTCATCATCATTCAAGTGACAAACAAAGAGAAGCGCGATGAAATCGCAAAGAAAAATGCAGAAATCATGGGAAGTGAGGGTGATCCGTTTTACGGCGCACCGGCATGCTCATCGTTTTAGGAAAAAAAACTGGCTTACGACACATGTCTATGACGGCAGTCTTGTGATGGGAAACCTGATGCTTGCAGCCCATGATCTGGGAATCGGCAGCTGCTGGATTCACCGCGCGAAAGAGGAATTTGAAAGCAGCTGGGGCAGGGAACTGCTTGCATCCCTTGGGATTGAGGATGAATATGAGGGAATCGGACACTGTGCGCTCGGCTATGTGGACGGGGATTATCCGGATGTTATTCCAAGAAAAGAAAACCGCGTCTTCTATTTGAAATAAAGATAAAAATTTGGGAAATAGGTGTTGTAACTGCACCTGTTTTCCAGCCACTTCCGAAAGTGGAAAATTTACAATTGTAAATATGAGTTGACGAGAACAGATAGATACGTTATTCTATATTTACAAAACTCACACCAATCAAATTCAGTCAAAAACAGGCTGGACAAATCGTTTAAAGCACAAGAAGTTCAGGTGCTTACAATACCACGAGTTTTAACAATTAAATATGGGATGGCATTTGGGAAAATGGCTTGTTTCTGCGGATGAATGATTGCTTAATTAATAGTGTATGTTATACTATAAAAAAAAGACTTTCATAACAATATCGATGCTCCCAGTGTCTTCTCTATTCACAAAAGGAAGAAGGAGAAGAATGATATGGCAAATGCAAAAAAGTATGATGACTTAACGTTTACAGATGATTTTATGTTCTGTAAAGTAATGACAACGAACCCGGAACTCTGTCACGAGTTGTTAGAACTTATTCTTGGAAAGAAAGTAGGTGCTTTCACCCGACTTGATCAACAGAAACCAATAGAAATGACGGCTGATGGAAAGGGCATACGATTTGATGTGTACAGCGAGGATGATTCCGGGATTGTGTATGATTGTGAAATGCAGACGAGCAAAAAAGATAATCTTCCGAAGCGTACGAGATATTATCAGGGAATGATAGATTTAAATTTACTTGAAAGGGGTGCGGATTATAAAGAACTGAAAAAGAGCTATGTGATCTTTATTTGTCCATTTGATCAATTTCAGGAGGGGTTACACAAGTACACATTTGAAAATCAATGTAAAGAGATACCAGAACTTGTATTGGGAGATGAGTCAACGAAAATATTCTTGTGTGCCGGTGGGCATGCAGATGATGTATCGGATGAAATGAAGGACTTTTTAAACTGGCTTACGACAGGACAGACAGGCAATAGCCAATTCGTGAATAAGCTTGAAAATGCTGTTCTGAAGGCAAAAAAACATGAGGAATGGAAGGTGGAATACATGACGTTACTTATGAGAGACAATGAAATGATGGAAAAGGGCCGTAATGATATGCTTTTTTCATTGGTGCAGGACGGAACACTGTCTCTTGAGATTGCAGCAACAAAGGCAGAGATGCCGGTGGAGAAGTTCGCAAAAGCCATGAAAGAAGCAGGATATTTTATCAGGGAGCTTCCATGAGAGAAGATTATCATATTTATTATGAAAATGAAGAAGAACTGTCCGTCTGGCAACCGGAAATAAAAATGTAATGGCAAATAGAAAGAAAAGGAGACAAAAATATGCCTTGTACAACGATATTAGTAGGAAAAAATGCAACCTATGATGGTTCAACCATGATTGCGAGAAATGATGATGCGGGTGGAAATGATCACTTTACGCCAAAGAAAATGATCGTGGTGCAGCCAAAGGAGCAGCCACGTGTATACAAAGCGGTACTTTCTTCCGTAGAAATTCCGCTTCCAGAAAATCCACTTCGCTATACGGCTATGCCAAATGCGGTGGAAGGAAAGGGAGTCTGGGGCGCGTGTGGAGTCAATGAGGCGCGGACCGGAATGACGGCAACCGAGACGATCACATCCAATCCACGTGTACTCGGTGCAGATCCACTGGTGGAAAACGGCATTGGAGAGGAAGATATTGTATCGTTAGTACTTCCTTATATCCACAATGCAAGAGAGGGTGTTCAGCGATTGGGAGAACTTCTGGAAACCTATGGTACTTATGAAATGAATGGAATTGCCTTTTCCGATCAGAATGAAATCTGGTGGATGGAGACCATTGGTGGACATCACTGGATTGCACGCCGTGTGCCGGATGATGCGTATGTGGTTATGCCAAATCAGCTTGGAATTGATGCATTTGATCTGGATGATGCATTTACCATGCAGGAAAATCATATGTGTTCTTCAGATATGCGGGAGTTTATTGCGAACCATCACTTGAATCTATCCATGGATGGCACTCTGAATCCGCGCGAAGCTTTTGGCAGCCATGACGATGCAGATCATGTGTACAATACACCGCGTGCGTGGTATATGCTGCGCTGCCTGAATCCACACACATACAACTGGGATGGACCGGATGCGGATTTTACACCGGAGTCCGATGATCTGCCATGGACGCTGGTACCGGAGCGGAAGCTTACTGTGGAAGATGTGAAATATGTGCTTTCTTCGCATTATCAGGGGACGCCATACGATCCATATGGAGCGTATGGAGATCCGGGGCAGCGTGGCATGTATCGTTCCATCGGTATCAACCGCAATGATTTTGTTGGTCTGGTACATATCCGCCCGGAGCATGGAGAGGATGCCAATGTACTGGAATGGGTTGCGTATGGTTCCAATGCTTTTAATGCCATGGTGCCGTTTTATGCGCAGGTGGAGGAAACTCCGGAATATGTGGCCAATACGACAGCAGAAGTTTCTACAGATAATTTTTACTGGGTAAGCCGGATGATTGGTGCGATGGCAGATGCCTCTTATAAGAAATCGGTGTTCCATGTCGAGCGGTATCAGGAGAAAGTGCTGTCTAAAGGACATGAGATTATCAATCATTATGATAAACTGCTGGAAAAAGAAACCGACGCAGGAAAGCGCATGGCATTTAAGACAGAAGCAAACAATGCGGTGGCAGATATGGTAAAAAAAGAAGCCGCCGATACACTTGATAAAGTTCTGTTTGAACTGTGTGGACAGATGAAGAATGCATTTGCCCGTTCCGATGCTTAACGTATCAGTTTCCGCCGCAGAAGCAGATATGCCGTGATCATAGCCGTACCGGTCAGTACCCAGGAGATCGGATAGATAATCATAACAACCCAGAATTCATGTACGGCACGGCAGACGGTGTTGATCCAGATGAGGCGCAGCACGCAGGAGCCAACCACGGTGATCAGAGCCGGTGTCAGGGAATGGCCAAAGCCACGCATGGCACCGCCGCTGATCTCGTAAGTGGAGGTCAGAAGTTCCAGTGTGGTGACGATCAGAAGGCGCTGTACGGCAAAAGTCAGGACATTCGGATCGGTCGTGTACAGGCGAAGGAAAAAGTCCCGGCCAAGTACAAAAATACCGGATAACAGACCACAGAATATCACGGAAAAAATCATGCAGAGACGGTATACTTTTTTGCACCGTTTAAAATCTCCGGCACCGTAATTCTGGCTCGTAAAAGTAACGGTAGTCTGGGCAAATGCGTTTACCATAAAATACGCAAAAAATTCAAAATTCAGTGCAGCTGCAGATCCTGCGATAGCGTTTGAACCAAAACTGTTAATCATGCTCTGGATGCAGACGTTGGCAAGGGAAAAGACCATGCCCTGCAGACCGGCAGGAACGCCAATGATCAGGATTTTTTTCAGTTCGCCCCAGTCAATGGACAAGCCAGAGAGGCTGACACGGATTGGTTCCTGTTCATGCAGTAAAATATAAAACAGAATACCGGAACTTACAATATTAGAAACAACGGTGGCAATTGCGACACCGGATACTCCCAGATGAAATACAATGACAAGAATCAGGTTCAGTCCGGTATTAATGATTCCGGCGGCAATCAGGGCATACAGCGGGCGGCGGCTGTCACCGATGCTGCGCAGGATTGAGGAACTGAAATCATAAAGCATGATAAATGGCATGCCGAGAAAATAGATCCGCAGATATAAAACTGCCAGATCGAGAACATCTTTTGGCGTTCCCATCAGTGTCAGTACCGGTCTGGCAATGAACTGCCCCAGTACAAGCACGAAAATGCCACTGCATAAAGCGACAACGATGGCGGTGTGAATTGCAGCTTTTACATGTTCTTCGGCTTTCTGTCCGATGTAGCGGGAAATAATTACGTTGGAACCGAGCGAAATCCCGATGAACAGATTAATCATCAGTGCGATGAGCGAACTGTTGCTTCCCACGGCCGCCAATGCACGGCTGCTTGCAAAACGGCCGACCACTGCGGTATCCACAGAATTAAATAATTGCTGTAAGATGCTACTGGCAGCCAGAGGCAGAGCAAAAATCAGTAATTTATTCCACAGTGTTCCGTGGGTCATATCAATTGTATTTTTCTGCTTTATTTTCATAGTTATAAAACCTTCTTTTTATCCTGTTTACTGGCAAACACGATTATAATCCCGGGCAAAAACAAAAGTCAATAGCCAGGCAGACGGGTTTTGACCTTTTGCATAATTGGGTATATAATCAACAAGGAGACAGGGAGAGGTATATCAAAATAAAGGTAGGGTATGAAAAAGAGAAGAACGAAGAAGGTAGCGTTTTCCATTCGGAGCAAGCTGCTGTTATTGCTGTCTGCATCAATGCTGCCATTTCTGCTGATTGCAGTATATCTGTTAATTTCCATAGCTAATTACAACCAGACATATCATGAGATTGTGGATCATCTTACCATTGCAAACACCTACAATATTCAATTCAAAGAACAGATGGATGAAAGTCTTTACAAAGTCGTTGTGGGATATGTTTCGATGGACAATATTGCAAATGATGAGACGCTTAAAGACCCGTATGTGCTTATCCGGAACCTGAAGAAGAGCTGTACCGGTTTGCGGGATGTGACGAGTGATTATGAAAGCCGTATGTGGCTGGATAGTCTGCTGCGCAATGTAGATACACTCAAAAACCGTGTGGATGATATTGCAGAAAATGTCAAAAAGGGTGATCGCTACGATGAGAATATCCGGCAGCTGGATGACAATATCTATATCCTGACAGAACTGATTCAGGAGGACATTCAGTACTATATTTATTATCAGACAAATTACATGGAGGCTGTGACAAACACCTTAAACCAGCAGATCCACACATTTGTTATTGTGTTTGCTGTAGTTCTTGCGGCACTGGGGATTGTTGTCGGAGGCGCAGGTTTTTTTGTTACGTCCGGAATATTACGCCCGCTGAGACAGCTTTACAATGCGACCGGAGAGATTTCGGAGGGAAATTTTGCTGTGCGGACACACGTAAAATCGCACGATGAAGTGGCGGTGCTTGCACACGGATTTAACGATATGGCGGAAAATATACAGATTCTGGTGAATAAGGTGCGTGAGGATGAACAGAAAATGCGGAAGGCAGATTTACGTCTGCTGCAGGAGCAGATTAATCCCCATTTTCTATACAACACACTGGATACGATTGTGTGGCTGATTGAGTGTAACGAGACAGAACAGGCAACGGAAATGGTTGTTACCCTGTCTGATTTTTTCAGACTTGTACTCAGTCATGGTCAGGAATTTATCAGTATCCGCATGGAGGAACAGCATGTCAGGAGTTATTTGCAGATTCAGGAGACCCGTTATCATGATATTATGGAATATCATATTTTAATAGATCCGGAACTCTATGGCTATCAGATTCCTAAAATGACATTGCAGCCAATCGTAGAAAATGCACTGTATCATGGGATCAAATGCAAGCGCTCCAAAGGACAGATCTGTATCCGTGGAGAAAAGAAACAGGATCTGCTGATACTGACGGTGACAGATGACGGCGTGGGGATGGAGGAAGCCGATCTGCAGGATTTGCAAAAAGAGATTGAAAAGCCATGCAAACAGACGGATCGTGGCTTTGGACTCGCAAACGTCAATGAACGCCTGCACATGTATTTTGGCGCGGAATATGGGGTAAAGATTGCATCCAGACCGGGGGGAAGGGACGCAGGTGACGATCGTGATTCCGGCGGTGCACAACGTAACAGGGGAGGCGATAACATGAAAAAGAGGCAGATGGATACCGGTCATCGGGTGTTTGATGCTGGTGCTTTTTCTGGCAGGTTGTGGAAAAACGATAGATATTCAAAGTACGGCAGAGCAGGAGATTCCCAGTCAGAATCAAATTGTGGTAGGGGTGTCACAGCTTGGCAGCGAGTCTATGTGGCGTACCGCAAATTCGGCATCCATCCAACAGGCACTGTGCAAAGAAAACGGTTATTTTTTACTGTTTAACAATGCCAGGCAAAAACAGGAAAACCAGATTAAAGCAATTCGCAGTTATATTTCGCAGCGTGTGGATTATATTGTCTTTTCACCCATTGTGGAGGATGGCTGGGAAACCGTGCTGCAGGAAGCAAAAGAGGCTGATATTCCGGTGATTGTCATGGATCGGAATGTCAGCTGTGATCCATCGCTGTATACGGCGTGGGTCGGTTCCGATTTTACGGAAGAAGGAAGAAATGCCGCGCGCTGGCTGGAGGAAGACCTGAAGGGGAAGAAATTTGATCAAAAGGAAACGGTACATATCGTGGTACTGCGAGGGACTTCCAATGCATCTGCAACGTTAGGGCGCACAAAAGGGTTTGCAGAGATTGCAAAGACGCATCCGAACTGGGAAATTCTGGATTCCGATGATGCTGATTTTACCACGGCAAAAGGCAGAGAAGTGATGGAAAAATATCTGCAGAAATATAAAGATATTGATGTGGTTGTATCGCAGAATGATGATATGACGTTTGGTGCAATCGAGGCAATTCGTGCGGCCGGAAAGACGACCGGGACGGGAGGCGATATTACGCTGATTTCTTTTGACGGAACGAGGAGTGCACTTGAAAAAGTAAAGTCCGGCGTGATCAATGTGGATATTGAATGTAATCCGTTGCAGGGAACATACATACAGGAAATTATCAACCGGCTGGAAGACGGTGAGCCGGTAGACAAAATTAATTATGTAGAAGAAAAAGTGTATACACAAAAAAATGTGCTTTCTGTTTTGGGAGACAGAGTGTATTAAAGGGGATAAAACAAATGTTAAAAGTATTTTTGGTGGAAGATGAGACCGTTATCCGTGAGGGGCTGCGGGACCGGATTCCCTGGGAACAGTATGGGTATCGGTTTGTCGGGGAGGCAGCAGACGGTGAAGTTGCACTGCCGCTGATTCGAAAGACACGTCCGGATGTACTGATTACCGATATTAAGATGCCGTTTATGGACGGGCTGTCACTCAGCCGGATTGTGCGGGAGGAATTCCCGAAGACAAAGATACTCATTATCAGCGGTTATGATGATTTTGAATATGCGAGAGAAGCAATTTCCATTGGCGTGGATCAGTATATCCTGAAACCGGTTACGAGAATGAGTCTGCGCAAGGTGCTGCAGGAATTAAAAGAAAAAATCGAGGCAGAGCAGGAGCAGGAAGATTTTCAGAGCAAACTGGCAAACGAAATGCACGAATATGAGCAGTTTTCCATAAGGCATTTCTTTGAGCAGGTGTTAGAAGGCGAGCTTTGTGTAACAGAAATTTATGATGAAGCTGCCAAATGGTCGCTGGATCTGTCAGCATCGTGTTACAATCTGCTGTTTTTGTACGTGCAGCAGGAAAAAGAGAATGGTTCCGAGCGGGAGATGAATACTTTTGTGCACCTGCAGGAAGAAATTCTGCAGTATTTTCTGCGTTTTCCGCAATATATCCTGTTTCGCTGGAACGTCAACTGTTATGGGGTTTTAGTCAAATGCGATGCGGAGGAAATGGAAGATTATACACAGCGGGCGATTGCACAGATCCAGATGAACTGCGAGTCACAAAACGCCAATGCAGACTGGTATGTTGTTGTGGGAACGCCTGTGGAACGGCTGTCGATGCTGAAAGAGTGTTATGATCGTGTAAATCATTATGGTGCATATCGTTTTTTGTATCCGCAAATGCATGTACTTTCGGAAGAGACATTAAAAAGTTATCTGCCGGCGCAGGATGACACGCGGATTGCGGAAGTAGATGCGACAAAAATGTCACCGGAAATTATCTCGGAATTTCTGGCAAAAGGAAGCAGCAAAGAAGTATACAACTTTGTAGAGTCTTATCTGCAGAGCATATCCGAGGTAATACATTCCGTGATATTCCGTGACTATGTTGTGCTTAATATCCGGTTTACGGCGATTGCGTTTATGGAGCGAAACGGTGTGACAAAAGAAGAATTTCTGGCGCATATCGGCAAATACGGAACCAATGTGCATGTGCAGCAGGACGAGGTATTTGAATATTTCCTGAGTATTTTACAGACGGCAATCGATCTGCGTGATGAACAGAACACCAATCTGAGCAGTAAAACGTTAAAAAAAGCACTTGCTTATATTGATGAGCATTACACGAGTGAGAATTTATCGCTGGGTACCGTTGCGTGCGAGGTACAGGTGGGTGCTAATTATTTAAGTTCTGTCTTCAGTCAGAATATGCAGAAGACATTTACCGAATATATTTCGGAAAAACGTATGGAAAAGGCAAAAAAGCTACTGAAAAGTACGGAACTTCCGACATCGGAAATTGCCGCACAGGTGGGGTACAAAGATCCTCATTATTTCAGTTTTGTATTTAAAAAGACGCAGGGGTGCAGTCCGCGTGAATACCGCAGCAGTATTTAAAGCTTCCAGGGAATTTCTGTGGAAGAGACTAAAATCCCCTGCAGCTGGTGGAGGAGAACCCCGGCGGCGCGGCTGCCAGGCGCTTCGGCCGGGGTCAGGGAGAGAAACTCTGTGTGTCCAAAGTGGCACAGGTAGCTGTGGTCAAAGGAGGCAACCGTAATCTCCGGTGGCTGTGGCAGGTCTGAGACAGCACGGCAAAGTGCATAGGCAATGGTATCATTATAACAGACAATAGCGGTGCAGGAAGAAATGAGTTTCTGCATCGCTTTTTGTATGCCATAGTCCGGATCATCGGAAAAATACCAGCATATCAGGGAATCTTCCGGAAGTGCACCTGTGTCCCGCAGGGCATGCAGCATCCCCTGGCAGCGCAAAAGTCCGGAACGCATATCCGCAGGAAAGATCGCACCGATGCGGGTATGGCCGGTGGCGAGCAGATGCCGGGTGAGCAAAATGCCACCGCCAAAGTCATCCATGGTGACGCATGGGCAATTGGTCAGTTCCGGATAGGATTCCTGTAAAAAGAGAACAGGGCATTTCTTTTTCTGCAGTTTACGGTACAGATCCAGATTCGGGTTCGTGCGCGCAGTTTTTACACCTTCCACAAGCAGGGCGCGCGGCGGCTGGTGGAGAATCTTCTGTAAAAGAGTATGTTCTGTGGAAAAGGTGTTTTCCGTGATGTGTACAGTCGTGGAAAAGCCCTGTGCCGCAAGTGTTTTTTTGATGTCATGCAAAAGCATCGGATACAAATAAGCAGAGTCACTGGAGAGCAGAAGGTCGATCCGGTCTTCTCCGCGGCTGCGTCCCGTGATATAGGACCCGCTTCCCTGCCTTTTTTCGATTAATCCCTCCTGTTCCAGAACGGACAGTGCCTGCCGCACGGTCTGGCGGCTCACTTTATAGCGCTGGCTGATGGCAGCTTCGGTTGGAAGCCGGTGAATTCCATTGGCTGTATAATCCGGTAATTGTTCGCGCAGGTGTCCTGCCAGCCATTTATATTTGATTGCCATAAAATTTTTCCTTTCTTTGGTGGAAACAGGCGTGTAATTATTTTTTTTATCAAAGAAGATTCTACCTTTTTCAAAAACAATCCACTTTTCCAGAGAAATTTATCGTTTTCACCAATAAGATTTCAGACAGAGTCTCATCAGAAATTACAGAAAATACCATAAAATCAAAAGATTTTCCACCTCAAATCAAAGATCTTTCCACATAAAAATAAATTTGTATTTTTTTTTAGATGATATCATACAAAATATGTATTGTAAACATATTACAAACCGTTTAAAACAGGCATAAATCGGATTGAAACAGAAAAATACGGATGGTATAGTAAATGCACAAGCAAACAAAAGATTTCATATTGGGAGGTAAAAGGGTATGAAAAAAAGAATCTTAGCAATGTTGACAGCAACAATGATGGTACTTGACTGGCAGCCTGCGGGGCTACCGATACAAAGGACGGAGCCGGAGATACATCAGCAGCCGGCAGTGGTTCGAGCGGAGATCTGATTAAGGTCGGAATCATTAACAATGATCCAAACGAGTCCGGATATCGTACCGCAAACGATAAAGACATGAAGAACATGTTTACAAAAGAAAACGGTTACGATGCATCATTTGCATACAGCTTAAAGAACGATGAACAGATTACAGCAGCACAGAAATTCATTCAGGATGGTGTGGATTACTTACTTCTTTCCGCAGCAGACACATCCGGATGGGATTCCGTATTAAAGGATGCACAGGATGCAGGAACACAGGTAATTCTTTTTGACCGTGTTATCGATGCAGATGAAAGCCTGTATGCAGCATCAATCGTATCTGATATGGATAAAGAAGGACAGACTGCATGTGACTGGTTAAAGGCACAGAATCTTGATGAGTATAACATCATTCACATTCAGGGTGTTATGGGATCTGCAGCACAGAAAGGAAGATCCGGAGCATTAACAGATACAGCAGCAGCTGAAGGATGGAACATTGTAAATGAGCAGACTGCAGAGTGGAATGCAGAAAAAGCACAGCAGATCGTACAGTCCGTTATCGACAGTGGAGAGAAATTCAACGTTATCTATGCAGAGAACGATGATATGGCAAAGGGTGCTGTTGCCGCTCTTGACAAAGCAAATATTTCTCACGGTGTTGGCAAAGACGTTGTCGTTATGGGATTTGACTGCAACAAGTGGGCATTACAGGAACTGTTAGATCAGAACTGGAACTATGATGGACAGTGTAATCCATTCCAGGCTTCTTACATTGCCGATGTTATCCAGAAATTACAGAACAACGAGGAAATCACAGAGAAGACCATCATCATGGATGAGAAAGGTTTTGATGCAACAACCATCACAGAGGATGATGTAAATAAATACGGTATCTAAACAAAACAGGAAACATTTGGCGCGGCGCCGCGTATGAGGAAAACGTAGCGCCGCGTTTTCTAACCAAAAAAGCAAGGGGTGAATAAGCTGGTGAAAGAAAATGTTGTATTACAAATGAAAAATATCCACAAAAACTTTACAGGGGTAAAGGCATTGCAGGCGGTTGATTTCTCCCTGCGTGAAGGAGAAATTCACGCGCTGATGGGTGAAAACGGCGCGGGAAAATCTACATTGATTAAGGTGCTGACCGGCGTATATGAAAAAGATGAGGGAGAAATTTTCCTCAAAGGAAACGACAAAGCAGTGGCAATTCATTCGCCGCAGGATGCACAGAATCTTGGAATCAGTACCGTGTATCAGGAAATTACGCTTTGCCCGAATCTGTCGGTAGCAGAAAACATGTTTATCGGACGAACAAAAGGAAGAATGCAGAACTGGAAAAAAATGAACGCCGATGCAGACAGAATTCTGCAATCACTCGATATTCCGGCAAAAGCAACACAGCAGCTGGCAAACTGTTCCATTGCAATCCAGCAGATGGTAGCCATTGCCAGGGCTGTAGACATGGATTGTAAGGTGCTTATCCTTGACGAGCCGACGTCTTCTCTTGACGATAAAGAAGTGCAGAAGCTGTTTGGGTTAATGAAAGACTTAAGAGCCAGAGGTGTAGGAATCATCTTTGTTACACACTTTCTGGATCAGGTATATGAGGTATGTGACCGTATCACCGTGCTGCGGGACGGCAAACTGGTGGGAGAATACGAGATTGAAAAACTTCCACGTGTGCAGCTTGTTGCAAAGATGCTGGGCAAAGAGCTGGACGATGAGGCGCAGATCAAAGATGAGACGCAGGTATATCATGCGGATGAAAATGTTCCACCGGTATTTGAAGTGGAACAGTTACAGAGTAACGCAGGCATCAAACCATTTGATTTCTATATAAGAAAAGGAGAAGTCAATGGATTTACCGGTCTGCTGGGATCTGGACGAAGTGAGTGTGTGCGTGCAATTTTTGGTGCGGACCGTATCATTGGTGGAAAGATCAAAAAGAACGGAAAAGAAATCAAAATTACAAAACCTATAGATGCTATGAAAAACGGAATTGCTTATCTGCCGGAAGACCGAAAGGTGGATGGTATCGTTGGAGACCTCTCCGTCCGCGATAATATCATTCTTGCAGCACAGGTGCTGCGCGGTTTCTTCCGTCCGTTCAGCAAAGCGCAGGCAAACAAATTTGCGGACGAATATATCAAGCTGCTGGAAATCAAGACGGCATCGGCGGATACACCGATTAAATCTCTCTCCGGTGGAAATCAGCAGAAAGTAATTCTTGCCCGCTGGCTTCTGACACATCCGGAATATCTGATCCTGGATGAGCCAACGCGAGGCATTGATATCGGAACAAAAATTGAAATTCAAAAGCTGGTGTTAAAGCTTGCATCCGAGGGTATGAGTGTGACCTTTATTTCTTCGGAAACAGATGAAATGCTGCGTACCTGCTCCCGTCTGATCGTTATGCGCGATCGCAGGAAAGTAGGCGAAATCTCAGGTGAAGACTTAACGCAGAGCAAGATTATGGATACCATTGCCGGAGGTGAAAAAAAGAATGGCTAAAACAAGAACATTACAAAAAAAGAACTTTATGGATATATTCAGCGGAAAGCAGATTCTGATTCCGATCGTGGCCCTGGTGCTGCTGGCGGTATTTAATCTGATCGCCGATCCATCGTTCTATAAAATAACACTGGACGTAAACAGCGCCGGAAATCATGTATTATCCGGTTATCTGATCACAATTTTGGACTACGGCTCAGAACTTGCCATTCTGGCAATCGGTATGACGTTAGTTACAGCAGCTTCTGGAGGACAGGATATTTCTGTTGGTGCAGGTATCGCGATTGCCGGTTCGGTTATCCTTCGTGTACTTTGCGGCACAAATTCCCGTCCGGATCATCTGCAGGCTCCAATCATTGTAGCCTTTCTCGTAAGCTGCGTGGTAGCTATGCTCTTTGGTGCATTTAATGGTATCCTCGTTGCCGGATTTAAGATTCAGCCGATGGTAGCAACCCTGATTCTTTATACTGCAGGGCGTTCCATTGCAGCATGGATCAACAATAACGAACTTCCGGTAATCAGTGATCCGTCGTTTGGATACTTTGGTGGTTTTATTCCGGGAATTCCAATTCCGACTCCGTTTTTTATTGCGGTAGCATGTATGATCGTTATGGGACTGGTTATGAAATTTACAAGCCTTGGTTTGTATACGCAGGCAGTCGGTATTAATGAGAGTTCTTCACGATTAAACGGATTAAATCCGGCATTTATCAAGTTTTTGAGCTTTGTTATTTTAGGACTTTGTGTGGCAGTGGCAGCACTGATCAAAGTAAGTCGTATTTCCACAATTAACTATTCTGTTATTGCAAAAGATATTGAGATGGATGCGATCCTTGCAGTAGCACTTGGAGGAAATTCATTAAGCGGTGGCAAATTTAATCTGCCGGCATCTATTCTGGGTGCATATGTCATTCAGTTTTTAACCACAACACTGTATAAGTTCAACGTAAAATCCGAAGCAATCTCTGCTTATAAGGCAATTGTTGTTATTATCCTAGTTGTCATCAGTGCTCCGGTGGTACGGGAAAAATTTGCATCTTTTTCACAGAAGATGAAAGTAAGAAATGCAAAGGAGGTAGGCTAATATGAAATCAAAATCCTTAAAAAAGGTATCACTTTCCGATGCCAACCTGCTTTTGACAATCACCATCGTTGTATTTTTCCTGATGTATATCGGCGCGATGATTTTTGAGGGCGGCGGATTTTTAAAACCACAGACATTTTTTAATATTTTAAACGCCAATGGCGCATTGATCATTACAGCATGCGGACTTAGTCTGGTTATGATTACCGGAAGCATTGATATTTCAGTCGGCGGTGTCGTTGCACTTGTAAGTATGTGCTGCGCGGTATATCTGGATTTCAAGGGCGGAAATGTGTTTGTATCTCTCCTGATTGCACTTGCCATTGGTCTTGGATTTGGGCTGGTACAGGGATTTTTGGTAGCGTATCTGGATATTCAGCCATTTATCGTAACACTTGCAGGTATGTTCTTTGCAAGAGGTATGACTTCTATCGTACATACAGATCCGTTCAATGTACAAAATGAGGCATTTGTGAAATTGAAAGATACCCGTGTAATTGTTCCGGGAATGGGATCTGTCAACCGTATTGGCAAATATGTGAATGCATATGTGGAAATCGGTGTGATTGTGGCAATCCTGATAGTTGTGATTATGTTTGTCATGCTTCGCTGGACGAAGCTTGGCCGTTCGTTTTATGCGGTTGGAGGTAACCGCCAGAGTGCTCTTATGCTTGGAATTAACGTTAAAAAGACACGTTTTCTTGCGCATCTGCTGAGTGGGCTGCTCGCCGGTATTGCAGGCTATGTATATTTCCTGCATGTCGGTTCCGGTGCGGCAACACATGCAAGCGGAATGGAAATGAACGCGATTGCATCATCCATTATTGGTGGAACACTCCTGACCGGCGGTGTCGGAAACATCATTGGAACATTCTTCGGTGTACTCTCCCTCAGTACGATTCAGAATATTGTTTCCTCCGCCGGACTGGATCAGGCATGGTGGACAGGCATCACAATTGCAGCAATGCTTTGTCTGTTCCTGGTGATCCAAAGTGTCGTTCTTGCAAGAAAAAAGAGAAAATAGTTGAAAGGTGTATTGACAATTGTCGAATCAAGTGCTATGTTTTTTGTTAACGAAGAGTCATAGAGCAAATGCATAGAACAGAATACGATCACAATATACTTTTTTCCAGAGAGTTGTCGGGCGGTGCGAGACAACAGACAGATATGGTGACCATCCTCTGTGAGCTGTGGGCTGAATTCCGTCAGGACAGTAAGCTTCACCGGTATTCTACCGTTATCAGGAACCTATTTCTGCAGAGGGGAGTCTGTTGAGATGAGAGTGAGTGGTCGTTTCATACGGCAAATAAAGTGGTAACGCGGAAGCATAAGCCTTCGTCTTTATATACTGATAAGAGGTATATAGGGACGGAGGTTTTTTATTCCTGTTCCATTCTCTTTGCAAATATTAAGAAGGGAGTCGCCAAATGGCGAAAAAACAATGAATGGTTTAGTTATCGTATTAATTGCAATTGTGGTACTTGGTGCCGGCTATCTGTTATACGGACGCTGGCTTGCCAACAAATGGGGGCTTGATCCGAAAGCAAAAACTCCGGCTTATACGCATGAAGATGGACAGGATTATGTTCCGTCTTCCAAACTGACGGTATTTGCTCATCAGTTTTCTTCGATCGCAGGTGCGGGACCTGTCACCGGACCGATTTTAGCATCGGTATTCGGCTGGGTGCCGGTATTGTTATGGCTGCTGATCGGAGGTCTGTTTTTCGGAGCCGTGCAGGATTTGGTGCACTGTATGCTTCCGTTAAAAATGAAGGAAAATCGATGGGAATGATCATCGAGAAATACATCGGAAGAACCGGCCGGAAATTATTTATGCTGTTCTGCTGGCTGTTTACCCTTCTGGTTATGGCAGCTTTTACCGATATGGTTGCCGGAACGTTTGTCGGAAAAGGTGTGGAAGGGATGACAAAGGCAACAGGCTATGCGAATTCCGCAGCAGCATCCATTTCCATGTTGTTTATCGTTGTTGCCATCATCTTTGGCCTGATTCAGAAAAAGGTCGGGAAAATGAAAGAGTGGGTTCGCGCAGTGGTTGCCATTGCCCTGTTGGTTGTCATGTTTATCATTGGTATGAAACTTCCAATGTATGCGACAAAGAGTACCTGGATCTATATTGTTATGGCATATCTGTTCCTTGCCTCTGTCATGCCGATGTGGCTGCTCATGGAGCCGCGTGATTACATGACCACTTTCATGCTGCTGGGCATGATCATTGGTGCGGTTGTCGGTGTCATTGCCGAGCATCCGACTATGAAGCTGAATGCATTTAGCGGATTTAATGTAGATGGCAGTTATCTGTTCCCTACCTTATTTGTAACGATTGCCTGTGGTGCGGTATCCGGATTCCACAGTCTGGTTTCTTCCGGAACATCATCAAAGACCATCAGTAATGAGAAAGATATGCCAATGGTCGGTTATGGTGCCATGGTGGTAGAGTCACTGCTCGGAGTCATTGCACTGGTTGTTGTTGGTGCGGTGGCCGTAAACGGAACAAAGCCGGAGGGTACTCCGTTTTCCATTTTCTCTACGGGTGTTGCAGGATTTTTCGAAAAATTCGGTATTCCGGTACAGGTTGCTACCGTATTTATGACGATGTGTGTATCTGCACTGGCACTGACCTCTCTCGATTCTGTTGCACGGATCGGACGTATGTCGTTTCAGGAGCTGTTTTACGGGGATACTACTGACACTTCCAAGATGCCGGGCTGGCAGAAAGTTCTGACCAATAAATATTTTGCAACAATTATTACCTTATTCTTTGGTTATTTACTGACTCTTGGCGGATACAATAATATCTGGCCACTGTTTGGTTCTGCGAACCAGCTGCTTGCAGCACTTGTACTGATTGCACTTGCGGTATTCTTAAAGACAACTGGAAGAACCGGCTGGACACTTTACATACCGATGTTTGTTATGCTGGCAGTTACGTTTACCGCACTGATCCAGAAGACCATTGCACTGGTTTCCAATATTGCCGGTGGTCAGGCAACTTTCCTGGTAGACGGTTTGCAGTTTATCGTGGCTATTCTTCTGATGGTTCTCGGTGTGCTGGTTGCATTCAGCTGTCTGAAGAAACTGTTTACTGCAAAGAAGCAGGAAGCATAAGCTATTTGTTCTGATTTCTCCATTCCCGTGGAGGGAGACACCATAAATATTTTTAAAAGCACGGGAAAAATGAAGTTGATTTTCGTATCCGACAGCAGAGCCGACATCTGCAATGGATAAGGAAGTCAGCTTTAATAATTCCGTAGCCTTTACCATGCGGTAGTTCATAAGAAATTCCTGCGGGGAGCGGCCGATCGAGTTGCGGAAGATTTTTCCGAAATAACTCCGGTTGATGCCGCATACCGCAGCGATATCTTCAATCGAAATATTATTCTGAAAATTCTGTTCCATATAATTGATTGCTTCTTTTATATAATAATCACTCATGCGTCCGCTGGAGACCAGCTTTGTCGATTTTGCCGACTGTAGCAGATAATCCAAAAACAGATACAGATGCCCAATCAGATGGAAGGAGGATTCCTGCGGATGATTGACGATATAAAGCATTTCATCGGCAAGTTTTTCCCGTAATTCTTTGGAGTGTGAATGATAAATGGGCGCGTCTTTGCACAAATCTGTGACACTTAAAGCCTCTTTTACACGTAAGCCGTCAAATTCGATCCACATATATTCCCATGGAAGCTGTTCATCGGCAATGTAAGTATTGATCTGCCCCGGGAAAATCATAAATCCCTGTCCGCTTTTTACGGAATAGGTCTGTGTATCCCCGTTTGCATTGTCTGCCATGAGTGTTCCGGTTCCGGAAAGAATGTAGTGAAACAGGTAGTGGTTGCGTGTTGCAGGCCCGAATGAATGGCCGGGATCACACTGTTCATATCCAAACTGATACATGCACAGATCGATAAAATTTTCATTTGGAAAAATATTAAAAAATGTATTACTCATAAAACACTCCGTATATACCAAAATGCGATATTAGTATCTATTATAGCACAAAATATTGCATTTGGGTATAAAATTAAAAAAAAAACGGATATTTAAGGATGCATAAAGGTATGTTATAATCAGATTATCAAAAAGGTAAGCGGATATATTTAAGAAAAGGAGAGAAGAATATGGCAAAAAGAAGTATTTTCCGTAGTGTTGCGGTTGTGCTCGCATTTGGCATGTGCATGACGGGACTAGCCGGATGCGGAAGTGAAAAAAGGGCAGACGGGAAAACCGAAATCGAAGTGGTTTCCTACAAACCGGAAGCAGTTAAGGCATTTGAAAAAATTGAAAAGCGGTTCAATGAAACACATGATGACATCCATCTGACGATTTCATCTCCAAACGAAGCAATGACCATTTTAAAGACACGTTTTATCCGGGAGGATTATCCGGATATCATCGCAATCGGAGGAGACATCAACTATTCCAACTTTTTAGATGCAGATCTGTTTGATGATATTTCCGATCTGGATGAAGTCCAGACCGTAAAACAGGCATATCTGGATATGGATAAGGAACTGGAGTTTATTCCAAAGGATGGCACGTATGCACTTCCATATGTGGCAAACGCGGCAGGAATTTTATATAACAAAGATCTGTTTGAGGAAAATGGCTGGAAAGTTCCAACCACCTGGCAGGAATTTACCACACTGTGTGATGAAATAGAACAGAGCGGAACACTTCCGCTGTATCTGGGCTTTAAAGATACCTGGACCTGTCTGGCTCCGTGGAATGCGCTGGCAGTCGGACTTACCGATTCGGATACCTGCAATCAGGTAAATATGGGAAATACCACATTTTCCGATACGTATGGACCGGTAGCAGAAAAGATGCGTGCGCTTTTGGATTACGCAGAAAAAAATCCGTATGCATATGGTTATAACGATGCATGTACAGCATTTGCCCGCGGGGAAGCTGCCATGTATCCGATTGGAAGCTATGCGATCCCGCAGATCAAATCGGTCAATCCCGGATATGAATATCGGCTCTTTTACATTTCCTGCAAATGATAACGAATCAGACAATGTATTAAATTCAGGAATTGATCTGCAGTTTTCCGTAATGAAATCATGCAAAAATAAAGAGGCTGCATATGAAGTTTTAAAATATCTGTATGACGATGAGACCATTCAGATTTATCTGGATGATCAGGGCGGAATTGCCTGCAAAGGACGGGGATTTTGCAATTCCGGAAACACTCGAGGATATGCGTCCTTACATTGAAAACAACCGCATGGCAGATTATCAGGATCACCATTATCCGAGTGAGATGAGTGTGGATGCCATGATCCAGACGTTCCTGCTGGATACAAGCGACAATGCACAGGAAAAGTTTTTGAAAAAATTTGATTCCGACTGGAAGCGCTACAACCGGGATTTGATTCGGAAAGTACAGGATTATCAGAAAGAACAGGGGGATGCATAATGAAAAAGAAAATGTCAAACAGGGACAAAACATTCTGGGCGGTTATCATACCGGTTGTAATCTTATTTTTTGCATTCAATACACTTCCAATGATTAAAGGTGTGATTTACAGTTTTACCAATTATAAAGGATACGGAACTTACGATTATGTCGGGTTCCGGAACTATGCAGATCTGTTTACGGATTCCCGCGTGGGAAAAAGCTATTTGTTTACGTTTAAATATGCACTGGCAGGAACGATACTGGTAAATGTGCTAAGTCTGATCATGGCAGTTGGATTAAACAGTGCAATCCGTTTTAAAAGTGCACTGCGCGGTATTTATTTTGTACCGAATATTTTAGGAGGACTTGTCATCGGCTATATTTTCAGTTTTATTTTTACTTACATTCTTCCAACCGTGGGAAATGTGTTCCATATTGGATTTTTACAGAACAGTATTCTTGCAAGTGAAAAATACGCATGGATTGGTGTGCTGATTGTTGGTGTATGGCAGGCAGTTGCCATGAATACCATCATCTATATTTCTGGTCTGCAGACTGTACCGGAGGAAGTCTACGAGGCGAGCATGCTTGACGGAGCCAGTAAATGGAAGCAGTTCTGGAAAGTAACATTTCCACTGGTGATGCCGTTTGTGACGATCAATCTGGTACTGAGCACAAAGAATTTCCTCATGGTATTCGACCAGATCATGTCATTGACCAAGGGAGGTCCGGCACAGAGCACCGAATCCATCTCTTACCTGATTTATAAAAATGGTATGGATGGCGGACAGTTTGGATTCCAGAGTGCAAATGCAGTCATTTTCTTTATTGTGATCGTGGCGATTTCACTTTTCCAGATGACAGTCATGAATAAGAAGGAGGAGCAGCTATGATGAAAGAAAAACAGAAAACAAACCGGGTACTTACGATTGTTCTGATTTTGGGGACGGTTACCGTATTTTTTCCACTGTATATGGCAGCGATCATTGCATTTAAGAAACCGAGTGAGATGACAAACGATGTGGCGGGTGCACTTTCTTTCCCGAAACAGTGGAGTTTTGAAAATTTCCGTCAGGCAATGGAAGTGACCGATTTCTGGCACTCTCTTGGAAACAGTTTACTGATCACACTGGTAACAATCGTACTGGCAATCCTGATCCACTCGATTGCAGGCTACGTGATTGGGCGCGGCATGGCAAGAAGAAAAAGTTTCCGATTTATCTATCTGTATATTGTCAGTGGTATGTTTGTTCCGTTTTCCATCTTAATGATGCCTCTGGTAAAACAGACGGCACACATGGGACTTGGAAACCGTGCCGGTGTCATCGTGTTGTATCTGGTATTTTACATGCCAATGAATGTCCTGCTTTACAGTGGATATTTAAAAAATATTCCGGAAGCACTCGAAGAAGCAGCAGATATTGATGGGGCAAGTACCTGGACGACTTACTGGAGAGTGGTATTCCCGATGATGAAACCGATGCATGCGACGGTTGCGATTCTGACAGCCCTTGGAACCTGGAACGATGTTATGACACCGCTTGTGATCATGTCCGGAACCGGACAGAATACGCTGCCGCTTGCACAGCTTAACTTCCAGACACAGTTTGGAACCAATTACAATCTGGCGTTTGCCTCCTATATTCTGGCACTGATCCCGATCCTGATCTTTTATATGATCTGTCAGAAACAGATTTTAAATGGTGTGGCAAACGGTGCAGTCAAAGGATAAAGAATAAACGAGGTGACTTCTATGGCAATTATATACAATCCAAATAAAAAAATATTTACCCTGCATACAGCGCATACAACCTATCAGATGCAGGTTGATCCACTGGGATATCTGCTGCATCTGTACTACGGAGAAAAAACAAACAGTTCCCTGGACTATGTCCTAACCTATGCAGACCGTGGATTTTCCGGAAATCCTTATGCAGCGGGCATGGACCGCACCTATTCGCTGGATGCGCTGCCACAGGAATATCCGTCCCTTGGCACCGGAGATTACCGCAATATTGCACTGAATATCAAAAATGAAAAAGGTGTGGAAAGTGCAGATCTGCTTTTTAAGAGCTATGAGATCCAAAGCGGCAAGTATCAGTTACAGGGACTTCCGGCTGTCTGGGCAGATGAAAACGAAGCACAGACACTGGAAATAGTCCTTGCAGATGAAAACGCACAGGTTGAAGTGCATCTGCTGTATGGCGTTTTAGAAGAAACCGATATCATTACAAGGAGTGTCCGGATTAAAAATACGGGAACCGGACAGATTACGATCGAAAAGGCAGCGGCAGCCTGTCTGGATTTTGTACAGGGAGATTTTGATGTCCTGCGGTTTTATGGAAAGCATGCCATGGAGCGCAATCTGGAGCGCACCCCGCTGGGACATGGGACGATTGCGTTTGGCAGCCGCAGGGGAACATCCAGCCATCAGTATAATCCGGCAGTAATTCTGGCAGAAAAAGGGACAACAGAGACGGCAGGCAGCTGCTATGGCATGCTGTTTGTATACAGCGGCAATTTCTCATGTGAGGCGGAAAAAGACCAGTTCAACCAGACGCGCCTGCTTCTTGGATTAAATGAAGAACTGTTTTCCTACCCGCTCGCGGCTGGAGAAACCTTTACGGTGCCGGAAGTCATTTTATCCTATTCGGCAGATGGATTGTCTGCTTTGTCGCAGCAGTATCATAACTGCATCCGCAACCATGTGTGCCGCAGCAAATATGTCCATATGCAGCGTCCGGTGCTGATCAACAGCTGGGAGGCAGCCTATTTCGATTTTACGGGAGATACGATTGTGGATCTGGCAAAAGAAGCCGCTTCCCTTGGAATTGATATGGTAGTGATGGATGACGGTTGGTTCGGGAAAAGAAATGATGACAATTCTTCCCTTGGGGACTGGCAGGTCAACGAAAAGAAACTGGGGGGCAGTCTGGCAGATCTTATTACCCGTGTGCATGAGCAGGGCGTGAAATTTGGCATCTGGATTGAGCCGGAGATGGTCAATGAAGACAGTGATCTGTACCGGGCGCATCCGGACTGGGCAATCCGGATTCCCGGGAAAAAGCCGGTGCGCTCGAGAAACCAGCTACTGCTTGATTTTTCCAGAAAAGAAGTGCGCGACTGTGTATTTGACCAGATCTGTGCCGTGCTCGATCAGGGAAAAATTGATTATGTCAAGTGGGATATGAACCGCAGCATGGCAGATGTTTATGCCGGAAATCTTTCCTATGATTATGTGCTTGGTGTCTATGATTTTCTGGAACACCTGTGCAGCCGCTATCCGGATCTTCTGCTGGAGGGATGCAGCGGTGGCGGAGGCAGGTTTGACGCGGGAATGCTTTATTATTCCCCACAGATCTGGTGCAGCGACAATACCGATGCGATCAACCGCACAAGAATCCAGTACGGAACTTCGTTTTTCTATCCGGTTTCCGCGATGGGGGCGCATGTTTCGGCGGTGCCAAATCACCAGACCGGACGGGTGACAAGTTTCCATACCCGTGGGGTGACAGCGATGGCGGGAACCTTCGGTTACGAATTAAACCCGGCGCTTTTATCGGATGAGGAAAAACAGCAGATCCGGGAGCAGATCAAAACGTACAAGAAGTATGAAACGCTCATTAACGAGGGAACATACTGGCGGCTGTCGGATCCGTTTACGGATGAAATTGCGGCATGGATGTTCGTCTCAGAGCAACAGGATCATGCACTGGTAAGCGTAGTGCGTCTTATGGCAGAGGCAAATCAGGCGACTGTTTATGTCCGCCTGCGTGGGTTAAAACCGGATACCGTGTATCTGGAAGAACAGAGCGGCAGGCAGTATTCCGGTGCAGCACTGATGCATGCGGGAATTCCGCTTCCGCCGTTTACCGGAGAATATGAGGCATATCAGTTTTCTCTTACAGAGCTGAAAGAGGCTGGAACATTATATGAAAAAGTGCAGAAATGGTGTGACAAGAATGCCAAAAATCGCGTGGCCATCAGCCTTTACGGTGGTTCCGGTTCCGGAAAAACAACACTTGCAACGGCATTGCAGCAGTACTTTTTAAATGACGGAACGGGTTGTTATCTGCTCTCTGGCGATGATTATCCACACCGGATTCCAAAACGCAACGATGAAGAACGGATGCGTGTGTATAAAGAAACCGGGGAAGATGGACTGCGTGGATATCTCGGAACAAAGAAAGAGATTGACTTCGACCGGATCAATGAAGTGCTTGCGGCATTTCATGAGGGAAAAGATACGATCACATTGCGGCATATGGGACGGGAAGATGGCGAGATCTCATCGGAAGAAACCGATTTTTCCGGAATATCCGTATTACTTCTGGAGTGGACACACGGAGGCAGTGATGATTTACATGGTGTGGATCTGCCCGTCTTCCTGGAAAGTTCCCCGGAGGAGACAAAGGAGCGGCGCATCCGCAGAAACCGCGATGAGAATGCCGCAAGCCCGTTTATCTGCCGCGTGGTAGAACTGGAACAGGAAAAACTTGAAGTGCAGCGCAAAAATGCAGGATTAATCGTGGGAAAGGACGGAAGAGTTTATGAACCATAAACCGATGCTCAATGCATATCCCGACAGCCTTGGAGGAAATCTGGGAGATATTGTAACATTGCTAAAAACTGAGGCAATGCAGGATGTATTTTCTTCCTTTTACATTCTGCCGAGTCTGTATCATTCCGATCTCGACCGGGGATTTTCCGTGATCGACTATGACCTGAATGAGCAGCTTGCCGACCGGGAAGACCTTGACCAGTTAAAGAATATGGGGATTGACCTGAAACTGGATTTTATTTTAAACCATGCTTCCGCACAGTCCCCACAGTTTCAGGATCTTGTGGAAAAAGGGGAGGCTTCTGCGTACCGCGATTTTTTCATCGACTGGAACCGCTTCTGGGAAGGGCATGGAACCATGACGGAGGAAGGCTATATCCAGCCGGAGGAAAGCTGCCTGAAGCAGATGTTTTTCCGCAAACCCGGGCTGCCGATCCTGATGGTGGAATTTCCGGATGGAAAAAAGGTGCCGTACTGGAATACCTTTTATCAGGAAGTGCATGGCAGACACTATCTTGGACAGATGGATGTAAACATCCAGTCGCCAAAGGTGTGGGAGTTTTATCGTGAAACACTGGAGAAAATAGCTTCTTACGGAGCGGCGATCGTGCGGCTGGATGCCTTTGCCTATGCGCCGAAGACACCGGGAAAGAAAAACTTCCTCAATGATCCGGAAACCTGGGAGCTGCTACAGCAGATTCATACGCTGGCAGAGCCTTTGGGACTTACGCTTTTGCCGGAGATCCATGCGGCATACGAGGAAAAAATATATGAAACATTGTCCCAAAAAGGTTATGCCACCTATGATTTTTTCCTTCCGGGGCTGATTATCGATGCCATCGAGCATAAACGGGGAAATTATCTTGCTGCATGGGCAAAGGAAGTGGTAGAAAAGAAAATTTCTACGGTAAATATGCTTGGATGCCATGATGGAATCCCGCTTCTCGATTTAAAGGGACTGCTTCCGGAAGACGATATACAGTCTTTGATCGATCTGATTGTATCTCGTGGCGGCATGGTAAAAAATCTGCATGGACAGAAGAATCTGTATTATCAGGTGAATGCCACATATTACAGTGCACTTGGGGAATCGGATCAGAAGATGCTTCTGGCGCGGGCAATTCAGATGTTTATGCCGGGCAAACCGCAGATCTGGTATCTGGATCTGTTTGCCGGAAAAAATGACCATGAAGCGGTGCAGCGTGCAGGGGAATCCGGACATAAGGAAATCAACCGGACAAATCTTTCCGTTGATCAGATCGCGGAAGGACTGAAAAAAGATGTGGTTCAAAAACAGCTTGCGCTAATCCGTATGAGGAATACCCATAAGGCATTTTCGGAAGGTGCAGAGGTGACAATCTCCGGAGAGGAGAGTTCTCTGGAAATCCGCTGGGAATATGACGGGGCATATGTCGAATTGCATGTAAATTTTGAAGAGGGGACTTATACAATAGAAAGTAATTGAGAACAGAACGATATTACATGTAAAAAATAACATGAAAGCAGGAAGGAGATGCAGGAATACAGGCATCTCCTTCTTATGGGTTTAAATCCATAAGCTCATTGCCATGTTCCCGTAACCATTTGCGGGAAACCTTATAGTCTGGAAGCACACGCTCCACCTGTGCCCAGAAGCGTGGTGAATGGTTCATCTCCAGTCGGTGGCACGGCTCATGGACAACCACGTAATCCAGCACTTCCGGCGGTGCTTTCATCAGCAGGCAGTTAAAGTTAAGATTGCCCTTTGCACTGCAGCTTCCCCAGCGTGTACGCTGGTTTCGTATGGTGATCCTGCCATAGGTCACGCCGACAACCGGGGCATAAAACCGTACCCGTTCCGGAATTACGCGCAGTGCTTCATCTGCAAGCACCTGCAATTCCCCGGGAGTTAAAGGTGCGGCTTTCGGGCGTGCAGCTTCCAATTTTTGTTTTTGTTCCATTTCCCGGAGATGGGCATACAGCCAGTCTGATTTTTCATCGACAAATTTACGGATCTGCCAGTCTGCCATCCAGTAAGGTGCCCTTACCAGAACCGATAAATCCGGACGGATTTCCAGTGCAACGGTTTTTCTTTTGCTTCGGATTATTCGAATCTGTGCTTTTTCCATTTCATTTCCATTTCCAACAATATATGTAAAACAGATGTTTTGTGTTATGTCATCATTGTACCATCATTTTATTGGAATGCAAAGGGGACAAACCAGGGGGGAATTTCTGAGTGTGGAAAAAGATAAAATTTGCATATTTTCGACAGAAACATTGCAGTGGGAGGAAAAAAGGCGTATGATAAAGATAGTATTTTAAAGCGGAATAAAGAAAGGAACAGAGAAAATGGAAGGACGAAAAAATATGGAAGAGTTTTACCGAAAACTGAAGGTAGGAACGAAGTTGAAGTATGCATTTACTACAGTCATTGTAACGCTTGCTGTTGCTATGGTTGTTTCGCTTGTTTCCATTGTAATGATGAATGTGGATACTTATAAGTTTTACAAGGAAGCATATGCAAACAGCACATTGCAGATGGAAATCCGTAAAGATATACAGCTTGTGGGAAAATATATTTTGTGGTCGATGACAACCGATGATGCAAGTTCCACACAGAGTTATTCTAATTTGGCACAGAAGTATGCAGATCAGGTTGGAAAAAATGTTACCACACTGGAGAAGTCTTATAATGATAAAAAGAAAGTTGCGGAATTAAAAGATGCGATAGAAGAACTGAAAAAACAGCGGGTAGCGGTCATGGAACTGGCGCAGCAGAATAAAAATGACGAAGCTCTGGCACTGTTTAATTCCGATTATAATGATGCAACAGAGAAACTTCAGGATATATTGGTTGATATCGGAAAAGTGGCATCCGCAGAGGCAAAGAGTCAGTATACATCTGCCAGGGTAACGGGAATTGTGAGCATTATTCTGATGATTCTCATAGGAACAGGAGCAGTGGCTTTCTCCACTGTCATCCGGACCACCATTACCGGAATTATGCTAAAGCCAATTCAGGAACTGGAAGGTGCAGCTGAGAAACTGAAAGCAGGACAGCTTGATGTGGAAATAAATTATGAATCTCCAGACGAACTCGGAAAACTTGCTGGTAATTTCCGGCAGGCATGCAAAACTCTGGAGGTGATTGTGCAGGATACCAGTTATCTTCTGGGAGAAATGGCAGAAGGAAATTTCAATGTATCCAGTAATAATGCACAGATTTATATTGGAAATTTCAGACAGCAGTATGAGTCCATAAGCAAATTAAAACATGAACTGAGTGATACCCTGACACAGATTAATGAAGCATCTGAGCAGGTGGCATCCGGTTCCGGGCAGCTGGCAGGCGGGGCACAGGCTTTGGCAGAAGGTGCCACCGATCAGGCAGGTGCAGTAGAAGAACTGACAGCAACGGTAGAGAGTGTCAGCGGAATTGCAGAATCCAGCGCAGAGAGCGCTTCCGGGGCTTACCAGATGGTACGCACTGCCGTAGAACAGGCAGATCAAAGCAGAGAAGAATTACAGGCATTGACCAATGCCATGGAGCGGATCAGCAGTACCTCACAGGAAATCCAAAACATCATCGGTTCCATCGAGGAGATTGCAAGTCAGACCAACCTGTTGTCCCTGAATGCTTCCATTGAGGCAGCACGTGCCGGGGAAGCCGGAAAAGGTTTTGCGGTTGTGGCAGATCAGATCGGAAAACTGGCGGGTGACAGTGCACAGGCGGCAGTCAATACTCGCGATCTGATTGAAAAATCTCTGCAGGAAATTGAAAACGGAAACCAGATTACAGAAATGACGGTTGCTGCATTAAATAAGATTCTTGAATCCATGAATGATTTTGCGAATGCGGCAAAGGGCGCCAGCGAGAGTTCTACCGAGCAGGCAGATATGTTAAAGCAGATCGAGCAGGGAATCGAGCAGATTTCCAGTGTCGTACAGAGCAACTCCGCAGCTGCGGAAGAAACTTCTGCGACAAGCCAGGAGCTTTCCGCACAGTCGGAAGGACTGAAAAATCTGGTTGGCAGGTTTAAGCTGGCAGAGTAGGAGAACATAATAAAAAGGAATCCTGTCCGGAAAGATATCCGGACAGGGTTCCTTTTTTTGTAACCTTTCCGATTTTTCGTTTGTATTATTAGTGAAAGGCCTTTGGAAATGAAACATAAAGGAGCGGCTCATGAGACAATCCGTATAGGGTAAACGCATTTTTCCGGGTGGTCAGAATTCCTTCGTCCCGCATTTTGCCAAGCTCTTTGGAAAGCGCACTGCGGTCGACATTCAGATAGTCCGCCAGCCCCTGCCGGTCAAACGGAATCTTAAAATAATTGCTGCCGGCTTTTGCCGCCTGGTTTGACAGATAGACAAGCAGCCGCCCGCGGATCGTTTTCGGGGTTGTACAGAAAATCCGCTGGGAGAGCGCGAGATTTTTGCGCAGGGAGATCTGTAGCAGATTCCGGATAAATTTTGGCTGCCAGGTGCTTGCGGGATGCGGCGTGTGGACAAGAATATCCAGATTCCAGAATAGAATATCGGTCTGCTGGGCAGCAACCGCATCGACCATCAGTGTTTCGCGGGAAAATGCATAAGTTTCCCCGAAAACCTGTCCGGCACCGATGTTGCTCAAAATGCTTTTGCTGCCCCACAGGTCGAGATTTTCAATATTAACGCTTCCGGACAGCACCAGCCCGATCTCGTGCGTGGTGCATCCGGCAGACAAAATCACTTCATTTTTTTCAAAATGTTTCTGGCGCATACCGCCCAGAGCGAGCATTTCTTTATATTCTGATTCTTCCATGCCAAGGCACAGGGGATTTTTTAAATAGATCATGGGTTTCTCCTGATGTTATTTGATAAAATAAGTATATGCAAATTTGTGTCACAGGGCAAGAAAAAGTGAACCGCCCAATGGAGATTCTATTGTGAAAAATGAGGATGGAATGTATACATATACCGTGTATAGTCCTGTGAACATGAAATAAGAACAATAAATAATAATGAAAATTATAAAGAAAATAATACAATTTTTATATTGATTCTTGGCTTGTTCCTGCATATAATATAAGTGAAATTAAACAATGGAGGTGTCTGTTATGGCAATTGCATCTGATTTTTTACAGAGTCTTGTTCCAATTTCACAATTTAACAAAGGGCAGGCTGCAAAGATATTTGATAGACTTCGTTCCGAAAAAGAACTGATTGTTTTAAAAAATAACCAGCCTTCTGCAATTATTCTGTCACCCGAAGAGTATACAAGATTAACGGAGATTGAGGAAGATTATTTTCTTTTGTTGGAAGCAAATAAACGTTTGGATGATAACGGGAATAAAGAGACTGTTTCATATGATTCAGTGATGAAACATTTGGGCATCGGTGAAGCAGAACTTTTGGAAGCGGAGGATGCAGATATCGAATGATATGGAGTATTGAGTTTTTAGAGGAAGCGGAAAAGGATATGAAAAAACTTGACCATTCAGCTCAGATACAGGTGTTAAAAGGAATTAAAAAAGTCAGCCAGAATCCGTTGTCATTGAGGGAAGGTGGATATGGGAAACCATTCCGGGCAGACATTTCATGTCCGGTGCAGAAAACACGGCAGTTCTCGCTTTATGTCGTGGCTTTTACTGGAAAAAACAGGTATTGTAATCTGCGAAAGGAGGAGCAGATTTACATGGATGGAAAGCAAGAGGAGATTTCATTATGGATCAGAAAAAGACAGGTTACTTTTTAAAACAACTGCGCAATGAAAAGAAGCTGACGCAGGAGCAGCTTGCGGAAAAATTTCAGATCACAAGCCGCACGGTGTCACGCTGGGAGACGGGAAGCAATATGCCCGATATCAGCATGCTGTTGGAACTTGCAGATTTTTATGAAGTTGATATCCGGGAAATCATTGATGGAGAAAGGAAAAGCGAGCAGATGAATGAGGAATTAAAGGAAACCGTAATCAAAGTAACGGATTATACAGAGACAAACAACGCAAGGCTCTTAAAACGGGTACGGATCATAGGAATTACCGGTGTGATCACAATACTGATTGCAATGGTCATGGACGCAGGTGGAATGGCAGTGTCTCCGTTTTGGGAAAGTGTGAAGCGGGATCTGTATGCGTGGACGCTTGGCACGCTTATTGCAAACATACTGTATACAACGGGATGGCTCAAACGGATAAGTGAGAAAAAAGATGTCAGCAGAAAGATGCGGATAAGCGGTGTGGTATGTGCGGTCATTGTGATTATGTCACTGATTTTGCAGGCTGTTTTATAGAAAAACACATGACGGGAGGCAAAAGCCTCCCGTTTTTTATATCACACGCCCATTTTCTTCTGAAACAGGAAATGGTCGGACATCAGAAGATAATGAAGTGATTCTTTCATAAAATAAAAAGTTTCCTTTGTTAGTATTCTAATTATTAGAATCCTAATAAACAATATTACATAAAGTGAGAAATGTTAAATACAGGTTTTTCCACAAAAACAAATGCACAATATTGTTCAACATAACTAAAATTGTTTAAAGAAATCTAAAATAGTTGCATTTTATGTTCATCCTCTATATAATTTTAAATATAAATAAAATAATTTATAAAATTATAAAATATAGTGGAGAAAACATATGGATAAGAGACTGAAATTTAATGAACCTTGGATTCTGCAGAGAGCAGATCCGTATGTGTATGAAAAGGATGGCTGGTATTATTTTACGGCATCGGTTCCGGCATATGACAGCATTGTACTGCGCCGGGCAAAAAAACTGGCAGATCTTCCACAGGCAGAGGAAGTGGTCATTTGGAAAAAGCATGAGAGTGGTCCGATGAGCAAGCATATCTGGGCACCGGAACTGCACTATCTGGAAGGAAAATGGTACATCTATTTTGCCGGTGGTGAAGAAGAGGATATCTGGAAAATCCGTCCATATGTGCTGGAATGTCAGGGGCAGGACCCATTGGCAGATGCATGGGTGGAAAAAGGCAAAATGCAGCGTGCAGATGGGGATGAATTCTCGTTTGAAGCATTCTCCCTGGACGCAACCGTATTTGAGGACGCCGGAGATTATTACTACGTGTGGGCAGAAAAGGTTGGAGTAGGCAAGCAGATTTCCAATCTTTATATTGCAAAAATGGAGTCTCCGTGCAAGCTGGCAACGGTGCAGGTGCTTCTTACAACACCGGATTATGATTGGGAACGTGTGGGATTCTGGGTAAATGAGGGACCGGCAGTGATTCATCACGGGGATAAACTGTATCTGACATATTCGGCGAGTGACACAGGGGTTGCCTATTGTGTCGGTATGCTTACTGCAACCAGCGGAACGGATCTGCTGGATCCATTAAATTGGAGAAAGGAGCGTCATCCGGTATTACAAAGCAGTTATGAAAAAGGAATTTACGGACCGGGACATAATTCTTTTACCAAAGATGAAGATGGAAATGATATCATGGTATACCATGCACGCACAGAAACAGAGATAGAGGGAAATCCTCTCTATAATCCAAACCGTCATGCACATCTGATGCAGGTTCAATGGGATGAAAACGGAAAGCCGGTGTTTGCGTATGATTAAGAAAAAAATGGTTCGTGTGTTGACCGTTGCAGGGCTTCTGGCATGCCTTGCATCTGGTTGCACCTCCGGCGGTTCTTCCGTTGGGAAGGAGGCCGCAGCAGATGAGATAAAAAAAGGCGGATTTACGGTTGCAGCATCCTGTCACGATCCGCAGATCATCAGGGAAGGCGATACATATTATATGTTCGGCAGTCATATGGTAGGGGCAAAGTGTCAGGACCTGCGTAAATGGAATTATTTTGCAAATGGTGTTGATGCAGCAAATACACTGTTTGACAATTTGCTGACAGAGCCGTACGCTGCCTTTGATTTTGTCGGAAAGAACACAGATAATGGGTATTCTGTCTGGGCGTCAAATGTAATTTACAATGAGACAATGAAGAAATATGTCATGTATTTCTGTACGACATCTTCTTATGTGAAATCGACTCTCTGTTTTGCAACTGCAGACAATATAGAGGGACCGTATACTTATGTGGATACGATTTTATATTCCGGATATGGAAAAAGCAATATCAGCGAAACGAATTTGTACGATGTACTCGGAAAAAATGCAGATATTTCCAGATATCTGGAATATGGTGGATACAACAATAAGGAGTGGCCAAACTGTATTGATCCGGCGATTTTTACCGATGCAGACGGGCGGATGTGGATGAATTATGGCTCATGGTCAGGTGGTATCTTTCTGCTGGAGATTGATCCCACCACTGGATACCCGATTTATCCGGTGGATGACAAGGATGCCGATCCGTATTATGGATATCGGCTGATTGGTGGTGGACATCACTCTGCTGAGGGTCCATATATCCAGTATGACGCAGAAAACGGCTATTATTATCTGTTTGTTTCTTATGGAGATCTGCAGAGTGATGGTGGGTATCAGATTCGGCAGTTTCGCAGTGAAAAGCCAACGGGACCATATGTGGATGTGGCAGGAAATACACTGGAAGATCAGGACGATCATTTCAATTATGGTTTAAAAATGATGGGGAATTATACATTCCCGAGTTTAAATTATACCTATATGGCACCGGGCGGTCAGTCCACATTTCAGGATGATGACGGGAAATATTACATTACATATCATCAGCGGTTTGACGATGGCACAGAGTATCATGAACCGCGTGTACATCAGATGTACACAAATGAGGATGGGTGGTTTGTTGCAGCACCATTTGCCACAATGGGAGAAACTCTCTCGGAAAAGGGGTACAAAAAATCGGATGTATCCGGTACATTTTATGTAGTAAACCATGGAACAGATATCAGCAGTAAGATTCGCGAAGCGGAGGCATATACGTTTGCGGATGGAAAAGTAACCGGTGGAGAAAAAAGCGGTACATATGAGGTAAAGGAAGGCACAGATTACATTACCATTACACTGGACGGTGTCGTTTATAAAGGGGTATTAATGGAAATGACCGATGAAGCGGAAAATCCGGTGTTTTGTTTTTCGGCTGCAGGAGACAACGAGGAAACTCTCTGGGGCGTACAATATATCAAAAAGGAGTAAAGAAATATGGCAAAGTTAATGATCAACAAAAATAAAAAAGAAGGTACCATTGCACCGGAGATCTATGGGCATTTCTCGGAACATCTGGGCAGATGCATCTATGAAGGACTCTATGTGGGTGAAAACTCTGAAATCCCGAATGTTAATGGGATGCGTACAGATGTGGTGGAAGCACTCAAAGAGATTAAGATTCCGGTATTGCGCTGGCCGGGGGGATGTTTTGCGGACGAGTATCACTGGAAAGACGGAATCGGACCGAAAGAGAACCGGAAGAAAATGATTAATACCCATTGGGGTGGTGTGGTAGAGGATAACAGTTTCGGAACGCATGAGTTCTTTGAACTTTGCCGTCAGCTTGGATGTAAAACCTACATTAACGGAAATCTTGGAAGCGGAACCGTGCAGGAGATGTCGGAATGGGTTGAATATATGACATTTAACGGGGTGTCCCCGATGGCAGATCTGCGCAAAAAAAATGGACATGAGGAGCCGTGGACCATTGATTATTTTGGTGTTGGAAATGAAAACTGGGGATGTGGGGGAAATATGAGACCGCAGTATTATGCAGATGAGTACCGCAGATATCAGACCTATGTGCGCAATTATGATCCGCAGAAACCGATCCAAAAGATCTGTGGCGGAGCAAATGTGGATGATTATGACTGGACAAGGAAGGTATTAGAGACAACCCATGATCACACCGTTCCTGAATTTCATGGATTTATGGATGGGCTTTCCCTGCATTATTATGTGCATCCGGAAGGCTGGGAAATCAAGGGAAGTGCAACGGATTTTGATGAAGAAGTGTGGTATAAGACATTAAAAAAAGCACTTTATATGGAAACTCTTGTGGAACGCCACGGAAAGATTATGGATCAGTACGATCCGGATAAAAAAATCGGAATGATCGTGGATGAGTGGGGCTGTTGGTTTACAGTTGAACCGGGAACCAATCCGGGCTTTTTATATCAGCAGAACACGATAAGGGATGCGTTGGTTGCAGGGATCACCCTGAATATCTTTAATAAGCACTGTGATCGCGTGAAGATGGCAAATCTTGCACAGATGGTAAATGTATTGCAGTCTGTCATTCTCACAGAAGGACCAAAGATGATTAAGACACCGACGTATCATGTATTCCATATGTACCGGCACCATCAGGGGGCAACGCTTTTGAGCAGTACCCTGACAGGAGTGGGCGAAGTCGGTATAGGAGAATGGAAAGTTCCGGAGGTGACGGAATCTGTATCCGAGGATGCGGAGCATATCATTACGGTTACATTAAACAATCTTTCTGCGGATGAGGAAAAAGAAATAGAGATTGTGATCGCCGGAGATGAACACGTATATTCTGTGAAGGAAGCAAAGGTTGTTTCGGCAGAGATGCACGCACATAATACGTTTGATGCGCCGGAACTTGTAAAAGAAGAAGTGTTTACCGCATATAAAAAGTGTGCAGATGGGATAAAAATCATGCTTCCGCCATGCAGTGTGGTGGAACTGCGCCTGCAATAATGCAAAATGGACAGGATCATATGGAAGAATCAGAACGGTATTGCAGAAAATGTGAACTGGCAAAACAATACGGGGGCGGTCTGGAGGAATATCTTTTGCGGTACCTTGCACAGCTTACGCCGGAAGAACAGGCAGAAGATGTGACGTATGCAAGGCGTCTGGCATGTTGTGGGAAATGCACATGGTATGGGGAGCATATGTGCCGTGCCTGCGGATGCTATGTGCAGCTTCGTGCTGCGGTAAAAAGGACAGAACTGTCCCTATGAAAAATGGGAACAAGAAGGAGAGACGCATGATACACGATCCGGCAATATTTTATGATGAGGTTAGTGGAAATTATTATACATACAGTACAGGTGCCATATGCCAGAAATCAAAAGATCTGGTGCACTGGCAGGAAATCGGAAAAGTTGTGGAACGTCCGCCGCAGGAGTCGGTGGAATGGACCGGCAGTGAAGATATCTGGGCACCGGATATCGTAAAGGTGGGAAAAGAATATCGTCTGTACTGTTCCAATTCCAGCTGGGGTGTGCGCCAGTCCTGTATCTTTCTGGCAGTGGCAGACTGCCCGGAAGGTCCGTTCGAACCCAAAGGGTGTGTGCTTAAAACAACAGAAAAATTTCCGCAGAGTGTTACCAATGCAATTGATGCAAATATTATCGAGGATGCAAAAACAGGGGAGCAGTATATGCTTTATGGCTCTTTCTGGGGTGGCTGCCATGTATTAAAACTGAACAAGACTACAGGTTTTGCCGAAGAAGAAGGAATCGGGGTATGCATTGCACGACGCCCGAAGTGGCAGAGCGGCAGTATGGAAGGCCCGTATATGGTATACAATGCGCAGAATAATTATTATTATCTGTTTGTTTCCTACGGATCTTTAAAATCCGATTACAATATCCGGGTGGGAAGAAGCCGGAGTATCTGCGGACCATTTATTGATTTCCACGGAAAGGATCTGATTGCGGATGAGGATGGGGATAACAGCACAGGATTACTCGCCATGTGTGGATATCAATGGAATGAAGGGCAGGCATATATGGGTCCTGGACATAATTCAGTGTTACATGATGTAAACGGACGGTGGTATCTTGTATGTCATATCCGCAGGAAAAACTTTACACAACAGGAAGAACCGTCTGAGATGCAGATACGTGAAATTTTCTGGAGTGAGGATGGGTGGCCGTTTGTGGCAGCACAGCCCCTTGCGAAGACAGATACAAGAGACGGGATAAAGCCGGTAACGAAAGAACAGATATGCGGTTTTTATGAGCGGATTACGCTTGCGCCGGCACTGCCGCAGGGAATTACCTGTTCTGTGCCAATGAAACTTGCACCGGATGGATATTATGAGAACTGTTCTGTTCAGGGAAAATGGGAGTATACTGCAGATCACAGGGGCATGATTACATATGGACCTTATACGGAGGAGGTGCGGGTTTATTGTGGCTGGGATGCACAGCGGAAGTGTGAAACAATTCTGTTGTGCGGACTGCGCAGTGATGGTGTTGCATTCTGGGCGAAAAGAATCGGAGATCTGGTATAATGGATGCTGGTTAAAAAGGCTTTTGCATGGAGAAATAACATGCAAAGGCCTTTTTTAATAAAATTATTCTTCAATTGGTGCGTAATTAATGCTGACTTTAATATCCTGTCCATAATTACCGAAAGATTTACCGAAAATCGTGAGTCCTCCAACGTGTTCTGCATTGTCATTGACTGCCATGCGCAGCTTCATGCTGCTGCGATAGTCCAGATTAAAGTCCCGGATGGTGACATCTGAAATCTGCAATCCGTCTATGAAAGTTCCCTTTTTATTGATCACAAGCATTTTTAACAATCCATACTGGTTCCAGTTCGGAAACCACCAGTCTGGAGTGAAAATACCGCGGACATCTCCGAAATCTCCCGGGGATGTCCAGGTGCCGATGCAGACATCATTTAAATAAAAACTGATATCGGATGGCCAGACGTTATTGATTCCCGGGGCTTCGGAACTGAGCTCGGCAGAGATTAAAATCTGCGTGATTTTCTGGGAACCTGGAATAAAGTTTGGAATTTCATATTCCACAAATCCTTTGGAAAACCAGAGAATATCTGCATTGTAGCGATCAGGATGTGCAAAGTAGCGCGTATCATCCACTTCACCGATCAGATGGGAAGCGGTAGCCAGCCCACAGGTCGGATAGACTTCATAATTGCAGTAATGTCCGACCTGAAGTTCTGCATTGTAAACATTCTGCGCTTCTTCCGGTGCGTCCAGATCAATGAGAATTTTATCCAGATGCAGAGTACAGATTTTCTGGTTTCCGTGCCCGCTGGAATCATTGGACGTATTGACAATTCCGCATGCCTCCAGCTTTTTTATATGTCCCGTCAGAGCACCGTTCGTAATGTTCAGTTTTGCTGCCAGTTCGTTCATGTTCATTTCTTTGTTTTCAATCAACAGTTTTATAATTTCAATCCGAACATCGGAGCCAAGTGCTTTAAAAATATCCAGTCCATCATCCAGTGAAGTGATGTGAAGCATAAATACCCCCTTTTTATTTGTTGTTTCATTTCTGTTTTATAAATTATAGTATCATTTCCGGAATGCGTCAACGCATGAGTGAAAGAAAAAGAATAAAAACGAAAATAATTTATAAAACACTAAATAACAATAATTAAATAAAATATTTTAGGAAAATCTAAAAAACATGTTGACATACTTATTGGGCAATTATATAATGTAACCAATAAGACCTGACAAATTTTAAAATATTAGTTAATCTGCCGAATGATTTTCAAAGGCGCGTCGGAATCAGATGGTCAGAATAACGAACAGGGGAGCTTATATTTTATTTCATTATGATCAAGGTGGTTAAAAAGGAGAGGAAACTATGAAGAAAAAAATCATATCAACATTGCTTTGTACAGCAATGCTTGCAACAATGGTAGCAGGATGCGGAGTTGAAAAGAGTGATGGGGGATCAGACACAGAAGGCTCTGCAAGCTCCGTTGCAGAGATGAAAGGAACCGGTGATAATGAGATCAATATTCTTATTTATGCACAGGATCACGAAAAAGCCGTTTATCAGGAACTAATTGATAAATTTACAAAAGAGCATGCAGATGAGATTTCTACAGTAAACTTTGAAGTGACAACACAGGATGAATACGCAACGAAGATGACAGCTGCCATGACAGCGGGAGAACTTCCGGACATTTTCTATGTGGGACGGAAGCAGTCAGAAGTTATGTAGATAACGGATATGTACAGCCGTTGGATGATCTCGTAGATGCTACTGCGGTTGACAATCTGTGGCCGGCGATCAAGAGCGCATATATGTATGATGGATCTAATATTGGTTCAGGATCGTTATACTGCCTGCCAAAAGATTTATCCTGCTTTGCATTTGCCTACAACAAAGATCTTTTTGATGAAGCAGGACTGGAGTATCCGGATCCGGAAAATCCATACACATGGGAAGAATTTGCAGATGTGTGCCAGAAACTGACAAAGGATAAAGACGGTGATGGCGAAATTGATCAGTGGGGTGTTGCAAATGCAAATGCATTTGGTTTTACTCCTTATGTATACGGCAATGGCGGTCAGTTCTTAAATGATGATCAGACAAAGGTAGTCATTGATGAAAATCAGAATTTTAAGGATGCTTTCCAGTATTATACGGATCTGACATTAAAGTATAAAGTAACGCCAACGGTAGAACAGGATACTGCGCTTGGCGGATACCAGAGATGGCTGGACGGACAGGTTGCTTTTTATGCATGCGGTACATGGGATGTAGCAGCATTTATGGATGATGCAACATTCCCATACAATTGGGATTTATGTGGATGGCCGGTAGGACCAAACGGAGACGGAAAGTCCACAGCATGGCTCGGAACCGTTGGTTTCGCAGTTTCTTCACAGGCAAAGAACCCGGAATTATGTGCAGAGTTAATACAGTCCTTATCAACAGATCTGGACGGACAGAAAGAACTTTGCGGCGAGACATCCGGTAAGTCTTTACAGATTCCAAACATTATGGATTATGCACAGACAACATTTAAAGACAAAGTAAATGATGGAACAATTCCACATGCAAGCAATGTAGATGTTATTTTCGGATATATTGAGGGAAGTGACAAATATAAAGGAATCTTTACGGAAACAACCTACACTTACAACAGTGAATGGTGGGATACTTTCCTGGAAGGAATGCCGAATGTTCTGACCGGAGAAGTTTCCGTAGATGATTATTGTAAACAGGTAGCGCCAAAGATGCAGGAAGCACTGGACAACGCGATCGAATTACAGAACGCAGCAACTAATAATTAAGATTAAAACGGATTGCCCCTGTCATGGGGCAGTCCGCAGGAAAAGAGTGGGCATATGAGCGGAAAAATAAAACAACCGAAACATAAGATGTCGGCAATGGCGAAGAAAGAAGAAAGAACTGCGTGGCTGTTCATCGCCCTGCCTTTCCTTGGATTTTTACTTTTTATGGCTTATCCGATCTGCTTTGCAGTGTTTGCAAGTATGAGCAAGTGGACGGGAATGAATTCTCTGGTGGATAATTTCTGTGGATTGCAGAATTACATCAATATTTTTCATGATGAAAAATTCTGGAAATCTCTGCTTACAACCATTATTTATTTGATCGGTATTCCAATCGGAATGATCCTTGGACTGCTTCTGGCAATGGGAATGAACCGTAAGATTCCGGGAATCCGGCTGCTTCGGACAATGTATTATGTACCAGTAGTATCTTCACTGGTTGCCGTGTCTATTTTGTGGGCATGGGTTTATAATTACGATTATGGATTATTTAATTCAATCATCAAACTTTTGACCGGACATCATGGTCCAAACTGGCTGGGAGATGAGTTCTGGGTAAAAGTAGCTTTAATCATCTTCATGGTATGGAAAGGATTGGGAACTTCTATTATTCTTTATCTTGCCGGATTGCAAAACATTCCGCGTAACTACTATGAAGCTGCTTCCATTGATGGAGCAAATGGATGGCAGAAATTTCGTCATATTACCGTTCCACTGGTCTCGCCGGTTACGTTCTATATTTTAATTACCAGCCTGATTGGCGGTTTCCAGGTGTTCGTGGAAGTACAGGTTATGACGAATAAAGGTGGAACAAACTATAGTGCAGCAACCGTTGTTTATTATTTGTATGATAAAGCATTTTCAAACGGACAGTTAGGCTACGGATGTGCACTGGCAGTTATTCTTGCAATCATCATCTTCATTATCACGGCTCTTAATTTCGCGGGTCAGGATAGATGGGTGAAGACCATGGACTAGGAGGGAGTCATATGAGTTCAAAAAAAGATTTGGCAAGCTCCCGGCTTGTATCAAAAAAAGAGAAAATTTTTAACTGGATTATCTTTGTATTACTTCTTCTTGGTGCAGTTGTAATGGTTTTCCCGTTAATTTACATGATTGCGACATCATTCATGACAAAAAATCAGATTTTGTCCGGTACATTAACAATTCTTCCGGATCCGATTCTGATAGGAAAATATTCTGAAGTATTAAAAAAGGGACAGTTCATAAACGGTATATTTAATTCTCTGAAGGTTGCAATTCCGGTATTGATTATTGGCGGATTTACCTCCTCCCTCGCCGCATTCGGATTTGCAAAAATGAGATTTCGTGGCAAAAATGCATTGTTTCTGGCATTGCTGGCAACCATTATGATTCCGTTTGCGGTTGTCATGATTCCACAGTATGTCATGTTTACCAAACTGGGCTGGACCAATACTCTGCTTCCACTTATTATTCCGGGATGCTTTGGAAATGTCAGTATTATCTTTTTCCTTCGACAGAACCTGATCGGAATTCCGGATGATCTGATGGAAGCAGCAAAATTGGATGGATGTGGATATTTCCGTACGTTTCTTCAGATTTTTATGCCATTGATGAAGGGGGCTCTGGCAACGCAGCTGATGTTGTGGTTTATGGGAATCTGGAATGATTATCTTGCACCTACTATTTTCTTGAGAAGTGAAAAGAACTGGACATTGCAGGTGGTTATCCGTTCCTTCAATTCCTATTATGCAATTCAGAGTGATTATGCTTTGATCATGGCAGCATCCGTAATTGCAATGATTCCGACAATGGCATTGTTCTTTATTTTCCAGAGAATGATCATTGAGTCCATTGCAATCAGCGGTATCAAATAAGTAACAAATTATAAAATTCATCTTTTTCAATCCTCAACAAAATATAAGAAAGCAGTTCGTATAAAAATCGCTTGCGCGATACGGACTGCTTTTGTAGTATTATAACGAACAGACATTTATACATGGTAAAGGAGGCAGCGTATGCCAAAAGAAAATCCGGTGATTGCTTTTTTAAATAAGATGGCAGATTTGATTTTACTGAATCTGATTTTTCTGCTGTGCTGTATTCCGGTTGTGACGATCGGACCAGCAATTACAGCATTGTATGCAGTTTCATTGCGATCGGTACGCTATGGAGATGGGTATGTTATACAGACTTTTTTCCGATCGTTTAAGCAGAATTTTAAACAGTCTTTTGTGGCGGGAATGATAGGCTTACTTTTTGTGTGCCTGCTTGTTATTGATTTGTTTTTCTGGCGCAATGTGGGACCTGCTTTCATGTCCGTATTTATGACAGTGGTGAGTGTATGCGTAGGCTATTTGGTTTTTATTGTGTTCTTATGGCTGTTTCCGGTGATTGCAAAACTGGAAAATCCTTTGCGTGTGCAGATAAAAAATGCAGCCGCCATGGCGGTTGCCCATTTTTTCCCATATACGCTGTTTGTAAGTGTGATAGTACTGGCGGCAGGCTATATGGCATATACCAGTATCATTACGGATGTGCTGCTGCTTCTGATGGGATTTGCTTTACTTGCATATGTATGTTCATTCTTTTTTTATAAAGTGTTTGCAAAATATATAGACGAGGAACCGGTGGGAGAGGATGACCCATTATATGGAAGCAGAGAGTAAAAAATATGAATTGAAATTTCCTACCTTTAATGGTAGAATAAATGCATAGTTGCAGGCACACAACGGTCGATTTTTTGTGCAATATGTCTAGTGATAAAGGCAGAACAGTGGAAGACGGGCGTTGAAATTTTCATTGTGGAAAGCACCGGAAACAACCGTGAAAGCCGAAATGATTTACATAGTATATGGAGGTTTTTTATATGGCAAGATTTACATTACCGAGAGATTTATACCATGGAAAGGGAGCACTCGAAGCCCTGAAAACATTCAAGGGAAAGAAAGCGATCATCTGCGTGGGCGGCGGCTCCATGAAGCGCTTTGGGTTCCTTCAGAAAGCAGAAGATTATTTAAAGGAAGCCGGTATGGAAGTAAAACTGTTTGAGGGCATTGAGCCAGACCCATCGGTGGAGACTGTTATGAAAGGTGCGGCAGTGATGCAGGAGTTTGAGCCGGACTGGATTGTAGCCATGGGTGGTGGTTCTCCGATTGATGCGGCAAAAGCAATGTGGATTAAGTATGAATATCCAGACATCACTTTTGAGGATATGTGCAAAGTATTTGGTATTCCGGCACTGCGCAACAAGGCACATTTCTGTGCAATTTCTTCAACTTCCGGAACTGCAACAGAGGTAACGGCTTTCTCCATTATTACTGACTATGAGAAAGGAATCAAATATCCGATCGCAGATTTTGAGATTACACCAGATGTTGCAATCGTAGATCCGGATCTGGCAGAGACAATGCCACAGAAACTGGTAGCGCATACCGGAATGGATGCAATGACACATGCAATTGAGGCATATGTTTCTACCGCAAATTGCGATTTTACCGATCCACTTGCACTCCATGCAATCAAGATGATACAGAGTGATCTGATTCCATCTTATAATGGAGATATGGAAAAGAGAGATTCTATGCACAACGCACAGTGTCTGGCTGGTATGGCATTTTCCAATGCACTGCTTGGTATCGTACATTCCATGGCACATAAGACAGGAGCTGCATTTGCAGATTATGGTGCACATATTATCCACGGAGCAGCTAATGCCATGTATCTGCCGAAGGTTATTGCATTTAATGCAAAGGATGAGACTGCAAAGAAACGTTATGGCGTGATTGCAGATTTCATGAAACTTGGCGGAAACACACTGGATGAAAAGGTGGAGCTTCTGATCGCACATCTGCGCAGGATGAACGATGATCTGAACATTCCGCACTGCATTAAAAACTATGGTGCAGACAGCTTCCCGACCGAGCAGGGATTTGTACCGGAGGAGGTATTCTTAGAGAGACTTCCGGAGATTGCGGCCAATGCAATTCTTGACGCATGCACGGGTTCCAATCCAAGACAGCCAAGTCAGGAGGAGATGGAGAAACTCTTAAAATGCTGCTACTATGATACGGATGTCGATTTTTAAAAGAAACTAAGCAAGAAAAGTCCTGCGGTTTTTGTATACCGCAGGGCTTTTCTTTTTTGCAACAGGTGCTTCAATGAACAAATATGAGTGCTGACCAGGCTAAAGTACATTGAGTATATCAAAAACAGAACAAATATGGTAGAATATACGATATGTAATCTGAAAACAGATAGATAAGAAGATGACAAAAAGGGTCTGGAAATGAAAAAGAAGAATCCGGAGTTATATCGCCGGTAGGGAGGAAAATATTATCATGAGTGGATATCTGATCAAAGACACGACAAAGGAAGAAAGGATTGCACTGATTCGTTCCTGGCAGGAGCCGGATGACTGCGTGGGAGGAAGCGGCATGGATCTGTTTGATATGTATGATGCCTATATCCGTGGGGAGAAAGAGATTGCAGAGATCAATGGGGAATTTCAGGCATCCTATGTAAAAGACACTGAAGACTTAGAACAGCCGGAAGAAGCAAAATCCACTTCCGGAGAACTGACGCAGCTGACAAAGCTTCATGCGGAAGGTGCGCTTACGGATGAAGAGTTTGCGGCCGCAAAGAAAAAAGTGCTTGGACTGTAGCACACAATAATTTTATTATAAAAATGCAGGGCAGTATTTTTGTGCAATTCTTTTAGTGACATATGAAAAAACCTGTGTTACACTGACCGTACAAGTAAACATACATGATACAACTTTAGTAGAGAAGTCCGGACAGGCTGTATCTGCTTTTTTAAGAGGGGATATACATTATGGAGAGTATCACAGGAGGAAACACACCAAAATATCAGGAACTGACCGAACAGCTGCGTTTACAGATCGTCTCCGGGGAGATTGCACCGGGGCAGAAACTGCCATCGGAAAATACGCTTTCCGCACAGTATCAGGTCAGCCGTCAGACGGTGCGCAAGGCATTGGCGATTTTGCAGAATGAAGGATATATTTACGCAGAGCACGGGCGCGGTACATTCTGCTCAGAAATGATGCGGCACGCACATCCGTCCAAGAATATTGCTGTTGTAACAACCTATCTGTCAGACTATATTTTTCCCCGTGTGATACAGGGAATTGATGATGTGCTGACCGGTGCAGGGTATAGCATTGTCCTAAAAAATACAAAAAATTCCCGGACACGGGAAGCGGAATGCCTGCAGGAAATTTTAAGCAAGGATATTGACGGGGTTATCATTGAACCGAGTAAAAGCCAGATTTTCTGCCGGCATATGAATTTGTACGAACAACTGGAAAAATCGCATATTCCATACGTGTTTATCCAGGGATGTTTCCCACAGATGAAAGACAAACCGCATGTGCTGCTGGATGATTTTCAGGGGGGATATATGATCACAAAGTATCTGACGGATCACGGGCACAAAAATATCGTGGGAGTATTTAAGGCGGATGACATGCAGGGACAGAGCCGTCATAAAGGGTATGTTCGGGCACTGCAGGAGGCGGAAATTTTGTATGATCCGGATAAAGTGGTGTGGTTTCATACGGAGGACCGCAAAATCCATCCCTATGAAGCAATCCGTGAAATGGCAGGAAAAACGCTTCGTGGGCGGATGGATGCGGTCGTTTGTTATAACGATCAGACGGCACAGCTTGTCATCCGTGCATTACAGGAGGAAGGACTGCGTATTCCGGAAGATGTTTCGGTGACCGGTTATGATAATTCTTCGCTGGCGAACAAGCAGGGGCTTCGGCTGACAACCATTGACCATCCGCAGGAAAAGCTTGGCGCCATGGCAGCAGAACTGCTCCTTTCCATGATTCAGAACGGAGAAAAAGAGGAAGGGGAGAGTGTTCTCATCCAGCCAATGCTTATTGAGGGAAATTCCTGCATGGAATACCGGTGACAGCTTGTGCAATCTGACCAAAACAATGCCGGATTAAAACGAAAAAAGACAACAATTTTGTTGATTTTTTGCATGAAAAACAACTTGTAAATACATGCATACAAGTTATAAACTTAGAGTATAAAAACGAACGATATAAAGCATTGATTCTAAGGAGGAACGAGTATGCTGTTAAATAAGGATTACAAATTTTGGTTTTGCACAGGATCACAGGATCTGTATGGAGAGGAATGTCTGGCAAAGGTAGCCCAGCATTCCAAACAGATTGTAGATGAGTTAAACAAGACAGGCGTTTTGCCATATGAAATCGTATGGAAACCGACACTCATTACCAATGAGCTGATCCGCAAGACATTCAACGAGGCTAACAACGATGAGACATGTGCCGGTGTAATCACCTGGATGCACACGTTCTCCCCTGCAAAGTCCTGGATTCTTGGACTGCAGGAGTATCGCAAACCTCTGATGCATTTACATACACAGTTCAATGAGGAACTTCCATATGATACCATTGATATGGATTTCATGAATGAAAACCAGTCGGCACACGGAGACAGAGAGTATGGTCATATCGTGAGCCGTATGCGTATGGAGCGTAAGGTCGTTGTCGGACACTGGAGTGATCCGGTAGTCGTTGACAAGATCGCAAGCTGGATGCGCACCGCAGTCGGCATCGTAGAGAGCAGCCACATCCGTGTCATGCGTGTCGCAGACAACATGAGAAACGTAGCAGTTACCGAGGGCGATAAGGTAGAAGCACAGATCAAGTTCGGCTGGGAAGTAGACGCTTATCCGGTAAACGAGATCGCAGAGTCTGTCGCAGCCGTATCCCAGTCCGATACAAACGCACTTGTAGATGAATACTACGACAAATATGAGATTTTACTCGAGGGAAGAGATCCGGAAGAGTTTAAGAAACATGTAGCCGTACAGGCACAGATCGAACTTGGATTTGAGCGTTTCCTGCAGGAGAAGAATTATCAGGCAATTGTTACCCATTTTGGAGATCTGGGTGCATTAAAACAGCTTCCGGGACTTGCCATCCAGAGACTGATGGAAAAAGGCTACGGCTTTGGCGCAGAAGGTGACTGGAAAGTAGCCGCCATGGTACGTCTGATGAAAGTGATGACCGCAGGCAAGAAGGATGCAAAGGGAACTTCCATGCTGGAGGATTACACCTACAATTTCGTAAAAGGCAAAGAGGGAATCCTCGAGGCACATATGCTTGAGATCTGCCCGTCCATCGCAGACGGCCCGATCAGCATCAAGTGCCAGCCTCTTTCCATGGGAGACAGAGAAGATCCGGCAAGACTTGTATTTACATCCAAGGAAGGACACGGAATCGCGACATCCCTCATCGATCTGGGCAACCGTTTCCGTCTCATCATCAATGATGTAGAGTGCAGGAAGACAGAAAAGCCAATGCCAAAACTTCCGACCGCAACCAACTTCTGGACTCCGGAACCGGATATCTACACTGGAGCGGAAGCATGGATTCTTGCTGGCGGCGCACACCATACCGCATTTACCTATGACCTGACGGCAGAGCAGATGGGTGACTGGGCAGCAGCCATGGGCATTGAAGCGGTATACATTGACAAAGATACTAGAATCCGTGATTTCAAGCGTGATCTGATGCTTGGAGAGGTATTTTACAGATAAAAGATAGGTAACATCTGCTTTTGTAAAATGCAAAGGCAGGTGTTTATGACAGAAAGAGAGGTAGAAACAGTGGAAAGAAAAGACGAGATTGTGTCCGGGAAAACATTTCTCGGAATTGAATTTGGCTCTACACGTATCAAGGCGGTACTGACCGATGCAGACCATACACCGATCGCATCCGGCAGTCATGAATGGGAAAACCGCCTGGATCACGGAATCTGGACCTATACCATGGATGACATCTGGGGCGGTCTGCAGGATTGCTACCGGGATTTAAAAAAGGACGTAAAAGAACAGTATGGTGTGACACTGACAAAGATCCGTGCGATTGGATTTTCCGCCATGATGCACGGATATCTTGCATTTGACAAGGCTGGGGAGCTTCTCGTGCCGTTCCGCACATGGCGTAATACCATCACAGAGGAAGCAGCAGCCGCACTGACAAAGGAATTTTCCTATAACATTCCGCAGCGTTGGAGCATTGCCCATCTGTATCAGGCAATGTTAAACAAAGAGGAGCATGTGAAAGATATCGCATTTTTCACCACGCTTGCAGGATTTATCCATTGGAAACTGACCGGGGAAAAGGTACTCGGCGTGGGGGATGCATCCGGAATGTTCCCAATCGACAGTAATACAAAAGATTATGATGCAGCAATGCTCGATAAGTTCGATGCGCTGGCAGAACCATACGGCTTTGACTGGTCACTCCGTGACATTCTGCCAAAAGTTCTTGTTGCCGGAGAAAATGCCGGAACGCTGACCGCAGAGGGCGCAAGGCTTCTCGATACCGATGGCGAACTGGAAGCAGGAATTCCGGTATGTCCGCCGGAAGGTGATGCCGGAACCGGCATGGCAGCGACCAACAGTGTAGCTGTCCGCACCGGAAACGTATCCGCAGGTACTTCCGTATTTGCAATGATCGTACTGGAAAAGGCATTGAAGAATGTGCACACCGAGATCGATCTGGTGACCACACCATCCGGAGAAGCAGTTGCCATGGCACACTGCAACAACTGCACATCCGACCTGAATGCATGGGTCAACCTGTTTGAAGAGTTTGCAAACAGCTTTGGCATGAAGATCGACAAGAATGAGCTGTTTTCCGTTTTATATAATAAAGCACTTGAAGGTGACGCAGATTGTGGCGGCCTTTTAGCATACAACTATTTTTCCGGTGAGGGAATTACCGCATTTGATGAGGGAAGACCTCTGTTTGCCCGCACACCGGATGCAAAATTCAATCTTGCAAATTTCATGCGCGTGCACTTGTTTACGGCACTGGGCGCATTGAAAGATGGTCTGGATATCCTGCTCAAAGAGGAAGGCGTACAGATCGACAAGATGTACGGCCATGGCGGTCTGTTTAAGACTCCGGTAGTCGGACAGCGCATCATGGCAGCAGCCATTGATACACCGGTTTCCGTTATGGAGACGGCAGGTGAGGGCGGCGCATGGGGTATCGCACTTCTTGCAGCTTACATGGCTCAGAAAGAAGAGGGCGAGAGCCTTGCCGATTATCTGAGCAAGAGAGTCTTTGGCGGTCAGGAGGGCGTGACGGAAGATCCGGTTCCTGCCGATGTGGAAGGCTTTGACCAGTTTTTAAAACGCTACAACGAAGGGCTTGCAATTGAGCGTGCAGCAGTCGAACATTTATAAAATAATAGTTACAGATAAGAAACAGGCAGAATCCGTCGTTTACAGCGGCGGATTTTGTGGATATAGAAAGGACAGAAAGCATGTTAGAAGAATTAAAAAAACAGGTTTACGAAGCAAACATGGAATTGCCGCGCAGAGGCTTGATCACTTATACATGGGGCAATGTCAGCGGCATTGACCGTGAGAGCGGCTACTTTGTCATCAAGCCAAGCGGTGTGGATTACGATAAACTGACACCAGACGATATGGTCGTTATGGATTTAGAGGGAAATAAAATCGAGGGTGATTTGAAGCCATCATCCGACACACCAACCCATCTCGAACTGTACAAAAAGTATCCGGATATCGGCGGTATCGTACATACCCATTCTCCGGAGGCTACTTCCTGGGCACAGGCAGGAAGGGATATTCCGCTTTACGGAACGACTCATGCGGATTATTTCTTTGGACCGATCCCATGTGCACGCAGTCTCACACCGGAAGAGATTGACGAGGCATACGAGACCAACACCGGAAAAGTCATTATTGAGACCTTGGAGACAAGAGGGATCAACCCGGTTTACACACCTGGCGTGCTCTGCACGAACCATGGTCCATTTACGTGGGGCAAGGATGCGGCAGAGGCAGTGCACAATGCCGTTGTCTTAGAGGAAGTTGCAAAGATGGCAACCCGTACCGAACTGATCAATCCGAAGGTGCAGCCGGCACCGGATTGTATCCGCGATAAGCATTTCTTCCGCAAGCACGGTGCGAATGCTTATTATGGACAGAATTAAACAATATTTTTATGGTAATATTCTCAAGGAAAGAGAGGGATACTTTTTTAGAAAAGCCCCTCTCTTTTTTCTGTGTAAAATAGACGATTGCGAAAATGTATAGAGAAAATATAATGACATGTGTTGATGAAAAACGAATCTTTCAGTATACTATATTTAATTGGATGTATTGGGTAAATAAAAGCAGGAGAGAAAGCGTATGCCATTAGCAGAAAAATATTCACACACAACGGAAGAAATTTATGCATTGCCGGAAGGAAAACGTGCAGAACTGATCGATGGACAGATTTATGATATGGCACCTCCGGGCAGAATTCATCAGGAATTGGTGCAGCAGTTGAGCCGTACGATCGGAAATTATATTGCGGATCATAAAGGAACCTGTAAAGTATATCCGGCACCGTTTGCGGTGTTTTTAAATCAGGATGATAAAACATATGTGGAACCGGATATTTCTGTGATCTGTGATAACGGAAAGCTGGATGACAGGGGCTGTAATGGGGCACCGGACTGGGTGATTGAGATTGTATCACAAAGCAGTCAGAGGATGGATTATCTGACAAAATTGTTCAAATACCGTACTGCAGGGGTGAGGGAATATTGGATCGTAAATCCTATGAAACGTACGGTACTGGTATATTTGTTTGGAGAAAATGAGGACAGCACGCAGTATTTATTTGAAGATGAAATTCCGGTGGGAATCTATCCGGATTTTACAATGAGAATTTCAGAATTTGTGTGAACAGTATCCGCAATAAGCATTTCTTTCGCAAGCACGGTGCGAATGCTTATTACGGACAGCAGTGAAAAATTTATGATGGGGAATGCCTGATCCCGGTAATTGTGGGATTTGAAGGCTCTTGAAGTATGAAATGTAAATCATGTAAAAACAGGGGAAAAAGAAATGCCTGTTTCTTTTTGGGGATTTTGTCGCTGATTACGGTAGTATTGTGTCTTTCGGCATCATGTAATGCCGATGGAAGGAAGGCACAAAAATACGAGTATGGAGTATTCTTGAATGCAGACCGTACAGCAGTTCCAAAATTAAAAAATTACGAAACTGTTGTGATTGATGCACAGTATTTTTCGAAGAAAGATATCAGAAAATTACATGCAGGCGGTACAAAAGTTTACAGCTATCTTAATATTGGCTCTATCGAAAATTTCCGGCCATATTATAAAACATACGAGCATCTGGCAATTGGGGATTATGAAAACTGGGAAGAGGAAAAATGGGTTAATGTTGCGGATAAAGACTGGCAGGAATTTATGGATACATTAGCCGGAAAATTAAAGAAAAAGGGAGTGGATGGCTTTTTTATTGATAACTGTGATGTATATGATTATGCCCATAAAAAGGATATTTTTGATGGGCTGACGGTGATTTTAAAGAAAATCCGGGCAATGGGGAAGCCGGTAGTGGTCAATGGAGGAGATATCTATGTGACGGCATATCAGTCCCGTTATGGCTCTGCTGCGGATATTATGACGGGTGTAAACCAGGAGTCGGTGTGGAGCAGGATTGATTTTACAACCAAAACATTCCATACGCAGAAAAAAACGGAGCGGGAGTATTTCTGCCAGTATCTGCAGGCATGCAAAGCGGATGGAATGGATGTTTATCTGCTGGAATACACGACAGACCATAAACTGATCCGCAGGATTAAGAAGTATTGCAGGAAAAAGAAATATGATTACTATATTGCGGATTCGCTGGAGCTGGGTATTTAATACAATGTGTTTTTAAGTTTGACTTTAAAAAAAGTAGATATCATACAATTACATTGTTGAAAAAATGCTGCTGGTACAGCTGGAAGAACTTCATAAAGTTGTCACCGCTGTTCCAGTGAAATAACAGGAGGATTAGAACCATGGGAGTACATTCCATAGATGCAGAGGATGATCAGTTTGCGTATCGTTATGATACACAGTTACTGATCGACAGAAGAGACAGGGATCTTGACGAGGATGAGATCGCAGATTACATCACGGAAAATTTTGAGGGAAACAGCCTGATTGCGGCTGGAGATGAGGATCTGGTCAAGATTCATTTCCACACGAATGAGCCGTGGAAAATTCTGGAATACTGCAATACGGTCGGAGAAATTTATGACATCGTGGTCGAGGATATGATCCGGCAGGCAGCAGGGCAGCAGGGATAAAAGGCAGAGCGTCCGATACAGAATACTATAGTGTGACGCTGGAAATGAAAAGAGGTGCTGTCGCATCAGTAAATGATTGATATTTACTGGGCGGCAACACCTTTTTTGTTTTTTATTTGTTCGCAGGGTATTTAGGAACAGAAACCGTACCACTTGCCCAAAGGATGACAGGGGAGGATACATTAATTGATTGCTGTGCCGTTCACATAAAGTTTATAACCGTTAAAATTAATGTTTGAATAGCTGCTGTCGGCATCGGTGAAACTTGTCACATAGGAATCTCCGGTAAGAGTGATCTTAGAGCTCTTATCAAGTGTTAATGAGATGGACTTTGCCTCGTTGGAGCCGTTGATGGTTCCCTTGTAGGAAGATCCGTTTTTCATCGTCATATCCAGCGTGGAAACGGAATCAATGACAATATTTCCGGCTGCTTTTTGTTTGCTCATGGTAAGGGTGACATCACCGCCATTGGAACCGCTGGTTCCCCAGGAATCTGCCTGTGCTCGGAGAAAGTTGCCGGTGCTGTCGGTATTGGTGATCGTGTTGTTTGTCAGGCTGATTCTGGCAGAGGTATTGGTTACATAAAACGTATCGCCCTTTTTGGTGGTAATCTTAGATCCGGTTGCTTTAAAGCTGGCACTTCCGGAAGCGGCATCTCCACTCATGGACTGGTACAGGAAAATATTTTTGTAGGTGGTGGACTGTCCGTTTAATGTCGTGTTGTTGTCCGTCAGCGTACAGTTTTTGAGTGTAACTTTATTCTTGCCTTCGATGACAATACCTTCCGATGCAGTTGCTTTTAACGTTGCATTGCTGACCGTGACATCCGCAGTAGAGTAGACTGCAGGGGAACCTTTTCCGGTTGTGATGTAAGTGCCTTTGTTGACTTTAACAGTGCCGCCGCCACGGTCGGTACGGATGGCTGCACTGGAAGTTCCGGCAGTTTTGATTTTTAAGTTATAGGCATTTGTTGTGCCGCCGCCGGTTGTCATGATTCCTCCCGAATTATCCGCTTTGGTTGTAATTCTGGAATTTTTGATTGTGACCGCAGTGCCATCACTTGTGGAATTATTTGTTGTAGCAGATCCGCCGTAGCAGAATACGCCGTTTGCACCTTTGGCATTGGTTGTGACATTGATATTGTTCAAAGTCAGTTTTGCACCACCGGAAGCAAGGATACCGGAATTGGTGCCGTAAAAGCTGGTATTGTCACCGCCATCGGAGTCACCTGTTTTCTTTACTGTTATATTCGAAAGTTTTGCAGTGATGTCTCCAGTTGCCCAGATTGCATTCTGATCTGCGGTCGTTGAGGTATAGGTACCTTTTTTCAACGTTTTGTTTGTTGAAATTTTTTTGACTGCGGAGTAGGAAACCGAAGTCGTGCCACTTTGTCCCGGCATGTTTCCTCCATCTGGCGCACCACTTTCACCGGATGGTTTTTCCGGTGGAGTAGAGCCGTCTGTTGCACCGCTTTCACCGGATGGTTTTTCCGGCGGGGTGGTGCCTGTTGCGGAAGCATCCGCGGTCTGCGCAGAGGCAGTTGTTGTGGAAGAGTCCGATGCCTGTGCTGCAGTGGAACGTGTTGTGGCATAGACACCTCCGGTTCCTGCAATAATAGCTGCTGCGAGAGTAAGTGCCATAAATTTTTTCATGTGATTTTTCATAATAATCATCCTTTCTGTATTTGTGGTAATGTGTTATTTACGGATTATTTTGTGTATCAGTTTTCTTTTGATACCATGAAGTATAGAAGGCCTTCCTTAAATGAACTTTAAAAGTTTTAGACTATTTAGAAAAACTTTATTTGTCCCTGCAATACAGCTGCGTTACAATAAATATATACAAAGGGCGGATGGAGGAAATGATATGGCAAATACAACCAAGCTTGCACTTGAAGCATCTTTAAAAGAACTCCTGCGGACAAAACCGATTGACAGGATCACGATCAATGATCTGACGGAACATTGTGGCATCAGCCGTATGACGTTTTATTATCACTTTAAGGATATTTATGATCTGGTGGAGTGGGCATGTGTGGAGGACGGAAAGCGTGCGTTGCAGGGCAAAAAGACATACGATACGTGGCTGGAGGGAATTGCGCAGATATTTGAGGCAGTATTGGAAAACAAGCCATTTATTATGAATGTATACCATGCGGTTGCCCACGAAAAAGTGGAGCAGTATCTGTACAAGCTGACGTATGAACTGATCGTAAATGTCGTGGAAGAAAAATGCAAAGGCATTGCGATTGCAGACGGGGATAAACGCTTTATTGCAGATTTTTATAAATATGGATTTGTGGGAATTATGCTTGACTGGATCGACAAGGGCATGCAGGAGGATTACCATAAGATCGTTATGATGATGGGAACAGCACTTGATGGGAATATTGCGCGGTCGATTGAGAATTTTAAGCAGAAATAAGGGGAAGGCGGAATATGCATTCTGCAAAGGCTTTTCAGAACTTCTGGAGAGCTTTTTCATATTTTGACAAATTATAATAAAAAAGACACGAGCGCATTATCCTAAAATACTATAATAAAAAAGGCTTCTTCTGGCAGGAAACTGCAGGTCGTGTTTGGGGAATTTCTGATAGTAGAAAGAAAACCTGTTTTTAGAAATCAGGTAATGCCAGACGGTGGTGGTCTGTCGTGGGACATATGGAGAAAAAGTGATATATTAAGTCCCGGAGAGAGCCGGCTACAGGACATATGGAGAAAAAGTGATACATTGTGTCCCATCATAACGAAACCGTGGGACATATAGAAATTTTCTATAAAAATATGTCCTTTTGTATGTGAGAAAAGGGACATAAAGAGCTACTTTATTTACATATGTCCCATCTATCCGGGCGAGAGGGACATAAAGGGCTACTTTATTTACATATGTCCCATCCATCTGGGCGAGAGGGACATAAAGGATTACTTTTTGTGTATATGTCCCGTTCATAAACATATAAATCACGCAGATATATAAAATTGTAATTTCACTTTAAATCCACTATAACTATAGCCATAGTACAGCGGATTTTTATGGGGAGGCTTCTATGGCAAACAGTTTAAAATTACCGGTTGGAATTGAAAATTTTGAAGAAATCCGAAAGCTTGGGTTTTTATAAAGAAAATCAGGGAATGGTTCAGCGATGTGTCCAGGAATGACGGCAAAAAACTGGAAGCGTTCTGCAATGCATTTTTGGAAAAAGATCCGGAAAAAATCGGGCAGATCTTCGGGGATTATCTGTGGAACACGATCAGCATAAGGGACACGGCAGCTGCAAAAGAACTGGAGCAGATAGAGGAAAAAGACTATGTGGATAAGCTGAGACAGGATGGAATGAGAAATTTTATCCGGTATGGAATTGCGTGTTTCAAGAAGGATTGTAAGGTTGTGGTTGGAGAATAAGACAGGAAAATTAATCAAAATGCCTGAAATGATAAAAATTTTATCATTTCAGGCATTTTGTAAATGGTATCTTTTCACAGAGATGGTAAGATAACCATATCGTATTTGTTCCACAAATGATCTGTCGTGTTACAGGTTTTATGATTTTATGGGAATTGATTTTGAAATGAATCAGAAACCTGTAACGAAGAAACACTAAATGAGAAGTATCCCAGGAATCAGAAAGGAGTTTTTCTATGTCAAATAAAAATAAGAAATTAGGACTTGGAATCGCAGCAGTTGCAGCAGCCGGTGCAGGACTTGTATATGCTGCACAGAAAACCAGCCAGCAGAAAGTAAAGAAGATCGCAAAGGCAGCACCGCCGGTTGATTACCGCAACACCGAGCGCGGAAAATATGAAAAGAACAGCAAAGGCATTTATTATACCAACGGAAACTATGAAGCATTTGCCCGGCCAAAGAAACCGGAAGGAGTCGATGACAAAAATGCATACATTGTCGGAAGCGGACTTGCAGCACTCGCAACGGCTTGTTTCCTTGTCAGAGACGGTCAGATGCCGGGTTCCCATATTCATATTTTAGAGGCAATGGATGTGGCAGGCGGTGCCTGTGACGGAATTTTTGATCCGACACGCGGCTATGTGATGCGCGGCGGCCGTGAGATGGAAAACCATTTTGAATGTCTGTGGGATCTGTTCCGCAGCATTCCTTCTCTGGAAGTGGAGGGTGCATCCGTGCTGGATGAATATTACTGGCTGAACAAAGAAGATCCAAACTATTCGCTCTGCCGTGCAACCGAAAACCGCGGCGAGGACGCACATACGGATGGAAAGTTTAACTTAAGCCAGAAAGGCTGCATGGAAATCATGAAACTGTTCATGACAAAAGATGAGGATCTCTATGACAAGACCATTGAGGATGTGTTTGATGAAGAAGTCTTTGACTCGACCTTCTGGCTGTACTGGCGCACCATGTTTGCATTTGAAAACTGGCACAGTGCACTGGAAATGAAACTGTATTTCCAACGGTTTATCCACCATATTTCCGGTCTGCCGGATTTCTCTGCACTGAAATTTACACGCTACAATCAGTACGAATCCCTGATTCTTCCGATGAAGAAATATCTTGAGGATGCCGGTGTAGAGTTCCAGTTCAATACGGAAGTAACGAACGTAATTTTTGACATCAAAGATGGAAAGAAAGTGGCAAAAGCCATTGACTGCAAAGTAAAAGGTGTAGAGACCGGAATCGTCCTGACAGAAAACGATCTGGTATTTGTCACAAACGGAAGCTGTACCGAAGGTACGATTTACGGTGATCAGAACCATGCACCAAACGGTGATGCCGAAGTGCGGACCAGTGGCTGCTGGAGCCTGTGGAAGAACATTGCAAAACAGGATCCGGCGTTCGGACATCCGGAAAAATTCTGTTCCGATATTACAAAGACCAATTGGGAGTCGGCAACCGTTACCACATTGGATGACAAGATTCTTCCATATATTGAGAAGATCTGTCAGCGTGATCCGCGCAGCGGAAAGACGGTTACCGGAGGTATCGTAAGCTGCAAGGATTCCAGCTGGCTGTTAAGCTGGACGATCAACCGTCAGGGACAGTTCAAGGAGCAGGACAAAGATAAAGTCTGCGTATGGGTATACGGTTTGTTTACCGATGTACCGGGTGATTTTATCAAGAAGCCAATGAAAGAGTGTACCGGTAAAGAGATTACAGAAGAGTGGCTGTACCATCTGGGTGTGCCGGAAGACCAGATTGAGGATCTTGCAGAGCACAGTGCTGTCTGCGTACCGACCATGATGCCGTATATCACCGCATTCTTTATGCCAAGAACCAAGGGTGACCGCCCGGATGTCATTCCGGATGGCTGTGTTAACTTTGCATTCCTCGGACAGTTTACCGAGACACCGAGAGATACCGTATTTACAACCGAGTATTCGGTGCGTACCGCTATGGAAGCCGTTTATGGACTGCTTGGTGTGGATCGTGGTGTGCCGGAAGTCTGGGGCAGCGTCTACGATGTGCGTGAGCTTCTCGACAGCAGCGTAAAGCTGATGGATGGCAAGTCCCCTCTGCAGATGAATCTTGGACCGCTTAATGTGATCAAGAAACCGCTTCTTAGCAAGATCAAAGGAACGGTGATTGAGAAGCTGCTGCGGGATCATGATGTGCTGCGGGATGGTATGATTTAAAATATTTCTGAATAGTTACAACATTTCATAAAAGAAAAACCGTCTGAGAATTTTGCATAATGCAGATTCTCAGACGGTTTTGGTTATTCATAAATTCCATTTACAGTTACTTTAAATGTTGCTTCTTTCCCATTCAATTCATCGTTACCATAGTTCTCCGGGAAGGTAACTTTCACTTCTACTTTATCCCCCGGATGGGCACCGATCAACTGATCCTCAAAATCATCAATGTAGGATCCGGAACCAATGGTCAGATCGGTTCCTTGTCCCTGCGTATCTCCACCGAATAATCCGCTTCCGAATCGCTTCTGGAAAAAGATGGACATTTCTACGGAAGCACTTGAAGCCAGGAATGCACTCTTCTGTGCAATGATTTCCTGTCCCGGTGCGATTTCAAATGCACGAATAGATCCCGGAAAACTGGATGCGAATGCAATCAGTCCGTTTCCGTTTCTTGCTGTGTAACGGTTGACAAACATGCTCTCGCCCGCCCTTTTCTGTAATCATAGTTTCGTTTGCTTCAAGATTGCAAATAACAACTGGTAATGGTTCCCTTTCAATTGAATAGTTTATAAACATCCTCCTTGTTTGTGATAGACAGCCGATTTATAGTATTTGAACCATCTGTCGTTAATAGTGTAGCAGACCTTGTGGAAAAGATAAACAAAAAATTTATGGAGTGTTGAAAAAACTATGATGAAGTACGAAAAGACCCGGAATCCAATGGATGCCGGGCCTTCTATTAAAGGGAGGGGGAGGGATGAAAAATACTTTGTGTATTTATCATTTGATATGAGGGTCAAAAGGTATTTTGCCCCTCATTTATGATTAATCAGATTACTACATGCTTCGCATTCCCGTAATCTGACTCCACCTCGAAATCCGCAAATTTTCTGCGTTTTCGCAGCAAATTGCTACTTTCTCGGTGTAGTGCGGGTCACTAAGGTATACATCGAATTGCATGCAAGCATGCATCGATGATACCTTTTGACCCTTTAATCATCATTTAATATATATAGCAAACAGAATAAACAGTTATGTTACCTGATTTTGCACTTACGTGAACCTGATCCAGTTTTCCAGAGAAATCACTGGTACCGAATGCAGATACACAATTGTCATAAGAGCATTTGATGTAACGGTGTCCGTTTGCGGAACCGGATTCGCTGATGGAAACCTTTGCCCAGGATGCACCGCCAGACCAGCTCTGTAAGATTAACTCTAAATCATCTTTGTTACCATCATATTCTACGTAGAAGCAGCCGCCTTTTTTCACGTCACTGCCATTGAAGCTTCCACCATTTTTAGAAGTCATAACAGATACTGCCTGATTCCAGTTGCTGGAAGACTTAGAACCCCAGAACAGAGACTTATAGTTTGAAGAACTGCTGCTTGAGCTCGAAGCTTGAGGAGCTGGAACCTGAAGAACTGGAAGATCCAGAACTTGAGGAACTGCTGGAAGAAGCTTTCTCTAAGTACCATAACTGGTTCTTTCCACCTAAGTATGACCACTGGCTTACGTTCGCACCGTTTGCTTTACTCTTTGCATAAACATCAAGGCAGGAGTAGCAATTGGACATTTTTGTTTTAATGATGTATGCATCACCGGATTTTACGAACTGGAACTTCTGGCAATCACCACCGTGGTAAGACCACTGTTGGATGTTAGTTCCATTTGATGTTCCCCAGCCGCTGACATCCACACCGCTCTTGTATTTGGAGCATGCAGTAAGGATAGAGTAATATCCATTGCCGTCATTTACTAATTTGAACTTCTGGGCATTTGAGCCATTGTACTGATACTGCTGTACATTTGTACCATCAGAGGAAGAACCGTTTACGATATCGAGGTATTTTCCGCTGTTTGCATTCTTAATATAGTACACACCATCTAATCCGCTGGTGTTGTAATCGGTACTGCTGGAGCTTCCAGAACCTGAACCGGATGAACTTGAACCAGAAGAGCTGCTTCCAGAGGAGGAGCTTCCGGAAGAACTGCTGGAAGAACCGGTAAATACGGTACATGTCTTGGCAGTTTTGCTGATACCGTTATCGCCATAGAATAAAGTGTTTCCCCAATCAGAGAGACTGGAGCCGTCGAAAGAATTTGCAAGATCCAGGTACTTCCATGTATCGCCATTTCCTTTCCATGACCATCCCATGTATCCGACACCTTTCTGCTGGCTGTACTGCATGATTGTGTATTCGTCGACATCACCATTGGTATGTTTAAAACCAAACTCACCGATTGTCAGAGGAGCACCGGTTGCAAGTGCGTTATCGATATTGGTGCGGACAGTATTTGCATCGCTTCCGGCATATTCATACATATGAATCGAAAACATAATATTGTTATCAGAATCTGCCTGGATAACGGATTTTCCATAATCTTTGATGGAATCCGGATACTGGCCCCATCCGGCACAGTCAACCATTAATAAGTTATGGATTCCGGCATTACGCATATTTTTGATTGCGGTTTTGTAACCGGATGCCCAGGCACTTCCGTTCCATGTGCCGTACCATTCGTTTGCAATGTTTACGATCACATATTTCTTATTTGCAGATAAGATGGATTTCATTTCTTTCCAGTAATCAACTGCTGCATTCAGATCCGATGTACTGTCAGAACCGGTTGCATCATGGACTTCTACGATGCAGACAACTTTGTTCTGTTTACATACATCAATGATGTGCTGTAATTCGGAAGCAGATGTCTTTGTGTACTGTTTTCCGTTCGAACATACAATTCGTACACAGTTGGCACCTTTGCTTGCGGCTGCCTTAATGGAAGTATCGGTCTCGCTGGTGTACCAGGCGTGAGCGATGTTGACACCTCTCATAACAAATTTGTTGCCATTGGCATCATACACACTGGTTCCGCTTATATAGAAGCCATCAGATGCTGCTTTCACTGTCTGTGGAGCCAGTGGAATTAATGTGCAGATCATCACGAGTGTCAGTAGAAACCCCATAAGTTTCTTTGTCAGTTGTTTTTGCTTTCTCATACTACACCTTTTCCTTTCATGATTAAAATTTTTAGTTTTTAACACCTTGATTTAGCTTAATTATAGGCACTGAAAAATTAATATTCAAGTTAAATAAAGACTAAAAAATATCTTCGTGAATTTGTGCTGAAACAGGTCATCGAAAATTGGAGAAAATGATTATTGAGAAAAAAATGGGATGGTAAAACCGACACAAAAAACAGGAAAGCGGTTGTGCAAAATGCACAACCGCTTTCCTGTTTTTTGAGAAAAAAACCGTCTGAGAATTTTGCATAATGCAGATTCTCAGACGGTTTTGGTTATTCATAAATTCCATTTACAGTTACTTTAAATGTTGCTTCTTTCCCATTCAATTCATCGTTACCATAGTTCTCCGGGAAGGTAACTTTCACTTCTACTTTATCCCCCGGATGGGCACCGATCAACTGATCCTCAAAATCATCAATGTAGGATCCGGAACCAATGGTCAGATCGGTTCCTTGTCCCTGCGTATCTCCACCGTCAAAAGCCTTGCCATCAATATAACCGACATAATCAATGTTTACCTTGTCACCGTCTTTTACCGTCAGGCTGGAGTCTGTGCTGTAATCCGTTTCCGTGGAACTGCTGGAGGATTCGGAGGAATCCGATGCAGAGGTTTCCGTGGAAGTGCTGTCTGCTTCGGTGGAACCGGTCAGGGAAGCGGATGAATTTTCCGTGGTTGTCTCGTTTTTGTTGTCTGATTTTTTGGACGAAGAGGATGCCACACAGATTGCGATTGCCAGAATTGCCACACAGGCAATTGCCACACCGCAGCCAATCATCTTTTTCGATGGAGCTTCTTTTATCGACGGGTGTGTCTTTTCATAGAGGGCTTTGGTCAGTTTGGCAAGCATCTTTTTATCTTCAATCTGCATCAGGCTGCCGCGACGGTTTTTACTGTATTTGTTTTCTTTGATGCGTTCCTCCAACCGGTCAATGACGGTTTTTCCGGAAGCATTTTTCACATACAGGTCAAAGCCGCTGGCGGAAAGATAATCCAGTTTTTTCTCACAGTCCGCAGATATGGCAGCAAGAAAATACAGCTGCACCAGATCCGTGCCGGACATCGTACCGGCAGGAATTTCTTTTACTGTTTTTAATACATCCAGAGAATATTGTGCAAGTTCCGGATAGCGTTCTTTTACCTTCTTTTGTTCAATTAAAATATGCAGCATACTGATGCAGCCACATGCGCATGCAAGTGTAAAAAGTGTATTGCAGACATCATCATCCTGAAGCAGAAACTGTTTTCGGAATTTTGTCAGGCACTGGTTGACAAATACTTTGCTTTGTGAAGAGTCGGACTGATTACAGAAAATTTCCGGATCAAGGAAATTTTCCTGCCTGGCAACAGACTGCAGGATCTCCATATTCTGCAGAGAAACCAGCTGCTGATAGGTAGCAGTTTTTTCATCTTCCGGAATATCTTTTAAAATACCGTGCTGGATCAGATATAAAACTTCTTCGCGCTGATAGGTGCGGATGGCACGGTTTAAGTTTTCTAAAGTAAGTTCCGGCTTTTCTTTTTTATTTTTTCCCATAGGTAATAACCTCCGTTTCAATCTGGAGATATTTTCGTATGAAGTTGTGTCTATTTGATGAAAATTGCGGGGAGGACACAAAAAGTTCACGAATCGACAGAAAATCAGATGTTACATGGAAGCCTGAAACCGGAATTCCCCATGATCTGCAAAGAATCCATAGACACCATGGTATTTTTCGACAACAGAGATCATGCTTTGTACGCCGATGCCGTGGTTGACGGAACGGGATATCGGAATATCATCTGCAAAAACGACAGGTTGTTCATAACTGTTTTTTATCTGGATACATAACTGTGTATTTTTCTCATATACCTTAAGTGAAATATAGCGTTGGGACTGCGGGTTCATCTGCTGGCAGGCATGAAGTGCGTTTTCAAGTGCATTGGCAAATAAACTGCACAGATCTGTAATCTGAAAGCGGGAAAATTCGGTCGCAGTAATGGAAATCTGCATTGGAATGTGGTTTACGGCAGCCTGATTGGCGTAGGAGGACACAATCAGATTGACCGATTCGTTGACACAGTAGCGAATGACAGAACTGTGTTCAAGATTGGTACAGATTTCGTGGATGTAGGAAGTCGCTTCTTTTGGGTTATTTTGATCCAGACAACTCTGGATGAAATTCATATGGTGTCGCAGGTCATGCCGGTAAATGGCTGCCTGCTGCTGGGAAGCGGAAAGCTGGGCAATTTCTTTCTGTGCCTGTGTGGCAGCCGTAGTAAGCAGAATATTTTCCCGTTCTGCTTTATTTTTTTCACTTGAAAATTTAAGCGAGAGAACAGACAGAATAAAAAAGGATACGACAAGAAAACTGTCCATAAAGTCAATAACGACTGCACCGCCCGTGTAGAGCAGATCCGTGTAGACAGTAAACGTGTATTCCAGGACATAGTATACCAGCGGAAGCAGGAAAAACAAAAGCAGTGTCGTGCGGCTTTCATATTTCAGCCGGATGATATACGGTGAGACAAACCGGATCACAAGAACAAGAAGCGGAATGGTAATAATGATGGAGGCAATGTTCGATACAACGGGATTTCTGTCAAAAAAGAAAGCAACAAAGGTGCCAAACCATTTGCGTGGCGTGCACAGCAGATATGCAGACAAAACGGAGATGACAGAGATTGACAGATTCCGGTGAAACCGCAGGAAAATTAAGGCAATCAAAGGGATATGGATCAGAAACGGATAGCATTTGTAAAGCACCGACTCCCCCATGATCAGATAAAAAAGAAGCTGGGCAATGCCAAAGAAAAAAAGCGTCAGGACATAGACACGCTTATGATCGCAAAAACCGATGTCGGCAAGATACAGTGCCGCCACGATGCCGAAAAATAATACAAAAGCATAATTAACTAAAGAAAAAACGGATGAAAGTTCGGGCATAATCATTCCTCCATCTGGAAAGCGAGATAATGTTTTTTGATATCGGCAACCCTGCGCTGTGCAAGCGGAATGTTTGTGCCGTTGTGAAGACACATATCCATTGTGCCGATCGAGCGGATATAGTTCATATTTACAAGGAACGAGCGGTGTACCTGAATAAATTCCCGGTGTTGCAGCAGGCTGTTGCATACGGACGAGAACAGTTCTGTGCAGACAATCTGTTCCCTTCCACTCGTATAGTAGATAACTTTGCGGTTCTGGGCTTCTACATAGGTCAGTTCGGACAGGGGAACTTTATGTACGCCAATCCGGCTTTTTAGTACAAGAAAATGCCCCTGTTCCTGTGTTTTTACCCGTAGGATGTCATCCATGGCAGCAAAGAAAGCGTTGGAGGATACCGGCTTCATCAGATAATTGGTGGCCTTTACCGTATAACTTTTCCACCGCAAAATCCGATGAGGTTGTAAGAAAAATAATATCGGCAGCATGGTCGAAAGTACGGATTTCGCGTGCAAGCTGCATGCCGGTCATATGTGGCATGAGGATGTCTAGCAGATAAATGTCGAATCGTTCCTTTGATGCCCGCAGGGCAAGTTCACAGCTGCTGTGATATTCTTTATATGTAAGCGAAATATTGCGGGTTTTCTGATAACTGTCCAAAAGCGACCGTATGTTGGACAATTCCTTCTCATCGTCATCATATAAGGCAATTTTCATAGGAAATCTCCTTCGTTTTCAATACATTTATTATACCGTAGCATTGGATAAATTACTATAGAAATCTGCTGTCATTTATGCACCGATAAAATCATCCGTCAGTTTTCCGTGTTTTTCATAGTTGGTGACCCGTGCAATGTGATTATCCGCATCGACAAAAACAACTTTCGGGTGATGTTCTTTTGCTTCTTCCGGTGTCATCTGTGCATAGCACATGAGAATGACATGATCGCCCACAGCGACCTGACGGGCGGCGGCACCGTTTAAACAGATCATGCCGGAACCGGCTTCTCCCGCGATGGTGTAAGTTTCAAAGCGGTTGCCGTTTTCCACATCAACGATCTGTACCAGCTCATATTCTAAAATTCCGGCAGCTTCTAAGAGATCGGTATCGACGGTAATACTGCCGACATAGTTGAGATCCGCCTGTTTTACCACAGCCCGGTGAATTTTTCCTTTTAACATATTGTACTGCATGAGTAATCTCCTATTTTTCCACGATAAAGTTATCGATCAGTCTGGTTTTGCCAATGTATACGGCAATGGCTACAAGAATGGAACCTTCGAGTTTTTCGACCGGAGTAATGGTGTCAAAGTCAACGACATCCACGTAATCAATCCTGGCAAGCGGCTCTTTTTCAATCTCTGCTGTGATTGCAGACTTGATGACACAAGCGCGTGTTTCTCCGGCATCCACAAGGGCTTTTCCGGCTTTTAAGCTGCGGCTTAACACAAGTGCCGCCTGACGTTCTTCGGCGTTTAAATAAGTGTTTCTCGAGCTCTTTGCCAGTCCGTCTGCTTCACGGATGATCGGGCAGCCGATGATCCGGGTATCCACATTTAAGTCTTTGACCATGCGACGGATGACGGCAAGCTGCTGGGCATCTTTCTGGCCAAAGTATGCGCGGTCCGGAGTTACAATGTGGAAGAGTTTCAATACAACGGTCTGCACGCCGCGGAAGTGAACCGGACGGCTTTTTCCACAGAGTTCGGTGGTAAGACCATTCATATCCACATAGGAACAGAAGCCGTCGGCATACATTTCTTCCGGTTCCGGATGAAAGATGATATCTACACCTGCAGCTTCGCACAATGCGGCATCTTTTTTGAGGTCGCGCGGATAACTCTCCAGATCCTCGGTTGGTCCGAACTGCATCGGGTTTACAAAAATACTGACAACGACACGGTCATTTTCTTTTCTGGCTGCGTCAATCAGACTTTTGTGTCCTTCATGCAGATAGCCCATGGTCGGTACGAATCCGACGGTTAATTCTTCTTTTTTCCATGCCTTTACGGCAGCTCTTACTTTACTGATTTCTCCATATATTTCCATTTTATGATCTCCTGATTTTCATTGTAATTTGGTTTTATTGTTATTTGACAAAAACATTGCGAATGATTCCGTAGGAATGTCTTAATATAATTTATCCAGAACGGTTTCATCCATTTTGAAGGTATGCTCAGCAGCAGGGAACGTTCCGGCAGCAACTTCTTCTTTATAAGTGCGGAATGCCTCGCGCATCTGCTCACCGACCTGTGCAAACTGCTTGACAAATTTCGGCTTCATGTTGGAATACATGGCAAGCATATCCTGATAGACAAGTACCTGTCCGTCGCATCCGGCACCGGCACCGATTCCGATGGTCGGGATATGAATACTCTCGGTAATCTTTGTGGCAAGGGCCTGCGGCACACATTCTAAGACAACGGCAAAAGCTCCGGCTTCCTCAACGGCACGCGCATCATCAAGCAGTTTCTGTGCGGCAGCTTCGCCTTTTCCCCTGTACCTTAAATCCGCCAAAGGCATTGACAGACTGCGGGGTCAGACCCAGATGGGCACAAACAGGGATGGAAGCGTCTACGATGGCTTTGATCTGAGGGCAGACTTCTTTTCCGCCTTCCAGCTTGACTGCCTGTGCACGGCCTTCTTTCATCAGGCGTCCGGCATTGACAACCGCGTCATAGACGGAAGTCTGGTAAGACATAAAAGGCATGTCGGTGATGAGCAGTGTATCTTTGATGCCGCGGGCAACCGCTGCGCTGTGATGGATCATGTCCTCCATGGTGACGGAGAGCGTGTCTTCGTATCCTAAAACGACCATTCCGAGGGAATCGCCGACGAGAATGGCATTGACGCCTGCCTCATCAATAAGTCTGGCAGTAGAATAATCGTAGGCGGTCAGCATGGAAAGCTTTTCACCCTTTTCTTTTGCTTCCTGAAAAGTTACAACCGTATTTTTCATTTATGAGATCCTCCATTTTCTTTTTCCTGTTCATCAGCAAGTAAAACATGTCTCATGTTTTCATAATTCTGTGCTGGATTTTTTCCTTCTGCAATTGCCAGAAGCCGTGTGCCGAGCATGCGGTACAAAGCGGCATCTTCTGTGTTTAAACAGTGTAAGTGCTTTTCCACGGTTGCGACATCCCCACGCTCAATCGGACCGGTCAGTGCATGGACACAGCCCTGCGAGAGCACATTTTCGATGTTCTGACGGACCAGTGCAGCAGTTGCTGCAACGGCTTTTTCGCGGGAAAATCCGCAGTCTTCGAGAAGCCGGTACCCCGTATCAAGTACCGCGATCACCTGATTGCTTAAGATGCTGGCAGCTGCATGATATTCTGGCTTGGCTGCGGCATCAATCCGGCAGACTTCATTTCCATAGGAAGTGAGTAAGTCGGTGATGACCTGTACGGCATGTGGGTGGCCTTCCACGGTAAAAAATGCATGTTCCAATTGCTGGTATGATGAAAATTTGTTACTGAACGGTAACATGGGATGAACCGAGCAGCAGGATACTCCTGCTTCTTTGGCTCCGGAAAATGAATCGGATGAAAGTGCGCCACTACAATGACATATAATCTGATTCCTGTGTGACATGCCTTTGATTTCTTCCCATACGGGTACAAGGAGCGAATCGGGTGTCGTGATGAAGAGGATGTCTGATTCACGCACCAGTTGCTGCACCTGATCGAAACCGGCAGTCTGTGTAAACGCGGCGGCTTCTTTTGCAGCCGCGGCATTGGTATCATAATATCCCACAAGGTCTGCGTTTTTACTCCGGAAATATTTTCCAAGGGAGCAGCCTACGCGCCCTGCGCCTATGATTCCTGTTTTCATGCTACCACCTTCCTTCTGGTAATTAAATGGATCGGATCCTGTGTAACAGGTGTCCGTCGAAATCCTGTGTAAAGGTGACTCACATATTCATTTGGGCGATACATCATAAATATACCGCAGTCGATACAGTTTCTGTATGAATACCGTTCAAAACCCACTATAGCATAATCTTGGGAAAAACTCAAATAAAGTTAAAGAAAAGGCTTGAAAATCCGCATAAAACATGGTATAGTATATCCTCGTGATAACTATTTTTTTTCCTTGTTCACAGGCATAATCCTGTGAGCCAGAGACCAAAAGGAGGTAACATTTCGCATGAACAAGTATGAATTAGCACTCGTTGTCAGTGCAAAGATCGAAGATGATGCGAGAACAGCAACCGTTGAGAAAGCAAAAGAGTATATCACTCGTGCAGGCGGTACTGTTACAGAAGTTGAAGAATGGGGTAAGAAGAAGTTAGCTTACGACGTTCAGAAGATGAGCGAAGCATTCTACTACTTCATCCAGTTCGACGCAGCATCGGATGCTCCAGCTAAGCTTGAGCAGGATGTCCGTATCATGGACAACGTTCTTCGTTTCTTATGCGTTAGAAAAGACGAGCAGTAGTATAAGAAAGTAGGAGATTGTATGAATAAAGTCATTCTTATGGGTAGATTAACCAGAGACGCAGAAGTTCGTTACTCTCAGGGGAGAGTTCCAGTGCGATTGCAAGATTTACACTGGCAGTTGACCGTCGGTTCCGCCGGAACAATGAGGATCAGACAGCGGATTTCATTAGTTGTGTTGCATTTAGCAAGACAGCAGAGTTTTTGGAGAGATTTGGCCGCAAGGGAACCAAGTTCGTTCTCGAGGGTCATATCCAGACAGGCAGTTATACAAACAAGGATGGACAGCGCGTTTACACCACAGATGTTGTGGCAGAGAACGTAGAATTTGCGGAGAGCAAAAATGCAGCTGGTGGAAATGCTGATTTCGGCGGTGCACCTTCTGCTCCATCACCAAGCGGAGCTGCCGGAGATGGCTTCATGAATATTCCGGATGGAATTGATGAAGAATTACCATTCAACTAAATGTTCCATAGAGCATAACATCATATAGGAGGTTAAAGAACATGGCTTTCAATAAAACAGCTGAAGGATCTTCCATGAAGAGAAGACCAATGCGTAGAAGAAAAAAAGTATGTGTATTCTGTGGCAAAGATAATGTCATCGATTATAAAGATATCAACAAGTTAAAGAGATACATCTCTGAGAGAGGAAAGATCCTTCCTCGTCGTATCACAGGAAACTGTGCAAAGCATCAGAGAGCTCTTACAGTTGCTATCAAGAGAGCACGTCATCTGGCTATGATGCCATACGTTTGCGAGTAGACCTAGTAATACCAAGGGTTTCAGCGTTTGGAGACGTAGCGTTGACACAAGTTTGACACAACATTTGACCAACGATTCAGAAGATGGATCGTTGGTCTTTTTTTATGTAATGACATAGTGACAATATCTAATAATGTTAAGTTGGTTTATTATGGGAAAGAATAAAATTATGGCATATTATACTTGATTAAGAACTATAGCAATGATACAATAATGCAAAATGTTGACATCAAATACATTTTTACTTTCCAAAATGTTGATAATACGCACTGGTAGAAAGAAATTTTGTTGATGGGGGTATTATGTTAAAAAGAAAAGCAATTGCTTCAATAAAAAACTGGGTTAACACAAAAAATAAAAAATGCCTTGTTGTACAGGGAGCCAGGCAAACAGGAAAAACATATATTATTGAACGGTTTGCAGAAGACAATTATGAGGAACTGCTTGAAATCAACTTTAAGCAGATGGTTTCTGCCGTTGACATTTTTTCCGGTGATCTTACAGTAGATAATATGGTTATGGCTATGCGTTTCCGCTTTCCTGAAAAGAAAATTCTGCCAGGGAAAACTTTGATTTTTCTCGATGAGATTCAGGAGTGTCAGGAAGCAATCACATCCCTTAAATTCTGGGCAATCGATAACAGATATGATGTTATTGTGTCGGGCTCGCTTCTTGGAATCGACTATAAACGTGCATCGTCTTATCCGGTTGGGTATGTTGATTATCTGAGAATGTATGGGATTGATTTTGAAGAATTTCTCTGGGGAATGGGGATTTCTGAAGATATGATCGTAAATCTTTGTGGATATCTGGAATCAAAGACGGTGATACCAGAGGCGATTCATTCCCAAATGATGAATTATTACAGACAGTACATTGCAATAGGTGGTATGCCGGAAGCTGTACAGAAATATGTAGATACAAAGGATTTCAGAGAGGTTGATAAGATACAGAGGAGCCTCTTATTGGGATATCAGTATGATATAGCACATTATGCAACAGCTGAAGAAAAGGTAAAAGCAGAGAAGTGTTATCTTTCTCTTGCAAAACAGTTACTGGATAAGGAAAACCATAAATTTCAATATAAAGAGGTCGAGCATGGTGGTCGGGCACAAAAATATTTTTCAAGTATTGAGTGGCTGCTTCGTGCGGATATGGTGCATTTATGCAAACTGGTAACAGATGTCAGATTTGATCTGGATGATTATGCAAGAGATGATTTTTTCCGGGCTTATACAACTGATTTATCATTATTGATGGCGATGAAGGACTTTTCATTAAAACAGCATATTGTAGAAAACACTTTAGAGGGAAATTCCAAAGGCGGTATCTATGAATATGCAATAGCAGATGCTCTGTATAAGAAGGGATATCCGCTATATTTTTATAAAAATGAGACAACGAAAAGAGAAATAGATGTGGTGATCCAAAAAGATGGAATGGTAGTTCCGATTGAAGTAAAAGGCGGAAATACGAGGGCAAATTCCTTAAAGTCACTTATGAAGAATCATAAAGATATTTCTTATGGATACAAATTTGCAGATGGAAATATCGGTGTGGGCGAAGATGGTATCATTACATTACCGCTGTATATGATTGCATTTATTTAATTCATCCATTTTCCACGTTTGGCCCCGCCTCAGATATGGGAAAGAGTTCTGCCAGCTTCAAGACCGGCTGCCTTTTGGGATAGCCGGTCCTTTTGCATGTTTCTAAGATAAATTAATCAAAGATGATCAGAGCCATAAATACAACCGGTTCATTGCCAATCGGTTTTAAGGCGTGTCCGCATCCGTCTGGTGTATAGGTTACATCTCCGGCTTTTACAGTGCGTGTGGTTCCGTTATCGTTATATTCTGCGGTACCGGAAAGAATGTAATACGTCTCGCTTTCATTTTTATGTTCGTGATAACCAAGAGAAGATCCCGGCTGAATGGTTACCTGTGCATACAGACCACATTTTCCGTTTAATTCTTTTTCTCCGAGGATGCGTTTGATGGTTACTTCGCCATCTCCGCCGGCCATGTTTTTAACTACTTCTGTTACTGTTTCCATTATGAGTACCTCCTTGTGTAGTGGTTTATGCCATTACTATAGCATAGTTTGCACAAAAGATAAATCTTATTATACGGCTTTTGCCTGTGTCTGTCTGGTTCTGGCTTCGGTCATTGCATAAGGATCGAGAATAGAATCCAGTTCGCTTTCTTTTAACAGACCGTATTTCAATACAAGAGTTTTAACTGGAATATCTGTTTTTAAGGATTCTTTTGCCAGACTTGCAGCTTTTTTGTAGCCGATGTACGGACACAGGGCGGTGGTGATACCGACGCTTGCATCGAGAAGTTCGCGGCAGCGTTTTTCATTTGCGGTGATGCCGAGGATGCAGTTGGCGGTCAGAGTATCCACTGCGTGTGTCAGTGTGGTAATGGAGTCAAAAAGATTGTAAAAAACAACCGGTTCAAAAGCGTTTAATTCCATCTGACCGGCTTCTGCCGCCATAGTGATGGTCGTGTCGTGACCGATAATATGAAACGCAACCTGTGAGACAACTTCCGGGATGACTGGATTGACTTTGCCGGGCATAATGGAAGAACCATTCTGCATAGCCGGAAGTGTAATCTCACCGAACCCGGCTTTTGGTCCGCTTGCAAGGATACGCAGATCATTACACATTTTGGATAAGTTGACCGCACATGCTTTCAGGCAGGAGGAAACGCGTACAAATCCGTCCAGATTCTCGGTGGCATCAAACAGATCGTCGGCCTGGGTCAGCGGGTAGCCGGTGATCTTTCCAAGGGTTGGCACAATATTATCTAAATAAAACGGGGACGTATTGATTGCTGTGCCGATAGCGGTTGAACCCATGTTTACGGGATACATTTCCGTGCGGACTTTTGTAAGACGGTCACGGTCACGGGAAATCATGGTGGCATAAGAATGGAACGTCTGACCCAGACGCATCGGCACGGCATCTTCCAGCTGTGTACGTCCGATTTTTACAATAGGATCAAATTCTTCAGCCTTGTCATATAAGGCTTCGGTTAAAAGGGAAAGACTTTTGTCTAAAGGTTTGAGAAGATCGAGAACAGTTAATTTACCAGCGGTTGGAATGACATCATTGGTGGATTGTGCCATATTGACGTGGTCATTTGGATGAACAATCGTATAATCGCCTTTTTTGCCACAGAGCATTTCTATGGCTCGGTTGGCAATGACTTCATTCATGTTCATATTGGCACTTGTTCCCGCTCCGCCCTGAATACCATCGACAATAAAATCTTTGTCGAACATGCCACAGATGACTTCGTTTGCAGAGGCTTCAATTGCATTTGCAATTTCCGGTTTCAATCTTCCGGCTTTTCGGTTGGTAATGGCAGCTGCCCGCTTGATTTTTGCAAGATTTTTAATGAAAACAGGATGTAATTTTGTTCCGGTAATCGGAAAATTTTCTTTGGCCCGTAAAGCCTGTACGCCATAATAGGCATCTTCTGGGACTTCCATGGTTCCGATGGAATCAGATTCTAAACGCATATATTCTTTCTCTTTCATAATGATAATCTCCTTTATTTCCTTTACTATTGTTGTTTGATCCTCGCGCGCTTTTTTCAATGGGACGAGGATAGCACTCTTTGCGGCAAAGGTAAATACTTTAAGTTGTATTTGGAAAAACAGCCGGAAAATGGTTAACTAAACATAAAAAAATAAGGAAAATACTGGAAAAACATAATAAAATAAAGTAAAATTCAAACGCGTTTATTGCAAATGGAAATACATGTGCTATAATGACCTCATAATTTAAAATTCGGATAAAAGAAGGACACAGGCGTCTAAGCAGGTGTCCTTTTTTGCGTATTTACAGAAAAATTGAGGTTTAGATCATGAAAAAACTGGATAAAGTGGATAAAAAAATCATACAGATTCTGCAGAAAAATGCCCGTACACCGCTCAAGGAGATTGCCGCACAGGTATTTCTGTCATCACCATCGGTGTCTGCCAGAATTGAAAAACTTGAACATGAAGGCGTAATTACCGGTTATTCGGCAAAGGTAAACCCACTGTACCTCAATTACCATATCAAGGCATTTATCAACCTGGAGGTGGAACCATTACAAAAACCGGTATTTTACCCATTTATTGAAAAAATACCAAATGTTGTCGAGTGTAACTGTGTGACGGGCGATTATTCCATGCTGATAGAGACATTGTTTGAGTCTACGGCACAACTGGATCATTTTATCAATGAGCTGCAGCAGTTTGGGCGGACAAAGACGCAGATTGTGTTTTCAACGTCCGTAGAGCAGCGGGAAGTGCCGATCGAAATAAAAGATGAATAGTTATCTCTTATGAATAGAAAAAGGATATCCGGAAATACTGTTTATAAAAAGTATAACGATCAGGAGGCAGATCATGATTGAACCGGATACCATAAAGCTGCTACGGGAATGCGACGCAGGAATCAAGATGGGTACAGCATCGATTGCGGATGTACTCGACAAGGTAAATGACACAAAATTAAAAGAAATGCTGGAAAATTGTAAGGACCAGCATCAAGATCTTCAGAAAGAACTGGAAAGTCTGCTGGAAGAATTCCATGATGATGGAAAAGAACCAAATCCAATGGCACAGGGGATGTCCTGGATCAAAACTAATGTGAAACTTGCAATGAATGATTCGGATGCAACGATTGCAGAGCTGATGACAGATGGCTGTGATATGGGCATAAAATCCCTCAGCCGCTATCTGAACCAATACCAGGCAGCGGATCATAAGGCAAAGACATTTGCCAAAAAGTTAATCAAACTGGAAGAAGATTTGTGTCAGGATCTTCGGACATATTTATAAAAGGGTGCAGGGATAAATTTTCGTCCCTGCATCTTTTTGCGCAAACGGGTTTCATATATCTTATTGAAATGTCAACTTATAGAACAAGATAGGTTGACAATAAGAGAGAAATGCGTTAAATTGTTAACAATAACTTGAATGGAGGGTTAACAATTTGGAAAATACGAAAACGAAACGATTATCGACAAAAAGTATGGTATTGTGCGCTATGTTTACCGCTTTAGTTGCAGTAGGCGCCTTTATTCAGATTCCGGTTCCTTATATGGATTATTTTACACTTCAGTTTTTCTTCGTGTTGCTTGCAGGATTGATTCTGGGTGGAAATAAGGGCGCAATATCTGTAGGCTGTTATGTATTACTGGGGCTGGTCGGAATTCCGATCTTTGCCGCAGGCGGAGGAATTGGATACATATTCCGACCGAGTTTTGGTTATCTGGTCGGATTTATTGCGAGCGCGTTTGTGACCGGAAAAATATGTGAAAAGTTAAAAGCAAGTTATAAGAATTATCTGCTTGCCTGTCTGGCCGGTTTTGTTGTGACTTATGCCATTGGAATTGTATATAAATTTATCATTTTAAATTTTTATGCACATACACCGGCGACAATTGCTGTAATCTTTTTGTCCTGTTTCCCATTGGATATGCCTGGAGATTTTGTGCTATGTCTGCTGGCATCTGGTGTAGGACTTAAAATGAGAAAAAATGGATTCTGTCTGAACGAATAGGAAGGATGGATTAAAATTATGGGAAAAGGAATTTTTGTGACAGGCACCGGCACAGATATCGGAAAAACATATGTTACCGCATTGATCGTAAAAAAACTGGCAGATGCAGGAATCCGTACAGGGTATTATAAAGCGGCTTTATCGGGAGCCAAATCCATAGGTGATAGTGATGCGGGATATGTGAAAAAGATTGCCGGGATTACACAGGAAGATACCAGTCTGCTATCATATTTGTATCAAAATGCGGTATCTCCTCATTTAGCTGCTCAAATAGAAGGTAATCCAGTTGATCCAGAGAAAATAAAAAAAGATTTTGACAAGGTAAAGAGCAAATTCGATTATGTCACGGTAGAGGGAAGCGGCGGTATTGTCTGTCCCATCCGCTGGGACAAAGAACATAAGATTTTGTTGGAAGATATTGTAAAGGCGCTGAACCTGAATACGCTGGTGATAGCGGATGCCGGCCTTGGTACGATCAATGCGGTTGTTCTGACGATAGAATATATCCGGAATCATGGAATGGGTGTAAAAGGAGTGATCCTAAATCATTACGTGGGTGGAATCATGCAGGAAGATAATGCAAGAATGATTGAGGAATTAACAGGCATACCGGTCATTGCGAAAGTAAAAGATGGTGACGGGGAACTTGCAATTGATATAGAAAAACTGAAGAAGATTTATAACTAGGGGAAAAAGGGAACTTTACTATGGTAAGGGGCCCTTTTTTTTCATTTGTGGGAAAGTAATGGCTGGTTGCATTCATTATAGAATCTGGCGTATAATAAGATCACTAAAATAACAGAAAACAGGAATAATGATTGTAATGAAAGAGAATCAATACTGTAACTTACAAAGTGTATATCAGCAGATAGTGGAAATTTCAAAAAAATATCAGGTAAAAAAAGTAGTATTATTTGGATCACGTGCGCGTGGAACTAATATGCCCAAAAGCGATATCGATCTGGCAATTTATGGATGTGCAGATTTTGGAGGTTTGTCGGATAGTTTAAATGAGGATCTGTGGTCGCTTTTAAAGCTGGATATTATCAATATGGATGATAAATACGTGTCAGCTGAATTGGTATCCGAGATAGAGAAAGATGGGGTTGTTTTATATGAAAAAGTTTGATCAGTATATTGGAGTGTTTGTTTTGTTGGAACAGCAGATCCGTGCCCAGTATGGAGATGAGGTGTTAGAGCAGCTATGACAAAGTGGTATCGTGCGTGTGTGAACTACATTCATTCTGTGCCGGAATATAACTGTGCGCTCGAACAGGAACGATTTACGGAAAAAGCCGCAATTGCAGCAATACATAAATTAAAACGCTATTATGATGAAAAGCATTTTGTAAAAGATCCGGATTATATGGTGCGGATGGATCGGCTGCTTTCGGTGATTAAGGATCATGAGACGGATGAAGAGATGGATCAGTGGAAGGTCTGGCTGAAATATTTTGTCACTATGGGTGGCGGTGAGTGGAATGAATTCTGGGGAGATGTGAAATAAGAAGAAAACAGCAGGGAATTTATGATGGATATCATAGATTTCCTGCTGTTTCTGCATAAAAGGATGTTGATACATCGTATGTTGAGGTTTATGATTTTGGGAAATATTCTACAAATCAAATATTTCAAAGCGTTAAGATGTTACAGTTAAAAAGCCAATCATACAGAAAAATGATGATGAGAGATAATCTGCTTGCGAAATAAGAAAAAGGATGTTAACATAATAGCTATCGGAAAAGTTTGGAGAAAGAAAAATAAAAAGATCGGAGGTGAAAGAAGGATGACACAGGAAGATATTGTGATTTTATCACAGTTGTTAGATCAGAAATTTGAACCTGTATACACAAGGCTTGATTTACTGGAGAGTGATGTCAGGGAACTCAAAAGTGGAATGTCTGAAATAAAACAGAGAGTAGCCAGTGTGGAACAGAAAGTAACGGAACTGGATCAGAGAGTAGCCAGCGTGGAACAGAAAGTAACGAAGCTGGAACAGAAGGTAACGGAACTGGATCAGAGAGTAGCCAGCGTGGAACAGAAAGTAACGAAGCTGGATGAGAAGGTAACGGAACTGGATCAGAGAGTAGCCAGCGTGGAACAGAAAGTAACGAAGCTGGAACAGAAGGTGACGGAACTGGATCAGAGAGTAGCCGGAGTGGAACAGAAGGTAACGGAGCTGGATGAAAAGGTAACGGAACTGGATCAGAAGTTTACGGTACTGGATGAAAAGGTAACGGAACTGGATCAGAAGTTTACGGTACTGGATGAAAAGGTAACGGTATTGGATCAGAAGTTTACGGTATTGGATGAAAAGGTAACGGTATTGGATCAGAAGTTTACGGTATTGGATCAAAAGTTTACGGTACTGGATGAAAAGTTTACCGGTTTGGAACTGGTAATTGAAAATGAAACAAATGTAAATATCAGACGGATTGCAGAAGGGCATTGTGATTTAGTGCGTAATTTGAGGGAAGCACGCAAAGTAGATGATGAAAAAGAATTGCTTGCCATTCGTGTGACGGTGTTAGAATCTGATATGAGTAAAGTAAAACATCAGCTTGCAATTACATAATCTTGCGGATCGCGGTGCCTTGGCACCGCGACTTTTTAGGATGGGGAAAATATGATTACATTGAATGATTACTTATATTCGGGGGATACAGTTCTTCGCATTTTAAAAAAATACATAGCGGATTTACGTATTTCGGCGGTACAGAAACATAATGAAGTGGATTTAGTACATTGTAACTTTTTGATACAGATTATGGAACTTTTGGAACACAATGATTTCCTGACTTCGCAATCGCAGAAGATTCGTGAGTTTTATAAATATATGGCACAGGAATATCCATATTTATCTTTTACTTTCAAGGGACGAATTAAGTCGTTGATTCGCGCAGAGGGAAAGTTTAATGGATATATTGTGGAATACATATACGATTATTATGAAAAGAATGGATCATATCCGTCTGTGTCAGAAATCAAGGAGCGTTTGAACTGTTTTCGCGATTTGATCGCGTACCGGATTGTGATTTCCATGCCACGGTGTCATTTGAAACAACAACAGGATCGCAAGAAGGAAGAGATCAGATATTTATATCGGATTGCAAATGTGTTGCCACAATTTTTAGAGGAGCGTGGATTTACGGCAGAGCCGACAGGTGGGGTTAAAAGAAGTAATTCTTTACTATTGGATGATGTTGTGCGCCCATATTACAGGGATTATATTGATGGGGAAAGTACAAATTCATATCGTTCGCTTCATATAACGTTTTTTGACAACAGTGCCCGGTGTTATATGGAAATGCAGCTTCGCACAAAGCAGATGGACGATATTGCAGAAATTGGAGTAGCAAATCATTTATTTTATGAAAAAAAACAGGAAACTTCCAGAGGACGGAGAGATGCGATTTTACAAGGTGCCTGTATTTATTTTGACGAGGCTTATGAGCGTTGTAGATTGTTACAGGATCTTGATCTGTCAGGGGTAGATGTAAATATGTTTACGGCAGTGAATAATAGCCTTATGAATGATGGATGTGGCCTTTTTCGGGGGCGGCTGATTTTGCCGTATGAGCATTTATCAAAATTCCAGAATGATATGATTGATTAAAATAGAACCTGATGAAAGATCAGTATAACTCGCAAAAATTAGCTGGACTATGGGGCTGTAAAAAAACTCCCCTGACAGAAAAATCGCCCAGACCGTGAGGTCTGAGCGATTTTTTGGTATAATTAATTATGCTACTAAATAACAATACCAATGGTAATTATACTATGCGTCAGCTGAAATTACCATTAGAAATCGAAAAATTGATCGATATTTCCGATCCGGTATACACTTTTTGTGAGGTTATGGATCACATTGACCTATCCAGATATTTTGTAGAGAAAGGCTATAAAACAGGTCGCCCAAGATGTGATGCTCAAAAACTCATTAAAGTAATACTTTTTGCCTTTATGGAAAACGGCATCTGCTCCTTACGAGAAATAGAAAAGCTCTGCCGTAATGACATTCGTTACATGTATCTTCTTGATGGCATGAAAACGCCTTCTTTTGCTACATTTGGAAACTTAATCCGAAACGAACTAACCGATTCTATCGAGCAGATATTTGAAGACATTAATTCATATATTTTTGCCAAAGAATCTGCAGCATACATACATTGACGGGACAAAAATTGAGGCAAATGCCAATCGATATACCTGGGTATGGAAAAAATCGTGTGTGAAAAACCGGCAGAAAGTCTTTGACAAGATTTCACTCTTGATTGATGCTATGAATCTGGAAGTACTTGGATATCTCGGAATAAAATTTGAAAAGCGTGAAGCGTACGCGGTTGACTATGTCTCTGAATTACTTACGATGTACAAAGAAACAACCGGACTGGATGAAACTTCTTTCGTTTCCGGACGTGGTCATAGAAAAAGCATTCGACAAAAACATTCTATGGCATTTGTAGTGTAAAATGCGGTACGAACCTCCTTGGAAAACTTGAAGATTGGGGATATCGCATCCCAGTTTTCGTGCCAGCGATTCATCGCACTTGGATACTGGGCAGACCATTTTTCTGTTACAGACTCTAACTGCTTTCTTGCGGTTTCTTCATCTGCAGCGGTATAGATTGTCTTTAAATCTTTTGCAAATGCTTTCATATCCTTGTTTGCAACGTATTTAAGCGTGTTTCTCACCATATGTACAATACAACGTTGCTGCTCCGTTTTTGGAAATGCCGTAGAGATTGCATCCTTGATACCGGTCAAACCATCAGAGCAGAGAATGAGAATGTCCTGAACTCCACGATTCTTTAAGCTGTTCAGGACAGACAGCCAGTATTTACTAACAATGCTTAGGACTTCTTTCATGCCATCTTCATTCATACCAAGCACGACATATGCTGCAAGTTTCCTGATCACACCATCATCACGTACAGAAAAGTGTACCGCATCAATAAAAACGATAGGATACACAGGGGACAAAGGACGATTCTGCCATTCCTCGATTCGTGGAAGGAGTTTATCTGTGATATCCGATACCATTCCTTCACTTACTTCAAAGCCGTAAATATCCTCTATGGTTTCTGAAATCTGTCGAGTAGTCATTCCCTTTGCATACATTGAGATAATCTTGTCATCAATCGAAGAAATATCTTTTTGACGCTTTGGAAGTATTTGTGGCTCAAAAGAACTCTGGCGATCCTGAGGGACATCTACCTGAAATTCACCATATTTACTGCGGACAGTTTTGGATTTCATACCATTACGGTAGTTAGGCTCACCGGATCTTTCATAACGGTCATAGCCTAGATGATCATCCATTTCCGTTTCAAGCATATCTTGAATTGTTCCGGAAAGCAGATCTTTTAAAGCATCCTGAATATCCTCAGCAGATTGGATATCGTACTCCTGAAGCAGACCCTGGATAAGATTTCTTTTTCCTTCGGTCATTGGTTTTGGTTTGTAAACTTCTTTTTTTCTGTTTGCCATAATAAAAGGCCTCCTATGATTTTAATATTTTATCATAGAAGACCTTTATAGTGTTGAATTTACAGAGATTATTTCACGACTGTGCCATGCGTTCTTCCGCGGAAAGGGTATTTACAGGTAAGTCGGTTTTATCTGTATTCTGTCGGTTCGGTTTGGCGACAACCGTGTGATGATGTTCCCGGTTACATGCGGGCAATGGACCAGGTGCTGCAGAATCCGGCACGGAAACACCGGCATCTTCGGGGTTTTTATTGTGTAATATCATGCGGATTGCCTTCAGCTGGTATCCTTTTTCTTTGAGTTCTTTGATCTTTTGGAATTCCTGTATGTTCTCTCGTGTATAGTATCGATGTCCCATCTCGTTTCGCGGGATGGTCAGGTCGAGTTCTTCTTCCCAGTAACGCAACACATGGGTTTCCACACCGGCCAGTGCGGCGGCATCGGAAATCATGTAACGTACTTTTTCCACGATAACATGTCCTCCTTTTGAGTTATTTATTTTGGGCGATTTCACAATCTCCTTTTGCGTTTATTATAACTTTTCCAAAAGGTGAGTTCAAACATTTTCCATCGTATTTTTCTGACATTTCTCGCAGTTTATAAAAATAGACCTTGACATTTGAGGTTTATAAGAATAAACTGAAGACAGGTTGATAGCTATAAACCTATGGAGGAGAAAAAGATGGAATATATAAAATTATGTGACAGTGATTACCGGTTTATGTGTGTCGTATGGGAGCATGCCCCCGTCAACTCCGGGGAACTTGTAAAGTTATGTCAGGAACAGCTTGGCTGGAAAAAATCCACGACGTATACGGTTGTACGGAAAATGTGCGAAAAAGGATACATTGCCAATGAGGATGCAACGGTTTCCGTTTTAATTCCAAAGGAACAGGTGCAGGCAGAGGAATCCCGCTATTTTGTGGATCGCACATTTGACGGATCACTGCCAGGGTTTATCACAGCATTTCTTGGAGGAAAGAAAATTTCCAAAAAAGAAGCAAAGCTGCTCAAGAAAATGATCGACGAGCATAAAGAAGGGTAGGGGCAGAGAATGGAGAAGGCAAGTGTAATTTTTCTGGCATTTCTGCAGCGGAATGGCATGGTGGCGGTTGTAATTCTCGCGGTGCTTGCAGTGCGCGCGCTTTTGCGGAAATGTCCCAAAAAATATTCCTATGCATTGTGGGCAATTGTTGGAATCCGTATGTTATTTGATTTGCCCATTGCATCAGGATGGAGTTTGTTTAATCTGTTTTGTCTGGTAAAAAGCAGATCACAAATGAGTGAGATTGCACACTACACAGGAGTATCTGGAGTGCATGCGCAAACGGCAGTACAGAATGTGACGCAGATATCTGCCGGTTCACGTGTGACAGGGGATGCAGCTTCTGAAGCTGGTTTGACAGCATCTATGACGACCTCGCAGAAAATTTGTGCGGTGTTGTTTTTTGTCTGGCTGATCGGGATATTTTTATTTTTAGGATATGGAATGTATTCCTATATCAAATGCCGCAGTATGGTACGGACAGCAGTACGTTTAACCGTAAATGAAACATCTGGAAACGTCCGGCGGACCATAAAGATTTGGGAATGTGACTGTATTCCATCACCGTTTGTACTGGGAATTTTCTGCCCGCAGATTTATATTCCGTTTCGGATGAAAGAGGAGGAACAGCAGTACATCCTTGCGCATGAGAGCTGGCACATCCGCAGACATGATCCTTTATGGAAGCTGATTGCATTCGTACTTTTGGCTGTATACTGGTGGAATCCATTGGCATGGATTGCTTTTTTCTATATGACAAGAGACATGGAGATGAGTTGTGATGAGGCCGTACTTGCGCAGTTTGGAAATCAAATTAAAAAAGGATACAGCGCATCTTTACTTGCTTTTGCGATGGAGCGGCATCCGTATTCATTTGCCCCGGTTGCGTTTGGAGAGGCAGATGCAGGAAGGAGAATTAAGAACGTGTTGAATTTTAAAAAACCACATACCTGGGTGGCTGCGATTGCAACCGTTTTGGTTGCACTTGTGGCAGTAAGTTGTCTGACAAACCAGAAACCGTCGGAGACAAAAACAGAGCATACAACCGAGAAAGTGGATAGTACACAGCAGCCAGTGCAGGAAAATGCAGGAGCTGCGATAATAGAGCAGAATATCAGGGAATGGGCACAGGCATTTTGCGACCGGGATACAGAAAAAATTGTGCAGATGACATCCAAAGAGGTACAGTCGAATTTAGAGAAAATACATATTTTGTGGATGGATGGAGATACACCGTCATTTGGCTGGTCGAGTCCATGGCCATGGGGAGCCTTTGGCAGTTTCTTTGGTGGAACCGGAGAAGAAATGGATGGCTACTGGCTGCATGAAATCAATACGGAAGAACAGACTGCAGAGATTTTGTATTATGTGGAGTCATCAGATCCGCATGTGAGCGTGTGGATAGAGAATATCCATTATGCACAGGAAAATGGTCAATTTCAGATTACACAGGAAAAAATCAATCAGTTTGCTGACGGTCCGGATGCTAAAACGGATGGAATTGCATCGGCAGATGAGTTTGATATAGCATATGCGCAGGGAATCAGCGATACGCAGATGGACTACTGTATAAACGGTATGGGTGAAGTGCTGAATAAGAATATGGTTCCAATTGGTGCATTGCTTGAGCCGACAGATGCAGCCCGGCAGCTTTTGAATTTATCGTCGGATAAAAAGCTTGTTTCCGTGGAAAAAGAATCTGAATCTGCAGATAAAACACAGGTCGGTATACAGATTACATTTTTAAAGGATGGACAGAAGCGGTATTTGTCTATGATCCAGCCATGGGGAAAAGATGGAATCTGGGTTCCGGCAGAAGCGAAAGAAGGCAAGTAAAAATTGTTTGACAAACTGTGATTGTCTTTCTATAATAATATAATTATAGAATACAAGCGAAGATGGGAACAAGTACCAATGTGTGGAACGAACAGAAAGCAGCCGGTAGATGAGAGGCACACGGAAAGCACAGATGGATTTATGGAACAACCATAAGCCGGGCGATAAGGAATCCCCCCAGCAAGCTGGGTCCCCCTGCCGAGGATTTATGGAAAAACCATAAGCCGGGCGATAAGGAATCCCCCCAGCAAGCTGGGTCCCCCCTTACCGCAGGGAATACATCCCTGAGCTTTACACCGAACGCGCAGGCAAGTAGGCTGTAACGGAGTAGTGCCCGTTAGACGCACTGGAGTGTAGCTGCACTCGCGGAGGCAGGCTGTGTGAACAGCATGCGAATTAAGGTGGTAACACGAGAGATCCCCCTCGTCCTTATAATTAGGACGAGGGGATTTTTATTTGGATTTTTATAGATATGGAGCAAAGGGACATAAAGCCCCAGAAAAATCAAAAAAGTTAAATTACAGGAGGAAACCCAATGACACTTTACGACGAACTGGTTGCCCGCGGTCTGATCGCACAGGTAACCGACGAGGAAGAAATCAAGGAACTCATCAACAATGGAAAAGCGGTATTTTATATCGGTTTTGACCCGACAGCTGACAGTCTGCATGTGGGACATTTTATGGCACTGTGTCTGATGAAACGTCTGCAGATGGCAGGAAATAAGCCGATTGCGCTGATTGGTGGTGGTACAGCCATGATCGGTGATCCATCCGGTCGTACCGATATGCGGCAGATGATGACACCGGAGACCATTCAGCACAACGTAGACTGTTTTAAAAAGCAGATGAGCCGCTTCATCGATTTTGGAGAGGGAAAGGCAATGCTGGTAAACAATGCCGACTGGCTGATGGACTTAAACTACATCGATGTTCTGCGTGATGTCGGTGCACATTTTTCCGTTAACCGCATGCTGACAGCTGAATGCTATAAGCAGAGAATGGAAAAAGGATTAAGTTTCTTAGAGTTTAATTACATGATTATGCAGAGCTACGATTTCTACACTCTGTACCAGAAATATGGATGTAACATGGAATTCGGTGGAGATGACCAGTGGAGCAACATGCTCGGTGGTACGGAACTGATCCGCCGGAAGCTTGGAAAAGATGCTTATGCCATGACGATCAATCTGCTTTTAAACTCTGAGGGAAAGAAGATGGGAAAAACACAGTCCGGTGCCGTATGGCTTGATCCGAACAAGACTTCTCCGTTTGACTTCTTCCAGTACTGGAGAAATGTGGCAGATTCCGATGTGTTAAAGTGCATCCGCATGCTGACCTTCCTGCCATTGGAGCAGATCGATGAGATGGACAAATGGGAAGGTGCCAAGCTGAATGAAGCAAAAGAGATTCTCGCTTATGAGCTGACCAAACTGGTACACGGTGAGGAAGAGGCAAAGAAAGCCAAAGAGGCATCCCATGCACTGTTTGCAGGCGGCGGGGTTTCTGCACATATGCCGACGGTTGAAGTGACTGCAGATGATCTGTACAATGACAAGCTCGATATCATGGCAGTTCTTGTAAAGGCTTCTCTGTGTGAGAGTCGTTCCGATGCACGTCGTGCCGTACAGCAGGGTGGAGTCTCTGTGGACGGTGAGAAAGTTACAGACATCAGTACCAGTTACATGCTCGACGAGTTTGCCGGAGAAGGAAAGGTCGTAAAGCGTGGTAAGAAGAAGTTTGCAAAAGTCATCAGTAAACAAGAAGTTCGTATTGACTAACTCAAAGGCCGTTTGTTATAGTTTACCTAATTCATAGACAAAAGTATGTGAGGGAGTAGTTCGCACATTGTGTGACTTGTCAACATACCGGTCATTTGGACCTGGCAAGCCTTAAAGAATGAGACTCATGTGCACCGGAAAAACGTGGTTGCAGTCGCGCTTTTCGTTGGTGTACATTGGGTCTCTTTTTTGATATATCAGGACAGAAGCGCAAGGTATGAATCCCCTCACAAAAGGAGAACATAAGAATGGTAATCGAGTTATTTTTGATTGGTGTCGGACTCTCGATGGATGCATTTGCGGTATCCGTCTGCAAGGGTCTTGGCATGGAAAAAATCAACAAAAAACACGCATTTCTGATTGGATTGTATTTCGGAGGATTTCGGGCACTGATGCCGTTTCTCGGCTGGGCACTGGGAATCCGTTTTCAGAAATACATTACTTCGGTCGATCACTGGATCGCCTTTTTCCTGTTGCTGTTTATCGGTGGCAAGATGGTGATTGAAGCGGTTCGTGACAAAGACGTGCAGGAAATTGGAGCAAAAGATCTGCCGCTGGATCACAAAGAAATGCTGCTTCTTGCAGTTGCAACCAGTATCGATGCACTTGCAGTCGGTATTACATTTGCCTTTTTAAATGTATCCATCATGGAAGCCTGTCTGATTATCGGATGCACGACATTTGTATTATCGGTCATCGGAGTGGTTGTCGGTAATTTTTTCGGCACCCGCTACAAAAGAAAAGCAGAGATTGCAGGTGGGGTAATCCTCATACTTATTGGCTTGAAAATACTATTGGAGCACTTGGGCATGATTGCCTTTTAACACATTATTTTACAGAAAGAGGGAAAAGATATGACAGAATTTATTTCAACATGTTCCATGCCGCTGGCAATTGTTTTTTTGATCGCAGGATTTTTCTTCCTGGTCAAAGGGGCAGATGTTTTTGTGGAAGGAAGTTCCAGCATTGCAAAACGGTTTCATGTTCCGGCATCATCATTATTGCCTGACGATTGTTGCCATGGGAACCTCACTTCCGGAGACTGCGGTTTCTGTTGTTGCAGCAATCCAGCATAAGAATACGCTGGCAATCAGCAATGTGGTCGGATCTAATATTTTTAATATGATGGTAGTTATCGGGTTCTGTGCCATAATGACCCCGGTTGCTGTACAGAAATCTACATTAAAGCGCGATTTCCCATATTCTGTGTTCGCAGCATTGCTGCTTCTGGTACTCGGTGGTGTGGGAATGAAACTGGGACGTTTTGACAGTGCAGTATTTCTGGTATTTTTTGCAATATTTATCGGAACAATGATTCGTATGGCATTGAAAGCAGGAAAAGAAGGCGGACATCTGCAAAGTGAAGAAACGGAAGCGGCAGAGGCACAGAAAGTAATGTCGATGCCAAAAAGCCTGTTGTTCCTTGTGGTTGGTGTAGCTGGTATTGTGATTGGCGGGGATGTCGTTGTAGACAGTGCCAGCAATATTGCATTGAAAATTGGAATGAGCCAGACGCTGGTAGGACTGACCATTGTTTCAATTGGAACCTCGCTTCCGGAACTTGTGACATCTGTTGTTGCAGCCCGCAAAAATGAAGTGGATATGGCACTTGGAAATGCCATAGGCTCTAATATTTTTAATATTCTGTTTGTACTTGGTCTGGCTGGAGTTATCAGTCCGATGCCGTTCTTGATGGAAAACATCATAGATATTATGATTTTGATTGTTTTGAGCCTGTTGATCTGGGGGTTTGCATGGACAAAAGAAAAAATCAGCAGAAAAGAAGGTATTGTGATGCTGGTTTTATATGTGGTTTATGTGATTTATATCTGTATGAGATAGAAACTTCTGTGACAGGATGAATTTTGGAAAATAGTTTTTACAGGGGACAGGATATCAGGACTTTAATTTGCAGAAGGTTTTTTGACGGGAACATCAAGCACGCGTTTTACAGCACTTTGTAGTTCCGGATGCCGGCGATACATTTCGATGACATGCCGTTCATCTGCAGTGATCGGGAAGGATTTGTCTGCAGGAATGTGCAGGAGATTTCCGGTGAATGCGTCACTCTGATACAGTTCACAGAGCAGCAGCAATGTTTCCGTGCGGGGATAGGCCTGATCGCTTTCCCATCCGTACACGGTTTTTTCGGCGACTGCGATATTGTACAGGTCATTCAGCTGTACAACTACGTCATGGATCGTCCAGCCACGATTTTTTCGCATCGTTTTTAAGGCTGCCCCGATTTGTATATTTTTCATGTTGGTGCTCCTTCTCATTTATCTTTGGCAGTTTTGTACTGGAAAAAACTGGATAAAAGCATATTAGTCTACGGAAAAACAGGTCAGCAAGAAATTCTTGGCATATAAGAAAATATTCTTGAATAAACAGAAAAACGGACGAATAGGGGATACTTTACAAATGGCGTGGAATTCGGTAAAATGGGGAGAGCGAATGTGAGATAAGATAAGGAGGCCAAGGACATGGCAGAAAATAAAGGGAAGTTTTATATGACAACCGCGATTGCCTATACTTCAGGTAAGCCGCATATCGGAAACACGTACGAGATTATTCTTGCGGATGCAATTGCGCGTTATAAGAGAGCCGAAGGCTATGATGTCTATTTTCAGACCGGAACTGATGAACATGGACAAAAGATTCAGGAAAAAGCAGAGGCAGCAGATATTTCACCGAAAGAATTTGTAGATCAGGTTTCCGGTGAGGTAAAGCGGATCTGGGATCTTGTGAATTCTTCTTATGATAACTTTGTCCGTACCACGGATGAGGATCATGAGAAATGTGTAAAGAAGATTTTTAAAAAGCTTTATGATCAGGGTGATATTTATAAGGGATCTTATGAGGGAATGTATTGTACACCTTGTGAGTCTTTCTGGACAGAATCCCAGCTTGTAGACGGCAAATGTCCGGACTGTGGACGGGAAGTGCAGCCTGCCAAAGAAGAAGCTTATTTCTTTAAGATGAGTAAATATGCAGACCGGCTCATTGATTATATCAATACCCATCCGGACTTCATTCAGCCGGTTTCCCGTAAGAATGAGATGATGAATAACTTTCTGCTTCCGGGACTGCAGGATCTGTGCGTATCACGTACCAGTTTCAGCTGGGGAATTCCGGTAGATTTTGATCCGAAACATGTCGTATATGTCTGGCTGGATGCACTGACAAACTATATCACAAAGATTGGATATGATCCGGATGGTTCCACAGATCAGTTTAAGAAGCTGTGGCCGGCTGATCTGCATCTGATCGGAAAAGATATTGTCCGTTTCCATACCATTTACTGGCCAATCTTTCTGATGGCACTGGATCTGCCACTGCCAAAGCAGGTATTTGGACACCCATGGCTGCTTCAGGGCGGGGATAAGATGAGCAAATCCAAGGGAAATGTAATCTATGCGGATGACATGGTAGATCTGTTTGGCGTAGATGCTACCCGCTATTTTGTATTGCATGAGATGCCGTTTGAGAATGATGGCGTGATTACTTGGGATCTGGTCATTGAGCGTTTCAACTCTGATCTGGCAAATATTCTTGGAAATCTGGTAAACCGTACCGTTTCCATGAGCAATAAATATTTTGGCGGTGTGGTAACATCCACAGGAGTCACCGGTCAAGTGGATGCAGATCTGAAAGCTGTTGTGACAGAAACCCGCGACCGTATTGTAGAGAAGATGGCAAAACTTCGTGTGGCAGATGCAATTTCCGAAGTATTCGCACTGTTCCGCCGTTGCAATAAATATATTGATGAGACAACCCCCCGTGGGTACTGGCAAAAGACGAGGCACAGAAAGACCGTCTGGCAGAGGTTCTTTACAATCTGACCGAGTCCATCACGATTGGCGCAAGTCTTCTGCACCCATTCCTTCCGGAAACCGCAGAAAAAATCGTGGCGCAGTTATCGACATCATTGCGTGATTTTGATGAGCTCAATCAGTTTGGTCTGTATCCGGATGGAACAAAAGTAACCGATGCTCCGGAGATCCTTTTTGCAAGAATTGACGCAAAAGAGATCCAGCCAAAAGTGGATGCCATTCAGGCAAAGCAGAAGGAAGAGTACGAAAAAGAACAGAAAGCATTAAATGGCGGAGAGTCCGCAGATGAAGCAGTCATTGATATGGATCCGAAGGAAGAGATCACATTTGATGATTTTACGAAGATGCAGTTCCAGGTGGGAGAGATTCTCTCCTGTGAGGCAGTTGCAAAGTCAAAGAAGCTGCTTTGCTCTCAGGTAAAAATCGGAAACACTGTAAAGCAGATTGTATCCGGTATCCGTAAAGATTACACACCGGAAGAGATGGTCGGCAAGAAGGTTATGGTTCTTGTGAACTTAAAGCCGGCAAAACTTGCCGGAGTATTGTCCGAGGGCATGCTGCTGTGTGCAGAGGACGAAAACGGCACACTTTCTCTGATGACACCGGAGAAACCAATGCCAAGCGGTGCAGAGATCTGTTAAACAAGGTCGGAGGCATAAAAATAGGAGGCATAAATTATGGAAATCCTTGATGTTGTAGATGAAACCGGAGCACCAACCGGTGAAACCGTAGAACGCACAGAGGCGCACCGGGAGGGTGTGCGGCATCGTACATCACATGTCTGGATTGCCCGCAACAGGAACGGACGGATTCAGCTTTTGCTGCAGAAGAGATGTATGCAGAAAGATTCATTTCCGGGCTGCTATGATATTTCCAGTGCCGGACATATACCGGCAGGGGAGGAGTATATTCCTTCGGCAATTCGGGAGTTGAAAGAAGAATTAAATGTGACAGTGCAGGAGTCGGATCTGATTTATTGCGGACAGGTGCATAAGGATGTTGACAGCGAATTTCACAGACAGCTATTTCATGATCACCAGATTTCAAATGTTTATCTGCTCTGGCTGGATCGGGAAGCAGAGGAATTTGAACTGCAGACCGAAGAAATAGAGAGTGTGCGCTGGATGGATTATGCCCAGGTGCGGGGCATGGTGGCTTCGGATACACTTCCAAACTGTATCATCATGGAGGAACTTGATCTGATAGAAAGGCACTTCTTATGATTTTTGAGACACATGCACATTACGATGATGCAAAATTTGATACGGACCGGGAGATGCTGCTTGCGGAATTACCGCAGCGCGGCATTTCGCCGGTTATTAATGTAGGGTCTTCCATTGCGACGACAAAGACAACACTTTCGCTGGCGCAGGAATACCCTTTTCTTTATGCTGCGGTGGGCGTACATCCCAGTGACGTGGATGATTTAAATGAGGACACTTATGCATGGCTCAGACAGCAGACAACGCTGCAAAAGACTGTTGCGGTGGGAGAGATCGGACTGGATTATTACTGGGATAAGGAACCAGAGGTACAGCAAAAGCAGCGGTACTGGTTTGTGCGACAGCTTGCACTGGCGCAGGAAGCGGATCTTCCGGTGATTATTCATTCCAGGGATGCTGCAGAGGATACGATGCAGATCATGAAAAAGGCCCGCGAAGACGGAATCAAGGGAGTGATTCACTGTTATTCCTATTCGCCGGAGATGGCGCAGGAATATGTAAAGATGGGATACCGGATCGGGGTAGGTGGCGTCGTGACTTTTAAAAATGCCAGAAAACTCGTTCAGACGGTAGAGGAAATCCCGCTTTCCGCCATTGTTTTAGAAACGGATTGTCCGTATATGGCACCGGAACCACACCGGGGAACACGCAATGATTCACGCAACATTCCGTATGTGATTGAAAAGATTGCAAAGATTAAAGGGATTTCCGCGGAAGAAGTGGAGGAAACCACACGGGAAAATGCATTTGCATTGTTTTCGAAAGTACCGCGATAAAAGGGAGAGAATATTATGGATTAGTACGAAGTAATCAGCATTCCGGTTTCGGATGGCACGGAAAAAGAATTTGCCATCATGGATACATTTACGGTTGAGGGAAAAAGCTATATGGCGGTATCCCTTATTCAGGAGGATGAGATTCAGGAGGGTGTGTATTTATACCGTTATCAGGATGCAGAAGACAAAGATATTGTTGTGGAGCAGATTACGGAACCCGCAGAGTATAAGCGGGTATCCAAAGCATATGAAGCAAGGTAAGGCTGTAGAAAATGCAAAATATAAAATGAAGGGGCTGTAAAAAACTCCCCTAGAAAAAATCGCCCAGACCGTGAGGTCTGAGCGATTTTTTGGTAGTGTGCCGAGCATGGCACTAATCTTACTGGTGAAAGTCCAGTCACGGGTATTTACCGCCAAGTGTAGTGAACCACAAGTCGGTACCAGTAATGGTATGGATGAAGGAAGTGGTGTAACAAAGTTCTTGAGCCTACGTACAGAAACTTGATAAGGCGATTAGGTGGGTAAGGTTGCTAGACAAACCAAAGCCCAAAAGGTAAACGTAAACCGAAGTTGTAAATCAAGAGGTTGTGGAACGAAAGATTAGCGTCTTACCTCGGGAGACCCTACTCACATACTGAAAGGTATGGTCGAAAAAAGGTTTAGAGAGGGAGTCAGATGATGTCATAGTAGGCGAAAGCCGAAGGACTGAAACGATTTATAGTACGAATCGTTATGTTTAAAATAATACATGAGCCAGAAATCGAGTGGACAGGAAAAGTAGGAACGTAACCGAGGAATACTGTTTATACTTAGAGGGGTGTTATGTATGAATTTTAGGATAAGTCAGAGGAGTAACAACAATGGAATTGATTGAAGTGATCTTGTCAAAAGAAAATCTGAACAGAGCCTATAAAAAGGTAGTTGCCAATAAAGGTGCGAGTGGTGTTGATGGAGTTACTGTAGAAGAACTGGGAGATTATATAAGGAAGAACAGAGAGAAAATCGTTACATCTCTTAGAAACAGAACATATATACCGAAACCAGTCCGAAGAGTATACATTCCGAAAGACAATGGTAAGAAAAGACCATTGGGAATACCCACAGCACTTGACAGAACTATCCAGCAGGCAATAGCACAGCCTATATCTGATATTTATGAAGAGATATTCAGTGACTATAGTTATGGATTCAGAGCCGGAAGAAGTTGTCATGATGCCATTCGACAGGCATTGGAATACTTGAATGATGGGTATGAATGGGTAGTGGATATAGATATAGAACAGTTTTTTGACAAGGTAAATCACGACAAATTAATTCAGATACTAAGAGAACAAGTAAATGACAGTACCACATTAAATCTGATTCGGAAATATCTGAAAGCAGGTGTAATGGAAAACGGCTTGGAAAAAGCAACTATTACCGGCGTGCCGCAAGGAGGTCCTCTTTCAGTCGTATGTTCAAATGTCTACTTGGACAAGCTGGACAAAGAACTGGAACATAGAGGACTCCGCTTTACAAGGTATGCAGATGATGTATTAATTTTCACTAAAAGTGAAATGGCGGCTAACCGGGTGATGAACTCCATAAGTGATTGGCTGGAACGGAAACTATTTCTAAAAAGTAAATGCAACAAAAACGAAAGTAGTCAGACCGATGCGAAGCAAATACCTAGGATTCACATTTCTGAAAAACGGTGGAGAGTGGAAAGTAAAACCTACCAATGAAAAGAAAAAAGAAGCTTAAAAAGAAGCTGTGTGAATATCTGAAGAGAGGGAAAGCAATAGCAAGACCTCTTGTGGTTACAATCAAGCGAGTAAATGAGATTGTGCGAGGATGGATTAATTACTTTAGAATCGGGTTGATGAAGCAATTTGTGGAAGAGCTTGGACAGTGGCTAAGACACAAAATAAGAATGATAGTCATGAAGCAATGGAAGAAGCCGAAAACCATCTACAGAAACCTAAGTTATCTAAACTGGAAGAACCGAAACGGATACAGTCAGGAAGATATTCATAAAGTTGCGAATTCAAGACTTGGGTGGTATAGAAGAAGTGGAATGAACGTGGTGAATTTCATTATCAGTAAAGATTTACTTGAAAATAGGATAAAAGATGGAGCTGGTCTGCTCAATCTCTTATCCTATTACTTAGCAAAAGTTGGAATATAAGTTGTAGAGCCGTATACGAGATCCGTACGTACGGTTCAATGGGAGGGGCGAGATAATTATTCTCCCTCTACCCTATTAATTAATTATGCTACTAACAAACTATACCAATGGTAATTATACTATGCGTCAGCTGAAATTACCATTAGAAATCGAAAAATTATCGATATTTCTGATCCGGTATATACTTTTTGTGAGGTTATGGATCACATTGACTTATCAAGATATTTTGTAGAGAAAGGCTACAAAACAGGTCGTCCAAGATATGATGCTCAAAAACTCCTTAAAGTTATACTTTTTGCATTTATGGAAAACGGCATCTGTTCTTTACGAGAGATTGAAAAGCTCTGTCATAATGACATTCGCTACATGTATCTTCTCGATGGCATGAAAACGCCTTCCTTTGCTACATTTGGGAACTTAATCCAAAACGAATTAACCGATTCTGTCGAGCAGATATTCGCAGACATTAATGCATATATTTTTGCTAGAGATCACGTGGATCTGCAGCATACATACATTGACGGGACAAAAATCGAGGCAAATGCCAATCGATACACCTGGGTATGGAAAAAATCGTGTGTGAAAAATCGTCAAAAAGTTTTTGATAAGATTTCACTTTTGATTGATTCTATGAATCAGGAAGTACTTGGATATTTCGGAATAAAATTTGAAAAACGGGAAGCTTACGCAATTGACTACGTCTCTGAATTACTTACGGTATACAAAGAAACAACCGGACTGGCTGAAACTTCTTTTGTTTCCGGACGTGGTCATAGAAAAAGCATTCGGCAAAAGCAATACGAAAAACTGAATGAATATCTGGAACGTTTAAAATCCTATGCATATCACATCGAGACCTGTGGCGAAGAAAGAAACAGTTATTCGAAAACAGACCATGATGCAACTTTTATGCATTTAAAACGTGATTACATGGGAAACGATCAGCTGCTTCCTGCCTACAACCTTCAGGCAGCCATCTGTGATGAATACATAGCCGTAATCGACGTAAAACCATATGCATCCGATATGGAATGCTTTGTACCTTTGATGGAAAAATTCAATCGCACATATGGTCATTATCCGAAATATCCGGTTGCTGATGCCGGATACGATTCTTACAATAATTATCTTTATTGCGAAGAACACGGCATGGAAAAATACATGAAATTTACCATGTATAAAAAAGAAACGACTGACAAAAAATACCATGAAAATCCGTATCGGGCTGTAAACTTTGCAAAAGATGCTGATGGAAATCTCTTATGCCCAAACGGTCGGAAATTCCTCTTCAAGAGAACACAGCATGTAAAATATAACAAATATGGAAGAAAGGAAGAATTATACGAATGTGAATCCTGTGAAGGGTGTCCGCATAAACAAGAATGCTGTCCGAAAGCACACAAAAACCGAACGATCCGAATGAATCAGGAATTAACTGCTATTCATCAAGAAGTGCTGCAAAATCTTGAATCCATACATGGTGCCCTATTGAGAATGAACCGAAGTATTCAATCTGAGGGAACTTTTGGTGTATTAAAATGGGACAAATCGTATAAAAGATTATTCCGGAGAGGTGAGAAAAATGTAATTCTCGAACTCACACTGATTTCATGTGGATTCAATCTTTATAAATATCATAATAAAAAGCAACGACAGACGAAAGCTGCATAAAACTCAAGCGTGATTAGCTGAGCTTTATTAAATGCACCATTTTTTATACCCAAAGATGCAGACCAGTTCAAAAATAGAAAAATACATACAAAGAAACGCCAAAACCGACATTTGCCGGAGTTGGCGTTTCTTAATTAGAGACTTATTTTACAGTCCCTTTTCTGTGAAATAACTAATTTTTATTTGGAATAAACGGGCTGATCGCTCCGGCGAGCTGTGCAACCGGCATGCTCTGCAGCCATACACGTCCCGGTCCGGTGATAACGGTATTAAAGATCCCTTCCCCGCCAAAGAGCATATTTTTTACACCCGGTACAGTCTGGATATTGATGGAACATCCGGCTGTCATTGCTGCGAGGTATCCGGTATCGACGACAATCTGTTGTCCCGGTGCAAGTTCATATTCTTTGATGTGTCCGTCAAATTCGAGAAAGACGGTGCCGTTTCCGGACAGACGCTGCATGATAAATCCTTCTCCACCGAAGAGACCGCCGGCAATGCGTTTTTGGAAAAAAACAGACATTTCCACACCAGCGGTCGATGCGAGAAATGCACTTTTCTGGGCGACAATCTCCTGCCCTGGTGCAATTTCAAATGCACGGATATCTCCGGGGAAGCTGGATGCAAATGCGATCAGTCCGGTGCCGCCCTGTGCGGTGTAGCGGTTGATAAACATGCTTTCACCGGAAAAAGCACGACCGAACATTTTTCCGATTCCGCCGCCTGTTGTGGTTTCCATTTTCATATTTGGGGACATCCACGACATTGCGCCCTTCTCCGTGAGCATGGTTTCGCCGCCCTCTAAGTTGCAGATTACGACAGGCAATGGCGCCCCTTCAATTGTATAGTTCATAACTACCTCCCTGATATATTGTTTTTCGTTACAATATCATCTTAACGGAACATGGGGATCTTTTCAAGAAAATGTTTTTTGAATGGAGAGTAAATCATGACAGTGTATTTCGGTGACCGTTTAATGAAAGGAAATTGTAATTACCCGGTCAATCAGTTATACTATATGTAAATATGACAAAATGATCTGTTTGTTGGAGGCTCATATGGTAAATACTTTGAAATTACCGGTAGGAATTGACAGTTTTGAAAAAATACGCAGGAACGGATTTTATTATATTGACAAGACAAATCTTATAGAACAGATTCTGATGAATTGGGGGGAAGTAACACTGTTCACCCGTCCGCGACGTTTTGGCAAGACATTGAATATGAGCATGCTGAAAAGTTTTTTTGAAATCGGTGCAGATGTTTCACTGTTTGAAGGCTTATATATTGCAAAGAATAAAGAACTATGCGATGCGTACATGGGAAAGTATCCGGTAATATTTCTTACGCTCAAAGGGGTGGATGGTCTGACGTTTGCAGATGCAAAAAGGATGCTGGGCACGATTCTTGGCAATGAAATGGATCGCCATTATTATCTCAAAACAAGTGATGCACTTACGGACGAGGATAAGGCATACTTCGCTAAAATGCTCACAGGTACGGATGAGAATATCGAAGACAGCATCCGGAAACTGTCACAGCTTTTATATAAGCATCACGGGAAAAAGGTAGTAATTATCATAGATGAGTATGATGTTCCTCTGGATAAAGCATATCAGAATGGATATTATTGTGAAATGGTTTCTCTGATCAGAGGTCTTTTTGGTCAGGCATTAAAGACGAATGATTATTTACAGTTTGCATTTCTGACGGGATGTCTGCGAGTATCAGGAAAGTATATTTACAGGATTGAATAATTTTAAGGTACTTTCTATTATGGATTCCAGATTTGATGAACAGTTTGGATTCACAGATGATGAGGTAAAGAACCTCCTTGCGTCGTATGGTATGTCTTCACATTTCCCGGAAACAAAGGAATGGTATGATGGCTATCACTTTGGAAATGCGGATGTGTACTGTCCATGGGATGTCATAAATTATGTGGATGAACTTAACTATGATCAAACGGTTGAACCACAGGATTACTGGTCTAATTCGAGTGGGAATGCGATCGTCCGCAGATTGATCGATAAGGCGGATGTGCAGACCAAGGATGAAATTGAGCGTCTGATCGTGGGAGAGTGTATTGAAAAGGAACTTTCACAGGAACTTACGTATGATGAGCTTGATAAAAACATTGGAAATCTGTGGAGCGTACTTTTTACGACCGGATATCTGACAAAACAGGGGCGTACAGCGGATGGAAAGATACGTTTGGCAATTCCAAATAAAGAGATAAAAAATCTTTTTATCAAGAAAATCAGGGAATGGTTCCGGGATACGTCCGCGAATGACGGTAAGAGACTGGAAGAATTCTGCAATGCATTTTTAGAAAAAAATACAGAAAAAATAGAGCAGCTCTTTGGAGAATATCTTTGGAATACTATAAGTATACGTGATACAGCAGTTGCAAAGGAAAAGAAAGAAAATTTTTACCATGGCATTTTACTTGGGCTTTTGGGATATAAAGCAAACTGGCTTATAAAGTCAAATGCAGAGTCAGGAACCGGCTACAGCGATATTCTTGTTGAGGTGCCGAACAACAGAACAGGAATTGTGATAGAACTGAAATATGCCGGGAATGGAGATCTGGATGCTGCATGTGCCGAAGCTTTGAAACAGATGGAAGAAAAATCATATGTCGATAAGCTGAAGCAGGACGGAATGCGTAATTTTATCAAATATGGAATTGCATGTTTCAAGAAGGATTGCAGGGTTGTGATTGCTGGTTAGCAGGAAGGAAACAAACATGGCAAAAGTAATCATGGTGCAGGGCACGATGTCAAATGCCGGAAAAAGCCTGATCGTTGCAGGACTTTGCCGTATTTTTGCGCAGGATGGCTATCGCGTGGTACCGTTTAAATCACAGAATATGGCACTCAACTCCTACATCACCGAAGACGGTCTGGAGATGGGGCGCGCGCAGGTCATGCAGGCGGAAGCGGCGGGTGTGAAGCCTTCCGTGCTTATGAATCCCATCCTGTTGAAACCGACCAATGATGTCGGATCACAGGTGATCGTAAAGGGTGAGGTGCTCGGAAATATGCGGGCGCGGGATTATTTTGCGTATAAGAAAAAGCTGGTTCCGACGATCTGCGAGGCTTTTTCGGAGTTGGAAAAGCAGGCAGACATTATTGTGATGGAAGGGGCGGGAAGCCCGGCAGAGATCAATCTGAAATCGGATGATATTGTCAATATGGGGCTGGCAAAACTGGTCGATGCACCGGTGCTTCTGGTGGGGGATATCGACCGTGGCGGCGTGTTTGCGCAGCTTTTGGGAACTTTGATGCTTTTAGAAGAGGATGAAAAGGTCCGCGTGAAGGGTCTGATTATTAATAAATTCCGTGGGGATAAGACGATCCTTGATCCGGGAGTGGAGATGCTGGAGGAACGCGGCGGTGTGAAGGTTGCCGGAGTAGTGCCATATATGCATCTGTCCATTGAGGATGAGGACAGTCTGAGCGGCCAGTTGGACAACCACGATGTAGGCGTGATAGATCTGGCAGTGATCCGTTTTCCACGGATCTCCAATTTTACGGATTTTAACGTATTTGAACGGCTGGAGGGTGTGTCCGTGCGCTATGTTTCTTCGGTGCAGGAACTGGGACAGCCGGATATGATCTTTCTGCCGGGTAGCAAAAATACGATGGGTGATCTGCGCTGGATGCGGCAGAACGGTCTGGAAGCCGCGGTCAAAAAGCTGGCGGCACATATCCCGGTCTGGGGGATCTGCGGTGGCTATCAGATGCTGGGGCGTACCATTTCGGACCCACATGGGGTAGAGAATGAGAATTCGCTACGCGAACCGCTCTATCCGGCTCATTGCGAAGCAATTTCTCATGAGCCGGATACAATTGCCGTGGAGCGCATAAAGTGCGACGGGGCACTACCCTTGCGTGGTATGGAACTGATCGACACCGACACGACCCTGATGCCGGAAAAAATGCGTACGCAGACACGTGGAAAATTCGAGAATGTAACCGGTATTTTTTCCACACTTTCCGGATTGGAATTTTCCGGCTATGAGATTCATATGGGAAAGACAACGGTTTCCACCGGGGAACATCAGACGCCACTGGTACAGCTGGCAGATGGCAGAACCGACGGGGTGCAGCGCATGGAAAAAGGCAGCGAAGCACCCGGCGTATACGGCAGTTATGTGCACGGCATTTTTGACGATGGAGACATTGCCGTGCGCATAGTACAGGCATTGGCCGACAAAAAAAGGGTATCATGGAAACCGGAGGCTGGCGGCGATTACCATGCATTTAAGGAACAGCAGTATGACAAGCTCGCACAGGGATTGCGGGAGCATCTGGATATGGAGTATGTATACTCTATTTTGCAGGAGAGCCGGATTTCCTCTTGATTTTTACAATGTTATAGATCCCGACACAAATCAGGACAATGGATAATACCAGAAGAATGGACAGTGGGTATTCGAAAATATAGTGATAGGAATCGGTATATGCACGACCATAGAGATCCATATATTTGAATTGTTCCCATTGACCCAGAAATGGAAGCACACACAACAGGAAAATTCCGGTTATGGTCATAAAAATAAAGGGAGTTCTTTTAGCAGGATTTTGGATTTTATTTTGGTTTTCTGCTGAAGCATCTGGTTTTTTGAGCATTGTGTCAATTGGAACATGGAATTGCTCACTGATTAAGAGCAGGGTATGGATGTTTGGAACAGAGATTCCCATTTCCCATCGCGATACGGCCTGACGAGTAACGCCTAATGTTTGAGCAAGCTGTTCCTGGGAAAGATGATGTTTTTGTCTTAAATCAAGAAGAATGTGAGCGATAGTTTGATTATCAATTTTGGTTTTATTCATATCAGCACCTCCTTTTTCTTATCATACATTTCATGGCTGAAAGAAGCAAGAAACAGGGAATTGCATTTGCGCAATTTACAATTGCAACAGGAGAAAATATTTGATTACAGGAAAAGAAATGGAGAAACTTAAAATCATTCCACCGGACGCACAGATCTACGCGCAGGTAAAAGCAAGCTGGGACAAAATTGCCAAACCGCTGGATGGTCTGGGGCAGTTTGAGACAATGTTTGCACAGATCGGCGCAATCACAGGAAGCAGCAGCCTTTCCATTGAAAAAAAAGTGATCCTCACCATGTGCGCAGATAATGGTGTTGTCGCAGAAGGAGTCAGCCAGTCCGGACAGGAAGTGACCGCGGTGGTTGCAGGATTTATGGGGCAGCAGGCAAGCTCGGTTGGCAAAATGGCGCGCCGCGCCGGTGTGGATGTGATCCCGGTCGATATTGGAATCAACACAAAAGAAACGCTGCCGGGGGTGCGAGACTGCAAAGTGATGCAGGGCACGTGCGATTTTCTGCAGGAACCTGCAATGACAGAGGAAGAAGCGTTGCAGGCATTGTCTGTAGGAATTGATCTGGTCCGGGAGTGCAAAGACAAAGGCTATCAGCTGATTGGTACCGGAGAGATGGGAATCGGAAATACGACGACGAGCAGCATGCTTGTGGCGGCACTGACCGGACGCACAGCAGAAGAAGTGACCGGACGTGGTGCCGGATTAAACGACGCGGGGCTGTTGCGCAAGCAGCAGGTCATTGCGCAGGCACTGGAGAAATATGAAAAAGAGATCCGGTCAGAGCATGCACTTTCCATGCTGGCGGCATTCGGCGGTCTGGATATCGCGGGAATGGCAGGTGTATGCATCGGCGGAGCACTGTATCATGTGCCGGTCGTTCTGGATGGGCTGATCTCATCGGTCGCGGCACTGGTGGCGGAGCGGATCGTGCCGGGTGTGCGGGAATTTGTTCTGCCGAGCCATCTGAGCAAGGAACCCGCGGCAAAATGGATCGCGGAGGAATTGAAACTTCATCCGGTTATTGATGCAGGACTGGGGCTTGGGGAAGGCACAGGAGCCGTGATGCTGTTTTCCCTTCTGGATCTGGCACTGGCACTCTACGAGGATCAGACGACATTTGATACGATGGAAATTGCGCAGTACGAGCGGTATGGAGAAACAGAATGATCACTTTGGTTTTGGGTGGAAGCGGCAGCGGAAAATCGGCTTACGCAGAGCATCTGTTGGATGGAAAAACGAATAAATATTATATCGCAACCATGCAGGTGTGCGATGCGGAGGGCGGAAAAAAAGTTGCAAGACACCGGAGACTTCGCGCGGGAAAAGGATTTGTTACGATTGAACAGCCGCGGGATATCGGGAAAGTAGATTTTTCGAAAAGAGCACAGCAAGCCATGGAACCACCGGATCGCGCAGGGCAAAATGTTACGGAACGTCCTCGCTGTGCCCTGCTGGAATGTATGTCCAATCTGGTTGCAAATGAGATGTTTTCCGGTGCGGACATCGTTTCGGAAGATGTGGTTGTCGGACACATATTGCAGGGAATCAAAAGCCTTTCCGCAAAAGTGGACGAGTTGGTGATTGTCAGTAATAACGTGTTTGAGGATGGCATTTCCTATGATGCGACAACGCAGGCATATATCCGTGCACTCGGACGCATCAATACGGAAGTGGCGGCGTTGGCGGATACGGTGACCGAAGTCGTTGTAGGTATTCCGGTTCCGGTAAAAGAGAGAAAGGAAGCAGGTTATGCACATCATTAGAGGAATCGCGGTGGCGTTTTCCACCTATTCAAAAATTCCGATGCCACAATTTGTGTGGAAAGAAGAAGACATGCGTTACAGCATGTGCTTTTTTCCGTGGATCGGGGCAGTGATCGGTGCTATCCTCTGGGGATGGTTTCGGTTGTCTGCGTTATTGGGAATCAGTACGCTTGCATTTATTCTGATATCAGCTGCGCTCCCGCTTATTATCACCGGGGGCTTCCATGTGGATGGGTTTATGGATACCATGGATGCATTGCATTCGTATCAGCCCAGAGAGCGAAAACTGGAAATTTTAAAGGATTCCCACATTGGAGCTTTTTCCGTGATCAAGCTGGCGGAATTCGGGTTGATTTATGTGGCGGCTCTTTCCCAGATTGTGGATTACCGTGCGCTGGAAGTGTTTTGCTGTGGATTTTTTCTGTCCCGCTGTCTGAGTGGCCTGAGCGTGGTCTCCTTCCGTTCCGCAAAAACGGATGGGATGCTCTATCATTTTGCGAGTACCGCACATGAGCGCGGGGTAAAAGGGGCACTTTATGCACAGACGTTGTTGTGTGTACTGTTTATGCTCTGGCTTTCGCTTCTGGCGGGAATTCTGGCGGTGGCGGCGGCATTTGCAGTGTTCGGTTACTATCGCTGGCGCAGTTACAGGGAATTTGGCGGAATCACCGGAGATACGGCGGGATATTTTCTGACGCTGTGTGAGGGGGCAATGGCGGTGGCGGCAGCCGTGTCAGTGTTGATTTGAAAAAGTCGCGCTACTGGTGCAAGAAGGATGATGAATTGGGGTATACTTGAAATTGGTGATTGTGTATGATATAATGCAATCAACAAAGAATGAGGCGATACTTTTACAAGTACACCAAAAACGAACCCCCAGTAGTTGCCGCTACTGGGGGTTCTTCTCATTTTGTATGGTCGAGCATCCATTCAGGTTAATTGCCGCTAATGTTTACTGTCTAACCATTTGCAGATATAATAGGTGACTATACCTGCCACGACAGAAACAAAGAATGAAACGATAGAATCCACAAAATACACCTCCCTTCTGTTGCCAGAATGGGAGCGACAACAAAAGGAGTATAGCATAAATAGATAAATTTGTCGAAACGTGGTAATATAAAATATCAAGCAATAGGGAGTACATTAATGGAATTATACATTGGCGGCACTGCTCAGGGGAAAAAAGCATATGTAACACAGGTGCGTGGCATCGCGGAAGCACGGATCTGGGACAATTTTGAAGAATGGTTTCGAGAGAAATTGCAGGAAAGTGCCCTGAAGTCTCTATCCCCGGAAGCAGAAAGTATGGCTTATCTGGAAAAACATCCGGATACAGTAATTATCTGCGATGAAGTAGGCAATGGAATTGTGCCGCTTGATTCGTTCGAGCGGGAATATCGTGAGCGGCTGGGACGGCTGCTTTGTGAAATTGCAGCAAAAGCAGAAAGGGTGGAACGGATTGTATGTGGAATTGGACAGAGAATCAAATAGAACTGTATCTAATCCGGCATGGAATGACGCTGGGAAATGTAGAACACCGGTATATTGGCAGACAGACGGATGAACCGCTTTCGGAGGACGGCAGACAGCAGCTGGAGAAAAGAAAAGACCAATGGGCACAGGTATGCAGGACATGGGATATGCCATATGTATTTGTAAGTCCCATGCTTCGCTGCCGGCAGACCGCAGAAATTTTATTTCCGCAAATTCCACAGATCGAAATTGATCCATGGCGTGAAATGGATTTTGGAGAATTTGAAGGAAAGAATTATGCACAGCTGAATGGAGATCCGCGCTATCAGGCATGGATTGACAGTGGTGGAACGCTGGCATTTCCGGGAGGTGAGAGCCGGGAGGCTTTTATCGCAAGATGTGTGGATGGGATGGAGCTGGTTATGGAACAGATCCGGCAGCAGCTGGCATACAGAGCGTGTCCAAAGTGCCAGGAAACGGAAGACAACGGTATGATACAGGAGCCGCTTCCGGTGGCGGCTGTGGTTCACGGGGGTACGATCATGGCGCTGCTTTCGCACTACTGTGGCGGTGATTATTTTTCGTATCAGGTAAAAAATGCCGAGGGCTATCATCTGCGCCTGTCCTTACAAGAGAATAAAATGGAGTTAAAAGAAAAAGTATGAGTTATCATTTCTTTGCGATGTTTCTTGGGTTTGTGCTGGATCTGTTGTTTGGCGATCCGCACTGGCTGCCCCATCCGATCCGTCTGATTGGTAATCTGATCGCATCACTGGAAAAACTGAATAAAAAGGAACTGTCAGACACAAAAAAATTTCTGCGCGGGTTTGCGATGGTTGTGGTTGTTATCGCATGGACAACCGGTGTGGCCGCCGTTATCCTTGAGGGGGCATACGGGCTGCATCCGGCGATTGGCTGTGCCATGGAAGCCATTATGACCTATCAGATTCTTGCTACAAAGTGTCTGAAAGTGGAAAGCATGAAGGTATATGAGCAGCTGCAAAAGCAGGATCTGCCGGCAGCGCGAAAGGCAGTCTCCATGATCGTTGGGCGTGATACGGAACAACTGGATGAAACAGGTGTGGCAAAGGCAGCAATTGAGACCGTTGCGGAAAATGCATCCGACGGTGTGATTGCGCCGATGATTTATCTGGCAATCGGTGGACCGGTGCTCGGCTTTGCCTATAAAGCAGTGAATACCATGGATTCCATGGTGGGATATAAGAATGAAAAGAACCTGTATTTTGGAAGGTTTGCGGCAAAATTGGATGATGTGGTAAATTTCATTCCGTCCCGCGTGGCGGCACTGCTTATGATCGTGGCAAGCTTCCTTCCAGGGAAGCGTTTTAGCGGGACCGGGGCATGGAAGATCTGGAGAAGGGACAGCCGGAAACATGCCAGCCCGAATTCTGCGCAGACCGAGAGTGTCTGTGCGGGAAGCCTTGGCATTCAGCTGGCAGGGGATGCCAGTTATTTTGGAAAAACTGTAAAGAAACCGACGATAGGGGATGCCCTGCGTCCGGTGGAACCGGAAGATATCCGGTGTGCGAATGTGCTGTTGTACCGGATGGCATTCCTTGGCATGGCCGTTTGCCTGTCACTTTTGTATTTTCTGTAAACAATAAAAAGCCGGACGTTGTGTAAACGGCGTCCGGCTTTTTGGCAGACAGAGTTATCCGAGTTCTTTATGCTCTACGGAATCTTTCATATCTTCCGCAAGCATGTAAATATTCTCCAGAACTTTTTTACAGCCCTTCATATTGTCCACCGTGGAATCTGCCATACGCAGCCCTTCGGTGGAAGAGGCAGCCACTTCCTCACCGGTGGCGGAGAGGTGGGTAATATTATCGGAAATAACATTCGTGGCATCAAGGATTTTCTGGATATTTTCTTCTGCCGTATGGATATCTTCCATCAGGCGTTCAACGGTTTCACCGACATTGCCGAATTTCTCCCGTGTATTCTCAATCAGTTCGTTCTGCTTTTCTACGGAAGCAACTGAGTTTTCGATACTTTCGTTGGCACGTTTTGTGTCATCGTTTAATTTGTCGATAATTTCTGTAATGTTGGCAGAGGCATTTTTTGTCTGTTCGGAAAGCTGGCGGATTTCATCGGCCACCACAGCAAACCCTTTTCCGGCTTCCCCGGCACGCGCAGCCTCAATGGAAGCATTTAAGGCAAGCAGATTTGTCTGGTTGGAAATTTCAATAATGGATCCGACAAAGCTCTGGACATCCTCGACTTTTGAAGTCAGGCTCTGGATGACCTGTACCGTGATATTGCTGGCTTCTTCCACGTTCTGTGCCTGTTCCTTTAATTCCAGGACGACCTGTGCACCGGATTTTACAGTAGCATCCGTTTCATGTGCGGCTTCAATCATCTGGTGGATGCCGGCTTCTGCCGCATCGGTGTTGCCCTGAATATTGGAACACATAACCGCCTGTTTCTGGATGGCTTCAGCGGTGCTTTCGGTGCTGTCTGCAATTTCCTGAATAGAACTGTGGCTGACCTCAATACTGTTTTCCAAACTGTCAAGCACAGTCATTGCTTCTTCAAAATGCCGGGAAATATTTTCGGCAACGAGAAGCATCTGATCATGGTTTTTCTTCTGCTTATCCGCAGCTTCTGTAATTTCCGTCATGTTTTCATCAAAGAAAAGCACAAGCATCCGTGTAATACTGATAGAAGCGTATGCAACAAGAAGCAGGACAAACAGTGCCAGCACCTTGTTGGTACCAGTGCAGCAGATGCGTGTGGGGCAAAACTGAGCATCAGACGAACGATATTTACCAGCAGAAATACGCTGTTTATTATTTTCATAAGCCGTTCATTCAGATAAACCATGGCGGCAATAATGAGGGGAAGCGCGTAAGCCCATGTCCCTTCCGTGGTATTTAGTAAAGCAACAGCTGCATAACCGACCATCATGGCGGTTGTCAGGATGATGGCACAGGTGTGCGTTTTCTTTCGGGTCAGATAGCCCAATGCGGAAATGATAATCACACCGACCGAAACCAGACACTGGATCATAATCCGGACAAAGTGGTCCCCGTGGCTGGCCGCCAGTGCAGCAAGCATGGTCAGCGTGATATAGGCAAAGATAATGGTGACAGCGAGAAATACCCGCTTGTTGGCTCGTAAATACTGTTTTTCGTTCATGTAATGTTCTCCTTCTGCCAAATATGCAAAATCGTTAAATTGTATAATAATCATACCTCTCATAAATACCGTTTGTCAAAGGAAAACAGACAAAAAACAGACTTTGTGGATTATTTGCCAAAAAACAGTTTTAAATCATCTTCTACGGTACCAATTCCGGCAATGCCAAACGTGTCCGTGAGGATCTTTGCCACATCCGGGGAAAGGAATGCCGGAAGGGTCGGTCCCAGGTGGATATTTTTTACACCCAGTGCCAACAGTGTCAGCAGCACAATCACTGCTTTTTGCTCATACCATGCAATGTTGTAGACAATCGGCAGATCGTTGATATCATCGAGACCGAATACTTCCTTCAGTTTCAGGGCAATCACAGCCAGAGAGTAGGAATCGTTACACTGTCCGGCATCAAGGACACGCGGTATTCCGTTGATATCGCCGAGATTCAGTTTATTATATTTGTATTTGGCACAGCCGGCAGTCAAAATAACCGCATCTTTTGGAAGTGCTCTGGCAAAATCTGTATAGTAATTGCGGGAGTTTGCCCGTCCATCGCATCCTGCCATGACGACAAATTTTTTGATCGCGCCGGAGTTGACGGCCTCAACAATCTGGCTGGCAAGTGTAAGTACCTGATTGTGGGCAAAGCCACCAATGATTTCACCGTGCTCGAGTTCTTCCGGAGCAGAACAGTGTTTCGCCTGTTCGATCAGTGCCGAGAAATCCTTCTGTGCACCGATTTCGCCATCAATGTGTGTGCATCCCGGATAGCCGGCAGCACCGGTGGTGTACAGTCGGTCTTTGTAGCTGTCCTTTGGTGGAACAATACAGTTGGTCGTCATCAGAATTGGTCCGTGGAAACGTTCAAATTCTTCTTTTTGTTTCCACCATGCATTTCCGTAATTTCCGGCAAAGTTTGGATATTTTTTGAATGCCGGGTAGTAGTGGGCAGGAAGCATTTCTGAGTGTGTATACACATCTACACCGGTTCCCTGTGTCTGTTCCAGAAGCATTTCCAGATCTTTTAAATCATGACCGGAGACAAGAATTCCCGGATTTTTTCCCACACCGATATTCACTCTGGTAATTTCAGGATTGCCATAGGCACCGGTATTTGCAGTATCGAGCATCGCCATGCCTCTGACACCATAGTTTCCGGTTTCCAGTGTGAGTGCGACCAGGTCATCGGCTGTGAGGGAATCATCCAGTGTTGCAGCGAGTGCCCGCTGCAGGAAGGCATCGATTTCCGGATCATCCGAAAGCAGTACATTGGCGTGCTTGGAGTAAGCGGACAAACCTTTTAATCCGTAAGTGATCAGTTCACGCAGACTGCGGATGTCCTCGTCTTTTGTGGAGAGAACCCCTGCCTCTTTTGCCTTGGCAAAGAGCACATCATCCGATGCGTCAGAGCCATCTTTTGTTTTTATATCCCAGAAAGCAGCTTCCGGCAGACCTGAGGTATCTTTTACCTGTAAAATGAGTGTGCGGCGCACGGACAGAGTGTTATGAATCCGTGCGATGATCGCCTCATTGTCGAAGTTGGCATTTGTGATGGTGGTAAACAGATTCCAGGTGATCAAGTGGTTGGTTTCTTCTGAAACCTTTGTTCCTTCTTTGCGCAGCTGGGTTGTGACCGCGGATAATCCCTTGCTCACATAGATGAGCAGATCCTGCATAGCTGCTACTTCCGGCTTTTTGCCGCAGACACCCATCTGGGTACAGCCGCTGCATCCTGCGGTTTCCTGACACTGATAGCAAAACATTTTATGTTCCATAATAAGATACTCCTTTGATTTTATTTTGTAAGCAAGAAGTAATTTATCAGAAAGCAAATGGAAAATATGTTGTTAAAACCACAATTGACGAGAAAATGAACTGGTGATAAATGGGAATATGCAGTAAAATAGAAAAAAGAAAAGCTACAGGAAAATCATATGGGGGATTACAGATGATGAAAGAATATATTATGGCACTGGATCAGGGAACGACAAGTTCCCGTTGTATCCTGTTTGATCATGCAGGAAAAATCGTCACGATGGCACAGAAAGAATTTACACAGATTTACCCGCAGCCGGGCTGGGTAGAGCAGAATCCGCGGGAAATCTGGTCATCACAGATGTCGGTTGCCATAGAGGCAATGGCGAATATCGGGGCATCATTCAAAAATATCCGTGCCATTGGCATCACGAACCAGCGCGAAACCACAATCGTCTGGGATAAAAAGACCGGGGAACCCGTATACAATGCGATCGTCTGGCAGTGTCGGCGCACGGCAGAACAGATTGACGAACTGAAAGAAAAAGGATATGGACCGATGCTGCAGAAGCGGACAGGTCTGGTGCCGGATGCTTATTTTTCCGCAAGCAAGATCGCATGGATTCTTGATCATGTGAAAGGCGCGCGCGAGGCGGCAGAAAAAGGGGACCTTTTGTTTGGCACGGTGGATACATGGCTGATCTGGAATCTGACCAAGGGAGCCGTGCATGTCACGGATTATACGAATGCGGCAAGAACCATGTTGTTTGACATACACAGATGCTGCTGGGAGGAAGAGATATTAGAGCTGTTTCGCATTCCAAAAGAAATGCTGCCGGAAGTGCGGCCGTCGAGTGGTTTCTTCGGAGAGACACAGGAGCAGATTTTTGGCGGTAAAATTCCTGTGATGGGTGTGGCAGGAGACCAGCAGGCGGCATTGTTCGGACAGTGCTGTTTTGAAAAAGGGGATGTAAAAAATACCTATGGAACCGGTTGTTTTCTTTTGATGCATACCGGAAAGGAACCAATCATTTCCAGACATGGACTGCTTACGACCATTGCTGCGGGTACTGCAGGGGAAGTGGAATATGCACTTGAGGGAAGTGTTTTTGTGGCAGGGGCGGCCATCCAGTGGCTGAGGGACGGAATGCGTATGATCCGTACCGCAGGACAGTCCGAGGAATATGCCAAGAGAGTCCCGGATTCCAATGGTGTTTATATTGTTCCTGCATTTGCCGGCATGGGGGCACCGTATTGGAATCCGTATGCGCGCGGAACGATTGTCGGGCTGACACGGGGATGCAAAAAGGAACATTTTATCCGTGCGACATTAGAGTCTATTGCCTATCAGGCGAAAGATGTCATTCACGCCATGGAAGAGGATGCCGGCGTGACGCTGAATGGTCTGCGTGTGGACGGAGGAGCCAGTGCAAATAACATGCTTGTACAGTTTCAGGCAGATATCATTGATGCGGCAGTACTTCGACCGGAATGTATTGAGACAACAGCACTCGGAGCGGCATATCTGGCAGGACTTGCGGCAGGTTACTGGAAAGACAGGGATGAAATCCGGGAAAACTGGCAGCTGGGACGAAGGTTTGAACCGGTAATGGACTCAGGGGAGCGCAAAAAGCTGCTCAGGGGATGGCAGAGAGCCGTGCGGTGCGCACGGCTCTGGGCAGAAGATGGGGAATAATGAGATTTATTTGTTTAATTCCGTTTTGATATTTTCGATCAATGGATCAGCCTGTTCCATCATATTGGAAATGTCCTCATAGATAAATCCTTTTTCTGTCATCAGGCTCTTTAAGCCGTCAATGTCGGACTGAACCTGGGCATAACGGGTTTCATGGGCTTCCATGTCTTCCCGGAGCTGATCCACCTGTCCGCTGCAGTTTTCCACAACCTCATTGATGCCGCGGTGAACATTTTCTACGCCGGACACGGAATCATTGATATGGGAAAAAATATCTTCGGTTGTGTCCATCTGTGTGCGGGAAGCATCCAGTGCATCCTGTACATCCAGCAGAGAATGCGTCAGATTTTCGGAGCTTGTCTGCAAACCTTCCATACTTTTGTTTACATCACCCACCAGTTCTTTGATGCCGATCGAAAGTTTTGTGACTTCATCTGCAACAACGGCAAATCCTTTTCCGTGTTCGCCGGCACGGGCCGCTTCGATGGAAGCATTTAATGCCAGCAGGTTGGTCTGGTTTGCGATGCCGACAATGTTTTGCATGGTTGCACGGATTTCATCAAAGCGGGTCTGAAATTCATCGTAGATTTTATGAATCTCTGTGAACTGCGTTTCCACTTTGGCTGAACTTTCTTTCAGATCACGGATATCCTGCATGGCATCGTCGGATACGCTGGTCACATCGGTGATTACATCCGTAAATTGACCGGAAATTTCTCCGATTTTTCCGAATTCTTTTTGCAGGGAATCAACAGTTTCGCGGATTGAGGCATTGTGTTCAATAACATCGGTGTAAGAGTCTTTTACTTTATCAATCTCACGCACGGTCTTGATCTCTTCTTCGACGAGAGATTCCTTTTTGTCAATGACAAAATGGCTGAGAAAAGACATGGATGTCAGATAATCTTCTATTTTCTTTTTATTGGAAACCTGTGGAACAGGTGTTGCGGTTCCTGTGGTTTTCTTTTTTCCAAACATAAAAAGTTCCTCCTATTCAAATACCACGCAGACCATCGTCTGGTTTACATGCTGGTTATTATATTGTTCGCCACCGCCGACAATGCCAAGGTGTGGTCCGAGAGAGGCCATGTCTTTTGCATATGTAGAAAAATATCCCTCTTTTTCGTAGAGCAGATACCGGTAGATACAGTCAATGGATAAAACCAGGGAAATATGGGATGCGTCCTGCTGGATCTGTTGGCGTGTCTGCTGTTCCGTTGCTTTGTAGTCACCGAGACTTAAGAAATAAATGCAGTCGTTTTTATTGATTCGTTTGTAGTTGGTCAGTGTGCCGTCTGCATCCATTCCGTTCATGGAAGAGATAAAAACCTGATCGCCTACCGCACGTCCCATAGGATTGACCAGTACGTTGTCGATGATTTTATCACGGGGAATGTCAAGTTCTGCGCTGTATACGTCTGCGGCAGGCCTGCCGTCAAGTTCGATGAGTGCTTTACGGGATACATCGACTTTTGTGGCAAAGTGACTCTCGGCCGATGTTTTTTCATAGATGTTTTCTTTGTATACACGTATTTTCCCGGTGGTATTTTTGATCAGGGCATAGACGCAGGCATCTTCATATAATTCTCCGTTGTATGCAACGACCGGAGATTTGCCGTCCGGGACACCGAAAACGGTGCCTCCTGCCAGATGGATGCCCTTTGTTTCCAGACAGGATGTAAACGTGGTTACCAGCTTTTCTTCGGAGCCGGTACAATATTCCACGCATACCGTATCGTCTGTGCCGGGAGAAATCTCTGCAATCTGCTTGAGAAGCTGCGTTGTGCCCGCAACCGGACAACGGCTGGCTTCCGTGAGGATACCACAGCGGATCTTCACATCAGAAAAAAATCCAAGAACCGCAAGACCGGAATCATTCACCTGTCCGTTTACGAGTCTGGTTCCGATCGTTCCGATACACGGAGTATCCGGAAAAAGTTCTTTTAAGCGTGAGGCAGTTTCTTTGAAATGTTCATAAGAAGCCATAAAAAGAATTGCACTTGGGGATGTAAGTCCCTGTACTGCCTGATGCACGGCAGCTTCCGGCTGTCCCACACCTGTGCCGATGAATGTTTTCATGGAAAATTCCCCCTTAAATCTGATCTGTTTTTCTTATAGTATATTTTTTTTGATTTAAAATAGCAACAGAATTTTATGTTTTCACCGACAAAAATGATTTTTTTCTTGCACTTGTTTCCTGTTTTGCGTATAATTTTTAATGTGCGCGTACAAAGCACATTTGTACGCAGGAAAAGCCTTTTGAAAAAGGAAAATAAGGAGAAAAATTATGTGGACAACAATCAATGCATTTTTAAAGACCGTGGACAACTTCGTCTGGGGAGTCCCGCTTATGGTATTGATCCTCTGCGGTGGTATCTTACTGACCGTGCGTCTGGGAGTCCTGCAGATGCGCAGGCTTCCGCTGGCACTCAAGTGGATGATCAAAAATGAAGAGGGCGGCAAGGGAGAAATATCCAGTTTTGCGGCTTTATGTACGGCACTGAGTGCAACGATCGGTACGGGAAACATTGTCGGCGTGGCAACTGCGGTATGCGCAGGCGGTCCGGGGGCATTGTTCTGGATGATTGTGGCGGCATTTTTCGGAATGGCAACAAAATTTTCCGAAGGATTACTTGCCATTAAATACCGTGTAGTTGACAAAGACGGACACAGTCTGGGTGGCCCGTTCTACTATATTGAACAGGGAATGGGATCGAAATGGAAATGGCTTGCAAAGATTTTTGCCTTTTTTGGAGTCTGTGTAGGTCTGTTCGGAATCGGAACATTCAGCCAGGTGAACGGTATAGCCAGTGCCATCCAGAACTTTTTTGACCCGAATAAGGTTCATACCATGGCAATTCCGGGAATCGGAACTTATTCCTGGACGGTTGTAATCGCTTCCCTGATCCTTGCATTTTGTGTGGGTGCCGTGTTGATTGGCGGAATCAAGCGTATAGCAAGTGTCAGCCAGATTGTTGTTCCGTTTATGGCAGTTGCATATTTTGTATTTGCATTGATTTTAATTATCTGTAATATTACAAAAGTCCCTGCAGCGGTTGTTACGGTTGTGCAGGGCGCATTTCATCCGCGTGCAGTCACCGGTGGTGTGGTAGGCAGTATGTTTGTTGCCATGCAAAACGGTGTTGCAAGGGGCATTTTCTCAAACGAGGCAGGACTTGGTAGTGCGCCGATCGCAGCGGCAGCAGCACAGACACATGAGCCGGTGCGTCAGGGACTTGTCAGCATGACAGGTACATTTATTGACACGATCGTGATCTGTACACTGACCGGACTTTCCATTGTACTGACCGGAGCATGGCAGGTGGATGGACTCGAGGGCGTTCAGGTTACTACATATGCGTTCCAGAACGGACTTCCGTTCCCTCATGTGGTATCTTCTTTTGTCCTGATGATGTGTCTGGTATTTTTTGCCTTTACAACGATTCTTGGATGGGATTATTACAGTGAGAGATGTCTGGAATATCTGACCGGTGGAAATATGAAAAAAGTAATGGTGTTCCGCTGGATTTATATTCTGGCAGTATTTATCGGACCGTATATGACGGTAAGTGCTGTCTGGACAATTGCCGATATTTTCAATGGTCTGATGGCACTGCCGAATATGATTGCGCTGTTTGCTTTAAATGGTGTGGTTGTATATGAGACAAAGAAATTTTTTGAGGCTGGTAAACATAAAAAATGAAAATATATTTAATCAGGCACGGAGAAACGGACTGGAATCATATCAACCGTTTTCAGGGAAGGGAAGATATAGAACTGAATGCGGCAGGAATTGCACAGGCAGTACGCTGTGGGCAGACGCTGCAGGGACTGGGGATAGAAGCTGTGTATACAAGCCCACTGAAACGTGCACACTGCACAGGGGAGGAGATTGCTGCACAGATCGGGTTAAGCAGAGACGGTGTAGAGCCGATGCAGGAGCTGATTGAGCGGGATCTTGGTCCGTTTTCCGGACAACTGGTAAAAGATAAAAAAGAGTATTTTGCACTTGCAGCAGGCGACCATGTCGAAGGAATGGAGCCGTTTGCCGATGTGCAGAAACGCATGGAGCGTGCGATGGAGCTTCTTGCGGCAACGGGGCATCAGGCAGTGGCTGCGGTATCCCATGGAGCGGCAATCAATGTGCTTCTGGCAGGGCTTACGAATCATGAGATCGGAACCGGAAAGACAAGACTCTACAATGGGGCAATCAATGTGATTGAAGGGTCACAGACCGGAGGATTTCATGTCCTGCACTGCAATCTGCCGCCGGATGATCCCAAGACACGGCAGATTCTGCTGCAGGATCGGTAAAGCAGATTTTATCATGCAACTATGGATACAGGAGGACAGGATGGGATACGAGCGGCTGGAAAAAAGTCTGACAGACACGATCAAAGAGGAACAGGCAAAACTGGGATTCCGAAAAGAAGCCATCCGGTTATATTATCCCCTGTCCTCTCTGAATCACTTTTTTGACGTGCAGGAGAGAGAAGAACAAATGCTTCATCGCCTGCAGCATTTGCCGGAAACCTGGCAGGAAAAACTCGGGGATGTAGGTGTGACGGCAAAAAAAGAGCGTTTCTGTTTTTATATTCCGGAACAGGGAAGTGTATATGTCCATGAGCATGAAAAGCCGGATGAATTTATCCGAGAACTGGTGGAACTAGTTGGCAGGCATGGCTGTACCATGCAGGAGATCCGGGAACTGTTTTGTAAACATTCGTCCCATGTGGAATGTCAGAAGATCGAAAATGGGGAATTCGACTGGATGTTCCGGTTTGCAGAGGATGAGGAAGATCCCTATTATTATTGTTTTAAGGATGAGGGAATCCATATCATTTACCATCGTTTTTTGCCGGAGGATTACAGGGAGTTTGGAGTCTGATGAAAACAGACACAGATAAGGCAGCGGATCAGCAGGGAGAAAATTATGGCACAGACAATATTACTTTTTCGTATAAACCGGGATAAATACGCAGTGATTCAGAATGTATGCAGGACATTAGGCATCCGTATCATAGATGTTGCCCGCAAGGATTATTCCCAGAAACTGGGCACTCTGGCGCAGATACAGGGATTTACCAGAGAAGCAAAAAAATATGACGGTCCGGAATTTCCGGCAGAAATGCTGATTTTTTCGGAAATGAATTCGGATCAGGTGGATGCATTTCTGGCAGAATATAAAAAGGCGGGTGTGGAACCAATTGCACTAAAAGCTGTAATCACGGGCAATAATATTTTCTGGACGGCAGAGAGGACACAGAAAGAATTGTTGCGGGAACATTTATTTATGAGCAATATTTACAAAAGCAATATGTGATTTGCACAAAAAATTTACGTTATTTTTGTTGAAAACTACCAAAGATGGTGCTATAATGTATACAAGAAATGAGAAAATCATTTCGAACATATCAGCCCATATGACATAAGATAATTGAGAAGGGCGCACACCAAAATAAAAAAAGGAGGTGTATCGATGATGTATGCAATCGATCCAACCATGTCCTTTGCTCAGGTAGTTCAGTATTACAAGGATTACGTGAAACGGACGAAGAGCTGTGGACGCAAACCGGTATCCTTCCTGCGATTTGTAACAGGCAGATACTAAAATCGGATGATCCGGTGGCAAAGAAGCCGCCAGCTCACCCGAATTTTTTGTTTATACCACAGAAAAGCCACCCCACATCTGACGCTTTTGCGGCGAAACAGATGTGGGGTTTTTATTTCCCTGACAAGTCAAAATTCATATAGCAATTTTTGACCATTAAAAAATCAGAACATAAAATCTTGCCCGTCAGGTCATTTCATTGTAAGGAATCCGTTGTTCCAGAGAGTGTGTCAGCCCCCTTTGCCTGTTAAAATAGACTCATCAACAACAGAGAGATCAGTCAAAGGAGGATACAAACAAATGAGTAAAGTAAAGGTAGCAATCATTGGATGCGGAGGAATTGCAAACCAGAAGCATTTTCCAGCGCTTAAAAACAATTCTGATTTAAACGAGATCGTTGCTTTCTGTGATATCAAAATCGAGCGTGCGCAGAAGGCAGCGGCAGAGTTCGGAGTAGCGGGCGCACAGGTGACAGCAGATTACCGCGAGGTACTGGCAAATCCGGCAGTTGAGGTCGTACATATCTGTACACCAAACGTATCACACAGTGAAATCGCAATTGCAGCATTTGAGGCAAAGAAGCATGTATATTGTGAAAAGCCAATGTCTCACAGTACCGTGGAAGCGGAAAAGATGGTGGAGGCATGGAAGAAATCCGGCATGCAGTTTACGGTAGGCTATCAGAACCGCTTCCGTCCGGAGGTACAGAACCTTCACACAGCATGCCAGAAGGGTGATCTGGGAGATATCTATTATGCAAAGGCACATGCCGTAAGACGAAGAGGAGTTCCGACCTGGGGTGTATTTATGGATAAGGAAGCACAGGGCGGCGGACCACTCATTGATATCGGAACACATGCATTGGATATTACCTTATGGTGTATGAACAATTACGATATTGACAGCGTATCTGGTTCTGTTTTCTACAAGCTGGGCGGTTTAGAGCAGGCAACCGAGGGCAACCTGTTTGGACCGTGGAATCCAAAGACCTATGAGGTAGAGGACTCCGCAATGGGCTTTATCAAAATGAAAAATGGCGCAACTATCTCCTTAGAAGCAAGCTGGGCACTCAATATTCTTGAATCCAGAGAAGCCTCTACAACACTCTGTGGTACCGCAGCAGGAGCTGAGATTCATTCCGGTATGAGCTACAGCAAGAATGAGCTGATTTATAATAGAGGACGAAACGGACAGCTGATGGAAGAAAAACTCTCCCCGGTAGGCGGTGTTGCATACTTCGGCGGCGGTGGCGGAGAAGAAGGCACGATTGATAACAGGCAGTGGTTAGAGGCAGTCAAAAATGGCACACAACCACTTGTAAAACCAGAGGAAGCACTTGCCGTAACTAAGATTTTAGATTCGATCTATCAGTCTGCGAAGGCAAATAAGAAATCAAATTCTAAAGAAAAGGAGAGGGAGAACATGGGATTTGCAATGCGAATGAATTTTGTGGATGTTGTCGTAAGTGACAGCCTCAAGCATTATTATGTAGATGGTAAGAAAATGGGATATCAGTTTGATATCCGTCTGAGTTACTATCGTGGACATTTTCTTTCTGTCATTGATGAATTTAAGGTAAAGGTGGACGATTTTGAAGTACCGGCGGAGCGGATCAAGTTCTGCATCAACGGAAAAGAATTCAGTCCGGTAGAGTTCGATAAATGTTATACGGAATTCTGGCAGGTGATTGAACCGGCTACGATTAAGGTGATTTATCCGGGAGGACTTCCGGAGGGCGAGCATAAGATTGATGTTACGTTGTTTTTCCGATCCCCATATATGCCGATCGGACCGGATCACAGATACATGCCGGTAGACAGCTGCGGAACCAAAACCATGGCAATTACAGATTAAGGAGGAAAAGAAAATGTCAAAAGTTAAAACAGGAATTACTTTATTTTCACTGGGCACTCCTTATTTGAAAGGAGAACTGGATTTGGAGGGCGTAATCCGCACAGCAGCGGAGCTTGGCGCAGAAGGCTACGAGATCGTGGCAACACAGATGATTCCATCCTACCCGTTTGTCTCGGATGAATTCGTGGAATTTATCAACAAATGCAAGGAGAAATATGGCATCGGACCGATCTGCTATTCGGCAAATATGGATCGGGGAATGTTAAAGGATCGCGATCTGACGGAAGATGAGATGGTGGCGCGTGCGATTACCGATATCATGTCTGCCAACAAACTTGGCTGTACCGTGATGCGCGAGCAGTATCTACTTTCTCCGGAGGGCTTGAAACGGATCGCACCATACGCAGAGGCTTATAACGTTCATGTGGGAATCGAAATTCATAATCCGGAAAGTCCGATCACACCAGCCATTATGGATTATGTGAAGGTCATCGAGGAAACCGGAAGCAAATACATCGGTTTTGTACCGGATTTTGGATGCTTTGCAATCAAGCCAAACAAGCCGTATTGGGACAGAGCACTCGCAGCAGGCGCAACCGAGGAGCAGCTAAACAAGTGTGCACAGCTTCGCTACGATGAGGTTCCATTGGAGGAGGCCATGAAGATTATGGCAGAGGATATCGAAAAATGTCCAGCATTGGGAGGGACCTTAAACAGCATGTATGGCTTCGTCCAGTTCAGAAAGAGCTGCACAAAGGAATTGGAGGGCTTGAAAAGGATTCTGCCGTATTGCTTTGAGATGCACGGAAAATGTCATTATGTCGATGAGAATCTTCACGAAGTGTCAATTCCTTATGAGGAGATCATTCCGGTGGTTGCAGCATCTGACTATGACGGCTTTATCGTCACCGAGTATGAGGATGAGGGTGGTTATGATGCGATTGAGCAGACAACACGTCATGTAGCAATGGTGAAAAAGTTATTGAACCAGTAATGAGATAAGATAGAATAGGAATCAAGATCAGTTTGATGAAAAAACGCATACGGTGTGGCATCACCGTATGCGTATGGAATGAATACTACCGTGAAGCAGTTTATTCATAACCTTGTTTCATTCTAATTCCTGAACGGGGGATATGTCAAGCGGGTGTTGGGAATGGGGGAATCTATGAATACATCAGAAAAAAGATTGTCAAAATTGACATTGTTTGCCTATGGAATGGGCGATTTCGCCAGCAATCTCTGCTGGACCTTTATAGGAAGTTATCTTTCTGTATTTTATACCGATGTGGTTGGAATGGCTCCAGCTATTGCGTCAGCAATCATGCTGATTGCAAAAATCTGGGATGGTGTAAACGATCCGATGTTTGGTGCAATTGCAGAACGCACCAATACCAAGAGGGGACGCTTCCGCCCGTATATTCTGTTCGGAGCACCGATTCTGGCTGTGTTGTCCGTTCTGGCATTTACCACGATAGGGAGGGGAAATGCGGCAGTTATTTACGCGGCAATTACATATATTGGATGTGGCATGGCTTATACGGTTGTAAACCTTTCTTACGGTTCCTTGTCTACCGTTATGACAACGAATCCGGAGGATATTGCGCAGCTGAACAGTTGGAGAATGATGGGAACGAATTTAAGCTCTGTTCTACTCAATGCGATTACCGCGCCGCTTTTGATGAAATTTTCCGGCGGCTCAGAAAGCTACACCGCAGGCGCCTACACAAAGGTGGCAATTTTATTTGCGATCTGTGCTTTGCCATTGTTCTATTTTGTATATGTAAACTGCAAGGAAACCATCAAGCCGGCAGCAGGTGCTACCAAGGTATCCGTTGGAACAAGTATCAAAACAGTATTATCAAATAAGCCTTTAATTTTAGTGTTTTTTATTCAACTTCTGGCAATGACCGCATTTTTCGGTCGTATGGGAGTGGTGATTTATTACCTGATGTACAATGTGCAGCGGTATGACCTGATCGCAGCGTTTATGTCTTTGCCATCGTTATTTACCGTTATAGGAATCTTTCTGACCAAGAATTATATCGTAAAGATCGGAAAGAAAAAGATGGCAGCGATCGGCTATATCGGAGCAGCAATTTCCCTGATCCTGATTTTTATCATTGGAAAAACTGCCGGATATACAAATATTCCACTGTTGCTGGGACTGCATTGTGCCTATGGTTTCTTCTGCTTTTCCTTCCCGATTCCGATGGCGATGGTTCCGGATGCCATCAATTATCAGGAAGACCGGACAGGCGTGCGTTCCGATGGAATTTCCTATGCAACGGTTTCACTTTCCACGAAGTTTGGCTCTGCCTTTGGCGTATCGGGTGCGCTTCTGATCATGGGAGCAACTGGCTATATTGCCAATGCACAGCAGACCGCAGCAGCACTCAATGGAATCAATGTGACAGTCAACCTAATCTTTGGTATCATGTATCTGTGCTGTCTGATTCCGTTGGCAATGTATCCGCTGAATGAAAAGAAAAGTGGAGAAATTATCGAAAATCTCCAGAAAAAGCGTGCACAGAGAGATGAAAAATAATATAATCTAGGAAAGGAACAATTCAAAAAAAACAGACTCTGACAGAATTTGCCCCAAGGCGTTCAGTCAGAGTTTTGTGCATGCATACAGGACGGGGAAAAACAATGGAGAGGCATTTCAAACAGGAAAAATTAAAAATTGAGGTGTTAAATATCAGAGAGGAGCGGGAGCATTTTCATCAGGATATCGAGTTGTTGTTTGTGCTTGAGGGAACGTTAGATGTGGCGATGGGAGAGCAGACAACGCATATGCAGCCGGAGGATATTCTGGTCATCAATGCAAACAAGAGGCATTGTCTAAAGGGCAGCCCGGACATTCTTTTTGCCCGGCTTTACATTACTTATCAGTTGGTGAGTGATATTTTCGAAAGTACCGATATCATTTTCTGGTGTGACTCCACCAAGGGCGATACGGATCGCTACCGGGAGATGAGGGAAACACTGAAAAAATTATTGAATCATTATCTTAGCACTCGAGGAGGGGTGGCGAATTTCGGGCATATTGCATTGTGCTACCAGGTCATGGATCTCTTGTCCTCCTATTTCCTTGTCCGTACCGGTGACCGGCATTTAGAGGATGGAGCAGACCGCTTCGAAAACCGCTTATCCCAGATCAATAATTATATCCGGGCAAATTACAACCAGTCGATCAGTTTAAACGATCTTGCCAGCCAGCTCTATCTTTCGGTCGGCTATCTCTCGCGCTTTTTTAAGAAAAACTACGGGATGAATTTTGCTGCATACTTAGCAAATGTCCGGTTGTATCATGCAGTCGATGACCTGTTGTATACCGAGCAGCCGGTCACAAGGATTGCATATGACAATGGATTTTCCAATGTCACCGTGTTTAATAAGGCGTTTAAGGCGGCATATGGAGAGACGCCATCTGCGTTCCGTAAGCAGGCAAAGGTGAAGGAGCAGAATGCCCAAAAAGAGGAGAACGATCAGCTCGTAGAGGAGCGTCTGGAAGAATTTCTCAGAAACGATGGTCTTCAGAGAGAGGAACAAAAGACCAAGGAAGAAGTCAGGATAGAATTTTCGGTGCAGACGCAGGAGCAAACCAAGTATATATGGAAGGATATGATCAATATCGGTGCGGCGGAGGATCTGCTGCGATCGGAAATCCGGGAGCATGTGATTTACCTGAAGGAGGCGTTGCAGTTTCACTATGTCAGATTTTGGAATATTTTCTCTAAGGATATGCTGATTGATATTTCCAGCGGAGAAGAAGGGTATAATTTTTCGAGACTGGATTCAATTCTCGATTTTCTGCTGCAGAATGGATTAAAACCGCATATTGAACTGGGGATGAAGCCGCGCAGATTGTATGGAAGTGTGCAGACAGCATTGATTTTCGAAAGGAATGAGGATGCGTTTCCGGGAGATGAGAAGTGGAAGTGTGTGCTTGATGCTATGATGCGGCATCTGCTTCACCGGTATGGAAGGACAGAGATCGGAACGTGGAGAATGGAGCTGTGGTTTCGGGGGAGGATACAGAAAAACTGGGAGGGGATGAAGGGCTATTTCCGGCTGTTTAATATCACCTATGAGGTCATTCACCGTTACAGTGAGGAGATTCAGGTGGGCGGAGGCGGCTTTCGATTTCTGTATGATATCCAAAACGTATATGCAAAGTTTTTGGAGGAATGGAAAAAGGAACCGTATTTCCCGGATTATCTCTCATTTTTGTATTATGCATATCAGCAGGGGGAGGTCGCGCAGGATAACTACAGCAAGCGTCTGACAGACAGTGAAGGCTTCCTTCATTATATGCAAAAGGTAAAACGGTATATGGCAGAATCCGGAATTGAGGAGACGTATCCGGTGTATGTTACGGAATGGAACCTGACGATTTCGGATCGAAATTATATCAATGACACCTGCTTTAAGGGCGCTTATGTGGTAAAAAATATTCTGGACTGCTATCCATTGTGCGAGGGTATGGCACTGTTTCAGGGAAGTGACCGGACCTCGGAATACTACGATTCTCACGATATGCTTTATGGAGGCACGGGAATTATTACAAAGGATGGGATATTAAAACCGGCAGGCTTTGCCTTTGACTTTTTGAACCGGCTGCTACCGTATTATATCGGAAAAGGGGAGAATTGTATTCTGACAACAGATGGTCATGGGAGCTACGGCATCCTCTGTCACAATGCGAAAAAGCTCAATTACAACTATTATCTTTCCGCGGAAAATGAGCTGGATAAGGAGAATATCTGGAAATATTTTGAGGATTGGGAGGCAAAGGAGCTTGCGATCCGGCTGCGCGATGTCCGGGATGGTGTGTATCAGATGAAAACCTACAGTATCAATGAAAAAAACGGAAGTGTTCTGGATATCTGGGCGGAGATGGAATACGAAAGTGAATTGACTAGAAATGATATCAAATATTTCCGCCGAACCTGTGAGCCGAGACTCAAAATCCAGAAGGTTGAAGCGAAGGAGCAGACGCTGGATCTGGATGTAACGCTAGCGGCGAATGAGATTGCGTTTATCCGGCTGAAATGGTTTGCATGAAATCACTTGCTGATTTTGTATGCGTAAAAGATATAAATGATACCCACATATATGCCTATCGCCTAAGGCGATAGGCATATGCGGTTGCAGTTTGTGTATGAGAACGGTAGTAAAAACGCTGTACTAGGATTCAAACAGAATCGCTTCTCCGGTTTCTGAAGATTTCCACGCGGCCTCCATCACAGAGAGTACACGCCGGACTTCGGAAATCTTGATTTTAGATTCAGCTTTTCCATTCAGCACATCCGAAACATTCCGGTAGAAATCTACCCAGTCGGTCTGAATCTCTGGAAGCGGCTCGGTTACGATGCCTCCTGGTGGAACAGGTGCAAACTGTCGGGTTGGACCGGCCTCGGTTTCAGTAATCTGTGGAGGAAGTTTTTCCAACAACTTTCCGGTACGGTAAATGCTGCCATTGCAGCCGAAATCCTCTACAATCATGGTGCCCTTGTCACCGGCAGCAAGCCAGCGCGGCTGATATTTTAGAATATAGGTGGACAGCTCAATATGGGCGGTTACACCGTTATCCATTTTCAGAATGATCTTAAAGTAGTCATCAACTTCCTCATGCAGTACATTTTTGATGTCTGCATAAACGGATTTGATTTTGGCATCCGGCATCATAAACAGGATCTGGTCGATCAGATGCACACCCCAGTCGTAGATCATGCCGCCGCCGTATTTTTTATACAGATGCCATTCGTGCATGTATCCGTTGCCGGAATGCAGCTTGGATTCAATCGTAAAAATATTGCCAAGGAGTCCTTCATCATATGCTTTTTTCACGGTCAGCATATCCTTGTCCCAGCGCCGGTTCTGGTGCGAGGTGAAAAAGACTCCTGCCTCCTTGCAGGCTGCCTCCATCTCATCGAGCTCCTGCACACTCATGGCAGCGGGCTTTTCGGTAATAACGTTCTTCCCGGCTTTGGCGGCCTTGATGCACATTTCCTTGTGCAGATAGTTGGGAACGGTCAGGATAACGGTATTGACCTCAGGATCTGCCAGAAGCTCATCCGCATTCGTATACAGCCGATACCCCATTTCAATTGCTTCTTTTTGTTTTTCTTCGGCAATGTCGCATACAGCAGCAATCTCAACACCTGCTCTTGGAGCGTTCTGCGCATGCCATTTTCCCATTCCGCCGAAACCGATGATTCCAAGTTTAATAATCATAAAATGAAAACCTCCTTGCTTTGGTCTGGTGTTTACTTTTCTGGCTTTCATTATAAATGAAAACGAGTGGTCTGCCTTTCGAAAAATGCACCTTATTTCTGTGCGGAAAGTACATTTTTGACCAAAATAAAGTTCAAAAGAAAAAGGAGGTTATAATCTGCTATCATTTTTTTGACTTACTCTTAGACCAGCTCCTCCGGAATCAGATGAGGGATGCTGTTCGGCTTTACATATTTGCGGGACTGTCGGGGTGTCATACCGTAAAGTTCCTTGTACATACGGTTAAATACAGTCTGGTTCGTAAAACCGATCTGGTGCATGACCTCGGCAACGGAAAGCTCCGTGGAGCTGAGCAGACGCCCGGCATGGGAGATCCGCACCTCATTGAGATATTGCAGGAACGTAATTCCCATATGCTGTTTGAAAAAGCGGCAGAAATATTCCTTGCTGAAGCCGATTCTGGCAGAAATATCGTTCAAGGTGATTTTTTCCGGATAATGCTCAGTAACATAGGAAATAATCACGCGGAGTGCGTCATTTGGCTTTTTCTCACCAGTTGCGGTCCCCAAAGGGGCATACACCGAAAACGACTGGATCAGGTCGGACAGCATCAAAAGAGCGATACCATCCGAGCGCATGGTGCTGGTGCTTTCTTTTTTAATACTGGAACGGGTGAGGTCACGGGCAAGCTGACAGAGCGTAAGGTATTCTGTTGACTTGGGGTGATCCAGCGGCAGTGGCTGACATTGGATGTGGTACAATTCCAGATCCGGGCAGTACAATGCCATCTGCTTTTTGTCCACATGAATGCATAAAAACATATAAAGAGGAGAGGCAGACTGGATGGAATGCATCTCCTTAGAGTCAAAAACGACCAGCTGGTTGCGGGAAAGCAAAAAGGCTTCGTGATCAATCTGAATGGTGACTTCTCCATTGAGACAGAACAGGATTTCCATTGCGTCATGCCAGTGCATAGGGATGTGCGGGCTTTCGAGAGCCGCCATGGAAATTTTCAGACCAAGATTTCCCAACGGATGCATGGCCTCGTGATATACAGTTTTCATTGTAAAAATCTCCTTTATTCGCGGTTATTTTATATAAAAATGTCAATATCGTTGTAAAACAGGATAATTATAGCACTGGTTTTAGAAAAAAAACAAGCGTAAAATACAACATGTAACGAGGATATGGAGAGAAAAAAGGAGAGATTGAGATGAACAATACGATGACAATTATGGGAAACAATACGACAATGACAAAATGCTACGCTAACGTAGGAAAGAATAGAACCTGGTTTCAGCGCCTGAAAGGTTATTTTCTGGACAATGCAGATTATTTTGCAACTGCTTCTGTTATGTTGAATGGAAATGCAGCCTCAGCCGCTCAAATCATGAAAAATACAAATAGATAAGATGCATTTTCAAAGGTCAAAAACAGACAGCTTGTTTTTGACTTTTTTTTTATAAAATAAAACCGAAAAATAAAAATGTCAGTTTTCTTACTTGTAATGCGACAAAATGTGGGAAGTGAAGCCACGTGGATTTTTGTACAATCAAAATAAATCAAACGAAAGCAATGAAGCGAAATGACGCTGCAAAGTAATGGAAAGGAGAAAACGAACATGATGAAATTCGGTTTATTAACATCTATCTGCGAGGGCATGACATTTGAGGAAGTTGTGAATTTTGCCGCAGAAAATCAGCTGGAATGTCTGGAGGTAGCCTGCTGGCCACAGGGCGGCGCACAGAGAAGATATGCGGGTGTAAGCCATATTGATGTTGCCAATCTGGACGAGAAGAAGGCGGCAGAAATCAAGCAGCTTTGTCAGGAAAAGGGCGTAGAGATTTCTTCCCTCGCATATTATCCCAACACACTGGAGCCGGACGAGAAAAAAAGAAACAGCTATATCAGCCATTTATACAAACTGATGGACGCATCTGTATTGCTCGGTGTCAATATGATTACAACATTTATCGGACGTGATTCCAAGAAAAATGTGGATGAAAATATGGAGCTGGTAAAAGAGGTCTGGACACCGATTGTACGGTATGCAGAGGAAAAAGGCGTGCGGATTGCCATTGAAAACTGTCCAATGCTCTTTACCAATGATGAGTGGCCGGGCGGACAGAATATTATGTCAACGCCGGCAAACTGGCGGAGAGTATTTGAGATTTTGGACAGCCCCAATCTGGGAATTAATTATGATCCTTCCCACTTTGTATGGCAGCAGATTGATTATATCAAGCCAATTTATGAATTTAAGGATAAGATTTTCCATGTACATTACAAGGATATCAAGGTATTCTGGGATAAGCTGGCAGATGTGGGTGTGATGGCAACTCCGCTTGAGTATATGTCTCCAAAGATTCCGGGACTCGGTGATGTGGACTGGGGCAAATATGTATCAGCACTGACAGATATCGGATTCGAGGGCTGCTCAGTAATCGAGATTGAGGATAAGTCATTTGAAAAGGATATCGAGGATGCCAAGCGTGCGATCCGTCTGAGTGCAAGATATCTGCGGAATTTTATTGAATAAAGGAACAATACGGGGAAATTAGAGGATATAGAAAAGAGCTTTGCGAAAATGCAAAGCTCTTTTATCTTGTAAAATTCTAAGCTGAAAAATTACATGGTTTCTCCATCTGTTTTACAAGAATGAAGATGTGAGGCCAGACATTCAACAGCTATTTCCATAGCATCCTTTAAAGAGTCTGCCTGTGTTACAAGATACTTGACTGTTTAGGCGCGCAGACCCCGCAAAGAAGCCGTCGTTTCCGACAGCACATTTTGGTTGCGGATTATCCCCAGCATGATGCCGACCAGCAGCGAATTGAATACACTGTTGGCAAAACCGTAGGACAAAAACGGGACACTTGCGGTATAGACCGGACTGCAGCCCAAATTGGTCAGTACAAAATGTAAAAGCTCAAAAAGAAGAATCCCACTTGCAGCAGTGCCGGCCAGCAGAGCCAGACGGTTGCTCTGGTGCAGGGCATAGTGAAGACTGCGCAGTACAAGGACTGCAAGCGCAACGATCACAAGAATACCGGATACGATACCAAACCACAGGAAGATGCTGTGCAGGACATAGGTGGAGGCAAGGCTTTCCGTATCCACATAGGAACTGATTGTGCCGCCACCAAAGGCAAGCATCTGCTGCTGCTCCAGCGCAAGCATTTGCTGGACGTAGTTTGAACCCTTCAGAAATTCCGTCAGGCGGTCACGCATATAGGAGTTCTGAAAGAACAGAATCACAAAGCAGGCGGCTGCCGCCACGTAGGGGAGCACCGTCAGCAGCCAGAGTGTCCTTTTAGAGCTGCCAGTCAGTATGCCACGATGAATGGCAAGGCAGAGCAGCAAAAGCGTCAGGCATCCGGCAGCAAGCACCGTTGACCAAGTGATAATTGTGCCAAAAAGCATCCGGACGAGAAACAAAAGCGTTAGTCCGTGCAGGAACCAAATGGCTTTTGCCCCCTTATCCCGTAGCCGGTATAACAGCAGGGCATATACCAGCGGATAGACCAGTGCCAGATAGTAGCAGAGGGTGTACTGCCGACCGTAAAAGCCGAAGAACCATGGCGGTAGCAGACCAAGTAAAAAGATTGCCAGAAGAATCCATGCGCCTTTTGCAAGATACATGTAGTTGCCAAAGATGCACAGCAGAAGGAGGCCAAGCCCGATTGCATTGTAAAGGATGGTGCGCTGCAGATAGGTATCGGACAGGATGGCAGTATCGGGTGTAAGGTGTGTATATACCAGATACTGCATCGCAATTCCGAGTACAGTCAGTACGACAGCCAGACCAAACAGCGCGATTGGAAACTTCGGGCGGTGTACCTGATTGAGAGCTTCCCCGGTGGAAACCGGATCACCCATCTGCCGCACAGCCTCCTGCATTGCAACAGCTTCACTCATACCGGAGGCACGGTAATCCTGTGCCTGTTCTTCAATATGATCCTGAATTTCTGCAAGGATACTTGCCCGCGCATGCGGATTTACGATCTGCTCTCCGAGCGTCTGCAGGTACTCTTTTTCATCCATCCTAACATCCTCCTTCCATACTCAGTACATTGGTGACTGCCGACTGATAGGTCATCCATTCCTGCTTTTTTTCGGAAGAATGATGCCGGCCGGCCTCTGTCAGCTGGTAATATCTGCGTTTTTTCCCGGAAGAAGCATCCTCGTAGGACATTACATAGCCCTTGCTCTCCAGGGAGTGGAGCAGTGGATACAGGGTGCCGGCTTTCAGTTCAAAGACGTTGTTGGATTTGCTGCGAAGAGCTTCAATCATTTCGTAGCCATACATATCTTTCGTTTCCAAAAGGCGCAGAAGCAGCAATGCCATGCTTCCCTGTACGAGATTTTTGTCAATACCCATAGTATATGACCTCCTTTCAGTGATAAGTACTATAGACTGCCTATACATGAAAGTATATATCGACAGTCTATACATGTCAAGCAAAGGGAAAAGCGTTGTGCAATATGCATGAAAAATAGAAAGGAAAACTTACTTATTTCACAAAAATGAGAATAACACTTGCGAAACTGTGCAAAAAAGGTGTATACTCTGCTTACTGAAAACGTTACCGGAAACATTGCCGTGAACGTTTTCGACCAGGGGCTGCCGTATGGACGGTAACTCTACGAACGTATTTATTTTAGGAGGGTGAAAATATGAAAAAGAAAATTGTATCAGCATTAATGGTTGCCGCAATGGTTGTCACAGCATTCGCAGGATGCGGAAGCGATAAGGGTGGCACATCCACACAGGGTGGAGACAAGACCAGCAAGAGTTCTGGAAAGGTTTACATGTTAAACTTTAAACCAGAGACAGACGAAGCTTGGCAGGATCTGGCAGAGACCTATACCGATCAGACCGGTGTAGAGGTAAATGTGCTTACTGCAGCAGACGGACAGTACAACACAACATTACAGTCCGAGATGGCAAAGTCAGATGCACCTACCATCTTCAATGTGGGAAATTCTTCCGCAGCACAGACATGGAACGATTATACATATGATCTGAAGGACTCTGAGCTTTACAAGCATCTGACAGATAAGTCTCTTGTAATCAACTCTGATGATAAGGTAGCTGCCATTGCAAACTGCTATGAGTGCTACGGTACCTGATCTACAACAAGACAATTCTGGAAGGATACTGTGGCATGGATGGTGCTGTAGTTTCTTCGGTAGATGAGATTAACAACTTTGATACTTTAAAGAAAGTTGCAGATGACATCAATTCCCGTATTGATGACATCAATAAAGAACTTGGAACTGACCTGACAGAGGCATTTGCTTCCGCAGGACTGGATGACGGATCTTCCTGGAGATTTGCCGGACATCTTGCCAATATGCCACTGTACTATGAGTTCAAGGATGATGGATGTGACCTTACAGCCGGGGAAGAGTCCATTAAGGGAACTTATCTTGATAACTTCAAAAACGTATGGGATATGTATGTATCTGATTCCGCAGCAGATCCTAAGACATTAAATTCCGGTGCATTAAATGCAGAGTCTGAGTTTGGTATGGGAGAGGCAGTCTTCTACCAGAATGGTGACTGGGAGTTCGCTCCGTTAACAGATGAGGAAAACGGATATGTCGTTACAGCAGATGACTTATCCATGATGCCAATTTACTTTGGTGTAGATGATGAGAATGAAGGACTTTGTGTTGGTACTGAGAACTACTGGGCAGTGAACGCAAAGGCATCTCAGGAAGATATTGATGCAACACTTGAGTTCTTAAATTGGGTAATCACTTCTGACGAGGGACGTGATGCCATTACAAATCAGATGGGACTTACTGCTCCATATGATACATTTACAGGTGATTACGAGACAAAGAATGCATTTGCACAGGCTGCAAACAAGTTAATGACTGACGGAAAAACATCTGTAGCATGGAGCTTCAATGCTACTCCAAACGTAGATGACTGGAGAGCGGATGTTGTTTCTGCCCTGACTGCCTATACCGCAGGTGAAGGTGAGTGGGATGCTGTAAAGACCGCATTTGTTGATGGATGGGCAAATCAGTGGAAGATCGCCCATGAAGGTGATGCACAGTAATCAAAGATGATGGGAAAAGGGGTAAGTGGCATGCCGCTTACTCCTTTTTTAAAAGAAGCACCTGCAGTGCAGGCTGGTACTGGCAGGGGCTGCAGTTAGTGAAAGGAATGTATTATGGAAAAAGCAATTAAAAAATATTTCCCGATTTTTCTGCTTCCGACAATGATTGCGTTTGCAATTGGATTTATTGTACCGTTTGTATATGGAATTTTCTTATCTTTTTGTAAGTTCACAACCGTTACAGACTGGAAATGGAAAGGGTTACAGAATTATTCGAGAATCTTTTTTGTAAACGGAAAGTTAGACACAACATTTATTCATTCATTATGGTATACAGCGTTATTTACGGTTGTATCGGTGCTGATCATCAATGTGATTTCATTTTTCATTGCGATGGCACTTACCAAAGGCATCAGGGGTACCAATCTTTTCCGTACCGTATTTTTCCTGCCCAACCTGATTGGTGGTATCGTACTCAGTTATATCTGGTTAATGATTTTTAACAGCGTATTATCCAATTTCTCCAAGACAATCGTATCCACACAGTGGTATGCGTTCTGGGGTATGATTATTGTAGTATGCTGGCAGCAGATCGGATATATGATGATTATCTATATTGCAGGAATCCAGAATATTCCGGGAGAATTAATCGAGGCGGCAAAGATTGATGGTGCAAATTCCTGGCAGCTGCTTCGGTATGTAACACTTCCGATGCTGATGCCGACGATCACCATTTGTACATTCCTGACGCTGACCAATGGATTTAAGTTATTTGATCAGAACTTCGCTCTGACCGGTGGTAATCCGGCTAAGATGTCACAGCTTCTGGCATTAAATATTTATGACACAATGTACGGCACGACCGGATGGCAGGGCGTTGGTCAGGCCAAAGCGGTTATCTTCTTTATTCTGGTTGCAGTTATTGCGCTGATTCAGAATAAACTGACCACAAGCAAGGAGGTGCAGGACTAATGGCTAAAAAAATAACAATCAGGTAAGTGCTGTCCGTCAGGCAAAACATGGCTGGATCTGGACACTGGCATTTACGGTTATCAGCATTTTATGGATTGCACCCATTCTGGTAGTCCTTTTAAATTCCTTTAAAAGAAAAGCCTTTATTTTCAGACATCCGTTTACACTTGGAACAGAGCCGCTTTCCGCTGGCTGGGATAAATTTATTCATGGTGTTGAACGTGCATTCTGTGGCTGGTTGAACTATTCCAACGGTATCCGTAAGACAAATTTCTGGAACAGTTTTGGGATTTCCCTGTTTATTACAGTAGGGTCGGTTGCATTGATTATTATCTGCTGCTCCATGTGTGCATGGTATATTACCAGAGTCCATACAAAAGTGACGAAAACAATTTATGTACTGTGTCTGTTTTCCATGATTGTTCCATTCCAGATGGTAATGTTTACGTTATCAAAATTTGCAAACCTTTTACATCTGTCCAATCCTCTTGGAATTATTGTTGTATATCTGGGATTTGGAGCGGGGCTGGCCGTTTTCATGTTTACCGGCTTTGTAAAGGGAATTTCCCTGGAAATTGAAGAAGCTGCAATGATTGATGGATGTACACCATTACAGACCTTTTTAAGGTGGTTTTTCCAATTTTAAAGCCAACGACGGTAACGGTAGCAATCCTTGAGGCAATGTGGGTATGGAATGATTACCTTCTGCCGAGTCTGGTGTTGAATATTAATAAGTATAAAACCATTCCGATCGCAATCCAGTTTCTGAAACAGAGTCATGGACAGATCGACTGGGGTGCCATGATGGCAGTACTTGTTCTTGCAATTCTGCCAATTATTATCTTTTATATTGTGTGCCAGAAATATATAATAGAAGGAGTTCTTGCAGGTGCTGTCAAGGGCTAGAAAATAGACCTTTCGTCTGTATATACGAGGTGAAGGAATGACAATTGTAGATATTGCGAAAGAGGCAGGATATTCTGTCAGTACGGTTTCCCGTGTCCTGAATGGAAGAAGAGATGTCAGCGAAGAAGCCCGTGACCGCATTATGCGAATTGTGGAAGCTTACCAGTTTGTACCAAATAAAAATGCCAAGCATTTAAAACAGACCGTGAGCCAGAGTATTCTGATTCTCGTAAAAGGTACTTCGAATATGCTGTTTACAAATATCATAGAGGTAATTCAGGATACCATCGAGGGATCGGATTATTCTCTGCGGGTGCATTATCTGGATGAAGATGCAGATGAAGTGAAAGAGGCTGTGCGGATGTGCAGGGAACATAAACCGATGGGGATTTTGTTCCTTGGAGGTAATATACAGTACTTTCATGAAGAATTTGAACTGGTCAATGTTCCGTGTGTACTGGTGACAGATCGGGCGGATAAACTGGGATTTCGGAATCTTGCATCGGTTTCAACAGATGATATGGCAGCTGCGGAGATGGCGGTTGATTATCTGTTTGATCACGGACATCGCGATATTGCTGTTATCGGGGGAGATATGGCATTATCTTCCCCAAGTAAATACCGTAAAGCAGGAGCGAAGCGTAGCTTTATAAAACATGGCTGTGAATTTGAGAAAGAAAGTTATGCGGTAGCGCGGTTCTCATATGAGAGTGCATACAATGCCATGAACCGGATGCTGGCTTCCCAAAGATCCATTACAGCGGTTTTTGCCATGAGTGATGTGATGGCAGTTGGTGCCATGCGCGCAATTTTTGATGCGGGTCTGCGGGTGCCGGAGGATATCTCGGTGATCGGATTTGACGGAACACTTCTTGCAGATTATTATAATCCAAAGATTGTGACGGTTTGTCAGGGGTATGAAAAGATTGCCAGAAAAAGTATTGATCTGTTGTTTGGCATGATTGATCTCAACAAACCGGCCACACATGAACTGGTTCCATTTAGTTTAAAAAACACAGAGAGCGTAAGCTCTATTTGATTTCTGCTTATTTTTAAGAAGCCGTGCAGCTTGCTGCACGGCTTTAATTGATTGAGGGACGGAGCAGCCGGTAGATGGCTGCTGCAAGTGGCACGGCAAACAGGATTCCCCAGATACCGAATGCCCCACCGCCGACAATGACTGCGGCAAGTACCCAGATGCCGGGCAGCCCGATGGAATGTCCGACCACACGGGGATAGATAAAATTGCCTTCGATCTGCTGGAGAATTGTTAAAAAGATAAGAAATACCAGTGCTTTTACCGGGGAAACCGTAAGAAGCATACACGCACCGGCTGCGGCACCGATATAAGCTCCGATGACCGGCAGCAGTGCGGTTACACCTACCAGACAACCGATCATGGCAGCATAGGGGAGACGCAGAATCCACATGCCGATGGTACAAAGCATACCGAGGATTACGGCCTCTATGGTCTGCCCTGCCAGAAAATGATGGAAGGACTGATTGAGAACCGTCAGTACGTAACGTATTTTTTTCCCTTGGAAAACACCGAAACACCGGTCGATCAGGGAACTGCCCATCCGTAAGAGGGATTCTTTGGCAGCAAGCAGATAAAAAGAAAACATCAGTCCCGGCAGAAAAATTAAAAGCCAGCTGCCAAGTTTCTCCAGGGAAGTTTTCATGCCTTTTGCCAGACGGGGGATTTTTACAATCAGTGTATCCCAGCAAAAGGGTTCATTCATCCATGCCCGGATTTCGTTTCCCATGCCAAGATCCATTTGCAGATGTTCGTTTGCCCACTCACACAGTAATTCTAAAACCTGGGGGAAATCGGTTGCGATGATCCGGATGCAGGATAACAGCTGAGGGACGATCATCCACCATAAGATCAGGATCACAAGCACAAGCGAAAGGTAGGAGAGTGTCATACATAGGGGACGCTGTAAGGGCGCAATGGCTGCCATACGGCATATTCTTGCATACCCTTTTTCGTAAAAACACATAAGGATATTAACTACATAGGCAATCATACAGCCGATCAGCAAGGGAAGGACTGCGCGGAAAACAGTTTTTGCAATTACTGCCAGAATGGGCAATACATAAAATAGTGAACCATACATAGGGCATACTCCTTTTCCTCTACAAATATTTATTAGTTTGGGCAGAAGAAAGCGGGATTATGTAAAAATAAGGAAATGTTAAGGTAGAATCATGGTTTCGCCCCTTGAAATCATGGAGAAAGAAAGCTAGAATACAAAACAGATGATAGAATCAAAAAGTATTGCTTATTTAAAGAAGGGATTCGATGATGAAAAAAGGACTGGTCATGGAAGGCGGAGCCATGCGCGGAATGTTCACCGCCGGAGTCATCGACGTGATGATGGAGCATCAGATAACATTTGACGGAGCGATGGGCGTGTCAGCAGGGGCAGTGTTTGGCTGTAATTATAAGTCCAATCAGCCGGGACGTGTCATTCGTTACAATGCAGCGTACTGTAATAAACCGCAGTATGCGGGATTGCGTACATTTTTGAAAACAGGGGATATGTTCGGGGAACAGTTCTGTTATCATGATATCCCGGAGCATCTTGATCCGTTTGATTATGAGACTTACCGCAAGAATCCGATGGATTTTTACGTGGTGGTGACAGATGCAAAAACCGGGAAAGCTCTTTACAAAAAAGTGGATCAGTGTGATAAGAAAGAAATGGAATGGATGAGAGCATCGGCATCCATGCCGATTGTGTCAAAGCCGGTCTGCGTGGATGGATATGAATTGCTTGATGGAGGCGTAGCAGATTCCATTCCGGTGCAGAAAATGCAGGAACTTGGGTTTGATAAAACGGTAGTGGTTCTGACGCAGCCGCGGGATTATGTGAAAAAAAAGAATCAGCTGATGCCGCTGGCGAAAGTATCGCTTCGCAGGTATCCGGCGATGATTGATGCCATGGAACACCGGCATGAGCATTACAACGAAGAACTGGAATATATCCGGGGAAAAGAAGAACGTGGGGAATTGTTTGTCATTCGTCCGCCCAAAAAGATAGAAGTCAGCAAAGTAGAAAGAGACCGGCAGAGACTCCTTGCCGCCTACCGTATGGGACGGGAGACGATGAAGGAGCATATGCGCAGTCTCGAGCGGTTCCTGAAATAAGCACCTGTTACAGGAAACGGTAAATCAGGATCGCCAGCACAATTCCGATGATGCCGGCGATCGTTATTTTTATGGTTAATCCAAATGTGAGCACCAGAATTCCCAGATCAAGTACCAGTGGGGTGGAAAGACCAAAGGTCTGTCCGTAATTCAGCCAGCGGAGAGCCGGAACACCGGCACTAAGCTGACCGATAAAGCCACCCAGTACAACACCTGCGAGAATCATCAAAAAGAAGTGCCCAATAGTTTTTCCCAGCAGTTCCTTTTGCCATAAAATATCCTCTTTTCTAAAGTCTAGAATCCTATCATAACATAAAAAGTGAAAAATCACAAAGGATACATGTTTTTTGTATAGAACAGCATTGAAGCCTTTGGTTTTTTGTGATAAATTAAACATATCGGCATGAATTGGTATATGGGGGAGGACAATTGAAAAAAATAGCATTGATATCAGACGGCTGGCGCCGGATGATCACATATGCCTGGGTAGATGGGATCATCCGGCGGATCAGGGAACTGGATGAGGATATTGCTTTGTATCAGTACAATTGTTATGGCAACTGGAGCAAAGATGCATTGCATAATACGGGCGAATATAATATTTATAATCTGCCGGATCTGTCAGCGTTTGATGGAATTATACTGGATGGAAGCAATATTGTGGATGTCCGGCAAAAAGAAAAGATTGTAGAACGCCTGCAGAATTGCGGGGTTCCGGTTCTTTCCCTGGACTGGTATATCAGCGGATTTTATTATGTAGGCGCAGATAACCGGCGTCCGATCCGTGAACTTATGACACATTTATACGAAGTGCATGGATGCCGCAGATTTGTTTTTGCCGGAGGCCCGGAAGATGCTTTCGGAAATTTTGAACGTGTTGCTGCGTACTGCGAATGCCTGAAAAAATATGGAATGACATTGGATGACAATCCGATTTTATGTGGGGATTACGACTATGAGACCGGCGTGAACTATATGCGGGAGTATGTCCATAGCGGCTCGAAACTTCCGGATGTGTTTGTCTGTGCAAATGACAATATTGCGGCAGGAATCTGTGCAGAGGCAGAACAGTGGGGGTACCGCGTACCGGACGATTTTCTGGTGACGGGCTTTGATAATCTGGATAAGGCAGCCTATTTCCGTCCGCAGATTACGACTGTATTTCAGGACCGGGAGGAGATCGGAAAGCTTTGTGTGGATGTACTGCTCCGTATCTGGGAAGGAAAACCGGTGGAAGAACGCAACTATATTCCGGTTACCTGTATTTACGGAGAAAGCTGTGGCTGTCCGAATAACGGCATGGTAAATTACCGTGAATATATAAAGGAAAAGATTGTCGCCGCAGTCAAAAAAGATGAGGATGATTCCCTTCTCGTGGAATTGGAAGCGCAGATGGCAAGGTGCAATGGTTTCCGGGAAATTTTTGAATATATTGTTGACTATTTCCAGAAACTGAGATGTGACGGGGTATATTTTGTGGTGGACCGTAAGCTGTTTGCGGCCGATGAGGATACGGATTTTCCGGTGGAAGGCTATGATGAAAAGAATCTTGTGGTGGCAGATGGATTTGAGAACCATAAGAGAATGGCATTTGCCAGTGTCGGGGAACTGAACCGCCATCTGGAAGAAACAGGAAGCCAGAATGCCTATCTGTTTACCCCGATTCATTTCCGGGAACAGTCGGTTGGTTATCTGGTAATGAAAAACGGACGCTTTCTGTATGATAATCCATATTATTATGACATTCACAGCACGATTGTAAAGACACTGGAAACGCAGTTTAAGCAAAAACAGCTGGAGAATGCCGTAAATAAACTTCAGATGTTGTACAACCGGGACCCGCTGACCGGTATCTGTAACCGGATTGCGTATACGGACATTATCCGTCCGGCATTTGCAAAGTATCAGGAAAAGGGAATAGCATGTGCGCTTGTCTTTGTGGATGCGGATGATTTTAAATCTGTGAATGACACATATGGACATGAATTTGGAGATCAGGTACTGATAAGAATTGCACAGGTTCTTGAGGAAGAATGCCCACAGCAGGGATATGTATGCAGATACGGAGGCGATGAGTTCATCGGATTTTTCCCATATGCGACTTCCAAAAAGGCACAACAGTACACGGATCGTGTGCAGAGCCGGCTGACCAAGGAAAACATTATGATCAGTATCGGTGTAGAGCTGACGTTTGCGGGGGGAGAAGAGACTATAGATGAGTATCTGTCACTTGCCGATCAGAATATGTACCGCCAGAAACAAATGCGCAAAGAAAGCAGGAAAAATATCGATTGATAATAGATTGACAAATCTATCTTACCAATGTATAGTAACTTAGTAGGAATACTAAGTTTTAAACTCTGTACATTTTTAAGAAAGAAGAGATATATTATCATGAAAATTTCAACAAAAGGCAGATATGCCATGAGACTGATGCTGGATCTGGCATTGAACAACACAGGAGCGCCGATCAGTTTAAAAGATGTTGCGAGACGGCAGGAGATTTCCGACAAATATCTGGAGCAGATTATTTCCGTATTGAACCGCGCCGGTTATGTGCGCAGTGTGCGTGGAGCACAGGGGGGATATCTGTTGCGTAAAGCACCGGAGGAGTATACCGTTGGAATGATTCTCCGCCTGACCGAGGGATCGCTGGCACCGGTTGCATGTCTCGATGAGGGAGACGATGTCAACTGTGAGAAACGGGAAGACTGTGTTACCCTGATTCTCTGGAAAAAGATTAATGATGCCATCTGCAGTGTTGTGGATCATATCACATTGCAGGATTTGGTTGACTGGCAGAGAGAAAAAAATGGGGATTATGTGATATGAGGTATCTCGAAGAGATATCTCATGCGATGTGCTCCTTATTAAAAAAGAAAAGAAAGTAGGAAGAGTATGAGTAAATTAATCTATCTGGACAATGCGGCTACCACACAGGTATACCCGGAAGTTCTTGATGCGATGCTCCCGTATTTTACGGAGCATTACGGTAATCCGGCAGCTATTTACAGCTTTGCAGGAGAGTCGGAGCGTGCGGTCGCAAAAGCAAGAAAGCAGATTGCAGATGTGATCGGGGCAAAGACCGAGGAAATTTATTTCACCGGAGGCGGAAGCGAGTCCGATAACTGGGCACTCAAAGCAACCGCAGAGGCATACAGCAGCAAGGGAAAGCACATTATCACATCCGCGATCGAGCACCATGCGATCCTGCACACAGCACAGTGGCTGGAATTGCACGGATTTGAAGTGACTTATGTCGGTGTGGATGAAAATGGTAAGATCAAGCTGGACGAGCTTGAGGCAGCCATTCGTCCGGATACAATTCTCATCTCTGTCATGGCAGCAAACAACGAGATCGGAACCATCGAGCCACTGAAGGAAATCGGTGCGATTGCAAAGAAACACGGGGTACTGTTCCATACCGATGCGGTACAGGCATTTGCACATGTGCCGATCAATGTGGATGAGATGAATATCGACATGCTCAGTGCCAGTGGTCACAAGATCAACGGACCAAAGGGAATCGGAGTCATGTATATCCGCAAAGGCGTAAAGATCCGTTCTTTCATTCACGGAGGTGCACAGGAACGTCAGCGCCGTGCCGGCACACACAATGTTCCGGGTATCGTCGGAATCGGGAAAGCAGCGGAACTTGCAGTGGCGAATATGCAAAAGAACACGGAGTATGAAATAAAGCTTCGCGATCATCTGATTGAGCGTGTGCTTCATGAGATTCCGTACACCCGCTTAAACGGAGACCGTACCGACCGTCTTCCAAATAATGCAAACTTCTGTTTCCGGTTTATAGAGGGAGAATCCATGCTGATTCTTCTCGATCAGGCAGGCATTTGTGGCAGCAGCGGAAGCGCCTGCACATCCGGATCATTAGATCCGTCACACGTGCTTTTAGCAATCGGACTGCCACACGAGATTGCACATGGAAGTCTTCGTCTGACACTTTCCGAGAAGACAACCATGGAAGATATTGATTATACGGTAGATAAATTGAAGGCAATTATCGAACGTCTGCGCAGCATGTCTCCTCTGTATGAGGATTTTGTGCGGAAAAACGGATAGAATATTTTGCAGAAGGAGAGAAACAAAATGTACAGCGAAAAGGTAATGGACCATTTTAATAACCCAAGAAACGTAGGAGAGATTGAGAACCCAAGTGGTGTTGGCACTGTTGGAAATGCAAAGTGCGGAGACATCATGCGTATGTACCTGGATATTGATGACAATGGCATCATCCAGGAGGCAAAATTTAAAACTTTCGGCTGCGGTGCAGCAGTGGCAACCAGCAGTATGGCAACCGAGCTTGTAAAGGGCAAGACGATCCAGGAAGCACTGCAGGTAACCAACAAGGCCGTTATGGAAGCACTCGACGGACTTCCACCAGTGAAGGTGCATTGCTCCCTGCTGGCAGAGGAAGCAATTCATGCTGCTTTATGGGATTATGCAGAGAAACACAATATCAAGATCGAGGGATTAGAGCGTCCGGTTAATGATATCAGTGAGAAGGAAGAGGCTCCGGAAGAGGAGTATTAAATGAAAGAAAAAGTAGTTGTAGGCATGTCCGGAGGTGTAGATTCCTCCGTGGCGGCCTATCTGTTAAAAGAACAGGGATACGATGTGATTGGTGTCACCATGCAGATCTGGCAGGATCAGGATGTCTTTGTGCAGTCACAGGAGGGCGGCTGCTGCGGACTTTCCGCAGTAGATGATGCCCGCCGTGTGGCAGAGCGTCTGGAAATTCCGTATTATGTGATGAATTTTAAGGAAGATTTCCACAAATATGTCATTGATTATTTTGTGTCAGAATACGAAAAAGCGCGTACACCGAATCCGTGTATCGCCTGCAACCGTTATGTCAAGTGGGAGTCACTGCTTCATCGTTCACTGGAGATCGGTGCGGATTATATTGCCACCGGACACTATGCGCGTATCATGCAGCTGCCGAATGGCCGCTATACGATCCGCAATTCCGTCACAGCGGCAAAGGATCAGACCTATGCACTTTACAATCTGACGCAGGAGCAGCTTTCCCATACGCTTATGCCGGTGGGCGATTACGATAAGCCACATATCCGCCAGATTGCAGAGGAGATCGGACTTCCGGTTGCCACAAAGCATGACAGTCAGGATATCTGTTTTGTACCGGATCATGATTATGCCTCTTTTATTACACAGGAGACCGGAAAAGAAAGCAAACCGGGTAATTTTGTGGACGAGGAAGGAAACGTTATGGGGCAGCACCGCGGACTGATTCATTACACGATCGGGCAGCGCAAGGGTCTTGGCATTTCTTCATCCACGCCTATTTTTGTCAAGGAACTTCGTCCGCAGACAAACGAAGTCGTGCTTTGCAAGTCCGAAAGCCTGTTTTCTCGTGACTGTCATGTGGATAATATCAATTATATGGCAGAAGAAAAGTTGACCGGGCCGGTCAAGGCTATCGGTAAAATCCGCTACTCGCATGCAGGTGCACCGTGTACGCTGTATCCGCAGCCGGACGGTACCTTGCTGGCGCAGTTTGACGAACCGCAGCGTGCCATGACACCGGGACAGGCGGCAGTGTTCTATCAGGATGATCATGTGCTGTGCGGTGGGACGATAGAAAAAGAATAGCATATAACAATAAGTCTGGATTTCAGAAGTAGCGAATCCGAAACAGTAATAATAGAATACCAGGAATTGTGAGTGTGCGAAGCACAGGACAGTTCCTGGTATTTGTGGTTTAAACGTCATGATTATATATATAAGGTTTTGACAATTTCCGAAAAATCAATATATAAGTCTTTATAAATATTGACCTTGATCACGGAGTCAAATGTATACGGGACATTCAACAGATCATTTTCGAAATAATTCACAGTGACAGTTTTTCTCTGTGGGTCAACAATCCAGTATTCCCGGACTCCATAATTTTTATAGTAATAGAGTTTGCGGATATAGTCATCCGATGGATTCCCCGGAGATACAATTTCGATGATGAAATCGGGAGCACCATTGCAGCGTTTTCCATCGAGTTTATCCCTGTCGCATACAATCATCAGATCCGGCTGTACAATCGTAAGCGGGGAATCATTTAGTTTCACATCAAAAGGAGCAGGAAATACCGAACAGCCCCCATTGTTTTTTCTTATATAATTACGTAGGGAAACGAGCAGTTCCGTCAGGATCGACTGGTGAAGCTGAGAGGGGCTTGCCATATTATAAGCAATTCCGTCAAATACTTCCATACGTTGTTCTTCCGGCATGGATTCGTATTGTCTGAGATCCATAAGTTCCTGCGAGTATTGTATTGCTGGCATAAAAACTCCTTTCTTCTGTATAGCATAGGGAAACTAATTAATTAGTTTCCCTGTTTATGTTTTATCATACGGGAAAAAAGAGGGAAAGTCAAAAAAAATTTGTTCTTCCGAAAGAAATGTCCCCTTCTTCCGTCGCATCGAAAAAAACTTATATTTAGAACAATCCACGCAAATCCGTCCCTCTGAAAAACAAAAGATCCCAGACCACACAGTTAAACAGCAATTTGTATTGGAAGAAAAACATGATTTTTCACATTCCCCTATTTACATAGTAGGGGAGTGGGGCTTATAATCACACCGTAGAACTCACGGAATACGCTGCGGTCGTATTTCATGAAACGAGGTGGTAAAACGATATGATGATATCCGCAAAAAGCAGATATGCACTGCGTGTGATGGTGGATCTGGCGCAGCACAATTCCGGAGAATTCATTCCGGTCAAAGAAATTGCCACAAGGCAGGGCATTTCCCTGAAATATCTTGAAAGTATTATGACCATACTGACAAAAGGGAAGATGCTTGAGAGTGCCAGCGGAAAGGGTGGCGGTTACCGTCTGATCAAACAACCGTCGGAATATAAAGTAATTGAGATCCTTCAACTGATCGAAGGAAATTTAGCTCCGGTCGCGTGCCTGTGTGAAGGTGGGAAAAAGTGCGAGAGCACCGCAGAGTGTACCACACTTCCGTTCTGGCAGGGACTGGAAGCTGTGATCAATGATTACCTTGAGAAGCATACCCTTGAGGATATGATTTCACAGAAGACGCATTCCTGTGAAAGTTAAACAACATGTTTTATATGGAGGAAATACAAATGTCGGAAAAAAATTTATTAGAGATCAAAGATCTGCACGTAAACGTTGAAGATAAAGAAATATTACACGGAGTAAATTTAGAAGTTGGAAAAGACGAAGTGCATGTTCTGATGGGACCGAACGGAACCGGAAAATCAACCCTGGGCTATGCCATCACCGGGCATCCGAAATATGCCATCACATCCGGACAGATTTTCTTTGACGGAGACGACATCACAGAGATGCCGGTGAATGAGCGTGCGAAAAAAGGAATCTTCCTCTCCTTCCAGAATCCTCTGGAAGTTCCGGGTGTGACATTGAGCGCATTTATCCGTAATGCACTTGAGCAGAAGACCGGAAAGCGTGTCCGTCTGTGGGATTTCAAGAAAAAACTGACCGAGACCATGAAACTTCTTTCCATGGACGAGTCCTATGCAGAACGTGATTTAAATGTCGGCTTCTCCGGTGGTGAAAAGAAAAAAGCAGAAATTCTGCAGATGCTTATGTTAGAGCCAAAGCTTGCAATCCTTGACGAGACCGACTCCGGACTGGATGTGGATGCTGTCCGTACCGTATCAAAGGGCATCCAGCTTTACAAAGAAAAATGCAAAGGAAGCCTTCTGATTATCACCCACAGCACACGAATCTTAGAGTCGTTGCATGTGGATGTCACCCACGTTATGGATGAAGGAAAAGTTGTGAAAAACGGAGATGCTTCCTTAGTAGATGAGATCAACGAAAACGGTTTTGAGGAATTTGAACAGTAAGAAAGGTGCGTGCGAAATGAGAGAAAAGAGTCAGGTAGAAGATATCGACCGCAGCATCTATGATATCCGCGATGAGGAAAAAGATGCATACAGAATGAAAGAAGGTCTGACCCCACAGATCGTGGAGCAGCTTTCCAAAGAAAAGGGCGATCCGGCATGGATGCAGCAGTTCCGACTGGAGTCCTTACAGATTTACAATGAGATGCCGGTTCCGGACTGGGGACCGTCAATTGAGGGACTGGACATGGATCACATTGCCACCTATGTCCGTCCACATTCCAAAATGCAGGCATCCTGGAAGGATGTGCCGGAAGACATCAAAGAGACATTTGAGCGTCTGGGAATCCCGCAGGCCGAGCGGAAATCCTTAGCCGGTGTCGGTGCCCAGTACGATTCCGAGCTGGTATATCACAATGTCAAAGACGAGGTTGCCGCACAGGGCGTTGTCTACACCGATATGGAAAGTGCCTTAAAAGGAGAATATGCGGACATGGTACACAAGTATTTCATGAAACTTGTCACCCCGCATGACCATAAGTTTGCAGCACTGCACGGAGCCGTATGGTCCGGTGGTTCGTTCGTCTATGTGCCAAAGGGCGTGCACGTGTCCATTCCGCTGCAGTCTTATTTCCGGTTGAATGCCAAAGGAGCCGGTCAGTTTGAGCATACACTGATCATCGTGGACGAGGGCGCAAGCCTTCATTTCATCGAGGGATGTTCCGCTCCGAAATATAACGTAGCAAACCTGCATGCAGGCTGCGTGGAGCTGTTCGTCAAAAAAAATGCAAAGCTTCGTTATTCCACCATCGAGAACTGGTCCAAGAATATGTACAACCTGAATACCAAGCGTGCCTCCGTTGAGGAAGGTGGAACGATCGAGTGGGTTTCCGGATCGTTTGGTTCTCATGTGGGCTGCCTGTATCCGATGAGCGTTTTAAAGGGGGAGGGTGCCAAAATGGAATTCACCGGTGTCACATTCGCCGGACACGGACAGAATCTGGATACCGGTGCCAAAGTGGTACACGCAGCACCAAACACCAGCTCCTATATGAATACCCGTTCCATCAGCAAGGACGGCGGAATCAGTACCTTCCGAAGCAGCGTGGTTGTGGCAAAGGATGCCAAAGGATCAAAATCAGCAGTATCCTGTCAGTCCCTGATGCTTGATTCCGAGTCGCGTTCGGATACGATTCCGGCCATGGACATCCGTACCAAAGACGCAGCCGTGGGACATGAGGCAAAGATCGGAAGCATCAGCGACGATGCCGTCTTTTACCTGATGTCACGAGGCATGACGGAAGAAGATGCCCGGGCACTTTTGGTCAGCGGATTTGCAGACAACGTATCCAAGGAACTTCCGGTCGAGTACGCGGTTGAGATGAACAACCTGATCCGGCTGGAGATGAAGGGAAGCATAGGTTAGGAGGAGAACAATGACAGAAATGACAATCAATAAACTTCCATCGAAGACCTGGTATTGGTTACATGTCAACGAGACCAAGCTTCCGTGGGACAAAGAACATACAACAGAACTTCCGGAGGAAACCGTGACAGCGGGAAGCACCGAAGAGGTACGCTTTTCCATTACCGGAGAGGGAAGATACAGCAGCAAAAAGATCCATATCATAGCACCGGCCGGTAAGCAGGTGACCGTGTTTATGGATTATCAGACAGAGGAAAAACTTGCCGTAAGGACAAGCCTTTCGGTGGAAGAACATGCACGGGTGCGTCTGGTGCAGCTGCAGCACACAGCAGAAGATTCCCTTGTGTACAACCAGATTGAGGGAGAATGTGCAAAAAATGCCCGTATCGAGCTGGTACAGATTTATCTCGGAAAAGGAGATATCTATTCCGATACGACCATCAACTTAAACGGCGATGCGAGCAGCTTTAGGAGCGATATCGGCTATATCGGGCAGCACACACATATCATCGACATGAATGAAGTGGTCAACCACTTTGGAAAGCATACAGAGAGTGAGATCAACGTGGGCGGTGCCCTGCGCGACGGTGCAAAGAAGATCTTCCGTGGAACGATTGATTTTAAGACCGGCTCTTCCGATTCTGTCGGAAACGAGCTGGAAAATGTACTGATGCTTGGCGATGATGTGGAGAATAAAACTGTTCCGGTGATCTTATGCTCCGAGGAAAATGTCGTTGGTAATCACGGTGCAACGATTGGGGAACTTGATGAGGATACCATGTTTTATTTTGCCAGCCGCGGAATCGACAAAGAGCACGCGGAAAATATTATGGCAAGAGCAAACATTGACCGCCTGAAAGGAATCATCAAAGACGACAGCTTTGCCAGAATGATTGACGAAGAACTTGGGGAGGTGTAGCATGACCGATTATCGCAAGGACTTTCCGCTGCTGTCAGAAATCGGGGAAAATACAGTCGATGGCAGGGAATGGATCTATATCGACAATGCGGCAACTTCCCAGCGTCCACAGTGTGTCATTGATGCAGAACGCGATTTTTACCTGAAACACAATGCAAATCCGCTGCGTGGAAATTATCCGCTGAGTGTGGAAGCAACCGAACTGTATGAAAATGCCAGAAAAGGCGTGCGTGATTTTATCGGAGCCAAATCCGCGCGTGAAATCATCTTTACCAGAAATACCACAGAGAGCATGAATCTTGTGGCATACAGCTATGGTTTAAACAATGTAAATGCCGGGGATGAAATCCTCGTTTCGATCATGGAACATCACAGCAATCTTCTGCCATGGCAGATGGTTGCGCGGCAGACAGGAGCGGTACTCCGGTTTATCGAATGCCGTACGGACGGATCGGTGGATCTTGATCAGGTAAAAGAACAGATTACGGAAAAGACAAAAATCGTAGCAATCACACAGGTTTCTAACGTGCTCGGACGTGTGAACCCGGTCAAAGAGATCGCAGCCATGGCACATGAAAAAAATGCCATTATCGTGGTGGACGGGGCACAGAGCACCCCGCATATGCCGGTCAATGTGCAGGATCTGGATGCAGACTTCTTTGCATTTTCCGGACATAAAATTTTCGGACCGATGGGAATTGGTGTGTTATATGGAAAGAAAAAACTGTTAAAGAAAATGCCGCCGTTTCTTTCCGGTGGCGAGATGATCGAATCCGTGACCCGCGAGAGCGCAAAATACGCAGAACTTCCGCATAAGTTCGAGGCGGGAACCGTAAATGCTGCCGGTGCCATAGCACTGCATGCTGCCATAAAATATGCACAGTCTGTTGGCTTTGACGTGATGCAGGAGCGGGAACTTGCCGTGACAAAGCGTGCGTTTGACGGATTAAAAGAACTTCCACATGTGCATGTACTTGGATCCGACCGGGCCGAAGAACACACCGGAATTCTTACATTTACAATTGATGACGTGCATCCACACGATGTGAGCGAGATTTTAATCGCCGATGGCATCTGTGTGCGTGCCGGACATCACTGTGCGCAGCCGCTGCTTAATTATCTGGGCATCAGCTCCGCCACCAGGGCAAGCTTTATGTTTTACAATACCGAAGAAGAAGCCGACAAATTTGTAGCAGGCATCGCAAGTATAAGGGAGCGAATGGGATATGGAAAATAGAAGTTTTTATAATGAAATCTTAACCGAGCACAACGTGCGCCCGGAGTTTAAACATGATCTGCCGGATGCGGATATTGTGCTTGAGGGTGTCAACCCGAGCTGTGGGGATGATATTTTCCTGAAATTAAAGACGGATGGCGACACGATTACCGATGGTGCATTTGTCGGGGACGGATGTGCGATTTCCCAGGCTTCCGCAGATATCATGCTTGGCATGATTGTCGGAAAGAAAAAAGAAGAGGCCCTGCAGATGGGGAAAATCTTTATGAAAATGATCAAAGGCGATGCCAGCGAGGAGGAGATTGATTCTCTTGAGGAGGCATCGGCACTCCGCGATATCGCCCATATGCCGGCGCGTGTGAAGTGTGCAGTCCTTGGCTGGAGAACTTTAAAAGAGGCTTTGCTCGGTGAGGATGCGGACGATGATGACGATGAGGATGACGAGTAATAAAGTCGGAGGGTTTTTCATACACATATAGATAAAAATACACGATGCTTCTTATAGAATACGTTACGAATTTTGTGCAGTTTCTGGCTCTGTTAAAATTTTGGAGTCTTAATTGTGGCAAAGCGGAGTAAAATATAAGGAGTGTCGTGTATTTTTTTTTTTAGGGTATAAAAATAATATCGTAAAAAGTAGTTGACAGCGTTTGGGAAAGGGTGTATATTCATAACAACAGATAATTCCTACTAAAGAAGTATGAAAATAAGGGATTGAATCAGAGAGAGTAAATTGGAGGATAATAAAATGGCAAATATTTATGAAGGAACATTGGAACTGATCGGACACACACCACTGGTAGAGTTCAAACACATCGAGAAGAAGTTTGGCCTTGAGGCAAGACTTCTTGCAAAGCTGGAGTACTTTAACCCGGCAGGATCTGTTAAGGACCGTATTGCAAAAGAGATGATTGAGCAGGCAGAGAAGGACGGAAAATTAAAACCGGGTTCCACCATTATCGAGCCGACATCCGGAAATACAGGTATCGGACTTGCGGCAATCGCAGCAGCAAAGGGATACCGCCTGATCATCGTTCTTCCGGAGACCATGAGTATTGAGCGTCGCAACATCATCAAGGCATATGGTGCAGAACTTGTTCTTTCCGATGGAAGCAAGGGTATGAAGGGAGCCATCGCAAAGGCAGAGGAACTTCACAAAGAGATCGCAGACAGCTTCATTCCGGAGCAGTTTGAGAACCCTGCAAACCCTGCAGCACACAAGAAGACAACCGGACCGGAGATCTGGGAAGATACCGACGGAAAAGTGGATGCATTCGTAGCCGGTGTCGGTACAGGCGGAACCATCACAGGTGTTGGTGAGTATTTAAAATCCCAGAACCCGGATGTAAAGATCGTTGCCGTAGAGCCAGAGACATCTGCAGTATTGTCTACCGGAAAGGCAGGTCCACATAAGATCCAGGGTATCGGAGCCGGATTTATTCCAAACACACTCGATACCAAGGTTTATGATGAAGTAATCCCGGTTTCCAATGAAGACTCTTTCGAGTATTCCAAATATATTGCAAAAGAGGAAGGTGTGCTGGTAGGTATTTCTTCCGGAGCTGCATTAAAGGCAGCCATCGAAGTGGCAAAAAGACCGGAGTTTAAGGGAAAGACTGTAGTTGCCCTTCTTCCGGACAGCGGAGACCGTTATTATTCTACTGATCTGTTCAAGGATTAAGATAAAATTCGGAAAAAGTTCAGACTTTATTTATTCCGTTTTGCGGATGAATCCATTATAATAAAGGCATGTGGAAACCAGAAAGGAAAGTCCATGTGCGGAGAGCTTCATGGAAATTTATTTCCGTGAAGTTCTTTTTATTTAAAACAATTGGGAAAGTTTGTGCTCCGCTTAGGCAGACTAGAAATTCTGAGCGCATCCTTGGCAGACGGACACAAGCCGCGCCGCTGTCGAAACGTTGCCCGGACACAAAATTAGAGCCACGCAATCACTTTCGCAAATTCTAAGATTCTGTCTAATTCGTGCGTATCGGAGAGGCCGCAGCCGGAGCCACCACACGGGAGTCCGCCGGAACTAAGGATTTCACAATTATTTATATAGAAAATTACAGGAGAAAAAGAGGAAATAGATATGAACGAATTAAGTAAAGTAGTAAATGCGCAGCTGCAGCAGGCAGCGGAAAACCTTGTCCGTAACCGTCTGATGTCTGATGAATTTTTGGATTTTGTGCAGGAAAATACAAAACCGCTGGATACGCTGATGGCATATTACAAGTGCGCAATCATGGAAGTAGAAACGAAGTTTAAAGTGTTAAACGAACAATTTTCGCTGGAATATGACCGTAATCCGATCGAGTCCATCAAGACGCGTGTGAAATCGCTGGACGGAATCGTGCGCAAAGTGCGCCGGAAAAATATTCCGTTGACGCTTTCGGCGATTGAACAGAACATCAATGATATAGCAGGAATCCGGGTTGTGTGCTCTTTCCCGGAAGATATCTATCTGTTGGCGGACTGCCTGCTTCAGCAGGATGATATCCGTCTGATCGAACAGAAAGATTATATCAAGCATCCGAAGGAAAACGGATACCGCAGCCTGCATCTGATCGTTGCAGTACCGATTTTTCTGCAGAATGAGAAACGGGAAATGAAAGTTGAAGTACAGCTTCGCACCATTGCCATGGATTTCTGGGCGAGTCTGGAGCACAAAGTGCGGTACAAAAAGAATGTTCCGGCAGATGAAACCGAGCGTCTGGCACAGGAACTGAGCGAATGTGCACAGATCAGTGCAGATCTGGACCAGCGGATGCAGAATATCCGTACCCGCCTGGCAGATGCGGAATTACAGCATCCACAGAAACAAAAGAAAGATGAACAGATCCTTCTGGATGTGCTGGGACTGTAATGCCGCTGGTGCTCACAGGTAAGCATGAGAACGGTAACTTCTTTATGCACTGTGCTCCCATGGACGTACTTTCAGATGGACACCGCGGCTGTCGGCGATGCGCTGACACGCCTTAATGTCTTCTTCCGGAAGAATATCCACGATCGACAGCTGCGTGTGTGGGATAAGTTTTCCACATTCCTCTGCAAAATCAAGCATTGCCTCATAAGCATGAGGGAAGGATGGGCGGGTTACTTTTTCATACTTTTCTGCAGTTGCCTCATTTAAGCTGATGGAGATACTGTCTACCACTTCTGCCAGCTGTGGTACAATGTCACGTTTATAATACAGGTTTCCCAGACCATTGGAATTGACACGGATCGGGAGACCTGTTTTTTCTTTGACATATCTGGCACTGGCGATCAGATTCTCCAGTGCACAGGTCGGTTCCCCATAGCCACAGAAAACAAATTCTTTGTAGCCGGTGAAATCAAAGGCATCAATTGCGGCAATAATCTCACTTAAAGAAGGCTCTGCTTTGTGCCAGAGGGTATCCGCATCACCCACACCATCAAACTGTTTACGGATACAGAACGTACAGTTGCAGTCACATTTATTTGTGATATTTGCATATACCTGATCATTGTACACATATAAAATTTTTGCCATAACAATTCCTTCTTTCTATCGTATGGATTCATCAATTGCGAAATTCTTTTCCGGGTTTTTCGTTTTTACACGTTTGAATCTGCAATCAGGTCAATAAGAAATTTCTCGAAATTAACGCCATCGCGTCCCGGCGTATTTTCTTTCATGGTATCCCCGATACTGTGGGATAAAAATTTCCCGGCAAGCAGAATCGCATCTTCCGTGCATATGCCCTTTGTGCAGCAGCCACACAATACAGAGGCAAACAGATCCCCGGTTCCGGAAAAACTCCGGTCAAAAAACGGCGATTCGTGCCGGTAAATTCCATTTGCAGTGGCAGCAATATTATAAATGACGGGATGTTTCTCATCACGGCATTTGACACCGGTGATCACGACATCCTGTGGGTGTGAGGCTTTTTTTTGCAGCCGCAGTGCCACATCTTCTGCCAGCTTCAGCAGATCCGTGTTCGTCCGGCAGTGAAGTAAGGCATTTTCCGGGATGTCTGCCAGCAGACAGGCTTCCGTCAGATTCGGCGTGATCACGTCTGCTTTAAGCGTCAGTTCTTTCATCCCGTTTAACAGCCCCGGAGTAAAAAACGGATAAGCATTTCCGTCATCCCCCATAACAGGGTCAACCAGAAGAAGCGTATGTTCTTCCCGAAAATAGCGGATGAAATCAAGCACCTGCGAAATCTGTTTCGCCCCGGTCAGAAATCCGCTGTAGATGGCATCAAAATGTGCGTTATTTTTCCCCCAGGCATCAATATAGTCCGGTAACATGGCGGTCAGATCGGTACAGTGATAACAGGGATAACCGGTCTGCCCGGTCAGTACGGCTGTTGCAACCGGACAACACTGCACGCCCAGCGCGGATAATACCGGAATCGCTGCCGTGAGCGAACACTTTCCGAAACCGGACAGATCATGGATAACAGCTGCTTTTTTCATGGAAAACCTCCGAATTGGTGAAAATAGTTCTTTGTATCCTAGTATAGTGCGATCTATCGGTGTGTATATATCCAAAATGGGAAAAAAATATAAATCCAGTCTGCAAAAAATCATAGACAACCATTTGTGTTTTGATAAAAATAACGGAAAAAGCAAGGTTTTGCTGGACAAATATAGTAAAAAGTAATAAAATTATAAGCATATAGGGGTAGTGTTTATACGAAAATCATAATAAGGAGTGCGTTTATGGAACTGATTTACACAAATGATTTATGCACCGGATGCAACAAATGCGTGCGGGGCTGTCCTGTACTTACGGCAAATATTGCAACGCAGGAAGGTTATGTAACGGTAGACCCGGACAAATGTATTGCATGTGGGGAATGCTTTGATGTCTGCCCACATGAAGCGAGAGACTATTATGATGATACGGACCGCTTCTTTGAAGACCTTGCATCGGGAAAGAAAATTTCCGTGATACTGGCACCGGCATTTCTGGCAAATTATCCCAAAGAATACCAGCGTGTGCTGGGATATTTAAAGAGTAAGGGAGTCAACCATATCTGCAGTGTATCGTTCGGTGCGGATATCACAACCTGGGGATATCTGAAATACATTACGGAACACAAATTTTTCGGGGGCATTTCCCAGCCGTGTCCGGCAGTAGTCACCTATGTGGAAAAATATATACCGGAGCTGATTCCGCGTCTGATGCCGGTACACAGTCCGATGATGTGTACTGCTATTTATATGAAAAAATACATGCAGGTCACAGATGAAATCGCTTTTATCAGTCCGTGTATTGCCAAAAAATTAGAGATTACCGATCCCAATTGCGGCGGATATGTTTCTTATAATGTAACTTTTGAAAAGATGATGAAGTATATCGGAAACGATTATGAAGGGTGTGAACCATATACCGATGAACTGGAATACGGACTGGGTTCTTTGTATCCGATGCCTGGTGGACTGCGGGAGAATGTAGAACATTTTCTTGGAAAAGAACAGGTAGTGCGTCAGGTAGAGGGCGAGCATGAGGCATATGAATATCTGCGTTCCTATGCAAAGCGTATTCAGCAGAATAAAGAACTTCCGTTTATGGTAGATATCTTAAATTGTGCGAAGGGCTGTCTCTACGGAACTGCCACAGATCCTAAACGGGGAACGGATGATGTCATGCTGACAATCGCAAAACTGCGGAACAGCAAAACCAGTGCAAAACAGGAGAAGGCACACTTTGGCAGGAAGAGCAAAAGCAGGAGTCCGTGGGCAGATACACTGACACCGGAGGAACGTCTGAAAAACTTCATGGACGCTTTTGGAAAGCTGGACATCAACGATTTTATGCGCAGCTACACCAATCGCGCAGTACATATTGAGGAACCGTCCGAACAGGAGAAGAACCGCCTGTTTACAGAAATGAAAAAAGATACTTACGAGGAACAGCACAGGGACTGTGAATCCTGTGGATATTCAAGCTGCACCAACATGGTACGTGCCATCCACAATGGAGTCAACGTAAAAGAAAACTGTGTGCACTATGTGCGGGGCATGGCAGAGGAAGAGGCAAAAAAGATTGCAGAACTTCGCGATCAGGAGCGGACGGAACAGGAAATCCGCCAGCAGAAGATTACAGATATCACAGACCGGTTTATTACCCTGAGTGATAACATTGCAGAATTGAATACGGCAAATGAGGAGTCTGCAAATGAAGCAACCAATCTGGCACAGTATATTCAGGATATTTCCCGCCTGTGCGATGAACTGAATGAATCCATCCGCATTATGTCGGATTTCATCAGTGTATATAAAAAGAGCAATGAAGATATTTCTGCCATTGCAGGACAGACAAATCTGCTTTCGCTCAATGCCTCCATTGAGGCGGCGCGTGCCGGTGAGAACGGAAGAGGCTTTGCAGTGGTAGCGGAGGAAATCCGTACACTGTCTGATTCCACGAAGGATCTTCTGACACAGAACGACCAGAAAGCCGAGGCAATTCTTCCAAAGATTACACAGAGCATGAATTCGATCAAAGATCTGGTAGAAAGCATGAATACCATGACACAGAAGGTGTCAACGATTGCCGCAAATACGGAAGAAATTACTTCCCAGACGACCTATGTACAGAATATGACAGAAGAAATGCGGGATGAGGTGAAAGAACTGTAGATGAAAAAGGATGCGTATTACACATCCGGGCAATTTGCAAAAAAAGCACATGTGACACTTCGCGCGATCCGGTATTATGATAAACAGAATATTTTAAAACCAAGTGCACGGACTGCCGCAGGAGCGCGGCTGTATACGGATGCAGATCTGGCAAAACTCCAGCAGATCCTTTTATTAAAATATCTGGGATTTTCGCTGGAAGATATCCGGGAGATGACACTTGCTGCGGCAGACCAGCAGTATCTTCTTGAATCCATGCGGATACAGAAGAAGCTGCTGCGGCAGAAAATGGACGAAATGCAGGCGATGGATGAGGCAATTGACCGCACCATAGAAGCCATCCAGACGGAACAGGCGATTGACTGGAACAGTATGCTGGATTTGATTCATCTGACGGCAGTGGAACGAAGCCTGAAAAACCAGTACCAGAATGCGGCAAATATTTCTGCCCGGATTCGCCTGCACAGGGAGTATTCCATCAATCCGCAGGGGTGGTTTCCGTGGATTATGCAGCAGTGTAATCTGCAGCCGGGGATGCGGATTCTGGAACTCGGCTGTGGAAATGGAGCATTATGGACCGAAAACAGAGAACAGCTGCCTGCGGATCTTTGGGTCGTTCTCTCGGACAAATCAGAAGGAATGCTAAAGGATGCCCGGCGTGCGCTGGGAGAGGACAGCCGTTTTTCCTATAAAAAATTTGACTGCGAAAAAATTCCTTACGAGGAGGAAATGTTTGATCTTGTGATCGCGGATCATGTGCTGTTTTACTGTGAAGATATCCCACAGGTGCTTGCAGAATGTCGGAGAGTCTTAAAAAATGGGGGACGGTTTCTATGCAGTACCTACGGAAAGCAGCATATGCGGGAAATTACCGATCTGGTGCAGCAGTTCCATAAAGAAATCGTTTTGTCAGCGGAGGTGCTGTATGAGCGGTTCGGGCTTGAAAACGGAGAAAACCTGTTAGCACCGTATTTTTCGGAAATTCAGATGCGAAGATACGAGGATGCGATTGAAATAGCGGAAGCAGAACCGCTGATTTCCTATATTCTTTCCTGTCACGGAAATCAGAACCAGCTGCTTTTGAACCAGTACAAAGAGTTCCGGGAATTTGTTTCTGCCCGCGTGGCAGATGGATTTCATATCACAAAAGATGCCGGAATCTTCCTGTGCAGAAAATAATTAGAAAAATCTATAAAAAAGACTTGAAGGTGACCTAGCGTCACCTTTTATAATGCAATCAAATAGAAAAATTGGAAACTCACACAGGAGGAAAAAAGTACATGACTATTATTGTAACGGGTGGTGCCGGTTTCATCGGCAGCAACTTTATCTTCTATATGTTAAAAGAACATCCACAGGATCGCATCGTATGTCTGGATTCCCTGACCTATGCGGGCAATTTGTCCACGCTCGCACCGGTGATGGATCAGCCGAATTTTCGTTTCGTAAAACTCGATATCTGCGACCGTCCGGGAGTATATACCCTTTTTGAGGAAGAAAAACCGGATGTGATCGTCAATTTTGCAGCGGAGTCCCATGTGGACCGCTCCATTGAGAATCCGGAAGTCTTTTTGCAGACCAATATCATCGGTACATCTGTGCTGATGGATGCATGCAGAAAGTATGGCATTGGGCGTTATCATCAGGTGTCCACGGATGAGGTGTACGGTGATCTGCCATTGGATCGCCCGGATCTGTTCTTCCATGAGGATACCCCGATCCATACCTCCAGCCCGTACAGTACCTCCAAGGCATCTGCGGATCTGCTTGTCATGGCATACCACAGAACCTATGGACTGCCGGTGACGATCAGCCGCTGCTCGAACAACTACGGACCATACCAGTTTCCGGAAAAACTCATTCCACTTATGATCGCAAATGCGCTGGCAGATAAGCCGCTCCCGGTATATGGAGAGGGACTGAATGTGCGCGACTGGCTGTATGTCGAGGATCACTGTAAAGCAATCGACCTCATCCTGCGAAATGGAACCGTCGGCGAAGTTTACAATATTGGCGGACACAATGAGATGAAAAATATTGATATCGTAAAACTGATCTGCGAATATCTCGGCAAGCCGGAAAGTCTGATCGAGCATGTGCAGGACAGAAAAGGACACGATATGCGCTATGCCATCGATCCGACCAAGATTCACAACGAGCTGGGCTGGCTGCCGGAGACGATGTTTAAGGATGGTATCCGCCTGACCATCCAGTGGTATCTGGATCATAAGGAATGGTGGGAGAACATCGTAAACGGGGAATACCAGAATTATTACAAAGAAATGTACGGAAAGAAAGGCTTATAAATATGAAAGCATTCGTGACAGGCGTTGCCGGACAGCTGGGACATGATGTGGTAAACGAACTGACAAAGCGCGGACATCAGGCAGTCGGTTCGGATATTGCACCGACACTGGAATCCTGTGCATCGTATGTGCCGCTGGACATCACCGATGCGGCAGCAGTGGAACAGACAATCATGCAAGTACAGCCGGATGCCATCGTGCACTGTGCGGCATGGACCGCTGTGGATGCAGCAGAGGACGAAGAAAATCAGGCAAAAGTCAGAGCCATCAACGTAGATGGAACGAAACATATTGCGGACGCAGCGAAAAAAGCAGATGCCAAAATGGTCTATATCAGCACCGACTATGTGTTTGACGGACAGGGCGAGACTCCGTGGGAGCCGGACTGCAAAGCATACGCACCGCTTAACGTATACGGACAGACGAAACTTGGCGGGGAACTGGCAGTAGCACAGACACTCGGGAAGTATTTCATCGTGCGTATCGCATGGGTGTTTGGATTAAACGGAAAAAATTTTATTAAGACCATGTTAAAAGTGGCAAAAAATCACCCGCAGGTGCGCGTGGTAAATGACCAGATCGGCACACCAACCTATACTTACGATCTGGCAAGACTGCTTGTTGACATGATGGAAACCGAAAAATATGGTTATTACCACGTAACAAACGAGGGTGGTTACATATCCTGGTACGATTTCACAAAAGAAATTTACCGGCAGGCAGGGATTTCTACCGAAGTGCAGCCCGTGACAACCGCGGAATACGGTCTGTCAAAGGCAGCGCGTCCGTTTAACAGCAGACTGGAAAAAAAGAAACTGAAAGAAAATGGATTTACACCGCTTCCAACCTGGCAGGACGCACTGGGGCGGTATCTGCAGGAATTAAAGAGACAGGGGGAACTTTAAGATGAAGGGAATTATATTGGCAGGCGGCGCAGGTACACGGCTGTATCCGCTGACGATGGTAACCAGTAAACAATTGCTTCCGGTATATGACAAACCGATGATTTATTATCCGCTGTCTACACTGATGCTGGCAGGCATCCGCGATATTTTAGTTATTTCCACGCCGGAAGATACCCCGAGATTTGAGGCACTTCTGGGGAATGGAAATCAGTTCGGGCTTCATCTGTCCTACAAAGTGCAGCCGTCCCCGGACGGACTCGCACAGGCATTTTTGCTTGGAGAGGAATTTATCGGAGAGGATGCCTGCGCCATGGTGCTCGGTGACAACATTTTCTACGGAAACGGATTCGGAAAAATTCTGCGCAATGCCGCAAAGGATGCACAAGAGGGACAGGCAACCGTCTTTGGCTATTATGTCAACGATCCGGAGCGTTTTGGTGTCGTGGATTTCGATGCGAACGGAAAAGCGGTTTCCATCGAGGAAAAACCGGCACAGCCAAAGAGCAACTATGCCGTGACCGGACTGTATTTCTATCCGGCAGGCGTGAGCAAAATGGCAAAACAGGTGCAGCCATCTGCCCGCGGCGAATTGGAGATCACCACCTTAAATGACCTGTATCTGCAGCAGAAAAACTTAAATGTGCAGTTGCTCGGACGTGGGTTTGCATGGCTGGACACCGGAACGATGGACAGCCTTCTGGATGCGGCAGCATTTGTGCAGATGATCGAGCACCGTCAGGGCGTGACCATTTCCGCACCGGAAGAAATTGCATATATCAATCAGTGGATCACAAAAGAAAAACTGATGGACTCGGCTGCGCGCTACGGAAAGAGTCCGTATGGAGAGCATTTGAAAGCAGTCGCAGAGGGCAGGGTGAAATATTAAAATCAGCGTAACTATTCTGAGGGAGTTCCGAATAGTTACAAATCAGCATGAAAGAGGAAAAAACAGTGGGACAGATAACAGTGGAAAAAAATGTCGGTGGCATCGAAGGGCTGTGTGTGATTACACCGGCCGTACACGGGGATGCCCGCGGATATTTCATGGAGACATACAATGAACGGGAAATGAAAGAAGCCGGATTCGATATCCAGTTTGTACAGGATAACCAGTCGATGTCCGTCAAAGGCGTACTGCGCGGACTGCATTTCCAGATCAACTATCCGCAGTGCAAACTCGTGCGCGCTGTGCGCGGCAGCGTGTTTGATGTGGCGGTGGATCTGCGGGAAGGTTCCGCAACCTATGGAAAATGGTACGGAGTGGAACTTTCCGAGGAAAACAAAAAGCAGTTTTTGATTCCAGAAGGCTTTGCGCATGGCTTTCTGGTCCTGTCCGATGAGGCAGAGTTCTGTTACAAAGTCAATGACTTCTGGCATCCGAACGACGAGGGCGGCCTGGCATGGAATGACCCAAAGATCGGTATCCGGTGGCCGGATGTGACAGGCGGGTATCGCGGAACACCGTCAGCAGAAGGATATTGCATGACAGATGGAACGCCGCTGACACTTTCGGAGAAAGACCAGGAGTGGCCTGGGCTGGAGAAAAAATAGAAAAATGGAACCGGAAAAAGTTTCAGCGCTATTATAAGCAGCATTTAAAAACAACATAAGAAAGTAAAAAGAAGTGATGATGTATAAGAAAAAACAATATATCATCACTTTTTTAATAATTGATTCCGTTAACAATTTGATGCGAACAGTAACGATGAGATTATTTCGGGTGTTCGGGATGCAAGAAACTGCTTGATGGAGAAAAATAAATAGGTTATCATAAAGACAGGAAAAGATTGCGGAGGGAAAATCGAAAAGGAAAGAGGTGAAAACTAAGCATTTGTGCACGAAAACAAATTGCGATGTTGCGGAATCGTGATTCACACAAACAGGAGGAAGCAATTTGAAAAATGCACCAGACAAGCTCCAGTGGCATCCGGCATTCTGTGCCGCTGCGGGGCTGGAATTCCATGAAGACATTGAACGGCTGGAGTTAAAGCCGGAATACAATCTGAGCAAGGAACCAATCCGTATCGACCTTCTTATCATAAAAGAAGGGCGTACCGGACAAATTAAGAATGAAATCGGTCACATTATGAGAACCTATAATGTGATCGAGTATAAGAGCCCGGAAGATGCGTTGACCATTGACGATTTTTACAAGACCATCGGGTATGCGTGCCTGTACAAAGGCTATGGAGAATATGTAGATGCAGTTCCAATCAATGAACTGACAATATCTATTTTCAGGGAAGCCCGACCGGAGAAAATGTTTTTGACATTGCAGAGGTATGGACATAAAATAGAAGAAAGGTATCCGGGCATTTATTATGTGACAGAATATTTACCGATTCCGGCGCAGATTATTGTGACACAGGAATTAGAGCCGGGAGAGCATCGGAGTTTGAAGATTTTGTCAAATCATGCAAAGAAAGAAGACGTGGAGGAATTTCTGAGAAAAGCAGAAGGAATGAATACACCACGTGACCGGCAGAATGTAGAGGCTGTGTTACAGGTAAGTGTCAGGGCAAATGATGAGTTGTATCGTGAAATAAGGAGGGATGCGAATATGTGTGATGCGTTGAGAGAACTGATGAAGGATGACCTGGAAGATGCCAGAAAAATGGGAGAGGCTAAAGGAAAAGCCGAAGGAAAGATCATGGGAGAAGCAAAAATCATCCTCAAAATGAATCACAGCGGAATGTCCCCGGAAAACATTGCATCCATCACAGGCAAGGATCTGGATGAGATCCATGCAATACTGGAAGGAAAAGTTCCGGTGTTGGGGTAAATTAAAAGAAGAAATTTATACTTGAACGTGCAGAGGTATGGAATTAAGAAGGGGAGGTGACTGGTATGTTGGCTTTGCAGGGATACTATGACGGAAACATGGTTCGAACTTTAGAAAAAATTCATGCAAAGAAAAATCAAAAATTGATTATAACAGTTTTGGACGAATTTATGGATGAATCAGATTCAAAAGATGAAAAAAAATCAGCGAGAGGGATATTGGCTCAATATGCAGATCCCAGCTTACAAGAGAAAGAACAATATGCTTGGGAAAAGGCGGTGACAGAAAAGCATGGTAGTGCTTGATGCAAACGTTATTTTAAGATATCTTCTGAATGATAATGAGGCAATGGCAAAAGAAGCTGAAAATGTTATAAAAACAGAAGTTACAATGGTTCTGTATGTACATTATAATGTTCGACATCGAACATTATATGTTATAAAAACAGAAGTTACAATGGTTCCCATTGAGGTTATTGCGGAAGTTGTATATGTATTAAAGGGAGTATATTCTGTTGATGGAAATAAGATTAGGGATGCATTGATGGAATTTTTGTCAGAAGTGCAGTTGCAGAAAAAAAAGAAGTTATTCAGGTAGGACTTGACGCATATGCGGAAAATAATTTAGACTTTGTGGACTGTATTTTATATGCGTATAGTTGTGTAAAGAAATATGATATCAAAACATTTGATAAGAAATTGAATAAACTGTTATCTAGGTGATGGCTAAGTAGTTAAACAAAGAAAGTGATATCCAATCAATGAACTGACAGTATCTATTTTCAGAGCAACCCGACCGGAGAAAATGTTTTTGACATTGCAGAAGTATGGACATAAACATAGAAGAAAAATATCCGGGAATTTATTATGTGACAGAACATCTGCCGTTTCCAGTGCAGATTATTGTGACACAGGAATTAGAGCCGGGAGAGCATCGGAGTTTGAGGATTTTGTCAAATCATGCAAAGAAAGAAGACGTGGAGGAATTCCTGAGAAAAGCAGAAGGAATGAATACATCGCGTGACCGGCAGAATGTAGAGGCTGTGTTACAGGTAAGTGTCAGGGCAAATGATGAGTTGTATCGTGAAATAAGGAGGGATGCGAATATGTGTGATGCGTTGAGAGAATTGATGAAGGATGACATCGAACGTGAAGTAAGTGCTGCCAGAAAGCTGGGAGAATCCGAAGGGGAAGTGCGAGGTAAAGTCATGGGAGAAGTTGTAGGAGAAGCAAAAATCATTCTTAAAATGAACCACAGCGGAATGTCCCCGGAAAACATTGCATCCATCACAGGCAAGGATCTGGATGAGATCAATGCAATATTGGAAGGAAAGGTTCCAGCACTATTATAAGCAGCATTTAAAAACAACATAAGGAAGCAAAAAGAAGTGATGAGGTATGAGAAAAAACAATACATCATCACTTTTTTGATAGGAAAAATTATACCTGAATCCGTGAACCTTGTTTCAAAATGAAAAGGCACACAGGAAATGTTTGCCATGTTCAGCTACCTGTTGTCAGGTGATGAATGCAAAGCTGTCATAAAGACGCTTGAAAGTAAATCTCCAGCGATTACTCCTTCCAATGGACAGCACCAGACGGCCGGCATGTTCTGTCAGATGTCCCGCAAACTGCATAAGATTACTGATCACCGTACGTATTCTTCGGCGATGTATTTTCTTCCGGCCGGAAGCATCCTTCTTTTTCAACGATTCCTGCCCTATGATTCGAAGGATATTATATGCGATCATTGTCAGCTCCAGCACCAGTTTGTTGCTCTCAAACTTTCCCGACGGGAGTCTTTCAACATCCATGTCCGTCTTGATTTCACTGTGATACTGCTCACTTTCTCCGTGGGCATGGTAAAGATCAATGACTGTTTCGTCTGGTAGGGAAGTGTTTGTCCAGTATGTGCCCAGTTCTATATCGGGTACGGTAAAATACTGCCCATATCGGTCAATGGTTCTTTCTGTGATCTCAAGTATCCCTTATGCCTCAAGGCATTTCATTCCAAGAAATATGAGTACATTGTTCAGGGGATATGGGCACGTGCTATACTGCATAATTTCAGTTCCGAGATCATATCAAATGTCGAAATAGAACAGCGCGACACAAAATATGAGTATCATGCCAACTTTGCAGAAGCATTCAGGACATGCAGGGATTTTCTTCGAATCCATGATGGAGTTTCCACAATGGAGGGGGAAAGCCTGATTGCTCAAAACATCCCATAACGATGAAAAGCTTCCATCTATGCAATGCCGTACCCGTCTGATGGTGCGTTGTGGGCTTAAGTTTATCGACCAAGTGATCTGTTTGAGTCCTGCTCGTCTTAAGTCAATGACATTGGTTCTGAACAGATACAATATTTTTCCAAAAATAAATTAATAAAAAGGGGTTAAGTATCTCCCACTTATGCCGATATAAAATGCAAGTAAGCAAAGAATGCTACTTCGTGAAATCCGAAATGAAGCGTACGGTCAGAGTAGGAGTGTTCACAAATAAAACAAATTTACTTCAGCATGGAAGCTGAAGCCCAATTCAAGGAGGAAAAATAATATGGTAGTACAGCACAATCTTACAGCGATGAACGCTAATCGTCAGTTAGGAATCACAACAGGAGCTCAGGCAAAATCTTCAGAGAAATTATCTTCTGGTTACAGAATCAACCGTGCAGGTGATGATGCTGCTGGTTTAAAAATTTCTGAGAAAATGAGAAGCCAGATCCGTGGTCTTGACAAAGCTTCTTCAAACGCACAGGATGGTATTTCACTTATCCAGACAGCTGAAGGTGCTTTAGGTGAAGCACATTCAATCTTACAGCGTATGAATGAATTAGCAGTTCAGGGTGCTAATGATACTAATGAGAGCATTGACCGTGATGCTATCAATGAAGAGTTATCTGCTCTTACATCTGAGTTGGATCGTATCGCATCTACAACACAGTTCAACAAACAGAATTTATTAGATGGAAGCTTTACATCTAAGAACTTACAGGTTGGAGCAAATTCTGACCAGAAGATTTCCATCTCTATTGGAGAGATGAACTCCAAAGCATTAGGATTACACGATATTGCGGGAACAACCACACAGTCTCAGACTGGTAAGAAAGTTACAGGATTTACCTTTGGTAAATATGCAACAACAGCAACAAATTCTACAGCAGCATTTTCTACTCAGAAGAAAGCAGCTATTACATCTTTAAAGCAGGCTATCGATAAAGCAAAAGATTCAACAGGTTATATGCAGCAGCTCAATACTGCAAACGGTAGTGCATATTATATTGATGCTAACAATGCAAAATATAAAACAGCAAAATCAGCTATGAATGCGGATGCGTCAGCGTTGAAAGGGGCTGTTAGTGACGGAATCACAAACAATGGAGCAACTTATGCTAAAACGGAGAATGTCATTGCAAATAAGATGACAGTTGGACAGGCTACTACGCTCACAGATCCAAGTGTTAAGGATTATGCAAGTGCAAATGCTACAATTGACGCAGTACAGAAAGCTATCAACTCTGTATCTTCCCAGAGATCTGCACTTGGTGCTTTACAGAACAGATTAGAGCATACTGTAGCTAACTTGGACAATGTATCTGAGAATACATCTTCTGCTGAATCACGAATCCGTGATACAGATATGGCTGATGAGATGGTAAAGTACAGCAAGAATAACATCCTTTCACAGGCTGGCAATTCAATGCTTACACAGGCTAATCAGTCTACTCAGGGTGTACTTTCTCTGTTACAGTAATCTGAAATACAATAAGACTACAAAGCGAATAAAAGAGTTGGCATTGCCAACTCTTTTATTTTAATAAATTTAGGAGCTGTGGTAAATGCGTCAGAAATGGATATTTCTTTACAATACGTTAAAAAAAATACAAGAGAATTTTCTGGATTATAAAAAAAGAAAAGATTTACTGCCAATAAGAGAACAACTGAATACGATACAAGAGTTTACATTATGGTTTATACAGGAAAATCCATTAAAGCTCGAGGAATCATTGTTTGCGCAGAAAAAAAAGACGAACTTTTAGATATTTTGAAGGATATTGTTACAGCAATTGAGGAAAATGATTATGTTCTTATGAATGATGCCATTACCTATGGAATAATGGAATATCTGAATGGATGCCAGTCAGAAATATCGGAGGAAGAATAAATGACAATATATGAGAAGAATATCTACAGACATTATCCAGATATTATCCGGGGATGGATTATAATATTGATAAAGCAAAGCATGATTTAAAAAGAAAATTATACAATTATTGAAGAAAAATCAAAAGATGGAATGCCTGTTTTAAAGGTAAAAAAGGATGGTCATTGCTGTTATCTTGGAGGAAAACGCAATGCACAGAAACCACCAGAAGAGTGGCTGGAAGCACAAGGGGATTTATGTGATGGATATACGTATATAATGCTTGGAATAGGAAATATAGGTTATTTACGAGAATTAATTGAACATGTTGATTTCAGACTCAATATTATTATATATGAACCTTCTATCCAAATTTTTTTGAAGTCATTAGAATGGATAGATTTAGAGAAGGGTATGAAAAAAGCATCTCATCATCTTCTGGGTGGAAGGCATAGGGTTGATGACATTAGATAGGATAGGCAGCGTTCTGAATAAAGTGATGAGGTTAGAAAATTTAAATAAGGTACAATTATTTATATTACCAAATTATGATATCCTTTTTGAAAAAGAATGTGAAAGCTTAGTAAAAAATGTGAAGATACAGCACTCGAAAACAGAGTAAATTACAATACAGCTGTTTTTTTTTTTTCAAATATAGATTCTGTAAATGTAATGAAAAATGCTAAATATTTGTGTACTGCATATAAAACAATACAGTTATATAAGACAATTCCGTTCGACACGACAGGAATCGTTGTAGCAGCAGGACCATCATTAAATAAAAACATCAAAGAATTAAAAAATGCAAAAGGAAAATCTTTTATTATCGCAGTGGATACGGCAATAAAACCGCTTTTGAGAGCCGGAATTATACCAGATATGTATTTTATAGTAGATGCTCTAAAACCAATCGGACTAGTGCAAATAGAGGGAGCAGAAAAGATACCGATCGTAACAACATTAAATGCCGCACCAGAAATTTTGAAGTTTCATATTGGAAAGAAGTTTTTTTATGATGAAGGTTATCGTTTTGCAGAAAAAATCATTATGAAAAGCGGATTGCGATGGGGAGATGTTGCAACAGGAGGATCTGTTGCAACGAATGTGTTTTCATTACTTTATAAAATTGGGTTAAAAACTATTATATTAGTTGGACAGGATTTGGCATTAACGGGAAATAAAAGCCATGCAGATGGTACATTTGAGGAAAAAATGCCAGAAGTCGATACAACAAATTACAAATGGGTGGAAGGTAATTATGAAGAAAAAGTACCTACAAGAGTTGATTTTTATACATTTTTGACTTGGTATGAGAAAAAAATAGGCGAGTGTAAAGAATATGTCAAAGATTTTCGTGTGATAAATGCAACAGAGGGGGGGCTAAAATCGAAGGCACAGAAATCATGACGTTAAGAGAGGCGATTGCGGAAACATGCACCAAGGAGGTTGATATTGCATCCTGTTTAGACAACATTCAGCCGATGCTGAATGAATGCAACAGAACATGGGCAATTGAATATCTGTTAAGTATTCCGAACCAGTTTGAGACATTAAAGAAGGAAACACAAAAATTACATAAATGTTATTGCAATTTGGAACGTCTTTGTAAAACGAAACAGGTAGATTCACAGCAGTATTTAAAATTGTTAAAGAAGATAAAAAATCTCATTACTAAAATTGAAAGTGAAGATATATATCAGCTTGTAACGATGACAATGCCCTCTGCCACACAAATACTGAGAGATGAAGAATTTGTACAGCTTGACACATTGCAGGAGGAGGGCAAAGAACTTGCCAGAAAAGGAAAATTATATACGAATTTAGTTGCCGAAGGTGCTGAACTGCTCAAGGGGGAAGCCGAAAAGATATTTGCAGAGTTAAAAAATGCCTAGCCAATAATGTTGAAAATTTGTTGAAAGATAGTCTCATAGCTATGATTTTTTAATACTTTCTGATAACCGGATTCTGCGATGGAAGTTCGTTCTTTTTCGTGAGTTAAATAGTAATCAATTTTCTGCAGCATATCATCATTGCTTTCGAAATAAACAAAATCTTCTCCGGCAACGAAATGTTTAAAAAAATCTGATTGAAAATTTGTGAGTAGAAAACCGCCACAGGACATGATTTCCATGCAGCGAAGTGGAATTCCACTCTTGATGCTGCGAAGCGTTATATTTAAATTTATTTTGCTGTCATGAAAAATGTAGGGTGTTTCTGCAAGATAATCAGCGGCTCCCATATTAGATGCATTGGGAATAACATAGTTTTTATTCGGTGTAAATATTTTTAGTGGAAAATGTGAAGCAACATCAGTAAGAATGTTGATTCGCTCCATAGAAGTTAATTTGCGGCAAAGGTAATAGTCAGAAAAGATGAAACTAAGAGACTCAACACCATCTGGATTTTTTTGATAATGAGCTGCATTTTGCAATTCTGCGGTAATAGCTGGGGTAAGGCATTCCTCAAGAAAATTATAACCATACACATGAGATTGAGCCTGCATGATTGCGTCCAAGTATCCTTTAGTGTATGAAGAAATACCTTGTAAGGAATCATAAAGGTTGTGACTGTCATTATATAAGGAACCTACAAAGGAAACATCTGCTGATAAGCGGGCAGAATCATAGGGTTTTTGCAGGAGTGAATGGATGCGGTTAGCATTTACCGGAAGCGGCATATAGTAAAAGGTAGATACCCCTTCTTTTTGAAATTGTGTTACCAGAGAACTGTCAAATAAAAAAATATAATTAGTAGGGTATGTGACAGTATAAGAATATAATTTAACTTGTGGACTGTCATAGACAAAAGAAACGTATTTTATGTTACATTTGTAACAGGCAGTAGCCATTAGTGGAAAAAAATTATAGGAAAAGCAAAAATCAAACTGCTGATTTTCTAATACAGAATATAATGCAGCCAAAAAGGAGTCGCTTTTCCGAAGTTCATAGTCAGCGTGCGAAAATAGAGTGACAGAATCATGCCGTTCACTAAAAAAATTCAAGAAGTCTGTGCGACCAAAGCATGGCCAGTCAAGAAATAAAATATTCATAAAATAGCATCCTTTCTATCATAGATAGAATTTATTATATCATAGAATGTTATTTTTTCTACACTTTCTAGTAAGGAAAATAGAAAGAAAATTAAAATGTGAAGAGGTAATCCAATGAATGGTAAGATAGAACAATTGATTATAAGCGAACAATATGAGGAAGCATGGTTTGCAATAGCTGCATATGAAAAAAAAATTGTCCGCAGGATTCAGATATTGATACTTATAAATTTATTTGCTTAAGCAATGCGGATGAACCGCAGATGGCACTACAATATGCGTATGCGGCAATGCAAAATCAGCCTTATGTTGCGGATGTACATTATAATTGTGCATATGCATATCAATTGTGCGGACAATATTTTCAGGCATATGAACAGTATGCGATTGCAAAGGAATTGGCATTAGGTGGAAATCAGCTAACTGTGAGCCTGGAGAAAATTGAGTCAGCCATGCAGCAAGTGTTAAATGCTGTTATGGCAGCAACCACAGCTGGGGATGTAGATAACATTGAGTCAGATAAAATATGGATTGGGTATATTGCTAATATGGATAGAATCAGTTGGGGAGTGAGAAAGCCAATCTTTCATGATGGCACCAATATGGTGGCACAGAAATACAATGATTATTACGACTTACCTGAATTATATGTTGGCATTACTGGAATGCAGAGCGCATACGATTTGATTCGCAGAAGATTGCATGTGGATACAATAATGGAAGAAGCGGACATTCAAAGAATATATGCAGAAGGAAGTAGTGCTACTATTGAGTCAGAAACAGAATGTTTTGTTCCGTTAATTATGGATGGACCGGGACGATTATGCGTGCAGACAGAAAAAAAACAGGCAGAAATAGAATATAATTCTCCGTTACAGTATATTAATTATCGAGTTCCAAAAGGAAAAGTATTGATTTCTTCTGAAGACAGAGAGTTCCGGCTTGGCGAAATGGTTCCAATTATTCATGATAGAAAAAAAGAAAACCATTAATTCTGAATATTTTTGTTGATGGATTATCGCAAACTGTTTTAGAAAATCATATGGAAATGTTAATGCCAAATACATATCGTTTTTTTAGGGAAGGAATGATATGTACAAATGCACATACAGCTGGAGACTGGACATTTCCGTCTATTGCTTCCATTGTAACTGGACAGACGATGGCAAATCATAAGATGCTTCATTCAAAATTATTGAGAAAAATAGATGCTGAGACACCAATTCTTTTTGAATATTTTAAAAACGCTGGTTATAATACCACAAAAATAGGGGGAATTGGAGAATTGCGCCAAATTATGGGTATGCAAGAGGAATGAATCGTGTGCATTATCAGCATATGTATGAAGGATTTCCGATAGAGAAGGTAGTCTCAGAAGTTGAAGAGCAAATTCATACAATGCGAGAGACAGATCAGTTTATATGGATGGAAATCGGAGAATTACATTTAATAGCAGATGAATATAATGTTGCACATCTTCAGGAGCAATTTATGATATGGGAAAATGATAACATAAAGGGAAAAATTAACTCTGTTAAGCAGGAATACGATGAGACAAAAAAAAGAAAGTATTATTTAAAACAGATTGAATATGTGGATCGAAAATTAGCTGGATTATATCAATATATTGAAAATAATTTTGAAGAAAATGAAATTGTAATCACTTTATTTGCAGATCATGGGCAGGGTTATTTAGTTCGCCCGGAAGAGGAATTTTTGTGCGATGAAAGAACAAAGATTGCATTTATGACCAAAGGCGGAGGGGTAAGTGGAAAAACAGAGGAATTAATCTCAGCATGTGATTATACACCAATTATATGTAAACTGGCAGGAATAGAATATAATTACGAGAATACAGATGCCTCACTGCCTGTAGTGTATGGGGGTGAAAAAGAAAGAGAGTTTACTGTAACAGAAAGCATACATGTAGGAGATCCGTATCAGATCTTGCTTAATGGAAGAGATTTTACTTTTTATCTGAAGGGAATAGAAAAAGTCACATCAGAATGTAGAGTCCCACTCGATACATATGAAGTGAAATTATCAGATAAAAATGGCAATATACTTCATGATAAAGACAAAATAAATTATTACACCAAATGGTGTTTAGATCATATAGGTTCGTGCAGAATATACAATAATTAACATGAGGAGCAATGCGTAATGGGAAAAGGTACATTATATTGGATCACAGGCTTATCTGGAGCTGGAAAAACAACAATTGGAAATGCGCTATATTATGAACTAAAGAAAAAGCAGGATAACCTCATTATTTTAGATGGAGATATTTTAAAAAAAATTAGTCGGTAATTCGTTGGGATATTCACAGAGCGATCGAAAGAAACGTGCCTATTATTATTCTAATCTGTGCAAAACATTAACCGATCAAGGCATATCAGTTGTTATCTGTACAATTGCCATGTATGATGAAGTCAGAGATTGGAATAGAGCCAATATAGAGAAATATGTTGAAATTTTTTTTGAATGTTAACAAAGATATATTGATGAAACGGGATCGCAAAGGATTATATTCTGGACAATCGGCAGGAAAAATAGAGAATGTTGCAGGAATGGATCAGGATGTGGAATTTCCAAAAAATCCGGACATTATTATTGAAAATGATGGAACTATTACAATTTCAGATTGTGTGAATAAAATCATGGAATATAAAGTGAATGTGAAGGACACATTTGATAGGGATGTAAATTATTGGAATCAATATTATCTAAGGAAAGAAAAAGAGATACAGGAACCAAGCGATTTTGCAAAATTTGTTTTGCCATATATGGAAACACACAAAAAAATTATGGATATTGGTTGCGGAAATGGTAGAGACAGTATCTATTTTTCACAAAATGGATTAGAAGTTACAGGGGTAGATGCATCAGAAGAGGCTATATCTCATCTAAATCAATACAATAGGAAAAACAGTATGTTCGTATGTGATGATTTTGTAACATGTAAAGCATTATATCAGGTTCAGTATGATTATTTCTATAGTAGATGGACAATTCATGCAGTATCTGAAAAACAGGAATGGGAACTATTAAAAAATGTATCATCGGCAATTAAGAAAAAAAAAGGATTATTTTTTATTGAAGTCAGAAGTATTAAAGATGATTTGTTTGGAAAAGGGACAAAAATTGCAAAAAATACGTATTCATATAATGACCATTTCAGACGTTTTATTGTAAGGAAGGAACTAGAGGAAAAGTTGGAGAAACTAGAGTTCGAAATAATATATGAAAAAGAAGATAAAGGTCTTTCGAAGACGACAGTATCTGATCCGGTTTTAATTCGAATAATTGAAAGAAAAAGATGATGAAGACACAGATTTTTGTTATGACTCAAAAAATTTAATCCCCTAATAATCCGATATATATACCGCTTCAAGTAGGAGCTGCTTTGAATCCTAATCTGGGATATATGAGAGATGATGTTGGAGATTCTATATCAGCGTTGAATCCCTATTATGGAGAACTCACAGGAATGTATTGGTTATGGAAAAACTATCATGATGTAGATATCATAGGAATATGTCATTATAGACGTTTCTTTTTTAATGAAAGAGGGACACTTATGACGCAGGAAGAATATGAAGCGGCATTGCAGGATGCAGATGTGATGGTTTCAAATTGCATACATGCACCAACATCTTATTTGGAATATTTTGGAAATTCCCATAATGTTAAGGATATGCTTCTTGCAGGAGATATAATCAAGATACTTTTTCCTGAGGACACACAGGCATTTGAAGAAGTAATGCATCAAGAGAAGTATTATTTTGGAAATTTATGTGTTATGAAAAAGAGTTTGTTTGATGCATACTGTGATTGGCTTTTTACAATTTTTGAAATGGAAAAATATATAGATGTAAGAGGTTATGATGATTATCATAAAAGGATATTTGGGTTTCTATCAGAGGAACTTCTAATGGTTTACATAACATCTAAGAAATTAAAAATCAAAGAAGGACATGTTGGCATTACAGCAGAGAAGGCGGAAACGGTTGAATTTAAGCTTGCAATGGTACAATTAGTCAGAACCGGACAATTTACGGAAGCAAGAAAGCTGTTTTATGATTTTCTAAAATTAAGACCTGATGTACAATTAGAATTGTCAGATATAAAAAATGAAATACCAGATATTGAGCTAATTCTTTTTATTTTAGAAAAGGAAAAAGAAGAGGGAATTGATGGAATGTACAAAGTGTCACACGAGCTGCCAGAACTAATTATACATTTCAGAAAAACAAAAACAATACTAACAAATTATAAAAAGGAAGGAAGTCTAAATCATTTGGCAAAACAATATTTGACTTGCAATTATGTATCGGATATTATAAATATAATTTTACTGAATATGGATTAATGTAGAGCAGAAGAAAAAAAATGAGTAATAAAGATAAAATAATAACAGAGCTTTTAGAAAAAACACAACAAATGCAGGAACATATGGAATTGCAGGAAAAAACCATTCAGATTCTGTTAAAGTCAAATAAACAAATAATAGATTGGATTGATGATATTGTCAAAGATCAAGAGCATTTCAGGGAAAACTATTTTTTTGAGATTTCTGATCCAAGACTGAAGGAAGAAACAACAGAATATTGGTATCCGGATATTGCATCAGTAGAAGAAACTTTGAATGAGATTATTAATCATGGAAAGTCTATTGCAAGATTTGGAGATGGTGAATTTGCCACAATTTATGGGCGGGTGCGTCACAAGTTTCAAACGGAACAGGATGACAGGCTTGCTGCACGGCTGTTGGACGTCCTTGCGTCGGAAGATGACAGCTTAATGGTTGCAATTGCAGATAATTATGGTAATCTGGAACACTATAGTGAACAGGCAAAAAGAGAGATTCGTTTTTATTTGACAAGGCAGGTCAGAAAAGAGCATTTACAGATATTGAAAAGAGATAGAAAATATTATAATGCATATGTTACAAGACCATATGTTATGTATAATGATTCAAAAACGGATCGCTCACAAAACAGATTTGAAAATTTAAAAAAAAATCTGGGCAGATAGAACATGTGTATTTATAGAGGGAAAATATACAGCACTTGGAGTAGGAAATGATTTGTTTTCAGGGGCAGAGTCTATACAGAGAATCATTGGTCCGGCAGAAAATGCTTTTCACGCATATGACAAAATATTAGAATGCTGCAAGGATCAAGCGAAAGATAAATTATTTTTATTGGCACTTGGCCCAACAGCTACAGTATTAGCATATGATTTGTGTAAGATGGGATATCAGGCGGTAGATATTGGTCATATAGATTTGGAATATGAGTGGTTTTTAAAAGGACAGGGATGCCGGACTGAAATTGTTGGTAAATATAATAATGAACTGGCAGGGGGAGACAAGCCAGTAGAAATTCAGGATAAACAATATCAGTCACAAATTATAGCAGATTTTTCATAAAAGGATAGGCACTTTATATGAATATTTTATTTTATCGGTACAACAGTATATGCGAACCGGATATGATTGAGGTATTAGGAAGATATTCAAATAGCATCGACGAAATAACAATTGAAATGGATGATAAAAACATTTCATCTAAGGAATGCCTTTGTGCATTAAGTAGTGCGTTACAACAAAAAAAATATGATTTTGTTTTTAGTATAAATTTCTTTCCTGTCATTTCGGAGGTTTGTAATATATTTAAAATACGGTATGTTTGTTGGATTGTTGATAGTCCGGTTATGGAATTATATTCCCACTCGATTCGAAACTCATGTAATAGAATCTTTCTTTTTTGACTATGCATTATATGAGGAGTTTTATCAGGAAAATCCAGCATGTATTTACTATTTGCCTTTAGGATCAAATTATCACCGGATAGATAACCTTATAGGTACAATTACGAAAGAAGACAAAACTAGATTTTCAGCAGATATCTCTTTCGTGGGCTCACTTTATACGGAGAAATGTCCATACAATCATTTGAAAGAAGACGGCTCTTATTTAAAGGGATATTTGGATGGATTGATTGAGGCACAGTTAAAAGTATATGGATATAATTTTCTGGAGGAATGTCTGACAGATCAGATTGTCGCTGAATTTAAAAATAAGATACCATTTTATCAGTTCCCGGAGAAGTCAAATCATAATGATAAGGCAGCAATGGCACATTTGTATCTTGGAAATAAAGTGACGGAACAGGAGCGGCTGCGTTTGCTTGGTTTAGTCTCAACGTATTTTAAACTTGATTTGTATACAGGGAGTGATATAGCATCATTACCTAATGTAAATGCGAGAGGATTGGCAAAATCAATGACGGAAATGCCCAAAATCTTCCACCTCTCAAAAATTAATTTGAATTTCACGTCAAAACCTATTAGAAGTGGGTTGCCATTGCGTATATGGGATATTATGGGTGCGGGTGGTTTTGTATTAACTAATTTTCAGACAGAAATCCCGGAATATTTTGAAATCGGAAAAGAGATAGAAACATTTTCAAGTCAAGAAGAACTATTGGATAAGATCACATATTATCTTGAACATGAGGAAGAACGAAAACAGATTGCATCTAATGGTTATGAACGAGCCAAGAGGGAGTATTCATTAGATACAAGAATTGGGCAAATGTTGAATATGATATAGGAAAACCTGAATCCGTGAACCTTGTTTCAAAATGAAAAGGCACACAGGAAATGTTTGTCATATTTGTTATCGTACACTAAATTTTGAAAATGCTGCATAATTTTGCGCTCAAAAAACAGACTGTACCATTTGTGTGCAGCTGCCATTGCCATATTCAGCTACCTGTTGTCAGGTGATGAATGCAAAGCTGTCATAAAGACGCTTGAAAGTAAATCTCCAGCGATTTATAATGGTCTCATAAATTAAGACACTTTTTCGGACAGTTTTTAATGAATCTGATATACTAAAATCAGTAACAAAGAAAGGATTCATAAACATGTCCAGACAAAGAAGAAATTTCAGTGCAAAATTCAAATCAGACCTTGTAATCGAACTACTTAAGGGTGAGAAGGATCTCAATACCCTTGTTGTTGAAATAATATCCAGCCGAATTTACTCCGCAACTGGAAAAAAGAATTCCTCGACAACGCTTCTGCTGTATTTGATGACAAACGTGAGGATAACCTCAAGGAAAAGCTTGCCGAAGAACGCAAGGAAAAAGCGGAGTATGCCAAAAAGGTTGGTCAGTTAACCATGCAGGTTGACTGGCTCAAAAAAAAATCTGAAGAAATTTGTGGACCAGACTACGAGAGTAAGTTTAGTCCAAAACCTTTTGACGACTAAAGAAATCCCGGCTTCTGTCGGCGCAAAACTGCTTGATATCAATCGTACAAGTATTTATTACAAAGGCACGCCTACATCCGATGAAGAACTGGCTTGTAAAGAGATTATCGATCATCTCCATACAGATAACCCATCCTGGGGTGCAAGACAAATGTCCGCACAGCTAAAGTCTAGAGGATATCATGTAGGACGTCGGAAAGCACGACGTTACATGAACGAAATGGATATTTATCCAATCTATCCTAAAATGAATCTTTCCAAACGTATGCAACAGGCCAAGGTATGTCCTTATCTGCTCCGCAATGCCACCATAGACAAGCCAAATCAGGCATGGTCTATTGACATTACATATATTCCGATCAAGCGAGGCTTTTTATATCTGACAGCCGTTATTGATTGGCACAGCCGGTGCATCGTTGGCTGGGAAGTGGATGATACGCTTGATACAAGAATGGTCATTAACGCTTAAAAAAAAGCATTCAAGGTGGCAAAACCGCAAATACTGAATTCCGATCAGGGATGCCAGTTTACAAACCAGCAGTACATTGATTTTGTAAAGGAAAATGGAATCCGGTAAAGTATGGATGGCAAAAGCCGCTGGGCAGACAACATCATGATTGAGCGTTGGTTCCGCAGCTTCAAGTATGAAGAAGCCTATCAGACACCGGATGAATGCTACTATCCGGCAATGCTGTTGCCATATGTAGCTTAGCATAAATGGGGCAGGGGAGAGTTCCACTACTTTCCCAGTGTTCCCTGTAACTTATCAACCATATCAGTTCATTATAAAAATCTCAGATTTTTGTCTTGACAACTGAGCCACTATACAATAATGCTGAATTTATATAACCAATTGACTTATATATGTGGGTATGATATATTAAACGTATCAACGGTGATACGTTTTTGGAGGCGTTATATGGATTATCATATAGAAAAAGATGATTTTGAGGCATTGATTGAGGTACAGAAGGAAAGAGTAAAGCATGAAGTTTTGAATTCTTATATTGCTGTAAGAAAAAAGAAGAAAATTACACAACAGCAAATTGCGGAACGTACCGGGATGCAGCGCACCAATATTGTGAGAATCGAAAGTGGAAGATATGTACCAACGTTAGAGGTTTTGATTAAGCTTGCAGCAGCATTGGATATGGAGTTGGAAATAAAACTGGTTGAGAGGAATCTTGGGGATGAGTGATAAAAGTTTATTTTATAAAGGTTTTGAGGAACATACAGAAATTGACGATTTCTTTGAAAAGTTACAGGTATATGCAGAAAATAATGAAACTGGAAACTCGGTTTATATTTTAAAACGACCGTTGGGTGATAAAAAGTATGTATATGATTATGAAAAGGCAGTCGTTATATTAATTCCAAAACATAAACTTCTTTTTTTGGATTACGGAGAGAATGAAGAAGCTTTTGAAGAGTATGTAGATGATTTTATAGATGATACAGGACATATTTCGGATAAATATGAGTATATGCAAATTTTAGGAAGATCCTCAAAATGGAGAAGAAGTTTTGTGGAGCAGAAAAGTTATGCGGAAATTAAAACATATTCGTTGGAAGAACTTCTTCAAAGCATTCGGATTGAAAATAAGGAAATGGCGCGTAAAGGAGAATTCCTTATTTCTTTGCTTACAGGAAGTATTAATGATGTTCAAAAGACAGGCATTGAATATCCGGAAACTGTTCTGGAAAAAATTAAGAGGAAGATAGTACTGTTTGATGGAGATCAGACACGGTTTATTTATGATGAGCCACATGAAAAACGGATTACAATTCAGGGATTGGCAGGAACTGGAAAGACAGAACTTTTACTGCATAAGATTAAAGAAATATATACACAGAATGATGATGTAAAAATAGTATTTACCTGCCATAATAAAATTCTGGCAGAAAATTTACGAACCAGAATACCAGAATTTTTTAATTTCATGAAGGTGCAGGAGCAGATTAAGTGGGAAGAAAAAATTATGGGTTATGAGCAGTTGGGGATCTAAGGCAGACCGTAATTCGGGAGTATATAGTTATATCTGTAATTTTTACAATATTCCGTTTGAAAGATTTTCATATTCAAAAACATTTGATGGAGTATGTACTAATGCTATTGAGAGTTTAAAGGAGATAGGTAATTTACAGCCTTGTTTTGATTATATATTAATTGATGAAAGTCAGGATTTTTCAGAAAGCTTTTTTAAACTATGTGAAATGGTGTCTGCCAAATGTGTTTATGTAGCGGGAGATATTTTTCAAAATGTATTTGATCGTGAAGACGTCAGTCGTGTAGAGCCTCAGTTTCTTTTAAATAAATGTTACAGAACAGATCCTAAGACTTTAATGTGTGCACATGCGATTGGAATGGGGTTATTTGAACCGCCCACCCCTCTTAGATGGCTTACAGATCCGGCATGGGAGGATTGTGGTTATGACATTAAGAAAAAAGATGGATATTATGATTTATACAGAAAACCATTAAGACGTTTTGAAGATTTAGGGGATGTAAATTTAAGTACATTAGAGGTAATACCTGCGAAAAGAGAGAGTACTACTATTCGGAAAAATTATTGAAACAATTTCCAAAATTCAGGAACAGAATCCAACTGTGGAAGCAGAAGATATTGGAATTATGTTTTTGGAGAATAATAATGTGAATTATACTCTGGCAAAACAGTTACAGATTGCAATAAAGGAAAAGTTTGGATGGGATGTTAATATCGGTTACGAAACCAAGGAAAAGGTTAAGGATACCTTATTTATCAGTAATAAAAACAATGTAAAGGGGTTAGAATTTCCATTTGTGATCTGTTTTATGCAGGGACATCTTACAGCAAATCTGCAGACTAGAAATGCTATTTATATGATGTTGACGAGATCTTTTATAACATCATATTTTATTTTACCGGATGATGAGATGGAGTCGGTCAAATATATTATGCAGGGTGTCAGACTGGTAAATAAAGATGGTTATCTGCATGTGAAGGAACCTTCTGAAGAGGAAAAAAGAGACTTAAATAACGCTATTATTAAGCATACAGGTATTCATCAATCGCAAAGAGAAATTGTAGAAGAAATATTAGATGAAATTGGTATTCCGAAAAAACAAAGGGACAAATTTCATAGACTTATTACATTGATGGCGCAGGATGAGTTTGATAAAGACAGATTATATGAAATCATACAGACCAATTACAATATGATGAATTAATTATGAGGCTGGTTTATGAGGGGAACAATTAAGGTAGCGTTTGGAAAATATTATAGGGAACAATTTAGTAAGCCGGTCAGAAAAAAACAGGATGTTGTGCTTTTTATTCTTAATGTTGTAAACATATTGCTTATTAAGCAACAAAGCGAGGTATGTGGAACATTGTGGATAAAGAAAGATAAGATGAGCAGGGTATTTTGTTTTTTGGAGGAAAAATATTTTTCAACAGTATTTCCTTTTGAAATAGTGCAGAAAACAGGCATTGCAGATGGATTTAAAATTTATGACTCGATTCTGAATATGGAAATAGATAATCGAAAAATAGTGTTGTTGATGAGAATGCTGGAACAGATGGATTTTGTTGAGAATTCCGTAGAAACAATTATTCAAGAAGCATATTTGGATGTGGCAGAGGATGGATATACAGATGAAGAAGTTGATCAGTGCTTTGGATTAATATTAAGAATGTTATCCATGGAATTAGGGTATATAAGATATGATTACGATCCGGATCATGAAAATGGAACAATGCACCCACTACATCATTTAGATGTTAATTATTCATCACAGGGAACGTATAAACTGGGGATGAATAGAAAAATACAGACAGATGAATTTGTTGATATGTTAGATGTAAAAACTGCTTGCAGATATATACAAAAAAAATAACATTTTTTGGAGGTGATCGTATGTATGCTCAGATGAAATCACAAATCATTCTCGCTGGCTCCGGCGGCTGCATGCGTGAACTCGCATGGCAGATGCCGGACTGGCAGATTTCAGGATATGTAGATATAACTCCACCGGAACATCCCGTCACAATAGGGAACCGAACCATTCCTTATCTCGGAAATGATGACTTTCTGTTGCAACAGACAAGAGATATTAACGTTGCAATTGCAGTGGGAGATCCTGCGCTTCGACAAAAGATTGCACAGAAATTACAAACGAATCCCCACATTCATTTCCCGAACCTCATTCTCCACGGAGCAGAGGTCTGTTCGGATGTAAAACTGGGACAGGGCTGTATCATCAGCATGGATGCAAGAGTATCCACCAATGTCCGGATGGGAGATTTTGTATTTTTAAATATCGGAGCAATGGTTTGCCATGATGGCAGATTGGGCGATTATGTCACGCTGGCACCGGATGTGAAACTGGCAGGTGCGGTACACATCGGAAGACACTGTGACATTGGCCTTGGCACAAAGGTGATTCAGGGGATCACGATTGCGGATCATGTGCGTACCGGTGCAGGAGCCGTTCTTGTGCGGGATGTGGAGGAAGCAGGTACGGTTGTTGGTGTTCCGGCGCGAAAGATAAAATAAACATCGACTTTTCAATGAGCTATGGATAGGTTATAATATTCATAGCTTATTTAAATTATGAGATGGGAGAAGTTTTATGCAGATTGAACAGATTGAGATTTCTAATTTTAAAGGAATACAGGAAGAAAAGTTTGCATTTACACCTGAAGTAAATTTAATTATCGGTGATAATGGAACCGGAAAAACATCTGTGCTTGAAGCAATTTCTGTTGCGCTGGGAGGATTCCTTGCAGGAATTGGAGAAGTGAGAGGCGTTCATTTTTCAACGGATGAGATCCGACGGGAAAATGAGTTGCTTGGAGATGGTTCTAATACCATAAAGTATAAGACTCCTGTAAAGGTAGAATGTGATTTGAAAATTGAAGAGGAAGCATTTCATTTTGTCCGTCAGAAGAAAAGTGTAAAGAGTTCAAGATCAACTGTAGAACCGAGAGATATTTGCAAAAAAGCGGCATTAATGACAGAAAATAGTTCAACGGTTTTACCGGTAATCAGTTATCAGGGAATATCGAGAATCGCAAATCAAAAAAGAGAAGGATGGGTGGATGTTTTTAAAAGTGACTTTTCCCGTGCGGTTGCATATATTGATTGTTTGGGTGAAGCCTCTAATATGAAACAGATGACAAATTGGTTTGCGAGAATGGAACAGATTTCATGGCAGGAAGATAAAAGAATTGCTGAATATGAGATTGTAAAAAAAGCAGTTGGCATTTTTATGAGTGAAATGTTGGAACAAAAAACAATACGTGTGTTTTACGATAAACGTACAGAAGAATTAATGTATCGAAATGAAGAGGAAGTATTGCCAATTCGTTTGTTAAGTTCCGGATTTCGAACATTAATAGGAATGGTACTTGATATTGCATATCGTATGGCTATTTTAAATCCGTTTTTAAGAGATGAAATTTTGAATGAAACACCTGGAATTGTAATGATAGATGAAGTTGATATGCATCTACATCCAAAGTGGCAATGGAATATTATCAAGGCATTGAAAAAAACATTTCCGAGGGTACAGTTTATCGTTACGACGCATTCTCCAATCGTAGTTGCATCCTGTAAAGATGAAAATCTTATTTTATTAAATCCAAAGGAAGAAAGTAAGTATAAAAAATCATTGCAGGGATGGCAGGTGGATGATGTTCTGGAAGAAATTATGCAGACTGGAAATCGATCTCCGGAAACAATGAAGCAGTTAGAACAGCTAAAAGAACTCTCATATAAGAAAAAAAAAGATTTGAATTAACATCACATGAACAAAAACAATATGAAATGATAAAAAAAGAATTGCGAAAAAGTTTACCTGAAAATGACATCGCCATTGAAGAGGTAGCGATGATGTCGATTTACGATATGATAAAGGAGAAAGAATGAGAGCGGTAAAACGACCGGAAATTCCTCAGAGTTTGAAGCAAAACGCAGACAAATGGACAAAAGATTTGCTTGAAGAGATAAACAGAGTTGGGGTTTATGCAAAAGTACCGGATAAGTATAAGAATAAATACAATCAAACAGAGGTAAAAAAATTGCTGGCTCAAATGTATAAAAATCATTGTTGCTATTGTGAAGGGATGCTGGGCGAACAGACATATGGGAGAATTGAACATTTAAGACCAAAGGCATTGCCACGGTTTTATGATCTGACATTCTCATGGGATAATTTACATTGGTGTTGTGAGCGATGTAATACAAAAAAAGGAAACAAATGGAATGAAGAGAATCCGATTTTAGATCCGGCAAAAGATCAGATTTCAAAATATTTGAGAATAGACATTGACAGCGGAAAATATGAATCCATTGGTGGAAGTAAAAGAGGAGAAACTACAATACTTCACACAGACATGAACAGAGAATCTCTTATTGAAGCGCGGCAAAAGCTTTCGATTAAGATCAAAAAATACTACATACAATTAGACAAATGTAAGAGAAAAGAGTTTTTGAAAGAAGTAGAAAGGGAATGTGAAGAGTGGATGTATCCAAGTGTTGTAAAAGAAACATGCACAATGCTGAATGGAGCAACTATTTAAAAGGCAGGTACAAAACATGCACACAACAATCATCGCAGAAGCAGGCGTCAACCACAACGGCAGCATGACACTTGCGAAGCAAATGGTAGAAAAAGCAAAACAGGCAGGAGCCGATTACGTAAAATTTCAGACATTCGTTCCGGAAAAGTTGGTCTCCCGTTTCGCCCAGAAAGCAGAATATCAGAAGGAAACGACCGGAGCGGTAGAGTCGCAGCTTCAGATGTTACAGAAGCTGGCACTAACACAGGAGGATTTTATAGAACTACAGGTGTATTGTAAAACAGTCGGGATCGGCTTTTTGTCTACACCGTTTGATCTGGACAGCATTGCATTTTTGGAAAAACTGGATATGGATTTCTGGAAGCTTCCTTCCGGCGAAATCACAAATCTGCCATATCTGGAAGCAATCGGCCGCACAGGAAGAGATATTGTTATGTCTACCGGCATGTGTAATATGCAGGAAATTCAGGATGCAATTTCCATTTTGGAGAAAAGTGGAGCAGGGAAGATTATCGTGCTGCATTGCAATACGGAATACCCGACACCCTATACGGATGTGAATCTGCTTGCCATGCAGCAGATGCGTCAAACGTTACAGAAACCGGTTGGATACTCAGATCATACGATCGGCATTGAAGTACCAATCGCTGCAGTTGCTTTGGGGGCAACGGTCATCGAGAAACATTTTACGCTGGACAAGCAGATGGAGGGGCCGGATCACCGGGCAAGTCTGGAGCCACAGGAACTGGCGCAGATGGTAGCCGCAATCCGGAACATTGAGCAGAGTCTTGGCAATGGAAAGAAAAAGCGCACAGCATCGGAAGAAAAAAACTGCGCAGTAGTAAGAAAGAGCATTGTTGCTAAACAGGTAATTAAACAGGGAGAACTTTTTACAGAGGAAAATCTGACAGTTAAACGGCCGGGGACAGGAATTAATCCTATGCGGTGGCATGAGATAATTGGAAAAATTGCCGATAGACAGTATGATGTGGATGAATGTATTGAGGATGTAAAATGAAAAATATAGGGATATTAACAGGAACAAGAGCGGAGTATGGTTTATTAAAACCAGTGATGCAGAAGGTTGAGCAGGATAAAGATTTAAATTTATGTCTGATAGTTACAGGGATGCATTTATCGGAACAATTTGGGTATACATATCGTGAAATTGAAAAAGATGGATTTAGAATTGACTATAAAAATGATATGGAACTTGTGTCAGATACATCCTATGCAATATGTAAATCCATGGGAAAAGAATTAGCTGGATTTGCGGATATATTTGAAGAGGCTGATCTGGATATGCTAGTATTATTGGGAGATCGTTTTGAAATTCAGATGGCAGCAGTAGCGGCAATGCTGTATCGTATACCAGTTGCACATATCCATGGAGGCGAATTGACGCAGGGACAGATGGATGATGCGATTCGTCATTCTGTGACAAAAATGAGTGATTTACATTTTACAAGTACAAGTGAATATGCACAAAGAGTAATTCAGATGGGAGAACAGCCAGAGAGGGTATTTTGTGTGGGGGCATTGGGAATTGAAAATATCAAAAGTATTCGACTTTTGTCAAGAGAACAACTGTGTCAAAAGTTTGGAGATATTTTTTTGCATAACTATATTATGGTTACCTATCATCCGGTTACTTTGGAAAAACACACGGCAGGAATCCAGTTTCAAAAACTATTAAATGTGGTGGAAAATCACCCGGAATACCATTATATTTTTACATATGCAAATGCAGACACAGATGGGGCGATTATTAATAAAATGATTGAATCTTATACACAGGAACATAAAAATACAAAAGCTTTTGTTTCTATGGGACAATTGGGATATTTAAGTGCGCTCCAGCATTGTAGTGCAGTATTGGGAAATTCATCAAGTGGTATTATTGAAGCACCATCATTTCATATTCCGACGATAAATATAGGGGATCGTCAAAAGGGACGTGTCAGGGCAAAGACGGTTATTGATTGTGGTTATGAAACAAGGGATATTGAGCAGGCACTCACAGAATCACAGAATCAGAAGTTTAAGGATTTATGTCAGGAGAGTACAAATCCATATGAGGGGAAAAATACATCGGAACAAATTATCATGCAAATAAAAAAATACTTAAATCAGGTACAGGGAAAACAAAAGATATTTTATGATATAGAGGTGTAGTGTGAAGATTTTATATATTGGATGTGTGGAATCATCGTATTTATTATTAGAAAAATTGATCGAAGCTGGTGCAGATATTGTTGGTGTAATTACAAAAAAGGAATCAAATTATAATTCGGATTTTAGAGATTTAGTTCCGCTATGCGAAAAAAAGAAATTCCATATGAATTAGTGGAAAATATAAACGAAGAAAAAGTTTATAAGTTTATAGAGAATATACAACCAGAAATTGCCTTCTGTTTCGGCTGGTCACAGTTGATTAAAGATGATATTATTCAAAAAATTCCACAGGGAATTATAGGATTTCATCCGGCTGCATTGCCAAAAAATAGGGGACGCCATCCGATTATATGGGCATTGGTGTTGGGGTTACAGGAAACAGCCTCTACATTTTTCATGATGGATGCCTCAGCAGATACTGGAGATATTGTATCACAAAAAATAGTTAAGATTTCGTACGAAGATGATGCAGCAACATTGTATCAGAAGATTATGACGATTGCTTGTGAGCAAGTAGTTGAATTATGGGAGCAGTTGCAGAATGGGACTGCAAATAAAATTAAGCAGGATGTAATAGAGGGAAATTCGTGGAGAAAGCGGTCGAAAAAAGATGGTGAAATTGACTGGCGTATGTCAGGACGGAGCATTTATAATTTAGTCAGAGGCTTAACAAAACCTTATGTAGGAGCGCATTTTGTACATCAGGGAAAAGAGATAAAAGTTTGGAAAGTATGTGAAATAGATACCGATAAGTATGAGAATATAGAGCCAGGAAAAATATTAGACATTTATGAAAATGGAGATATTGACATAAAAACCGGAGATAATGTGATTCGACTAATTGAATATGAATCTGTAGAACTAAAATGTGGAGAATATTTGTAAGAAAGGGAAAAATATGAAGGTGATGGTTGTGTCTCCGCATCCAGATGATGAGACATTAGGAGCTGGAGGAACTTTATTAAGATTAAAAAAGGAAGGACATCAAATTTATTGGCTAAACATAACAGATGCAAAAGAAAAAGATGGATGGAGTGCATCATTTATAAAGCAGCGAAAAGAGCAAATACAGAGAGTGTGTGATTTTTTTGAATTTGATGATACATTTAATTTGAAATTTCCACCAGCAAAGTTGGAAATGCTGGAAAAGAGCATATTAATTCAGAAAATTGGAAGCTGTTTTCAGACTGTCGAGCCGGAATGGATTATTTTACCAGACCCAAATGATGCACATTCAGATCATAAAATTACATATGAAAGTTGCATATCGTGTTCAAAAATTTTTCGGTATCCCTATATTCACAGAATTACAACAATGGAAATTTTGTCAGAGACAGATTTTGGTCGGATAGATAATCCGTTTGTTCCAAATTATTTTGTAAATATATCAGATTATATGAAAAGTAAAATACAGGCATTGGAAATATATGATACAGAATTAGGAGAACATCCATTTCCAAGAAGTGTAGATAGTGTAAAAGCATTGGGCACTTTACGGGGCGCTTGTGCAGGAGTAAAATATGCAGAGGCGTTTCGTATAATTAAATGGATAGAATAGGAGTGCAAATGAAACATCTGGCAGTAATCACCGCACGCAGCGGTTCAAAAGGATTAAAAGACAAAAATATTAAATTACTCGAAGGGAAACCGCTTCTGGTCTACTCCATCGAGGCAGCCAGACAGTCTGGAAAATTTGACTGCATTCATGTCTCGACCGACAGCGAAAAATATGCACAGATTGCGCGGGAGCATGGAGCGGATGTGCCGTTTTTGCGTGATGCGGCACTTGCCACGGACACTGCCGGGACCTGGGATGTGTTAAGAGCAGTTGTGCAGCAGTATGCCGCAATCGGGCAGCAGTTTGACACCATCACTCTGTTGCAGCCGACCTCCCCGCTTCGCGATGCGGCAGATATCAAAATGGCATTTGAGATTTTTGAAGAGAAAAACGCACAGTCGGTGGTCAGTGTCTGTGAAGCAGAACATTCACCACTGCTTTGCAATACATTAAAAGAAGATCAGTCCATGTGTGGATTTGTTGATTTACAGAAAGTTGGCCGGCGGCAGGATATGGGAACATATTACCGGTTGAACGGTGCCATTTATCTGCAGACCACGGAACTTCTGATGAGTCAGGGAGATCTGTACGGAGAACATTCCTATGCCTGCGTGATGAGTCAGGAACATTCCATCGACATCGACACTGCACTGGATTTCCAGATCGCGGAGACAATTATGAGGGCATCCTCTTAACATTTTTTCATACTGGTCGATATATATAACAAGTCTATCATGGAAGATAGAATACCGCTGGTTTTCAGCAGAAAACCAAAAGAGAAACATGGAGGTTACATATGAAGACAGAGCAGTTAGCGTTATTTTTAATATCCCCGGACAGTACGGTTGTGGAAGCGATGCAGCGCATCGACCGTAATGCCAGGGGTATTTTATTTGTGACCAATGAGCAGCAGAAACTGCTTGGTGTTGTCACGGATGGAGATATCCGCCGCTGGCTGATCCGCACGGGAGAACTGAAAGCTCCGGTATCCGGTCTGATGAATACCGAACCTAAGAGAATTTCCAGGAAAGAGCATGCAAAAGCACATGAGGTTATGGTGCAGCATTCCATCACGGCGCTTCCGGTTGTCACCACAAAAGGCGTGGTATCTGACATTTTGTTCCGGGATGAGCAGGTGGCAAAAAAAAAAAGCCGCAGGGGATTTTAAAAGAGGTTCCGGTCGTGATTATGGCGGGCGGAAAAGGGACACGTTTATATCCGTATACCAAAATTCTTCCGAAACCGCTGATCCCGATTGGGGATATCCCGATCATGGAGCGGATCATCGGGAAATTCTGTGAGTTTGGAACGACACAGTTTTATGCGACAGTCAATTACCGCAAAAATATGATTCGCTCCTATTTCTCCGAGATTTCAAAAAACTATTCTCTTGAATATGTCGAGGAGGATAAACCACTTGGCACAGCGGGAAGTTTACAGTTGATCAAAGAGGAGTTTTCCCGGCCGTTTATTGTGACCAACTGTGACATTTTGATTCATGCGGATTACGAAGATATTTACCGTTATCACAAAGAGGCGGGAAATGAACTTACGATTGTCACGGCACTCAAAAATATCGAAGTTCCGTATGGGGTTATTCATTCCAGTGAAAACGGAGCCGTCCAGTCCATGGAAGAAAAGCCGAAACTTTCGTATTTTGTTAATACCGGCATGTACATATTGAATCCGGAACTGAAAAATGAGATTCCAGAGGATACGTTTTTCCATATGACGGATCTGGCAGACAAGCTTTTGGCAGAAAACCGCCGGGTGGGAATGTATCCGATCAGCGAGGATTCCTTTCTGGATATGGGTGAGTTTGAGGAAATGCACCGTATGGAAGAAAAACTGAATTTGAAATCTGAGTAACAATTGGAAACAGAAAGGACATATAGAGCAATGAAAAAGGTATTAGTAACCGGAGCAGACGGTTTTATCGGAAGCCATCTGACCGAGAGCCTTCTGGAAAAAGGCTATGACGTAAAAGCATTTGTATATTACAATTCGTTCAACAACTGGGGCTGGCTGGATACACTGCCAAAGGAAAAACTTGACCAGATTGAAATTTTTGCCGGGGATGTGAGGGATCCGAACGGTGTGCGCACTGCGATGAAGGGTGTGGATCAGGTCTTTCATCTGGCAGCATTGATTGCGATTCCGTTCAGTTATCATTCGCCGGATTCCTATGTGGATACAAACATCAAGGGAACGTTAAATGTGCTGCAGGCGGCACGCGATCTTGGCACGGAAAAAATCATGGTGACATCGACTTCGGAAGTATATGGCACCGCACAATATGTCCCGATTGACGAAAAGCATCCATTTCAGGGACAGTCTCCGTATTCCGCGACAAAAATCGGAGCAGATCGTCTGGCAGAAAGCTTTTACCGCAGCTTTAATCTTCCGGTTGCAATTGTCCGTCCGTTCAACACTTATGGTCAAGACAGTCTGCGCGTGCAGTGATTCCAACGATTATTTCACAGCTTCTGGCAGGAAAAGAGGAGATTAAACTTGGTTCCCTGACACCAACGCGCGATTTTAACTACGTAAAAGATACCGCGGCAGGCTTTATTGCAATTGCAGAGTCAGACAAGACAATTGGACAGGAGATCAATATTGCTACCCAGCAGGAGATTTCGATCGGAGAACTGGCACAGGAGATTATTTCCCAGGTCAATCCGAATGCACATATTGTGTGTGACGAGCAGCGCCTTCGACCGGAAAAGAGTGAGGTCAACCGTTTGCTCGGCTGCAACGCAAAAATCAAGGAGTTGACCGACTGGAAGCAGCAGTATACATTCGAGCAGGGAATAGCAGAGACGATTGCATGGATTCGTCAGCATATGGATGCATATAAGACAGACATTTATAATGTGTAAGTTGTAATTTTAAGAAAAGAGGGAGCAAAATGGGACGATTTGTACCTTTATCGATTCCGAATTTTGAGGGAAATGAGCGAAAATATGTAGATGATGCACTGGATCAGGGATGGGTTTCCACCGGTGGTGCATACATCACAGAGCTGGAAGAAAAACTGGCAGAGTTTTTACAGGTGAAGAAAACAGCGGCAGTGCAGAGCGGAACTTCGGCTCTTCATCTGTCTTTGATTGCCTGTGGGGTGCAGCCGGGAGATATGGTGATTGTTCCAACGCTTACCTTTATCGCGGCAGTGAATCCGGTGCGCTATCAGTTCGCGGAGCCGGTGTTTATGGACTGTGATGACAGTTTGTGCATGGATCCGCAGAAACTGCGCCGTTTCTGCGAAAATGAGTGTGTGACAGAGGACGGACAGTTAAAGCATAAAGCTACCGGAAAAACCGTAAAAGCCATCGTAGTTGTGCATGTGTTTGGAAATATGGCAGATATGGAAGCCATCATGGATATCGCACAGGAGTTTCACCTGAAAGTGATCGAGGATGCGACAGAAGCACTCGGCACACAATATACGAAGGGGCGTTATGCCGGAAAATTTGCCGGAACTATTGGCGATTTTGGGGCGTATTCTTTTAATGGAAACAAGATTATTACAACCGGTGGCGGCGGTGCTGTGACAGCAAAAGATCCCACAGAAGTGGAGCATCTGAAATATCTTTCCACACAGGCAAAGGATGATCCGCATTTTTATATTCACAACGAAGTGGGATACAATTACCGCATGACGAATTTACAGGCGGCACTTGGTGTGGCACAGATGGAGGAACTTCCGGAATTTATCCACCGTAAGCAGAAAAATTATGGGCTGTATCAACAATTGTTGCAGGAGTTTTCGGGTGGAACACTGCTTTCATTTCGTGAGGGGACTTCCTCGAACCAGTGGTTTTATTCTTTGAAGCTGGATATGGAAAAACTACAGGGAAAAAACATGAGAGATGTGATTACAACGCTTCAGGAGCGCGGTGTGCAGACCCGGGCGATCTGGGGACTGATTCATGAGCAGCTTCCGTATCAGAATGCGATTGCTTGTGAGATGGAAAAAGCGCCATATTACAGCAGTTGTATCTTAAATATTCCGAGCAGTACACAGATTACGGATGATGATATCCGTTTTGTGGTGGAACAAATAAAAGTGGTATTTAAATCTGGAATTTGAACAGATCAGGTGACATTCACAAGTATTTGTTTGGGGCAATAAGCTGTGTATAGGGTATTTTATAAAACAATAAATGGATGTTGGGGTCAAAACATAATGTCTCGATACCCACTATTATCTATAGCACCTTGAAAAATTCATATTTTGTGGTAATTAGCAGTTCTTTCGATAAATAAACCTAGTCCCCATCGAACAGATGAAAAATGTCCAGTTGGAGCACTTCACCTGGTGCAATGATTTTGCCGCCGCAAAAAATTATGCCATCTCCAAAGCCTCCAACGATATGGTTATGGTCATAGACAGCGATGAATATCTCGATCAGATAGATATTCCTGCGCTGGAACAGATGATTCGGAAAAATCCGGATAAAGTAGGAAGAATAAAGCGCAGAAATACCTTTGAGCACAATGAACAGAAACCGGAAAACCGGGAGTGGATCAACCGCATTTTCTCACGAAAGAGGTTTCATTACGAAGGCAGAATTCATGAGCAGGTAGTGGCGCTGGATGGAAGTGAGGATTACGAAACCTATCAGGCACCGGTGACCATATTGCACAGTGGATACGATCTGCCGGAGAAAGAACGAAAGAAAAAAGCGAGACGTAATATTGAACTCCTGAATCAGGAACTGCAGGGGCTGACACAGTCTGTTCTGGGCGAAACCGGGCAGAAGGATTGTCTTACAAAGATTGTAGATTGTATGAAAGCGAATGATTCATTGGCGGCAAAGTTTCAGGAGGATACCCGCATTCCGTATGTTTTGTATCAGTTGGCAAAAAGTTATTATATGGCTGCGGAGTATACGAAGGCATGTGCTTATTTTGACTGTGGATTGTATTTTGATCTGAATCCCAGACTGGAATATGTGATCGATATGGTAGAGACATATGGTTATGCATTACTGAATTCGGGACAGGCGGATCATGCACTGTTTCTGGAAAATGTTTATGAGGAATTTGGAAATACTGCAGATTTTAAATTCCTGATGGGACTCATTTATATGAACAATGAAATGTTTGACGCTGCAGTGGAAGAATTTAAAAAGGCGTTAAAGATGCCGGAGGGACGTGCCAGGGGAGTTAATTCTTATCTTGCCTGCTATAATATTGGTGTGATCTACGAGTGTCTGGGGCAGATGACAGAGGCCGAGCAGTATTACAACAGATGTGGGGGATATGAGCCTGCAGAGAAAAGATTAGAAAATATGAAAAAATAAATACTATTTACAAATATCCTCCCACAGACGTATAATGGAAATACGCCTAAAGGAGGATTTTTTTATTGAAAAAGCAATTATTTCATGGATCGGATCATATAATTGAAACTCCGATATATGGAGTTGGAAAAAAACACAATGATTATGGACAGGGCTTCTACTGTACCGAAGATATTGCCTTGGCAAAGGAATGGGCGGTATCGGAGGAAAAAGACGGATATGTTAATGAATATGAGATAGAGACAAATGCCTGCATATTTTAAATATAAATGATGGCAGCTTTACCTTGTTACACTGGATGGGGCTTTTGTTGAATAACCGCGCGTTTGTATTGGCAACACCGCTGGAAAGGGAGGCAAAACGGTACATTACCGATTGTTTTCCAGTTCCATTAGCAGGAGTGGATGTAATTATAGGATATCGTGCAGATGACAGTTATTTTTCTTATGCAAGGGATTTCATCAGCGGTGTTATATCGTACGAGCAATTAGGGAAAGCTATGCAGTTGGGAAGCCTTGGAGAGCAGTACTGCCTTAAAACGGAAAAGGCATTTCAGCATCTTAAATTTATAGCGAAAGAACACGTCCCTTCTGCCGAGTGGTATTCGAAAAAGATGTTGCGGGATCGGAATGCCAGAAACGGATATAAGGACATGGAAAAGGAAACCTATCACAGGGGGGAATTGTATATTTCCAGAATCATTGACGAGGAGATGAAAAGCGATGATTTATTCTTACGATAAAGTATATTTAAGAATTGCACAGCGTGTACTGGGCGAGATGCTTAATTATGCCGTATATGATTGTGGATATGAGTTGAACGAGTATTATCGGCTTTTTACAGAATCTTCATACAGTGAGCGTTTTTCAAAAGGAGACCCATTTGTAATTGCGGGAATGTCAGGGGCAGAGCTGGCCATTCGTGTGATGGATGTGCCGGATGACGAAATTGTTGCGCCGGGATATTATTTTGAAAAAAGCCCGGAATATTGGACACGGATGGTTGTTGGCATATTATCAATGGATGAGTGGGAAAACCTTTGCGGTGATACAAAAAGAAGTTCCAGTTGAGAAAATTCGTGATTTATATCATCCATATCATGAGATGGATATTACGCAGGGAGTGCAAAAAGTAAGAGAGATTGCTCAGCAGAACAGGGTAGAAAGTTATCTGAAGTTGTTACGGAAAAGAGCCAGACTCAGTCAGAGCCAGCTTGCGGAGGAAACAGGGATTCCCGTCAAGACGATTCAGCAGTATGAACAACGGAGAAAAGACATTAATAAAGCGCAGGCGGAGTATGTTATTAAACTTTCGCAGGTGTTGTGTTGCAAGCCTCAGGAACTGATGGAGATAAATGAATGAAAAGCCTGCTTTTCATTCATTTAAGGATAGGGTATACTATATGAAAAAGGCAAAGACAGGGGGGTGACTGCAAATGTCTGCAAATATAGCAATCGGAATACAGGACTTCTCCACATTAATTGAAAATCATTATTTTTATGTTGATAAAACGGATTTTATAAAGGAATGGTGGGATTGTGGGGACAGTGTTACTCTGATCACAAGACCAAGACGTTTTGGTAAAACTTTGACCATGAGTATGGTAGAACAGTTCTTTTCCGTGGAATATTCCGGACGTTCGGATCTGTTTGAGGATTTAAAAATCTGGGAGGATAAGAAGTACCGTAATATACAGGGAACGTATCCGGTCATTAGCCTGTCTTTTGCAAATGTGAAGGAACCCACGTATCAGCTGGCAGAAAAAAAGATCTGTGAATTAATTGCGCAGCTTTATGTCAAATACGATTTTATAACGGAAAGTGGAAAGCTACGGGATACGGAAGTAAAGTTGTATAAAAAAATCATGACTGATATGGAGTATGTAGATGCAACACTTTCTTTATATTATCTGTCAGGATTTTTGTATAAATATTACGGTAAAAAAGTAATTATTCTGTTAGATGAATATGACACGCCAATGCAGGAAGCTTTTGTAGATGGATACTGGGAGCAGCTTGTGACATTCACAAGAAGTCTGTTTAACGCGACGTTTAAGACCAATCCGGCATTAGAGCGTGGAATTATGACAGGAATTACGAGGGTCAGTAAGGAATCCATTTTTTCAGACCTGAATAATTTAAAAGTGGTTACTACAACATCCAATGAATATGCTGCATCCTTTGGTTTTACGGAGCAGGAAGTGTTTTCTGCGCTAGAAAGTTTCGGACTGGAAAACGAAAAAAATGAGGTAAAAAGATGGTATGACGGATTTATTTTTGGAACCCACAAAGATATCTATAATCCGTGGTCGATTTTAAATTATCTGGATGCAAAGCAGTATACAACCTATTGGGCAAACACAAGCGCAAATAGTCTTGTCGGAAAATTGGTTCGTGAAGGAAACCGCCTGATTAAAGAAAATTTGAAAAACTATTATGTGGGGAATGTATCTGGTCGGAAATAGATGAACAGATTGTATATAATCAACTGGATGGTAATGAAAGGGCGGTATGGAGCCTTTTACTCGCAGGCGGATATTTAAAGGTTTTGTCTTATGAAAAATATCAGGATATTCCAGAAGGAACGGAACCGAAATATCAGCTTGCACTTACCAATCTTGAAGTAAAGCTTATGTTTCAGAGAATGATTCACGATTGGTTTGCCCCGGTACAGCCGGATTACAACGATTTTGTTAAGGCAATGGTTGCTGGGGATGTGGATGCGATGAATGAATATATGAACCGTATTGCATTACAGACATTCAGCTATTTTGATACCGGAGACCGGGCTTCCGGGGCTGAACCGGAACGTTTTTATCACGGGTTTGTTTTAGGTCTGCTGGTTGATTTGCGGGACAGGTATTATCTGAGGTCGAATCGGGAAAGCGGCTTTGGCAGATATGATATTATGTTGGAGCCAAAACATCCGGGAAAGGATAATGCTGTGATTCTGGAATTTAAAGTACGAAGCGCAAGAAAGGGAAAAAGTCTCGAAGAGACCGCGCAGTCTGCACTTGCACAGATCAGGGAACGAAAATACAGTGAAGAACTGAAAATGAAAGGGATTACAGATAGTCAGATCAAAGAATATGGAGTTGCGTTTGAAGGTAAGACCGTGTTGATTGTGGATTGAGCTGGTAAATATTGTCTGGTTGGTGCGCCTGAAGGGCATAGCAAGGGATACTACACCAGCATCCCAAGCGTTCCCGCCACAATCAGTACCAGACCCCCGGCTTCTTTTTTTCCAAGTTTCTCATGAAATACAAGATAAGAAAACAGAATGGTAACCAGAATACTCAGCTTATCGATCGGCACAACGACACTTGCCAGACCATCCTGCAGCGCACGGTAATAGCACAGCCAGGAAGCACCGGTGGCAAGTCCAGACAGGCAGATAAAGCCAAGTTCCCTGTGATCGATTGTGCGCACACTGTCCTGCTTTTTCGTGACAAACACGACAATCCATGCCATGATCAGCACAACGATGGTACGGATGGCTGTTCCCAGATTGGAATCAATGTTTTCAATGCCGACTTTTCCCAGAATAGAAGTCAGGCTGGCAAAGACGGCAGAGCCAAGCGCGTAGAAGAACCAGCTCCAGCCTTTTTTCCCGGAATTCTCAGAAGAGGTTTCCTTTTTCGTGATCATCAGGTAGGTTCCCGCGCCGATCAGCACCACGCACAGAAGTTTCAGTGGGCTGATGCTCTCATGCAGGAAGAAAAAAGCGAGAAGAATGGAGAGGATGGCACTCGATTTATCGACAGGTACCACCTTATCCACATCTCCGATCTGCAGTGCACGGAAGTAGCACAGCCAGGAAGCACCGGTGGCAAGTCCGGACAGGATCAGAAATGTCCAGGTTTTGGCAGAAACACTTCCGATGCCGTGTTGTGCCCCGACCAGAAATACCATGATCCATGAAAAAATAAGTACAATAATGGTACGGATCGCCGTAGCTGCATTGGAATCGGTATTTTTGATACCGCATTTTGCCAGTATGGAAGTCAGTCCGGCGAACAGAGCTGACCCAAATGCAAATAGAATCCACATATACAATTTCCTCCCTGGGACAAGCGTAAAATGTTTTGGGGCATTTGTCAAAACTTTTTTCTTGTGATATGATAATTTTATCTTTTTCAGAGGTGACAGAATGTTTGAAAAAAAACAGATCATATACAGTGAAACACAGGGAGTCTGTCAGGTAGAAAATATTGTTTCGCTCTCCGCATCACGCAGGGAGCGCAAAATTCCGTACTATGTGCTGCGTCCGGTATTCGACAAATCCAGAGTATCTTATATTCCGGTAGAAAACCATCAGGTAAAACTGCGGGAATTGTTTACCAGGGAAGAGGCAGAGGCACTTCAGGGAACGGAAGAAATGAAAAAAGACGAAAAACTGAGACAGGCCGTGGAGTATGTATTAGGAAAAAAGGAGGGATAGGATGGCACAGCAGCAGCTACAGCAGGCAATACATAAATTTGTACTTGGAAATAAAGAACTTGAAGGAAAGACAGCGGAATTCCAGTATGACAAAGGCTGGTACAGCATTACGGATATTGTAGGGGAGGAACGCAATGTAATCTACAAATCCCGCAATGCGCAGGAAGCCTATATGAAATGGAATGTATATATCGGCCGCAAAAAAGAGAGACCGTCATCCGCCAAAAACAGCGATGCGGATCATGGAAGCCGTGCGGATGGAAACAGAGCAAACGATTCCCGTGAGCATCGGAGCCGTGATTTCCGCGAAAAGCGTGACATGACGGATCGGCGTGGAAATAACCGGGGACGTCATTGACATATAAAAACAGCACCGGGCAGGTGAAGACCGCGGTGCTGTTTTTGTTTAAAAAGTGAGCGGAGAGCATGGGATTCGAACCCACGTTGCGTCTATTCGACGCAAACCGCATTTCGAGTGCGGCACCTTCGACCTCTCGGACAACTCTCCCTTGAAATTCATCTCCGATGAATTTCCTACGTACATCGCTTCCGCGGAGCGGAACTTTCATGCGATGTGCTCCTTGAGGTATAGCGTAAGCTATATCTCCTACGTACATCGCTTCCGCGGAGCGGAACTCTCATGCGATGTGCTCCTTGAGGTATAGCGTAAGCTATATCTCCTACGTACATCGCTTCCGCGGAGCGGAACTCTCATGCGATGTGCTCCTTGAGGTATAGCGTAAGCTATATCTCCTACGTACATCGCTTCCGCGGAGCGGAACTCTCATGCGATGTGCTCCTTACATAGTATACAGAATTTACATACATTTTTCAAGTCGCTTATCTTGTGAACGGACAAAAATTATACTATAATACAAATGTGTATGTGAAAACATTTGGTACACAATAAGAGAATATGCAGGAGGAAACGTGCATGATGAAGATCGGAATGCTTACCAGCGGCGGAGACTGCCAGGCTTTAAATGCAGCCATGCGTGGTGTTGTAAAAGGACTTACTACGAATGTAGATGAACTGGAGATTTATGGATTTGAAAATGGGTACAAAGGGCTGATCTATGAACAGTACAGGATTCTTACAGCCTCGGATTTTTCCGGAATCCTTACCAGAGGTGGAACGATTCTCGGATCTTCCCGCCAGCCATTCAAACAGATGCGTGTGCCGGATGAAAACGGTCTGGACAAGGTAGAGGCCATGAAGTCCACATACCGTAAGCTCGGACTCGACTGTCTGGTTATCTTAGGTGGTAACGGTACACAGAAGACAGCCAATCTGCTTCGCGAGGAAGGACTCAATATTATTCATCTTCCAAAGACCATTGACAATGATATTTACGGAACAGATGTGACATTCGGTTTTCAGAGTGCAATTAATATAGCGACAGAGACTATCGATTGCATCCATACAACGGCTGCTTCCCACAACCGTGTATTTATTGTAGAGGTGATGGGACACAAAGTAGGATGGCTTACCCTGTATGCAGGAGTGGCAGGCGGTGCCGACATTATTCTGCTCCCGGAGATTCCGTATGATATTGACAAGGTCGTGGATGCGATTCATAAGCGTACAAAAGACGGAAAAGGATTTACGATTCTTGCAGTTGCAGAAGGTGCAATCTCCAAAGACGATGCACAGCTTACCAAGAAGCAGTACAAGGCAAAAGTTGCATCCCGCAGGTACCCATCGGTTTCTTATGAGATTGCAGATCAGATTCAGGAGAAATGCGGTGTGGAAGTCCGCGTTGCGGTTCCGGGCCACACACAGCGTGGCGGCAGTCCGTGTCCATACGACAGAGTATTATGTACCCGTCTTGGATCTGCCGCTGCCCAAGCAATTATGGATGGAAAATTTGGCTGCATGATCGCCATGATCAACAACAAGACCAAATGTGTGCCGCTTGGAGAGGTGGCAGGCAAGTTAAAGACGGTTGATCCGGACAGTCAGATGATTCAGGAGGCAAAACGGATCGGTATCAGTTTTGGAGATTAAATTTCCTGATATCCGGCAAAAAGGAGAAGAAAAATGTCTTACACGGCTTTATACCGTAAGTTCCGTCCGCAGGAATTCGAAGATGTCAAAGGACAGGAACACATTGTTACAACATTAAAGAACCAGATCAAAGCCGATCGCATAGGACATGCTTATTTGTTTTGCGGTACCCGGGGTACCGGAAAGACGACAGTTGCAAAGATTTTTGCAAAAGCAGTAAATTGTGAACACCCGGTAGACGGAAGTCCCTGTGGAAAATGCCCTGCATGTCAGGGCATTGCCGCCGGGACTTCTATGAATGTCATAGAGATTGATGCGGCATCGAACAACGGCGTGGATAATATCCGGCAGATCCGGGAAGAAGTATCTTACCGCCCGACAGAGGGAAAATACAAGGTTTACATTATTGATGAGGTGCATATGCTGTCGGCAGGCGCATTCAACGCGCTGCTCAAGACGCTGGAGGAACCGCCGGCATATGTGATTTTTATTCTTGCGACAACGGAAGCACACAAGATCCCGATTACGATTCTGTCCCGCTGCCAGAGATATGATTTTCACCGGATTTCCATTGATACCATTACCGATCGTCTGGCGGAACTGATGCGTACCGAACAGGTGGATGTCGAGGAGCGCGCACTGCGTTATGTGGCAAAAGCCGGGGACGGTTCGATGCGTGATGCGCTGAGTCTGCTCGACCAGTGTATTGCCTTTCATCTGGGGGAAAAACTCACCTATGAAAATGTGCTGGAAGTGCTCGGTGCAGTGGATACGGAAGTGTTTTCCGCACTGTTGCGCCAGGTGCTGGCAAAGGATGTGACCGGTGCCATCCGGACGGTGGATCATTTGGTGGATCAGGGACGGGAACTGGGACAGATGGTGAACGATTTTACCTGGTACATGAGAAATCTTTTGCTCATCCAGAGTGCGGATGACATGGAGGAAGTGCTGGATATGTCGGCAGATCATCTGGCAGCCCTGAAAGAAGAGGCACAGATGGTGGAGCCGGAAACACTGATCCGGTATATCCGGATTTTCTCGGAACTGTCCAGCCAGATCCGGTATGCGGCACAGAAGCGCATCCTGTTGGAGATTGCAATTATCAAGCTTTGCCGTCCGCAGATGGAAAAAGATCTGTCGGCACTCAATGAGCGTATGGATGATATGGAGCAGAAATTAGAAAGCGGGGCATTTGTTTCGGCAGCACCACAGGGTGCAGCAGTTCCGGCAGCAGGTGGCACGCAGGCTCCGGCGGCACAGGCTCAGGAGAAAACACAGCTTCCCAAAGCCATTCCGGAGGACATTAAACAGGTGATGAACAACTGGCGGTCGGTCATTTCAGAGATGGGAGGCATCACTAGACAGTATTTAAATCAGGCGGTGCCGACGCTCGGACCGGCGGGAGAATTACTTCTGGTGTTTGACGATGCCAACGCTTTTTCCTATCTAAGCGACAATAAGGCAGGGTGTATTGATCATTTGAAAGAAATGATTGCGCAGCGGTGTGCAAAGCAGGTGGAAGTGCAGCTCCGCTTAAATGAAGGAGGACGCAGCGCAGCCAATACGGTACCGGATTTGCGGCAATTAATCAATTTTGATATTGAGGAAGAGAACTTCTAATGGTATGATAATACAAGATTCGTAAATAACTGAAATTAGAAAGCAGGAGGACCCCACATGGCAAAAAGAGGTGGATTCCCTGGCGGTATGCCGGGAAATATGGCGAATATTATGAAACAGGCGCAGAAGATGCAAAAGCAGATGGAAGAGGCGCAGAAGAATTTAGAGGAACAGGAAGTTACGGCAGCAGCAGGAGGCGGAGCCGTGGAAGTGACGGTTTCCGGCAAGCATGAGGTGACAAAGGTAAAACTTGCAGAGGAAGTCGTAGATCCGGATGATATTGAGATGCTTGAGGATCTGATCATGGCAGCGACAAATGAGGCGATGCGTAAAATCGATGAAGCTTCCCAGCAGTCCATGTCACAGATTACCGGTGCATTGGGCGGAGGACTTCCGTTCTAAATATGGATTATTACAGTCATGAGATTGCGAAATTGATTGAGGAATTGTCTGCACTTCCCGGAATCGGAGCCAAATCTGCGCAGCGGCTGGCATTTCATATTTTAAATATGCCGCAGGATCATGTGGATGCACTGGCATCGGCAATTGTTTCTGCAAAGAAAAACGTAAAATACTGTAAGTGCTGTTTTAACCTGACAGATCAGGAAATCTGTCCGATCTGCAGTGATACTTCCAGAGATCACAAGACGATTATGGTAGTGGAGAATACCCGTGATCTGGTTGCATATGAAAAGACCGGAAAATACAATGGAGTCTATCATGTGTTGCATGGTGCTATTTCCCCGATGCTTGGAATCGGACCGAACGATATCCGGCTGAAGGAACTGATGGTTCGTCTGGAGAAGGATGTGGATGAAGTGATTATTGCTACAAATTCCAGCTTAGAAGGCGAGACGACGGCCATGTATATCAGTAAACTGATCAAGCCGACCGGGATTAAAGTGACACGGATTGCCAGCGGAGTGCCGGTTGGCGGAGATCTGGAATATATCGATGAAGTAACTCTACTGCGGGCATTGCAGGGAAGAACAGAATTATAAATATATAGCTATTCTTGTGTTTAAAGGAGGAAAGGACAAATAATGAATCATTTAGAATTGGAAAAGCTTGCGAATGAAATCCGTAAGAGCATTGTAACGGCAGTGCACAGCGCAAAATCCGGTCATCCGGGCGGATCGCTGTCTTCGGCAGATATTTTTACATATCTGTATTTCGAAGAGATGAATATTGATCCAAAGAACCCGAAGATGGAGGATCGTGACCGTTTTGTATTGTCCAAAGGACATGTAGCACCGGCTTATTATTCCACACTTGCAGAGCGCGGATTTTTCCCGAAGGAAGATCTTGTGACACTGCGCCATACAGGTTCGTATCTGCAGGGACATCCGGATATGAAGCATATTCCGGGCGTTGATATGTCCAGTGGATCTTTGGGGCAGGGAGTTTCTGCTGCAGTAGGTATGGCAGCAGCCGGAAAATTTGATCACAAGGACTATCGTGTATACACCCTGACCGGAGATGGTGAGATTCAGGAGGGACAGATCTGGGAGGCTGCTATGTGGGCAGGACACCGGAAGCTGGACAATCTGGTAGTGATTGTAGACAATAATAATCTGCAGATTGATGGGGAGATTGACAAAGTATGTTCTCCGTATCCGATTGATAAGAAGTTTGAGGCATTTAATTTCCACACGATCGTGATTGACGGAAATGATTTCGACCAGATCCGTGCAGCATTTGAGGAAGCGAAGAAGACCAAAGGTCAGCCGACTGCCATTATTGCAAAGACCATCAAAGGAAAGGGAGTTTCCTTTATGGAGAATGAAGCCGGATGGCATGGAAAAGCTCCGAATGACGAGCAGTACGAAATCGCTATGAAAGATCTTGAGAAAGCAGGTGAAGCATTATGTCAGAAGTAAAGAAAATCGCAACCAGAGACAGCTATGGAAATGCATTGGTAGAGCTTGGAAAAGAGCATGAGAATCTCATCGTGCTCGACGCAGATCTGGCAGGTGCTACCAAAACCTGTATTTTCCAGAAAGAATTTCCGGAGCGCCATTGGGACTGCGGTATCGCAGAGTGCAACATGACAGGTATTGCTGCAGGATTATCTACCTGTGGGAAAGTTCCGTTTATCAGTTCTTTTGCAATGTTTGCAGCCGGACGTAACTACGAGCAGGTTCGCAACTCCATTGGATATCCGCATCTGAATGTAAAGATCGGAGCTACCCATGCAGGAATTTCGGTCGGAGAAGACGGAGCTACCCATCAGTGTCTGGAGGATCTGGCTCTGATGCGTGAGATCCCTGGTATGGTAGTGATCAACCCGTCGGATGATGTGGAAGCACGCGCAGCAGTACATGCAGCATATGATTATGTGGGACCGGTTTATCTTCGGTTTGGACGTCTGGCAGTGCCGGTGATCAATGACAGACCGGATTACAAGTTTGAGATCGGAAAAGGAATCGTATTAAAAGAAGGTACGGATGTAACCATTTTTGCGACAGGACTGGAAGTGTCAGAGTCCTTAGAAGCTGCAAAGATGCTGGAGAAAGATGGAATTTCTGCAGAAGTAATCAATATCCATACCATCAAGCCGATTGACGAGGAACTGGTTGTTGCATCTGCAACAAAGACGAAGAAAGTCGTAACCGTTGAGGAACATTCCGTAATCGGTGGACTTGGAAGCGCGGTAGCGGAAGTATTGTGTGAAAAGGCACCGACAAAGATGATGCGTATCGGCGTGAATGACCGGTTTGGAGAATCCGGACCGGCGGTTGAGCTGATTCATAAATACGAACTGGACGCAGAAGGAATTTACAAAAAAGTAAAAGCTTTTGCAAAATAATACAGCAAGTACAAAGGAGGCTGTCGTATCGAAGGATATGGCAGTCTTTTTTTTGCCTGAAGCCTGGAAATATGTCCGGTAGTGTCGTACGATTTTTTTCATGCCTGTCAGGTTTTTCCAAAATTCTACCGGATGGTGGTGATACTATATTCTGGAAAAATGGATAAGGAGGCAGGATATGATAGATATTGCAGAAGGGCCGGGACGTGACCTGAAAAATATCAGACAGATCGGAACACCGGCAGAGGGGGATCGGATTTACATAGAAAATGCGGCGTATGCCAGGGTGCATGAAGAAACTTATGAGGAGCGGAGAGTGTTTATCTTTATGGGGCATACAGAGTGCGAGCAGGGTGTATATATGACCTTTGTAGAGGCTGCCATTCCGGTAAGGGATATGGAGTTTTCACAGAATCTGCCGAGATGGGGAACACATGCGTGGTCGGATGTATTCCGTGAGATTAAGAGATCTTATGAGAATTCCATTATTGTCGGATGGGCGTTGGATTGTAAAGGATATCCACCACGCCTGACAGCAGAACTGGAAGCTATCCACAGAGAGCAGTTCGGAGGAGCACATCAGGTTCTTTTCCTTATGGACAGTATGGAGGGGGAAGAATACTTTTATCTGCATAAAGGCAACCGGCTACAACCGAAAAACGGGTTTTATATCTATTATGCAAGGGAACTGCATGAGATACGGATCCCGGATGTGACGATTGAACTGCCGAGACGTGGAACCCGGCAGATGCTTCCGGAGATTCTGACGGAGAGCAAAAAAGAGAACGAAAAAGAAGAATGCAGCAGTTCAAAGAGCGAACGCAAACCAACGTCGTATGCGATGGCTGCCGCAATCGCGTTGCTTTTGGTTCTGGCCGGGGTCGGAATCTGGCAGCAGCGAATTCATATTCCAGGCCTGGAGCAGACCGTGGAGACGATAGGGGAAAAAATCCGCCATGTGTCACAACCGGCAGAAGTCCTGGTGGGAACTGAAAAAAATATAGTGGAAGAACAGACGGAGAGCGCAAAGAGTACGGAAACCATCAGTGAACCCATGCAGCTGATACCGATTGAGGAGGTTCCGGCGGGAGCGGTGAAAAAGGCAGAGGAAGCGGCTCCTTCCACACAGCCGGCAGAGGAGAAAGAAAAACCTGTGGCGGTAGAAAATACACAAAATTATTATGTGGTACAGCAGGGGGATACGCTGAGTGGGATCTGTAAACAGGCATACGGATCAATGAAAAAATTAAAAGAGCTTGAAAAGGCGAATGATCTGGAAGATTCGGATGATATCAGGGTTGGACAGAAATTATTACTTCCGTAACGGGGACTGCAATGCTATAATGATAGAAACGTAAGCGAAAAGGAGAAAAATCGGTGGCTGAAAAAACGGAATTTAAAACCGTAGAGACAAGTCAGGAAGACCTGGAGGAACTGGAAGAAAAAATCAGGAGACACAGGCATAAAATAGCCCGCAGGACGGCACTTGTGATCGTTACTGTTGTAGCAGCAGTGATTTTTGTAGAACTTTGGTCTGCACTTCGCACATATTCAGGATTTGAGGTGCAGGCATCGGCGGAGAGAAAGGACAGTGCGGCAACGGGATATAAGATGTTCCAGGGAAAAATACTGGAATATGATAATGACGGAATCGTGTGTCACGATACAGATGACCGGCTGATCTGGAACCAGTCTTATGAAATGACTGCGCCGGAACTTTCCGTGTGTGAACAGTATCTTGCGGTTTATGATCGTGGAGGGACATTTATTTATATCATGTCGGAACGCGGACTGGTAAAGAAAATCGAAACGGCAACACCGATTGAACGTGTATGTGTTGCCCGTCAGGGAACGGTGGCTGTGCTGATGAAGGAGGATGATGTCTCGTATGTACGGCTTTATGACAAAAAGGGACAGGAACTTGCCAGTGGTGAATTTTATCAGGAAAAAGGAAGTTTTCCTGTAGATATTGCGCTGGCTCCGGATGCGCAGAAACTGGCAGTAGATATGCTCGACGTGACAAAGGGCAAAACCTGTTCCACGGTTACTTTCTATAACTTTGGTTCGGTTGGGCAGAATGAAATCGACAACAATGTGGGAACGTACAGTTACAAAAATACGATGATATCGGAACTGGTTTATACCGAATCCGGAAAACTTCTCGCGATCAGCGATGCCGGACTGATCTGGTTTGACGGAGCACAAAAACCTGCGCCGAAAAAACAGATAAAGTTTAAACGGGAGATACAGAGTGTCTTCTATAATAATAAATATGTCGGTATTTCATACAGCGATACCAAAAAAGAAAACAGCTGGCACATAAAAGTCTATGACATGAATGGTAAAACGGTCATGGAGAATGATACAGAGATCGCATACAACAGAATCGAGCTCCTCGATAATAATGAAATATGTGTCCGGGATGATTATAACTGTGAATTGTTTACCATACACAGCATCCGTAAATTCCGTTATACGTTTGACCGGCAGCTTTATAACGTATTGTCGGGATCGGATGGTCAGAATTATACATTGGTATTAAACGGAGAAATAGAAGAGGTACGATTACAATGAACTGGTTATTGATACTGGTTGTATTACTTGTTGCCGGAAATATTGTCTGGGGATTCTTCCGTGGTTTCCTGCGTGTGGTTTATTCAATGGCTGCCTGGATACTGATTCTGTTTTTTGTTACGTTTGCAACGCCGTATGTTGCAGACTGGATGACAGAACACACAGGCCTGGATACCAGAATTGAAAAGAATTGCAAAGAGAAATTGCAAAATGCCGTGGCAGGGGAAGAAAAAAGTACAGAAGAACAAAACGCGCAGGAACAGAAAGATCTCAGCGGTCTGGGAATGAAACTGCCGGCAAACGTATGGAACCAGATAGGGGATACACATAAACTTGCGGATGGCTGGATGGAGCAAAGCGGACTGTATAATACAATTGCGTCAAAAGCATCATCCCTTGCCATGAAAGCGATTGCATTTGTTATTGTTATGCTGATTACGGTGATCGCCTTTCATCTGATTGCCACTGCGATTGATCTGGTGGCAAAACTGCCTGTAATAGGAGAAGTAAATCATATGCTTGGGGGAATTGC
>VOFC01006910.1_pt1:0-267500 | contig 477988 bp, 524 predicted proteins | sample 5384161 | NCBI WGS metagenome assembly VOFC01 (sample SAMN12384722, study PRJNA508395) | human gut metagenome | isolation source: healthy gut B | host: Homo sapiens | reverse complement strand
GGGTATCGGAGGCGCTCAAAGGTTCCCTCAGAATGGTCGGAAACCATTTGAAGAGTGCAAAGGCAGAAGGGAGCTTGACTGCGACACCGACGGGTGGAGCAGGTACGAAAAATGTAGGACTTAGTGATCCGGTGGTATAAAGTGGGATTGCCATCGCTCAACGGATAAAAAGCTACCCTGGGGATAACAGGCTTATCACTCCCAAGAGTTCACATCGACGGAGTGGTTTGGCACCTCGATGTCGGCTCATCGCATCCTGGGGCTGTAGCAGGTCCCAAGGGGTTGGGCTGTTCGCCCATTAAAGCGGTACGCGAGCTGGGTTCAGAACGTCGTGAGACAGTTCGGTCCCTATCCGGCGCGGGCGGAGGATATTTGAGAGGAGCTGTCCTTAGTACGAGAGGACCGGGATGGACGGACCACTGGTGTATCTGTTGTCGACCAACGGCATGGCAGAGTAGCCAAGTCTGGAAGGGATAAACGCTGAAGGCATCTAAGCGTGAAGCCCCCCTCAAGATGAGATATCCCTCCTTCGGGAGTAAGACCCCTTGAAGACTACAAGGTAGATAGGGCAGAGGTGGAAGTGTGGCAACACATGGAGCTGACTGTTACTAATAGGTCGAGGGCTTGATTAAAAAGCGGTTAAATCTGTATGAAGTTTTGAAAGTATATTATTTATGGCCTAGTGGCTCAGTTGGTTAGAGCGCCGCCCTGTCACGGCGGAGGTCACGGGTTCGAGTCCCGTCTGGGTCGTTTCAGTAATTGTTTTTACGATTACGATATGGGATCTTAGCTCAGCTGGGAGAGCATCTGCCTTACAAGCAGAGGGTCACAGGTTCGAGCCCTGTAGGTCCCATTTATTCTGTATCAATTGAATATGCCGATGTGGCTCAATTGGCAGAGCAGCTGATTTGTAATCAGCAGGTTATCGGTTCGAGTCCGATCATCGGCTTTTATACAATTTCATATTGTATATATGGGCAGATTCCCGAGTGGCCAAAGGGGACAGACTGTAAATCTGCTGCAAATTGCTTCGGTGGTTCGAATCCACCTCTGCCCATTGGAATTACTTTTTCAGTAATTGCATATAATAAAATATATTATCGCGGGATGGAGCAGTCTGGAAGCTCGCCGGGCTCATAACCCGGAGGTCATAGGTTCAAATCCTATTCCCGCAACTATGTGCCTAGTTAGCTCAGTTGGTAGAGCAGAGGACTGAAAATCCTCGTGTCTCTGGTTCGATTCCGGAACTAGGCACTTTTAATTGTATAGAGAACATATTGGTATAATTGGAAACGACACATGTGTGCATTGCTCACTGATTAACGAACAACACGCGTGTGTTTTTCTATGCTCAAATTTATTTATATTAAAGGAGGGCAAAATTATGCCAAAGAAGAGTAGACTCGAAAATATTTTATTTACACTTGTTATGGCGTTTGTCATGGTGTATGCCATGGTATGCTATAACATCGCAATCGACAAAGGCGGAATGACAAACGAAATTTTTCTGCTGGCGTTTCATGAAATACCGATTATGTGGCCGATCGCATGTATCCTGGAGTATTTTGTAGTGGAGAAACTGGCAACGATGCTGGCGTTTCGTCTGGTAAATCCGAAAGAAGACAAGCCGGTCTTTGTGACACTTGCAATCTGTTCTATGATTGTATGCCTGATGTGTCCGGTAATGAGTCTGATTGCCACGGTTTTGTTTGCACATCCGGGAAATCAGGTAATTGCGGTATGGCTGCAGAAACTTGCTTTAAACTTCCCAATGGCATTATGCTGGCAGATCTTTTTTGCAGGACCATTTGTAAGAAACTTATTTACATGGGTGAAAAAAGCGATTCATCATAAATAAAATCATCATGAATAAAAAGAGGGTGCGCATAATGCGCACCCTCTTTTTGGGGGTAGGAAAATAATGAAAAATGGTAAAACTGCTTCCGGCACAAAACCGGAAACAAGAATTACTGTGATTAAGTATTAGCCCATAACCACTTCGACAGAGACTTCTGTCTTGCCGGTTGGTAATGGAATCGTATTTCCGTCTACGGCAACACCATCGACGGTCATGGAAGCAACACCCTTTTCTACATGTTTCGGGTTACGGACGCTGATGTGATAGGTCACACCACGGAAGTCACGTTTTGCTTCGAAACCATCCAGAGTGGATGGAATACATGGATCGACGGTCAATCCGTCGTAATCCGGACGAATTCCGAGAATATACTGGGAAACGTCCAGGAATGTCCACGCTGCAGTACCGGTCAGCCAGCTGTTCTTGGCTTCTCCAAAGTTTGGAGCATCTTTTCCGGCAATCATCTGCGAATATACATAAGGTTCGGTACGGTGAATTTCGCTGATATCTTCGATATAGGCAGGACAGGTTCTTGTGTATACCTGCCATGCACGATTGCCTCGTCCAACAACGGTCTCTGCAATGGAAATCCATGGATTGTTGTGGCAGAAGATACCGGCATTTTCCTTATATCCGGGGGGATAAGAGGATACTTCACCAAGTTCTACATGGTATCTGTGATAAGGTGGCTGAAGAAGTACAATACCGTATTTAGTATCCAGATATTTTTCTACGGATTCCATGGCTTTCAGACAGTTTCCTTCTTTCAGGCCGATCTCTGCCATAACGCAGAAGCCTTGTGGCTCAATGAAAATCTTGCCATCTTCACATTCTTTGGATCCGATTTTGTTTTTATAATGATCGTATGCACGCAGGAACCACTCTCCGTCCCAGCCGGCATCCAGAACTGTTTTTTCCATTTCCGCAATGGCATCTTCTGCAAGTTTTGCCTCGTCTTCAAGTCCTCTGTGACGGCAGATCTCTACATAATCTTTACCGTAACGGACAAACATACCTGCAATAAAAACAGATTCTGCGTTTGGTCCTTCGGATGGGCCGAATGTCTGGAAGGATTCTCCCGGTTCTGTGGAGAAGCAGTTTAAGTTCAGGCAGTCATTCCAGTCTGCACGGCCGATCAGCGGAAGTTTATGCGGTCCGAGATGATCGATGGTGTAGTGGAAGGAACGGCGTAAATGCTCCATGAAGTCAGTTGCCTTGGAAGGATCACTGTCATACGGCGTTTTTTCATCCAGGATGGTGTAATCCCCGGTTTCTTTGATATATGCTGCGGTACCTGCAATCAGCCATAGCGGATCATCGTTGAAACCGCTTCCGATATCGGAATTACCTTTCTTGGTAAGTGGCTGATACTGATGATAAGCACTTCCGTCTTCAAACTGGGTTGCTGCAATATCCAGAATACGTTCTCTTGCACGGTCAGGAATCAGATGAACGAAACCTAGCAGATCCTGACAGGAATCACGGAATCCCATGCCTCGTCCGATACCGGATTCGAAGTAGGAAGCAGAACGGCTCATATTAAATGTGACCATACACTGATACTGATGCCAGATGTTTACCATACGATCCAGTTTTTCCTCGGAAGAGGATACCGTAAAGTGAGAAAGCAGTTCATCCCAGTATTTTTTCAGTTCAGCCAGTGCTGCTTCTGATTTTTCTTTGGTATCAAATTCTTTCATCAGAGCTTCCGCACGTGTGCGGTTAATCTTTCCATCTTCGGCGCGTCCGATCCATTTTTCTTCAACCGGATTCTCTATGTATGCCAGAATAAATACGAAAGTTTTGGATTCGCCGGGAGCAAGAGACACTTTCAGATGATGGGAGCCTACCGGAGCCCATCCGCTGGCAATGGAGTTTTTGGACTGATCGGACACGACAACTTCAGGAGCAGAGTTTTCTCCGTATGCTCCAAGGAAGGAATCGCGGTCAGTATCAAATCCGTCTACCGGGGCATTCACTGCATACAGTGCATAGTGATTACGACGCTCACGGTATTCGGTCTTATGATAAATTGCAGATCCATGAACTTCTACTTCACCGGTAGAGAAATTACGCTGGAAGTTGGTCATGTCGTCCATTGCATTCCATAAACAGAATTCTACATAAGAAAAAACAGAAAAATCTTTCGTCTCTTTACTGTTATTGGTAAGAGTCAGCTGATTGATCTCACAGTTCTTTCCAACCGGAACAAATGCGGTCAGCTCTGCCTGCAGATCATTTTTACGGCTCCGGAAGGTGGAGTAGCCCATACCGTGATGACACTCATAAGCGTCCAGATCGGTCTTGGTTGGCATCCATCCGGGATTCCAGATGGTATCGCCCTCTTTAATATAGTAGTAGTGTCCATTGCTGTCGAAAGGAACATTGTTATAACGGTATCTCGTCAGACGAAGAAGCTTTGCATCTTTATAGAAGCTATAGCCACCGCAGGTATTGGAGATCAGAGAAAAGAAATTCTCAGAACCCAGATAGTTGATCCATGGGAGTGGTGTCTTAGGAGAGGTAATAACATATTCTTTGTTCGCATCATCGAAATATCCAAATTTCATGTGTGTATCCTCCATATAAAATTATTTACTTGTGACATAGTAGATGAAAGTGGAAAGAAGCATTTGGTGGAGTAATCAATCCATCGTGCTTGTTTTAAATGCCACTTATCTATAAGAGCGAAAACGTTTAAGCGCTCTCTTTTATAAATAGAGTATAGTCTCTGAAATTTAAAAAATCAACACAAAATGGCTTAAAACAGGCAAATCTAGCAACTTGAACAAAAACGAAAACAAAAAATATAAGAAAACAACAAATGCGTGCGCAACATTAAAAAAACAACAAATTGCGTAAACGTATAAGAATAAAACAGCGTGCGCATGCACGGACACAAAATACACATACAATATGCACAAAACAGTCAAGAATAAAGTGCTTAAATTGACGAAATGACAAAAAAGTATTGCATTTACCGGCATATGGGGGTATATTAAAGCTACGAAAACGATTAAGAAAATTTCCCGAAACATTGGAGGAATGATATGGTATCTTTAAAAACAATTGCTGAACGATGTGGTGTTTCTACTGCGACCGTAAGCAAAGCACTGAATGATCATAAAGATATCAGCGAAGAGACAAAAAACCGGGTAAAGCAAACGGCACAGACACTCGGATATTTTCCGAATGCAGCGGCCAGAGCGCTTAAGACGAACCGTTCATATAATATCGGGGTACTCTTCGAGGAGGAAGCCGGAAGAGGCCTGACTCATGAATATTTCTCCGGTGTACTGAACGGACTTAAGATTCAGGCAGAAAAGTTAGGATATGATATTACATTTATCAATACCTGCTTTGAAAACCGGAAGATGTCCTATTATGAACATTGCCGGTACCGGAATTTTGAGGGAGTCGTAATTGTATGTGCCAATTTTGACGACCCGGATGTGACCGAGCTGATGAACAGTGAAATACCTGTAGTTACGATTGATTATGTGCATCATAACTGCACCGCAGTTACTTCCAACAATATACAGGGTATGGAAGATTTAGTAAAGTACATATACAGTCAGGGACACAGAAAAATTGCATATATTCATGGACAGGAAGGGTCCAGTGTTACAAGGGACCGGCTGGCAAGCTTTTATCGGACGATTGATGAGCTTGGACTTGAAATTCCCGATACATACGTCCGGACAGCCGATTATCTGGAAACCAAAGGGGCAGCAAAACAGACAAGGGAACTGTTGAACTTAGAGGCTCCACCGACCTGTATCATTTATCCGGATGATACTTCTTTAATAGGAGGAAGAAATGTCATTATTGAAATGGGACTTCGCATCCCGAGAGACATTTCGGTAGCCGGATATGACGGTACGATGATTTCGCAGCTTTTATATCCAAAACTCACAACAATTCGTCAGAATACAGAAATAATTGGAAGTGAAGCAGCAACAAGGCTCATCGGAACCATTGAAAAACCGAGAACAACTCTCGTTGAGAGAGTCGTTATAGAAGGAAGTTTAGTTCCGGGACAATCCGTAGGGGCAATTCAACCGAAGGAATAAACCGGCAGGTTTCTTTTCACAACAAACAGACCGTAAGGTCAACAATATTAAGGAGGGTTTTATATGAAAAAGAAAGTCGTAAGTGCACTGCTGTGCGCAACAATGGTAGCAACAATGTTTGCCGGATGTGGGAAGTAAGAACGACAGTAACACATCGGACAAAAATACGGGAGATACTTCGGAGCAGAAGATACAGTTCGGATGCAGCCGATGCAGCAAGCAGCAATCTCCAGATGATGGAAAAGGTATTGAATATTTACTGCTGGAACGAGGAGTTCAAGAGCCGTATTACCGCTCATTATCCGGATTATCAGGAAGTAGATGCAACACATGGTAAGATCGGAGATGTAGATGTTGTCTGGAACATTACACCAAACGATGACAACGCTTATCAGAATAATCTGGATGCAACATTATTAAATCAGGCAGATGCTCCGGCAGATGACAAGATCGATCTGTTCCTTGTAGAAGCTGACTATGCATTGAAGTATGTTGATACGGATTACACTGTGCCAGTTAAGGATCTGGGAATTACCGATGATGATCTGTCCAAGCAGTATCAGTACACAAAGGATATCGTTACGGATTCTAAGGGAGTGTTAAAAGGCCTTTCATGGCAGGGCTGTCCGGGGTTCTTTTCTATAACAGAGATGCAGCAAAAGAAGTTCTTGGAACAGATGATCCGGATAAGGTTCAGGAAAGTGTAAAGGATTGGGATACATATAACGATACGGCAAAGAAAATGAAAGATGCCGGTTACAAGATGACCGCTTCTGCAAACGATACTTACCGTGTATACTCCAACAATGTAACATCCAAGTGGGTAGACGGAAACAAGATCAGCATTGATGACAATATTATGAAATGGGTAGATGATTCCAAGGCTCAGGTAGATGCAGGAGAGACAGGTACATGTGATCTCTGGTCAGATGACTGGTCAAAAGGCTTCTATCCACAGGGTAAAGTATTCTGCTACTTTGGACCTGCATGGTTAGTAAATTTCTCTATGGCAGCTGATACAGAAGGATCTATCGGTTACAACGGTGGATGGGGCGCAGCTCAGGGACCGCAGGGATTCTTCTGGGGTGGTACATGGATTTGTGCAGCTCAGGGAACAGACAATGCCAACCTTGTAAAAGACATTATGTTAAAGATGACAACCGATGACGATATTATGAAAGATATCGTAGTTGATGATGACGATTTCGTAAACAACAGCACGGTTATGAACGGAATGGCAGATGGATCTATTAAGGTAAAAGACAATAAAGAATACAGCAGCAAGATTCTTGGTGGTCAGAATCCTCTTCCAATGTACTGTGCAGGTGTTGAGACACTTGATTTAAGCAACCTTTCTTCTTACGATCAGGGATGTAACGAGGAATTCCAGAACGCTATGAAGAACTACTTCGAAGGAAAAGCAACAAAGGATGAGGCACTTGATCTCTTCTACAAGGCTGTAACTGAGAAGTACCCAGAGTTAACTTACTAAAAACGATTATTAACAAGCACACAGGGACGTGCCTGCCATACAGGAATGGAGGCACGGTCATTTTAACAAAAACTATGTGTAACAAAAACTATATTCATCATAACATACCAGTTGGGAGGTAGGTCTTATGAAAAGTAATAGTGGAGGAAAAGCGGTCAGATATAATAAATGGGGCTACATATTTCTGATTCCATTTATCGTTGTATTTGTAATATTTCAGCTGGTACCGTTAGTAAACACCATTTATAACAGTTTTTTTGAAAATTACATGTCTGGTCTGACACAGGTTGGACCGAGATTTGTTGGATTAGATAACTATAAGGCTTTGTTCAGCAGTGGAGATATCTGGACGTATTTTAAGAACACGATGGTTCTCTGGATCATGTGCTTCATACCACAGATTTTCCTCTCCCTTTTATTGGTCGCATGGTTTTCCGATGTACGTCTGAAATTAAAAGGGTCCAGATTCTTCAAAACAGTTATTTATCTGCCGAACCTGATTATGGCATCTGCATTTTCCATGTTGTTCTTCACTCTCTTTTCAGATGGAGGACCAATCAACTCTTTACTGATGCAGATCGGATTTATCTCAGAACCTTATAAATTTTTATCACACGCAGGAAGTGCCAGAGGCCTGATCGCCATGATGAACTGCCTGATGTGGTTTGGTAATACGACCATTCTTCTGATGGCCGGAATGATGGGAATTGATACTTCTCTGTTTGAGGCAGCCGAGGTGGATGGAGCTACTTCCACACAGGTATTTTTCAAGATAACACTTCCACTGCTTCGCCCGATTCTGGTGTATGTAATTATCACATCCCTGATCGGTGGTCTGCAGCTGTTCGATGTACCACAGATTTTGACAAACGGAACCGGTGATCCGATGAGATCTACCATGACCTTGATCATGTATCTGAATAAGCATCTGTTCAGTAAGAACTATGGTATGGCAGGAGCACTGTCCGTTGTACTGTTCATTCTTACTACAGTCTTAAGCCTGATCGTATTTAAGGTTACCGGCAATGACAAGAGAAAGGGGTAATTGATATGGCAAAGACAAATAAAAATGACATCCAGAAGGGTGTAGGACTTCACGCACGGCGCGTCATCGCCTATGTAGTATTGATTATTATCTCATTTTTCTGTCTGTTCTGGTTTTACATTATGTTTATCAATGCAACCAGATCAAACGGACAGTTACAATCCGGATTTACCGCGATTCCAAGTACGAACCTGTTAAAAAACTGGAACAATCTGGTGCACGGAACGCTTCCAATCTGGTATGGAATGTTCAACAGTCTGATCATCGCTGCCTGCTCAGCAGTGCTTTGTACATATTTCTCAACCATGACCGCATATGCGATTCATGCGTATGAGTTTAGGATGAAACGGTTTATTTATCCATTTATTCTGATGATCATGATGATTCCGACACAGGTTACCGCACTTGGATTTATCAAGCTGGTAACAAAGATGGGACTGATGGATTCCTTTATTCCACTCATTGTTCCAACGATTGCTTCTCCGGTTGTATTCTTCTACATGAAGCAGTACATGGAGAGTGCACTTCCGTTATCTTTGATTGAGGCAGCACGAATTGATGGTTCCGGTGAGTTCCGTACCTTCAACAGTATCGTACTTCCGCTTATGAAACCGGCGATTGCCGTACAGGCGATTTTTACATTCGTCAGCAGCTGGAACAATTACTTCACACCGGCACTGATTCTGCATGATGATAAAAAGAAAACACTTCCAATTCTGATTGCACAGCTTCGTGCAGCAGACTGGTTGAAGTTTGATATGGGCCAGGTATATGTGATGATTACATTCTCGATCCTGCCGGTTATCGTTGTATATCTGATTCTTTCCAAGCATATCGTTCAGGGTATTGCACTGGGAAGTGTCAAGGGATAATGTGAAATATAATGTTAAAAACTGCAGTTGATGCTGTACTACAAAAAGGAGTTGCCTTTTGCGGGGCAACTCCTTTTTTAGTGAAGAATGATTGATATTCGGTGTCGGGACGTCAGATGGACAAATGATAGATCTGCATCCAGGTGTTGATCTGGATAAAGTAAGCAATGAGCTGCGGACCTGCCATCAACTGGCCGAACCATGGTTTGCCGAGTTCCTTTGGTGCGGCAAGGAAAGCTTCTGTTTTGGAACGGTCCAGAAGCGGCAGTACCGGAGAATTCGGATCGCTTAGGATTTCCCGCATGCGCCTGATCAGCATCTGTTCGTAGGCCGGATGGTATGTCTTTGGATACGGGCTTTTTTTGCGCCAGAGCAGTTCCCGTGGCAGCAGATCGGCACAGGCATCCCGCAACAGGGATTTTTCGACTCCATTCCGATATTTCATCTGCCACGGCACATTGAAAACATATTCCATGATCCGGTGATCGGCAAATGGGACACGGGCTTCCAGAGAAGAGTACATGCTGGTGCGGTCCATGCGGTCGAGCAGGGTCTGCATGAACCATTTGATATTCAGATAGCCAATGTCACGACGGCGGGCTTCCTCAGGGGATTCGCCATCCAGATGCGGAACGTGGGAGAGTGTTTCCTCATAGCGTGCATGAGAATATTCTGCCAGATCCAGCGTGCGAAGCACGTCATCGGAAAGAATGGAGGTACGTGCAGCAGGATCGGCAGACCACGGAAAACCGTCACGGTTTAAAAGCTCCGGGCGATAGAACCAGGGATAGCCGCCGAAGATTTCATCGGCACATTCTCCGGTGAGTGTTACTTTATTATGTTTGGCGACTTCGGAACAAAAATACAAAAGAGAGGCGTCCACATCGGTCATTCCGGGAAGGTCTTTGGCGGTGACCGCATCGGACAGGGCGGCAAAGAGAGCCTCCTGGCTGCACTCTAAATAGGTGTGGGATGTTTTACAATATTGCAGCATCCGGTTGACGTAAGGAAGATCCCGTTCCGGCTGAAAGGCATTGGACTTAAAATATTTCTCGTTTTCAGAGAAGTCAAAAGAAAACGTGTTTAAAATTTTTCCTTTTTTGCATATGGCGGGCGGCTAATGCAGTGACAATCGAAGAATCAATGCCGCCGGAGAGAAAGGTGCATACCGGAACATCGGACACCATCTGTCGTTCTACAGTGTCACGCACGAGAAAAGAAACGGTCTGTACGGTTTGGACATAGGAATCTTTATGTTCCCGGCAGGGCAGATCCCAGTAGAGAATGTCGTGCTGTCCGTCCGGACAGAATATATGATAATGTCCCGGCATAACTTCCTTTACGCCTGTGAATACTCCGTTTCCGGAGGTGCGTGCCGGACCGACCGCCAGAATTTCCTGCAGACTGTTTTTGTCAATGGATGGAGTGACATCCGGATGACAAAATAATGCCTTGGGTTCCGAACCGAAAACAAAGGAGCTTCCGGTCTGGGTATAAAACAAAGGCTTTGTGCCGGCACGGTCACGGTAGAGAAGCAGTTCTCTGGTGGTATCGTCCCAGATCGCAAATGCGAAAATCCCATTTAACTTTTCGACAAAGTCTTTTCCGAAATGCATATAAGCGCACAGAATGATTTCCGTGTCTGACGTTGTGGTAAAGCGATATCCGGCTGCCTGCAGTTCGGGCAGCAGTTCCCGGTGATTATAAATTTCTCCATTGTAAACAATGGAACAGGTTTTCCCGTGGAAAGTACGTGCATAGGCTGGATACCGCTTTTAAGATCGCGGATGGAAAGGCGTGCATGTGACAGCCCCACATGTGGCTGTAGATCAATCATCGCCTGATCCGGACCGCGGTGCTTTAAAGTTTCGTGCATTTGTACAAGGATCGTTTCCCAGAAGGGTTTTTTGTCATAGTAGTTTAATGAAAAATCGCAAAAGCCTGAAATTCCACACATAATTTGTCTCCTTACCGTTGGGCTGCGGCTCTAAAAAGCAGCCATCTTAGTTTTAGTCTATGCAGAAATTTCTATACAAATGCAAAAAAAGAGGGGTATGATGAGTACAAAATACAAGAAAAAGAGGAAGAATTATGTTGAAACTGGAACAGGGAAGGCCAACGGATACGTCAGGAAGACAGGAAAAGGAGATCCGTGTGTATGATTTTTTAGATAAACTTGGCGTTATATATGACAGGGTGGATCATGAAGCTCTGATGACGATGGAAGCATGTGAGGAGGCAGACCGCGTGCTGGAAGCTACCATATGCAAGAATCTGTTTTTGTGTACGGCAAATAAAAAAGAATTTTATCTTCTGATGATTGTGGGAGATAAACGTCTCGTGACAAAGGATGTGTCAAAAAAGCTTGGTACAAGCCGGCTTTCTTTTGCCAATGAATCGTATATGGAAGAATACCTCGATATCACACCGGGATCTGTCAGCGTGCTGGGGCTTATGAATGATACTGAAAATCATGTGCAGCTGGTCATTGATGAAGATGTTTTAAAGGGAGAATATGTGGGATGTCATCCGTGTATTAATACGTCCAGCCTGCGTGTGCGCACTGCAGATCTGATGGAAAAAATCATTCCTGCAATGCATCGCGAGGCGAAGATCATTCAGATTTAGCCGGCTTCTTTTTGCGCTGGCGCAGTTCCCGGAAAAAAGCAGAAAGCATGGAAGAACAGGTCTCTTCAAGAACACCTCTGGTAATTTCCACCTGATGGTTAAATTGCTGCATTTGCAGAAGATTCAGGACAGATCCTGCACATCCGGCTTTGGGATTCATGGAACCGATGATTACCCGCCGCATACGGGATTGTACAATTGCACCGGCACACATTTGGCATGGCTCCAATGTGACGTAGAGGTCGCAGTCCTCAAGCCGCCAGTCACCTGTTTTTTTACTTGCTTTGCGGATGGCAGACAGTTCTGCATGGGCAAGCGTATTTTTATCAATGTTGCGCCGGTTATATCCTCTTGCGATGATTTTACCGTTTTGGACAATCACACATCCAATCGGGACTTCATCGATCGCATAGGCTTTTTTCGCCTGTTTTAAGGCTTCTTTCATAAATTTTTCATCATCAGTCATAGACATTCTTCCTTGAAATCGTTATGATAATTATGGGGATAAGTAACCTTTTAATTACAGTATAATACTATACCATAGAAATCATATGGAAGGAAGAAGTATGTTATTTGCATATGAGACAGAACGTCTTCTTTTAAAAATAATAAAGCCGGATCAGGCAGATGCGGTGCTGGATTTTTATATGCGGGATAAAGAACTGTTTGAAAAATTTGAGCCGGACCGGATGCCGAATTTTTATACCCGCCAGTTCCAGAGACAGATGCTCCTGTTTGAGTATAACATGGCAGTACAGGGAACGCTGTTCCGGTTTTATGTATATGAGAAAGAGCATCCGGAGCGTATCATAGGGACGATATGCGTACATCATATTACGCGTGGATTTTCTGAACAGTGTGAGGTTGGATATAAGTTTTCCAGCGCATATCATCATCGCGGATACGCAACGGAATCACTGCGTTTTATTATGGATCTGGTGTTCCGGGATTTAAAACTTCACCGTGCCATGGCATGGGCACTTCCGGATAATACGGCAAGTATCCGGCTGCTTGAACGGGTGGGGTTCGTGTACGAAGGTATCTGCCATGATTATATGATGCTCAATCAAAAGTGGCGGGATCATGCGCAGTTTTGCATGATTAATCCTGATTAAGCGGACACATCCAGTATCCGAAAACTCCGGTCATGTCTTTGGAGTCTGAGGATACTGCGGCTGCTGCCTCAAATTCCGGGAAACCAAAGAGCATTGCCATCATACGTTCCGGCTGCTCATAGATTCCAGGAATTCCAAGAAACTGTTGTTTTTCTCCATTCATTTCCAGCGTTTTCAACATGAGATAGTGATAATTGAAAAAACCGTGCAGAAGAAAACGGTTGTTGCACAGATTCCAGTTGCTTTTTGGAAGCTTTCGGATATCCTGAATTTCTACTTTCTGATAAGAGGCTTGTGGCTGCCGGACTGCTTCTGGTTGAGGGATTGTTTTCGGCTGTTGGATCGTTTCCGGTTGAGGAGTAGTTTCGGGCTGCCGGATGGGTTCCGGTTCTGGCATGGCTTGTGACTGTCGGACGGGTACCGGTTCTGGCATGGCTTGCGGCTGACGGAATCGCTCTGGTTCGGTTGTAGATTGCGTCTGTATGACCGGCTCTGTCTGTGCCTGAGCGGCAGGCGGTACCGCTTCTTTTTTCTGAAAGATTAAAAATTCTCCCCGGAGTGCCTCCGGAACCGGAGCGGAAGAAAGGCATCCGGTCAGAAACCTTCCGTTGCCACAGGCAATGGTCAGGGTCTGTGCCTGATGCACGTCAAAACCACTGTTTCCGATCCGATTATTTTCACAGGTAAAGCTGCAGGTTCCCATACCCTGCGTGAGCAATAATTCGGTAACAGGTATAGCCTGCAGACCATTTTCATATACTGTCAGATAGACCGGACATTTTCCCTTGAAACGGTCAAACCCCCGGATCTGAAGTTCCATACGGCAGCTGTTTTCGCGCAAATCGGTGCGGATGAACCCGGTATTTCGTCCGCGGTTTCCCTGTTCATATTCATAAATATAAGTAATAAATCGTCTCAATTGAAGAATTCTCCTGTTTTGTATTTGATGTCTTGTATAGTTTATGAGCCGGGGAAAAAAATATGTCGTTTATTTTGAAAAAAGGATTGACATTTTGGTACTAAAGTATTATTATAATGTCAGTAACAGTTCCTATTATCGTTTTGGACTAATGGAGAAATGAGGGAGAGTATTATGATAAAACGAAGTCGTCAGCGGGAGGCGATCCGGCAGTGCCTGACAGGCCGCTGATGATCATCCGACTGCGGAAACGGTTTATATGAGTATCAAAGACGAATTTCCAAATATCAGTCTCGGAACTGTTTACCGGAATCTTTCTCTTTTGTCTGATCTGGGGGAGATTCAAAAAATTACTGTCAGTGGAGGCCCGGACAGATTTGACGGAAACCCGGCACCGCATTACCACTTTTCTTGCAGAGAGTGTGGATGTGTGATGGATCTGGACATGCCTTCCCAGGAACAGTTAAATCAGATTGCAGCGGAGCAGTTTGATGGAACAATTGAAAACCATTCCATTTTGTTTTCCGGATTATGCCCGGACTGCAAAAAGAAAAACACCCATTAATTAAATTTATAATAAGGAGGACATTTAAAATGGCAAAGTTTGTATGTACCGTATGTGGTTATGTTTATGAAGGTGAGGCTGCACCGGCAGAGTGCCCGATCTGCCATGCACCGGCAGAGAAGTTCGTAAAGCAGGAGGGTGAAATGACCTGGGCTTCCGAACATGTAGTTGGTGTTGCAAAAGGCGTGAGTGAAGACATTCTTGCAGATCTTCGCGCAAATTTCGAGGGAGAGTGCTCTGAAGTTGGTATGTATCTGGCTATGGCAAGAGTTGCCCACCGTGAGGGATATCCGGAGATCGGAATGTATTATGAAAAAGCTGCTTATGAAGAGGCAGAGCACGCTGCAAAATTTGCAGAGCTTCTTGGTGAAGTAGTAACAGATTCTACAAAGAAGAACCTCGAAATGAGAGTAGAAGCTGAGAATGGAGCGACTGCAGGAAAGACAGATCTTGCAAAGAGAGCAAAGGCAGCAAACCTTGATGCAATCCACGATACCGTTCATGAGATGGCTAGAGACGAGGCTAGACACGGAAAAGCGTTTGCCGGTCTGTTAAAGAGATATTTTGGTTAATCTTTAAAACGCATAAAATAAGCATTTCAGAGGATAGATGGTTGTTTAACTGTCTATCCTTTTTTGCTGCAGCAAATCATCTGTTTTCCATGCCCGTTCGGAGGGAAAACTATTGACAGCAAAAGTCGCATGATTATAGAATATAGAAAAGTGTTACTGAAAACAGTGACAAAAAGAGCAAGGTGGGAGGTTGCAGTTGTGAAGAGATATATAAAGAGATGGATCAGTTTTATACTTTTTATGTGCGTTTTTGTCTGGTATCCCTCAGATGGAGTGGTTATGGCGGCAGACAGCGGTCAGAAAAACATAGACATCGTTGGTACTGCGTCGATGAATACATATGATGTGGCACTCCGTGTTGGAAAAACAAAGCAGCTTGTGTGTAATGGAACGACCGGAAAGATGGTGTGGAAATCATCCAATCCGAAGGTCGCAACAGTAGATAAAAAAGGTCTGGTAAAAGCAATCAAACCGGGAAAAGCAATGATTTCGGTTTCCGGTGGAAATCTGATCGGTTCTATGACCTGCAAGGTCGGCGTGAGTAAAAAAATTACCACAAAACAGGCCAGACGTAAGATTATGGCTATGAAAAAGACTTACAAAGAGGGGCTGTCCTGGACAAACGAAAACCGGCAGTATTTCTGGGAAGCCACGAACTGTCAGTGTTATGGATGTATTGCCCTGTGTGGAGAAATCAGTGATAAAGTGTTTGGCAAATATGCACCGGTGACAAAACACAGCAATTTCAGCAGGATCAAGGCAGGCGATCATATCCGCATCGGAAACGAACATTCCGTTATGGTTCTCCAGAAGAACGGAAATACGCTTACGGTCGTGGAAGGAAACTATAATGCCACCGTTCACTGGGGAAGAAAAATAACAAAAAAGGAGCTGCAGGAAAGTGGTTTCTATGTGGAAACAAGATATTGACAGAATGCTTTTCTGTATTTGGAAGGGGATACTCCAAACTGTTTTTTAAATGCCTTGCTCAGATGAAATTATACATGCTGCTTTCCGGTTTGACAATGGATTTTTTGACATAAAATATATACTATAAGTATATAACAAAGAAGATAAATTGGATAGTGAGTTCTTGATTATACATTAGGAGGAATGCATATGGAAAAAGAAAAATTTTCATATCCTGTTTCATTGCGCAGGATGCAGATTACAGATAAATTCTGGAAAAATGAGATGGAACTGGTGCGTACGGAGGTGATCCCTTATCAGTGGAATGCGTTGAATGATAAAGTAGAAGGCGCAGCACCAAGTTATTGTATGCATAATTTTAAAGTGGCAGCAGAAATGAACCGGCAAAAGAGAAAACAGGGAGCTGCGTATCAAGAACCTTCGTATACATACCGTGGATTTGAGATGTTACCGGAAGATCCAGAAAATCTCAAGGATGAGTTTTATGGATATGTATTTCAGGATACGGATTTTTCCAAGTGGGTGGAAGCGGTCGGATATTCGCTGACACAGCATCCCGATCCGGATCTGGAAAAGGTTGCAGATGCTGCAATTGATATTGTCTGTGCGGCACAGCAGGAAGACGGATATCTGGACACGTATTATATTATCAATGGAAAAGATGGTATTTTTACCAACTTACGCGACCATCATGAATTGTACTGTATGGGGCATCTGATCGAAGGTGCTGTGGCATATTATGAGGCAACGGGAAAAGATAAACTGCTTCATGTGGCGGAACGATTCGCGGATTATGCTACAGATTATTTCGGACCGGAGGAAGGAAAATGCAAGGGATATCCGGGACATGAAATTGCAGAAATGGCACTCGTCCGTCTTTATGAAGTTACAGGAGAACAAAAGTATCTGGATTTAAGCCGCTTTTTTATTGATGAAAGAGGCACAAAACCATATTACTTTGATAAAGAACATCCGGAAACCGTAAAGAAAGGGCATGAGAATGAATTGCGGTATAGCTATTATCAGGCACATCTGCCGGTACGGCAGCAGGATGAGGCGTTTGGCCACGCAGTCCGTGCCGTGTACCTGTATTCCGGTATGGCAGATATTGCACGTATTACAAAGGACGAAGAACTGTATCAGGCATGTGTACGTCTGTGGAATAATGTGACGAAAAAGAAAATGTATATTACAGGGGGCATCGGTGCAACACATTTGGGAGAAGCCTTTTCTTTTCCGTATGATCTTCCGAATGATACGGCATACGCAGAGACCTGTGCATCGATCGGACTGATGTTCTGGGCGCGGCGTATGCTGGAAATTGTTCCGGATGCAAAATATGCAGATATTATGGAGCGTGCATTGTATAATGGCGTATTAAGCGGAATGGCTTTGGACGGAAAAAGCTTTTTCTATGTGAATCCGCTGGAGGTGCTGCCGGAGGCGTGCCACAAAGATGAACGGAAATTTCATGTCAAGCCGGTACGACAGAAATGGTTCGGATGCGCATGCTGTCCGCCAAATCTTGCGCGTCTGATCAGTTCCATTGGATCTTATGCATTTACAGAAAATGAGGATACGCTGTTTGTGCATTTGTTTATGGGAAGCAATGTGGAAAAAACGGTGAATGGGAAAACGGTAAACGTGCAGATGGAATCAGATATGCCATGGGAAGGAAACATAAAGATCCGTGTGCAGGCTGAAAATGCAAAAATGACGCTGGCACTCCGGATACCGGGATGGTGTAAAAATTATAAAATTTCCGGAATAGAGCATGCCGCACAGGAAGAAAAAGATGGATACCTGTATTTGAAAAAAGTGTGGAACAGGGAAGAAACCTTCTGTATTGATTTTCCAATGGAGGTACAGATGTTTGCAGCATCGGAGCGTGTCCGCGAGGATATTGGCAAGGCAGCGATTATGCGCGGCCCTGTGGTTTACTGCCTTGAAGAGAAAGACAATGGAAAGAACCTGCATGAACTGCTGGTCGATACAGATATGCATGCATCGGTGTCGGAGGGAAAAATCTGCGATACCGTAGTAAAAATGGTAGAAACAGACGGGTGGCGGCTGACAGAGAGTGGGGATGCAGAGGAGACTCTCTATCACATGTATCAAAAGCCGCAGAAGCAAAAGGTACGTTTGCATTATATTCCGTATTACACATGGGCAAACCGTGGAGAAAACGAAATGCAGGTATGGACACGCGTGCAGAACCCTTAAGGGTTCTGCAGCTGATTGCGGTATTGCGTTGGCGTGACATGGTAATAGGTCCGGAATGCTTTGCTGAAATAGTGGTTATCGGCATAGCCTAAACGTTCCGCAATATCCATGATTTTTATATCAGGCTGGCCTAAGAGCTCTTTGGCACGTTCCATAGTCTATGATTATTTTTCACTGCCGGTATTTGTACGTGAAAATACAGTACTTGCCATGGGCGAAAATGATCAGCTGCCGGATTATGAATATGCAGAGAATGTAGTACTGCATCTGTTTGAAATCAAGGATGGTGCCAAGATTACGACGGAAGTAACCGATGTGTCCGGAAAGACCGTGCTTGTTGCAAACACAAAGAGAGAGGGCAATACGGTTTCTGTAACCGTGGACCATCCGCAATACCATCCGTCGGTTATGGTGCATGGTATGACGGGGGTTGCAATTCAGACAGAGCTTGAAGTAAATTATACAGACAAAGGAGTTATTTAATTATATGGAACATGCATATTGGAAGCAGATGATAGAAATAGAAGAAAATGGGATTTTTCTGGTTTTTGGAATTACACGGAATGATCAGATCAAATTTTTACACTTTTCTTCCGTTCCACAGGCAGAGGATATGTCCGTACAGGAATGCAGGCAGGAGGATGAATGCCGGATGATGGATGAAGGATTTCCTCTGGTGCAGCTGGAACTGGCTGGCTATGATCGGCCATATGAGCGGCATGGAAATAAATATGTGGTGACTTCCCCCGGATGTTATCTGAAATATGAGAATATGCAGGATACAAAGAATGAATCCGGGAGAATGCTTCAGATCCGGCAGAAAGACCCTCTTACCGGAGTCTGTGTACAGACCGACATACAGTTTTATGACGGAGTGCCGGTGGCAAGATTTGTCAACCATGTAACGAATGAGGGAGAGGAGGAACAGGTACTGACGTACCTGTCCTCCTTTACCTGCTCTGGAATTAAGAGAGATGGAAACTTTTTGTATATTCCGCATAATGGGTGGCAGAAAGAGCTGAACTGGCGCAGATATTCGTTTGAAGAGCTTGGATTTCCGGTGACACAGACGAAAAGTATCCGGAGAAGTTCCAAAACAATAGAAGTTTACAATACCGGGAACTGGTCCACAAAAGAGTATCTGCCGATGGGATTTCTGAGCCATCCGCAGAGTGGCGCGGGGCTGATCTGGCAGATTGAAAACAATGGTTCCTGGCATTATGAGATCGCAGACCAGAATGATCATTATGTTTTGAATGTCAGCGGGCCAAACGAGATACAGTCACATTTCAGTAAGGTGCTGCGTCCGGGAGAGACATTTGAAAGTGTGCCGGCAGCAGTGGGTGCAGTGCGGGCAGATATATCAGATGCATTTTCTGCAATAACGGAATACCGGCGAAGAATCCGCAGAAAAAACCGTGACAATGATACACTCCCGGTAATTTTTAATGATTATATGAATTGTCTGTGGGCAGATCCAACGACGGAAAAAGAATTACCGCTGATTGATGCTGCAGCAAAGGCCGGATGTGAATATTTTGTTATTGATGCCGGATGGTACGCAAAGGGAATCTGGTGGGACAGCGTAGGAGAATGGAAAGAAAGCCGCGAGCGTTTCCCAAAGGGAATCCGGCAGGTGACCGATTATATCCGGAGCAAAGGGATGATACCGGGAATCTGGCTGGAACTGGAAGTAATTGGAATCCACAGTCCGAAACTTGCAGAATTAAGTGATGACTGCTTTTTCAAACGGCATGGCAGACGGATATATGACAGAAGCCGCTATCAGCTGGATTTCCGGAATCCGGAGGTGATCGCCCATGCCAATGAAGTGATCGACCGTGTTGTGAATGAATATGGCGTCGGTTATATTAAGATGGATTATAACATTGAGCCGGGGATCGGAACGGAATTGGATGCAGACAGTTTTGGAGAAGGACTGCTTGCACATGAGAGAGCATATCTGGCCTGGCTGGATACGGTATTTGAAAAATACCCGGATCTTGTGATCGAAAATTGTTCCAGTGGAGGCCTGCGCATGGACTATGCCTTGTTGTCCCGGTTAAGTATCCAGTCTACCAGTGATCAGGAAGAATATGATATGTATGCACAGATTTCTGCAAATGCAGCTACCGGTGTCGCACCGGAGCAGGCAGCAGTGTGGTCCCTAACCGTTAGAGCAGGGAGACCGCGAGGAAACCATCTTTAATATGGTAAATGCGATGCTGCTTCGCATTCACCAGAGCGGACATCTGGCACAGCTTTCACAGGAACGGTTCCAGCTTGTAAAAGAGGGGATTGACTGTTATAAACAGATCCGCAAAGACATCAAAAACGGGCATCCGTACTGGCCGCTTGGACTTGCAAAAGCAGAGGATTCATGGATGGCATACGGAATGGAAGCACCCGCACAGGAAGGTGCGAAAACCAGAACATTTTATCTGTCTGTCTGGAGAAGAGGCGGGGAGCAGAAAGCATGCACATTTCTCCCGGTACCTGCATATAACACACCGGACTGGAACGGGGCGGATATGACAGTAAAACAGATTTATCCGGTGGAAGAGGCACAGCATGTGCGCATCAATCAGGATCATACAATCACGGTGGAATATGAGCAGCCGGTCATGGCGCGTGTTTTTGAAGTTACTATTTGACTTTTTTCTTTGAAACCAATATATTGACAGAGTAAGTATGATTAGAATCATAACAGACTGAGTGAGGAAGAAATGTACAGAGCAGGAATTGATCTTGGTGGAACCAATATAAAAGCAGGGATTGTTGACGAACAACAGCATATAATTGCAGAAGCATCTGTGCCAACGAACGTAGAGAGGCCTTATCAGGAAATTATCCGGGATATGGCAGAATTGGTAAAAACGCTTTTGAAGCAGAAAGGTATCGGGGAAACACAGCTGAAGAGTATAGGAATCGGAAGCCCGGGAACGATTGATGCAGTACATGGAGTTGTGTTGTATTCCAATAATTTCGGGTGGGAAAATGTTCCGCTCACAGAGCAGTTAAGACAGTACTTTTCCTGTCCGATTGCAGTTTCCAATGATGCAAACTGTGCGGCTTTGGGTGAAGTAAAAGCCGGTGCGGCGCAGAATACAAAAAATGCGATTCTGCTGACTCTTGGAACTGGTGTGGGCGGTGGAATTATTCTCGATGGAAAGGTGTTTGAGGGCGCACATGCAGGAGGTGCGGAACTCGGACACACAAGTCTGATATGTGGCGGTCAGCTGTGTACATGTGGGCGGAAAGGTTGCGTGGAGGCATATGTATCGGCGATAGCGCTGATCCGCGATGCAAAAAGAGCCGCGCAGCAGCACCCGGAATCCATCCTGAATACAATGTGTCAGGGAGATCTTTCGCACATGAATGGAAAAATTCCGTTTGATGCCGCACAGGATGGGGATACAGCAGCAGAAAAAGTAGTAAATGATTATATTTGCTATCTTGGAGAAACCATTACAAATTTTGTCAATATTTTCCGGCCGGATATTGTTTTGTTATCGGGAGGAATCTGCAATCAGGGGAAAAAACTGACAGAGCCTCTTGAAACATACATTCAGGATAAATGCTTTGGTGGCAGCAAGGCGTTTATTCCGAAAGTTGCATGTGCGGTTCTTGGAAATAAGGCGGGAATCATCGGTGCGGCAAATCTGATAAGCGGTAAGGAACGATAAGGAGAATGAGTCATTATGGAAGAAATTTTTGAACAGTTTAAAGATAAGGATGCATTTGATGCCTACTGGAAAGAACATTATGTTCCGCTTACTTATGAGGATGTAAGGGAAGCATACGAGGATTTTGTAAAATCTGCGGATAAGCATATTTTTCTGTCGGATTATGAGGAATCCGGTAATGTCAGCCGGGAGGATTTTATGGACAATCTTTCACAGGCGGCGCAGTTCGCGTTTCAGGATGGATTGACGGAAGCGTTTTATGAGAAGAATCCGCAGGTTTATGAGAATGCATTTGCATTATTTGAGGCGGCACAGATGGAAGGCGGGGATGCGAATATTGCGGCAGCTTTTCATGAAGAGTATCAGCGTTTGTACCATGATTTTTTGTTGGAACTGTTTGATGCACAATATGCAGAATAGACCGGGGAAATATAGGAAATAAAAGAAGGAGGCGCATAATGCAGCCTCCTTTTAAAATTTCATAAATGTGCAGGTTGTATTCTTGAAAAACAGAATAAGGAGCATTTGCCATGAAAGTTACGCTACGCGTAAGGCAAATGCGTAGGTCATATTCTGGAAAAGAAGAATAAAGGAGCACTTGTTATGAGAATTGCGCTACGCGCAAAACAAGTGCGTAGGTTGTATTCTTAAAAACAGAATACAACAAGAACCGAGTATCCCGCTTCGAATCAGAAACAATAGACGTTACCTTTGCAGTTAACTCCCCCCAGGCACCCTCACGTCACATGAGAGCTTTCGCTTAGGGCTGCTGTATTCCTACCCTGACCCGGTTCACGAATTCCCATTGCGCAAGACCCAGACGTCAACGCCACTTGCGAAGGGCAGCTCCACCGCCCTGACCCTCTGCGGGATATCACCCCAACTATAGCGGATTGTTGGTACAAGGTACCGCTACCACCCCGGCTGCTCGGAGTCTTAAGTATAATTCATATCAGAGGCTCTTGTCAAGCAAAACTGCCCGCATCTGTAAATTTAAAAAAAAGCTAAAGTATCTGCCAAACGAACCGATAAACAATGTATAGAGATGCAAGAACAGATGCATTTCGGAAGCTTATTTCAAGGAAGAAAGGAGATGCTGAGCATGCGTATAGATGCATATAACCAGGTAGCACAGTTATACGGTATACAAAAGAATTTAAAGACACAGAAGGCGCAGAATGCAGCAGGTCCGAGAGATCAGGTGTCCATTTCACAGGCCGGACGTGATTATCAGGTCGCAAAAAGTGCAGTATCAGAAGCTTCGGATATCAGGGAAGATAAGGTAAGCCAGCTCAAATCAATGATTGATGCGGGAACATATTCCGTTGAGCCTGGCGATTTTGCCAGCAAATTACTTGAAAAGTATAATGCCTGATGCAAAAGGCAGACGAGAGAGGTTTTTGAAGTGGCTAGTTTAGTAGAAGAGCTTGTAACAGTACTGGAAGAAGAAGAAAAGATTTACCAGACATTGATTTCTTATGGAGAAAAAAAGACAGACATCCTGATTCGGGCAGATGTTCCGGAACTGGAAAAACTGACATGTCTGGAACAGCTGGCAAGTGATGATCTGGTGACACACAGCAACCAGCAGGTACAGCTCTTAAAGGATATTGCCAATGTACTCGGACGTACAGAAGAAAAGATGACAGTTACCAGACTGATCACTTTGCTGGAGTCGCAGCCGGATGTACAGAAAAAACTGACCGAAGCGAGAGACCGTCTGCTTGCGGCAGCAGACCGGATGAATCATCTGAATGATCAGAACGTGGCTCTGATTAAACAGGCCATAGAGTTAAACGAATTCGACCTTACGTTGTTCAAGAGTTTGCGGCAGGCCCCTGAGACCGCCAATTATGACAAAACTGCCTGCAATACAGGAAGCTTGCTGGGCAGCAGCGGATTTGACGCAATGAGTTAAGGAGGAACAAAAGAATGGGAAACGGATTCGGAAGCTTATATATTGGGGCGTCTGGACTTCAGAATGCCCAGTATGCACTGAATACAACGGCAAACAACCTTGCAAATGTGAATACAACAGGATATGTCCGTCAGCAGGTTCGTTTTGCAGATAAAAATTATAATAAATTAAAGGACCCGAATAAAAATGTGAACATGCAGCAGTATGGGCTGGGTGTATCCATTGGGGATGTGGTTCATGCAAGGGATATTTTCTTAGACAAATCTTATCGGCAGGAGAATGGACGCAAGGGATTTTATACTTCTTTTTATGAAATCACGGATTATGTGCAGGATCTGTTTCAGGAATTAAACGGAGAACAGTTCAAACAGAGTGTCAGTGATCTGCATCAGGCATTTCAGGAACTGGAGCCTAATATGGATAATTCCACACAACAGAATCTGGTACTTGAAAAAGCGGATCTTCTGCTGAGCCGTACGAAGTCATTGTATGATGACATGAAATCGTACCAATCCAATATCAATGAACAAATTAAAGATGATGTTGACCGTGTAAACAAGATCGGAAACCGTATCTATGAACTGAACCTACAGATTCAGAAAGTAGAAGCTGGCGGACAGGAAACTGCAATGACCCTGCGAGATGAGCGTGACAATCTGCTGGATGAGCTGGGCGGATACGGAAGTGTCTCCATTAAGGAAGATGCGACGGGATTTACGTATGTAGATTTTGAAAGCACACCGTTTATCGATGACAATAAGTGCTATAACATCGGACTGCAGGAAGACAAAGAAACCGGATTTTACACACCGTACTGGACGCAGCTTTCTGATGTGGACAAGCAGCAGTATGTCCGCGTATTTAAAAAGAACGAAGTGATTTCCACGGATTTAAATACCGATGTGGGAAGTATTAAAGCCAAACTTCTTGCCCGTGGGGACGGATACGGAACGTATCAGGATCTGGAAAGCGAAGAGGCGTATGACCGTATTTCCGGTTGTACCATGATGGAGACAGAAGCACAGGTTTCTGCACTGCTTCACAATATTGTGACAAAAATCAACGATGCATACTGTCCGAATAAGACAGTAGATACGGATGTCACCTATACCGATGCCGATGGGAATCAGGTATCATTAAAGGGAAAGAAAGTTCTGGATGCCGCAAACTGTGCGGTCGGGGAAGACGGGCAGCTGCCACCGAGGGAATTGTTTACCCGTGTGGGAATGGATCGTTATACCAAGGTGACAGGAGATGATGGGAATACCTACTATGTATACAACGAAGAGGACGAAAATGATCCCACGACGCTGTATTCCCTGAACAATATCAGCATCAATAAAGAGTTGCGCAAGCAGATCACACTGATGCCGTACAAGAATCAGAACGGTACGGATTATCCATTGGGTGAAAAACTGATGAGCCTTTGGAACGACAAGGAAATGACACTGAATCCGTACGACAAAAAGCCGTGTACGTTTGAAGGCTATTATAACAAGCTGATCGGGCAGATCGGAAATGATGGAAGCACTTTCCAGTCGGCAAGTGAGACACTGACGGGGGCACTGTCTTCCATCGACAACCAGAGACAGCAGACGATGGGCGTTTCCTCCGATGAGGAACTGACACACATGATCAAATTCCAGTCTGCATATAATGCGTCCAGCCGTTTTATGACGGTAATCAGTCAGATGACAGAACTGATCGTGACAGGATTGAAATAGAGATAAGGAGGCGTAGTTATGCCATCACAATTTTTTGGATTGAATATCGGGGCAAGTGCGTTGTCGGCATTTCAGACCTCAGTGAATACAGCGGCAAACAACGTTGCAAATGTGCAGACCAAAGGATATACCAGACAGACGGCAAATCTGTCCGCAACCGATCCGATCCGTGTATATACCAGATACGGCAGTGTCGGAACCGGTGTGGAAGTGACTTCCGTGACACAGGAGCGAAATCTCTATTATGATGAAAAATACTGGCAGAGTAATTCAAGCCGGGGATTTTTCGAACAGAAACTGTATTATGTGGATCAGGTCCAGACAATCTTCCGGGATGATGAGCAATCGCAGAAAGGATTTTCCAGTATTTTTTTCCCAGATGTTTAACGATCTGGATACCTTAAAGACACAGGGAGAAGTGAAAGCCGTCCGCAATCAGTTTATTCATCAGGCACAGAGCCTTTGCACTTATTTTAATGCTTTGTCCAAGAGCCTGACGGAGATTCAGGAGGATACCAACGAAGAGATCAAGGCTTCTGTGGATAATATCAATTCCATTGCAGAGAAAATTTCGGTGCTCAACAAGCAGATTAATAATATTGAAGTACGCGGAGGGCATGCAAATGAGCTGCGCGACCAACGCGCGAATCTGATTGATGAGCTTTCAGGGATTGCAGATGTAGAGACGAAAGAATTCGAGGTGACAAACTCCAACGGACAAAACTTAGGAGGAACCAATTACCGCGTATATATCAACGGACAGACACTTGTAGACGGAAACGATTACCGGACATTAAAATGCACCTCTTCAAAGTATCTGAACAATCAGATGGATGCCGAGGGCATGTATGCCATTACCTGGGAAGATACCGGAATGGAATTTAATGCCAAAGGTGCCAGTGCCAACGGAAGCCTCAAGGCATTGTTTATGATCCGTGACGGAAATAACAATGAAAATATGAAGGGAACGGTCTCGCATGCAGATCTGTCTTCTATTACGATAAAGATTCCGGATACAAAAGTGAATGAACTGTCACTGGCGAATAAAGGCCGGATTATGGTAAATAATAAGTTTTATTACTATGATGGATGGACAGCAAAAGTCGGTGAAAACGGGGTAAACAGTGTAACATTTAAGCTTGCTCCGGAATCCCAGATGGCAGATCAGGCAGAAGCTGACCGTGTCAAGGGAGACGGGCAGAGCAATTATCTGACAACCGGTTCTTCCATGGATGCAATGGGAATTCCATATTATCAGAATCAGATCAATGAGTTCCTGCGTAATTTTACCCAGGCATTCAATGATATTGAAAAACAGGGTGTTACATTAGATGGCGATAAAATGGGAGCCTTTTTTGTGGGAACTTCCCCAACCGGAAACACGTTTGATGCAGATTCGTGGGATGCGAAAGTACAGGCGGCAAAGAAAGACGGATGGACAACGGATATTGAACTGTCATCCGATGGGGACAGTTATTATCAGTTTACAGCGACAACCCTTGCAGTAAACAGCAAATCATTAAAGGATTCCAGCTACTTTGCAACGTCAACCCAGATTACACAGGGTGAGGCGAAATACGATACCGTTGAGGATCTTTTGAAGCTGCAGAAGGATGTGCGGATGTTCCGCGGAGATTCTGCGGAGACGTTCCTCGAAACACTGATTTCAGATGTGACGGTTGACGTGAACAAGACAACAACAAGTTCCAATAATTATTCGAACCTGTCTACCGCGATCGCGACACAGCGTACCTCGGTATCCGGTGTGGATGAAGACGAGGAAGCGATGAACCTGATCAAATTCCAGAATGCGTACAATCTGGCATCTAAGATGATTTCCGTGATGTCGGAGATGTATGACAAACTGATCAATGAGACCGGGGTGGTATGATGCCTGCGGATGAAACCGTGTGAGCTGACAGCATAAAACTTAGGAGGGAGATCCTATGAGAGTTACCAATAATATGATCACAAGCAACACAAAGAGCAATATCAATGCAAATAAGGTGCTTGTGGATAAATATAATACCCAGATGACAACGCAGAAGAAGATCAATAAACCGTCGGATGATCCGGTCATTGCGATTCGCTCCCTGCGTATGCAGACCAGTTTGTCCCATATTGACCAGTATCTGAACAATAACATTTCGGATGCCAATTCCTGGCTGAATGTGACGGATACGGCGCTGGAAAATATGAAAACAATCCTGACGGATGTCCGCTCATTATGTGTCAAAGGGGCAACGGATACCTTAAAAGAAGATGACCGCAGAACGATTCTGAATCAGCTGAAATCTTTAAGTGATCAGATTTATGCAGAAGGAAATGCAGATTTTTCCGGCAGAACGGTATTTACCGGATATCGTACAACCGAGCAGCTGACATTTAAGACAGATGAAGAGACAACATCCTACACGATTGATCAGAAATTATCCTATAAAGATATTTCCGAGGCACGCTACACATACGGAAACGTAGATGTACCAACGGATGCGGCAAAAAGCTTTGATGAAACGATTTCCATCGGGGAAAATACCTACGACCGGCTACGCCTGGCGTATGGAAAGATTAACGGAAAAGATAATTCGGATGGAACGGGAGCAATTGATCCGATTTCCAGTATGAGTTATACGACAGCTGCAGGAAAGAAAGTGGAATTAGACCTTGCACGGGGAAAATTTGTAGATGAGAATGGGACAGCAACCGGCAGTACGTTTACCATGTACGAATCCAAAGAGGAGTGGCTTAAGGCGAACAACGGGGAAGCCAAAGTCGGAGACAATGCCATGGTATTTATCAAAGATACCGGTGAAATGATTCTCGGAAAAGATTTGTCCAATACATTAAAGAGGGAAAAGGCGGATCTTAGCATCACGTACACCAAAACCGGATTTGATGCTGGAGAGGTTCGTCCGGAATATTACTATGACTGTAAGATGAAGACTCCGGATATGCAGAAAGCAGTACAGTATACCAAGGAAGACCAGCCGATCAATTTCGAAATTTCCAGTGGAATCATGCTCGCGGCAAATACACAGGCGAGCGATGTTTTAAGCACTGACATTGGACGGGACATGACAGAGATGATGACGCTTGTTTCTGCTTCCACACAGGCACATGACAAAGTTTCACAAATTGAAAAGATGATGTCTATGGATAAGTATTCGGATGAAGAGAGCCAGAAGAAACTTCAGACCTATCTGGATGCTGCCAATAAAGAAGCTACCTATGCAGACGATAATCTGTCAAAAACCTACCAGCAGTTTATCTCAAATTTTGACGGATACCTGAATAAAGTAAATGTGGCACATACCAATGTGGGCGGATTGCAGCAGCGCGTGGAGCTGACAAAGACCCGTGTGGAAAACCAGAAAGAGACGGTAGAAGAATTGAAGTCTAACAATGATAACCGTGACATTTCGGATATTATCATTGATTACTATGCTGCTTACAACGCATATACGTCCAGTCTGACAGCTGCATCGAAAGTTGGAAGCCAGACATTACTGAACTATTTATAAAAACGCGGAGCGAAGGAGAAAGACCATGAAGGCTGATTCACGTATTTTTGGAAAAATTGAAATAGAGGATGATAAAATCATCACGTTAGAGAAAGGTATGATCGGTTTTCCGGATCTCAATCATTTTGCACTGATTTATGATGAAGAGAAAGAAAAAAAATACAATTCCATTATGTGGCTGCAGTCGATGGATGATCCGGACATTGCATTTCCGGTTATGATGCCGCATATCGTCAAGGAAGATTACAACCCGAATGTAAGTGAGGAAATGATTGCACCACTCGGAAAGCTGACACCGGAAAACACATATATTCTTGTGACGGTAACGGTTCCGAAAAATATAGAAGATTTTTCCGTAAACCTGAAAGCACCGGTTGTGATCAATATGGATAACCGCAAAGGGGTACAGATGATAGTGGAGGATGATTATCCGGTAAAATACAAAGTATATGATGTGCTTAAGGCAAAGAAAGAAAAGGCGGGTGAATAAGATATGCTGGCATTGACAAGAAAAAAGGGGGAGGCCCTTGTAATCAACAACAATATCGAGATCACCGTACTTGAAATCCGGGGAGATCAGATCAAACTTGGAATTACGGCACCGAAAGATGTTCCGGTATACCGTAAGGAAGTGTATCTTCAGATTCAGAAAGAAAACCAGGAGGCAATCAGCCTTGATGGCATCGAAGCATTAAAAGGAATTCTTGGATAAATCGGAAAAACAATCGGAGGGTGTTAAGTTTTTACTGACACGCTCCGATAATTATTTATAGAATGACAGTAATAGATTGGCTATGCAGCCGGCATAACCGGCAGCGGATGATGGAGACAGGAGGTAATCATCATGGCAATGGAGGCTATTAAAGGTGCAGGAATGACGTATCAGGGAAGTGTGTCATCTGCAGAAAGCCAGCCCAAAACAGATTCTGCGGTAAAAGCAGCAGAGACCGATGCAACTGAAAAGGGCATCGTATCGGAGAATATAAAGCAGGCTGGTGAGGAGAACGTAAACACTTCCCAGGGAGCAGATCAGCGGAATACAAATGCGCAGATCAAAAAAGCCGTGGATGAAGTGAATAAAAAGGCGGTCAACTCGGAAGCAATATTCGGCATTCATGAGGCAACCAATCGTGTGACCATAAAAATTATTGATAAAGATACCAAAAAAGTACTCAAAGAGATCCCACCGGAGAAAACACTGGATATGATTGCAAAAGTGTGGGAACTTGCAGGCCTTATGGTAGATGAAAAAAGATAAAAAAGGGGAGGGAAAATTATGCCAATCAGAATGACAGGTATGGTGTCCGGACTGGATACCGATTCTATCGTAAAAGAACTCGTTTCTGCATACAGTACCAAAAAGGAAAAATACGAAAAAGAGCAGACAAAACTTGGCTGGAAGCAGGAGATCTGGAAAAGTCTGAATAAAGAAGTAAACAGTTTTTATAAGAGTGTTGGTAATCTGCGGTTTGACAGCGGATACAATACCAAAAAGACAACATCGTCCGACAGCACGAAGGCAACCGTCAGTGCGAGCGGAAATGCGACTGTCGGAACACAGAAACTGCATGTGCTTTCTACTGCACAGTCCGGTTATCTGACGGGGGCTGAGATTAAGACAGCAGCCAACGAGAAAGTTACTACGTCTACAAAGCTTTCGGATCTGGGTGTTACAGCAGATGAAATTACCTTTAATGTGGGACCGGCAAATAATTCTGCATCCGGAACCACAAAACAGATCAAAGTAGGAAAAGACAGCACAATCAGTGACGTTGTAAACCAGCTGAAGGATGCAGGACTGAATGCAAATTTTGATGCCGGAAACAGACGCTTTTATCTGAGTTCTTCAGATTCCGGATATGCAACGGATTTTAATATTACTGCGGACAGCAGCGATACAAATTCTACAACATTATTAAACGCACTGGGTCTGGGCAAGACGGCAAAGAAGATTGACGGAAGCGATGCGGTTATTGTTTTAAATGGCGTAAAATATACCAGTACAACGAATAATTTTTCTATCAATGGATTATCCATTTCCGTCAATGGAGTGACAGACAAAGTCGATGATCTTGAAAAGGTCGATGTCGATGCCTTAGATGACAGCAAGGCAGTTTCTATTTCCACAACGACCGATACACAGGGAATTTATGACAAGATTAAAGACTTCCTGACCAGTTACAACAACATCATCAACAAGATGACGAAACTGTATAACGCAGATTCTGCAAAGAATTACGAGCCATTGACAGATGATGAGAAGTCGCAGATGTCTGATTCGGAAGTAGAAAAGTGGGAGACAAAGATCAAGGACTCCCTGCTTCGCCGTGATTCCAATCTGAGCACGATTATGAATGCCATGACGACTTCCATGACCAAGGCAATTTCCATCAATGGAAAGAATTATTCGCTTTCCAGTTTTGGAATCAGTACACTTGGTTATATGAATTCGGCAGAGAATGAGCAGAATGCTTATCATATTGACGGTGATGAGGATGATGAAAATACATCAGGAAATAAAGATAAGCTGATGGCTGCATTAAGCAGTGATCCGGATACCGTGATTGATTTCATGAAGCAGTTGTCGACCAATCTGTATACGGCAATCGACAAGCAGATGCAGAGTAATTCCCTGCGAAGCAGATACAGCATTTACAATGATAAGGAGATGACTTCCCAGTATACAAGCTATACGAAGACCATTGCAGAGTGGGAGACAAAGATTTCCGACAAGGAAGATTATTATTACAAGAAATTTTCCAAGATGGAGACTGCGCTTTCCAAGTTAAACAGCCAGACAAGTTCTCTTTCAGGTATGTTCAGCAGTTAATCAGTATCATGCAGGGCAATCTTTTGCAAAATAAAATATACAGGAAATAATAGGGGGAATCAGGATGATTCAGAAAAATCCATATGCAGCGTATAACAACAGTAAGATCCAGACGGCAACACCGGCAGAACTGACGCTGTTACTCTATGAGGGAGCTATTAAATTTACAAACATTGCGATTGTAGCGATTGAAAAGGGCGATATTGAAAAGGCGCATAACAATATCCGAAAGGCAGAGAATATCATTCGGGAGTTTCAGATAACTCTCGACCACAAATATGCAGTTGCCAAAGATTTTGATGCGGTCTATACCTATCTGTTACAGAGATTGTTAGAGGCCAACATGAAAAAGGACAAGGATATCTTAGAGGAAGTGCTTGGTCATCTCCGTACCATGCGGGATACATGGAAAGAAGTTATGGCAAAGACCGCAAACGGAAACAATATCAAGACAAAGGAACCGGTAGCGTAATGCCGGCAGGAGACAGTATGCCAGATACATATATTGCAATTATGCTGCAGAGCCTGAAAAAAAAGGAACAGGTTCTGGATGAAATTATCCGCCTGGATGACCGGCAGAAAGATACCCTGACGGATCCGGAATGCCCGTTTGATGTGTTTGATGAAACCGTGGAGGCAAAAAGTGCGTGTATTGATCAGCTGAACCAGCTGGACAGTGGTTTTGAGAAGCTCTATGCACAGGTGGCAGAAGAACTGGATCAGAACCGTGAAGATTATGCAAAGGAAATTCGTGACATGCAGCAGTGCATTCGCCGGGTAACGGACAAAAGTGTCAAGATTCAGGCGCAGGAAGCCCGCAACAAAGAACTGATGCGTGAAAAGTTTGCCACAATTCACAGACAGGCAAAGGCGGTGCGGAAAAACAGCCGTGCGATTACCGGATACTATAACAGTATGAAAGAATGGTAGTTATTTCATAAAATGGGACAAAAGTACTACTTGATAAAAAATATCATATGACTTATAATGACCTTGTTATATGACTGACGGATAATGTGGAGCACCACGTGAAGTATAACATAAGCACACCGCATGAAAAATCGCTGACGCGATGCGGGTGCGTAGGTTATACATCAGATAGATGTATAACAGGAGTCGTACCGTCTGGGCAAAAGATAAAAAACCCAGGCGGTTTTTTGCGTTCATTTATATTTTCCGGTTTTTGGTAAATATATTGTATGAAAATAAAGACATGCGTGGGTATTGACAAAATGATGAACGTTAGTGTAATCTATCAATGATTAGAGAATACTAACCAATAAGAGAAGGAGGATCACCATGTTAGAAATGAAAGAGTGGGATGGATTCGAAGGACGTCTTTGGAAAGAAGAGATTAATGTCCGCCAGTTCATTCAGGATAACTACACACCATATGATGGTAACGAGGATTTCCTTGCAGAACCTACAGAGGCTACCAATAAGCTTTGGGGGAGCACTGCAGAAACTGCAGAAGCAAGAGCGCGCAAAAGGCGGAGTCCTCGATATGGAGACCGAGGTTGTAACCGGTATTACAGCTTATGGTCCGGGATATATTGATGAGTCTTTAAAGGATTTAGAGACAATTGTAGGTTTACAGACAGACAAGCCGTTAAAGCGTGCATTCATGCCTTACGGTGGAATCAAGATGGCTGTTCAGGCATGTGAGACATATGGATATCAGGTAAGTGACCAATTAAAGGAGATCTTTACCAAGTATCACAAGACACACAACACAGCCGTATTCGATGCTTACACACCGGAGATGATGAAAGTACGTCACAATAAGATCTTAACAGGTCTTCCGGATACATACGGACGTGGACGTATTGTCGGTGATTACCGCCGTGTTGCTTTATACGGTATCGACCACCTCATCGAGGAGAAGAAGAAAGATAAGGCAAACTGTGGCTGTGGTGAGATGACAGACAATGTGATCCGTTTAAGAGAAGAGATCGCAGAGCAGATCAAATGCTTAGAGGATATGAAGAAGCTTGCAGAGATCTACGGATACGATATTTCCAGACCTGCAACAAACGCAAAGGAAGCCGTACAGTGGTTATACTTTGGATACCTTGCAGCAATCAAGACACAGAACGGTGCAGCAATGTCCGTTGGTCGTGTTTCCACCTTCCTTGATATCTACTTCGAGAGAGACTTAAAGAAAGGCATCATCACAGAGCAGGAAGTACAGGAATTGGTTGACCACTTTACCATGAAGCTTCGTATGGTAAAATTCGCGCGTATTCCTTCTTACAACCAGCTGTTCTCAGGTGATCCGGTCTGGGCAACACTTGACGTTGCGGGTACAGGTGTAGACGGACGTTCCATGGTTACAAAGTCCGACTTCCGTTTCCTGCACACCTTAGAGAACATGGGACCGGCTCCGGAGCCAAACCTTACCGTATTATATTCTTCCAGACTTCCGGAAGCATTCAAGGATTATGCAGCACGTATCTCTATTGATACAAGTTCCATCCAGTATGAGAACGATGACGCTATGAAACCGGTATGGGGCGATGATTATGCAATCTGCTGCTGTGTTTCCGCTACACAGACAGGTAAGGAGATGCAGTTCTTCGGTGCCCGTGCAAACCTTGCAAAGTGTCTCCTCTACGCAATCAACGGTGGTGTGGATGAGAAGACAGGCCAGCAGGTCGGACCTGATTACAAGCCGATTACATCTGAGTACCTTGATTACGATGAAGTTATGGAGAAGTACGACAAGATGATGGACTGGTTAGTAGATATTTATGTAAATACCTTAAACCTGATCCAGTATATGCATGACAAATATTACTATGAAGCAGCAGAACTTTCTCTGATGGATACTGATCTGAAGAGAACGTTCGCAACCGGTATTGCAGGTTTCTCACACGTAATCGATTCCCTTTCCGCAATCAAGTACGCAAAGGTTAAGGCAATCCGTGATGAGAACGGAATTGCAAAAGACTTCGAGATCGAGGGAGACTTCCCAAGATACGGTAACGATGATGACCGTGCCGATGATATCGGAGTATGGCTGTTACAGACATTCATGGATAAGTTAAAGAAGCATCACACTTACCGTGATTCTGAGCCTACAACTTCTATCCTTACCATTACTTCCAACGTTGTATATGGTAAAGCTACAGGAGCAATGCCAGACGGACGTAAGGCTGGCGAGCCACTTTCACCGGGAGCTAACCCAAGCTACGGCGCAGAGAAGAGCGGACTTCTTGCTTCCCTGAACTCTCTGACAAAGATCCCGTATGAGTGGGCACTTGACGGAATTTCCAATACCCAGACCATCAACCCTGGTGCACTTGGAAATGAAGAAGGCGAGCGTATTGAGAACCTTGTAAACGTTATGGACGGATATTTTGACCAGGGTGCGCATCACCTCAACGTTAACGTTTTCGGTAAGGAGAAGCTTATCGACGCTATGGAGCATCCGGAGAAAGAAGAGTACGCAAACTTCACCATCCGTGTATCCGGTTACGCTGTGAAGTTCATTGATCTGACCAAAGAGCAGCAGATGGACGTTATCGCACGTACCTGCCACGATCATATGTAATAGGATCTAAGGGGTCACGAGAGTTGCGAAGCAACGGAGTAATTCGTAGATCATATCCGTTGGAATGAATAAGAAATCAGGGTTAATACATGAATGAATATTTGTGTATTAGCCCTGTTTTTATGATATAATTTGCACATACTAATGAAATGATAATTCGATGCTTTTATTGGTTTGGTTAAAAACGAGGTAAAACAATGCTAGGAAATATACATTCAATTGAGACATTCGGTTCCGCAGACGGACCGGGCGTGCGTTATCTGATTTTTTTGAAGGGCTGCAATATGCGCTGTAAATACTGCCATAATCCCGATACCTGGGCAAAAACCGAGGGGGAAATGAAAAGCGCAGAAGAAATTTTACAACAGGCGCTGCGGTATAAAAGATACTGGGGCAAAAAGGGCGGTATTACCGTAAGTGGCGGAGAAGCACTGTTGCAGATTGATTTTGTCACAGAATTGTTTACGCTTGCCAAAGAAAAAGGCGTCAATACCTGTCTGGATACAGCGGGCAACCCGTTTACCCGTGAGAAACCATTCTATTCTAAGTTTGAAAAACTGATGGAAGTGACGGATCTGTTTATGCTCGACATAAAGGAAATGGATGAGGACGAGCATAAACAACTGACAGGCCAGACGAATAAAAATATTCTGGATATGGCAACCTGTCTGTCGGATCACGGTAAAGCGATGTGGATTCGGCACGTACTTGTGCCGGGCATTACCGATGATGACGGGCAGTTACACAGGCTCCGTGCATTTATTGATACGTTAAAAACCGTGGAACGTGTGGAAATTTTGCCATATCACACGCTGGGGGTATTTAAATGGAAAGAACTTGGGATTCCTTATGCACTGGAAGATGGGAGCCGCCGACCAAAGAGCAGGTGGAACATGCACGGGAAATCATTATTCCCGGTTATAAATCCTGATTGTATGAACAGGAGGGACATATGCAAAAAAGGCAGCTGTAAAATCCCATCAAACAAAGAGAACGGGACATATGCACAAAAAGATAGCTGTGAAATCCCATCAAACAAAGAGAATGGGACATATGTGCAAAAAGATAGCTGAAATATCCCGACAGAAAAAGAAAGAGGGACATAGAAGCAAGGAAAAATTGTATATGTCCCAACAGTATAGATGGTCGGGACATAAAGATAAAGAAAAACAGTATATGTCCCAACAGCACCAATAAGAAGGATATAAAGATAAAGAAAAATTGTATATGTCCAGACAGCAGAATAAGAGAACCATAGGGAGCAGTAAAAGCTGCGTAGATCTCATTTTCCACCCACCCAAAAAAAAACTCAAAAAAGAATGCGCAGCAGAAAAGAAAACATAAGGAAAAACAAATCATGATACAACCAGAAATTTTATATGAAGATGCACAGCTGATCATCTGCTACAAACCGGCAGGCATTGCAACGCAGACCAAAAAACTGGGGCAGAAAGACATGGTGAGCATACTTTTAAATCACGTAGCGCAGGAAGGAACCGGACAGCCGTTTATCGGTGTAGTCCATCGGCTGGACCAGCCAGTGGAAGGCGTGATGGTGTTTGCAAAAACAAAACAGGCGGCAGCAAAATTGTCGGCACAGGTAAAAGACCATTCCTTTGGGAAAAAATATTATGCAAAAGTCCGGCTGCCGGAAGGAAAAACTTTTGAACAGGCTACGGGGCATGAAAAGACAGGAACACTGCAGGACTGGATACAATTTGAACCGAAAGAAAATAAATCCTGTGTAATAGAACAGAAGCAGAGGGAGAACGAACGGGAAGACATCAGGCATCCGGCAGACGGGAAGCGGTTGCAATTGCAGAAACCACGGCATACAGCAACGTCACAAAATAAGATACAGGAAGCGGTACTTGATTATCAGGTGATCAGGCAGGGAGAAGGATCTGCATTGCTGGATATTACTTTACATACCGGCCGCCATCATCAGATCCGTGTACAGCTTGCACATCTTGGAACTCCGATCTGCGGAGATCACAAATATGGAAAGGCTGAAAGAGGAACCCCGGCACTGTGCAGTTATCATATCGATTTTGTTCATCCGGTCAGTGGCAAAGAGATGACCTATGAAATCAGTCCGAGAAATTTCGAAACAGAATGTTAATGGTATTCAGGTGCTGAGTGAACAGTAACCCATTTAGCCGTTATCGAGCGGTTTCACTTCACGCAAATCTTGACAATCGGCTGTGTTCGTCATATTATATATTCGAGCTTTTCTGCGCATTTTGCGGGCAGAAAAGAAAACTCTTACACGAGTATAACGTAAAAAATGACCGCACAGTGGTCGCAGAAAAGGAGAAAGACATGGCGAAAGAGAAGAAACTTGTTGAAGCCATTACTTCCATGGAGGAAGATTTTGCACAATGGTATACCGACGTCGTAAAGAAAGCAGAGCTGATTGATTACTCCGCAGTAAAGGGCTGCATGATCATCAAGCCCGATGGGTATGCTATCTGGGAAAATATACAGCATGAATTAGACCGTAGATTCAAAGAAACAGGCGTAGAGAATGTATATATGCCGATGTTTATTCCGGAGAGCCTTCTGGAAAAAGAGAAGGATCATGTGGAAGGATTTGCACCGGAAGTCGCATGGGTAACTTACGGCGGACTCAATCAGCTACCGGAGCGTCTGTGCGTCAGACCTACTTCTGAGACACTGTTCTGCGATTTTTATAAAAATCTGATCCAGTCTTACCGTGATCTGCCAAAGGTGTACAACCAGTGGTGTTCTGTAGTACGCTGGGAAAAGGAAACCCGTCCGTTTCTGCGTTCCAGAGAATTCCTGTGGCAGGAGGGGCATACGGCGCATGCAACCGCAGAGGAGGCACAGGCACGTACCATCCAGATGCTGAATCTGTATGCAGATTTCTGTGAAGAGTTCCTTGCCATGCCGGTTGTCCGCGGACAGAAGACAGAAAAAGAAAAATTTGCCGGTGCGGAAGACACCTATACCATCGAGGCACTGATGCATGATGGAAAAGCCCTGCAGTCCGGAACCAGTCACAATTTCGGAGATGGATTTGCAAAGGCATTTGGTATCCAGTATACCGATAAACAGAATAAATTACAGTATGTACACCAGACTTCGTGGGGAATGACAACACGTCTGATCGGAGCCATCATCATGGTTCACGGCGACAATGATGGTCTGGTTCTGCCACCTAAGGTAGCACCGACACAGGTAATGGTTATCCCGATCCAGATGCAGAAGGATGGCGTATTGGATAAGGCAAACGAAGTGCGTGAGCGTCTGGGAAAAGTCTGCCGTGCAAAACTGGACGATTCCGATAAGAGTCCGGGATGGAAATTCTCTGAGCAGGAGATGCGTGGAATTCCGCTTCGTGTGGAACTGGGACCGAAAGATATTGCGGCAAATAAATGTGTGGTTGTCCGCAGAGATACCAGAGAGAAAATTGAGGTTTCCCTGGATGAGATCGAGACAAAGATTCCGGAACTGTTAGAGACCGTTCAGAAAGATATGTTTGCGCGTGCAAAGGCACATCGTGATGCACATATCTGGGATGCACATAATTACGAAGAATTTAAGGATATTGCAGAAAATAAACCGGGATTCATCCGTGGTATGTGGTGCGGAGATCAGGCATGTGAGGACAAGATCAAAGAAGATCTGGCAGTAACCTCACGCTGTATGCCATTTAACGATCAGGAAAAGATTTCAGACGTTTGTGTATGCTGTGGAAAACCGGCACATAAACTGGTATATTGGGGAAAAGCATATTAAAATCCGATGGGGATTGTGGATTTCAAGAGGGGGTTGGAGCCATGATTGAAAAGTATTTTAATGGCGTAATTGATCAGGTATATCACAGAATCGGAAATACAGAAAAGAACATTGTTATGGCAAGCTATAACAATGACTTTTCTGTGTCTGAGCTGGAGAATAAAAAACGTTATCAGGAAGACGATAACGTTTTTTTTGCCTGTTGTGAACTGCGATATGAGACATTGTCCGGGGCATATGCGCCTTTTCTGGACATTATCTGTGACATGTTCCGCAAATTTGTAAAGGGAGATTTTGAAGCTTTTTTGCGCGAATGCGGAACTTATGAACTGCACCGGTCTTTGTTTCTTGGGTACTATGAAGATGGTATCTGCAAAAGGGAAGAAGGGGTGCTGTTAAATGAAGTGGAATATGAGCAGCGGCGCATGACAGAAGCCATCGTTGCCATGCTGAAAAAACTCACGGAATACCGGCCGATTATGATTGTAATTAACCGTTTCCAGCTGGCAGGACGCAGTTCCATGGAACTTATTTACCGGCTGCTGACAGAACCGTGTACGGAAATCGGGATTGTGCTTGGAGTAAACGAAATGCAGCCGCGGCTGGATATGGCAGTCAACATGTGGGATGCAATCGTGGAAAAACTTGAAGATAGCAGCCAGATTTATCATATTGGAAGTTCCGGGAAACACAGAAACCGGGAGAATGCGGAGGATGTGGCAGAAGAGAAAAATTACAGCCACATGCTTGCAAAGGTAGAGACAATCATTACGTTTCTGGATTGTGACCAGGCAAAATGGTACTTGCAGAAACTTGAATATAAACTTAAATTTGAAGATATTTTTGTGGATGATATAACCCTGCGGGAATTTTATCTATTGTATACCCGTACCGCTATTTTGCGTGCAGAGCTTTCTAAGGCACTGGAGATGGTTGATTCAGCAATGCGTCTGCCATCCGTTTGCAAAGATCTGTTTTACCGCAGTGAATGTTCCTTTTTAAAGGGAACGTGCCTGATGTATCAGGGCAAACTGCAACAGGCGGAAATGTATGCACAGTATGCCCGGGAGGAAGCACAAAAAAGTGGGAATGAGAAACAGATATTCAAGGCGGAACTCTTGTCTGTTATGGCGCGTATGTCCGGCTGGTACAATATTTTTTTCTGTATACAGGATATCCCGATTCATGAAGGGCTGATTGAAAAGCTGATGCAGAACAATTACCGGAATCATCTGGCACATATTTATATTTATGCATATGATAATCGGCCGGAGATGGTTGCAAGGGCCTACCGTTCCGAGGCATCTCTTTTATATTTCAGTAAAGGGGTGGCACTGGCAAAAGAGATTGGAAATGAGCAGCTGGTATATGATGCATATCAGAAAAACATTATGCTTGCATCAACGAATGGTATGAATGAGATTGCCATGCTGTATTCCGTGCGTACATACCAGTTCATGAAATCAAGGGATGATGTTTATGAGGGCAGAATTCTGTCCGGCATCGGATATAATCTGAGTGCCATGGGAAAAAACCGGCTTGCGGAGCATTATTATAACCGTGCCATTGAGGTGTTTTACCATTTGCGTCTTCCGGAGGATATTGCGGAAGTGTTTTACAACCGTGCACTGAATTATATTATGCAGGAGAACTATGCGAAGGCGGAACATGATCTGCTGATGGCGATGAAGGTAATAGAAAAACTGCATCTTAACAGTCTGCGTGTATGTAATCTGTCAAAATTATATGGTCTTTTAGCACTTGTGAGCATCATGCAGAAAGACCGGTTTAACTGTGAACGTTACTTGCTTAACTGCCGGCAGTTCCTGAATTATATTATTGAGAAAGAAAAAGAAAATGAAAACGAGGAAATCATCCATGACTATGCCAAGTGTGATGAGGATATGTTTCTATACACATTTTCCATGGCAATGCTTAACCGCATGGATGGAAAGAAGGAAGAGGTACTGGTCAGTTTTGAACAGGCAGAGCGTTTCCTGCTTCAGGCAGAGGGAAATGAGTTTTTCAGTTATCGTTTATTCCGGAAAGAGAGAATGAAGCTGTTTGAGGAAATGGGGCGCAGTGAGCGCTGCCAGATGGAACGCGCAACGCTTTTGCAGCATGAGGAGATTAATTCCCAGGCGGCACGGCTGCTTCCCATGAATCTCCTGAAGGAAATTGATCTGGGAGAGCATCCGCAAACGTGTGCCGTGCGGGAGGAAGAAATTGAAGCCCTGATCAAACAGGAAGGCCTTTTACAGGATTATGCAACGTCCCGGAGACAGATGGAGTTTATTTCCACATGGCAGAAACTGATTGATGTGAACGGAAGCAACGTAGAGGGTATGGTACAGAATGCGTTCAATACGTTTATGAATCATTTCAGCCTGGATTGTGCATTGTATATCTGTTACCATGAAGATGGTGCCCATGTACTTTATAACGATACCAAATGTGAGATGACGGAAGCTGACATTGCGGCGATCGGAAATACCATGCTGGAATATCCACAGGGGTTTGCGGTATCAAAGATCAGCGACAGTTTTCTGGAACATCAGGATACGATCGGTTATTTCGGAATAGATGATGTATGTTCGTTTGTGGCAGCACCGTTTCTCAAAAACGGAAAGCTGACCAGCCTTCTGATCACATATGTCCGCATGAAGGATAACTGGCATGGTTCGATCGAACGCTACATGCTGAACGAGGATGACCTGAGAATCTATTCCCTGCTTTTTCGGGAGATGGAGTATTCGATCAATCGCATGGAGGCAAACGACAAGATTTATATGATGAACCGCAAGCTGCAGGAGGCTGCGGTTACGGACATGCTTACCGGTATTTATAACCGTGCCGGTATGTACGAAGAGATTCGGCAGATGATTGAGTGTTACCGTGTGTCAGAAAAGACACATCATGTCGGGCTGATGTTTATTGATCTGGACAATTTCAAGCATTATAATGATACATTCGGACATGACGTCGGAGATCTGATTTTAAAGGAAATGGCAAAGATTTTCCGCAAGGCGGTAAAGGGAAGAGGATTTGTCGCCAGATATGGCGGGGATGAATTTATTATGATCTTAAATACCGATGCCCGGGAAATCCTTGAACAGATCGCAAAAGGAATCTATGAGAAAATCAATTCCACGCAGGGATTCCAGCGGCAGATTGAAAATTATCTCGGCCATGCGATCACGACGACCGAAAAATCGCGGATTACCTGTTCCATCGGAATTGCAAGCGCAGGGGATGTGAGAAAAGAGGAAGATATTAATGAATTAATCCGCAGCGCAGATGAGATTTTATATAAAGTCAAAACAGGGGAAAAAGGACACTACGCATTTTTATGAAAATTCAATTACCAGAACACGTAAAGCAAATTATACACAGACTTCAGCAGGAGGGGTATGATGCCTATGCCGTGGGTGGATGTGTCAGAGATACACTTTTAGGACGCAGCCCACAGGACTGGGACATTACAACTTCCGCGAAACCGCAGGTGGTGAAATCGCTGTTTTCCCATACGATTGATACGGGCATTGCACATGGAACCGTTACGGTTATGCTGGATCATACGGGGTATGAAGTGACAACTTACCGGATCGATGGGGAATATGAAGATGCCAGACATCCGAAGACAGTGACTTTTACGGGAAATCTGGTAGAGGATTTAAAACGCCGGGATTTTACGATCAATGCCATGGCATATAATGATACCGCAGGACTGGTGGATGCATTTGACGGGATTGGGGATCTCAAACGGCACGTGATCCGTTGTGTGGGGATACCGCATGACCGGTTTGGAGAGGATGCGCTGCGTATGCTGCGCGCCGTGCGTTTTGCCGCACAGCTTGGATTTTCCATTGAGGAGAAAACCAGACAGGCTGTGGCAGATCTGGCAGACAATTTACAGAAAGTCAGTGCGGAGAGAATCCAGACCGAAATGGTGAAATTGCTCACCTCTGCACATCCGGAGGAGATGCGTACGGTATATGAGTTGGGACTTTCCAGAGTATTTCTCCCGGAGTTTGACAGGATGATGGAAACCCCGCAGATTACGAAACATCATTGTTACAGTGTGGGGGAACATACCATTCATGCCATGCAGGAAGTCCAACAGGACCGGATTCTGCGCCTGACCATGCTGCTTCATGATGTGGCCAAACCGGTGTGTGTAACGACAGATGAAAAAGGGCAGAATCATTTTAAAGGACATCCGGCAGAAGGTGCGGAAATGGCACGGGTTATTTTGCGGCGGTTGAAGTTTGACAACGAAACAATAAAACGCGTATGCCTGCTCGTACGTTATCATGATGACCGTCCGGCCGTGACACCGCGCAATGTGCGCCGTGCGATCAGCAGGATCGGAGTGGAAAATATGGAGGCTCTGTTTGCGGTAAAGCGTGCAGATACACTGGCGCAGAGCATGTATGAGCGGCAGAAAAAGCTTTCCTATATTGATGCCTACGAAGAAACTTATCGTGAGATATTAAAAGAACACCAGTGTGTGCAGAAAAAGGATCTTGCCATAAACGGCAGGGATCTGATTGCACAGGGAATGAAAACGGGCAAAGAAATGGGAGAAGTGTTGCAGGCGCTGTATGAACAGGTTCTTGATGAACCGCAACTGAATAATAAAGAGACGCTGCTTGCACTTGCTTTGCAATTGCAACAGACAAAACAGGAATAAATAAGACACCCTTTCCATATGATGAAAATAGATTCAAGTCATGTGGGAGGGGTTTCATTTTGTATTATCAGCCGGAAGCAATGTTGGAGCAATATGACATAGAAATAAAACAGATCACGAAAGGCAGAGGTGTGTTTTGCTGTGAGACGGATCAGGGGAAAAAAGTACTTGCACCGTTTCGGGGATCTGCAGAACGCGCAAAATTTGTGCGCGAAATATTATGCAGCATGCAGGAAAAGGGATATCCGGTGGAACAGGTCAGTCTGACAAAAGACGGGCAGTGTGTGGTAACGGATGAAAGTGGCATGCGTTTCTGGCTGAAAGATCTGGTAGAGGGAAATGAATGCCAGACAGGTCGGGAGAAAGATGTAGCTGCCGGTGCCCAGGCGCTGGCAGGGTTTCATTGCTGTGTTTCATCCTGTGTTACGGAAATTCCGGATTTTATGAAAAATACAAAGAATGAACCGGCAGTGCTCTATTACCGGCATTACCGGGAACTGATCCTGGTAAAAAATTTTGTGCAGTCAAGAAAAACCCGAAACGAGTTTGAGCGGTCATTCTGGGAACAGTATACGCATTATATTGCACAGGCGAAAGAAGCGGTCGGGATGCTGCAGGAGCGAAAAGACCAGGGGAGAACCAGGGGGTTTTGTCACGGGGATTGTAATCAGCATAATATGCTTCGTACAGCACAGGGGGTCCGGCTCGTAAATTATGAAAATCTGTTTTACGGAGAACAGATGGTGGATCTGGCAAACTATCTGCGTAAGATTCTGGAAAAAAACAGTTGGAGTACGGACATGGGAAAACATATTCTGGAAGCCTATGAAAAGCAGAGAAAATTGTGCAAGGAAGAAAAACAGCTGCTGCATGTGCTGCTTCTGTTTCCAGAGAAATTCTGGAAAGTATCCAATCACTACAGTAACTCGCATAAAGCATGGGTATCCGGCAGAGATATTGAAAAATTAAACCGGCTGATTGCAGCGGAGCCGGCAAGGGAACATTTTCTGGAAAATTTGTTTTCTTTTCTGTGAAGAATGAGCTATACTAAGGATATGAGAAGAGACAGAATTAAAAAAACAATTACATATTTGAGTCTGCTTTTTTGGCTGTGTCTGCTTGTGGCATGTGGACAGCAGGAGGAGACGACAGATGACGGAGTTACCTATTTTCATCATTCCATCGCAGACCGGAATACACAGGAAACACAGGAGAATTCCACGGAAACGGAAAAGTCCGAAGAGTTTCTGCTGACCGCAGTCGATCAGATTCAGGAAAGTCTCCAGCTGTACCGGTATGCGGATGGAATGGAATACCGGTATTATTACGGAACAGGCACCCGTTTTTATGATAAATACGGAAACCGGACACCTGTGACAAGTTTTGAACCCGGTCTGCTTGTGACCATCGGGGATGTAGACAGCGAAGGAATCCTCACGGAAGCCCGGATTTCGGATCAGGCATGGGTATACGACAATATCACCCGGTTTTCGGTAAATCCGGATCTGGACATGCTAAAGATCGGAGATGGAAAATATCGCTATACGGATGACACGATTGTGTTTTCCGGAGATAAAAGAATCCAGATGACGGATTTGTCGGATGGGGATACGTTAAGCGTTGTCGGCAGGGATAAAAACATTCTTGCGGTGCGTGTGACAACCGCACAGGGAACGCTTGCACTGTCCAACACCAAACTGTTTGAAGAAAGTTTTTTGCAGCTGGGCACAAAGATTTTTGCGGAAATTACACCGGATATGGAGATTCAGGTGCCGGAAGGAACCTATGAACTTCGCGTAGCCAATAACGGATGGGGCGGCAGTACGGAAGTGACGATTACGCGTGGCGAGACTACAAATGTGGATCTTGACACCTTAAAAGGCGAAGGACCGTCTTACGGAAAGGTGCAGTTTGTCATCGATGCAAAAGATGCGGTGCTGTCAATTGACGGAAAAGAAACGGACTATGAGAAGCCGGTGAAATTAACCTATGGAAGCCATACAATTACGGTATATTCTTCGGATTATGATACCTGGAAGCGGAACTTATATGTCAACTCGGAGAAATCGACAATTGTTATCAATCTCGCGGATGAAGATTCCAGTGAAACAGGCAGCAGTCAGAGCAGCTCAGAAAGCAGCAGCCAGAGCAGTGCCAAGGGGAGCAGCCAGAGCAGCTCAGAAAGCAGCAGCCAGAGCAGTTCCCAGGAGAGTTCCGGCAGTCAGAGCGAGTACAAGAACCGGCAGGAAGAGCTTGATACACTCAAGGATCTGATTTCCAGTATGACATCCTCCAGTTCGCTTGTGTCAAAATGACGGTTTTCCGGACAGAATTTTGGTTGTTTTTAAGTGCCCAAAAGCCCGAAAATATCGCATTTTTCCTTGACAAAAGGATGGAAAACAAGTATAAATAGATTTGTAAGTAATTTGAGAGAAGGAACTCGAATTATATAATATAGGAATCCATAGGAGGAATTTTAACATGAACAAAGCAGAGTTAGTTGCAGCAGTAGCTGAGAAGGCAGAGATTTCAAAGAAAGACGCTGAAGCAGCAGTTAAGGCATTCACAGATGTTGTTGCTGAGGAGCTGAAGAAGGGTGAGAAGATCCAGTTAGTTGGATTCGGTACTTTCGAGGTTTCTGAGAGAGCAGCAAGAGTTGGAAGAAACCCACAGACAAAGCAGGAAATCACAATCCCAGCTTCTAAGGCACCGAAGTTTAAAGCAGGTAAGGCTTTAAAGGATTCCCTGAACTAATTCTGGTGGAATATGTGGGAGAGCGTCATTGGACGCTCTCTTTTCTGTTATAAGGAGAAATAATATGAGATTAGATAAATTTTTAAAAGTATCACGCCTGATCAAGCGAAGAACGGTCGCCAATGAAGCCTGTGATGCAGGACGTGTTATGGTAAACGGAAAACCTGCCAAGGCATCCACCAATGTAAAAGTCGGAGACGAAATAGAAATTCTGTTTGGACAGAAATCCGTAAAAGTGCGTGTTACGGATATTCAGGATACGACCAAAAAAGAACAGGCGAAAGATCTGTTTGAATACATATCCTAGAAGTGTGGCGCATACTCTTTAACAGGAGGGCGCTTGTATGGAAGAAAGAGGACAGTCAAACAGCACAGGGCAGCATAAGCTGATCCTGCAGAACCGGAAAAGCGGAAGTTTTACCGGTGTAACGGATGTTGTAAATTTTGATGCAAATGAGATTATCCTTGACACAGAACTCGGACGGTTGACGATTAAGGGAAAAGAACTTCACGTAAACCGGCTGGACCTGCAGAAAAAAGAAGTGGAAATTGATGGAACCGTGGATATGCTTCAATATTCCGGAACACCTGGCCGGGGTGTCTTTGGAAAGTGGTTCGGTTAAGTGGAAGAGGGCAGGATTTTTGTACATTTTTTTCTGTTTGGGATGATAGCATTTGCGGCATATGACGGAATCCGTGTAGTTCGTAGAATTTTTCCGCATGGGATCTTTATGATTTCCTTAGAGGATCTGGTATACTGGCTGGTTATTTCGCTTTGTTTTTTTCTGCATCTCTGTCAGGTAAATAATGGAAAAATCCGGGGCTATGTACTCCTGGGAAGCCTTCTGGGAGCGTGGATTTATTACAGTTTCTGCAGTCGGTTTGTTATGCGGTATCTGACGGAAAAGATTCATTATCTGAAAAAGAGGTTGAAAAAAAGTTCCGGGAAATGACTACAATAAAGTTAAATAAGCTTCGTAAAAGAAAGAAGCCTGAAGAATCGGAGAAAGAACATGAGAAAAACTAAAAAGCGTCGCCGTGGAAGCGGTACTGCAGGAATCATGATCATTGTGCTTGCATTTTTGGTTGTCATGACGGTTCAGATCTGCAGGATACGTTCAAAAGATGCGGAATATGCGGCAAAAGAAAAAGAATTACAACAGCAGTATGAGGAAGAAACCGAGAGATCTACGGAGATAGATGATCTTGAGACGTATATGAAATCCTCACAATATATTGAAGATGTGGCAAAAAGCAAGCTTGGACTGACTTATAAGAATGAAATCATCTTCAAGGAAAAGAAGTAGAAAAGAAGAATCTGTTTGAACAGGTTCTTCTTTTTCTTTAATGCATTGATGGAAGATTTGAGCGAAAACTTTTTTGAAAACCACAGAAAATCTGACAGAATATGCGTCATTGTCTGTGTATACTTGTCCCTCGAAAACAATTTTTTGGAGGTGTATCATGCGTACAGGACAATGGAAAACAATGGGGATAGGATCGCTGATCGGAAAAATGATCTATGCAGTATTCGGGCTGGCGGCAAGTATGTTATGTATCATGGGATATTATCCGGTGGTGCCGGCATTTTACACGGCATGCTGTCTGGATAAAAAGAGAAATTTTCTGCTATACATAGGACTGGTTGTGGGAATGGGCTGGTGCATGCCGGTGGCTGCGATTGTAAAATATTTGTTTATTCTTTTTGTACTGGGAATCGCAATCCGGTTTTATATATGGGCAAACAGGCGCTGCAGCGGATGGACGGCAGGAATGATTGCGGGAATTACCACGATCGCGATGAATACATCGGGACTTCTGATTCTGAATATGGAGAAAAAGGCATTGATCCTTGGCATCAGCGAAGGTGTGATCGTGTTTGCACTGGCAGTATTGTTCCATTATGGAATCGGAATGGGCAGTCAGATTTTCCGGGAGAGACATAAGAACCGGGTGGAAGAGGAAGGCGTGGAAACGATGGTTGGCATGGACCCTCAGGGGCGGATTCATGCATTTGCAGAGGCAGTTGACGAGCTTTCCGTGGCATTTGCCGCGATGGACGGCAGGCAAAAGCCAAAACAGCAGGACCATCTGGATATTCTTGCCCAGGAGATTACCGGAAAGCTGTGTGCGGACTGCGATGGATGTGTCGTGTGTTTAGAGCAGCAGAAACCGGATTTCTGGATAAAAATCCGCCGGATGCTGCAGGCAGTTGCACAACACAGTACCAAAGAAGAAATTTTAAGTCAGAATTTTATGGAAGAGTGTCCGCGTTATTCCGGGATGGTGGAAGAGGCAATCTGGGCTTTTTCCCGTATGGAACTCAATGAGGCATGGTATCACCGCCTGCAGGAGAACCGCAAGGTAATCGCGGATCAGCTGGATGCGATGGCGGATGCTTTGCAGGACTGGGATCAGGGAATCCGGTGTATGGACCGGACAGAGCGTGTTCTGCTGGCAAAAATTGCGTTTGAGACAAGGGAACGGGGACTGGATGTAAAACAGATACATGTTTATGAGGACAAAGAAAAGCGGCGCATGGTGACTGCTTTGGTGGCAAGTAAGTGGGGAGGCGGAATTCCTGTTAAAAATTATCGAAAAGCGCTCGAGCGTGCTTCAGGCATGGCGGTCCGGCTGAAAGAGGATACCAGATCCATACTGACACAGGAACCGGTTATGATTACAGCGTATGAAGATACCTGCTTTTATGCATTATCCGGGGTTGCTTCGGAAAAAGAAGAGGGATCGAGTGTCAGTGGAGATAACTTTTCTCTGTTTTCGATGGAAAATGGGCATTATCATGTATGTGTCTCCGATGGTATGGGAAGCGGACGGCTGCATTCCGGGAAAGCGATATGGTGGTAGAGCTGATGCAGAAATTTATGGAAGCAGGATTTCCTCAGGAGACGGCTATCCGCATGATGAATTCGGCAATGGTTCTGCAGGGAGATCGTGAGTCTTACTCTACACTGGATTTCATGGATCTGGATCTGTACAGTGGGCAGATGACGATTACCAAAATCGGTGCAGCAGCATCTTTTCTGAAACATAAAGACCGGGTGGAGTGCCTGCGGGCGTCCACACTTCCGGCGGGAGTCGATGCGTCCTGTACCGGGGATGTCATCCACAGAAAGCTCACACATGGGGATTTCCTTGTCATGGTTACGGATGGTGTGTTAGAATATCTACATGTGAAACATCCGGAAGAAAAGCTCGCGGAAATGATAAAAGAGATAAAAACAGAGAACGCAGGTACTTTTGCTGAAAAGCTGATGGAACATGTGATGCTTTTTACAGGAGGACATGCACCGGATGATATGACAATAGTGGTAAGCGGAATCTGGGAGAAATAATGATCGTACAGGTAGAAAAATTTATGAGAAAGTGGAATATGGTGCCGGAGGGAGGCAGGGTACTCGTTGGAGTGTCCGGCGGTGCGGACTCTGTCTGTCTGTGCCTGATTCTGTATGAACTTTCCACGAAAATGAATTTTTCACTTGAGGTTATCCACGTGGAGCATGGAATTCGTGGAGAAGAGAGTAAAAATGATGCGGTGTTTGTGGAACAGCTCTGTAAACAACGGGGGATGGTCTGTCATATCCGGAATGTTGATGTTCCACGTTATGCCAAAATACATCATCTGGGAGAAGAAGAGGCGGCACGAATTCTGCGATATCAGGTGTTTGCGGATGCAGCCGGGCAGGACAGAAACGTCCGGATCGCATTGGCGCATCATATGGAAGACAATGCGGAGACCATGCTGTTTCAGCTGATTCGGGGAAGCGGACTGGATGGACTGTGCGGGATGCGTCCACAGCGGACAGGAACAAACGGGGAAATCTATATCCGTCCCTTTTTGCAGTGCAGCAGGGAACAGATCGAACAATTTCTGGAGGAGCGGGGGCAGGGGTATTGTACGGACAGTACCAATGCCAACGAGTCCTACAGCAGAAACCGGATGCGAAAGAGGGTGCTTCCGGAACTGATACAGATGAATCCGCAGGCGGTACAGCATATGCAGACGGCGATGGAACAGCTGCAGCAGGTAAGAGATTATCTGGAAGAAGAGACGGTTTCCCTGGAGAAAAAATTTATTTCCGGGGAGAGGAAAAATGTGAAACTGGATACGGACGGGCTGGCAGAGCTTTCGCAGGCTGTCCGGATGCGGCTGATCCGCAAAGCTGTCTGGAAAGCTGCCGGGGCATGCAAAGATATTACGGCGGCACATTTGCAGGCAGTGGCGGACCTTCTGGAAAAACAGACCGGAAGATATGTAAAACTGCCCTATGGGCTGACCGCCACAAGAGTTTACAATGTGATCGAAATCATGGGAAAAAGAAAGGAAACGGAAAAGATCTGTCTGCCGATAGATACGGACCGGCTGCCGGAAAATCTGCTGGCTGGTGAATGGAAATTTTCGTTTAAAAAGTTTCTGTATGATGGGAATACCGATAAAATTCCACGAAAAATGTATACGAAATGGTTTGATTATGATAAGATAAAAGATAGTTTAGCTATACGTAACCGCCGAAAAGGAGACTATTTTGTGCTGGATGCGGCAGGACATCACAAGAAGCTGGAGGATTATTTCGTCAATGAAAAGATTCCGGCATCGCATAGAGATGAGCAGCTGCTTCTGGCCAGGGGAGGATGAAATCTTCTGGATTGTCGGAGGGCGTATGGCATATGGCACAGGGATTTCCGATGCAACCCGATGGGTGCTGGAGATCACTGCCAGTAATAGCAGCCATTGAAGGAGGATAAGAGGATGGATTACAGTAAGAAACATGAGATATCGGTATATCTGACCGAGGAACAGTTAAATCAGCGGATTGCAGAGATCGGTGCACAGATCACGGAACGTTTCAAAGGCGAGTCGGTTTATCTGGTCTGTATCCTGAAAGGATCTATCTTTTTCACAACAGAACTTGCAAAGCGGATTGCGCTGCCAATGACGATCGATTTTATATCAGCATCCAGTTATGGAGCACAGACCCATTCTTCCGGTGTCGTAAATATCAAGAAGGATCTGGAACAGTCGATTGAAGGAGAGAACGTGATCGTTGTGGAAGATATTGTGGATTCCGGAAATACATTAAGCCGGCTGATGCAGCTGTTTGAGAGTCGTAATCCAAAAACTCTTACGATCTGTACGCTGCTGGATAAACCGGATCGCCGGGTGGTAGAAAACCTGCAGGTGGATTATACCGGATTTGTGATACCGGATAAGTTCGTAGTCGGATTTGGTCTTGATTACGATCAGAGATACCGTAATCTTCCGTATATTGGATTCGTGGAAGATGCGGATTAAAAAAAGGAGAGTAGTACATTGAATACAAAGAACAGACCCCGATTTGGAGGATTTGGTGTCTATGCGATGCTGATCCTGCTTGTGATTATTTTGTGGTATACATTTACCAACAACAGTACAACCAGTGATTTCACACAGAATAATCTCTGGAAAGCCATCCGTGAGGAAAAGGTTGTCAGTATCCGGGTAGAGCAGAACCGTGAAGTACCGACCGGTTATCTGAATATCAAACTGAAAGATGGTTCTACGGAACGGATGTATACCTCAGATGTGAACGAGATCCAGAAAGAATTAAAAGAAAAGGATTTTACCCAGTTTGTTGTGGATGATGTGCCGTCAGAGAGCTGGATTATGACACTTCTGCCATATCTTCTTATTTTTGGTGCCATCTTCATTCTGTTTATGATTATGAGCAACAATGCGGCAGCAAACAACAGCGGCGGCAAAATGATGAATTTTGGAAAAAGCCGTGCAAAGCTTTCCACCGAGGAAGATAACCATATGACATTTGAGAATGTCGCCGGTCTGAAAGAAGAAAAAGAAGACCTTGAGGAACTGGTGGACTTTCTGCGTGCACCAAAGAAGTATACAAACCTTGGTGCACGTATTCCGAAAGGTGTGCTCTTAGTCGGACCTCCGGGAACCGGTAAGACACTTCTGGCAAAAGCCGTTGCAGGCGAGGCCGGAGTACCGTTCTTTAGTATTTCCGGTTCCGATTTCGTAGAAATGTTTGTCGGTGTCGGAGCTTCGCGTGTCCGTGATCTGTTTGAGGATGCCAAGAAAAATGCACCGTGTATCGTATTTATCGATGAGATTGATGCTGTGGCCAGACGCCGTGGTACAGGTATGGGAGGCGGTCATGATGAGCGCGAACAGACCTTAAACCAGATGCTTGTTGAGATGGATGGATTTGGTGTTAATCAGGGAATTATCGTGATGGCAGCAACCAACCGTGTGGATATTCTTGATCCTGCAATCATGCGTCCGGGACGTTTTGATCGAAAGATTGTAGTCGGAAGACCGGATGTGGCAGGCCGTGAAGAAATTCTTCAGGTTCATGCAAAGAACAAGCCGCTGGGAGATGACGTTGATTTAAAACAGATCGCACAGACGACTGCGGGATTTACAGGAGCAGATCTGGAGAATCTGCTGAATGAGGCTGCCATTCTTGCAGCAAAAGAAAGCCGGGCATATATTCAGCAGGCAGATATCCAGAAAGCATTCATCAAAGTGGGAATCGGTGCGGAGAAACACAGCCGTGTGATTTCCGAAAAAGAAAAGAAAATTACAGCATATCATGAATCCGGACATGCCCTTCTGTTTCATCTTCTGCCGGATGTGGGACCGGGTGCATACGGTATCCATTATCCCAACCGGTGCCGGGGCTGCGGGTTATACCATGCCGCTTCCGGAGAAGGATGAGATGTTTAACTCCAGGGGACGTATGCTGCAGGAGATCGTGGTAGATCTCGGAGGACGTGTTGCAGAGGAACTGGTATTTGATGATATTACCACAGGTGCCTCCCAGGATATCAAGCAGGCCACCAAGATGGCGCGCGATATGGTGACACGGTATGGAATGTCCGAAAATATCGGCCTGATCTGCTACAAAGATGATGACGATGAAGTATTTATCGGACGTGATCTGGCACATGCACACAGCTACAGTGAGGGAATTGCCTCTGCCATTGATGTGGAAGTAAAGCGTATCATTGATGAGTCTTATGAGAAGGCAAAAACAATCATTGCCGAGCATCGGGATGTGCTTGACCGCTGTGCAGAACTTCTTCTGGAGAAAGAAAAGATTACACGCGAAGAGTTTGAAGCATTATTTGAAGTATAAAAGATCTGGATGGTCAAAATGACAGAAAAAAAAGGCTCTGCCGGGAAAAATTTTCCGGCAGAGCCTTTTTTTTTCTGTATACATAGTGCACAAAAACGATGTCAAACTTTTGTGAAGTTTGTGCACACTTCTTTGCGCAGTCATGGTACTATAATAACCGTAAAAACCCCCCAATACATTATATATAGTTTTTGCTATACCCCATAGTAAAAATACCTTCTCCTAAAAAGGCAGCGTTCGTAGCTGTCTTTTTTTTTTATTTATTTTTTCAACTCTTACAATGACAATTTTACTTCCCGGTTCGTGTGTTCATAGTGGCGCAGTGTCACACCGGCGGCGCGCAGCATTTTTTTGGATGCGATTACACCTGGGGTAGAAGCGTATTTGTCACTGTCGTAAACGACTTCACGGATACCACACTGGATAATGGCTTTGGCACATTCATTGCATGGAAAGAGCGTAACATATATGGTGGATCCTTCCAGGCTTCCGCCCCGGTAGTTGAGAATGGCATTCAATTCACTGTGGGTAGAGTAAAAGTATTTGTTGTCATCGCCTTCGCGTACCCATGGGAAATCATCATCGGAACATCCTGTTGGAAATCCATTATATCCCATGGAAAGAATTTTGTGTTTGTCACTGACAATACAGGCTCCAACCTGTGTGTTTGGATCTTTGGAACGCATACCGGAGAGCATGGCAACGCCCATGAAGTATTCGTCCCAGCTGATGTAGTCCTGTCGTTTTGTGCTCATATGTGTTAGCCTCCTTTGCAGTTTCTGTAAAATAACGAGAGGGGCAATAAGTCAATCCTGACTTTTGCCCCCTGGATATTGTAATATCTGATTATTTGGTTCCAAAGATACGATCACCGGCATCTCCCAGACCCGGAACAATATATTTATGTTCATTTAAATGATCATCAAGTGCTCCGATGTAAAGATCAACATCCGGGTGAGCATCGGTAAGTACACCTTCCGGTGCAGCAATGATGCACATAAAACGAATGCTTTTTACACCCTTGTCTTTCAGCATCTGGATTGCTGCGATGGCTGATCCGCCGGTAGCCAGCATCGGATCTACGACAAATACTTCGCGGTTGGCACAGTCTGCCGGAAGTTTGCAGTAATATTCCACTGGTTTTGCTGTCTCAGGATCACGGTAGAGACCGATATGTCCGACTTTTGCAGCAGGAATCATTTCCAGCATACCGTCTACCATGCCAAGTCCGGCACGCAGAATCGGTACCACTGCCAGTTTTTTTCCTTTTAATTCTTTTACGGTTGTCTTACAGATCGGAGTTTCGATCTCCACATCCTGTAACTCCAGATCACGGGTTGCCTCGTAACACTCAAACATTGCAACTTCGCCTGCAAGTGTACGGAAATCCTTAGAGCCGGTCTCGGTTCTTCTCATTAATCCGATCTTGTGCTGGATCAGTGGATGATCCATGACTACTACTTTTCCCATAAATTTATGCTCCTTCTTCTTCGTTGTTAAATTTTTTCACAAGTTTTTTGATTGATTTGCGCAGCGTTTCATAACAGAGTCCATAGGCTGGCAAAGCGCCTCCGTATGGATCTAATATTTCCAGTTCGTCCCCGACATATTTGGTAAGAACCTGTATATTTTCCGGAATCGCATTTTCAAACTGCTCCAAAATGCGTTCCCGGTGAATTTCTTCCATGGTGATGACAAGGGCATCTTCTGTCAGATCTTCCTCCGTCAGCTGCTGGGAAACATAATTTTCCATATTGATACCGTTGCTGATCAAAACAGCTTCCGCCTTTTGATTCATCGGCTCCTGAAACTGTACAACAAGGCCACGGGATAAAATCTCCAGCGGATGCCGCAGGGTAAAATCTCCCATGATACCGGCGGCCATTGCCTCGCGACAGGTTCCCGTCTGGGCAACGAAAATCAGTTTGTTATACTCCATATGATTACTCCTAATCGCAATGTATTACGGTATGACCGGCGGCTTTGAGCAGACGATTCATAATTGCCTGTCCGATCCGCGGGGTCTGAAAGCTCTCTGAATAAATGGCATCTACGTGCAGTTCATCACATTCTCGCAAAATCCTGTACAGATGCTGTGCAATGGCATCCTCATCCAAACGGCTGCCCATGGAAAGAATGACATCGGCGTGATAAGAAGGTCCGGATTCTTCCGTGGCAATGACAGCCACTTTCTGTCCGTTCTCCTGCTTTTGGTGCACCAGTGCATTGATCTTGGAAACAACAGCATCCGATGGTCCGTCTACGATTACCATATCGGCTTTTGGGGCATAATGTTTGTATTTCATACCCGGAGCTTTCGGTTTGCGTGTGTCATCTGCAGCAATAATGCCCGGATCAATGATAACCTCTTCGCCAAGCACCTCGGAAAGCATCTGCGGCGTAATGTAGCCGGGACGCAGTACCATAGGTTTTGATTCGGTCAGATCAATGATGGTAGATTCAATGCCGATACCGACCGGGCCGCCATCTAAAATCATGGCAATCCGACCGGATAAATCCTCTGCAACATGAGAAGCTTCTGTCGGACTCGGACGACCGGATGTGTTGGCACTTGGCGCAGCGATCAGACATCCGCTTTTGCGTATCAGATCAAGTGCAACCGGGTGATTCGGCATCCGTACAGCGACAGTATCCATTCCTCCGGTTGTTGCCATCGGAACGGCATCGCTTTTCCAGACGATCATCGTCAGGGGACCCGGCCAGAAAGCACCGGCCAGTTTGCGGGCAGCCTCCGGAACTTCACGTGCAACACGTTCCATATCGGAAAAGTCCGCAATGTGCACGATCAGGGGGTTGTCCGAAGGACGTCCTTTTGCTGCATAGATTTTGCGGGCAGCTTCTGGATGCAGGGCATCTCCGCCAAGACCGTATACCGTTTCTGTCGGAAAAGCGACCAGTTGACCCTCTGCGATCAGACGTCCGGCCTCTTCCATAATTGTTTCGTCAATCTGTTCGGGATTGACACGTTCTATTTTTGTATTCATCATATTCACACTTTGCTTTCCGCTTTATATCCCGTCTATTATAGTCCATAGGCTCTGGGATTGTCAATCGGATTAGCTGGCTGCTAAAGAAAATAATTGGTGAAAATGATAAAATATTCTAAAAACTATGGAATTTTATAGACAAAACGACGAATAATGAGGTATAATACATCCATCGGGACGGAGGAAGGCTATGAAAAAAGACAACAGATCCGTGATACAGACATTAACACTCATTTTTCAGTTTGGAATCAGTATGCTGGTGCCGATTTTTTTATGCAGTATACTGGGAGTGTGGCTGGGAAATCTGACAGGGATTAACTGGTTAATGATTCCGTTTTTCTTTATGGGAGCTTTGGCAGGGTTTACGAATATTTATAAGACAGTAAGGAAACTATACAGGCAGGAGGAAAAGAAAGAAAACCATGTTAAAAAGGATTAACGAAGCATTACCGGGGCTGGTCGTCTCAATTTTATTATATGGGGTGATTGTAGAACTGATCGGGGTATGGTTTGTAAAGGACAGGATTGCATATTCCATCGGGGTATGGTTTGGCATTGCAATTGCCGTGGGGATGGCAATCAATCTTGCAACTGTGATCTTTGATTCTGTTACGATGGGGGACACCGCACATGCGACGCGAAGAATTGTCACAAAATCAATTCTTCGTTATGTAGTAGTGGTGATTTTGTTCGTGTTATTTGGGTATTTTCAATGGGGAAACCTGATTGCGGCTTTTCTTGGGCTGCTTGGTTTAAAAATTGGAGCATATCTTCAGCCTTTATGGGAGAAAGTAAAAGGAAGGAGGTGACTATATGAATGAGGGGATTTTACTGGCGTCGGATATCGACTTTATGATTCATGGAATTTTTAAAGTAAAAGTATTTGGTCAGGAAGTCTGGATCACCGACAGCCACGCATGTATTTTGATTGTTATGGCAGTAATGGTTATTTTTGCTGTGATTGCCAATCGCAAGTTAAAGCATGCCACCGAAAAACCGGATACTTTTCAGAATATAATCGAGCTGATTGTAGAAAAATTAGACGGAATGGTGGATTCCACCATGGGAAAGTGGGCACCCAGATTCGTCAACTATATCAGCACGATTTTTATTTTTATACTGATGAGTAACATATCTGGATTGTTTGGCCTGCGCCCGCCGACGGCAGATTACGGAACCACGCTTGCACTTGCACTGATCACATTTTTCATGATCCGTTTCAACAAGGCAAAACACCAGAGTCTGAAAGAAATATGGACAGGTATGTGTTCACCGCTTCCGCCATGGCTTCCACTCTGGGCGCCGATCAACATTATCAGTGAGATTGCAATACCGATCTCATTGTCGCTGCGTCTGTTTGCAAATGTGTTGTCAGGAACCGTAATCATGGCACTGGTATACGGTTTGCTTGGGGTAATTGCAACGGCATGGCCGGCAGCACTGCACGTATATTTTGATCTGTTTTCCGGAGCAATCCAGACGTATGTATTCTGTATGCTCACAATGACTTATGTGTCACAGGCATGTGGAGAAGAATGAAATGCATCCTCAAGATGCATTTCCTACGCAAATCGCTTCCGCGTAAGCGGAACTCTCATGCGATTTGCTCCTTGTATCAAAACAAGTATTTAATTTAAGGAGGATTTTACTATGAATATTTCAGGACAGGATTTAATCAGAGCATGTTCGGCTATCGGTGCAGGACTTGCAGTTATTGCAGGTATCGGACCTGGTATTGGACAGGGTATCGCAGCCGGACACGGCGCAGCAGCCGTGGGACGTAATCCGGGAGCAAGGGGACAGATTATGTCCACCATGCTGTTAGGTCAGGCAGTTGCAGAGACGACAGGTCTGTATGGTCTTGTTGTCGCACTGCTTTTACTTTTTGTACATCCGCTTGGATAAAGGAGGGGCAAACGAGTGTTAGCTGCACAGGAATTTTTATTTGATTTAAATCCACAGCTGCTCTTTGATGCTGCCCTGCTGGCAATTGCAGTATTTTTCCTTTATATGCTGATGTCATATCTGCTGTTTAATCCCGCGCGGAAACTTTTAAAAGACCGTCAGGATCACATTTCATCGGAACTGGATGAGGCCAGCGCCGACAAAGAAAAAGCAGCAGCGCTGAAAGCGGAGTATGAGGCAAAGTTAAAAGAAATTGACAAGGAAGCGGAAACGATTCTGGCAGATGCCAGACAAAAGGCGTTAAAGAACCAGAACCGCATTGTCAATGAGGCAAAGGAAGAAGCTGCACGCATTGTAAAACATGCACAGGAGGAGGCACTTCTGGAGAAGAAGCATGCCATGAATGACATGAAACAGGAAATGATCACTGTGGCATCCCTGATGGCACAGAAAGTTGTGGAATCTTCCATTACCGCAGAGATTCAGAGCACACTTGTGGATGAAACATTAAAAGAAATGGGTGAATCGACATGGCAAAATTAGTATCCAAAACATATGGGGATGCTTTGTTTGCGCTGGCGGTTGAAGAACATATGGTGGATCCATTATATGAAGAGGCGCAGGCTGTTGCACAGATTCTGCGTGAAAATACAGAACTGACCCGCCTGATGAATCATCCCAAAATCGAAAAAGAAGAAAAAGTCAGACTGATCGAGGATATTTTCAAAGGACGTATCGGTGATGAACTGGTGGGACTGCTTCGGATGCTTGTACAAAAAGGGCATTATAAGGAGACCGATCAGGTATTCACTTATTTTATTGACCGTGTCAAAGAGTATAAAAAAATAGGTACTGCCTATGTCACATCGGCGATGGAACTGACACCGCAACAGAAACAGGCGGTGGAACAAAAGCTGCTCGACACGACAAAGTACGTTCAGTTTGAGATACATTATACCACGGACCCCGCACTGATCGGAGGCATGGTCATCCGGATCAGGGACCGTGTTGTGGACGGCAGTGTCCGGACCAGACTGGAACATCTGACAAGAGACTTAGAACGTATACAATTGAAAGTAGGTGAGTGCGCTCCATGAATTTAAAACCAGAAGAAATCAGTTCTGTCATTAAGGAGCAGATCAAAAGATATGCTTCCCAGCTGGAAGTGGCAGATGTGGGAACCGTCATTCAGGTGGCGGACGGCATTGCACGTATCCATGGACTGGAAAATGCGATGCAGGGAGAATTGTTAGAATTTCCGGGAGAGGTATACGGTATGGTACTGAACCTGGAGGAAGATAATGTCGGTGCGGTACTTCTCGGAAGTCAGCACAATATCAATGAGGGAGATACGGTTAAAACAACCGGACGTGTGGTAGAAGTGCCGGTAGGAAATGCACTGCTCGGACGTGTTGTGAATGCGCTCGGACAGCCGATTGACGGAAAGGGACCGATCACAACGGATAAATACCGTCCGGTAGAACGTGTGGCATCCGGTGTCATTTCCCGAAAGGGAGTGGATACACCACTGCAGACCGGTATCAAAGCCATTGATTCCATGGTGCCGATCGGAAGAGGCCAGAGGGAACTGATCATCGGAGACCGTCAGACCGGAAAGACCGCGATTGCAATTGACACGGTTATTAATCAGAAAGGGCAGGGCGTAAAGTGTATTTATGTGGCAATCGGCCAGAAAGCTTCTACCGTTGCCAATATTGTCCAGACACTCGAAGAGTATGGAGCTTTCAGTTATACAACCGTTGTTGCGGCTACGGCAAGTGAACTTGCGCCTTTGCAGTATCTTGCTCCGTATTCCGGCTGTGCAATCGGCGAAGAGTGGATGGAGAATGGCGAAGATGTACTTGTTATCTACGATGATTTGAGCAAACATGCCATGGCATACCGGACCCTGTCGCTGCTGTTAAAGCGTGCACCGGGCCGTGAGGCTTATCCGGGTGATGTCTTTTACCTGCATTCACGTCTGCTTGAGCGTGCGGCACGTCTGTCGGACAAACTGGGAGGAGGTTCCCTGACGGCATTACCGATCATTGAAACGCAGGCGGGAGATGTATCTGCATATATTCCGACCAATGTGATTTCTATCACAGATGGGCAGATTTATCTGGAGACGGAGATGTTTAATGCCGGTTTCCGCCCGGCAATCAATGCAGGACTTTCCGTTTCCCGTGTAGGAGGAGCCGCACAGATCAAGGCGATGAAAAAGATTGCGGCGCCTATCCGTACAGAACTGGCACAGTACCGGGAACTGGCTGCATTTGCACAGTTCGGTTCCGAACTGGATGCAGACACGAGTGAGAAACTGGCACAGGGAGAACGATTAAAAGAAATCTTAAAACAGCCGCAGTATCAGCCGATGCCGGTTGCAAAACAGATCGTTATCATCTATGCGGCAGTGAAAAAGTATCTTATGGACATTCCGGTAGAGAAAATTCTGCATTTTCAGGATGCGTTACTCGAACTTATTGATACCAGATATCCGGAGATTACCGGAAAGATTACAGAGACGCAGGTGATCGATGAGGAGACGGAACAGAAACTGATAGCAGCTATTCAGGAAACGAAAAAAGAATACCTGGCGTGAGGGTATGATAACAGGGGGTGATAACACATGGCGTCTATGAGGGATATAAAAAGACGAAAAGGAAGTATCCAGAGTACACAGCAGATTACCAAAGCCATGAAACTTGTTTCTACCGTAAAACTCCAGAAAGCCAAAGGGCGGGCAGAACAGACAGATCCCTATTTTCAGTATATGTACCGGACGGTAAGTTCCATTTTAGCACACAGCGGCAATATTGATCATCCATACTTAAGAAGCGGGGAATCCAAAAAGAAAGCGATCGTTGTACTGACTTCGAATCGTGGACTTGCAGGAGGATATAATGCGAATGTGGTGAAACTGATCACAGAAAGTGATGATGTTGCCAAAGAGGATGTCGTGATCTATGCAGTTGGCAGAAAAGGAATTGAGATACTGGAGCGAAAAGGATATCACATCGAGGTAGATGCCTCGGAAATTATGGAAAATCCGACATATCCGGATGCAGCAGCACTCTGTAAGAGAGTGCTCGACGATTTCGCGGAAGGGAAAATGGGAGAGATCTATCTGGCATATACGCATTTTAAAAATACCGTTAGTCAGGAAGCGCAGCTGATCCGTATGCTTCCGGTGGAAGTAAGTGAACCTTCGGAGGAAAAGTCTTCCAGAGAAATTCTTATGAATTATGAGCCAAACGAACAGGAGGCTCTGAATCAGATTATTCCAAAATATGTGACAAGTCTGTTTTATGGGGCACTGGTAGAAGCCGTGGCAAGTGAAAACGGTGCCCGCATGCAGGCCATGGATTCCGCAACAAGCAATGCGGAAGAGATGATAGAGGATCTTTCCCTGAAATATAACCGTGCAAGACAGGGATCTATCACACAGGAATTGACGGAAATTATTGCGGGAGCAAATGCGATAGAGTGACGTAATAAAGGAGAAGAAACATGGAAAATAAAGGAGCAATAGGAAAGATCACGCAGGTGATCAGTGCCGTGCTCGATATCAAATTTCCGGAAGGACATCTTCCGGAGATCAATGATGCAATCCGTATTCCTTTAAAAAAGGGCGGAGAACTGATCGTTGAAGTAGCACAGCATCTGGGGGATGATACCGTGCGTTGTATTGCACTCGGACCGACGGACGGACTTGTCCGCGGTATGGATGCTATAGCGACGGGAGGACCGATTTCGGTACCGGTAGGAGAAAAAACACTTGGCCGTTTGTTTAATGTGCTGGGAGAGCCAATCGATGAAATTGCACCTCCGCAGACCAAGGAGCACTGGCCGATTCATCGGAAGGCACCTTCGTTTGAGGAACAGGCAACTTCCCAGGAAATGTTAGAGACAGGAATTAAAGTTGTCGATCTGCTCTGCCCGTATCAGAAAGGTGGAAAAATCGGATTGTTTGGAGGAGCCGGTGTAGGAAAAACCGTGCTGATCCAGGAACTGATTCATAACATTGCCACAGAGCATGGTGGATATTCGGTATTTACCGGAGTCGGAGAGCGTACCCGTGAGGGAAACGATCTGTATTATGAAATGAAAGAGTCGGGAGTTATCGATAAGACAACCATGGTGTTCGGACAGATGAACGAACCGCCTGGGGCACGTATGCGTGTAGCGCTTACCGGACTTACGATGGCAGAATATTTCCGTGATAAAGGCGGAAAAGATGTTCTGTTATTTATTGATAATATTTTCCGTTTTACACAGGCAGGATCGGAAGTGTCTGCCCTGCTCGGACGTATGCCGTCCGCGGTAGGTTATCAGCCGACCTTACAGACCGAGATGGGGGCACTACAGGAGCGGATTACATCCACAAAGAACGGATCTATCACTTCTGTACAGGCTGTGTATGTGCCGGCCGATGATCTGACAGACCCGGCACCGGCCACAACGTTTGCACATCTGGATGCCACAACGGTACTAGATCGTTCCATCGTGGAACTTGGAATTTATCCGGCAGTGGACCCGCTGGCTTCTACTTCGCGTATCCTTGATCCGAGAATTGTCGGGGAAGAACATTTTAAGGTTGCGCGTGGAGTACAGGAGATTTTGCAGAAATATAAAGAATTGCAGGATATCATCGCAATTCTCGGTATGGATGAGTTGTCGGAGGATGATAAGCTTGTTGTCAGCCGGGCGCGTAAAGTACAAAGATTCCTGTCGCAGCCGTTTTCCGTGGCGGTACAGTTTACCGGACTGGAAGGCAAATATGTTCCGGTGGAAGAGACTATCCGCGGATTCCGTGAAATTCTGGATGGAAAACTGGATGACGTGCCGGAAAGTTATTTCCTGAATGCCGGAACAATTGATGAGGTAAAGGCGGCATATGCAGGGTAATGTGTGTGCCGGCTGGAGGAAACAGAGATGGAAAAGACATTTGATGTAGAAATCGTCACGCCGGACCGCGTTTTTTATAAGGGAACTGCGGATCTGCTGGAGTTTAATACGGAATCCGGCGAGATCGGTGTATACGTGATCACATTCCACTTACAACGGTACTGGAACCGGGGCTTGTCACGATCCATCATGGGGATGAAGAACAGGTGGCAGCAGTGCATGCCGGATTTGCCGAGATTCTGGGAGATAAGGTAACACTTCTGGCAGAACTGGCAGAATGGCCGGAAGAGATTGATCTGGAGCGTGCGGAAGCCGCAAGAGAGCGAGCAGAGGAGCGGATTCACAACAGAAATGACAATCTGGATTTAAAGCGCGCGGAATTTGCATTGCATAAGGCTCTGATCCGTATTAATCTTGCAGAGTATCGATAAGTGAAAATGGAAATAAGAGGGAGGGTATTTCATGGGAATATCCTCCCTCTTTTATGGACTTTTACACCGGAGTTTGGTACAATCGTAGTAGTAAGTTTGTATACAAATGAGGAGATATTGTGTACCGGAAGAATAAAAACAATTGGGTAAAGCATCTGGATTTTATGATTCTGGATCTGATTTGCCTGCAGGTGGCATTTTTTTTAGCCTATACATTACGACATAGAACTGTCAATCTATATACCAATTACATATATGCAAATTTGTCTATCGTTCTGATCCTGATAGATGTTTGTCTTTTGATTTTCCTGAATACACTTAAAAATGTATTAAAACGTGGATATCTGGTAGAGTTTATCGCAACCATTAAGCATGTGGCGATTGTGGAACTGGTTGCTGTCCTGTATCTGTTTTCGGTAAAAGATGCGGGAAATTTTTCGCGAATCACGTTCTTTCTCATGGCATTATTCTATGGATTGCTTACTTATGGAACAAGACTTCTGTGGAAAAAACATATTCTTCGCACGCTGCATCTGAAGCAGAACAAGTCCGTACTGGTTATCACAAACTTTGACCGGCTGTCTCAGGTGGAAAAGGATATCCGGGCGAAACGTTATGTGATGTTTCAGATATCGGGAGTGGCTGTGACAGGAAACATGCCAGAGGATCATCCAACGGAAATTGCAGGGATTCCTCTGGTTGCAGCAGGTGATTATGTGGTGGAATATCTCTGCAGGGAATGGGTGGATGAAGTATTTGTAAATCTGCCATTGCAGAGTGCCCAGCTGGATGATCTCATCCGGCAGTTAAACGAGATGGGAATTACGGTGCATATTCAGCTGGCAGATAAACTGATGTTCGGAACGCAGCGGCAGTTTGTGGAGCGTCTTGGGGGATACACCGTGTTAACCACAAGCATCAATACGATTTCCACCGGAGAACTGTTTGTAAAACGTCTGTTTGATATTATCGGGGGACTGGTGGGATGTGTACTCACCGGTATTCTGTTTCTGTTTCTGGCTCCCGCCATTAAGATTCAGTCACCCGGACCGGTATTCTTTTCCCAGATCCGTGTGGGGAAAAACGGAAAGAAGTTTAAGCTGTACAAGTTCCGGAGTATGTATACTGACGCGGAAGAACGTAAGGCACAGCTTGCCGCAGAAAACAGAGTCACAGACGGGCTGATGTTTAAGCTGGATTTTGATCCACGCATCATCGGCTGCAGACAGCTGCCGGATGGAACGGTGAAGAAAGGAATCGGGAACTTTATCCGTGACTGGTCTTTCGATGAGTTTCCACAGTTCTGGAATGTCTTAAAGGGGGACATGTCTCTGGTAGGAACGAGACCGCCTACAGAGGATGAGTGGGTCAGATACGAACTGCACCACAGAAGCCGTCTGGCCATCAAACCGGGAATCACGGGAATGTGGCAGGTGAGCGGCCGCAGCAATATTACCGATTTTGAAAAAGTTGTGGAACTGGACCGGTATTACATTTTAAACTGGAGTCTGGGACTGGATGTGAAAATACTTTTCCGGACGGTACCGGAAGTTGTGAAAAAAAACGGATCTATGTAGAAGAATTTCCGGTTGCAGCAATAAATAGTTTGAGAAGGCGTATCGCATAATTCCTTTGGGAGGCGGGCGCCTTTTCGATTATGTGGATCAGTGTCATTGCATCTTTTTGCTGCCATTCCCGCTCCGTTTCAGAGATTTCTCCAAACATCATATAATCTAAATTCATATCTAACGATTTGGCAATCGCCAGCATGGTTTCCACAGACATACCACACATCCCTCGTTCAATATCGGAACAGTATTTTGTTGCCCGGTTGATCCGCACCGCCAGTTCATCCTGCGAGAGTCCAAGTTGTATCCGCTTATGGCGAATCCGTTCGCCAACTGCAATTCTATCATAAGGTTCCCGTTTCTTATTCATTTCGTAATCCTCTGTATTCCCAAAAATTACCAATTTTCCTATATAAAGATAGTATCAGTTATTAAAATATAATAAACACTTTTCAAACGTAAAATATAGGCGCGTTTAGGACTTGAGTATTTGTGCGTTTACAAACGGAAAAACGGGAAAATTCGCCAATTTTCGCGGGTAAACCTACTGTGAGAAGACCAGGATATGGAGTAAAATATTTTTGTCGCAAATATAATTATAGAATAATTATGAACAGCAAAGAGAAAAAATGCCGATTGATTTTCACACACATATTCTTCCGGGAATAGATGACGGAAGCCGGAATGTAGAAATGTCACTAAGAATGTTAGCAGCGCAGAGGGAGCAGCAGGTTGATGAAATCGTAGCAACTCCCCATTTTTATGCACAGAAGGATTCTGTGGAGGAATTTTTGCTGCGCAGACAGCGAAGCTATGAAAAATTAAAAACTGCGATGGAAGAAAATGGTTTTGACCAGAAGCTGTATCTGGCAGCGGAAGTTTACTATTTTCAAGGAATCGGAAGTGCCGGAATGATCCCGAAGCTTTGTGTGGAAGGAACACAGACACTTCTTCTGGAAATGCCGTTTGCCCAGTGGGATTCTGCCATTTATGCAGATGTGGAGAAACTGGTACGGCACCAGAAACTGAAAGTTGTCCTTGCCCATATTGAGCGTTATTACGAATTTCAGAAGAAAAAAGAAATCTGGGATGCCGTCATGGAACTTCCGTTATACAGGCAGATGAATGCAGGCGTATTTCTGAACTGGAAAAAGAGGCATAAAGCGTTTCAGCTTGCAAAAGAAGCCACAACCATTATTCTTGGCAGTGATTGTCACAACATGGATACCCGGCATCCAAATCTTGCCGAGGGACGCATTGTGCTTGTAAAGAAATTTGGAGAAGCGTTCATCCAGAGAACGGATTGTCTGACCAGGGAGGTACTGCAGTGAATGGGAAAAAGAAGACCATGCGTGCAGTTATAGAAATTATCATTGCCGTACTTGTAATCATTGCCGTATATTTTATCATCCGTGGGATGGATCGGCACGACGTGCGTATCCGGCAGGCAGCCACAGAAAATGAAATGCAGCGTGTCTGGAAAGAATTTCAGGAAAAACCCGTCTCGATTAAGCTACATAAAAAGACCTGGAAATTTGCCCATTCGGTTCAGACGTATCTCTTTATCGGAACGGACAAAAGCGGAAACGAAGATGCCGAGGGAGAAGAATATCATGGCTCGATGGCAGATGCACTGATGCTTGTTGTCGTGGATGAAGAAGAAAAAGCATATGGGATTTTGCAGCTGAACCGGGACACCATCACCGAAGTGCCAATGCTTCTGCAAGACGGAAGCGCTAATGCTAGTGCACAGATGCAGCTTTGCACGGCACACTGGTATGGAAAGGACAAGGCTGCAAGCTGTGACAATACGGTTGAGACCGTATCCAAAATGCTTGGGGGGCTGCCTATTGATGGATACTATGCATTGAAAATGGATGCAATGCCACTTCTGAATCATGAGGTGGGGGGAGTAACCGTTACACTGGAAGATGATATGACCAAGCTGGATCCGGCTATGAAGAAAGGTGCAACGCTTACTTTGACAGACCGGCAGGCAGAATTGCTCATGCAGTCCCGGTATGCCATGGATGACGATCGCAATACGCAGCGTATGCGCCGCCAGCAGATCTTTTTAAACGCATTCATGAAAAAGATAAAAAAACAGAATGCGGGGGATGTCAATGCGACCGTGAAATTATATGACCGGCTGCGCCCATATGCGACGACAGATATTAAGATGAATGATCTGACTGCCCTGTTAAAGGATATGCAGGGATATACAGACAAAGGAATTATCACAATCGACGGTACATCCAAAATTGGAGAAAAGCTGCACGATGGAAAAAAACACTGGGAGTTTTATATGGATGAAGATTCATTGGAGACATCCATGAAACAACTGTATCCACTGGTGCAAGAGAAAGGAAAGTAACGAATGAACCAGGAAAACCAATTGACAGAGCAGAACAGCGAAGAAACCGAAATTGATCTGCTTGAAATTTTTTATCTGCTGCGGGCAAAGCTGGTATGGCTGATTCTCGCATTTGTGATCGGGGGAGTGATTGCAGGCTCCATCACACATTTTCTGATCACACCAAAATATACGGCAACTGCAAAAATGTATATGATTTCCGCATCCAGTGGAAGTGTGCTTGATCTGTCGGATTTCAATATCGGAACATCCCTTTCCCAGGACTATACCGAATTGATCAAAATCCGTCCCGTGTTCAATGAAGTGATTGATAACCTGAATCTGGATATGGAATATGAAGATCTTTTGAAGAAAGTAAGCATCTCGGTTGTTGGAGATTCACGGTTACTTGCTGTGTCGGTGGAGGACAATGATCCAAAACTTGCACAGTCGATGGTCAATGAACTTGTAGATACAGCGGTAACCTACATTCCGAAAGTTATGAATGCATCGGAGAATGCACAGCCGACCATTGCGGAATATGCAGTGGTTCCAGATGAACCGAGTTCGCCGAACCTTGCCAAAAATATTATTCTCGGAGCGGTTGTTGCAATGCTTCTTGTAGCCGTGATCTTCGTGGTACGTATGCTTATGGACGACAGCTTAAATACGGCAGAGGATGTCGAAAAAGAATTTGGTATCATGCCGTTTACCGTTATTCCGGAGGGGGATATCGAAGAAATTTCTGATGAGGTAGAAAAAGCGATCAGTAAAGAGAAAAAGAAAAGAAGGAAGAAAAAGTAATGGAATTTACACCGAAAAACCGTGCGACCGTCCAGAATATGCCGAAACTTCCGTATGCGGTAGAGGAAGCACTGAACCGTCTGCGCGTCAATGTGAGCTTTCTTGGAAGCAAAGTGAAAAAAATCATGGTGATATCCAGCGCTCCGGATGAGGGAAAAAGTTTTATTGCCATGCAGCTGTGGCGTCAGATGGCAGAAGCCGGCAGCAAGAGCATTCTTGTGGACATGGATCTGCGCAAGAGTGTTATGGTTGACAAATATCAGATTGTCCGGGAAGACAATGGAAAAATTCTGGGAACTTCCGATTATCTGGCAAGTGACGATACGCTGGACAAATATGTGTTGCGTACCAATATCGGAGCGGGAGATCTCCTTCCGAATAAAGAAAATATTATTAACCCGTCCATGCTTCTCGAAGGACAGAAACTGGCAAGTACATTTGAGGAACTGGATGAAAATTATCGTTATACGTTTATTGATGCTCCACCATTGAATCTGGTATCGGATGGGGAGAAGATCGGCTCGCTGTGTGATGGCGCACTGCTGGTTGTCCGCGCAGGAGAAACGCCAAAGGCAATGGTTCGTAATTCGATCCGCCAGTTGGAGCGTGCCGGGTGTCCGGTTGTCGGCATTGCACTCAGCCGTGCCAAAGGCGCTGCAAATGGATATTATCACAAATATGGCAACTACTATGGCAAGAGTTATTATGGAAAAGGCTATGGCTACTATGGAAAACATGGATATTATGGCTATGGCACAGAGCAGAAGTAGGTGATTCCCCGAAAGGGTTTTCACATAAATCAATCATCAGGGAAGGAGGATTATATCCCAATGAACAAATTAATCAAGAAGGTGCTGGTAGGTATTACCGCTGCTACTATGATGTTTGGATCTGTTTGTACTGCTTATGCTGCAACAGATTCTGCAACCGTAGCTCCAGCTCCGGAAAAACAGACAAACGTCAAGGCTGATAATGGCGCAAAGGTAAGTACCGCAGCAAACGGTACAGCAACCGTAAAGGCTTTACCAAAGACAACAAAGAAGAGTGTTACAGTAGCTTCTAAGGTTGTTGTAGATGGAGTCTCTTACAAGGTTACAGTAATTGGAGCAAAGGCTTTTGCAAATGCTACAAAAGCTACAACTGTTACACTTCCAGCCAGCATCAAGACCATTGGCGCTCAGGCATTTACAGGTGCAAAGTCTGTAAAGACAATCGTCATCAAGTCTGCTTCCGTAAAGGTTGACAAGACTGCATTTAAGGGTGTAGACACCAAAAAGATGACAATCAAGGTTTCCGGTATGTCTGCAAAGCAGCTGAAAGCATTCAAGGCTCAGCTGAAGAAAGCCGGATTCAAAGGAACCGTAAAGAAAGTTTCTAAATAATCTCGGGTTCTTGAAAAGGGCGCACAGAGTTGATTCTGCTGTGCCCTTTCCTAGTGTGCCGAGCATGGCACTAATCTTACTGGTGAAAGTCCAGTCACGGGTATTTACCGCCAAGTGTAGTGAACCACAAGTCGGTACCAGTAATGGTATGGATGAAGGAAGTGGTGTAACAAAGTTCTTGAGCCTACGTACAGAAACTTGATAAGGCGATTAGGTGGGTAAGGTTGCTAGACAAACCAAAGCCCAAAAGGTAAACGTAAACCGAAGTTGTAAATCAAGAGGTTGTGGAACGAAAGATTAGCGTCTTACCTCGGGAGACCCTACTCACATACTGAAAGGTATGGTCGAAAAAAAGGTTTAGAGAGGGAGTCAGATGATGTCATAGTAGGCGAAAGCCGAAGGACTGAAACGATTTATAGTACGAATCGTTATGTTTAAAATAATACATGAGCCAGAAATCGAGTGGACAGGAAAAGTAGGAACGTAACCGAGGAATACTGTTTATACTTAGAGGGGTGTTATGTATGAATTTTAGGATAAGTCAGAGGAGTAACAACAATGGAATTGATTGAAGTGATCTTGTCAAAGAAAATCTGAACAGAGCCTATAAAAAGGTAGTTGCCAATAAAGGTGCGAGTGGTGTTGATGGAGTTACTGTAGAAGAACTGGGAGATTATATAAGGAAGAACAGAGAGAAAATCGTTACATCTCTTAGAAACAGAACATATATACCGAAACCAGTCCGAAGAGTATACATTCCGAAAGACAATGGTAAGAAAAGACCATTGGGAATACCCACAGCACTTGACAGAACTATCCAGCAGGCAATAGCACAGCCTATATCTGATATTTATGAAGAGATATTCAGTGACTATAGTTATGGATTCAGAGCCGGAAGAAGTTGTCATGATGCCATTCGACAGGCATTGGAATACTTGAATGATGGGTATGAATGGGTAGTGGATATAGATATAGAACAGTTTTTTTGACAAGGTAAATCACGACAAATTAATTCAGATACTAAGAGAACAAGTAAATGACAGTACCACATTAAATCTGATTCGGAAATATCTGAAAGCAGGTGTAATGGAAAACGGCTTGGAAAAAGCAACTATTACCGGCGTGCCGCAAGGAGGTCCCTCTTTCAGTCGTATGTTCAAATGTCTACTTGGACAAGCTGGACAAAGAACTGGAACATAGAGGACTCCGCTTTACAAGGTATGCAGATGATGTATTAATTTTCACTAAAAGTGAAATGGCGGCTAACCGGGTGATGAACTCCATAAGTGATTGGCTGGAACGGAAACTATTTCTAAAAAAGTAAATGCAACAAAAACGAAAGTCGTCAGACCGATGCGAAGCAAATACCTAGGATTCACATTTCTGAAAAACGGTGGAGAGTGGAAAGTAAAGCCTACCGATGAAAAGAAAAAAAGAAGCTTAAAAAAGAAGCTGTGTGAATATCTGAAGAGAGGGAAAGCAATAGCAAGACCTCTTGTGGTTACAATCAAGCGAGTAAATGAGATTGTGCGAGGATGGATTAATTACTTTAGAATCGGGTTGATGAAGCAATTTGTGGAAGAGCTTGGACAGTGGCTAAGACACAAAATAAGAATGATAGTCATGAAGCAATGGAAGAAGCCGAAAACCATCTACAGAAACCTAAGTTATCTAAACTGGAAGAACCGAAACGGATACAGTCAGGAAGATATTCATAAAGTTGCGAATTCAAGACTTGGGTGGTATAGAAGAAGTGGAATGAACGTGGTGAATTTCATTATCAGTAAAGATTTACTTGAAAATAGGATAAAAGATGGAGCTGGTCTGCTCAATCCCTTATCCTATTACTTAGCAAAAGTTGGAATATAAGTTGTAGAGCCGTATACGAGATCCGTACGTACGGTTCAATGGGAGGGGCGAGATAATTATTCTCCCTCTACCCTATTAGAAAAAATTTGGAATGAACAAAAGTAATAAGAATCATAAAAACGAAAGAAAGGAGACATCATGTATCAAAAAGCAAAAAACAGCTGGATCAAACACATTGATTTTGTGATACTGGACATTCTGTGTCTGCAGGTTTTTTTCCTGGCGTATCTCGTCAGACACCGGAACCTGAATTTATACTCCAATTCCGTGTATGGAAACCTTTCCATCGTGTTGATCCTGATCGATGTATGCATGATGTTCTTTTTAAATACATGTAAGAACGTACTGAAACGCGGATTTCTCATAGAACTGGCGGCAACCATGCGTCAGGTCAGCCTGGTGATACTGTTTGCCGTGTTTTATCTGTTCTTTGTGAAAGATGCGGGTGATTTTTCTCGTATTACACTGTTTCTGACCGCTATCTTTTATGCTATAATCAGTTATGGGACAAGAATTCTCTGGAAACGGCATGTATTGCGGAATCTGCGGCTTGGAAGAAAGAATTCTATCGTGATATTGACCGATTGGGCCAATCTTCCACAGGTGCGGGAAGATATCCAACATCACAGCTATGAACTGTTTCAGGTTCGAGGAATCGCTGTGATCGATGTCAATGAAAAGAAAACACTTCCCGAAAAACTGGGGGACATCCCATTTGTGGCAGAGGGAGAATCTGTTATGGATTACTTGTGCCATGCATGGGTGGATGAAGTATTTATCGATCTGCAGCCAAATGATCCGCGGGTAGACAGATGGATCGACCAGCTGACGGAAATGGGAGTAACGGTACATCTGAAACTTGCCAACCGGATGGAGCTGGCGGCGAACAAACAGTTTGTGGAAAAACTGGGACGATACACGGTGCTGACTACAAGCATCCGTACCGTGAGTACCTGGGAACTGTTTCTCAAACGGCTGATAGATATTCTCGGAGGCATTGTCGGCTGCATCCTCACAGGAATTCTGTTTCTGATCCTTGCACCGATGATCTATCATGAATCGCCCGGCCCGATCTTCTTCGGACAGACCAGGATTGGAAAGAACGGCAAGAAGTTTACGTGCTATAAATTCCGCAGTATGTATCTGGATGCGGAGGAACGCAAAGCGGCACTTGCCGCAGAAAATCGTGTATCGGACGGAATGATGTTTAAACTGGATTTTGACCCGCGCATCATCGGCAGCAGGCGTCTGCCGGACGGGACGATAAAAAAGGGGCTTGGAAATAAGATCCGTGACTGGTCCATCGATGAGTTTCCACAGTTCTGGAATGTACTCAAAGGGGATATGTCTCTGGTAGGTACACGACCACCAACGGAAGATGAGTGGGTGAAATACGAGTTGCACCACAGAAGCCGCCTGGCAATCAAACCTGGGATCACCGGGATGTGGCAGGTAAGTGGGCGCAGTGAGATTACGGATTTTGAACAGGTGGTGGCACTTGACCGCAGTTATATTGCGAACTGGAGTCTGGGACTTGATGTAAAAATATTGTGCAAAACAGTGGGAGTCGTGCTGAGACATGAAGGTGCGATGTGAGCGGGAGTTATCTAAGATGAAGCATGTGACAGACAAAAAAAATCTTAAAATTTGCTTAGTGGGTTCTTCAGGAGGGCATTTGACGCACTTGTATATGCTTAAACCGTTTTGGAAGGATAAGAATCGTTTCTGGGTAACGTTTGATAAAGAAGATGCGAGGAGCCTTCTTAAGGATGAGAAGATGTATCCATGTTATTTTCCAACAAATCGTAATATCAAAAATTTGATTCGCAATACGTTTCTTGCAATCAGAGTTTTGAAAAAAGAAAAACCGGATTTGATTATTTCTTCCGGTGCTGCTGTAGCTGTGCCGTTCTTCTATCTGGGTAAGATGATGGGGGCAAAGTTGATTTACATTGAAGTGTTTGATCGTATAGATAAACCTACAATGACAGGAAAGATGGTTTATCCGATTGTTGACAAGTTTATTGTACAGTGGGAAGAAATGAAGAAAGTATATCCAAAGGCAGTCAATTTTGGTAGTATTTTTTTTTAGAATGGAGAAATTATGATTTTCGTAACTGTGGGGACGCATGAGCAGCCTTTTAACCGTCTGGTGGAAAAAATTGATGAATTAAAAGGAAACGGAACAATACAGGATGATGTTTTTATCCAGACGGGGTTTAGTACATATGAACCGAAAAATTGTCAGTGGAGTAAATTGATTCCATACCAACAGCTGGTTAGGAATGTGGAAGATGCTCGTATTGTGATTACGCATGGAGGTCCGGCAAGTTTTATTATGCCATTGCAAATTGGAAAAACACCGATTGTTGTGCCGCGTCAGCACCAGTTCAATGAACACGTTAATGATCATCAGGTAGAGTTTGCTCGAAATGTGTCAAAGCGCATTGGCACGATCATTGATGTGGAAGATATTGAGACGCTGGGGGATATTATAACGAACTATGACCAGATCGTTGCAGGAATGGGACATGGTATGAGTAGTAATAATACAAAGTTCAATCGGGAATTAAGTGAAATTGTTGTGGCACTATTTGAAGGAAAATAAGATGAAAAAAATTGAATTGGAAGAGCTGAAACAAATTGAACTCGATATGATGCAAGAAATTGATAATGTGTGTCAAAGTAATGGAATTCATTATTACATGGTTGGAGGCACACTGCTAGGGGCTGTTCGGCATAAAGGATTTATTCCATGGGACGATGATATCGATATAGCAATGCCGCGAAAAGATTTTGAAAGATTTTGTGTGGCAATGAAAGAAAAAAAAAACTATTATGAGGTCCAGTTTTATAACAATGTAAATGACTATGGATATGCTTCTCCGAAAGTTGTAGACAAGCGAACAGTGCTTGTTGACTATAAACTTGGTATGGGAAAAGAAGAGAGTTCTGTGTTTGTAGATGTGTTTTTGTATGATGGTATGGGAGAAAATCTGAAAGAAGCATATATGCGTTATTTCTTCTTGAAGATTTTTAAAAAGATGGTTTTTCTTAGCAAGAGAAACTTTAAGATGGAAAATACCCTAAAGTCAATTTTGTTTTTTCTTCCGTGCGTAGTATGCAAATTGATTGGTGTAAAAAGACTTAATATTCTTTACAATACATTGTGCAAAAAAACGATTTTTATACTTCTAAATATGTGGCATGTGTTGCAGGAAGATATGGAAAACGCGAGGTGTTTAAGCGTGAGGTATTTGAAAATACCGTTCCGATGGCTTTTGAAAATTTGATGATTCAGGCACCTCAAGGATATAAAACATATTTGGCTTTAATCTATGGAAACTATATGGATTTGCCACCAAAAGATAAGCAGGTGAGTAATCACACATCTGAAGAATGGTGGAGGGACTAAAGTATGAATATTGGTGTGATTTTTGCGGGCGGAGTGGGCTGCCGTATGCATAGTAAGGAACGTCCGAAGCAGTTTCTTGAAATGTATAATAAGCCCATTATCATACATACACTTGAATATTTTCAAAATCATCCCATGATTGATGCAATTGTTGTGGTTTGTATTGAAAGTTGGATACCGTATTTAAAGAATCTTCTCTATAAATTCCGAATTGAGCAATTGAGAGATTCTTCAATTATGATTACAGGGGCAACAGGACTAGTTGGAGCTTCTTTGGTCCGTGCGCTGCTTTGTGCTAACCGAATCAACAAATTGAATTTGCACATTTTGGCGTTTGTGCGAAATAGGGAAAAGGCGAAAAAAATTTTTGGGGAGTCTCTGCAGAGAAATGATATTTCTTTGGTGATTGGAGATGTAAATAAGACGATTGATGTAGAACAGCCAGTTGACTATATATTTCATTGCGCTAGTGTTACAGCATCAAAATACATGGTTAGTAACCCAGTTGAAACAGTCTTAACATCTGTGGAAGGAACAAAAAACATTCTCTATTTGGCAAAAGAAAAGCAATGCAAATCAGTGATTTATGTTTCGTCTATGGAAATGTACGGCAAATTGGAAAGTAAAAATGTTGCGGAAATGGAACTTGGTTATATCAATCCATTAGCAGTTCGAAGCAATTATCCTGAAAGTAAACGTCTTTGCGAAAATATGTGTGTTGCTTTTTACGTAGAGTATGGTGTCCCTGTAAAAATTGCAAGACTCCCTCAAACATTTGGTGCAGGTATTCTTGAGGGGGAAAATCGAGTGTTCGCACAATTTGCGCGCAGTGCAATAGAGGGAAAAAATATTCTAGTTCATACGAGGGGACTGTCCGAAGGAAACTATTGTTATACAAGAGATACAATCATGGGTCTACTCTTTATCCTCATAAAAGGTATAAATGGGGAAGCCTACAATGTTTCAAATCCTAAGACACATACGACAATAGTAGAAATGGCACAGATGGTTTGTAACAAAATTGCAAATGGAACTATAGAAGTTCAGTTTGATATACCTCAAGATAACCGCTTTGGCTATGCAGCAGATACAAAGATGAAATTGAATTCCGATAAATTACAAAAACTTGGATGGGAGCCAAAGGTCGGGCTTGAAGAAATGTACTATCGAATGATTCAAAGTATGAAAGCAACAAACTCTTGAGGAGACAGAAGCAATGAAAATCAAAGATATGTTAAAAGCTTTTGCAATGGGCTTTAACTATGAAAAATATTTTTCAAGAAGAGAAAAAATATTTGACAAGGGGACACCAAAGCTTATAAAAAATTATTACAAATTCTATTTGCGCAGGGTAGATGCCAAAAATGGAGCAGATATTAATTTTTGCTCTGAGGGAGAGGATTGCTTTGATGGACGTCCTACTCTTGGACATGGAATTAAAGGTATTGTTATAGCGGGGGGGCAAAAATAGGACGGAATTGTTATATCTCGCATCAGGTCACAATCGGAAGAAGCAAAAATCAAGTCCCTGTCATTGGGGACAATGTCTATATTGGACCTGGAGCTAAGATATTTGGTGGCATCAAGGTTGGAAATAATGTTCGTATCGGAGCAAATTGTATTGTGTTCCAAGACATTCCGGATAACGCAACAGTTGTGCTTGAAAAACCTCGTATTATTATAAAGGATTCGGAATATCAATACTATGCATTTAAGACGGAGTAAACTAGAAATCAGATAATATGATGATGCCGAAAATGATAAAAGTTTGTTTCTAAAAAGGATGGGGTATGAGCAACAAGATAAAAATAGCAATGGTCACAAATCATTTTGGTATAACAGGGATTAGCACGGTTATTCTAAATTACTGCAAAGAATTAGATCGTCATAAATATGATTTGACTGTTATTGCAGGAAAACCAATTGCAGAAGAAAATAGAAAAGAATGTGCAGAAAACGGTATTTGCCTAATAGAATTGCCGTCACGTCATCAGGAATCTGTAAAGCATTACGTTAGCCTCTGGAAAGTACTCAAGCAAAACCATTACGATATTGTTCATGTACATGGAAGCAGTTCTATGATGGCGGTTGAACTAACAATTGCTAAAATGGCAGGTGTAAAAATCAGGATAGCACATAGTCATAATACAATGTGCCCAAATATGAAAATCCACAGGATTTTGAACCCGTATTTTCGCAAAATTTATACTCAAGCACTTGCGTGTGGCAAGATGGCGGGTGATTGGTTGTTTGGCGAAAACGAGTTTGAAATTATACCAAATGGTTTTCACACAGAGCTGTTTGAGTTTGATGAGGAAGAGCGTAAGCGAGTAAAAAAAGAACTTGATATTGAGGATAAACTCGTTATTGGGCACATAGGTAGATTTAATGAACAAAAAAATCAAGAATACTTAATTAAAACTTTTGAGCAGGTGGCAAAAGTATGTGGTGATGCAGTGCTTCTGCTAGTTGGGACAGGACCTAATTTTAATAGAGTTAAAGGGATCATAGATAATAGTTTGTACAAAAATCAGATTATCCTTTATGGAGTTACAAAAGAAACGAGGGCAATGTACTCAGCGATGGATGTATTTGTGCTTCCATCGAGATATGAGGGTCTTCCGGTGGTGCTTTTAGAGGCACAGATGACGGGACTTCCTTGCATCGTTTCGGATAAGGTTACTAGAGAAGTCGATTTTGGTGAGATTCAGTGGCTCTCAATTGAAGATGCTCCCACAAATTGGGCAAAATCAATCTTACAAACAGCAGTGAAATCTAATGTGCAACGTAGAATATAGAAGCAAACATATAACCAGAATCCAGAGCTATGATATAAATCAAACGGTGAATCAGTTGGATAGAATATATGAGCGTCTAGTTCATCAGTAAGGAGGAAAGAGCATGCCTACATATGAAGGACTGAGGCTAATAATATTAAAATACTGGAGAGTGGGTCTGGCAGATTGGAGAAGAAAACAACTGAAGTCTACAGACTTTACAATTATCTCCAATAACTGCTGGGGCGGTATGATTTATGAAAGCTATAACTTGCCAAAAGAATCTCCGACAGTTGGGATGTTCTTTATGGCAAAAGATTATATTGAGTTCTTGTCCGATCTGAGGGGGTTATGTCAATGGAAAATTGACCTTTATCAAGCCGGAGGAATCCCGGTGGAAAGATATGCCACAGGTCTCAGAAGATAAGAGATTTGGCTCGTATCCGGTGGGCGTTTTGTCTAATGGTAAAAATTCGATTGAAATCTTCTTCTTACATTACCATAGTGAGCAGGAAGCAAGAGAAAAGTGGGAACGTCGAGTACAGAGAATTAATTGGAATAAGTTGTTGATTAAATTCAATGATCAAAATGGATGTACGGAAAAGGAGGTGAACAAGTTTATGAAGATGGCTTATAAAAACAAATTATTTTTTACTTGCAAGGTTTGGAAAAATGCTCGGGGGGGGGATATACAGTTATTCATCAGTTCCCAAAGCACGAGTTTATAATGGCTTCGTATGAACCATTTGGGAAAAATAAATATATAGATATTACATCTGTCATAAACCAATTGTAAAAAATTTCCCTTTTCGTGCAGAACTGTTTGTGGCGGATTAGCACGGAGGATTATGAAAATATTTCACAAATGTTATATTGGCTTAGTGAGCGCATGGAAGATATTATGTGTCAAAATTTGTACCCGTGGAAAGGCTCGAGCGACATGGATTAATTCAATTAGAGGAGCACTTAAGATTGAAATTATAGGGGATGGGAGTATTACTATTGGACATCGTTTGATGTCCAGAGGACCACTTTATCTTAAGTCTGTGGATGGCGGGAAATTGCATATTGGTGAAAGCGTATTTTTTAATCATAATTGCTCTCTTACTTGTGCAGAAAGCATTGTGATTGGAAATCATTGCATGTTTGCCAATAACCTAGTTATCATTGATCATGATCATGAAATGGGAAAAGATGGTGTTACTGGAGCTCTTGTTTCAAAGCCTATAGTTATTGAAGACCGAGTTTGGTGCGGGGCTAATGTCACGATAACAAAGGGGGTCCATATTGGAACCGGGGCTGTGATAGCAGCTGGAGCAGTTGTGACATGCGATGTACAGGAAAAGACTGTAGTGGCAGGGGTACCGGCAAGAAAAATTCATTAAATCAAGGAGAATCAGAGTGGATTTGATTACAATAGTTGTACCAGTGTACAATGTTGAAAAATATATAAGTGACTGTTTGGACTCTTTGATCAGTCAGACATATAAAAATATAGAAATTATTTTGGTTGATGATGGATCAACAGATATGAGCGGGGCAATATGTGACCGTTATACGACATTAGATGCCAGAATAAAAGTGATTCATAAACAAAATGAGGGGCTTGGATTTGCTAGAAATACTGGATTAGAGGTTGCACAAGGAAAATTTGTGACCTTTATAGATTCAGATGATATGGCAGATGATGATCTTGTTGAAAAATTGGTAAATGGACTTTATGAAGAGAACTGTGATACTTGTATAGGCGGATTCAAGAGAATTTCAGAAAATGGTACAGTTAGTTTTGAGGAAAAATACGATAAAATAGTATACGAGGGAAAAGATGTATATGATAAATTGTTCGCACGAATGTTGGGAAGTGCGCCAGATAGACATGATTCAGTAAGAATGTCTGTATGGAATGTTATGTATTCTATGGATGTTATTCGAAAACATAAAATTGAGTTTCCTTCAGAACGGATATTTATTTCGGAAGATATTATTTGGGATTCTGAATACTATAAATATGCTAAGAAAGCTAGTGTGATTAGCTCAACTGCATACAATTATAGAATTACACCTGGATCGTTGACACAGAAGTATAAGCCGGATATGTTAGAAAAAATATGTGTCTTGTACAAAGAACTGTATAATAGATTTTTGGATGATAAAATAAAAATTGCACGTCTTCAAAGACAATTCTTTGTGAATCTCAGAGCATGCATTAAACAGGAACGTTTTTCAGTGTCTAATAAAAGCAATATAGAAATACGAACAGCGATAAAAGAAATCGTTAATAATCACGTAGTTCATAATGTTTCAGAAGAATATTTACAAGTTATTCATCAAGGAAAACAAAAACTGTTTGTTTCGATAGTTAGGTATAAGTGTGTCGAATTATTATATTTTATTAATAAGATAGGAGGACTGTAAGATGGGATGGAAAGATAAAATAAAGATACCTATATTGGGATATCGAGCAACAAGTGCTTCGTATATAGATCATTTGAGAAAGATTGGAGTAAGGATCGGTAATGATGTTGTACTGTTCCGACCTATGAATACAACGATAGACACGCAAAATCCACATTTACTTAGAATCGGAAATCCGGCACGCAAAATTATGTCACTAGAGGACTATTATGAGAAGCGAAAGAAAAAGCAATTGGCGGAGGCAGTGAATTATGCGCAATGCTATAAAGAGTGCTTTGGTGAAAATCCGACGATGGATAAATTAGATGAGTATTTCTACTTATTCTTTGATCCGAAAAATGAGGAACAAAGGAAGATTTTTGATTTTAAGTTGAATTTGATGGGAAACTATGATGAGGCTCTTCAGGCAGCAATAGGAGGGGCAATTTTTAAATCATATGAGGAATTTATAGACTATTGCGAATTAATTAATAATGGATGGAAAAATAATGAGTGAGTTGAAAATACGTCGGTCAACGCTTGAAATAGTGATGTTATGTCTATCATTTTATGAATTTACATGTGTTCCACATTCGCTTTTCCTAATCATCAAGTATTCAATTATTGCATACTTGCTTCTTTCGCACATAAAAGAATGTGGAAAAATGAAGAAAGTGGTAGCCCCCATTTTGCTATATGGAGGCATTACATTTATAGCGACACTCGTACATCAAAATGTACTAAATCGACAAGTGGCGGCGTTTGTTTATATGCTACATATTTTGGCAATTTATGTTACCATCGTTGCATTTATGCGATGTCGCGGGGTGGAAACACTTGTAAAATTGCTTATAAAGACATTGTTGGTGTTTGCACTTGTGACAGATATTCCTATGGTGTTTATTAATTACGATTTCTCGAGTCCATCAGAGAGCTATTTAATAGGGAATAAGTTTGCTGTTTCGTATTTACATTGTTTTATTGTTGCGTTACTCTTTTGCATAAATAACGAAAAAAAATTAAAAAAATCATATTTTAAAATTTGTCGAATAGTGTTTCTTATATTTTCAATCATGATTTGCAGACTAGTTACATGTACAACAGGTATGCTAATATTTGATTTTGGGCGCAATGATTTGCTTTCCTATTTCGATAAAAATAAGACGCATTCTTTCGTCACCAAAAGTTGTGATTCTGATAACGGCCGTGATAAATTTTTTTGATGTTGGGAAGTGTTAGTTTACTTACCAATCCGTATGTAGTAAGTTTTATTTATGATGTATTAGGTAAAAGTTATACGTGGGTTGGTCGATTACATATTTACGCTATGATTTCTGACGTTATAAAAGTACATCCATGGATTGGTTATGGATATTTTTCCAATATTGTGGAAGAAATTCTGGGATTTGGAAATGCACAGAATGGTGTGTTAAAAATAATAGTGGATTCTGGAATCGTGGGATTAATAGGATATGCATTGCTCGTATATAGAAGTATGAAAAGCAATGAAAATTCATCAAAAGAAGGATGGGCGTTGACGGCTTTTGTATATTGTATGATAATTGCATCGATCGTAGAAATAAATTTGACGGACTACTTATTTTTCCTAACAATTGCAATTATATTTTCTGCGAAGGAAATGAATTTGGATATCAGAAATTATATAGAAGAGAGGCGGAATACAGTTGAAGAACTCAATGGGGAAAAACGCATTTTTAAACGGATTTAAAAATGTATTAAATTTATTGTTTCCGCTACTTACATTCCCATATGTTTCAAAGATTTTGAATGTCGAGGGAATCGGACGATATAATTTTGCACAATCGGCAGTAAGTTATTTTTCTTTGATTGCTGGTCTGGGCATATCTTCTTATGCAATTCGTGAGGGCGCAAAATATAGAGAAAACAAAAAAGAATTTAATATCTTCGCTTCTGAGGTGCTTTTGTGTAATGTGCTCTCAACAATTATTGCGTACCTTGTATTAGCTCAGTGCATGATTCTTGTGGACAAGCTGAAAGCGTATGCAACACTAATTTGGATCTTTAGCCTTCAAATTGCATTTACAACGATTGGAATAGAATGGCTGTATTCTATTTATGAGGAATATGAATACATAACGATAAGAAGCATTGCTTTTAAGATTGTTTCTATTGTAATGATATTTGTTTTTGTTAGAGATAGTAGTGATACAATAAGGTATGCAGCGATAACGGTATTTGCCTCCGTTGGATCAAATGTGCTGAATTTGATTCATTCTAGGCAATATTTTCGGATTGTAAAAGTACATATTAGAGATTGTGTAAAGCATTTGAAACCGATATTGGTTATATTCGCTTCTAATATTGCAATTATGATTTATGTGTATTCAGATACCACAATGCTTGGATTTATGCAGACAGATTATGAGGTTGGAATATATTCTGTTTCTGTCAAAATATATACCATTGTAAAAAATCTCTTAGCCTCAGTATTGATTGTGTCGATTCCACGTCTTTCAATGTATTATGGAATCGGAAAAATAAAAAATTTTAAAAACACGGCGCAAAAAAAAGTATATGATGCAATTACTGCGTTGGTTATGCCCGCTGTAATTGGATTACTATGTGTTAGTGAACCAGTTGTGTTGGTTATATCTGGTGATGCATACATATCTGCACAATCGTCACTACGCATTTTGTGTATTGCATTATTATTTTGTATCTATGGTTGGTTTTTCAGCCAATGTATACTGATGCCGGCGAAAAAGGAGAAAATGATTCTAATTGCCACATGTATAAGTGCAGCTGTAAATGTAGGCTTGAATTTTTGTTTGATACCGATATGGAAAGAAAATGCCACAGCATTTACAACTGTTGTAGCTGAATTTATTATGTTCCTTGCTTGCGTAATGTGCGGATTGAAAATCACAAAAATTAAATTGTTGAATAAGAATACTCTTGGTGTCTTGGTAGGGTGTGCGGAAATTGTCTGCGTATGCAGAATAGTTGTGTCATGCAATTATAGTCCGGTCATACAACTGATAGGCACTGTAGCGATATCTGGAATTGTATATGTATTGACACTTGTTTTATTTCACAATGATACCATATGTACTATTTTAAGAAAGGTATGTCGAACATGAAGAGTAAAGTGACATTTTTAATACCATATTTTGGAAAATTACCAAATTATTTCGATCTTTTCCTAAAATCTTGTGAATACAATATGGGGGGGTATAAATGGATTGTGTTTACAGATGACCAAACAATTCGGAATTGGCCGGATAATGTATTACGTGTTTTCATGACATTTGATGAACTAAAAGAATTAATTCAGTCAAAATTTGATTTTGAAATAAAAATAATAGAACCACATAAATTGTGTGATTATAAACCAGCGTATGGCTATATATTCGAAGAATATTTAGAAGAAGCTGACTACTGGGGACATTGCGATATTGATACGATACTTGGAAATCTCGATTTCTTTTTACATGATTTGTTGAAGTGTAACTATGCTAAACTATTTTGTCTCGGGCATATGGAATTATATAAAAATACATATGAAAACAACCGTATTTTCATGCGGCCAATAGGAGAACGATATTTATATAAAGAATCTTTTTCATCGAGTAGGACAACTGTTTTTGATGAATGCGGAAGTGGCGCGGAGAATATAAATGATATTTTTAAATATTACAATAAGCCTGTTTATGAAAAAGATTACTCCATGAATTGTAGCATTGTTCCGACACGTTTGGTAAAGGTTACATATTTGGCTGAAAACGATTCTTTCTATACAGAAAAACCTAAAGATGCTTTGTATGTATTTGATAGAGGAAACCTTTTCAGATTGTACAAGGATACGAAAAATAATAAGATAGTCCGAGAAGATTTTTTGTATATTCATCTTCAACTTAGAAAAATGAAGTTTGATAGCGATATATTAAGCAAAGAATGTTTTAAAATTTTGGAGAACCAATTTGCACAGATCAACAATTCGAGCATTTTAAATAAAACGGTAGGTAATTTGTCAATTAGAGAATTCAACATGGTCAAGAGACATGCATTGTCACTTCGCTTTTTTAAATTGCAAGTGAAGTGGAAAATTAATAAACTGAAAAGAGTTGTGAGAAAAATTAATGGATAGAGAATTGGTAAGCGTAATTATTCCTGCGTATAATGTTGATAAATTTTTGGGAGACTGTGTACGTTCGTTACTTTGTCAGACATATACGAATTATGAGATTATTATTATAGATGATGGATCGACTGATAACACATATGTTATTGGAGAAAGCCTTACATTTGAAAGTACAAAAGTGAAAGTGTTCCGTCAAGAAAATCAAGGTGTTAGTGTAGCAAGAAATGTGGGTATGCAAAAAGCAAAGGGAGAGTTTTATGTTTTTGTCGATGCGGATGACATAGTTGCACCCCGATATATTGAGACACTTGTTTTTTGTGCCCAAAAATCTGACATGGGGATTATTGGGTTTACTTCCGAAAGAAAAGAACTTGCAACAGAAGTAAATCTGAATAATGTATATGTTAATGCGTCTGGTGTGATAGAAAATATATTGTGTGGCTCCAATTATGATGGTTATTTATGGAACAAGATATTTCAAAAAAGAATTATAGAAAATAATAATTTGAAATTTCTGAAAAATATAGTGGTCTGGGAAGATTTGTTGTTTGTATTACAGTACTTGAAAAATTGTAATACAATTGCAGTTTCAAATGAAAAACTGTATTATTATCGGAATAGAGAGGGTAGTGCTGTTAATAATAATCGACTGGATAAATATCTATCGAAATATAAAGTGATGGAGGAAATAAAAAAGCAGGACTTTACTTGTACAGAACAAAGTAAAAAGAAAACATCATTTTTATATTTTGAAACAATGTTTAGCTACTTGAATCAGATCCTTATTCGAGAAAATAAAACCAATGAGCTGGCTGAAATATTGCCCAATGTAGATATCGTAGAACTTTTAAAGTTAAAGAACATAAAACTTTTTTTGAAATTCTTGTATCTTAAGATAAAAGGGAAGCTATATAAAATATGAATGAACAGAATTTGTTTGAGACTTTACAAAGGAAGTCAACTGGGGAAAACTTATGGGATGCAGTATGTTTTTTTCAAGGAAACAAGACAAGTGCCTGCTCAGGTTAATGACTAACGGTGCGAAATTGAGAAAAGAGGAAGGTAGATTTGAAAAGAAGACGCACTTTAATAGAGCTTCACAGAAAAAGCCCTATTAACAGATATTGATATTAGAATGCAACTTTTTTATTGTTAAAATGTGTTCTGCCTATTGCTTTATTCTTCTTTCGTCGGAATGTTCTTCCAGGTATAATCTGAGATCTGCATCGGAGAGATTCCTTATATAGTATATCAAGTGCAGATAAATCGAAAAGATTACACAGGATTTTGGGAACTATTGTTTTGACACGTCCGATAATAAATGCTCGGTTTGCTTGGTATCGATATTTATTCGTACTTTTAGCGGTAATCTGAATTTCTTCATCAACTTGATTTTTAATAAGAGATGACAGGTTTGAAAGAAGTACGTTGATATAAAATTCTTGAAGCACTGAAGTGGTCGTTGCACCGGAAAATTCTTCAATAGCAAGGCGGCTTTTCAATTCCTTATATTTTTTGTTTCGACTGGTACCAGCGATAGAAGTAAAGTTCGCGGAACATCTGTTGAGAAATATGTGAATCAAAAAGATTGGTGGCAAGATACTCTTTCGTTCCATCATTGAGAATAACTTCGATGACTCTTATCCTGATATCCTCAGTTCCGTCTTTTTTTCGTTGCCGGGAAGAACCGTGATTATGTCTCCAGAGCATTTCTTAGCAATGTTATAATTCTGTGTTAAGCGCATAAGACAAAGGTGCTGATGCTCGACACAGTAACGAAACATATCTTCAGAATAATAGCCACGATCAAAGATTACAACGCTGTTTTGATAGATATTTAAATCTTCTAAATTATGCAAATGCTCTAAGGCAGCGGAACGTTCAGATGCAAGATATCGTTGAAAAGAAGCATGGACAATATAATCATCAAGAACATCATAAACAATGGAACCAAGTCCCATAGTAAAACGGCGGCTTGGATCAGGATATCCAAACATTTCACCAAAGAACTCGAAATTCGATTTCGAATTAGGCAATTCTATTTTAGAACCATCAATGGCAAATAAATGATATCCATTCCAAAGTTTACGAGATGGGAGTTGCTTATAAAATAAATCAACTGATAAATAGTAGAGCTCTTTAAATAAAGCAGGGTTAATAAATTGGCGAGCCTTTGACAGAGCCTGTTTTGAAATGTCAGGGAAATCAAGGCTTCCAAGATCTTCCCGAATACGGGAAAGATTTTGAAACATGGAGGCCTTTTTTGTAAAAAGCAGATACATAATTACTTGAAAAAGAGAAAGCTTTCGTTTGCGAATAAAATGATTTTTCGCACAATGAGGTTTCAGTTTTTCTGGGGTTGTGATATACTCCTTAATGGATTGAATGATATTTTTGCATATGTCGGTTGATTCATAAGACATACCTCCTAAGTGTGATTAAGTTTGTCGCTGCAACGACATTTCCCTTGATTAATAGGTCGCAAAGCGACCTCACTTTTTTGGAGGTTTTTGTCAAGTCTTTTTCAGAAAAAAAAAGAAATTTTTTAAAAAAATAAAGCCCTATAGCCTTGAAAAATCAAGGCTTTGGGGCTTAAGTTGACCCGTAAGGATATCGAGAAGGAATTCAAAGAGGTCATCGGTGATCGTATCGCAGCTATTTGCTCTGCTCATAATGTAACTGTGGATTACGCTTTTCAGGACATTAACGATATTCCGGGAACTCTGCCGGAAGGACGTACAAAGCCGTGGGGAACTGGTCAGGCCGTGCTTGCAGCGAAGGAAGTAATCGATACCCCGTTCATTGTGATCAATGCAGATGATTACTATGGCAAAGAAGGCTTCAAAGGCCGTCCACGAGTATCTGGTAAATGGCGGTGAGTCTTGCATGGCTGGCTTTGTGCTGAAGAATACCCTGTCTGATAATGGCGGTGTGACTCGTGGTATCTGCAAGATGGACGAGGATAACAACTTGACTGAGGTTGTGGAGACCAAGAACATCGTAAAGACTGCGGATGGAGCAGAGGTAGATGGTGTGGCAGTCGATGTGCATTCTCTGGTCTCCATGAATATGTGGGGCTTGACTCCTGATTTTCTGGATGTACTGGAGGACGGATTCAAAGAGTTTTTCCAGAAAGAAGTACCGGGTAATCCTCAGAAAGCCGAGTATCTGATCCCCATCTTCATCGGTGAGCTGCTGGAGCAGGGCAAGATGTCTGTGAAGGTTCTGAAGACCAACGACACCTGGTACGGCATGACCTACCATGAGGATGTCGCAGCAGTGAAAGACAGCTTCAAGAAAATGTTGGCGAATGGCGTGTATAAGGAGTACCGACCTGTTCAGTGATCTGTAAATAACGATGAAAGAAACGATTGATTTACTCGGCAAGATCATCACAAACATCCTGACTGCTCTCTATGAACCGTTTGGATTCTCACTCCTTCTTTCCTTCCTCGCCCCCAAAAAGCAAAAAAATAAATCAGAATAGCGAATGGCAGGGAAAAAGTCAAGAATTTTTTGAACATGAGAGATAAGGGTGATAGATATGGAAAATTCATTATACATATATCATATGGTGGTGCCTCTGCGCTACTATACTTATGATTTACATAATGGCGCCAATAAGTTATTGGCTTCGGATGAGATAGAAGCTATTACAAAAGCGGTGATGGATATTTCAACGATGGTGGACCGGGAAAAGCGGAATCGTGTTTGCAGTGCGTTGAAACAGACGCTCGGAAATTTGACGGATATTGGGCGAAAAGAGAAACTGGTTCATATATTGCATCAGATGGGAATTCGTGAAATTAAGAATTGTGGAACGGAATTTGAGATTGATGATAAGACGATTGGGAAGTTGATCAGCCTGCGGAATAAATGCTATCACGGTGATCGTAAGAAAGCGGATCACTCATATATGAATATTGACCTTGCAGTTACGCAATTGATGTATCTTTGTGAGCAGATTATTATCAAGCAAATGAAATCGACATATGAAAGAATGGTATGATGCCGGCGTCGGAGCTGGCAGAGAAGGAATTGGATTAGGAAAGATAGGAACCGCCCCAGGTGATGACATGGGGCGGTTCGGTGCTACATATTATTTGTTTTGCTTAGCAAGGGCAGCTTCCAATTCTGCGATACGAGAGGCCTGTTGATTGATTTGCCAGGTTTGTTGGTCAATCTGCGAGGCCTGTTGGTCAATCCGAGAAGCTTGCTGATCAATGGTTTGCGTCAATTGTGAATTGGCTTCTTCCAGATAGCGAAGCTTATTGTTTTTTATGGTTTCCCAATAGGCGGCATCAGCGCGTGACTGTGCGCACTGGCGGGCTACTGCGTCTGAGTTGAGCTGATATAAGGAGTCCGCAGCTTTTTGCATTGTTTCATTATTTTTTGTGATCATACGCAAATCCTCCCATGTCTTTGTTTTGAAAAGTTTTGCCCAACGGTCAATTCCATAGTGCCGATCTTCTTCTGTGGCAAGGTCGATGCGGCTTAGATCAATCACATGAATCGAAAACTTTTCACTGTACAGAGTTTTCGTTTTCACATTGAGAAGCTGATACAGTGCATTGAATTCCGGCATCTCTTTAAAGAGCGTAAAATTGTATGTTACCTTTCCTTTAGTATATATCATAAGGATTTATTTTCACACCCCCAAAAAGCAAAAATAAATCAGAATGATTTAAAATATTTAATTGTATTATCCATTGATAATTGAACCGGAAAATGGTTCGTTATGATCTGGCAACCGAGTTGCTTGAAATGGATATATGTGTTGTGAACTCAGAATAGCGAATGGCAGGAAAAAAGTCAAGAATTTTGAATTGAACATGCGTTCGCGTTATGCTAAAAAAAGTAGGATGTGGATTTCCGATTATTAAGATGCCCTCTAGTATTACGAAAGAGGGTGATGCCCTATGAACACAATGGAAGTGCTTACTTTATTGCTAGTAGTTTTTGCGGCACTGTCTTACATAGATAATCATAATAAAAAGAAATAGCATCCCAGACCGTCCAAAGTTGAGGATGCTATTCTTTGTAGTTTAACTTTACTGAGGGCAAATCGGATAACACATTCGATAACCTTTCTGAGTAAATTATACATGAGGGTGCTTGATTTTTCAAGTGCCCTTTTCGATACAATTAGCAAAATAAATCTTGACATAAGTGCGAATTGCGAAGAGGAAGAAACGGCGACTATACAAATGAGGTGCCGGGATGGGTATAGCACGGTGGGGGAGGGGTATCAAGAAGTGAAATGAAAACAAAATTGCTTGGAAAATATTGGTGTTTCAATAGTTGAATTTGACCAATCATAACCTTGATATTGTATCTTAACTTAAAGTAAGTTATAATACAGAAAAAGAGTTATAAATGGAGGCGATAGAGTGGAATACCTTAAGCGGGTTTTAGGAATTGAAGTGCTGTATGAAAATAAAGCTTTAGAGCATTTGCCAAACTTTATCAGTACAAGGTACGATTCACAGAAAGTATCTCTGAGTGGTCAAAAAGCCGTTTTTTTGTACCCTAAAACCGAATTGGAACAGGTGGAAACATTAAAAAAGCATCTGGAACGTGTGAAAAAGGTTGCAGATCGCCCTGTGGTTTTAGTACTGGAACAAATCACTGCACGGCAGAAAGAGTATTTACTTCGAGAAAAGATAGCATTTATTGTGGATGGAAAGCAAATTTATCTGCCCTTTATGGCGGCATATTTGCAGGAACGTTGTGATGCAGAAAAGAGCGACAGAGAAGAAATCTTGCCATCAGCTCAGATGCTGTTGCTTTATTTTATTTATGAGGGAGCAAAGGAACTGTCCACAAGTCAAGCTGCAAAAGATTTGGATTTGACACCAACATCTATTTCCAGGGCGTCCAAACAACTTGAAGAAATGGGAACGCTGCAATCGAGAAAAATCGGAGTACAGAAGATACTGTTTTCAGAAAACTCCCCCAAAGAGTTGTTTTATAAAGCAGAGAAAGTTCTGCTCAATCCTGTGAAAAGGACTGTCTACGTTCCATGCGAGGAAGTAAAGAATGAATTGTTGGAGAGCGGATATTCCGCATTGGCGGAGTATTCGATGCTCAATGCGCCTGGTGTTTGGTGCTACGCTTCAGAAAGAATATCTCAGTGGAATGACTGTATGACAAAGGATTTACAGGACTCAAATTCACAGGTGGCTGTTGAAATGTGGAGATATGACCCACGAAAATTATCGAAGAAAAAAATGGTCGATGAACTTTCTCTGGCATTATCGCTCAGGGAAGATGCAGATGAACGGGTAGAAGAAGCAGTAGAAGAAATGTTAAATGATCTGTGGAGGAAGATAGATGGTAACAGGGATTGAAAGCTTTAAGGAATGGTTCAAGGGTAACGAAAGCCAGTATGCAATTATCGGTGGAACTGCGTGTGACATCTTGATGACGGAAGAAGGCTTAGACTTCCGTGCAACAAAAGACATTGATCTTGTTCTAATTATTGAAGCCGTGGATGTGGCTTTTGGAAGAAAATTCTGGGACTATGTAAAACAGGCTGGATATGAACAGTGTAATAAAAGCTCTGGTGTGCCGCAGTTTTATCGCTTCAGTCACCCGACCTCAAACCGTTATCCAGCAATGATCGAACTGTTCACTAGAAAACTGGATGCAATTCAACTTCCAGATGATGCAGTATTGACACCGCTGCCAATGGATGAGGACATATCGAGCTTGTCTGCAATCCTTTTGGATGATGATTACTATGAGTTCTTGAAGCAGGGGAAGGTGACTGTTGATGGAGTGACGGTTTTGGATGCTGCATATTTGATTCCATTCAAGGCGAAAGCATGGATGGATTTGACGGATCGCAAAGCAGCCGGAGAACACGTTGATAGTAAAAATATTAAGAAGCATAAAAATGATGTTTTTCGATTGACTGAACTGATTGACCCTACAGTCAAGATTGCCACTCCCAGTGGCGTGTATGAGGATATGCAGAAGTTTGTTGATCGAATGAAAAATGAAACGGTTGATGTTAAACAGTTGGGGCTTGTGGGACGAACGAAAGAACAGATTCTTCAGGAAATAGGAGAATTATATGCTATACAATAATCAGTGAGTTGTCTAATAATTAAAATAAGTACGAATAAGCCGCATGGGGCTTCAGGTGAAGACATGGGGGGGCATTAGCGCGTGACTGCGCGCACTGGCGGGCTACTGCGTCTGAGTTGAGCTGATATAAGGAGTCCGCAGCTTTTTGCATTGTTTCATTATTTTTTGTGATCATACGCAAATCCTCCCATGTCTTTGTTTTGAAAAGTTTTGCCCAACGGTCAATTCCATAGTGCCGATCCTCTTCTGTGCCAAAAAGCGAAAATGGTGCTAGAATATAAATAGTACAAGCCAAAATGAGAAATTCCAAATACACATAAGCATGGTACAATAGAAACATGCTGAAGGAGGATCTCATATGGCAAAGCAACATGACAAACAATTTAAACTTGATGCAATCCAGTACTATCAAGATCATAAAGATCTCGGAGTACGTGGATGTGCAGAAAATCTTGGCATCGGCTACAGTACATTAACAAAGTGGCTGAAAGACTTCCGAGAATCAGGTGATATTCCTGTTCGTGGTTCTGGTAATTATGCATCTGATGAGCAGAAGGAAATTGCCCGTCTCAGACGTGAATTACGTGATGCCCAAGATGCACTTGATGTGTTAAAAAAAGCAATCAACATTCTGGGAAAATGACGGAAGCCATTTATCTCGAAGTGACTGAGAAGACAGAAGCTGCCAAAAAGGCTGGACGCCAGGTTTCCGTCTCCGGAATGTTGAAATTTTTAGGTGTCTCTCGCTCAGGATATCTTGCATGGCTCCACCACGTACCTTCTGATACAGAAAAACGCCGTGAAGCCGTAAAAGCAAAAATACAGGATATTTATGATGATTCCAAGCAGAACTACGGCGCTCCGAAAATCACTGTAGAACTGCGAAAAACCGGTGAAGTCATTTCGGAAAGAACCGTTGGTACATATATGCGCCAAATGGGAATCCGTGCTCAGTGGAGCAAACCATGGACAATCACCACAAAAGATTCTGATTTCAGCACAGAATTACAAAATATCCTTGATGAACAGTTTAATCCTGGCCGCCCGAATGCTGTCTGGTGTTCGGATATCACCTACATCTGGACAATAGACGGATTTGTCTATCTGACCAGTATTATGGATTTATTTTCCAGAAAAATCATAGCCTGGACACTTTCAGAAACACTGGAAGTATCCTGCGTGATTGATACTATAAACAAAGCCAAAGCTCGCCGAAATATTGATCAACCATTAATTATCCATTCGGATCGTGGCAGCCAGTATGTTGCAAAGGAATATAAAAAAGCAACCGAAAATATGCAGCGTAGCTACTCGAAGAAAGCTTTTCCGTGGGATAATGCATGCATTGAATCCTTTCATTCTGTTATCAAACGTGAATGGCTCAATCGCTTTAAAATCCGTGATTATAAGCAAGCATACCAGTTGATTTTTGAATATCTGGAAGCTTTCTACAATACGAAACGAATTCATAGCCATTGCAACTATATGTCGCCAAACGAATTCGAACAAATGTATGAAAGAACGAACACTGAGGCTGAGCTTCTGGCAGGTTAAAATGGGGAGAAATTTCTCATTTTAACTTGTACTAAATCTTGACATAGGACCAAAATAAATCAGAATAGCGAATGACGGGTGAAAAGTCAAGAATTTTTTGAATATGAGGGATAAGCCGAATAGCAGAAATCACAGATATGTGCGAGTCTAAATTGTATTTTTAAAATGAATCCGCTATACTATAAACAGTATAGCGGATTTTATGTTTGGAGAGAGTGTATATGGTCCAGGAATTTGATTTCAATATGATGAAGATAAGTGAAATTATTAAGCGTGTTACACAGATTTGTCGTAGCCTTCATGTAGTACGCCTGGATTTATTTGGATCTTTTGCGACTGGAACCGCAACAAGTCGTAGCGATGTTGATTTTGTTGTTTACGGAGAAGTGGATCATGAGGCGTTAGAAGAAGCTGTGGAGAAAATTGATACACTTAGGAAGATTGATTTCTTTTATTATGATGAAATAGAAAATAAGTATTTGCTGGAGGATATTAAGAAGTATGGAAAACAAATTTATTAATCGATATCATTCTTTTTGTCATAGTTTAGCGAATCTGAAGAAAAGCACCGTGGCGGATCCTCAGGCAGATTTTGTGTTAGAAGGTACAGTACAGAATTATAATCTTACCTTTGATTTATCCTGGAAGATTATGAAAGATATTTTAGTTAAGTATATGGGAATCCTGGATTTTGCTGTAGGTTCACCGAGGGAAGTGCTACAGACGGCTTTCTCCAATGGAATCATTGAAAGTGATATGTGGCTGGAAATGCTGCGGGCACGGAATCAACTGGCTCATGATTATGATGGCGAATTAGCAAAGAAATATTTTGAGCGGATTACGGTGGAGTTCTATCCGCTATTTGTCAAACTTCAGGAGCGGGTCAGAAAGTATTATGAAGAGCCTTGTCTGCGGGAAACAATGACTTTTTACACAAAGGGTTGATCGATGCGAAAGTATGTATATTTATTTGAATTGGATTCTGTCCGTAAGACGGATGCGGATATTATTGCCGGACAGAAGGCACTATATGATGAGATTCATGGTATCATAGAAGCAATAAAAAGTCTGTGCATGGCTACGCGAAAGGAGCAGCAGAGATGAAAAAATTGAACATCCCAGTTGGCATTTCGGACTTTGAGAAGATTCGGAAAGGTGGGTTTTATTATATTGACAAATCTGACCTGATTACGGAAATTTTGGACGAAAAAGCAGAAGTGACACTCATCACTCGACCACGGCGTTTCGGCAAGACGCTTGGCATGAGTATGCTGGAAAGTTTCTTCGACATCCGTAAAAACAGCAAAGAATTGTTTGAGGGACTGGAAATTGCGGAGCATCAGGCATTATGTGATGAGTGGATGAATCAGTATCCTACAGTCTTTATTTCATTCCGGCAGGTAGACGGTCTGGATTTCACTGGGGCATACGATATGCTCACAATGGTGATAGCGGATTTGTACAACAAACATCTTTATTTGCTTGATAGTGAAAATGCTACAGAGTTCCAAAAAACAGCGTTTGAGCATCTTGCACATGGCAGTGGCTCCATAAAAGAAGTTAAGAGCAGCCTTATGCTTTTGACAACGATGATGCAAAGTTATTATGAAAAGCCTGTAATTCTTCTTATAGACGAGTATGATGTACCCGTAGCAAAAGCAAACAACAACGGTTATTATGATGAAATGCTGGATGTCATGAAAGGCCTGATGCAAGCACTGAAAGACAATCAAGCCCTTCGTTTTGCAGTTGTTACGGGCTGCTTAAAGATTGCGAAAGAAAGCATTTTTACGGGAACAAATAATTTTGTATCGGATACTATCACAAATTCTCGTCTGAACGAGTATTTCGGATTTGTACAGAGTGAGGTTGACCTGCTGCTAAAGGATGCTGACTTGACAACGCAGGCTGAAAACATCAAGAAATGGTATGATGGATACCATTTCGGAGCCTTTGATGTTTACTGTCCGTGGGACGTAATGAATTACATGCTGGAACTGCAGCGCAATCCGAATGCCAAGCCTATCAGCTACTGGAAAAACACCAGCGACAATGCAATCATCCGCTCTTTTATTGACTATGCAGGCAGTACCATCACAAATAAACTTGAAACGCTGATGGCTGGTGGCTGCATCGTTCAGCGTGTGGATGAAAACCTGACCTATGATTATCTGCATTCCTCAGAAGATAATCTTTGGAGTACGCTGTATTTGACAGGATACTTGACCAAAGCTCGTGAAGAAGATTATAAGGGTGAGTTGCCGGATGGCATGGTTGCCCTTATGATTCCGAATGCAGAAATCAAAGAGATTTTTGAAACAACAGTCATCAAATGGTTCGATGACAGCACGAAGAAGTGGAATCGAAATGCGCTGTTTGATGCAGTTTGGAACGGTGACAGCGAAGGCATTACCAGGGAAATGAATGCTCTGCTCCGGCGCACCATAAGCTACCATGACTACCGGGAAGACTTCTATCATGCTTTCCTTGCGGGCATCTTCACAGGTGCCGGATATATGGTGGATTCCAATAAGGAGCATGGAGAAGGCCGAAGTGATGTGGTCGTTTACGATTCCATCAATGCCCGCGTTGCAATCTTTGAAGCAAAGTACACGAAAGTTTTGGAAAATCTGGAAAGTGAATGCGATATAGCCTTGCAGCAAATGGATGATCGGATGTATGTAAAGGAGTATGAGGATGATTACGATCAGATTCTTTGCTACGGTATTTCGTTCTTTAAAAAACGTTGCATGGTAAAGAAAAAGTGATTCACAGCAAATCTTAACTTGAATTCTGTATTATAACTTAAAATGAGTTAAAATACAGAAAAAGAATTATAAAATAATGTTAAATTCCAATGAAATGGTGGATGCATGCAATGGAAATACATTTAAGCATGCGGATTTTGAAGATATGCTGACAAATTATTCCGTATATTTAAAAGGCGAATTGAAGGATTATATGTTAATTTATATGGAAGACAGTGATTACAGTAATTTTATTTTATTCTTTGATTATTTTCAGGGCAGGGATTCGTATCACTGTTTAAAACAAAATTGTATTTTTAATATTAATCCGTTATACTATATGCAAAGTATAACGGATTTTTATTAATCAATAAAACCAATAACATTTCATTCGTGAAATCGTATAGGATAAATCAGGAGATAATTATGTTAACAATCGTTTATGGAGAGGTTGATGGGGCAATCAATGACCCAGACACCTATTTTAATCATACCTATTCTCAAAAATGGTTTGAGGACCCTTTTGTTAAGGAGATGATCCGGGCGGTAGACAAGTCGGAGGTATTGTCATCCCATGCAATTGAAAGTCCTGTTCTTGGAATTATTCCGACATCGAAATTGTCTGGTGGGGTAAAGGCACTTATCCTTGTTTATAAAAAAGCCGGAGTTGTTGATAGATTGTACTGCATGTGGGGAAAATTGTGCCGAATGGCTTCTTAAAATTGCGGAAAAACAGGACACTTTGATCAATTTGAATTATTTCATGGATTTTCCGGAACCGTTTGAACTTAAGATACAAAATACCGGGGCTGTTTGTCACGATTCCAAAGAGTTGTATCGTAATTCTATTCATTTTGTGAGGTGATCAGATCATATGATAGGAAAACACAGAGTTCAAATTGGAGATAATACGATCAGATATGACTTTGTATTATCACGCAATATTACCATTATACGTGGAGACAGCGGAACTGGAAAGACTACTTTATATAATCTTATACAGGAAATGAACCAGAAGAAAAACAGTGGGATTGCATGGAATTGTGACTGTGGTTGTTATGCATTGACAGATTTTGACTGGGAGGATGTTATTGAAAGACATCCGAAATCCATTATTTTTGTAGATGAAAATTTCAGTTCAATGAGGAGCGAAAAATTTGCGTCTATTGTGAATTCAGCGGATAATTATTTTGTTTTGATTACACGCGCATATCTTCCAATGCTGGCATACAGTATTAAAGAAGTATATAGTATGCATGTATCAGGGAAATATGCTACGTTAAATAATGAGTATGAGATAACTGTCAATGAACTTCAGAATGTATATAGTTCGACATTAAGTTATCCGCCCCGGCTTATTACGCCGGATTACGTGCTGTGTGAGGATTCTAATTCAGGGTTGGAGATGTTTCATGCTTTAGCTGAAAGAGTTTCAGCAGAATGTCATAGCGCACATGGAAAATCCAACATTCCAGAAAAGGTACTTGATTTTGAGGAAAATAAGACGTATCTCATAATTGTAGATGGAGCGGCATATGGACGGAGATGGGAGCTACGGTCAGGTATATCGAAGATCATTTTAACTGCTATCTGTATGCTCCGGAATCCTTTGAATGGCTGTTGCTGAAAGTTATGTTTTCAAAAGATCCAATGATTTATCGTATCCTGAAAAATCCAAGTGACTATACAGAGAGCACAAAATACCTGAGCTGGGAGAGGTATTTTACGCATGTACTGGAAGAACATACGAAGGGGACAGAGCTGGAATATCACAAGAAAAAATTAAACAAACAATATCTTTATGCCAGAGCGATGAAAATATTATCAAAGTTTTTATTAAATAGTAATATTAATTTTGACAGGTGCATGGTATAGGAAAAAAGGATGAGATAAAACCAGCGTCTAAGCCCGACACATAAAGAAAGGAGAACGAAAACGATGAAAGCATTAAAAAAACAACAAATTGCGGTCATTTTGGTACTGTCTGTCATACTCAGCACATTTGTAGCTGTTATACCTGTAAGTGCGGCGACGCTGTCTGCACAGCAGTATTTGGAAAAGATGGATATAGCGGCGCGAAACTTAAAATCATATGATTTTACGCAGACAACCGATCAGAAGATGACAATGGAAGGGCAGATCATTCAAAATAAGACGGTGGTAAAGCAAAGCGTATACAACAGTCCTCTGAAGGTAAAGGTAAAAGCGTAACAGATACAACCACAGTACTTGCAGGAATGAGTTCTAAGAACCAGGCGGTTGCCTATCTGACAAAAGATGCGGATGGATTGCTGTGGGAGTACATTTCTTCCAATGGTTCCGGATATCAGAAAACAGGGATTTTAAACTATACCAATCAGATCAAAGGTATGGATATTTCCATGTATTCGGATGCAAAAATTGTGAAAAAGAAAATAAAAGTCAACCGGATCAATACCGTTCAGATTTCGGCGCAGGTAAAGGGCTCCGATGTGGTGAAATTTTTGGACCAGATGGGAATGAGCAAAGAGATCAATGCGGCAGCTGCTGTGGATTACAATACGTTGCCGGCAATCAAAGTGACCTGTTGGATCGATAAAAAAACCTGCCGTCCAGTCAGAACCACGGCGGATATGAAAGCGTTTATGAACGGGTATATGTCGGCGCTGTATCAGAAGCTGGGACAGGATCTGAAACTTGTTTATTCGCAGGCAAAAGCAACGGTAACCTATAAAAATTTTAATAAGGCTGCAACATTTACCATACCGAAGGAATGCAGATAAAGATACCACATTTTCAAAGATGACAACAACAGTTACTACGGATACAAATAAAACAGTATATACGGCAAAGGTTCCGAAAGACGCTACATCTGCACGGTAAGTATTCGGTTGGAACATACACCTATCAAAAATAAATGTTTCTGAGAAGAGAGAATAGCTGTTTGCGAAAACGGCTATTCTTTTTTTGTCTAAAATGGCATATTTCTTGTCAGAAGCAATTGAAATTATAATTCAAATATGATAGGATAAAGTAGGCTGTCTAGTGTAGAAAAGACACATAAGGCAGAGTTGGTGATATATGTAATGTCAGAGAATGATAGTTACTACATATAAAATTATAAAACTACGGAGGAAGAAACATGAAGAACAAAGATTATTTAACAGTAAGACAGGAAGAATTAATGAATTTTCTGTGGAAGGTCAATGAGCCGCTGACTGCCAACGAGATGGCAGAGCGCCTGGCAGAAGACGGATGGAACAATGTTACATTGTTTAAGACCGTTCAGTCTCTGACAACGGATGGCTATCTGGAAGTTGTAGGACTTGAGAAAACTGTCAAGACTTATGCACGTAAACTCGCTCCGTCTATGTCAAAAGACGATTATTATGCATCTGTATTGATTAAGCGTGGAATTGACAGCAGTTCTATTGCGAACATTACAGCTGCTCTGATCGGAGCAAAAGATAAGCAGGCAAAAGAAAAAAATGCAGAGGTTATTGCAAAGTTAGAGGAGATTATTGATACTCTGAAAAATGATGAGGAATAAGAATGCAAATAACGATATTTTCGGTTTGGATGACGTTCGTTTGGTGTAACATTTTTATTGTACTGTGCTACATTCTCAGAAAACGATCGGTTCTGCTGAATTTATCCAGTATGACAGGAATCATCATTTTATATTTGTTTTGTCTGATCAGGCTTGTCGTCCCGGTAGAATTGCCATGGACGAAAGTGGTATCCGGAGGCAGCCTGTATAATTTCCTGTATCAGATATTCGGGTGTGAAATAACCTGTGTGGCAAGGCACGAAATCTATGTCTATCATATATTTGTGGTGGCATGGGGAGTGGTCATGGCAGTTCTTTTGACGCGGTATTTGATACAGTATCACAGAGTTGTGTCGTATTTTTCAGAGATGGAAAAAACGGAAGATACAGAATTAAATAATATTTTAGATGAAATTTGTACGGATAAAGAAAAGCGGAACATTAAGATCGTACAGACAGCAGCGGTAGAAGTACCGTGTTGTATTGGGATTTTTGAGAAACGGATATTGATTCCGGACAAAAAATATTCGCGTGAAGAATTGCATTATATTATTCTACATGAATATACACATTTGGATAATAAGGATATACTGACGATACAGCTGATCAACATTCTGTGTATCGTGTTCTGGTGGAACCCGTTTGTGTATATTTTAAAAGGAGATATGTATCAGAGTATTGAGATCCGTTGTGGCCAGACGGTTACAAAGAAACTCAAATCGGCAGAGCGGGGGAACTATCTGGCGGTGATATTAAAAGAGTATAAGGCAAGTGTGCAGGAAAAAGAATTTCGAAAACCTGCAGGAGCCATGCCGTTGTTTGAAGATCATTCGGATCATCTGATCGAACGATTTCGTCTGGTCGCGGAGGGAAAGCAAAGTGGTTCGCGTATTGGAAGAATTCTCGTTCCGGTGATTGCGGTTGCACTGTTGGTGCTTTCGTATTCGCTTATTCTTCAGCCGAGGTATGATGTGCCAGAGAATACATATACCATAGAAAACGAATTTGAGGATATAAATCAAGACAATGCATATCTGTACGTGTCAGATGGAAAATATTATCTCCATTGTGAACAGGGGAATGTTGTGATTGATAAGCAGAGCATGAAGCTTTTTAAAAAGGCGGGTTTAAAATTTAAAGGAGGAAATTAACATGAAAAAGAAGTTTTTAATTGCTGTAGCGATTTGCGCATCATTATTTGTTGTTGCGCCTGCTGTGAGTGTGAGTGCAGCGGAGGTTGAACCAGAGGTACAGACTCAGAACGAGCAGAGCAATATAGGTGTTGCACCGTGTGCGGATGAGATCGTGATGAAATTCCGTATTAATGTTAAAACAAAACAATTACAGTATCGACGTTGGAACCAGACCAGAGGATACTGGGTGGATAAGCATTGGATTGATATGAATTAACCAAAGAATTTGCCGGTGCAGCTGCACCGGCATTTTTTTACAAATTATTCTTTCGCAAATTATAATTCTTCCGGCAGTTCCCACGCTTGTGCCTGTTGTTCATATTCCGAAGCACGGGAGAGAAGATCCCCGGCAGAGCATGGATCACAGAGTTCATTTTCTGTCAGCGTACGGTAACATTCCGCCAGTCGCAGCAATGCTTTTTTTCCTGAAATTTCAATATCCAAAACAGGCTGTGTCTCAAATGCAGCATTATAAAACCACAGAGAAGCTTCCTGGGGATTCTGCCGTTCCCGGTAGTATTGTCCGATCTCATAACAGATTTCGGAGCAGGAAGAACTGCACATATCTTTCAGACAGATCGAAAAGAAATCATCCACAGAATTTTGGATACGGGCAGCGTGTGCCAGAATACACGCGGATTCTGCATCAGCGTGTGCTTCATAGTGTAACGAAAAATAATCCGCCGCGCGCAGAAAATCTTCCTCATCCCCACATTTATAAAGTTCTCTTGCATACATGCGCGTGATTTTCTCCGAGAGGACATGATTTTCACGAAATGCTTTTTCAAACATGGCAAAATCCCGTTTGGCATGCATGGCATGTGGGCGGTGCAGAATATCAATATCACTGTCATAGATGACGGGATCGGTGCGGATCGTTTCGTGAACCGGATCAACCCATGAAAACGTGCGCAGGCGTTTAAAAAGTTTTGGTCGTGGTTCTTTCTTGCAGTTCTGCACGGTGTTGAAATCCGGTGGAGTGATATAGTTCATCTGAACAATTTCAATTTCCGGAAGAAGAGCACCTTTTAACCGGAGAAAACGTCTTTGATTTTCCAGATCAAGGTATTCGTCCGCATCCGGACAGTAGATGTAATCCATGGTTGCAAGCGAAAACGCATAATTTCTTGCGGCGGAGAAATCATCACACCAGGTAAAATCATAGATCCGGCTGGTGTATTGTGCGGCGATTTCTTTGGTGCGATCTGTGGAGCCGGTATCAACGATGATGATTTCGTCCATCATGGAAGCAACGGAATCCAGGCATCTTGCCAGAACCGGTTCTTCATTTTTGACAATCATACATAAACTTATTGTGATCATAATAACAGATGGTCCTTCCGACGTTTTTCTTTTATATTACACTATCCTGCAACAGTTTTACATAGAAATAAAGAAATATACTTGTATCTTTTTTGAACCATGGCTATAATAAAATTTATGTGGTGTGAAATTATAAAACAAATTTTGGCAGATATGCGCCAGCCGCTTCAATATGTGCCATGGGCACTGATTATTGTGGTACTTGGGCTGGTTGTAACAATTGTACTTTCTGAAAAAAAGGATGGAAAAAAAGCATCCGTCCGGTTTTTTCGTATACTTTTTGCGATTTATATACTTGTGGTGATACAGATTACTTTTTTTTCCAGAGAACCCGGTTCCAGAAATGGGTGCATGAATCTGGAACTGTTTTCCACGTGGGGATACAGCGTGGTTACCCATGCATTTTTTATTGAAAATATTCTTATGACAGTGCCTTTCGGAATTCTGGCACCGCTTTGTTTTCGCCGGCTGCGGCCGATGTGGAAATGTGTTGTACTCGGAGGTGTCTGTTCGGTTCTGACGGAACTGAGCCAGTACGTGACGAAACGCGGGTATTGTGAAGTAGATGATATGCTGACCAACACCATAGGTGTTTTATGTGGTTGCATTTTGTTATGGCTGATTGAACTGATAATAAAACAAAGGAGAAAGAAATGAAGTATGATTATCTGGTGGTAGGAGCGGGATTATATGGCTCCGTATTTGCTCACGAGGCAGCAACAAGGGGGAAAAGGGTTCTGGTTGTCGATAAACGTCCGAATATTGCCGGAAATGTTTATACGGAGGACATTGAGGGAATCCATGTGCACAAGTATGGTGCACATATTTTCCATACCAACAATAAAAAGGTGTGGGATTACATTACAAAATTTGCGGAATTTAACCGCTTTACGAATTCACCGGTAGCAAATTACAAAGGGGAACTATACTCGCTTCCGTTTAATATGTACACCTTTAATAAGATGTGGGGTGTGGTGACACCGGAGGAAGCAGCGGCGAAAATTGAGGAGCAGAAAAAAGCCGCAGGCATTACAGAACCGAAAAATCTCGAGGAACAGGCGATCAGTCTTGTGGGAACCGATATTTACGAGAAACTGATCAAAGGATATACACAGAAACAGTGGGGGCGTAAGTGTACGGATCTGCCTGCTTTTATTATCAAGCGCCTTCCGGTGCGCCTGACGTTTGATAACAATTATTTTAATGCGCTGTATCAGGGAATTCCGATGGGCGGTTACACAAAGATGGTTGAGCATCTGCTGGAGGGAATCGAAGTCCGGCTTGGGATTGATTATCTGGAGCAGAAAGAGGAACTGAAGGCTCTGGCTGAGAAAACGGTATATACAGGAGCGATAGATGCGTATTTTGATTATTCGCTCGGCGCGTTGGAATATCGTTCCGTGCGGTTTGAAACAGAACTTCTGGATACTCCGAATTTCCAGGGAAATGCAGCAGTCAATTATACGGATGCCCAGACGCCGTGGACACGTATCATTGAACACAAATGGTTTGAATTCGGCAAGGATGATGAGGGACATGATTTACCGAAGACTGTAATTTCGAGGGAGTACAGTTCGGAGTGGAAACCGGGGGATGAACCGTACTATCCGGTAAACGATGAAAAGAACGGAGCTCTTTATCAGAAATATAAAGAACTTGCGGAAAAGGAAAAAAATGTAATTTTCGGGGGAAGACTCGGAGAGTATAAGTATTATGATATGGACGCTGTGATCGCTTCTGCACTGGAAATGTGCGAAAAAGAACTGGGATAGGCTTCTAGAAAGATACAAAAAAGAGCATTCGCTGTATGGTTACAGCTGGAATGCTCTTTTTGTTATACATATTTGTCCAGCATCATTCCGGAATAGATGGATGTGATGTATGGGGTTGCAAAGTTGTGACCGGGATTTTTATAGGCCACGACTATCTTGTTGACATAGTTCATCGGATTGATGGAGATATTTTCCGCTTCTTTTCCGATGGAATCCCGAAATTGGGATAAAGTTTCAAATGTATTCTGATCACGTTCCGGAACAACTGCTTCACGGAGCGCTTCTTTATCAATAGAGATGGAGCCGTTCTCGTTTGTGACCAGACCGATGTCTTGTAAAGAACTCCGGCTTGAACCGGATATGGAAAGAATCTCTGTCTGAAGTTTGTTTCCGGCACTGGCATTGGTGTCTGCATACACGGCTGCGGTGGAAAGTATGGAATTATAGGCATCCACCAGAGACTGGATATTGTCCGCAATTGCATCCGCATCTGTTTTAAATCCAATGTTTACTTTCTCACTATCGGTTGGCTGATTTAAGGTCAGTTCAAATACCTGATTGATGGAAAATGTGTTGGTCAGGGAAGAGTGGCTTGTGCCATTCAGTGTAAAGGCGGAACTCTGTGCAGGGGAAGTGATGCGGTCAATTCCCAGCTGATCCATGATTTCCGTGGAACCTGTGCTGGCATCCGGTGCAATGGAAAAAAGTTCGGTTTCGTTATCTGCCAGACCGGTCTGTATGGAAGTCAGTTTCAGCGCACTCGAACCGTTTCCATCGGACAGTATTTCGGCGGTAATTCCGAGACTGGAGGAGTTGACAAGCCTGGCCAGCTTGTCCAGCACATCCAGATTGGTTTCGTCGGAATTGATATTATATTGAATGCGTACAAAGATTACATTAGCCTTAGCACAGAATGTCAGCGTCGTAATTACAACATGACAAAGGACAAGAAAACTCATCCGGACAGAATGGAAACCAAGAAGTACTGTAGATTCTGCAGACTCATACAGCACAAGGAAACCAAATAGTCCGTACAGAGCAAAGGAGTTATGAAATGGGACAGACAGAAAACGTTGAAAAGGCTCCAAAGACAAGCTGGTTTGACGGTGTAAAGGCAGAGTTCAAAAAGATCATCTGGCCGGAACAGAAATCAGTTGTCAGACAGACCATTGCAGTGATTGTTAGCATCCGTTGTAGTCGGTCTTATTATTGCACTGCTGGATTGGGCAATTCAGCACGGTGTGAATTTCCTTGTTGGTTTAAATTTTTAACGGAGGCATAGTGATTTATGGCAGAAGCGAACTGGTATGTAGTTCATACCTATTCAGGTTATGAAAACAAAGTCAAAGCTAATATTGACAAGAACAATTGAAAACAGACATCTGGAAGACCAGATTCTTGGAGGTCCGTGTTCCTCTTGAGGAAGTGACGGAAGTTAAAAACGGAGTGAAAAAACAGGTTTCCAAGAAAATGTTCCCGGGCTATGTGCTGATTCATATGATTATGAATGATGATACATGGTATGTTGTCCGAAATACCAGCGGCGTGACTGGATTCGTTGGACCGGGAAGCAAACCGGTGCCACTCACAGATGCTGAAATGAGACCGCTCGGAATCAAAGCTGAAAACGTTGTGGTGGATTTCGCGGAAGGCGACATGATCGTTGTTATCGGCGGTGTCTGGAAAGATACCTGCGGTGTGATTACAGCGATGAACCATAACAAACAGACGGTTACGATCAATGTGGATCTGTTCGGTCGCGAAACACCGGTAGAAGTAAGTTTCGCAGATGTAAAGAAGATGAATTAAGGAGGCAATTCCAATGGCAAAGAAAGTAGAAGGATACATTAAGCTGCAGATTCCTGCTGGAAAGGCAACACCTGCTCCTCCAGTCGGACCGGCACTTGGACAGCACGGTGTAAACATCGTTGAGTTTACAAAGCAGTTTAATGCAAAGACAGCCGATCAGGGCGACTTAATTATCCCTGTAGTTATTACAGTATATGCAGACAGAAGCTTTAGCTTTCATTACTAAGACTCCTCCTGCTCCAGTACTGATCAAGAAAGCCTGCAAGATCAAGTCTGGTTCCGGTGAACCAAACAAGACAAAGGTTGCAAAGATCACAAAGGCACAGGTTCAGGAAATCGCTGAGCTTAAGATGCCTGACTTAAACGCAGCTTCACTTGAAGCTGCAATGAGCATGATCGCTGGTACAGCAAGATCAATGGGTGTTGAAGTAGTAGACTAATCTAAGTTTAAGAAGAAATGTGGGAGGGTAATTGATTTCCCACCCGATATTACCACCAGGAGGTTTATATTCATGAAAAGAGGAAAGAAATATCAGGACGCTGTAAAGGCATACGATAGAAGTGCTCAGTACGATGTTGCTGAAGCAATCGACATCGTAAAGAAGAATGCTACAGCTAAATTTGACGAGACAATCGAGCTTCATCTTAGAACGGCTGCGACGGACGTCACGCAGAGCAGCAGATCCGTGGTGCGGTTGTATTACCACACGGAACAGGAAAAACTGTAAAGGTATTAGTTTTCGCTAAGGGAACTAAAGTAGACGAGGCGCAGGCAGCCGGAGCTGACTTCGTTGGAGGAGAGGAATTAATTCCTAAGATCCAGAACGAGGGATGGTTAGACTTCGATGTTGTAGTTGCTACACCAGACATGATGGGCGTTGTAGGTCGTTTAGGACGTGTCCTTGGACCGAAGGGCTTAATGCCAAACCCAAAAGCTGGTACAGTTACCATGGATGTTACCAAAGCTGTTAATGACATCAAAGCCGGTAAGATTGAGTATCGTTTGGACAAGACAAATATTATCCACGTGCCAGTTGGAAAAGCATCCTTTACAAGTGAGCAGTTGAGCGACAACTTCCAGTCTCTTATGGGCGCAATCAACAAGGCTAAGCCTTCAAGCTTAAAGGGTCAGTACATTAAGAGTGCTGTATTAACTTCTACAATGGGACCTGGCGTAAAGCTTAACGTTGTAAAGATTGCTCAGTAATAGAAAAATCAGAAGTCGGGAACCGGAAACGGTTCCTGATGAAATGATAAAATGTATGATCAGACTTACACAAGCAAAATGCGGAAAACACTTGACATCCGCATAAGAACATATTATAATAGCAAAGCATATTGCCGAAGACAGTAAGGTGCTATCGCATATTGCGACAGCGTAAAGGGAAATCCACCTACCGAGGGAATTTTTGATGATAATCGTCATAAAGAATGATACCCCTCTGCTGTAAGGCGGAGGGTTTTTATTATACCTCACGCTATATGCAAGAAATAAAATAAGGAGGTAAATGAATCGTGGCAAAGGTAGAATTAAAGCAGCCGATCGTTCAGGAGATTTCTGAAACAATTAAGGACGCACAGTCACTTGTAGTAGTTGACTACCGTGGACTTACAGTTGCTGAGGATACACAGCTTCGTAAAAATTTAAGAGAAGCTGGCGTAACTTACAAAGTATACAAAAATACTTTAGTAAACCGTGCAATCGAGGGAACAGAGTTCGAGAGCTTAAAGGATGTCCTGGAAGGACCTAACGCATTTGCAGTATCTACAGAAGATGCTACAGCTCCAGCCAGAGTTTTGGCAGAGTTCGCAAAGAAGGCTCCAAGCCTTGAGATCAAGGCCGGCGTTGTAGAAGGAACATACTATGACGCAGAGGGAATGAAGCAGATCGCAAGTGTACCAAGCAGAGAAGTACTTCTTTCCAAATTACTTGGAAGCTTACAGTCTCCGATTACCAATCTTGCTCGCGTTCTTAATCAGATCGCAGAAAAGGGTGGCGCAGCAGACGCAGCACCGGCTGAGGAAGCACCAGCAGCAGAATAATTATTAAAAATAAAATTATAACGGAGGAAATAATCATGAGCAAAGTTAACAACAGCAGAGTTTATCGATGCTATCAAAGAGTTAAGCGTATTAGAGTTAAATGACCTTGTAAAGGCATGTGAAGAAGAGTTCGGCGTATCTGCAGCAGCAGGCGTTGTAGTAGCAGCAGCAGGCGGAGACGCAGCAGCAGCTGAGGAGAAGACAGAGTTCGATATCGAGTTAACAGAAGTTGGACCAAACAAGGTTAAGGTTATCAAGGTTGTTCGTGAGTTAACAGGTCTTGGACTGAAGGAAGCTAAGGACGCTGTTGACGGAGCTCCTAAGGTAATCAAGGAGCAGGCTGACAAGGCATCTGCTGAAGACGCTAAGGCTAAACTTGAGGCTGAAGGAGCAAAGGTTACATTAAAGTAGTCTGTGCGTAAGCGACGAGAAACCAATAATAACCCGGCAGAGATGCTTGCATTTCTGTTGGGTTATTTTATTTAGCTGTATCCCCTCTCTCTATCTGAAAAAGTTCTCGAAAATAATTCTTGCATTTCCCTTGATTTTGTTGTATAGTATAAGTTGCACTATTGTGGTGCACTAGGCATTTCCATGCTCTTTTTTAGGAAAAACTAGATTGAAATAAAAACGAGAGGTGAAACGTCAATGGAGAAAAACAGAATACGTCCAGTCAAGGCTGGAAAAGGCTTGCGTATGAGTTACTCAAGACAGAAAGAGGTTTTGCAGATGCCAAACCTGATCGAAGTCCAGAAGAATTCTTATCAGTGGTTCCTGGATGAAGGTTTAAAAGAAGCATTTGCAGATATCTCCCCGATCACGGATTACAGTGGTCATCTGAGTCTGGATTTCGTCGATTTTACACTGTGCGAAGACGATGTGAAATATACAATCCCGGAATGCAAAGAGAGAGATGCGACATATGCAGCACCTTTGAAAGTCAAGGTTAGACTTCATAACAAAGAGACAGATGAAATCAACGAACATGAAATTTTCATGGGCGACCTTCCTCTTATGACAGAGACGGGAACCTTCGTAATCAATGGTGCAGAGCGAGTAATCGTCAGCCAGTTGGTACGTTCCCCTGGTATCTATTATGGTATCGCTCATGATAAAGTGGGTAAAACTCTTTATTCATGTACTGTTATCCCGAACCGTGGTGCATGGCTCGAGTATGAGACTGACTCCAATGACGTTTTCAGTGTAAGAGTAGATAGAACCCGTAAAGTGCCGATTACCGTATTGCTTCGTGCACTTGGTGTAGGTACCAACCAGCAGATCATTGACATGTTCGGCGAGGAGCCAAAGATTCTGGCATCCCTGCAGAAGGACCCGGCGATCACAGAGCGTGAGCCACAGGGAAGCTTTGAGGCTGGTTTATTAGAGTTATATAAAAAGATCCGTCCGGGTGAGCCGCTTTCCGTAGAAAGTGCGGAGAGTCTGATCACTGCCATGTTCTTCGATCCGAGAAGATATGATCTGGCAAAAGTAGGACGTTACAAATTTAATAAGAAGCTTGCTTTAAAGAACCGTATCAACGGACAGGTTCTGGCAGAGGATGTACTGGATCCTTCTACCGGAGAAGTAATTGCAGAGGCAGGCACAACTGTTGACCGTGATCTGGCAGATCAGATTCAGAATGCTGCAGTTCCGGCGCTCTGGATTCAGACAGAGACACGTAACGTAAAAGTTCTTTCTTCTATGATGGTAGATATCAGAAGCTGGATTCCTGAAATTGAGGACCCGAAGGCTATTGGTGTTACAGAACTGGTATATTATCCGGCTCTGCAGCAGATTATGGAAGAAAACGAGACATTGGAAGAGCGTATCGCTGCAATTAAGAGAGATATTGCAGACCTGATTCCAAAGCATATTACAAAAGAGGATATCTTCGCATCCATCAACTATAATATGCATCTGGAGTGGGGCATCGGAACAGATGACGATATTGACCACTTAGGAAACCGTCGTATCCGTGCTGTCGGTGAATTGTTACAGAACCAGTATCGTATCGGTCTTTCCCGTCTGGAAAGAGTGGTTCGTGAACGTATGACAACTCAGGATCTTGAGGGAATTTCCCCACAGAGTCTGATCAACATCAAACCGGTTACGGCTGCGGTAAAAGAGTTCTTCGGATCTTCCCAGCTGTCACAGTTTATGGATCAGAACAACCCACTGGGTGAGCTGACACATAAGAGACGTCTTTCTGCATTGGGACCGGGCGGTCTGTCCAGAGACCGTGCCGGATTCGAGGTGCGAGATGTACATTACACCCATTATGGAAGAATGTGCCCGATTGAGACACCTGAGGGACCGAACATCGGTCTGATCAACTCCCTGGCATGTTACGCAAGAATTAACGAGTACGGATTTGTTGAGGCTCCGTACCGTAAGATTGATAAATCAGATAAAGACAATCCTCGTGTTACAGACGAAGTTGTATACATGACTGCGGATGAGGAAGATAATTACCATGTAGCGCAGGCGAACGAAAAACTGGATGAGGATGGACATTTTGTTCGTAATTCCGTATCCGGTCGTTACCGTGAAGAAACGCAGGAGTACGATAAGACTGCATTCGATTACATGGACGTATCTCCAAAGATGGTGTTCTCCGTTGCTACAGCACTGATTCCGTTCCTGCAGAACGATGATGCAAACCGAGCGCTGATGGGATCTAACATGCAGCGTCAGGCAGTGCCGCTTCTTACCACCGAGGCACCTGTAGTAGGAACCGGTATGGAGACAAAGACAGCGGTCGATTCCGGTGTGTGTGTACTTGCAAAAGAAGCAGGTATCGTGGAGAGTTCTGAGTCTAATCGTATCGTAGTACGTGAGGAGGACGGAAATCGCAGAGAATATATTCTGACAAAGTTTGCACGAAGCAACCAGTCCAACTGCTACAACCAGAGACCAATCGTGTTCAAGGGACAGAAAGTAGCAAAGGGTGAGGTGATCGCTGATGGACCATCTACATCCAATGGTGAGCTGGCACTTGGAAAGAACCCGCTGATCGGCTTCATGACATGGGAAGGTTATAACTACGAGGATGCCGTTCTTTTGAGTGAGCGTCTGGTAGAGTATGATGTATATACTTCTGTCCATATTGAGGAATACGAAGTAGAGTCTCGTGATACAAAGCTCGGACCGGAAGAGATCACAAGAGATGTACCGGGTGTCGGTGATGATGCATTAAAGGATCTTGACGAGCGCGGAATCATCCGTGTCGGTGCCGAAGTCCGTGCCGGAGACATTCTGGTAGGAAAGGTTACACCAAAGGGAGAGACAGAGCTTACCGCAGAAGAGAGACTGCTTCGCGCAATCTTCGGTGAAAAAGCGCGTGAGGTTCGTGACACTTCCCTGAAAGTGCCGCACGGTGCATATGGTATTGTTGTAGATGCCAAAGTATTTACCAGAGAAGATGGCGATGAGTTATCTCCTGGTGTAAATGAGTCTGCTCGTATTTACATTGCCCAGAAACGTAAGATTTCTGTTGGTGATAAGATGGCCGGACGTCATGGTAACAAGGGTGTCGTTTCCCGTGTATTACCTGTAGAAGATATGCCATATCTTCCAAATGGCCGTCCACTTGACATTGTATTAAATCCTCTGGGTGTGCCTTCCCGAATGAACATCGGACAGGTGCTGGAGATTCACTTAAGCCTTGCTGCGAAGGCACTTGGTTTTAATATCGAGACTCCGGTATTCGATGGCGCAAACGAGATTGATATCCAGGATACACTGGAACTTGCAAATGACTATGTAAACATGCCGTTTGATGCAGAGGAAGCAGAAGACGGAGAAGAAAACTTCTACGATAAGTATAAAGATACTCTGAGAGAGGACGTTATGGATTATCTTTCAGAGAATCGTGCACACAGAAGTCTGTGGAAGGGTGTTCCGATTTCCCGTGACGGAAAGGTTCAGCTGCGTGACGGACGTACCGGAGAATACTTCGACGGAAAAGTCACAATCGGACACATGCATTATCTGAAACTGCATCATCTGGTTGATGATAAGATCCATGCACGTTCTACAGGTCCTTACTCCTTAGTTACACAGCAGCCGCTGGGTGGTAAAGCACAGTTCGGTGGTCAGCGATTCGGAGAGATGGAGGTATGGGCACTGGAAGCTTATGGTGCTGCATATACTCTGCAGGAGATCCTGACTGTTAAGTCCGATGATGTCGTAGGACGAGTAAAGACATACGAGGCTATTATCAAAGGCGAGAATATCCCTGAGCCGGGTGTTCCGGAATCTTTCAAGGTACTTTTGAAAGAGTTACAGTCTCTTGGTCTGGATGTCAAAGTGCTTGACGAAGACAGAAATGAAGTAGAACTCATTGAAACCAGTGAGTACGGAAATACCGATATCAATGCCATCATTGGAAATGACAGAGATGACAGAGATTATGCATTTGAAGACAGTGAGTCGTTTGAAAAACACGGATTTACCAAGCAGGAGTTCGATTCCGAGAATGAAGAGCTTGTCAATGTAGAACCGGAAAATGATAACGATGATGAAGATTTCGGCGATGCTGATGATCTCTTTGATGACGCAGAAGAAGTTCTTGATGATGAAGAGTAATTGGGAAGGAGTGTCATAAATGCCAGAAACAAATAAAAAGGACATGAATCAGGCAATGCAGTTTGATGCGATCCAGATTGGATTAGCATCACCTGAGAAGATTCGTGAGTGGTCTCATGGCGAAGTAAAAAAGCCGGAGACAATCAATTACAGAACCTTAAAGCCTGAGAAGGATGGTCTTTTCTGTGAGAAAATTTTTGGACCGCAGAAAGACTGGGAATGTCATTGTGGTAAATATAAGAAAATTCGTTATAAAGGTGTTGTCTGCGACCGTTGTGGTGTAGAAATTACAAAGTCCAGCGTTCGTAGAGAGCGTATGGGACATATTGAGCTGGCAGCTCCTGTTTCCCATATCTGGTATTTCAAGGGAATTCCCTCCCGTATGGGTCTGATCCTTGATTTATCTCCGCGTGTACTTGAGCGTGTGCTTTATTTCGCTTCTTATATTGTGCTTGATGCAGGAGATACTTCTCTTGCATACAAGCAGGTACTTTCTGAGGCAGAATATCAGGAAGCAAGAGAGCAGTACGGAAGTGCATTCCGTGTGGGCATGGGAGCAGAAGCCATCCATGAACTGCTTGCTGCGATTGATCTGGAAAAAGATTCTGCAGAGCTGAAAGCAGAGTTAGAGAATGCAACGGGACAGAAGCGTGCACGTATTATCAAGCGTCTGGAAGTTGTAGAAGCATTCCGTGAGTCCGGAAATAAGCCGGAGTGGATGATCATGACGGTTATCCCGGTTATTCCGCCGGATTTACGTCCGATGGTTCAGCTGGATGGTGGTCGTTTTGCAACATCTGATCTGAATGATCTGTATCGTAGAATTATTAACCGTAACAACCGTCTGAGAAGACTGCTTGATCTCGGTGCACCGGATATTATCGTGCGCAATGAGAAACGTATGTTACAGGAAGCTGTTGATGCCCTGATCGATAACGGTCCGTCGTGGACGTCCGGTTACCGGTTCCTGGAAACAGAGCACTGAAGTCTCTGTCTGATATGTTAAAGGGTAAGGGCGGACGTTTCCGTCAGAACCTGTTAGGAAAGCGAGTTGACTACTCCGGACGTTCCGTTATCTGTGTAGAGCCAAAACTTAAGATCTATCAGTGTGGTCTGCCAAAAGAGATGGCAATCGAGCTGTTTAAGCCGTTTGTTATGAAAGAACTGGCAGCTAAAGGAATTGCTCATAATATCAAGAGCGCCAAGAAAATGGTAGAAAGACTTCAGCCGGAGGTATGGGATGTGCTTGAAGAAGTAATCAAAGAGCATCCGGTTATGTTAAACCGTGCTCCTACACTGCACAGACTTGGTATTCAGGCGTTCGAGCCAATCCTTGTAGAAGGTAAGGCAATTAAGCTTCATCCGCTGGTATGTACCGCGTTCAACGCCGATTTCGACGGTGACCAGATGGCTGTGCATCTTCCTCTGTCCGTAGAAGCTCAGGCAGAATGCCGTTTTATGCTGTTATCACCAAACAACCTGCTGAAGCCGTCTGATGGTGGTCCGGTAGCCGTTCCTTCCCAGGATATGGTCCTCGGAGTATACTATCTGACTATGCACAAACTGGCAGATTATAAGGATAAAAAAGATGCAGTTGCTGTTTCCGATAAAGTGTATAACGATATTGAGGAATTAAAGAAAGCAACCACACCGGACCCGAAGACAGGAAAGAGTGAGATCGGATTGTATGATCTGATCTGGTTTGAAGATACAACAGACAATAACCGTCGGGTATTATGTAAGCCAATGGATCTGTTCGGATATCATTACGGAAGCATGAATCAGGCATTGCTTGCGTATGAGAATGGAGAGATTACACTTCATCAGAATATTTATGTATACCGTAAGGCAACTATGGCTGACGGAACAGAAGTATCCGGATTTATCAAGACAACACTTGGTCTTCTGATTTTCAATGAGATTATTCCGCAGGATCTGGGATTTGTAGACCGCAGTACCCCGGAGAATGCTTTGAAGCTGGAAATTGATTTCCATGTTGGAAAGAAACAGATCAAACAGATTCTGGAGAAGGTTATTAATATTCATGGTGCGACAAAGACTGCCGAAGTACTGGATGATGTCAAGGCAATGGGCTATGGATATTCCACAAGAGCTGCCATGACCGTATCAATTTCCGATATGACAGTGCCACCACAGAAGCCACAGATGATCGAGCAGGCACAGAATACGGTAGACCGGATCACACGTCAGTATAAGCGTGGTCTTATCACAGAAGAAGAGCGTTATAAGGAAGTTGTAGAGACCTGGAAAGAGACGGATGATGAGCTGACAACAGCACTTCTTACCGGACTTGACAAGTACAACAACATCTTCATGATGGCCGATTCCGGAGCCCGTGGTTCTGATAAACAGATCAAGCAGCTGGCCGGTATGCGTGGATTGATGGCCGATACAACCGGTAGAACCATCGAGCTGCCAATCAAGTCAAACTTCCGTGAAGGTCTGGACGTACTGGAGTACTTCATGTCAGCGCATGGAGCACGTAAAGGTCTGTCCGATACCGCACTTCGTACGGCCGATTCCGGATACCTGACCAGACGTCTGGTTGATGTATCCCAGCATATGATCGTTCGTGAGTCTGACTGTTGTGCAGGAACAAACCGTGAGATTCCGGGAATGATCGTTAAGGCATTTATGGAAGGCAAGGAGGAAATCGAAAGTCTGGAAGAACGTATTACCGGACGTTTCTCATGCGAGACAATTTGTGACAAAGACGGAAATGTTATTGTTAAAGCAAACCATATGATTACACCTCGCCGTGCGGCGGATGTTGTGAATAAAGGCGTTGATGAAAAGGGAAATCCGATTACAAGTGTGAAGATCCGTACCATTCTTACCTGCCGTTCCCACATGGGTGTATGCGCGAAATGTTACGGTGCCAACATGGCAACCGGTCAGGCGGTACAGGTTGGTGAAGCGATCGGTATTATCGCCGCACAGTCCATCGGTGAGCCTGGTACACAGCTTACCATGAGAACATTCCATACCGGTGGTGTGGCCGGTAACGATATTACACAGGGTCTTCCTCGTGTAGAGGAAATCTTCGAGGCACGTAAGCCAAAGGGACTTGCAATTATTACAGAGTTCGGCGGCATTGCTACCATTAAGGATACAAAGAAAAAGCGTGAAGTTATCGTTACAGATCCGGAGTCCGGAGAGACAAAGACTTACCTGATTCCTTATGGATCGCGTATTAAGATCATGGATGGTGCCGTACTTGAAGCCGGTGATGAACTGACCGAAGGTTCTGTAAATCCACATGATATCTTAAAAATCAAAGGTGTGCGTGCCGTACAGGATTACATGCTTCGTGAAGTACAGCGTGTATATCGTCTGCAGGGTGTAGAAATCAACGATAAGCATATTGAGGTTATCGTTCGACAGATGTTACAGAAGATCCGCGTAGAAGAGAATGGAGATTCCGATCTTCTTCCGGGCAGCATGGTAGATTCTCTTGATTTCCTTGAACTGAACGAAAAGCTTGAGGAAGAAGGCAAGGAACAGGCAGTTGGTTCCCAGGTATTACTTGGTATCACAAAAGCATCCCTTGCAACAAATTCATTCCTGTCAGCTGCATCCTTCCAGGAGACCACGAAGGTTCTTACGGAAGCAGCAATCAAGGGCAAGATTGATCCGTTGATCGGTATGAAAGAGAACGTTATCATCGGTAAGTTGATTCCGGCAGGTACCGGTATGAAGAGATACCGCAATATCAAACTGGACAGTGATGTGAACGAAGAAGAAGAGTTCTCATTTGACGATCTGGAAGATTTCACTATGGATGAAGAAGAGGAAATGATCCCGACAGTAACCGTTCCGGATGGAACAGATCTGTCAGCCGTTTCCGGAACTGATGAGGATTCATCGGAAGAATAAATTACAGCACAGATAATAGAATCTGTGAAGATACAAAAGAGGGAGAGCAAATCTCCCTCTTTTTTCATGTATTTTTTAAAAAGTGGGTTGACAAGCACAACAGAAATTTATATAATATTTTAGCGTGCATTGTGGTATGATGCATGCTTGAAGAATAATACAGGAGGTGAAAATAATGCCAACATTTAACCAGTTAGTAAGAAAAGGACGTCAGACTACTGTAAAGAAGTCTACAGCACCTGCACTTCAGAGAAGCTTTAACTCTCTGCAGAAGAAGCCAATCAATACTTCTTCTCCACAGAAGAGAGGTGTTTGTACTGCTGTTAAGACAGCAACTCCTAAGAAGCCTAACTCAGCTCTTCGTAAGATCGCCAGAGTTCGTCTTTCCAACGGAATCGAAGTAACATCTTATATCCCAGGTGAAGGACACAACTTACAGGAGCATAGTGTTGTTCTTATCCGTGGCGGTCGTGTTAAGGATTTACCTGGTATTCGTTATCACATCGTTCGTGGTACTTTAGATACCGCTGGTGTTGCTAACAGAAAGCAGGCCCGTTCTAAGTACGGCGCTAAGAAACCAAAGGCAGCTAAATAATAAACAGATTATTTGGCAGACAATGGGTCACAAACAGAGCTAAATAGGTTTAGTGTTGGGATTATTGTTGTATCCGCTACCGGATATAACCTACTCATTATATAGCCCGCACGAACACATTAGAGAGACACATGTGAGTACCGTTGAATTAATTAAAAATGATTAAGGAGGGAAGTAACGTGCCACGTAAAGGACATACTCAGAAAAGAGACGTATTAGCAGATCCGTTATACAACAACAAAGTGGTTACCAAGCTTATCAACAACATTATGTTAGATGGTAAGAAAGGTGTTGCACAGAAGATCGTATACGGCGCTTTTGCTAAAGTAGAAGAGAAGACAGGAAAGCCAGCAATCGAGGTATTCGAGGAGGCTATGAACAACGTTATGCCAGCTCTTGAAGTTAAGGCAAGACGTATCGGTGGAGCTACCTATCAGGTACCTATCGAGGTTCGTCCGGATCGTCGTCAGGCATTAGCTCTTCGTTGGTTAACAACTTTCTCACGTGCTAGAGGTGAGAAGACTCAGGAAGAGAGACTGGCAAACGAGATCATGGATGCTGCAAACAATACTGGTGCAGCAGTTAAGAGAAAAGAAGATATGCACAAGATGGCAGAGGCAAACAAGGCCTTCGCACATTACAGATTCTAATTGGAAATCTAATAGGAGGAAAAAACCTTGGCTGGAAGAGAATATCCACTTGAGAGAACCAGAAATATCGGAATTATGGCTCATATCGATGCTGGTAAGACAACATTAACAGAGCGTATTCTTTATTATACTGGTGTAAACTATAAAATCGGTGATACTCATGAAGGTACTGCTACCATGGACTGGATGGAGCAGGAGCAGGAAAGAGGTATCACAATTACTTCAGCCGCTACAACATGTCACTGGACAGAAGAAGAGTTCACAAAGCCGAAAAAGGGCGCTCTTGAGCATCGTATCAACATCATCGATACTCCTGGACACGTAGACTTTACAGTAGAGGTTGAGCGTTCACTCCGTGTATTGGACGGCGCCGTTGGTGTCTTCTGTGCAAAGGGTGGTGTTGAGCCTCAGTCAGAGAACGTATGGCGTCAGGCTGATACCTACAATGTACCTCGTATGGCATTCATCAATAAGATGGATATCTTAGGTGCGAACTTCTACGGAGCTGTTGATCAGATCCGTGCAAGATTAGGTAAGAACGCAATCGTTCTTCAGCTACCAATCGGTAAGGAAGATGATTTCAAGGGAATCATCGATCTGTTCGAGATGAAAGCATATATCTACAACGATGAGAAGGGTGATAACATCACTGTTACAGATGATCTTGGAGATATGGCTGATCAGGCAGCAGAGTATCGTACAGAACTCATTGAGAAGATCTGTGAGTTAGATGACGATTTAATGATGCAGTACCTTGAGGGTGAAGAGCCATCCGTTGATGATATGAAGAAGGTTCTTCGTAAAGGAACATGTGAGTGTACGGCAGTGCCTGTTTGCTGTGGTTCTGCATACAGAAACAAGGGTGTTCAGAAGTTACTGGATGCTATTATCGAATATATGCCAGCTCCAACAGACATCCCTGCAATCAAGGGTGTTGACCTGGATGGCAACGAGATCGAGAGACATTCATCTGATGATGAGCCTTTCGCAGCTCTTGCATTCAAGATTATGGCAGATCCATTCGTAGGAAAACTTGCTTACTTCCGTGTTTATTCCGGAACATGTAAGTCTGGTTCTTACGTGTTAAATGCAACAAAGGATAAGAAGGAACGTGTTGGACGTATTCTTCAGATGCATGCAAACAAGAGACAGGAGTTAGACATTGTTTACTCCGGAGATATCGCAGCAGCAGTTGGATTTAAGTTCACTACTACCGGTGATACCATCTGTGATGAGCAGCATCCGGTTATCCTTGAGTCTATGGAATTCCCAGAGCCAGTTATCGAGCTCGCAATTGAGCCTAAAACAAAAGCTGGACAGGGCAAGTTAGGTGAAGCATTAGCAAAACTTGCTGAAGAAGATCCTACATTCCGTGCACATACAGATCAGGAAACTGGTCAGACAATCATTGCCGGAATGGGTGAGTTACATCTGGAGATCATCGTTGACCGTCTGCTCCGTGAGTTCAAGGTGGAAGCAAACGTAGGTGCTCCTCAGGTAGCATACAAAGAGACATTTACAAAGGCTGTTGATCAGGAATACAAGTACGCTAAGCAGTCTGGTGGTCGTGGACAGTACGGACATTGTAAAGTTCGTTTCGAGCCGATGGATGCCAACGGAGAAGAACTGTTCAAGTTCGATTCCGAGGTTGTCGGTGGTGCTATTCCGAAGGAATACATCCCAGCAATCGGTGAAGGTATTGAGGAAGCTACAAAGGCTGGTTCCCTTGGCGGATTCCCTGTTGTAGGTATCCATGCTACCGTATATGACGGATCTTACCATGAAGTCGATTCTTCCGAGATGGCATTCCATATTGCCGGATCTATGTGTTTCAAGGAAGCTATGGCTAAGGCAGCTCCAGTATTACTTGAGCCTATCATGAAAGTTGAGATTACTATGCCGGAAGAGTACATGGGAGATGTTATCGGTGACGTTAACTCCCGTCGTGGACGTATCGAAGGTATGGATGATCTGGGCGGTGGTAAACTTGTAAAAGCTTATGTTCCACTTGCTGAGATGTTCGGTTACTCTACAGACTTACGTTCTAAGACACAGGGACGTGGTAACTACTCTATGTTCTTCGAGAAGTATGAGCCAGTTCCAAAGAACGTACAGGAGAAGCTTCTGTCTAATAAGGCAAAATAATAGAAAAAGCTTGAAATATAGCTGATTATTCGCTATAATCGAGTTAGTCGGTTTGACAACCTAAAACCATAAAAACAAGCCCAAAACCGGGCATAAAATGAAGGAGGACATTTCAAAATGGCAAAGGCTAAATTTGAAAGAACAAAACCACATTGTAATATTGGTACCATCGGTCACGTAGATCATGGTAAAACAACTTTAACAGCAGCTATTACAAAGGTATTAGCAGCTCGTGTTGCTGGTAACGAAGCAACAGATTTCGAGAACATCGATAAGGCTCCGGAAGAGAGAGAGCGTGGTATCACAATTTCTACCGCTCACATCGAGTACGAGACCGAGAAGAGACATTATGCACACGTTGACTGCCCAGGACATGCTGACTACGTTAAGAACATGATCACTGGTGCAGCTCAGATGGATGGTGCTATCCTCGTTGTTGCTGCTACTGATGGTGTTATGGCTCAGACAAAGGAGCACATCCTCCTTTCTCGTCAGGTAGGTGTACCTTACATCGTTGTTTTCTTAAACAAGTGCGATATGGTAGACGATCCAGAGCTGATCGAGTTAGTAGAGATGGAAGTTACCGAGCAGCTTGAAGAGTACGATTTCAATGACTGCCCGATCATCAAGGGTTCTGCTCTGAAGGCTCTTGAAGATCCTAACGGAGAGTGGGGAGACAAGATCATGGAGCTTATGGATACTGTTGATTCTTATATCCCAGATCCAGAGCGTGATACAGATAAGCCATTCCTTATGCCAGTAGAGGACGTATTCACAATCACAGGTCGTGGTACTGTTGCAACTGGTAGAGTAGAGCGTGGTACATTACATCTGAACGACGAACTTGAAATCCTTGGTGTTAAGGAAGATGTTCTTAAGACAGTTGTAACTGGTATCGAGATGTTCCGTAAGCAGTTAGACGAGGCTATGGCTGGTGATAACATCGGTGCATTACTTCGTGGAGTAAACCGTGACCAGATCGTTCGTGGACAGGTTCTTGCTAAGCCAGGTACTGTAACTTGCCATCACAAGTTCACAGCTCAGGTTTACGTTTTAACAAAGGATGAAGGTGGACGTCATACTCCATTCTTCAACAACTATCGTCCACAGTTCTACTTCAGAACAACTGACGTAACAGGTGTTTGCGAGCTTCCAGCAGGAACAGAGATGTGCATGCCTGGTGATAACGTAGAGATGACAGTTGAGCTCATCCATCCAGTAGCTATGGAGCAGGGTCTTCGTTTCGCTATCCGTGAGGGTGGTCGTACAGTAGGATCTGGACGTGTTGCTACAATCATTGAGTAATTATAAATTGCTTAAAATTAAGGGTTCCCATTATTGGGAGCCCTTTTTTGGTACCATTGCAGCTCTTTCATGATAGCATCCGGCATTGTTATGGTTCTTATGCCGTTGGTTGTCTTTTTGTGGGGAAGAATGCCACTTTTTGGAAAGAGTTATGCGGATATGTTATGGTATTGGACGTAAAATTGATATTAGAAGGTGTGAGCGCGAGCAATTCACCAAACTACATACCGGAATAAAACAGAAGCTGCAGAGCAGTGTGTGCAGTTGGATTATCTACCAGGGCAATGAAGTGGTTGTACTGATCGAGCGTTTAGAAGAAGAAAAGACAATAGTAACGACATTTAGAAATTATGCAGAGGTAAAGAAAGCATGAATGGAAGATTACACCGTGGCTCGTGTGACAACCGGGATCAATACGGAGAAAACGGACATTTTAATTTCTGTAGGAAACTTTGGCTTTGCATAAGTTGGATCTATTCTTCGGATATATCATAGTCAGTGGCTGTATCAGAAAATTTTGTATCCCAAATGGCTTCTTCAATGGTTTGTAAACATTCATCTGTATGTTTGGAAATGTCTTGTCCCCAGAAGTGAAGGACAGTATAGCCTAGAAATAGAAGCTTTTTATCATTTTCATAATCACGATTACGGTTTCGTTCGATTTTTTTGATCCAAAAGTCTGCATTTTTCCCATTTTCAAGTCGGAGTTTGAGAATCTCCCAATCCTTTCCGTGAAAAAATTCACTATCGCAAAAAAATAGCAATTTTATATTTGGTAAGAACAATGTCAGGAGAACCAGGGAGAGCCTTATAATTTTTACGATAGCGATAACCTTTGTGCCATAGAGCTTTTCGGAGCAATAGCTCTATGGAAGTATCTTTACTGTGGATCTTACGCATATTGTTTGAAACAGTAGCGGAATCACGTGACATATAGGTACCTTCTTTCTGCCTGAACTGCTGAGAATATATTATCAAAAAACAGGATAAATAGCAAACGGGTTAAGAAACATGCAAGAGGAAATCTAACGATATGGTGAGAAAATTGCTTGTTGCTAATTGTGGTATATGATAAAATATGAGTTGTACTATTTTTGATTTTGGAGGAATTTTAATGGCGATTTGTTATGACAAATTATGGAAATTACTGATAGATAAAAAAATGAACCGCACAGAATTGAAGGAAGCGTCAGGAATAAGTTTTAATGTGTTAGCTCGATTAGGAAAGAATGAGCCAGTTTCATTTGAATCAATAGAAAAAATATGTTTTACATTAAATTGCAAGATAGAAGATGTTGTAGAAATACAAAAAGACGAACCAATACAAATCGATAGTGATGCATTTACAACCATAGAACTGTTTGCTGGAGCTGGCGGTTTGGCTTTAGGGATAGAAAAAGCTGGATTTGAACCATTGGGACTAATAGAGTTTGATAAAGATGCAGCAGAATCTTTGAAAACCAATAGGCCGAACTGGAGAGTTATTCATGATGATATAGCTAATATATCTTGTTTAGATTTGGAAGATTATTTTGGCATAAAAAAAGGAGACCTGGATTTATTATCGGGAGGGGCACCGTGTCAGGCTTTTTCCTATGCTGGAAAAAGATTAGGACTTGAAGATGCGAGAGGAACACTTTTTTATCACTATGCAACTTTTTTACAGAAATTACAGCCAAAGATGTTTTTATTTGAAAATGTGCGAGGATTGCTGACTCATGATAAGGGAAGAACATATGCAACGATAACCAATATTTTTGAACAGGCGGGATATACCATTCAGAAAAAAGTTTTAAATGCGTGGGATTTTGGTGTGCCGCAGAAAAGAGAGAGGCTAATTACTGTTGGAATTAGGAATGATTTAGTGGGAAAAGTTTCATTCTCATTTCCTAAAGAACATGATTATAAGCCTGTTTTGAGAGATGTTTTATTGGATTGCCCAGAAGGACCGGAGTGCCATACAGGGGAAAATAAAAGAAAAATATTTGAATTAGTTCCACCTGGAGGATATTGGAGAGATATCGATCCAGAGATTGCAAAAGCATATATGAAAAGTTGTTGGGATATGGAAGGCGGAAGAACAGGAATTCTTAGGAGAATGAGTCTGGATGAACCATCATTGACGGTATTGACTTCACCGTCTCAGAAGCAAACAGAAAGATGCCATCCATTGGAAGCAAGACCGTTTACAGTACGTGAGAATGCAAGATGTCAAACATTTCCAGATGAATGGCAGTTTTGTGGAAGTGTTCAATCTCAGTATAAACAGGTTGGAAATGCTGTTCCTGTCAATTTAGCATATGAAATTGGGTTGGAGATACATAAATCATTAGAGGGGGTAAAATAAATGGCATGGAATTTAGGGTTTATATCAGAAGAAGATTTTAAGAAGCATGTGCGTGCAACGATTATGAAATATGGAGAAAAAGCTAGAATCGTATGATTTGAAGCGATTCAACAGTAACCTGATTGATCCTATTAAGTTGATTTTTGATAAGTCATTATATCGTACTAGTTGGGAAGAAATTGTAAATAATGAGATTTTCCGGCAGAGAGATAAGTCCAACAATAATGATATTGGATATTTTCATCAAAATATTTTTTCTTATTTCAAAGGCTGCGAAGTTCCACAGGCAGGCTGGGATGTTATTTACAGAAATCCAGATGGAATACAAATGCCAGATGGAGATATTGTACATACAATATATGTAGAAATGAAGAACAAACACAATACTATGAATTCTGCATCCTCCGCAAAAACATATATAAAAATGCAAGGACAGATTCTGGAAGACGATGATTGTGCATGCCTGTTGGTTGAAGCAATAGCGAAGAAATCACAGAATATAAAATGGTCAACAAAAGTTGATGGGAAAAATGTACAGCATAGATTGATTCGCCGTGTAAGCATGGATCAGTTTTATGCAATTCTTACTGGTGAAGAAGATGCATTTTACAAGATGTGTATGGCATTGCCGGAGGTAATCAATTCTGTTGTAAATGAAGAAGGCGGTGTTGAAGTACCACACGATACGGTTATTGATGAATTGAGAAAAGTGGCATCATTGTATGGTGATGAAAACGACGAGCTGTCTATGGCAATGGCTGTATATATGCTTGGATTTAATACGTATATGGGATTTGGAGATAAAATCCGTGGAGAATTAGGAGAAGATAAAGACGGAATGCTGAAACGGATTTATGAATATGTGAAATGGTTAAAATAGGCATATAAAGAATGGTGGGGAATGAACATGAGCACTTCGACACATGATTTATTTGATTTTTTTAAAAAGGCAAATAGTAATATTTCGGATGAATACACAAGAATTTGTAGAAAAAAGTCGCGGAAGAAGGAACACCGGAGGAGTTAATGAGCACCAACGGAATCTACCGGCATATGACAAATCTTCAGATGCAGAGCGCCGGATGGAAAATACAATAAGAATCAATGAAAGCTTTTTCGGAATAGAGGCTGCGATATTGCCGTCTACAGGTCGGGCAAACGCAGCCTGGTCATCCGATGGACTTTGTTGGAATTATTTTTTCTTTTTTACAATCCCGATTCCGATCAGTAAAGCACTGATGAGAATTCCGGCGACAAGAAGGATGACATACACGTTGGCATTTACGTTGAGATCTGTCGTCCAGGTGGAAAAATTCGCATGGCGGATGGTAAGCTGTCTGGTATCATACAGAAGATAACTGCAAACATCATTGGAGAAGGTAATCCATATACTGCAAAGAAGTGTACACAGACCGCCTTTGATAAAACCATTGACCGGAAGATAGCGAATTATGAGGAAAAAGAGCCATACACCGATCATCAGAACTGTTGCCACAATGCATCCGGTTTTCAGACTGCCTAATCCGGAACGGTAAGATACGGTAAATATGGTCAGGTAGAGCCAAAGCGTATCCCAGATCATGATAATAAGGGCTTTTTTATCGGATAATACAGGCGGTAATGTCATTTCGCGTATCACCAGAGGGAAAAATACAACGGAAAGTCCGAATACAGTCGGAACGGACCAGAAGAAAAATTCTCCTCCGCCATTCATGGCATTTACAAAAAATAAAATCAGCAGCAGGGCACCGACACCACATAAAATACATTTCATCAGCCGTTTCTGGGAAGAAATAAGCGGAACAACAGTGAGTGCTGCGACAAGCATCATGGAAGCGGTTACGACAGAGAATACGCCGAGTCCGCTGCCGCCGGCCATGGATACAATAAAGGTAATAAGGATCGGAACAAGCAGCAGGGCGGCAATGACTATACCGGCTTTGTATGCCAGGTTCCGTTCTTTTTTGGCATGCCGTTCCAGAATTTCGCAGGATTCGGTTTCAATTACGTTGTCAATGGTATGATTGGCTAAATCTTCGTAAATTTTTTCGCAGTCAGCGCAGTCAGCAAGATGCTGTCTGACCAGTTCACAGCTGGCAGGACTGCATGCATGGTCGTAATATAATGGCAGGAGATCCTGCACAATGTCACATTCGTTTGGATTATGATTCATAGTGGTCCATCCTTTCTTTAATTTTTAATCTTGCCCTGTGATAAGTAACTCTCGCCCAGTTTTCTGTTTTCCCGAAGATTATTCCAATTTGTGAAAAGGATAATTCTCCGAAAACTCTTAGCTGAAAGACTTCTTTATAAGGTTCCTGAAGTTCATGAAGTACGAGATGAATCTGCAGCGCAGAGTCCTGATCCGCAATATGGTTTGCAATATCATCGGATGTTTCCGCAGCAGATGCATCGAAACAGGCATATTTTTGATTTTTGCGGCATTCATCAACTGCAAGGTTTTGGGCTATGCTGCACAGCCATGTGAATTCACGGGATTTCCCTTCATAGCCGTGTCGGGCAGTCAGCGCTTTATAAAACGTATTTTGTGTGATTTCTTCCGCCAGGGACTGATTTTTGACGATTGTCATCACGTAAGAGTAAACCTGCAGGTAATAGGAATTGTACAATTTTTCATAATTCAGAACCGGTCACCTCCTTTTTACACAGATTAGACGGCGAAAAGATGGTTTCGTTACAAACTTTTCCAAATTATTTTATAATATTTTTCATGGATTTAACAGGAAAGAATTTCAAGTGTCTATGTTTTAAGGTTAAGTTAAGGAAAACATCATAAGAAAATAATATGACAATTTATGGCATACATTATTTCCGGTGTGAAAAAGAAATCAAAAGTTGTCATTGGAAAGGCAAGTATAAGGATTCCGTTTTTTGAGCGTCTGGATAAACTGAATCTGCGTCTGATTCCGATTGATGTCAAGACGAGTAACGCCGTACCGACAGCGGATTACATCAATATCAATGTGGATGCCACGGTCAATGTCAAGATCAGTAATGATCCGGAGAAACTGCGTCTGGCAGCAGAGAACTTTCTGAATAAAAATACAGAGTACATAGCAAGTGTGGCACGTGAAGTGCTTGAAGGTAATGTGCGTGAGATTGTTGGTAAGATGCGGCTGGAGGAAATGGTTTCCGACCGTCAGAAATTTGCCAACCTTGTCAAAGAAAATGCGGAGCCGGATCTGGCAGCAATGGGGTGGATCAGATTGCCGGAAATGTGCCGGTGGTCATGGCAAAAGTCTTTGAAAGCATGAAAGAAGCAACCGGAATTGATCTGGCAGATATTATCAACGCAGAGTCTTACGATGCGAAGGTAAACCGCAATGTGAATGTATCGGGACTTGATTCCGTGAACTTTGTAGTAAAGGATGACGGAACAAAGGTTACGATGGCAAAAGTGGAGCCGCAGAATAGTACAAAACCGGTAAGTACAGATGTACCGGAATCCGGAGAACAGGGATAAAACCAAAAGAAAGAGAACAGTGTCAGATGATAAATCGGGGCACTGTTCTCTTTTTGTCGGTGATGATTCATGCGAAATGTTTAAATAATAGGTGCAATTCGGAAAATTTTTCGTTATACTAAATATATGAAGATAAAGAAATGAAAAAATTGAAACAGCAATCGCAGCATTACAGCAGGAAGCAACGGAAGAAGAGGTAAAAGGTTCAGGAAGTGTTATGTCTACGTTTTTGGCAGATATGCATCAGCTTTTTACGCGGCACTTCCTGTAGATGAAATCATAGGAATAAAGGAGAGATCACGTGGGCAGAAAAAAAGAGCAGGAACATAAAACTTTAGCCCGTTGGATCATTGATAAAACCAATACCGATCATTACAGGGCGGGGATGCTCAGTGGATGGAAACATCCGTATATTGATGCGGATGTTATGGAAATAGTGGGTGGAAGAAAACAGCTTTTGGATCAGGCAACTATCCTTGAAAATGAGACAAATGCGGGAAAGATGGGGAAGTTTAAGCCCGATTGGAAAGATGTAAAAACAAGTATTCAGAAAATTGATTATGATGTTGCGATTATTCCGGAATTGTGTGAAAGGGAACAAATCGAAGATCCAAGGGAAAGGCAGCTTCGTCTCATTGCCCGTGTGGAAAAATGGCGGAGAAAAGGACAGGATTGTGCATGGTTGTGCTCCTACTATGATGATTTATTGGATCTGTTGAACAGAGGCAAAGAGCAGAAAGAACTGGAAGATGAAACCTTTTTTGTATGTATAGATGCAGTTGCACATCAAAAGGAACACGTCTGGAAACGGGTGTTCAGTGCGCGTGTCCTTCACAATTCCAAATGTTTCCAAAAAAATTATGAGGATAGAATACTGTCTGTTTTAAAAGAAAAATCCCCATTTTATATAGAGGAAATGAGTGATGATGAACTGCTGGATGCGCATAATATTCATTCTTATGCGCAGACGCTTGAGTGGAAAGGCACACTGCAGTATATTATAAATGATGAAAAAGTAATTGATTCTTCATCACAGATTTATGGAACGATTATAAATACACAGACAATGGAACATGCAAGGGCGTATGCCCTGTCAGGTTGCAAAAAAGAATCATGACAATTGAAAATAAAGCAAACTATGAGGACATGCCTTATAGAAAAGATACTCTTTATATATTTTGTCATGGTTTTTTCTCTCCAAAGGAAGTTCGGTTTTTGAAGACGATTTGTGATCTGGTTTCTGAGGAATGTGAATTTTATCATTGGGGAGATCTGGATTATGGAGGAATCTGTATTTTCCAGTTTATTAAGGCGCAGGTATTCCCAAAACTTCTTCCATACAAAATGAGTCAGGAGGATTTTGAATTAGCAGTCAGGGAGGATGCAGGTATTTTATTAAAGGAAGATACCAGAAATAAGCTGATAAGGAAAAATGCAGGACTACTGGAACCATTAAAGGAAGCAATACTTAAGTCAGGTCTGACGATAGAACAGGAACGGCTGTTGTAGAAAATAAAGAGGAAATTCATTCATGATTTTAAAAAAGAAAATTCCAAAGGAATTTTATAAACTATTTCGCACGAAAAACCGTGATGCATATATGCAGTTTCTTGTGGCAATTTATGAGGAAAATAATGAAGTGTATACAGCACTTGGATTGACGATAGAGGAATGCCGTGTGATTATTGCAGATACAATTGCAAAGGCAAGGATTATCTGGGAGGATGAGGAAATAGAAGAAGAGGACGAGCCGGATACCTTATTTCCGGAAGATTCGCCGTCTGGCATATTGAATACCCTGATTCGGTGGGGATGGTTAAAAAGCGATTTTGATGAAAAGTTAAATACGTATATTATTTCTTTCCCGGAATACAGCCAGCTGTTTACGGAATTGTTTCAGAAGCTTCAGACAGAAGATGACAGCCGGGAGAGGGAAAGTATCCTTTCGATTTACAGTGCTTTGTTTACGTATCATTCGGATACAGAAAAAAATAATGATATTTTAAAAAACGCACTCCAGACGTCCAGACGGCTGGGGCAGCTTCTTTCCAATATGCAGGATGGAATGCGTTCCTATTTTGAGGAATTGTCGCAGAAAAAAAATTTTATTGGAATTCAGAAAGTTCTGGTAGAGGAAATTAACAACAGTGACAGTAAAAAATATGCAATTCTTACAACAACAGACAGCTTTTACCGTTATAAGGAAGCAGTTAAAGAACTGGTCAGCCAGATTCTTCGCGAAAATGACCAAAAAAGGGAACAGCTTGTAAAAGAGCGTACCGGACTTGTAGAGGGAACTGTTACCAGCAAAAGAAACCAGTATCGTCTGGAATATTGTGAAAGTGCCAGTCAGCTTGTGTATCAGGTGGAGCGGGAATTTGATCTGATCGAAAAAAAATTATAACAAGCTGATCGAACAGAAAACTGTCTTTGCCAAGCGTGCACTGGCACGAATCCATTATATTCTGCAGGAAGGATCTTCGGATGAAGATCATATTGTAAAGTTAATTAATTTGTTGGATCATCATGCAAACAGCCCACAGGTGTTAGAACAAATGCGTGACCGGATCAGAGTGGGAACACAGTTTAAGAATATAACCGATAGAAGTTTTTACAACCGGAAAAATGCGGAGGATGCAGGATTTCACCCGATTGCGATGGAAAAGCACAACGAGGAGACTCAGATGACCGATTTTGTACCAAAGCCGCTTTATACGAAAAAACAGTTGCAGGAATTCAGGCAGAAAAATATCGTGGATGGCAGATTTGTCACGGATGAACAGACGATTCAGTCCGTAGAAGATCTGGAAAAACTGCTGTTTTTGTGGCAGGAGGAAACGGATGATATGAAACAGGAGGAAACGGTGCATATTGATGGAGAATTAAAAGGAGAATATGGATTTGTTTTCTCAAAACTGGTGATTGACGCAAAAAAAGGAGAGAAAAAATAAATGTTAGAATACATGGAAAATATCTCGCAGAGTGAGGCGGAAAATATTAGAAAAACCATACAGGATCTGTTTCGCCAGACCTGTATTTTGCAGACAAAGTGTGATCCGGTTACTCTGATCCAGAAGGATAATCCTCACTATCAGGTATGTGCGAGAAATCGGGAATTTATTGCAGATTATCTGCAGGTGCTTGACTGTGAACTGGTTCATGATCCGCAGGAACATATTTTCCGGATTACAGGAGATGGCGTGCTGACGGAGCGTATGACACTTTTAACAACGAAACTGGTGATCCTTATGAAATTGATTTATCGGGATAAAATTATGGGAGAAGGACTACATGCCACGACAACCAGTCTTGCGGAGATCCGAAGATATGGAAAGGAAACAAACTTGATTACGCGCAGACTGACCGCTCAGGAGTGGCAGGAGGCATTGATTCTGATGAAAACACACCAGATGATCGAACTGCCAAGTGCCATTGGAAATCTCGAAGACGATTCCCCGATTTATATTTACAGTACCATTAATATTTTCTGTTCAGCGGCAGATATCAATGAGCTGGTTGAAATGTTCAAAGGAGAAACCGGGGAAACGGAAGAACAAAAGGAAGCAGAGTATTCGGAAAAGACGCAGGATCAGCGGGAAACACAAGACGAAATGAGGAGTGAATAAATTGAGTCAGGCAAAAAAAGTTTTTACAAGGATGTGCCTTAACAACTGGGGAGGCATTGATCATAAGGTACTGGAGTTTCATGAATATGTGAATTTGTTCAGTGGAAAAAGCGGATCTGGAAAATCGACAGTGATGGATGCCATCCAGGTCATTTTGTATGGAAGTTTCTCACCGAGTTTTCTGAATAAAGCAGCGGATGATGCAAAAAATCGCAGAAGTGTGTTAAGTTATCTGCGCGGAGAACAAAAAGACGGATCTGCCAATCGTAAAGACTGTGATTTCTGTTCCGTAATTGCTCTGGAAATGGAAGATACCGCAACCCATATTACAACCTGTATTGGAATTGCGTTTGAAGTAAGAAAATCAGATTCTGAGATTAAAAAATTTGTGTATTTCAGTCACTCCGGGAAAATGCCGGAGTCTGAATATCTGACGGAACAGGGCGTCTGCTATTCCAATCAGGAGATCAAAAAGCTGGTCAGTGCCAGAACAAAATCCGATGACAACCGCGGAAAGGGAGAAGTCAACCGCATTTATGGTTCCAAAGAGGCATACCTGGGAACTCTGTATGATGTGATTCTCGGGTATATTGATCAGAACCGTTTTATCACGATGGAAAAAAGTGCAATTGCCCTGAAAATGACCAATGGAACGGGACAGTTTATTCGTGATTATATGTTTCCAAAGAACACTTCCAATACCATTGCCACGATTAGTGAACAATTGGATTCTTACCGGCAGATCAAAGATAAAATAGAAGATCTGAGAAAACGAATCGAGATACTGACAGATATTCAGACATCCGGGCAGGAACTTGTGCGTCTGCAGTCCGATAAGATCCGGGCAGAGGCAATGATCCGCTGCATTGGGAATTGAAGATTTGCGGGCAAGAATTCAGACCGCGGAAGAGGATAAGATCATTGCAGAGAAACAGGAGCAGCTGCAGGGAAAGATAAAAGAACGTTCTGCTGTGCGTGGGGAAACCGAACAGGAACTGATTCAGGTCAGTGCAGATCTTAAGTCCAGTGATTTGGGTGGAAAACAGCAGCAGTATGAGGAACTGGATGCACGCAGCCAGATGCTTGCGGATAATACGAGACAGTGGAACAAGATCCTTCTTGGAATGAAAAACTGGGAAGAAGATGATGTGATCACCGATTATATCAGTAATCCGGTTCTAAATTTGATTGCAGAACTTGGCAGTGGAAACGTAACGGAGGAATTGTGCCAGAACCTGCATTTAAAAATTGAATCTGCCAAGCAGAATATCGAAAATGAAGTGGAGGATTACAGTGAGCAGAGGCGCGAGATCGGAAAAGAATTAAAAGAAAAAAAGCGGCTGGTGGATGACATGAAACATAACCGCAAACCATATGAGGAGAATCTGAGGTCTGCAAGAACGGCATTATCCCAACAGCTGAGTGACCGCTATGGAACGACTGTCAGGGTGCAGATTTTTGCTGATCTGTTTGATGTGCAGGAGGAAGAATGGAAAAATGCCATTGAGGGACGCATGGGAAGGCTAAAACGTTCCCTGATCACGGAACCACAATATGCACATGAGGCAGCAGTCCTGTTTCGCAACATGAAGCAATATGAAAATGTGGATTTAATTAATTCCAAGGCGATTGCGGACAGTGAGCCGGATTGTTTGGAAGGATCTTTATATGATGCAGTAAAGACAGAGGATGCTTATGTGGATGTATGCCTGAAACGGTATCTGGGACATATTATGAAATGCAGGTCTGTGGAGGAACTGGAGCAGGTAAGGGATGGTGTGACACCGGATTGTTATTCGTACAGCAATTTTATTTTCCGGCATCTTAAGAAAAAAGACTATACGACCAGAGCGTGTATTGGACGCCGTGTTTCCAAGACGCGGCTTACAGAATATGAAAACGATGTGGAAGATTTAAGCAGACAGGAGACGGAATTGGATCATCTGCTGCGCAGATTAAAAGCTGCAAGAGAATTTGAGTGTCTGAAAGATGAGCCATCGCATTACGTGAAACTCTCCAAGGCGGGTGCTGAGCTTGCAAAGGTAAATAAAACCAAGAAAGAACTCGAAGAAGTGATCCGCTTTTTGCGGGAGGGGGCATACAAAGAACTCGAAGAGAAGGAACAGGCTTTAAAGAAGCAGGTGCGGGACATCCAGACTGAGATCGATGAAGTGCAGACAGAGTTGGCAAAGCTAACCAGCCGGTATGGGCAGCTTTCCGGAGAAAATGAGTCCAGAAGACAGCAGCTGGAGGAAAAGCTACAGGGATATATTGCCAATGAAGAACTCGAACAGGAAGTGTGGGAATTGTTAAAAAAGCAATCCGGGCAGTCCGTGATTAACAGGAAGAAGGCAGAGATTGCAGATCTGGCAGATAAGGAGCAGGAACAGGCAGAACGTCTGCAGATGGCGCGAAATAAATATATTCTTGCATATCCGGCCAGTGAATTCAGCGGAGCTGAGAAATCCAATGAAGCATATGAAAAACTGCTTGAAAAGTACCGGACAGATTTTGAGCCGGCATACGAAGAAGAATTTGAAAAAAAGTGTGCATCCATCTATAAGAGCCTCCGGGAGAATGTCATTGCAACAATTCACGGAGATATCAAAGCAGCCAAACGTCACGCTTACGAGATTAACCGTCTGTTGCGGGAAACCAATTTCTCAGACAGCACGTACCAGATTAAAATTGAACCGGCCAAAAATGAAAACGGACAGTTCTTTGATATGCTCATGGCAGAGGAACTCGACAGCAAGAATCTGGACAATGCAGGAATTGACGGTCAGATCAGTTTCGGAGAAGATGCATTTTATCAGAAATATGAGCAGAAGATCAAACTTCTGACCGACAAGTTTATGCCACCAAAAGATGAGGATGAGCATTTGCGGGCACAGAAGCGCAAAGAAATGGAACAGTACGCAGACTACAGAAATTATCTGTCATTCAGCATGTTTGAACAGGTAACCGATGAACATGGAAATGTGATCCGGGAAAACTTTGTCGATGATATGGCGGGCAGGGATTCCGGTGGTGAGGGACAAAATCCAAAGTATGTAGCACTGCTTGCTGGATTTGCCATGCTGTATATGCAGCAGAGTAAGCGGGATTCCAAAATTAAGCTGGTACTGCTGGATGAGGCGTTTTCCAAAATGGATCAGGAGCGGAGCGCAGTCTGTCTGAAATATGCCAGAAAGATGGATCTGCAGCTGATTGTCTGTGTGCCGGATGAGCGTTTGCAGTCTCTGATCCGGAATGTGGACTGTGTATATGGATTCCGTCGGTTTAAAAACCGGATTTCCATGATGCATATTGATAAGGGGCAGTATCTGGAAATGATGGAAGGATAAAATTGGATAGTTGATTTTATTACCTCTGTAGTGGTACGATAATTTTATTGAAGATTACATACAAAAGAGGAGCATGGTTTTATGAAAAAAAGGTTTTATTGTCTGCTTGCAGCAGTACTTATGGCAGGTGCCTGTATCTGTGTACCGGTGGCAGAAGTGAAAGCAGAAGATGGTTATAATATAGATTCCTATGATAATGATGATTGGTACGACAGTGATGATAGTCCAACGGATATGGTTCTGGATTTGTCTAATGTAACAATTGATAAAACCAGCCAGCCAAAGCGTATGCAGGAAAAATTTTACGACTGCAGTTCTCTGGTGTGGAAATCTTATCATAAGAATGGTGTTAATTTTGGAATGGCAAATTACGCACCGGTTGCGGCAGATATGGGAAAATGGTGTGCACAGCATAAGAAACTTGTCAGCGGAGGTCTGAGTCAGGCAAATATACAAAATATGAAATTGAATCCGGGAGATGTGATGTTTGAAACCGGACAGAAAAATGGAAGATATAAGGGGATCTATCATGTAGAAATGATTACTGGTTATCTATTCTATGGATTTGATGGGAATGGAAAGGCAGAACTTGGAATTCAGTGGGCAACTGGAGATGAAAAATATTACCCAATGGGGCAGATGGTAGGCAGGCCGTAAAGGTCTGTCTTTTTTTGTCGTAATATGTTACAATGCAAAAAAATGAGAAAGAGGGAGAAAAGGATGTTTCAGTCACTTGAATATAAACACCCGAAATTTTATCAGGTATTCCGCCTGTTTATTGTGTTTTTTGCTTCACTTTTGTATGCGTGGAATCTGCGCTGTTTTGCCAAAACGGCAGGCCTGTTTCCGGGAGGATTTTCCGGATTGTCACTTTTACTGCAGCAGATCGGATTAGATTTTATCCATGTCAGTATACCGTTTTCGGTGTTTAATATCGGGCTGAATCTGGTTCCTACTTACATTGCATATAAATTTATCGGGAAAAAATTTACTCTGTATTCTATTATTGTTATTGTACTGACGAGTATTTTTACAGATATGCTTCCGGCGTATGTGTTTACAAAGGATGTGCTGTTGATCAGTGTGTTCGGTGGACTGATCAATGGATTTGCCATCAGTCTGTGTTTAAATGTCGGCACCACCACGGGTGGCACCGACTTTATCAGCATCTTTTTATCACAGCAGAAGGGCATTGATGCATGGAATTATATTCTGGCAGGAAATGTGTTCATGCTTGTAGTTGCAGGTGCTTTGTTCGGCTGGTCGATTGCGTTGTACTCGATTATTTACCAGTTCTGCAGCACCCAGGTAATTCAGGCACTGTACAAGCGTTACCAGAAGGAAACGATGTTTATTATTTCCGATAAATCCAATGAAATCTATCGTGCCATCCGGGAACGGACCAACCATGATGCAACGTTATTCCAGGGAATCGGGTGTTATGAGGAAAAGCAAAAGACCCTGATTTATTCCGTCATTAATTCCGAGGCAAAAAGGGAGCTGCTTCCGCTTATCCGTCAGATTGATCCCCATGCTTTTATCAATGTTGTGCGGACAGAAGAACTTGCGGGGCGTTTTCATGATATTCCGCATGATTAAAAAGCTTTATGCAGATTCAATCTCATAAGTAAAGCCGGCATCCTCGATGGTTTTGATGGTATCCTGGATGCCCTGTCCACCGGCGGTCAGATAACCGGAGGCGAAGATGGAATCGACGACACTTAAAAGCTTTTTTTCTTCTCCTTTGAAATATACCTCACGACCGGCGGCACAGCGGATATCTGACTGTGGAACCATCAGTCTTGCAAGGCAGAGGACTTTCATGCAGTATTCTGTGGTCAGACCGGAAATATCTTTATCGCCTAATGGAGTTCCCTTGATCGGAAGCAGAAAATTGATCGGCAGTGCTTCCGGCTGGATCTCACGCAGTTCCATCAGCATATCTACCACATCTTCTTTGCTCTCGCCCATACCGATGATTCCGCCACTGCAGATTTCAAATCCAATCTTCTGCAGCATATGAATATTTTCAACACGCTGGTCAAAGGTGTGGGTGGAGCAGATATGGCTGTAATAGGCGCGGCTGCTGTTTAAGTTGTGGTTGATACGGTCAAGACCGGCATCGTAGAGCATGCGTGCCTGTTTTTCCGTTAAAAATCCAATGGAACAGCACAGATGTGTGCCGGTTTTCTTCATGGCACGGATGCGTTCGGCAAGTTCTTCAATTTCCTCATCTGTAAATTTCATTCCGCTTAAGCCGATACAGTGGCGGCTTAAATGGTGTTCATTGACAAAATCGTTATCCTTGTACAGTTTCTCATCGGAAACCCATTTGTATTTTTCAATATCTGCGGTGGAACGGCAGGATTGTGCACAGTATGCGCAGTCCTGGGAACAGTTGCCGCTGCGGGCATTGGTCAGAATATGGATGCTGACGTGATTTCCTTTATATTTTCTCCGGAGTTTTTCAGCACGGGCGATCAGATCATCCAGCTGATCGTCCGGAGTGTTTAAAATAGAAAGAGCCTCCTCGCGGGAGAGAACCGGATCGTTTTCTTTTGTTGTATGCATTTGCTAAATACCTTCCTTGTGTGTAATTATTAACAATATGCATTCACTTTAGCATGGAAAAAATGAAATGTCAACGATGATGAGTAAACGGGTTGACAATAAAGAGTAAAAAACCCGGAGAATGAAAAAATTCTCCGGATTTGAAGTATTATAATAAAATTTTTGATTTATGCTTTAGTAAGCGGGACCCGTTTATAATAAGAAGAACCCCTGCGGCGATTCCTGTGGCAAGTACACAGATTCCGATCACGAGGCTTGATACGGCTGATGCCCCCATTGCTTTATATATTTTCTCGTTCATAAAAACAAACCTCCTTAAATTGACGAAGTTTAATATCTTAATTCATTCTTATTTTAACACAACATCCGTTGACATTGCAACGTGGATTTGCTACAGTTGACAGTGTATGAATTAGATTGGTTATTGTTCAACGGTTATCCTGCGAACAGTAACATCAGATTAGGAAAATAACACGAAAATATACAGTAACTGAGAAAAATCAGGAGGCATGGAAATGGCAAAAATTATATTAACAGGAGATCGCCCGACAGGAAGACTGCATGTGGGACACTATGTAGGATCTCTGCGAAGAAGAGTGGAATTACAGAATTCGGGAGAGTTTGATAAGATTTTTATTATGATTGCGGATGCACAGGCGCTGACCGACAATTTTGATAATCCGGAGAAGGTGCGTCAGAATATCATAGAGGTGGCACTGGATTATTTATCTGCAGGTCTGGACCCGGCGAAATCCACATTGTTTGTCCAGTCACAGATTTCCGAATTGACAGAGCTTACTTTTTTCTATGCCAATCTGGTAACTGTTTCCAGGCTGCAGCGGAATCCGACTGTTAAGTCAGAAATTAAAATGCGCAATTTTGAGACCAGTATTCCGGTCGGATTTTTTACATATCCGATCAGTCAGGCAGCAGATATTACTGCTTTTAAGGCAACGGTTGTACCAGCGGGAGAAGATCAGCTTCCAATGATTGAGCAGACAAGGGAGATTGTCCGTAAATTCAATTCTATTTATGATGAGGTGCTGGTGGAGCCGGATGTGCTGCTTCCGGAGAATGAGGCATGTATGCGTCTGCCGGGAATTGATGGAAAACAGAAGATGAGCAAATCCCTGGGGAACTGTATTTATCTTTCAGATACGGAAAGTGATGTCAAAAAAAAGATTATGAGTATGTACACGGATCCAACACATATTCAGATATCTGATCCGGGACATCTGGAAGGAAACTGTGTATTTACCTATCTGGATGCTTTCAGCAAACCGGAACATTTTGAAGAATATCTTCCGGAATATCATAATCTGGATGAATTAAAGGAACACTATACCAGAGGCGGTCTTGGAGATGTAAAAATCAAAAATTCCTGAACAACGTCATTCAGGAAGAGCTGGCTCCGATTCGTGCGCGAAGGGCAGAATTTGAGAAAGACATTCCGGCAGTATATGAAATTCTGAAAAAAGGAAGTGATGCAGCGCGTGAAGTTGCAGCACAGACACTTTCTGAAGTAAAACAGGCGATGAAAATCAATTATTTTGATGATGAAGAACTGATTCGTGTACAGAGTGAGAAATATCAGGGTGTATAAAAAGAAAAGGATCGGAAAATATGATGATGAAAAAGACAGGACTGCTGGCAGTACTGACAGCAGGAGTACTTTTATTTGCAGGGTGCGGTGGGGAAGCAAAGACAATTGATGCGCAGGCTCTTGCAAAATCGCTTGCAACAGAGATTAAATATGATGATACATTAAAGGAACTGACAGCGGATGAAATTTCAATGCTTGTAGATTTACCGGAAGATGTTGATTCTGTTATGTATGCCGGAAGCGGTTCTACGGCAGAAGAGGTAGGTGTTTTTACCGCAAAAGATTCAAATCAGGCAAAAGAAACCATGGAAGATGTCCAGAAATATCTTGATGATCAGGCGGATTCTTTCCAGGATTATGTGCCGGAAGAGACAAAACGGATTGGAAATGCGGTGCTGGAGCAGAAAAATCAGTATGTGGTTCTGTGTGTGTCCGGGGATTCGGATCAGGCAAAAGAAATTATAGAAAAGGCGTTTAAATAAAATGGTTTTTAGTAGTTTTGTATTTTTACTTGCGTTTTTACCGATCGTATTATTGCTGTACTATCTCTGTCCGGCAAGGCTTAGAAACCTTGTTTTATTGGTTTTCAGTCTGGTCTTTTATGCGTGGGGAGAGCCGGTCTATGTATTAATCATGCTGTTTTCAATTGTATTTGATTATGCGAATGGGCGGTTGATCGAGCACTTTAAAAACAAAAACTGTCCGGGGAAAGCAAAAGCCGCACTGATCGTTGATCTGTGCGGAAACCTTGCCATCCTCGGGTTTTTTAAGTACACGGATTTTGTTATCGGGAGTATCAATTCCATTACAGGGGCAGGGTTGTCGCTGCTGCATATAGCACTTCCGATTGGAATTTCTTTTTATACCTTTCAGACAATGTCCTATACGATTGATGTTTATCGCGGGGAGGTTGCAGCACAGAAAAACATCCTTACATTTGCAACCTATGTAACCCTGTTTCCGCAGCTGATCGCAGGACCGATTGTGCAGTATAAAACGGTGGAAAAAGAACTCATGCACAGAAAAGTCACGCTGGAAGATTTTTCCGAAGGAGCATTTCGTTTTTCCGTGGGTCTGGCAAAGAAAGTGCTTCTGGCAAATCAGATCGGAAGTCTGTGGGATTCCATTTCACAGTTGAATCACATGTCGGTGGCTACGGCATGGCTTGGTGCAATTGCATACAGTTTTCAGATTTATTTTGATTTTTCGGGATATTCGGATATGGCGATCGGACTGGGCAGAATGTTTGGATTCTATTTCCTGGAAAACTTTAATTTCCCGTACATGTCAAAGACAATTACGGAATTCTGGAGACGCTGGCATATTTCTCTAAGTTCCTGGTTCCGTGAATATGTATACATTCCGCTTGGGGGAAATCGTAAGGGTCTGGTACGGCAGCTGTTTAATATTATGGTTGTATGGATGCTGACCGGTCTGTGGCACGGGGCAAACTGGAACTTTGTACTCTGGGGTGTGTATTATGGTGTGCTTCTCATGATTGAAAAGTTGTTCCTGCTTAAATGGCTGGATAAACTTCCAAATTGGATCGGGCATATTTACAGCATGTTTCTCGTGGTTATTGGATGGACAATTTTTGCACAGACGGATATTCACCAGCTGGGAGAATATTTAAAGACAATGTTTGGAATCGGACATGTGGCAGTTGCGGATTCTGATTTCTTATATTTCCTTGGAAGTAATGCGGTACTTCTGGTGGCATTGATCGCGGCATCTATTGATTACCGTGTCTGGATGCGCAGATTAAAGCAGGGAAAGGATGCTACCGTTTACGATGCGATTGCAACGTCGAAAGGATGGACCATAGCAAAGCCGGTTCTCATGGTTGTGTTTTTGCTGGTGTCCTTTGCATTTCTGGTAGGAGACAGTTACAATCCGTTTTTATATTTCCGTTTTTAGGAGGCATAGATCATTGAAAAAAATCAGTGTGACAATGATTGTCATTTTTGTTGCGTTTCTTGCGCTGGTATCCGGTGGAAGCCTGCTGATGAAAGATCGTGAGTTCTCACCGAACGAAAACAGATATCTGGCGGAACCGCCCAGACTGACGGTTGACAATATATTGAGTGGAAAATTTCAGGATGGTCTTGAAAATTATCTCAGGGATCAGATCTGTTTTCGCGATGGATGGATCACGGTAAAAACCGGAATTCAGAAAGCCTGCAAAGACACAGATATCGGAGGGGCTTATGTGGGAAAAGACGGCTATGATTTTGAAAAAATCACACCGGAAGATGTGGATGAAAAACAGATTGCCCGCAATGTGAAAGCGGTGCAGGATTTTTTCGCAAAAGCTTCTGAAAATGTAGAAAAGGACCGGATATCTTTTCTGCTTGTCCCGTCATCCGGGCTGGTAATGGCCGATAAACTTCCGGCACATGCACGGCTGTTTGATCAGGCAAAGTATATTGACCAAATTGAAAAACAGATGAAGGACTGTCGTGTGACAGATGTGAGGGAAAAACTACTTTCCCATAATGAGGATTATATCTATTACAAAACGGATCATCACTGGACGAGTGAGGGCGCTTACCTTGCCTATGAAACATGGTGTGACAGTACCGGGATGGAGAGCACGCCGCTGGCTGATCTGAAAAAACAGGTTGCGACCAAAAAATTCCGTGGAAGCCTGTATTCCAAAATACTGGATGCGGATTCGGCATATGACAGTATCTGGACGTATGGAGATACGAAGCAGAAGGCATACGGAAGTGACTGCAGTCTGACAATTGATGAAAAGAAACAGACGGACAGCTGTTACGATACAGCGCAGCTGAGTCAAAAGGATAAATATAAATACTTTTTCGGAGATAATTACGGAACGGTACAGATTGTATCAGACCATGCCAGACATCAGGATCGCAATCTGCTCGTCATCAAGGATTCGTTTGCAAACACCTTTGTGCCGTTTGCAACAGAAAACTATGGACAGATTACCATGATTGACTTACGGTATTATAATGGAAATGTAGAGGAATATATGAAAGAACATCAGATTACAGATGTACTCGTTCTCTATAATATTACAAATTTTATTTCAGACCGGAATCTGTATAAACTGGTCGGAAGAATTTAAAATGGAAAAGAGGTAAGATAAATGGTTTATAAGAGAGTAAGTAAAATAATCTTTGCTGCCATACTTGCCGTAACGGTGTTTTCGGGTTGCGGGAACAGGCAGGAAGAAGGAATAGATAAGACAGAAACAGAGACCACAACACAGAAAAGCACACAGGATTCCACACAGGATGTCACGCAGGAATCGGAAGAGGAAACAAAATATCCGTCCATCACTTCGGATGGAAAAATGAAAGATTACAAAAGTGTTGTGACAGTGGATGATACAGCATATGAGTTATACACATATCTGGACAAAGTAGCAGACAATTATGCAAAAAGTGTAAATAAGGTAGCGGATACTCTGGCCGGAAAATCGGATGTGTATGATCTTGTCATTCCCCTCAGTTCGGGAATTACATTTCCGGATAATTTGAAAGACAAAATCTCGTCTTCCGATCAGCATGACGCAATGCAGAAGATCCAGGCAAAAATGGACAAACATGTAAAAAACGTGGACGTATATGACGTGCTTATGCAGCATCGGACGGAGTATGAATATTTTCGGACGGATCATCATTGGACAACACTTGGTGCCTATTACGCATATACGGAATTCTGTAAAGCAAAAGGGATTACGCCGGAATCGCTGGATGCATATAGTAAAAAACAGGATTTTGACGGATTTCTGGGATCTTTTTATAATGATACTTCGGATGCAAAGCTGAAGGCGAATCCGGATACTGTGACAGCATATTACCCAAATGCTGAGAGCATATGCCATGTGACGGCATCGGATGGCAAAAAATATGACTGGCCGGTAATTTATGATGTTTCGAATTACAATGCGGGACTGAAATACAGTACGTTTATTGCAAGTGATAATCCATACACGGAAATTGAGAACAAGGATCTGTCGGATGGAAGTTCCTGCATTGTTGTAAAAGAATCGTTCGGAAATGCATTTATTCCATTTCTGGTTGATCATTATCAGACGGTGTATGTCGTGGATTACCGTTATTGGACAGGAAGTATCAGTAAACTTGCACAGGACAAGAACGTGAATGATGTGCTGTTTTTGAATAATCTTTCCATGATTCGCAATAAAAGTCTGGTAGGAAAGTTATACAGAGTGCTATAATACATTACAGTAAATAATTCCGTACAGACGATACGAAAGGAGGGGAATCCGGTGGTTAAATATTACAGAACAGATGACCGAAAGATTCATGAAGAACCGACAATTCAGGATGGCGTATGGGTGCAGATGGTAAACCCCAGTGTCGCGGAGGGACAGATGGTCGCGGATGCTCTGGATATGGATGTTGAAGATGTGCTGGCCGCACTCGATGAAGAGGAGAGTTCCCGTATCGAACTACAGGATGGTTATACTCTCATTCTGGTCGATATCCCGTCGATCGAGATCCGTCATGAAAAAGAATCGTATACGACCATACCGCTTGGTATTCTGATTACATCGGGTGAGATCGTTACAGTCTGTACGGAGGATACACCGGTTCTTCAGGCGTTTTTAAATAACCGTGTCCGGGAATTCAGCACGAAAAAAAAGCTTCGTTTTGTCTATCAGATCCTGTACCGGATTGCAGTGCTTTATCAGAGTGATCTTCGTATCATCGACAAGATGCGTACGGAGATCGAGGAACGTGTCGGGGATGATACGGAGGAAGTGGATCTGATTGCGCTGCATGAACTGGAATCGACACTGGTCTACTTTGCGACATCCCTTCGTGCCAACGGAGTAGTGCTTGACCGCCTGACAAGATACAAGCGGCTGGAGCAGTATCCGGAGGATAAGGAACTGCTCGGGGATGTAATCGTAGAGAACCAGCAGGCAATTGAGATGACAAGTATTTACCGTGACATCATAAACGGTACCAGAGAATTGTTGTCATCGGTCATCGACAATCGGATGAATTCCATCATGAAATCGCTGACAGTCATCACGCTGGTTATGGCGATTCCTACGGTTATTTCCGGAATTTACGGTATGAATGTCAACGAGCACTGGGTCCCATTTGCCAATACTGCGCACGGATTTGCTATTATCATCGGAATTATGGTGATCATTTGTGTGATTATCCTGCTTCTTCTGCGAAAGAAGCGTATCCTCTAGCGGATGGAATTGCGGTATTGCAGAGGCGGGACATGAAAGGTGTTCTTAAATGTCCGGATAAAATAGCTTACATTTGGAAAGCCGCTCTGCAGTGCTGTCTCTGTGATGGAGAGACTTGTGGTTTCCAGCAGATGCTTTGCGTGGGATAACCGCAGGTACGTGATATACTGCGAGAGCGTAAGCTGGAAATGTTCCCGGAAATACCGGGAGATATATTTTTCAGACATATGGAAATGTCCGGCGAGATCGTGCAGGGAAATACGAAAACGGTAATTTTGCTGAATATAAGACAGCAACTCTTTCTGGAGGCTGCTGGTGCTTTTTACATGGCTGGGATAAAACAGATTCTGTTCTGCCATAAGAAGCACAAGTTTCAGGAGAAGAATGCGGGTGCCAAGCTGGTTTTGGTATCCGTTTTTTTGGTTCGCAGCAATACGGTCAGAGTTGGCGTTGATGATCTGATCAAGCAGAACGGATGCCTTTGCTGCTGTGTCGTGATCCTCTGGAAGTTTACAGGGAAAGGAGAGGGTGTGGTTCCGCAGGGGAAAGAAAAGTTCCCGTTCCAAAGAATCATCCGACTGAAACGAAATAAATTCGAGAGGAAACAGGAGGGTGTAGTAGTCGACATCCCCGGCTGCCGATCCCATCAGATGAAGCTGCCCCGGAGCAACAAAATAGACCGAACCGTCCTCAGCAGTATATTCTTTCCCGTCAATCAGGAGGTTTAAAGGTCCTTTTTTCGTGTAAATAACTTCAAGCTCATCGTGCCAGTGTACGGGAATCTGAAAAGCATGGAAAATATTGTGCATGTGATATTGTGTATAGGGGTAATTGTCTGTGCCGTGCGGACGGTTTTCCTTGAGTTCCGGATACATGAAGTCCCTCCTTCTGTCAGTTTCCTAAATTATAATGGAAAAGTAGAAATAATGCAATTATAAGGCGATAAAATGCAAGCATTTTTTGAAAAAAGGGCATAAAATGAATACGAAAGAAAGGAGATACCATAAATGGAACAGAGGAGAAAAAATTTAACGCAGCTTTTTATTCCCATTTGTCTGGAAACACTTTTGTATATGCTTTCGGGAATGGTTGATACCCTGATGCTTTCGTCTGTAAATGATCAGGCGGTAGGGGCGGTGGGAACTGCGAATACATATATAGGGATTTTTATTATTATGTTTTCTGTGATTTCCTCCGGAATGGTGGCCGTCATGACGCAGAATATCGGGGCAGGCAGACCGGGGGTGGCATATCAGGCCAGACAGCTCGGGCTGACATTTAATGCAGTGCTTGGAATAATTGTATCCCTGATCCTGACATTTGGGGCAGGGGCAATACTTGCTGGTGTTGGCGTGGCAGATGCACTGATGCAGCCGGCGAGAACCTATCTGCAGATTGTGGGTGGATTTTGTATTTTGAATGCTTTGATTCCCATCTGCTCGAGTTATCTTCGGGCATTTGGTTTTTCGAAGGAACCGTTGTATGCATCAATTATCGGTAATGTTATTAATTTTTGCCTGAATGCATTTTTCCTGTTTGTACTGCACAAAGGGGTAGCGGGTGTTGCTACCGCCACGGTGATCTCACGCATCATCAATCTGGTGATTGTTGTACTGCTTGGTGCTGTTTTGGTGAAAGCAAAACAGCATCCGGAGAGAGAGAGCAACCGGGCAGTGATGGGACAGATCATCCGTATCGGGCTTCCATCTGCATGTGAGACCGCGATCTATAACGTTTCCATGACGCTGGTGATCCGTTTCCTGAATCAGATGGATGCACAGGGGCTTAATGTGACAGCGCGTTCCTACACAATGCAGATTACAAATTTTTCCTATTGTGTAGGTGCGGCACTTGCACAGGCAAATGCAATTATGACGGGATGGCATATCGGTGCGAAAGAGTATGATGCGTGTGACCGTGGAACGAAAAAAGCAGCGGTGATCGGAGTGATTGTTGCAGTTATTCTGGAGACGGTGTTTACGCTTTGTTCCGGCTGGATTATGCAGCTGTTTTCCAAAGATCCGCAGATGGTGTCGCTTGTCGGTAAACTTCTGGCAATTGACATCGTACTTGAGATAGGCCGTGTAACCAATCTGGTGTACGGACAGGCATTAAAGACAAGTGGGGATGCCGTGTTTCCGGTAGTGATGGGTGCCTGCTTTATGATTTTGTGTTCAGTTGGGGGAACGTATCTGTTTGGAATCCGTCTGGGTCTTCTGGCCGTGGGCGCATACATCGGTATGGCTGGTGATGAATGCGTCCGTGCCATTGGTATGTACCTCCGCTGGAAGAGCGGAAAGTGGAAAGAAAAGGGATTGGTTAAATCCCGGTAGCTTCGTAGCGCCCACTGGCACCACATGGAAGAACCAGTCTGTTGGAGGAAACCGGAAGACCGATCTCGCTGGCGGTGACTGTACCATTGGCGGTGCCAAGCACCGTGCTTATCATATAGGAAAGAACTGCCGGCTGCAGACCGGTGGTATATGAGTTAATCAGGAAGAAGAGCGGATTGTCCGTTAAAATCTGGCTGCAGAGCTGGATGAGCGGATAAACGCTCTCTTCTATTTTCCAGATTTCTCCTTTTGGTCCGCGACCGTAAGACGGCGGGTCCATGATAATGGCATCATAATGGTTCCCACGACGGATTTCCCGCTCTACAAATTTGACACAGTCATCGACCAGCCACCGGATCGGGGCATCTTTCAGACCGGAAGAAATTGCATTTTCTTTTGCCCAGGTGACCATGCCTTTGGATGCATCTACATGGGTTACGCTTGCACCTGCCGCAGCGGCACGCAAGTGTTGCCCCACCGGTATAGGCGAAAAGATTAAGAACCTTAACCTGGCGTCCTTTGGAAACGGCGTCTGCAATGAGCTGGGAAAACCAGTTCCAGTTGGCAGCCTGTTCCGGAAATAATCCGGTATGTTTAAAACTGAAAGGTTTTAAATGAAACGTTAACTTCTTATTAATAGGCAGGGAATATTGAATGGTCCATTCTTTTGGAAGCTGGAAAAATTCCCATTCTCCACCTCCTTTGGAACTGCGGTGGTAGTGGCCGTTCATTTTGCGCCATCCTTTTTCCTTTTTCGGAGTATCCCAGATTACCTGGGGATCTGGGCGGACGAGAAGATAATCTCCCCAGCGTTCGAGCTTTTCACCTTTTGAACAATCGATCACTTCATAGTCATTCCATTGATCTGCTAACCACATATATCATATCCTCCTGATTTCTATCTGTATAAAACAGTAACATTATATGAAAAATAGAAAAAATAATCAATGATTAAATTTCTGCATGACGGATTTTGAAAGGAAAAGCAATTTTTAGACGAAAAAATATTGCATTTGTGACATAAAATGATAGAATGTACCTAACGATGGAATGATTAAACGGAGGATGAACGACATGGAATCATTTATGGGAGATTTAAGTGCTTGTGAAACAATGATCATGAAAGTAATCTGGGATGCGAAAGAAGATATTGCATTGCAAGACCTGATTCGCGAACTGGCAGATCGATATAAAAAGAACTACGCACGTACAACTGTTGTGACATTTGTTCATAAGATTGTAGACAAAGGCTTTGCAACAACTTACCGTAAAGGAAAAGCGGCATATATTCATCCGGAAAAAGTCTGGCAGCCTATAGGGATGAGTTGTTACAACAGCAGCTGGAGTTTTGGTTTGACGGAAAACCATCCGCATTTTTGTCTGCCTGGTGTGAAAAAAATAAACTGTCCCGCGAGGAAGCAGACAGGATCAGAGAAATAATTGAGAAAGAGTAATCGTGGTATAAAGGAGTATCTTCCTATTATAAAAAGGAATGAAATAGGATGCTCCTTTTCATTTTTCTCCTTTTTGACAGAAAATCAAAAAAGTTCTTGCTTTTTTGGGAAAGACCATGTATAATATCAATTGCTGTGACATGATAGCGATGAAACGTGAGGTTGCTGCTTCAGAATGAGGCAGGTTTTCCGTGGAGCGAATGTCAAGTTAGGAAACTGACGACAAGTCACTGTACAAACAATATGGTCTATCAAAGATAGAAACAACGTGTGAAAAAATGCGAATCGCCTGACAATGGGGCGATACATCAAAGATGTACCGCAGGACACACACGGAGAAGTGTACAGTCACCGCTTGTCGTACTTACGAAACAAAAGTGCGAAAAGGAGGCGACTTTTTTTATGGCAAGTCAAGTAATGAGAATCACTCTCAAGGCTTATGATCACGAATTAGTTGATTCATCAGCAAAGAAAATCATCGAGACTGTAAAGAAGAACGGATCACAGGTGAGCGGACCGGTACCGCTTCCTACTAAGAAGGAAGTAGTTACAATTCTAAGAGCTACTCACAAGTACAAAGATTCCCGTGAGCAGTTCGAGCAGAGAACTCATAAGAGACTGATCGATATCGTTACACCAACTCAGAAGACTGTTGATGCTTTATCACGTCTTGAGATGCCAGCAGGTGTTTACATCGATATTAAAATGAAACAGAAATAATAACTGTTTCGACAAATTATTTCGTAAGTCCTGATTAGTTATTTCATATAGATATGGCTGCTCTAGGATGAACGGTTCCGCTACTCCACTGCAGATCAGCAGGTGGGCAAGAGGCGTTCCGCTGTAGAAAACAGGAGGTTAAACAATGAAGAAAGCGATTTTAGCAACAAAAGTCGGAATGACACAGATCTTCAATGCAGACGGCGTATTAGTGCCGGTTACTGTATTACAGGCTGGTCCTGTGTGTTGTTACTCAGATTAAGACAGTAGACAACGATGGATACAGTGCAGTTCAGGTTGGATTTGTTGACAAGAAAGAAAAGACTGTTAACAAAGATGCCAACGGAAAGAAAGAAATTCGCAACAGACATGGCGTAAACAAGGCTCAGATGGGTCACTTCGCTAAAGCTGGTGTATCTGGTAAGAGATTCGTTCGCGAGTTCAAGTTTGAGAACGCAGACGAGTATAAGTTAGCAGATGAAATCAAAGCTGACATCTTCGCAGAAGGTGACAAGGTTGATGTTACTGCTATTTCAAAAGGTAAAGGTTTCCAGGGTGCTATTAAGAGATTAGGTCAGCACAGAGGGACCTATGGCTCATGGTTCTAAGTTCCATCGTCATCAGGGTTCTAACGGTGCATGTTCTTCTCCGAGCCGTGTATTCAAGGGAAAAGGAATGCCTGGACACATGGGTAGCGTAAAAGTTACAACTCAGAATCTTGAAGTTGTAAGAGTTGACGCAGAGAACAACTTACTGTTGATCAAGGGTGCTGTCCCAGGAGCAAAGAAAGCTCTCATCACAGTAAAAGAGACCACAAAGTCTGGTAAATAGTGCATAGTAAGAAAGGAGGAACTTTACGATGGCTAAAGTAGCTGTTTATAATATGGAAGGTAAAGAGGTTGATTCAATCGAATTAAACGATTCCATTTTCGGCGTAGAAATTAATGAGCATTTAGTTCATATGGCTGTGCTTCAGCAGCTTGCAAATAATCGTCAGGGAACACAGAAGGCTAAGACACGTTCTGAAGTTCGCGGTGGCGGAAGAAAACCATGGAGACAGAAGGGAACCGGTCATGCAAGACAGGGATCTACAAGAGCTCCACAGTGGACAGGCGGCGGAGTTGTATTCGCTCCAGTACCAAGAGATTACTCTTTCAAGCTCAACAAGAAAGAGAAGAGAGCTGCATTAAAGTCTGTTCTGACTTCTAAGGTAGCAGAGAACAAGTTCGTAGTTGTTGATGAGCTGAAATTAGATGAAATTAAGACAAAGAAGTTCGTACAGGTTATGGACAATCTGAAAGTTGAGAAGGCACTTGTTGTATTAAACGACATGGACACAAACGTGATCGCATCTGCAGCAAATATTCCAACTGTTAAGACTGCTCAGACAAACGAGCTGAATGTATTTGATGCATTAAAGTATGACAAGGTAGTTGTTACAAAGGCTGCTCTTGCAACAATCGAGGAGGTGTATGTATAATGGCAAACGTACAGTATTATGATGTAATCCTCAAACCAGTAGTAACTGAGAAGAGTATGAATGCAATGGCTGAGAAGAAATATACATTTCTTGTTCATCCGGATGCAAATAAAACTATGATCAAGGAAGCCGTAGAGAGAATGTTCGAGGGAACAAAGGTTGCCAAGGTCAACACAATGAATTGTGAAGGCAAGAACAGAAGACGTGGAATGGTAACAGGAAAGACTGCTAAGACAAAGAAAGCAATCGTTCAGTTAACAGAGGACAGCAAGGATATCGAGATCTTCGCTGGATTATACTTCTACAAGGAGCACTTGCATAAGAGTTGCTTCGCAAGCAAGTGCGTAGGTGATGCATCAGAGATGCACCACGAACTATGTGTCAGCGATGACACGATAATGAAAACATCGAAAGGAGAAAAACAATGGGAATTAAGACATATAACCCATATACACCTTCCAGAAGAAATATGACTGGTTCTGACTTTTCCGAGATCACCAAGACAACTCCTGAGAAATCCCTTACAACTTCTTTAAAAAGAAGAACGCTGGTCGTAACAACCAGGGTAAGATCACTGTTAGACATCATGGTGGTGGAAACAGAAGAAAATACAGAATCATCGACTTTAAGAGAAGAAAAGATGGTATTCCGGCAACCGTAATCGGTGTTGAATACGATCCGAACAGAACAGCAAATATCGCACTGATCTGCTATGCAGATGGTGAGAAAAGCATATATCCTTGCTCCTGCAGGATTAACCGACGGTATGAAGGTTATGAACGGACCAGAAGCAGAGGTAAGAGTTGGAAACTGTTTACCACTTGAGAATATCCCGGTTGGTACACAGATCCACAACATCGAGTTACTGCCAGGTAAGGGCGGACAGTTAGTACGTTCTGCCGGACTCAGCGCACAGCTGATGGCTAAGGAAGGAACGTATGCAACACTTCGTCTTCCTTCAGGCGAGATGAGAATGGTTCCAATTCAGTGTAGAGCAACAATCGGTGTTATCGGAAACGGTGACCACAACCTCGTAAATATTGGTAAGGCTGGACGTAAGCGTCATATGGGTATCAGACCTACAGTTCGTGGTTCTGTTATGAACCCGAATGACCATCCACACGGTGGTGGTGAAGGTAAGGCTCCGGTAGGTCGTCCAGGACCATGTACTCCATGGGGCAAGCCTGCACTTGGTTTAAAGACCAGAAAGAAGAACAAGCAGTCTAACAAGCTTATCGTAAGAAGAAGAGACGGTAGAGCTATCAAATAATTAGGAGGTTTATGAAATGGCACGTTCACTTAAAAAAGTGACCATTTGCTGATGAGAGCTTACTCAAAAAAAGTAGATGCTATGAACGCTTCCGGAGACAAGTCCGTAATTAAGACCTGGTCCCGTCGTTCTACAATTTTCCCATCTTTCGTTGGACACACAATCGCTGTTCATGACGGAAGAAAGCATGTTCCGGTATATGTTACAGAGGACATGGTTGGACATAAGCTCGGTGAGTTCGTTGCAACAAGAACTTACAGAGGACATGGAAAAGACGAAAAGAAATCAGGCGTGAGATAAAATAATATTTAGTGGAAGGAGGTTTCATCCATGGCAAAAGGACATAGATCCCAGATCAAGAGAGAGAGAAACGAAGTAAAGGACACAAGACCTTCAGCTAAGTTATCTTATGCTAGAGTGTCAGTACAGAAGGCTTGCTTCGTATTAGATGCAATTCGTGGTAAGGATGTTGCGACTGCACTTGCAATCGTATCCTACAACCCAAGATACGCTTCAAGCGTTGTAGAGAAGTTATTAAAGTCAGCAATCGCTAATGCTGAGAACAATAACGGAATGAAGGCAGAAAACCTTTATGTAGCAGAGTGCTACGCAAATAAGGGACCAACAATGAAGAGAATTCATCCTAGAGCACAGGGTAGAGCTTATAGAATCGAGAAGAGAATGAGCCACATTACAATCGTGCTTGATGAAAGATAGGAGGCAATCATGGGACAGAAAGTTAATCCTCACGGCCTGAGAGTCGGCGTTATTAAAGATTGGGATTCCAAATGGTATGCAGATGGAGATTTCGCTGATTACTTAGTAGAAGATTACAATATCAGAACATTTCTGAAGAAAAAATTATACGCAGCTGGTGTTTCTAAGATTGATCGAAAGAGCATCAGATCGTGTGAAGGTTATCATTTACACAGCTAAGCCAGGTGTTGTAATTGGTAAGGGCGGCGCTGAGATCGAGAAGATCAAGGGCGAGGTTCAGAAGTTCACAGACAAGAAGTTGGTTGTAGATATTAAGGAAGTAAAGAGACCGGACCGCGATGCTCAGTTAGTAGCTGAGAACATCGCTTTACAGTTAGAGAACCGTGTTTCCTTCCGTAGAGCAATGAAATCCTGCATGAGAAGAACCATGAAAGCTGGCGCAAAGGGTATTAAGACATCTTGTTCCGGACGTTTCGGCGGTGCAGATATGGCTCGTACAGAGTTCTACTCTGAGGGTACTATTCCGCTTCAGACACTTCGTGCAGATATTGACTATGGATTTGCTGAAGCAGACACAACTTATGGCAAGGTTGGTGTTAAGGTTTGGATCTACAAAGGCGAAGTACTTCCTACAAAGGCTAATAAGGAAGGAGGAGCTCAGTAATTATGTTAATGCCAAAGAGAGTAAAACATAGAAAACAGTTCCGTGGTTCTATGGCTGGTAAAGCTACCAGAGGAAACACAATCACCTACGGTGAGTATGGTATCGTAGCATTAGAGCCTTGCTGGATTAAGGCAAATCAGATCGAGGCAGCCCGTGTTGCTATGACAAGATATATCAAGCGTGGTGGTAAAGTCTGGATCAAGATCTTCCCAGAGAAGCCTGTAACTCATAAGCCTATGGGTGTTCGAATGGGTAAAGGAAAGGGTGCCCTTGAGTATTGGGTAGCTGTAGTTAAACCAGGTAGAGTATTATTTGAAATCTCCGGTGTTCCGGAAGACGTAGCGAAAGAAGCTTTACGTCTTGCTACACATAAATTACCTTGCAAATGTAAAGTAGTTTCACGTGCAGATTTAGAAGGCGGTGAGTCAAATGAAAACTAGTGCATATTTAGAAGAATTAAAGTCACTTACTGTTGCAGATTTACAGTCACAGTTAGTTGATGCAAAAGGAACTTTTCAATTTGAGATTCCAGAATGCAACCAATCAGTTAGATAATACAGCCAGAATTAAAGAAGTTCGAAAGAATATTGCTAGAATTCAGACTGTTATCACCGAGAAAGCTAGCGTTGCTGAATAAATCCAATTCTCAGAAAGGAGACTTCGGTCGTGGAAGAAAGAAATCTTAGAAAAACACGTGTTGGTATTGTTGTAAGCGACAAGATGGATAAGACAATCGTTGTAGCTGTAAAGAACAACGAGAGACATCCACTGTACAACAAGATCGTTAAAAAGACTTATAAGTTAAAGGCTCATGACGAGAACAACGATGCTAAGATCGGCGATACCGTCAGAGTTATGGAAACAAGACCATTATCTAAAGATAAGAGATGGAGACTTGTAGAAATCATGGAAAGAGCAAAATAATAAAAGGAGGCTACAAGCATGGTACAGCAGGAAAAGCAGACTCAAAGTTGCGGACAATACTGGCGCAAAAGAGTTACTTGTTATCCGCGTAATGGGTGGATCTACCAGAAGATATGCGAACATCGGCGATGTGATCGTTGCTACTGTTAAAGATGCAACACCAGGCGGTGTTGTTAAAAAGGGCGATGTTGTAAAAGCCGTAGTTGTTCGTTCAGTAAAGGGTGCCCGTCGTAAAGATGGTTCCTATATTAAGTTTGATGAGAACGCAGCAGTTATTATCAAGGACGACAAAACTCCGAGAGGAACTCGTATCTTTGGATACAGTAGCTCGTGAGCTTCGTGAGAAACAGTTCATGAAAATTGTTTCTCTGGCTCCAGAAGTATTATAGGAGGAACGAAGATGGCAAGTATGAAGATCAAAAAAGGCGATATGGTAAAAGTTATCGCTGGCAGAGATAAAGACAAAGAGGGCAAGGTTATTGCCGTAAATAAAAAAGACAACACACTCCTCGTTGAAGGCGTTAACATGGTTACCAAGCATGCAAAGCCAAGCATGGCAAACCAGCAGGGCGGAATCCTTCATCAGGAAGGACCTATTGATGCATCAAACGTAATGTTCCTTCACAAAGGAAAAGCTACCCGTGTAGGTTTCAAGATGGACGGAGACAAGAAAGTACGTTATGCGAAATCAACAGGCGATGTTATCGATTAATTGAAGAGAGGAGGACAAAACATTGAGTAGACTTAAAGAGCAGTACGAAAATGAGATCAAAGACGCAATGATCAAAAAGTTCGGATACAAGAATACAATGGAGGTTCCAAAGCTTGACAAGATCGTAGTTAACATGGGTGTTGGTGAGGCTAAGGAGAACGCAAAGCTTCTTGAGGCAGCTGTAAAGGACATGGAGGCTATTACCGGTCAGAAGGCTGTTACAACAAAGGCTAAGAATGCGATTGCAAACTTCAAGATCAGAGAGAACATGCCGATCGGATGTAAGGTTACCTTACGTGTCGAGAAGATGTATGAGTTCGCTGATCGTCTGATCAACTTAGCATTACCTCGTGTACGTGACTTCCGTGGCGTTAACCCGAACGCGTTTGACGGTCGTGGAAACTATGCCCTTGGTATCAAAGAGCAGTTAATCTTCCCGGAGATCGAGTACGATAAGGTTGACAAGGTACGTGGTATGGACATCATCTTCGTAACCACAGCAAAGACTGATGAAGAGGCACGTGAGTTATTAACTCTGTTTAACATGCCATTTGCTAAATAATCAGGAGGGAATTTTTAATGGCTAAGACAAGTATGAAAGTAAAACAGCAGCGTAAACCAAAGTTCTCTACCAGAGCTTACACACGTTGCAAAATTTGTGGTCGTCCACATTCTGTTTTAAGAAAATACGGAATCTGCAGAGTATGTTTCCGTGAGTTAGCATATAAAGGTCAGATTCCAGGCGTTAAGAAGGCATCCTGGTAAACCTTTAAGAGAAAAGTTGTAGTCCAAAAGGAGGAAAAATGTCATGATGATGACAAGTGATCCAATTGCAGATATGCTTACAAGAATCCGTAATGCAAATACTGCAAAACATGATACAGTAGATATTCCAGCTTCTAAGATCAAAGTTGCTATCGCTGGCATCCTTGTTGATGAAGGTTTCATCGAGAAGTATGACATCATCGAGGATGGTAACTTCAAGACAATCCGTGTCACATTGAAGTATGGCGCTGATAAGAATGAGAAGATCATTACAGGAATTAAGAGAATTTCCAAGCCAGGTTTACGTGTATACGCTGGCAAGGATGAAATCCCGAGTGTACTTGGTGGATTAGGAATCGCAATCCTTTCTACGAACCAGGGAATCGTTACCGACAAGGAAGCAAGAAAGCTTCAGGTTGGTGGCGAAGTATTAGCATTTGTATGGTAGTCAAAACCAGATAGAAACTATTAACATCCAATAAATACAGGAGGTACGGGCATGTCACGTATAGGAAGAATGCCAATCGCAATTCCAGCTGGAGTAACAGTTGAGATCGCAGAAAATAATCATGTGACTGTAAAAGGTCCAAAGGGTACTTTGGAGAGAACTCTTCCATCAGAGATGGATATTAAGGTTGAGGGCTCTGAAGTCGTAGTTACAAGACCAAACGATTTAAAGAAAATGAAATCCTTACACGGATTAACAAGAACACTGATAAACAACATGGTTGTTGGTGTAACTGATGGTTACACCAAGACCCTTGAGGTAAACGGTGTAGGTTATAGAGCACAGAAGTCCGGAAAGAAGTTAACACTTCACCTTGGATATTCTCATCCGGTTGAGATGGAAGATCCAGAAGGACTTGAGGCAGTTGTTGAAGATAACAAGATTATCGTTAAAGGTATTGACAAAGAAAAGGTTGGTACCAGTTTGCAGCGGAGATCAGAGACAAGAGAAGACCGGAACCGTATAAGGGCAAGGGTATCAAGTATGCTGATGAAGTGATCAGACGTAAAGTTGGTAAGACTGGTAAGAAATAATTAAAGGAGTGGACAAGAAATGGTTAGTAAAAAGTCAAGAACAGAAGTTCGTGAAAAGAAGCATAGCAGAATGCGTAATCATCTTGCAGGTACAGCAGAGCGTCCTCGTTTAGCTGTATTCAGAAGTAATAACCATATGTATGCTCAGATTATTGATGATACAGTCGGAAATACACTTGTTTCTGCTTCAACTCTGGATAAAGATTTAAAGGCAGAACTTGAAAAGACTAATAACGTTGATGCAGCAGCATATCTTGGAACTGTTATCGCAAAAAAAAAAGCATTAGATAAGGGTATTACCACAGTTGTCTTCGATCGAGGCGGTTTTATTTACGCAGGCAAGGTAAAGGCATTAGCTGAAGCAGCAAGAGAAGCTGGTTTAGAGTTTTAGGAGGAGACAAACATGAAACGTGAAATCATTGATGCGAGTCAATTAGAATTAGTTGACCAGGTTGTTGACATCAAGCGTGTAACAAAGGTCGTTAAGGGTGGACGTAACATGCGCTTCACAGCTCTCGTTGTTGTTGGTGACAAGAATGGTCATGTTGGTGCAGGTCTTGGAAAGCTGCTGAAATTCCTGAAGCAATCCGCAAAGGAAAAGAAGATGCAATTAAGAGCCTCATCAGTGTTAAATTAGACGAGAATAACTCTATTACACATGATGTAACAGGAAAATACACAGGTGCTTCCGTATTATTAAAGAAGTCTCCTGAAGGTACTGGTATCATCGCAGGTGGTCGGCTCGTTCCGTATGTGAGCTTGCAGGTATCACAAATATCCGTACAAAATCATTAGGATCAAATAATAAGCAGAACGTTGTACTTGCTACTATCGAGGCACTTTCTCAGTTAAGAAGCCCGGAAGAAGTTGCAAGACTTCGCGGTAAATCTGTAGAAGAAATCTTAGGTTAAGGAGGAGCGACTAAGTCATGGCAGATAAAGTAAAAGTTACACTTATTAAGTCAACAATCGGTGCTGTTCCGAAGAACAAGAAGACAATCGAAGCTCTTGGATTAACTAAGTTACACAAGACTGTAGAGTTACCAAACAACGCAGCTACACAGGCGCGCTTCGCAAGGTTGCACCATACGTTAACGTAGAAGAAGCATAGAATAAAATAAGGAGGTGCCAAAATGGATTTATCTAGTTTAAAAGCAGCAGAAGGCTCCGTACACAGCGATAACTTCAGAAGAGGTCGTGGACACGGTTCAGGAAATGGCAAGACTGCTGGTAAGGCGCCATAAGGGTCAGAAGGCTCGTTCTGGAGCACCAAGACCAGGGTTCGAAGGTGGCCAGATGCCATTATACAGAAGATTACCAAAGAGAGGTTTCAAGTGCAGAAACTCTAAGGAAATCATCGGAATTAATCTTTCAGCTCTTGAGAAATTCGATAATGACACTGTAGTATCAGTAGATACACTGATCGAAGCAGGTATCGTTAAGAACCCAAGAGACGGCGTAAAGATTCTTGGTAATGGTGAATTTACTAAGAAGCTTACAGTCCAGGCTAACGCTTTCAGTGCTAGTGCCAAGGAGAAGATTGAAGCTCTTGGTGGAAAAGCTGAGGTGATCTAATGTTTAAGACACTGCGTAATGCATTTAAAGTAAAGGACATTCGAGATCGAATTCTTTTTACTTTTTGATGCTGATCATCATCCGGATCGGAAGTGAACTTCCGGCTCCGGGGGTTGATGGGGAAGTGTTTAAACAGTGGTGGGCAAGCCAGTCTGCAGACGGACTTGGATTTTTCAATGCGATTACAGGTGGTTCTTTCCTGAATATGTCTGTATTCGCACTGAATATTACACCGTACATTACTTCATCCATCATTATTCAGCTGCTTACCATTGCGATTCCGAAGCTTGAAGAAATTCAGCGTGACGGAGAAGAGGGAAGAAAGAAGATGGTTGCACTTACCCGTTATGTGACCATCGTTCTTGCATTGATTCAGTCTATAGCAATGACAATCGGTTTTTACCGTGGTGGATATCTCACCGGCCAGGGGATGACTAGCCGTTATTGAGGTTATTACAGGACTTACGGCAGGATCTGCAGTTCTTATGTGGATTGGTGAGCGCATCACAGAGAAAGGTATCGGAAATGGTATTTCCATTGTATTGGTTATCAACATCATTTCACGTATGCCGGAAGATATGGGAACTCTTTGGAGTCAGTTCATTGCGAACAAATCCATTCCAAAGGGAATCGTGGCAGGCCTGATCATTATTGCAATCATCGTTGCAATGGTAGTATTCGTAGTAGTACTTCAGGATGCAGAGCGTAGAATCCCAGTTCAGTATTCCAAGAAGCTGCAGGGAAGAAAACAGGTGGGTGGTCAGTCCACACACATTCCGCTTAAGGTCAATACCGGCGGTGTAATCTCTGTCATCTTTGCACAGTCACTGTTACAGACACCAGTGATTATCGCAGCGATTCTTGGAAAAGGTAATGGAACAGGTATCGGAAGCAAGATCTTAAAGGGAATGTCCCAGTCTAACTGGTGCAATCCGGAAGAGCCGATCTACAGTATCGGACTTGTGGTTTATATTCTGTTAATTATCGCGTTTGCATATTTCTATACACAGATTACATTCAATCCTTTGGAGATTGCAAACAATATGAAGAAAGCCGGTGGTTTTATTCCGGGTATCCGTCCTGGAAAGCCTACCAGTGATTATTTAAATCAGATACTCAACTACATTGTATTCATCGGAGCAGTTGGTCTGTCCATCGTTGCATTTATTCCAATTTTCTTCAACGGTGTATTTAAGGCAGATGTTTCTTTCGGTGGTACATCAATCATCATTATTGTCGGTGTTGTTATTGAGACAATTAAGCAGGTTGAGTCACAGATGAGAGTTCGCTATTACAAGGGATTTTTGAACGACTAATTATATTTTGGAGATACTGGATTCCGGTATCTCCATTTCCCTATGATACGGGGAGCAATTCTTCTATATAAAAATATATCGTGTTTAATAACAGAAATGGAGAAATGATATGAAGATTATTATGTTAGGGGCTCCGGGGGCAGGAAAAGGAACACAGGCAAAGCAGATTGCTGCAAAATACCAGATTCCTCATATTTCCACCGGTGATATTTTCCGTGCAAATATCAAAAATGGTACAGAGTTAGGAAAAAAAGCAAAAACATATATGGATCAGGGTGCACTTGTGCCGGATGAACTGACCTGTGATCTGGTTATGGATCGTATCCAGCAGGATGACTGCAAAAACGGATTTGTTCTGGACGGATTTCCAAGAACAATTCCACAGGCGGAAGCTTTAGATGCAGCATTAAAGAAAATCAGCCAGACGATGGATTATGCAATTAACGTGGAAGTTCCGGACGAGAACATCGTAAACCGTATGAGTGGAAGACGTGCATGCTTAAATTGCGGGGCAACATATCATATCGTATTTAATCCGACAAAGGTGGAAGGCAAGTGTGATGCCTGTGGAGCGGAAACCGTACTTCGGGATGATGACAAGCCGGAAACTGTACAGAAGCGTCTGTCTGTATATCATGAACAGACACAGCCACTGATCGATTATTACAAAGCACAGGGAATCCTGAAATCCGTTGACGGAACCAAGCCAATGGATGAAGTGTTTGCCGATATTGTTGCAATCTTAGGTGAATAAGATGAAAGTAACGATCAAATCTGCTGAAGAGATTGAAAAAATGCGCCGCGCGGGGGAAATCCTCGCTGCCGTGCATCAGAATCTTGCAAGAGAAATCAAACCTGGGATGTCTACTTTGGACATTGACCGGTTGGGGAAGAGATGATCCGCGGATATGGATGTATTCCTTCATTTAAAAATTATTGCGGATATCCGGCGTCCATTTGTGTTTCGGTAAACGAAGAAGTGGTGCATGGGATTCCGACAGACGAAAGGATCATCAAAGAAGGAGATATTGTCAGTCTGGATGCAGGAGTTATTTATGAAGGCTATCATTCAGATGCGGCGAGAACCGTTGCAGTCGGAGAAGTGAGTGAGGAGGCAAAGCTTCTGATCGAACAGATAAGACAGTCCTTTATTGAAGGAATGAAAAAAAAAAGAGTGGCTGGAAATCATCTTTATGATATTTCCGCAGCAATTGGTGACTATGCAAATCAGTTTGGATATGGAGTGGTCGAGGATCTTTGTGGACATGGAGTTGGAAGCCATCTTCATGAAGAACCGGAGATCCCGAATTTCAGACAGTCACGGTTTCGCAGAGGAATTAAGCTAAAACCAGGGATGACACTTGCCGTGGAGCCGATGATTAATGTGGGAACCAAAGATGTACTCTGGATGGATGATGAGTGGACCGTTGTCACGGAAGATAAGTCATTATCCGCTCACTATGAGAATACGATACTTATTACAGATGGAAAACCGGAGATCCTTTCTCTGACAGAAGAGGAAAAAAGAAAGCCGGATTTTTAAATCTCTTTTAACAACAGGAAAATGGAAAAGAGTCGATACAGGAGGAAAGAAAGTTATGTCAAAAGCAGATGTTATTGAAGTGGAAGGCGTAGTAGTAGAAAAACTGCCAAACGCTTTTTTCAAAGTAGAACTTGAGAATGGTCACCAGATTCTGGCAACGATCAGCGGAAAACTTCGTATGAATTTTATCCGTATCCTGCCGGGAGATAAAGTAACAATTGAAATGTCCCCATATGACCTGACAAAGGGAAGAATCATCTGGAGAGATAAATAAAAAATATGTTGACTTCCACAAGGTGTCTGTGTATAATATTATTCGGACACTTTTTGGAAAGTACCTGAAAAATGCGGAAAACCGCAGAAACAGGGCTTTTATAGAGAAAGGAGGATTTGCTGTGAAGGTAAGATCATCAGTTAAGCCTATTTGCGAGAAATGCAAAGTCATCAAGAGAAAAGGAAGCATCAGAATTATCTGTGAGAATCCGAAGCACAAACAGAGACAGGGTTAATTACTTCTTGACAGAAGAACCCTGTTATTTGTGCGCTATGGTCAGTTTATAACAGACTGGCGAAAGCAGCATCGCATTTGCGATGAAATCATTATGTGCGGCTGCAGCGCAGTGAATTTGCGCTGTTCATAATAAACAGAGGCATAGTCTGGTCTTTTTTGCTATAATACCGAGTGGCATGGGACAAATATGCGAATATGGAAATCCTATTTGTATGCACACATTTCAGGACGTGCAACCGTAGCTGTATACGGATAGGGTTCGGGAAAATACGCGGTTGCAGGTGTATTTATGACTACTAAATAATCTTAAAAATTTTATGGAGGTGTAAACACACATGGCTCGTATTGCAGGTGTAGATTTACCAAGAGAAAAACGTGTAGAAATCGGTCTGACTTACATCTACGGAATCGGTAGAGCAAGTGCTGACCGTATCCTTGAAGCAGCAAACGTAGATCCTAGCACACGTGTTAGAGATCTTACTGACGATGAGGTTAAGAGAATCAGTGCAGTCATCGATGAGACACAGACTGTAGAAGGTGATTTAAGAAGAGAGATCGCTCTTAATATTAAGAGACTTCAGGAGATCGGATGCTATCGTGGAATCCGTCACAGAAAAGGACTGCCAGTTCGTGGTCAGAAGACTAAGACAAACGCAAGAACAAGAAAAGGTCCTAAGAGAACTGTAGCAAATAAGAAGAAATAAGTTTAATCAGAGAAAGTAGGTTAGTTTAGATATGGCTAAGAACGTTGCAAAGAAAACAACAAAAAAGCGCGTAAAGAAAAACGTTGAACGCGGACAGGCACACATTCAGGCATCTTTCAATAACACAATCGTGACAATTACTGATACTGAAGGTAACGCTTTATCATGGGCTAGTGCTGGTGGTCTTGGATTTAGAGGTTCAAAGAAATCTACTCCATATGCTGCACAGATGGCAGCAGAAACTGCTACAAAGGCAGCTTTAATTCATGGTTTGAAGACAGTTGATGTTATGGTTAAGGGACCAGGCTCAGGACGTGAGGCTGCTATCCGTGCCCTTTCCGCATGCGGTCTTGAAGTAGTTTCCATCAAGGATGTTACTCCAGTACCACATAACGGATGCCGTCCACCAAAGCGAAGAGTTTAATTAGGAGGTATCGATTAAGATGGCAGTGAATAAAGTACCTGTACTGAAAAGATGTAGATCCCTTGGTTTAGAGCCAAGTTATTTAGGATATGATAAGAAGTCAAAGAGAAATCTTCAGAGAGGAAACCGTAAGGTATCTGAGTACGGTCTTCAGTTAAGAGAAAAGCAGAAGGCTAAGTTCATCTATGGCGTACTTGAGAAGCCTTTCCGTAATTACTATAAGAGAGCAGATAAGATGAGAGGATTAACAGGTCCGAACCTGATGACAATCCTTGAGTCAAGACTTGACAACGTAGTATTCCGTCTTGGATTCGCAAGAACCCGTAAGGAAGCAAGACAGATCGTTGACCACAAGTTCGTAACCGTAAACGGTAAGGTTGTAAACATTCCTTCTTACCTGGTTAAGGCTGGCGATGTTGTTGAGATTAAGGAAAGCAAGAAGAACATTCAGCGTATGAAAGACATCGTTGAGGTTGCTGGTGGAAGAATCGTTCCAGAATGGTTAGATATCGACGCAGAGAAGCTGCAGGGAACTGTAAAAGAGTTACCATCCCGTGAGCAGATCGACGTTCCAGTAAACGAGATGCTTATCGTCGAGTTATATTCTAAGTAATTAGTTTAACGCATCGTAAACCCGAGAAGGAGGGACTTTGTAGTGTTCGATTTTGAAAAACCAAAAATTGAGATCGCTGAAATTTCAGAAGACAAGACATATGGCAAATTTGTTGTAGAGCCTTTGGAAAGAGGATATGGTACTACACTTGGCAACTCTTTAAGAAGAATTATGCTTTCTTCTTTACCGGGAGCTGCTGTGAGCCAGGTGAAGATTGACGGAGTTCTCCATGAATTCAGTTCAATCCCGGGCGTTAAGGAAGATGTTACTGAAATTATTATGAACATCAAGAACCTCGCTATCCGCAATAACAGTTCTACAAATGAACCAAAAGTTGCTTACATTGAATTCGAAGGGGAAGGCGTTGTTACAGCTGCAGATATCCAGGTCGATTCGGATATCGAAATCATGAATCCTGAATTGGAGATCGCACATTTAAACGGTGGTGCAGACTGCAAGCTCTATATGGAACTTACCATTACAAAGGGCAGAGGATATGTCAGCGCAGATAAGAATAAGACAGAGGATACACCAATTGGTGTGATCGCAATCGATTCTATCTATACACCGGTAGATCGTGTAAATGTAACGATTGAGAATACTCGTGTAGGTCAGGTTACTGATTATGATAAGCTTACATTGGATGTATATACCAATGGAACTTTAGAGCCAGATGAGGCAGTCAGCCTTGCTGCGAAAGTATTGAGTGAGCACTTAAATCTCTTCATTGATCTGTCAGATGCTGCACAGCAGGCAGAGATCATGGTTGAGAAAGAGAACGATACACAGGAGAAGGTTCTTGAGATGAATATCGATGAACTGGAATTATCTGTTCGTTCTTACAACTGTCTGAAGAGAGCTGGTATCAATACGGTTGCAGAGCTTATCAACCGTACTCCGGAAGATATGATGAAGGTTCGTAACCTTGGCCGCAAGTCTCTTGAAGAAGTACTTGCAAAACTCAAAGAGTTAGGTTTACAGTTAAATCAGGGTGAAGAATAATAAAAACTGGCGGTGTCAGTAATCCCGATGAGTGTGACAACGTCATAGAACATTTATGGCTTGTGGTTTGAAATGCCACAGAATTAAGAATGGGTTCTGCCGGTAAATCCAAAGAGTATGGCAGGATACCCCACAAATGGAGGAAAATTAAAATGGCAAAGTATCGTAAGTTAAGCAGAACATCCAGCCAGAGAAAGGCTTTAATCAGAGGTCAGGTTACTGCTCTGATCGCTAATGGCAAGATCGTAACAACAGAAGCAAAGGCTAAGGAAATCCGTAAGGTTGCAGAAGGCCCTGATCGCTGCTGCTGTTCGTGAGAAAGACAACTTTGATGAGGTTACTGTTACTGCTAAGGTTGCTCGTAAAGATGCAGACGGCAAGAGAGTAAAAGAAGTTGTTGATGGTAAGAAAGTTACTGTTTATGACGAAGTAGAGAAGAAGATTAAGAAGGATCAGCCTTCCCGTCTTCATGTAAGAAGAGAAATGCTTAAAGTTCTTTACACAGTAAAGACAAATGACGGAACCAAGAAGGGCACAAAGGAAGTTGACCTTGTTGCTAAGTTATTTGATGAGATCGCACCAAAGTATGCAGGCTAACGGTGGTGGTTACACAAGAATCGTAAAGATTGGTCAGCGTAAAGGTGACGGCGCTCTGGAAGTATTACTTGAGTTAGTTTAAAATTTGTCAATGAGAACCCCCATCTGCGAAAGCAGATGGGGGTTTTTATAAAAGTGAGAATCCGCGACGGTTTTGCCGATGCGGATTTTTTAAATTTATGAACTATGTGATCTGGGGAGCGGATAAGGTTTCCGTTGGTCAGTTCTTCCGATCAGATAATCTACGCTTGTGTGATGAAAATCTGCCAGAGAAGAGAGAATTTCCGTTGGAATTTGTCGCTCGTCATTTTCATATCTGGAGTAGGTTCGTTGTGTAATATTTAAGATTCTGGCAATCTCTGTCTGTGTTAAGTCTTTGTCTTCCCGTAAATCGCGAATGCGTTTATATATCAAATATTTGTCACCTCCCCCATACTAATAGTATATGTGAGACCAAAATGGTCTATTGCTGTTTAGACCATTTTGGTCTAAAATATTCGGAAGGCACAATATAAGGCACATATTGAAATGCTTATAAATATTGATAAAATAAAAGCGTTACAAAAGAAAAATGGAGGCAGGAATGTCGGAGTTTAGTGACAAGTTATCAGAGTATATTGCAAAAAGCGGATCAAATGTGTACCAGCTTGCAAAAGAAGCATCTTTAGACAGAACAACATTGCAGAAGACGGCAAAAGGACAGAGACTTCCGTCTTTGGATTATATTAGGGAAATATGCCAGTACATAAAAATATCCAGTAAACAGGAAGAGGAACTGGTTCGTCTCTATAAGATTGAAAAGCTGGGACACAGTACAGTAAAAGCATGGGATGAAATTCAGCAGATTATTCTTGATATTTACCAGCTTAGAAAAAATGAAAAAAGTACCTGGCATATTCGTTTTGATGAAGTAAGCTTGAAAAGTTTTAATGCCCAAATTGTGCAGAAATGCGATTCGGAAATGGATTGTTTAAAAGCAATTATGTGCGTCATGGAACAGGAACTGGAAGATCCGGATCATGCCGAAATTTATATGGATGTTTCATGGGCAAGTAAACTGGTGTTATGTCAATTGAGGCAAAGTGAGGGAAATAAGTCGGAAAAATTGACTTGCCATCAACTTGTGAATTTAAAGCAGACAGAACATGTAAAAGACGGGATGCTGGAAAATATTCAGATACTGCATCAGGTACTGCCATATGCATTTACAACACATAATACCTATGATATCCGTTATGCTTATATCAGTGAAAACAGCGAAGAACAGAAATTGCATTTATGGGAACATTACATTATTACACGCAGACATATAATTTTGTGTTCGGAACAGGATTATCAGATGATTGTCATTTCCGATGAAATGATTGCAAAGGCATACAGGCAGGAAGTCGGGTGTATGCTGAGTGCATATCGTCCGCTGTTCAGCTATCAGGGGTATTCCGGGGAAGGGGTTCGAAAATACCGTGCATTGATTGATCATGATGAAACACATGTAACGTATGAGGGATTTCCGTGTCTGGCACTTATGATCCCCGATGAAATAAAAAAGCAGTTGATTGCAGATCCGCAGATTGGAACATATGCCACAGCATTTTTTGATATGCCAAAAGTAAAAGAAAACCAGTACATTAATATTTTTGGAATGGAAGAGGTAAGACATTTTATGAAAACTGGGCATTTGCCGGGAGTGTTTGATCATTATTTTTACGTGGAGTCCATGGAACTTCGAAAGGAAATGCTTGAAAATTTCCATAGAAACCTTCTGGCGCATACACGGCAGTATTATATGATCAATGAGGATAAATTTAAAATAAACAGTTCTTTTGGAATTGATGTATTTGGACAAAATAAGGTCGCATTCTGTTCAACATCTGACGAGTTTCCATTTGGTTTTATCTCAATTGATGAACCGGGCATCAGTGAAATGTTTGCCAGTTATTTTGATAATCTGGTACAGTCCAAATATGTATATTCGATTGAGGAAACCATAACAAAATGGGAGGAAATGGTGGAACAGATAGAAAGAGAAATAGAAGATAGGAAGGAATGAGCTTTTTAGTGCATAGGTACTAAAAATAAAAGGCACAATAAAAGGCACATATTGAAAAGAGGAGAGAAATTGATAAACTGAAAGAGAAAAACGAAAGTTAGGAGCAGTTATGAAAACATTGGGTATTATTGGTGGTCTTGGACCAATGGCGACTGCATATTTCATGGAGCTTGTGACAGGAATGACAGATGTCGACTGCGATCAGAAACATATTCCAATAGTGTTACAGAGTATTCCGCAGACACCAGATCGTACTTCGTACATATTGGATCATATACAAAAAAATCCACTTCCGCAAATGGTAGAAGCCGGAAAACGGTTGAAGGAGGCGGGGGCAGCGTATCTTGCAATCCCGTGTGTTACAGCACATTATTTTTACAGGGAGCTTTGCCGGCAAATAGATCTGCCAATTATTTCTCTGCTGGAAAAAACCGCTGATTATTTCAGGACAGAGGGTGTTGATGAGGTGGCAATTCTGGCAACATCGGGTACGGTAATGAGTAAGATTATCCAGCAGGAATTAGGAAAAAAACATATCCAGACGTTGCTGCCTGATGAAAGACAGCAACAGAAAATCATGGAGATTATCTATAAGCAGATTAAGGCCGGACGCTCGGTAGAAATTGAAGAATTTGAACAAATTGGTACACAATTACAACAACGAGGCGCACAGAAACTGTTACTGGGATGTACAGAATTATCTCTTTTAAAAAGAGATTTTACCCTGAATCAGGCATATGCGGACGTATTGGAAATATTGGCATCTGCTGTAGTTACCTATAACGGATTGCCAGTAAAAGAATATCACAGACAGACACAGGAGATAAAATAATGCAGAGAAATGTTTTGGAATATTTGGAAGAGACAGTAAAAAGAGTGCCGGATAAAATCGCATTTGCAAATGATAAAACGCAGTTGACATTTCAGCAATTTTCAGATGACATACGTGCAATTGGCAGTGAATTAATTCGGAAAGGCTATCAAAAGGAGCCGGTTTTGATCTATATGAATAAAAGCCCGGAAGCATTGGAGGGGTTTTTCGGAGTGATCGAAAGCGGCTGTTTTTATGTGCCATTGGATGAAGAGATGCCGAAGAGACGCATCGAACTGATTATTGAAAATACGAAAGCAAGAGTTATCGTCTGTGATCAGGAGAATCTGAAACGTGTAAAGGAACTTCCTTTTGATGGAGAAATTATGCTGCATGAGGAACTGAAGAAAAGAGAGGACAAGGAAAAGCTGGATAAGGTAAGAAGAACTGCACTGGATACAGATCCGCTTTATGTGCTTTTTTTTACTTCCGGATCTACAGGGATGCCAAAAGGGGTAGTGGGACATCACAGAGGTGTCATTGATTATATTGACCAGCTTTCTGCGGTGTTGGATTTTGATGAAGAGAGTGTATTTGGCAATCAGGCACCTCTTTATTTTGATGCCTGTATGAAGGACATTTACCCGACACTGAAGTTTGGTGCAACGACCTGGCTGATTCCCCATGAACTGTTCCTGTTTCCGGTCCGTCTGGTGGAATATCTGAATGTACATAAAATCAATACCATATGCTGGGTGGTATCTGCACTTACAATGATTTCTGCATTTGGGACATTTAAAGAAGTAGTTCCGGAATATCTGCGCACAGTTGCATTTGGAAGTGAAGTGTTTCCAATCCGGCAGTTTAATCTGTGGAAACGGACATTGCCACAGGTAAGATTTACAAATCTGTATGGGCCGACGGAGGCAACCGGAATGAGCTGTTATTATCATGCAGACCGGGAGTTTTCGGAGAATGAGGTGATCCCAATCGGACAGCCTTTTGAAAATACGGAAATTTTACTTTTAAAAGGAGATTTAGAGGCTGTGCAGGGGGAAGAAGGAGAAATCTGTATTCGGGGAACCTGTCTTACCCACGGATATTATGGCAATCAGGAAAAAACGAAAGAAGCATTTGTCCAGAATCCGCTGAATCCGTATTATCCGGAGCTGATTTACCGTACAGGTGATATTGGAAAAAGAAATGCAAAAGGAGAGCTGGTCTTTGTGTCCCGTAAAGATTATCAGATTAAACACATGGGGCACCGGATTGAACTGGGAGAGATTGAGGCAAATGTACTTCTGGTCGATGGCATTCAGACAGCATGCTGCATTTATCCAAAAGAAGATGAAAAGATCGTCCTGTTCTATACAGGAACGCTGAAAAAGGCAGAACTTCTGACGGAATTAAAGCAGCGTCTGCCAAGATATATGATTCCAAATGTGTTGTTTCTTATAGAACAGCTTCCGCTTACCCCGAATGGAAAAATGAATCGCAAAGCACTGGAGCAGTTTTATATGGATCATAAAAAAAACAAAAGAAGGAGAACAAAATAGTTATGGAAACAAGAGAAATCATTTTGGATATTTTACAGGAAATGCATGAAGATATCGATTATGAAAAAGAAAAAGCATTGGTGACAGATAAAATTCTGGATTCTTTTGATCTGGTCAGTCTTGTCTCGGAATTGACAGATGCGTTTGATATTGAGATCACAGCAAAAGATTTTGTGGAAGAAAATTTTAATTCGCTGGATACGCTGGTAACTATGGTAAAACGTTTACAGGAAGAATAAAACAGGGAGGCGGTATGCTTTTTACATCATATGCATTTATTGCATTTATCGCTGTCGCATTTTTTCTGTATTATCGGATTCCACGCAAATGGCAGTGGCCGTTTCTTCTGATAATCAGCATTGGCTTTTATGCATCGGCAGGAATTTTTTATCCCATCTTTTTACTTGTAAGTTCGGCGGTGACCTATCTGGCCGGACTGTGGATCGAAAGAGACCGAAAACAGGAGAAAGATTACATCCGGGAAAATGGCGGTAGGTTTGCATCGCGGCAGGAGAAAAAAGGAGTTTAAGCAAAAAGGAGAAAAACGGCGAAGAAAACTTATGGTGTCAGCATTTCTGATCTTACTTGCTGTTCTTGGAGTATTTAAGTATGCGGATTTTGTGATTGACAATATAAATGCTGTTTTTTATGCGGTTGGAAGTGACCGGGAGCTGGAATATCTGGATTTACTGCTTCCAATGGGAATTTCCTTTTATACATTTCAGTCGCTGGGATATCTGTTGGATGTATACTGGGAAAAAATCGATGCACAGAAGAATTTTTTCAAACATCTGCTGTTTGTGTCATTTTTTCCACAACTGGTACAGGGACCGATCAGCCGTTATTCCAATTTATCACAGACGTTGTATGAAGAACATGTATTTGACAAAAAGCAGGTGATATTTGGACTGGAAAGAATTCTCTGGGGATATTTCAAGAAACTTGTAGTGGCAGATACAATCCTTACAGCAACCACTGCCGTGATTGGAGATGAATATTACAACGGTGCGTGGGTGCTGGTCGGAATTATTTTCTATGGCATTGAACTGTATGCCGATTTTACGGGAGGCATTGATATTACCATAGGAATTGCGCAGGTATTCGGAGTGAAGGTTGCAGAAAACTTTATTCGTCCATATTTCTCAAAAAATATTGCGGAATATTGGCGGCGCTGGCATATTTCCATGGGAACCAGGTTCAGGGATTATATTTTTTATCCAATGAGCATTTCCAAACGAATGGGAAAGCTGACAAAGTTTTGTAAGACTCATTTTGGAAAAGGAGTAGCAAAGAGGGTGCCGGTTTATCTGGCAACCATGGTTACCTGGTTCGCAACCGGAATCTGGCATGGTGCAAGCTGGAACTTTGTCATGTGGGGCATTATGAATGGCGTGATCATCCTGATTTCTCAGGAACTGGAACCGTTGTATGCGCGGTTTCATAAGCAGTTTCCTTCACTTGGACAAAGAAAAGGATATCAGGCATTTCAGATTGTACGGACCTTTTTCCTGATGGGATCGCTTCGGATGTTTGATTGTTACGGGGATGTGCCTCTTAGTTTTTCAATGTTTTTTAGCATGTTCCGGGACTTTGATCTTCGTGCGTTGACCGTGAATGAGTTTTTGGATCTGGGACTGAATATCCCACAATATGTGATTGTGTTTGCGGGTACGGTGTTAATGTTTGCCGCAAGCGTGATCGGACGAAAGGAAAGTGTGCGTGAACAATTGAGCAGAAAGCCGTATGTTGTGAGGTATGCAGCAGTAGCGGCACTGTTTCTTGCCGTTGTTCTGTTTGGATCTTACGGTGTGGGATATGATGCTGCGCAATTTATTTATAATCAGTTTTAGATGAGGAGAAATGTTTTGAAAACCGCTGTTAGAAGGATTGTTTCTGTTGGAATACTTTTGATTTTGCTGTTTGCAATGCAGAGGCTTGTGATGCCAAAGTATGTGGATGATGTGATCGAAGGTGGATTTACAGCAGAATATTATCGGGAAGAAAATCCCCATGAGGTACTGATGATAGGGGATTGTGAGTTATACGAAAATTTCAGTCCGATCACAATGTGGAAAAATTATGGAATTACAAGTTATATTCGGGGAAGTGCCCAGCAGCTTACCTGGCAGTCGTATTATCTGTTAGAAGACGCACTGAAATATGAAACGCCGGATGTGGTTGTATTTAATGTGTTAGAACTGAAATATAATGAACCGCAGAGAGAGGAATACAATCGCATGACGCTTGATGGAATGCGCTGGTCAGTAAGTAAGGTACAGGCAATCCGTGCATCCATGCTGCCGGAGGAACATTTTATTGATTATGTTTTTCCACTGCTGCGTTATCACAGCCGGGTTACAGAACTTACCGCAAATGACTGGAAATATTATTTCAAAGACAAAACGCGGACAACTGCCGGTTATTATATGAGAGTGGATACAGCGCCGTATGAAGAAGGAATCTGGGAGGAAGAAGAATCGGAAAGTGACACGTTGGGGAAAAAATGCAATGGCATATCTGGATAAAATCCGGATGTTGTGTGAAAAGAACCATATTCGTCTGCTTCTGGTCAAGGCACCAAGCAAGTCTCCGGTCTGGTATGACACCTGGGAATCACAGATTTTGGAATATGCGTCCAAATATGATCTGGATTATATCAATTTTTTGAATCTGGTGGATGAAATCGGAATTGATTACAATACCGATACTTATGATCAGGGCCTTCATATGAATTTAAGCGGAGCAGAGAAATGTGCGGATTATCTGGGAAAATTTCTTTCAGAAACGTATGGACTTAAGGATTTAAGATCAGATAAAACGATTTGTTCGGACTGGGAAAATAAGACAATATTTTATGAAAATATGAAAAAGGCACAGTATAAGGAACTGAAAAAATACGGAGAAATTGTAAACTATTAAAGAGAGAAAGAGGTTATAGGGATGAAGAAAAGTAAGAAAATTATAAGTCTGGTTTTGGCAATTGCAATGGTATTACTGGTACCGGTCAGTGTTGTATCGGCAGCACCAAAGGGATATGGATTTCGATATGCCGGAGTTACGGTATATGTTCATGGAAAGGCATCCGAACTGATCGATAAGATGGGCGAGCCAAATAAGAAAAGCAAGTCAAAAAGCTGTGCGTATGATGGGGAAGATATCAAATATGTGTATGACGAGTTCACATTGGTTACTTATACAGAGAAAAACGGTGGCACAGAATATGTACAATCCATCAAATTTACTTCAAAAAAGGCAAAGACCAAAGAAGGAATCAAGATTGGAAGCAAAGAAAAAACAATGAAAAAGAAATATGGAAGAGCACGCGACAATTTCGGCGTGTACACTTACAAAAAGGGAAAAATGGGAATTACATTTACCGTTGATGACGGAAAAGTTTCTGCAATCCAGTATGTAGCATATTAAAAGATTTTATACGAGGGAGAATTACTTATGAGAAAAAAAGGAATGGGAAAAGCGGCAGCAGTAATTGCTGCGGCAATGCTATTTAGTCTGTTTTCGGAAGCCGGAATGGCTGCACCGCAGATTGTACAGGCTGCAACGTATCAGAAAACGATAAAGAATAAATCGGTAAAGAAACCGGAAGTGCTGGTCGGTGCGGATAAAGTAAAAGTATTTTCAATTAAGGTCAAAGAAATTGGCAAACAGATTCAGGAAGCAGAAACAACAGAACCGTCTGACGATACAAAAAATCAAGATGGGGAATCCGCACAGCAGGAAGAAAAAACAACGGAAATAACAGAGAAAACGGAAACAACCGATATCATAACAGAAACAACAGAAGAAAATGGTGGTGGGGATTCGGTCGAAAATATCGAAGAAGCCCAGCCGGAACAACCGGAAATTGTAAGCATTACCTATCGGTACAAAGTAACAGTGAATGTAAAAAATAAAGCAAAAAACGACATTCGAAAATTGCTGCTGACCGGAAAAGCTGGTGGAAAAACGATTACATTTACTGCAAAAAATCTAAAAGTGGGAAAGACAATGACACTTTCCAAAAATTTTGAACTTACAAGTAAAACGGAAAGAGATACTCCGGAATTTGAATGTCAAAAACTTCAGGTATATGCAGGAAGCATGGTAAGTACCTATCGTTATGCCAGCGATAAATTGAGCAGTGATTATGCGACACCCGATAAAAAGGCACCGGAAATCCGTGGATTTGTTGGAAAGAACAGCTATAATGGAAGCATCCCATATCAGACCATATACAGTGATCAGGAAAAAACCTATGATTATTTCAAATATGTGTATGCACAGGATAATCGTGATGCAAAGATACCCTTGAAGGTGGATACCAGTAAGGTGAATTTCAAGAAAAAAGGCACGTACACGATTACTTATACGGCAGAGGACAAGGCAGGAAATGTCAGTAAGAAAACTGCAAAAATTGCAGTGAGGGTAAATGATTCTCTGGATCAGATGGCAGATACGGTTTTGGGACGTATTATAAAAAAAAAGACTGGTCGGATCAGAAAAAAGCGACTGCTATTTACAATTATACAAGAGGTCATATTGCTTATACCGGAAATTCAAACAAATCAAGCTGGGAGAAAGAGGCTTCTAACGGTCTGCGCTATGGACGGGGAGACTGTTTTACTTACTACTGTGTGTCCAGAGCATTGCTCACGCGTGCCGGAATTCCAAATATTGAAGTGACGCGTGTGCAGGGGTATGGACATCACTGGTGGAATATGGCATATGTAAATGGTGGTTTTTATCACTTTGATACCTGCCCGCGTAAGGCTGGTGGAAGATTTTGTCTGGTGACGGATGCACAGTTAAAAAATTATTCTGCTACGGTAGGCAAACGTTCCCACATCTGGGCGTATAGTCAGAAGCCAAAGTCACCAGAGAAAGTTTTATCATCAATTTTTTAAGAGAGAACAGGAGGACGAACGATGAAGAAAATGATGAAAAAAACATGGTATGTATGCTGTTATGTGCAGTTATGGCATTATCAGTTATTACCATACCGGAAAAGGTAACAGCAGAGACGACAACAAAAAATACATTGTATCGGTATCGTGAAGTGAAAACAGGTAAATTTGGATGCGTGAATCGAAAGGGAAAAGTAATTGTAAAACCGACCTATGATTTTATTGATACATTTGTTGACGGTCTTGCACAGGTAGAGAAAAACGGGAAATACGGATATATCAATAGCAAGGGAAAAGAAGTTATTAAAGTTCAATATAAACAGGCAGATCGGTTTTCAGAAGGTTTGGCTTTGATACAGGAAGGTAAGAAATATAAATATATTGATAAAACAGGAAGTACTGTGATTAATGTAAAGGGAAAATATCCGTCCGAGTTTTCGGAAGGATATGCAAGCCTGCAGATAAACGAAAAGTGGGGATATATTGATAAGACCGGAAAAATCGCAATTGAACCAAAATATGATATGGCATATAGCTTTACGGATGGACTTGCTTTGGTTAGTGAAGGTGGCAGGGAAGGATTCATTGACACAGATGGAAATTATGTGATCAAACTTACGGACAAGGTAGACTATGCAAGTTTTTCGGATGGTTATGCTCTGATTAGGAAAGGAAATAAGTGGGGATTTATAGATAAGAAGGGAAATATCGTTATAAAACCGGCTTTTTATGGTGCAGCTGATTTCAAAGAAGGATTTGCTTCAATTATGGAAAAGGTAGGAGACAAATATCTGTCAGGATATATAAACAAAAAAAGGAAAAATGATTACCAAAGCAATCTATGAAGAGGTTGATGATTTTCAGGAAGGAATGGCATGTGTAAAGAAAAATGGTAAATATGGTTTTATCAACAAGAAGGGAAAACTTGTTGTTAATACCATATAATAATGCTTTTTCGTATGAAAATGGACTTGCATATGTAGTAAAAGGAAGCAATGCCTATTTTATAGATAAAACAGGAAAAAAAGTGATTACGATTAAGTAGTTATAGCAGGCTTGCAAAAAGGATTATTGTGGTTATATGAAACAAACGATAAAATACCTGTGTTTTGTATTTTTATGCCTGCTTGTTACATTCGGAAAACATACTGAAGCATCGGCGGCTGTGCGTGACATCACAGTTGCCGATGATGATCAGATCAAGGTGGAAGTTTGTGTCGGAGATACAGGTCGAATTGTTGTCACAGGGGACAGCAGCAGGATCGTGGGATACGAATATTTAACATCTGCCATGGATGATTCGGAATTGATCACAATGGAGGCAAATGGAACCTTCACAGTCAAGGCAAAGGGGGAAGAGAACATTTTTGTCTACGGCCACGATGAGAATGCGGAAGATATTTTTTTATGCTAAAATTACGCTTATCATTCATCCGGATATGAGTGGGGTTACGCTAAAAAAGTCATCCATAACGGCCTATTTGCCAAGGTCATATCAGGACACAAAAAATACTTACTATAAGCGGGCAGATATTAATATTCCGGTGAACAGCACAGAGCTTTTGGACGAATATGAGCGGCATACCTCTTTTCAGTATACATCATCGTTAGATGGAACAGATGATGTGTGGGTGAGTGCAGAACTGCGGAACAATACCATCGAGTTGTCGATTGAGGCAACAAAAAGCTGTAAAATGAAAATCACGTTCACAATTGAAGGAAAAACATTTGTAATTCCTGTAAAAGCAAAAGTGGTGGAACTTTCAAGTTATGGATGCTTACTGGAAAAAGGACATACTCAAAAACTCAGAGTGAAAGGTTGTTCGGAAAAAATTGTCTGGAAATCTTTTGATTCCAAAATTGCATCTGTAAGCAAAAATGGTGTGGTAAAAGGAAAGAAGATTGGAAATGTATTGATTTCGGCAAAACTCGGCGATCAATATGTTGGTTGTGTCGTATCCGTTACGACCGCACAGATCAAAAAAGTTTGTGCCAGAGCCAGTTATATGGGAAAAAACTGGAAATACAGTCAGGCAAAGCGCGGACAAACGGGATATTATGATTGCAGTTCGCTGGTGTGGAAAGCTTATAAGCCCTATACAAAAATCAATTTTGGAAGTGCAGCTTATCCGGGAACCACAAAAACGGAATCTGCATGGTGCAGAGATCATGGAAAACTGTTGAAAGGCGGTTTTTCATGGAAAAAGTTAAAGCAAATGAAATTCAATCCGGGAGATATTGTATTCAAATCGGAAGATTCTTCTCATCCATATGCAACAACCTATCATGTGGAAATGCTCACAGGCTATGTATGTTATCGGTTTGATAAAAATGGAGAACCGTGGATTGAACCGCTTTGGGCGACCAGAGACAGTGACTATGGTGCGGAAGAGGGAGCGCTTATGGCAAGACCGACAAAGTGATTTAAAAGGGAATAGAAAAATTCTGGGTAGATAAAAGTCAGTAGCTCGTTGGAGTTTTCTGACTTTTTGTTGTTACGGCGATGTCGGGGAAAAATAAAAGGTACTGTCTTTTCATAATGATAATACAAAATCTAATAGAATTACCTGCTTTTTTACGAGAAAGTATTTTAATATCAAGATAAGTCAGATTATGCATTAGTGAGGGAAAGATTTAGAGAACTGTTCCGTTTATTATAGTATGGATTCTCTAAAAAAGTAAAGGACCAATAGAGGGCACATATTGTTTGTCGGGCTAGAAAGGTTATAATAAAATTGTATATACATAATAAAGGAGGTTTATGGAGATGAATAACAAATTGAAAAAGATTGTTGCTTTATGTCTGGCATTTGCGATGGTTGCAACGGTTGTGTTGCCGGAGAGTGCATATGCAAAGACAAAGAAAACAGCAAACTACGTAACACGGGCATACGTGCTGCAACAGGTAGAAAAACTAATTGGTGCAACACAGACAAGTGATGACGTGATACAGATCAAGGATGTCAAGAAAAGCAGTCCGTATTATAAGACGATGTCTATTGCCGTCAATGCGGGATTGGTAAAGCTGGATAGTAACCAGAAATTGCATCCGACTAAAAAAGCGACCAATAAGTATGTCGCATCAGTTCTTGCAAAAATTTCTGAGACAAGTACCAAAAACGTGTTGGGAAAGAAGACAGCAGCGACAAAACTGACAAAGAAAAGTTTAAAAACATTCTTAAATCAGAAATTCCCGAATGTCGTATCTAAATCTGATGCCAAGCTGAAAAAGGGAAATGTAATCATTAATAAACCAGTAACATTGAATGATGCAAAAATCACAGGAGACCTTGTGATCGGAGATGGTGTTGCTGACAAAGAAGTTGTTTTAAATAATGTTACCGTTACTGGAAAGACGATTGTCCGTGGTGGTGGAGAAAATTCCATTATTATTACCGGGACTTCGGATATTTCGGATATGGTGATCCGTCAAGTGAACAACAAGGTCAGCATCAAGGTAAAAGGTGATGCGAAAGTCCGTATGGTCTATATCAATGATGGTTCTAATGATGTAAATATTGTGGGAACCGTTGGCATCGTTAATATTGTAGGTGAAAATCTGAAAGTCACACTGACAGATGCAGTGGTAAATACATTGATAGTAGCGGATACAGCAAAGAATGCAGTTGTTGAGGCAGATAAGAATTCAAGTATTAAGGAAGCGACTTTAAATGCAGCCGGAACAAAGATTCAGGGGAAGGCAAAGTTGAGGCAATTAATGTCAATGCAAATGATACGGTTGTTACAGTAAAAGACGCAAAGATCAATGTCAAGGATAATGTTACACCTCCAAAAACAAATGCGGATAATAATAGTCAGACAACAACGGATACCAATATCAGTAATGATAATAATTCGGGTGGCGGTTCCTCCAGTGGTGGATCTTCTACAAGTGGAGGCTCAACTTCAGGTGGAAACAGCGAAAATCCAAGTACTCCGGATGTTCCGAAGGTAAATTATGTTACGGATAGTCGGTTCGCAGATGGGTATCCGAAAGTTGTGACAGATAAAGAGAATCAGAAAATAACTATAACTTACAAATTAAAAGATGGTGTGGCATCTGAGGAAAAACCTGCAAAGATCTACAATCTTGTAACAGATTATAATACGAATTGGGATGCTACGACAGAGGCGGTTCTTCACGGACATTTGGGTGTCGTGAATGAACAAACACATGAAACGGTTTCAACAGAATATTATGATTTCTTAAAAATCACGGATGCAAAGGAATATGCCGTAGAATATAAACTTATGGATCATGTTATAAGTGATGGATTAACAACTTATAGTGTTATTGATTGTGATGGAAAAGTATCGGATACCCCGACAAAAATTGCATTTGACAGGGACACGGCAACGAGTGTTGTGAAAAATACGGTATATGTATCTGATGTTTACATCAATAAGGCAAAGGATACTGTTTATTTGTATCTTAGAAGTGAGCTTGACCAGACAACTGTGACTTCGGCTTCGGCTTTACAATAAAGAAAAAAAATGGTCAAACACTGGAAGATATCAGGATCAGTAAAATGGAATTGATGAGCAAAACCGGTGAAAAGTCCGGTCCTTATGTTGCATGCATTAAGTTGTCTTTAAATAAGGCATTGGATGATTCAACTGTGAATTATACGTTACATTATGCTGGTACAGAGATTACAGATACTGTTGGAAATCCATTGGAAACATTTGACCGTTCACTCATGACGGTATCGGATGGGATTAAAAATGCATATACTTCACAGGATGGTCAATATGTTTCATTTGAGGTTCCTGTTTATCAGTGGATGTCTTATACAACGTATCAGGAAATCCAAGATGATCTTGGCGTATATGTAGATGGAAAACAAATTGATCAGAAGAATTGGTCTTATACATGGTCAGTTGGAGAAATGAATATTCAGGTTCACGATACTTCACTTACAAATCCTAAAACAGTAGAATTAAAATCGGTTAGTGGAAAAACATTATATACAGCTGCAGGTGATAAACTGAATAATTTAAGTGCCAACTTAGAGAAAGATAGTGAAGGCTCTATTTCATCTGCTGTATTTGATAAAAAAAATAATAAAATAGTTCTTACATTAACAGAGAATAGTTCATTTGAGAAAAATTTTGGTTTTTACGATTTTAATTTTATGGTAAAAATTGCAGGAAAAGAGTATCGTTTACGTGGAAACAGTTATGTTCGACCAAGTAATGCGGGATACATAATAGAAATTGATAAGGATAATTTAAAACACCTTGATCTGTCGGAAGTATCCGAATTTTCCATTAAGTATGCGCCAATTATTTCTGCAGATGAAAGGACAAACGACTGGAATGATCTTTTTGCTTATAATAGTGGAAAACCTGTAGACGCAACGGATTATATTCCGGTAACAATCCAGTAATTTGTTCTACAATCTGTTAATGGTATTGAAAGGGCTGTAAAATAAGGTTTTAATTAAAGAAAAGCCAGTCAAGAAAAATGTTTGTACCGCTTCCAAAAAAGTTAGATCTAAAAATCTAACTTTTGGGGGCGGTATTTTTATTTTTCATGAATTTAACATCCATCAATCTCAGAAAAATCAATATACAGATTATCATAAATATTTAACTTAATGGTAGCGTCAACGGAATATTGAATATTTAAAATATTCTGTTCAAAAAACTTACAGTAACTGTTTTGCGTGACAATAAGCTGTGGTAATAACAAAACATTTCTCTGGCCCTTTACGCGAAAAAATTGGTTGTGAACTTCCTGAAAAATTAACTCTCGTTAGGAGGACACCATGTATCTCGATTATGAGGTCAAAATTCCGGATTCCAGACATGGAATCACGAGAAAAAAGATCCGGGGAATAACTTATATTTACTATGCTTACGACCACAAGTACAGTTCGGATAAGCATTATACCATTCCGAAGAATACAACGATCGGTAAGTGCCTGGATGTTTCATCAGAGACGATGTATCCTAATACCAACTTCCTGAAATATTTTCCTGATGCTGAGATTCCGGTGACGCAGGTAAAAACTGACCGGAGTGTCTGTCTCAGAATCGGAGCATTCATTGTGATTCGTAAGATCATCGCAGAATATCATCTGGATGAGATGACCGGCCGCCTGATAGGGAAAGATGCCGGCCTCTTCCTTGATCTGGCAGCGTATTCCATTGTTACGGAAAATAATGCCGGTCAGTACTATCCGGATTATGCATACAACCATCCACTGTTTACACAGGGGATGAAGCTGTATAGTGATTCAAAGATCTCTTCATTTATTAACAGTATTACGAGAGATCAGTGCATTGCTTTCCAGAATGAATGGAACAGCAGACATGATCACCGTGAAAAGATCTATATCAGTTATGATTCGACGAACAAGAACTGCCAGGCAGGTGATCTTGAGTGTGTCGAGATCGGACATCCGAAGGATGACAACGGGAAACCGGTTCTGAACTATTCGATTGCTTATGATCACAACAACTCTGAGCCGCTTTATTATGAAGAATACCCCGGAAGTATCGTTGATGTTTCGCAACTCCAGCAGATGCTGCTGAAGGCAAAGGGGTATGGATACCGGCAGGCCGGTTTCATTCTTGACCGGGGATACTTCAGTAAAGAAAATATCCATTTCATGGATAAGAACGGTTATGAGTTCATTATCATGATGAAGGGGATGAAGTCTCTGGTGCGGGATCTTGTCCTGTCTGTGAAAGGCAGTTTTGAAGAAAAACGCGAATACAGCCTGCGTGATTACAAAGTAAACGGTATCACGGTGAAACATCAGCTGTATCCTTCCGATGAGAAGGAGCGTTACTTCCACATTTACTATAACGAACGGAAGCAGACAGCAGAACGCTACCAGGTCATTGATGAAGAGATAGCCCTGTGTGGTTACTTTGTTATTATCACATCTGAGAAGATGGATGCAGCGGATGCCCTTGATCTTTATAAAAGCCGGGATGCATCCGAAAAACTGTTCCGGGAAGATAAAACCTTCCTTGGAAACAGGACAATGCGTTGCCAGAGCAATGAGGCACTGCACGCAAAGATCTTCATAGGGTTTGTAGCACTGATTATCAGGAACAGAATCCACTTCCTGCTCAAGGAACAGATGCTGAAAGCCCATCAAAAAGAGAATTACATGACAGTGCCTGCGGCTGTCCGTGAACTTGAGAAAATCGAAATTGTGCGGCAAACCGATGGCGAATACTATCGGGATTACGCAGTAACCGCAACGCAGAAGTCGATTCTGAAAGCATTCGGCTTATCCGAGATAAACGTCGGGAAGCAGGCTGCTGACATTAATGAAGATCTCAGATCCTGTAATACGAAGGAGACATAGTAATGGAACGTAGAAAAATAAGTATCGATGACAGGATTGAACAGCAGAAGCTGGTCGTTTCCAAAGCCAAGGATAGATATGAAGCAGAACTCGAGCAACTCAATCAATTGATGAAAAAGCGTGATGAGCTGCGTAATAAAGAGTTGCTTCAGGCTATCGAGCATAGCAGCCGTTCATTTGAGGAAATCATGGACTTCCTTGGCACCGATGACTCCCAGGATTAAACCTGGAAGTCATCGAGAGTTAATTTTTCAGGAAGTTCACATTTTAGTTTCTTTCAGAATATAGAAAATTGAAATTGATAAATTCATAAAAACTGGATATAATTACATTGTAAGAAAAGTAAGGAATGTATTACCGCGAAAGGAGGTTTTTATATGGAATTGGCAAAAGTGACGTCAAAAGGGCAGGTGACAATACCTATTGAAATTCGAAAGAAACTCGGGATTAAGAATGGTGATAAAATCTTGTTTGTGGAAGAATCTGGAAGAATATATATGATGAATTCTTCTATGGATGCATTGCGTGAAGCTCAGAGAGCATTTGCAGGAGAAGCAGAAAGACTTGGACTCAAAGATGATGATGATGTAAGACAATGATTAAAGAACTTAGGGAAGAAAGTGTGGTGAAGTGAATGAGGATTATGCTTGATACCAATGTGTTGATATCAGCATTGCTATTTCCCGGTGTAAAGATGGATGCAATGATGAATTATATATTTACACACCAATGGAATTTGTCCCGGGCAGTTTCTTTGGAGGGATGGCAATAATGGCATTATACAACAAAGATATACTGCTCTGGACAATTTTTATTTTTCATCAATTTAACATCGCATCAATCTCAGAAAAATCAATATACAGATCATCATAAATATTCACTTTAATAGTAGCATCAAATGAGTATTGAATATTTAAAATATTTTGTTAAAAAAATTCACAGTAATTGTCCGGCGGCGGGGATCAACGATCCAGTACTCACGTACACTGGCATTTTTATAGTAGTAAAGTTTACGAATGTAATCATCGGCGGGGTTTCCGGGAGAGACAATTTCGATGATAAAATCAGGTGCACCGTTACAGCGTTTTCCGTCAAGTTTTTTGGACACGTAAAACGGTCTCAGAGTTACAACCAGAGAAAAACAAGTTATATGTTTTTATGTAGAAAATTTGAAATAGCATAAGAGAAAAGATGTTTCTGAGTATAATTTTTGAAAGTTATGGGACATATGAGCAAAAAATTTATTGAAATGTCCCATTTCCAAAGCCAAGGGGACATATAGACAAAAAGTTTATTGAAATGTCCCACCTTCGAAAGGTAAGGGGACATATGAACAAAAAGTTCAGCGTTATGTCCTGTTTTTGAAAAGTAATGGGACATAGAAAACAAGAAAGATTGCATATGTCCCAGAGAGGGAAAAGTCAGGGACATAGAAGGAAAGAAAAATCATATATGTCCCAGAGAGGACAAAGAGAGGGACATAGACAGCAAGAAAAATTGCATATGTCCCCCAAATGCCATCATAACTTTTATTGCATGACAAGCGATGAGAAAAATTATCGCCTTACCAGAGAATATTTGACAAATACCCTATAGGGGTATAACATAAGTGCAAAAATAAAAATCTTTCAGATAATACAAAAGGAGCAGACACAATGATCAAAACAATCTTAAAAATTGACGGCATGATGTGTGGAATGTGTGAATCCCACATGAATGATGTGATCCGCAAAAATTTTAAAATAAAGAAAGTGACATCTTCCGCACGGGATGGGGAGACGGTTATCATCAGCGAAGAGCCGATTGATATTCCGTGGGCAAAGAAAGTAATCCATGAAATTGGTTATGAGATGACCGGCAGTTCCAATGAGCCATACGAAAAGAAAGGACTGTTCCGCTTCGGGAAAAAATAAGGAGGTTTTTTACCAATGAAAAGGCAAAGCAAATTCTTTGGAGAGTTCAAGAAGTTTATTCTGCGTGGAAATGTGATGGATATGGCGGTCGGTGTTATTGTCGGCGGCGCATTTACGTCCATTGTGACATCTCTGAATGCAGATATCCTGACTCCGATCCTGGGAATTTTCGGAGGCACGGACTTTTCTTACCTTACGGTTACGCTTGGAACAGGAGAAAATGCACCGGTTCTGCATTATGGCAATTTTATTACTGCAGTAATCAATTTTCTGATCACGGCACTTGTGATTTTTATTATGTTGAAAGTTATCAACCGGATCACAGGAAAACTGAGCACGTTAGCAGGTATGGAGGAAGAAAAGCCGGAACCGACAACAAAAAAATGTCCATTCTGTTATTCGGAAATTGATATCAGGGCAACCAGATGTCCGCACTGTACATCCGTACTGGATGAGCAGGAATAAAAACAAAATAATAACACTATTGGAAGGGAGTGACAGAGCCATCATGGAGGTCACTTCCTTTTCAAAATCAGGCGAGCATGAAATTAGAAATAGAAAAGAGGAAAACAATATGGATGAAAACACAAAAAGCGCTTAGACCAGCAGTTTGCTTTTATCCGGGAAATTGACAGGGAAAAATTTATTGGGAGACAAACCTATTTATCGGATGGCAGGCGAAAGGAAAATGATGCGGAGCATGCCTGGCATATGGCGATCATGACCATGTTGCTCAGTGAGTATGCGAATGAACCGATTGATGTGCTTCATACAATCGGCATGCTTTTAATCCATGATCTGGTGGAGATTGATGCCGGAGATACTTATGCTTATGATGAGGAGGGAAAGAAGACACAGGCTGACCGGGAGAAAAAAGCGGCCGACCGGATTTATGGTCTTCTTCCGGAAGAGCAGGGAAAGATGCTGTATGATCTGTGGCTTGAATTTGAGGCGCAGAAGACGCCAGAAGCAAAGTTCGCGCGTGTGATGGATAATCTACAGCCTATGATGTTAAACGCCGCTACAGACGGCAAAGCGTGGGTAGAACACGGGGTGCATCTGGCACAGATTATGAAGCGTAACGAGCATACAGCAGAATATTCTGAAACTTTAATGGAATATGCAAGGGAAATGTTTATACAGCCGAATCTTGACAACGGGCATATCATCGAGGATGAAAAGAAATAGTTCAGGGCTGTAATGCAGAACAAAAGCGTGTGAAAACCAGAAAATTTTCACACGCTTTTTGTCTGCGTTTTTTTATGAGATTGTCATGAAATAATTACGCATTTTTTGCATCGTTGTACTTCTTTACATAATTCTTGATACGATCGTATGGATTTAACAGATCGCTGATAGAAGAATCATGATTTAAAGTATCAATGATATATGCAATATATTTACTCATATCGCAGCTGATATAGTACTCACGGGAGAGAAGCTCCGGAGTCTGATAAATCAGGTTTGTGGTTACTACACGGTAAATCAGGCCTTCTTCGTATGCTTTATCGAAAGAAGCAAGTCCGTTTGTGAATAATCCGAACGTAGAAACAACGAAAATACGGTTTGCTTTACGCTTCTTTAATTCACGTGCAGTGTCAATCATGCTTTCGCCGGAGGAAATCATATCATCAATGATCAGTACATCTTTGCCTTCGACGTTGGAGCCTAAGAATTCATGGGCAACGATCGGGTTACGTCCGTCTACGACACGGCTGAAGTCACGTCTCTTGTAAAACATACCCATATCAATGCCAAGTACGTTTGCAAGGTAAATTGCACGGTTGGTGGCACCTTCGTCCGGGCTGATGATCATCAGATGCTCGGCATCAATGGTCAGATCCTTTACGTTCTTTAAGATACCTTTGATGAACTGATAGGAAGGCATTACATTCTCAAAGCCATTCAGAGGAATCGCATTCATAACACGAGGATCATGAGCATCAAATGTGATGATGTTGTCGATTCCCATATTGTAAAGCTCCTGCAGTGCTAATGGGCAGTCAAGAGATTCACGGGCAGTTCTTCTGTGCTGACGGCTTTCGTACAGGAATGGAAGAATGACAGTGATACGGCGGGCTTTTCCGCCGACCGCAGCAATGACACGCTTTAAATCCGCAAAGTGATCATCTGGAGACATATGATTGGTATGTCCGCAGAGTGAATAGGTCATGCTGTAGTTCGTAACATCTACCATGATATAGAGGTCATAGCCCCGGACAGACTGATTGATAACACATTTCGCTTCTCCGGAACCAAATCGTGGAATATGAGGCTCGATGATGTAGCTTTCTTTGTGATATTCCTTGAAAGCAATATCGTTGTGATGCTCGTGTTCGCGATGCTCTCTCCAGGTGGACAGATAGCTGTCTACTTTTTTCCCTAATTCCATACAGCTTGCAGTCGGAATCAGTCCGAGAGTACCGGTTGGCATGGTTTCCAAAATTCTTTCGTCGTTTGGCATGATTTTCCTCCAGGTTTAAATTAATTGATAAACATATATGCATATAATAGACCCATAACTATGGGGTATTATCTGGAAATGATACGTGTGCGTTTCTGTTTGCGGATATCTTCTTCTGTGAACAGATTGATAAAAGTATAGGAATCTAAAATACGTGAAAATGTTCGTTCAGAATAGGACTCCTTGATCCGTTCCACACTCAGGTTGGTAGAAATAATGGTGGATTTTTGCCGGATCAGCCGTTCATTCACACACAAAAACAGCTGGGAAGAGGTAAAAGAGTTAATCAGTTCTGTTCCCAGGTCGTCGATGACTAACAAATCGCAGTCGAAAATATTCTGGTGTGTGGCAATTGCATCGGAATCTTTTTCAAACACACCTTTGCTTAATATATCAAATAATTGAAATGCTGTAAAGTAAATTACGGAATATCCGTGGTCAAGAAGTTCTTTGGCAACACAGTTTGTCAGAAAAGTTTTTCCGACACCGGTTTTTCCGTAAAACAGCAGATTTTTTGGCTTGTGATCAAAATCGTCAATAAAATAATGACATTCCCGCACCGCTTTTTGTGCGGTTTCATAAGAAGAAAGTCCTGTCAGCGGATTTTTTTCCTCTTTCGAATAAAAATCGTAGCGGAAATTGTCAAAATTTTCAATACGGAGTATTTGGCGAATGTTGGACTGGGCATAGACGGTATTGATAATTGCCTGTTTAAAACAGTGGCATTTTTTCCCGTCGATATACCCGCTGTCTTTGCAATCCGGACAGGTATAAACCGGGTCCAGATAGTCTGCCGGATACCCGCTTGCAGTAAGGAGCTGCTGCCGTTCCAGAGACAGGGCACTTAGTTCCTGCTTTAAGGAGGCCAGTGCATGGGTGTCTCCATCAAGATGCAGACGCGCCTGACGGACGGAGGAAGATGCAACACTTGCATCAATTTCCTTCAGACGGGGAAGCTTTTTTAAAACCTCCGCACGCCGTGTTTCGAGAATATGACGGTTATGCAGTTGGCGCTCATCGTATTCATGCATGATCTCATCATACTGTGCATTGGAAAGCGGCATTTGATTCTCCTTTTATTGCTCAACAGATGATATGGGAGTGATTATGACCGGATCGGAGAGTTTAAAAGCATGGCTTCCAGACTCTTATAGTCATTTTCACGGGATTCAAAGTTATTAAAATTGTTTTTCTTCGGAGAAGCGGCTGCATTTGCTTTCACTGCGGCTCTCTCCTTTTTCTTTTGCTGATGGGTGGCGTCGAGGCGTTTGACATCTTCCAGAGAATGTACCTTGTCGTTATACCAGCTGGTCAGAATAGAATCGGCATAACTGAAACTTGACTGACCGGTACTGGAAATGGTGCGGGCACAGGCTTCCTGGATCAATGACAGATCAAAAGCGTATTCTTTGGTCCATTTGCGGATCATGGCTGTTTCGGAATCGATAAGGTTTCTTCCAGTGATGCCGAAAGCTTTCATGACGGCGTAGTACGCTTTGCTGCGGACGGCGGCTTCACTTTTGGCCTGTTCCACAGAAGTAATTTTTTTCTCATGCCATGCCAGTGCCACTTTATTCAGATAACGAAGATTTGTATGTCCTTTGCTGACGCAATATTCCACCAGATAGACGATCAGTTCGGCAGAAAAGTGAAGATCTTCATGCCAGAATAAGATCGTGTTGATATCATTCTCACTGAATGGATGCCGGATATAGGTTTCCACGACAAAAAGCATTTCCTGAATATCCGGATTTTTCTGAAATTCTGCGATTTCATCCAGCGTATAATGGCGGATCTGCGGTTCCTGTGGCAGATTCACAGGCTGGGAGGCACAAAACGTTTCCTCTGCAGCGGATGCCGGTGTTTCTTCTGGAGAAACAGCAGACGGGGCAGGAGAGGAAGATGCCTCTTCCGTGTCTGTGGAATCTTCCGGAAACGGAAGAAGACCGATTCCGCACAATTTACCGTCGGCGGTTTCCTCCAGAGAGAGGAGTCCTTCTTTCTGCCAGTAACGCAGTGCACGTTGAATGTCCATTTCTGTATTGTTAAATTTGTCAGCAATTTCAGAAATTGTACAATTTGATGCATGAGAATGGATGCACCGTAATAAATATAAATATACCTTAACAAATTCCCCGTTTGCTGACGGCATAAAGCGGTCAATAAACTGGTTGGGAACGATTGTGTCCGTGGCTGGACAATCATTGTGCAGCTGAATGTTTATCATATGTCATAGTACCTTTCTTATTATGCATTTGTGATTATAGCACAATCATTTTCCAAATGGAAGAAGAAAAACACCCGTAAATCCCTGGTAATCAGGGGGATACTGATTGTGAACAACATTGTGGATAAAGTGGATAAGTCCACCAAAACGTACAAATTCAAAACGGAAAGGAGTGGATAAATATAGACAAAAAATCCACACAGAACGAAGAAAGAATCAACGTTTCTATGTGGATAATGTGGATAAGTTATTTTCCAAGGAGGGATTCGCCGATTTCTACGACATTTCCGGCTCCCATGGTTATCAACAGATCTCCGTTCATACAATTTTTTAATAAAAACTTTTCGATCTCTTCAAAAGAAGGAAAATAGTGCGCGTCTTTTCCTTTGGCTGTCAGGCGCTCCAGAATATCTTTCGAGCTTACACCGAAGGTATTCTGTTCGCGGGCAGCAAAGATGTCTGCCAGAACAATGACATCTGCCATGGAAAGTACTTCGGCAAAATCATCCAGAAAAGCTTTGGTGCGGGAGTAGGTGTGTGGCTGGAATACCAGCACCAGACGCTTATGCGGATATTTCTGCGCGGCGGTCAGTGTAGCGCGGATCTCTGTCGGATGATGTGCATAATCGTCAATGATGGTGACACCGTCTACGGTTCCTTTGTACTGGAAACGGCGGTTTGCACCGTGGAAAGCGTCCAGACCTCTGATGATGGCATCTGTGCTGATTCCCATGGTACAGGCAAGGGCGATGGCGGCCATGGCATTTCCGGCATTGTGTCGTCCGGGAACGGCAAGCCTGATTTCACAGATGGCCTCTTTGTTGTGCATGGCGGTAAAAGAAGGACAGGCTTTGTCATCATATGTCAGATTATCTGCATAATATTCACAGGAATCATCAAAACCGTAGGTGATGATCTGCTGTGGAAGTCCGTCGGTCAGTTCCTGATGGTCTGCAATTTCTCCATTGATAATGGTTGCTCCGTCTGCCAGTGTATTGCCGGCAAATTTACGGAAAGAACGACGGATGTCGTTGATATCCTTGAAAAAGTCCAGATGTTCTGCTTCTACATTTAAGATGATGCTGTATTTTGGACGGAAATTCAGGAAACTGTTGGTGTATTCACAGGCCTCCGAAACAAAGATTCCGGAATGACCGACACGCAGGTTTCCTCCGATAGAGGGAAGAATTCCGCCAACAGTGATGGTCGGATCGGATTTAGCAGCAAGAAGAATCTCACTGATCATGGAAGTTGTGGTTGTTTTGCCGTGGGTTCCGGCAACGGCAACGGAATTGTTGTAGTTGTCCATGATCTGTCCAAGCAGTTCTGCACGGGAGAGCATTGGCAGTCCCTGGGATCTGGCCTCTGCAAATTCCGGATTATCCGGATGGATTGCGGCTGTGTAGACAACCAGATCAATGCCGGGAATGATATTTTCAGCACTTTGTCCATAAAAAATCTGAGCACCTTTGGATGCGAGCATGCGGGTAAGATCGGATTCTTTTGCATCGGACCCGGAAATCGTAAAGCCTTTTTCCAGAAGAATTTCAGCGAGTCCGCTCATGCTGATTCCGCCAATTCCGATAAAGTGAATATGAATGGGGTCATTAAATTTTAATTTATACATCAGGATTACCTACCTATTTTAATAAAGTTTTTTTCTATTATACCACTCTATAACCAAAGGCGCACCCGAAAATATATTGTGCATTTTGCCAAAAAACAACAAAAAAACTCAGCATTTTTGTATAAACTGTTGTACATAAAAGGATAATATGATATACTACAGTAATAGTAAGAAACAAACATAATATTTAGAACAGACGAGGAGTGATGACGTGATTAAGAAAGAAATGATAGCCATGCTTTTAGCAGGCGGTCAGGGCAGCAGACTTGGAGTTCTGACATCGGACGTCGCCAAGCCGGCGGTAGCATTTGGCGGCAAGTACAGAATTATCGATTTTCCACTCAGCAATTGTATCAATTCCGGAATTGATACGGTTGGTGTGCTGACGCAGTATCAGCCACTCCGGCTGAACACACATATCGGCATCGGCATTCCGTGGGATCTCGATCGGAACAATGGTGGAGTGACCGTACTTCCACCGTATGAGAGAAGCAATAACAGTGAATGGTATACCGGTACAGCCAATGCCATTTATCAGAATCTGCGCTATATGGAAAGTTATAATCCGGAATATGTTCTGATCCTTTCCGGAGATCATATTTATAAGATGGATTATGAGGTTATGCTGGACTTCCATAAGGCAAATCATGCGGATGTGACGATTGCGACGATGCCTGTTTCCATGGAGGAGGCAAGCCGTTTCGGAATTGTGATTGCGGATGAAAACAAAAAGATTCAGGATTTTGAGGAAAAACCGGAAAAACCGCGGAGTAATCTGGCATCCATGGGAATTTATATTTTCTCCTGGAAAGTATTAAGAGATGCTCTTATCGAATTAAAAGATCAGCAGAGCTGTGATTTCGGAAAGCATATTATTCCGTATTGCTTCAAAAACAACAAGAGGCTTTTTGCATATGAGTTCAACGGTTACTGGAAGGATGTGGGAACACTTGGCTCATACTGGGAAGCCAATATGGAGCTGATTGATCTGATTCCGGAATTCAATCTTTACGAGGAATTTTGGAAGATTTACACGAAGTGCGATACGATTGAGCCGCAGTACATAGCACCGGGGGCAAAAGTGGAGCGCTGCATTATTGGGGAGGCAGCAGAGATTCATGGAGCGGTGATCAATTCGGTAATCGGACCAAACGTATATATCGGACCGGGGGCTGTCGTGCGAGATTCCATTATTATGAAGGATACCAGTATCGGCAGGGATGTAACGATTGACAAATCCATAATTGCAGAAAACTGCAGAATTGAAGATGGGGTAACACTGGGAATAGGAGAAGCAGCACCAAACAAATTAAACGAGAGTGTTTATTCGTTTGGACTGGTAACGATTGGAGACGATTCTGTTGTTCCGGAGAATGTAAAGGTGGGCAAAAACACAGCCATTTCCGGTGTGACAGTAAAAGAAGATTATCCAGACGGGGTATTGGCAGGCGGCGAAGTAATCATTAAGGCAGGTGACAGAAAATGAAAGCAGTAGGAATTATTTTGGCGGGTGGCAATAACAACCGGATGGGAGAACTGTCCAGAAAACGTGCGATTCCGGCGATGCCGGTCGGCGGAAGTTTCCGCTGCATTGACTTTGTCTTAAGTAACATGAGCAATTCGCATGTACAGACAGTTGCGGTACTCACACAGTATAATTCCCGTTCACTGAATGAACATTTAAGTTCTTCAAAATGGTGGGATTTTGGAAGAAAACAGGGAGGTCTGTATCTGTTTACACCGACCGTTACGGCAGAAAACAGTGACTGGTATCGTGGCACGGCAGATGCCATGTATCAGAATATTGATTTCCTGAAAAACCGTCACGAACCGTATGTGATCATATCCAGCGGTGACTGTGTGTATAAGATGGATTACAATGACCTGCTGGAGTTTCATATCGCAAAGAAAGCAGATATTACCATTGCGTGCAAGGATATGCCGGCGGATGCGGATGTCAGCCGTTTCGGAGTCGTCCGTATGAATGAAGATTCCCGGATCACGGATTTTGAGGAAAAACCGCTGGTAGCACAATCCAATACGATTTCCACAGGAGTGTATATTATCCGGAGAAGACAGCTGATCGAAATTCTCGAAAAATCAGCGGAGGAAAACCGGTTTGATTTTGTTACGGATGTGCTGGTGCGTTACCGCAATGTAAAGCGCGTATACGGATACAAACTGAACACTTACTGGAGTAATATAGCAAGTGTAGATGATTACTTCCGTACAAATATGGACTTTTTGAAACCGGATGTGAGAAAGTACTTTTTCCGCGAAGAGCCGAAGATTTATTCAAAAGTGGATGATCTTCCGCCGGCAAAATACAATATGGGATCGGATGTCAGCAACAGTCTGATCGCCAGTGGATGTATTATAAACGGCAGGGTAGAAAATTCTGTTTTGTTTAAGAAAGCGTTTGTAGGAAAAAATTGCGTGATCAAGAATTCGATTATCTTGAATGATGCATATATTGGTGATAATACGCATGTAGAAAACTGCATTGTGGAGAGCCATGGAACGCTTCGGGCAAATACATTTTATTCCGGAGACGATGCTGTCCGGATTGTTGCAGAAAACAACGAAAGATATATGCTCTAGGGAGAGACTAGAAGGGGGATACATATGCAGATTACAGACGTTAGAATTCGCAAAGTGGAAAAAGAAGGCAAGATGAAAGCCGTGGTATCTATCACAATCGATGATGAATTTGTCGTACATGATATCAAAGTGATCGAAGGGGAAAAAGGATTGTTTATCGCGATGCCGAGCAGAAAAGCCGGCGACGGGGATTTCCGGGATATCGCACATCCGATCAATTCCGCGACAAGGGATCAGATTCAGGGATTGATACTGAAAAAGTATGAAGAGGTCTTGCAGGAGAAGGAATAAACGATTAAAATAAGAGAAATGGGACTGTGGAGTAATCCATGGTCCTTTTCTTAATTACAGACTTTTTGAATCCGTAATTGCGAAACTTATGGATGGGCGGCTCCCGTGTGGTGGCTGGGGCTGCTGCTTCCTGTGGCGTGCTCAACATCCAGAATCAAGAATCTGCAGAAAATGACCGCGTGGCTCCTTTGATGATTTGCGTTCGTTCAAGTTTCGACAGCGGCGCGGCTTGTGTCCGTCTGGCAGGGACGCGTCCGAAGGATTTCGTGTCTGCCTTAGCGGAGTGCTTCAAAATACTGTGCCCGCGGGTCGGTTTGCGACCACATTTATGAAAGGACTGTCAAAGTGTTCATAGGGAGACACAACCGGGAGCGGGCGCAATAAAATTTTTGAAGTGCTCCGCTTAGGCAGACTAGAAATTCTGAGCGCATCCCTGCCAGACGGACACAAGCCGCGCCGCTGTCGAAACGTTGCCCGGACACAAAATTAGAGCCACGCAATCATTTTCGCAAATTCTAAGATTCTGTCTGAATCGCACGCCACAGGAAGCAGCAGCCCAGCCACCACACGGGAGCCACCCGGCGGTACCTTTCGTAATTAACGGACAAAAATTCAAATAAAAGGAGAATTGGATACATGTTTTTAATTGCAGGACTTGGAAATCCGGACAAGAAATACGAAAAAACAAGACATAATATTGGATTTGATACCGTCGATGCACTGGCAGAAAAATACAACATCAGCATCACGGAGAAAAAACATAAAGCGCTGTGTGGAAGCGGTGTGATCGAAGGCGTAAAAGTCATCCTGGCCAAACCGCAGACCTATATGAATTTAAGCGGAGAAAGCATCGCAGAAATCGTGAATTTCTATAAGCTTGATCCGGAGAGCGAAATGCTGATTATTTTTGATGACATCTCTTTGGCACCGGGAAATATCCGTGTGCGCAAAAAAGGCAGTGCAGGTGGGCATAATGGAATCAAGAGCATTATTTCAAGTGTGGGAACCTCAAACTTTATGCGAATTAAAGTCGGTGTGGGGGAAAAGCCACAGGGATGGGATCTGGCAGACCATGTGCTTGGCCGTTTTTCCGGGGAGGACCGTGCAAGGGTGGAAGAAGCCATACGGGATGCGGAAGATGCAGCAGTCCTGATGATTCAGGGGGAAGCAGACAAGGCAATGAATGATTTTAATGCAAAAAAGCAGGAGAATACAAAGTAAGTGAAAGCATTTATAGAACCGCTGCAGGAATTGAGCGGATATGAAGATATGACAAAAGCGGCCATGCAGCCGGGACTGGTGACCATCAGTGGCTGTATTGATGCACAGAAGCCACATATGATTTACACGCTTGGAAGGACGCGCAGCCGGCGTCTGATCGTAACGTTTCATGAGCAGAAAGCGAAAGAATTGTATGACGACTATCGTTTTTTTGATCCATCAGTGGTGTATTATCCGGCAAAGGATGTGCTGTTTTATCAATCGGATATCCGCGGAAACCTTCTTACCGCAGAGCGGATCAGTGCATTGCGGGCAATTCATGAAAATGAACAGGTGACGGTGATCACAACATTTGATGCCCTGATGAATACGATGCCAAGGGATGCACAGGTGTGGGACAGTGTGCTGCATATTGCACAGGGAGATACCCTGGATCTGGATGCACTTGTGGAACAGCTGGTGCGGATGGGATATGAACGGCAGTATCAGGTGGATAATATCGGTCAGTTTGCATTAAGAGGTGGAATTCTTGATATTTTTCCGCTGACGGAAGAAAATCCGGTCCGGATTGAACTGTGGGATGATGAAGTAGATACCCTTCGCACCTTTGATGTGGAAAGTCAGAAATCTATTGAAAATATAGAAAAGCTTGTGGTATATCCGGCATGTGAACTGGTTCTTTCGACCGAAGAGAAAGCAGAAGGTATCCGCAGACTGTTAAAGGAAGCAGAAGCTTTTTCCGATAAATTGCGGAAAGAAATGAAAACCGAGGAAGCCTATCGGGCACTGTCACAGGCAAAAGAACTGGCACAGGAATGGGAAGAATTGTCGGAAACCGCGGGAATGGATGCTTTTTTGTCCTATTTCTGCAGGGAACGGTGGAGCCTTCTGGATTATTTTGATCCGGCAGATACATTTGTGTTTTTCGATGAGCTGAGCCGGAGCGCGGAACGCGGACGGCAGACGGAACTGGAATTTTCGGAGAGCATGAAGCAGCGTCTGGAAATGGGGTATATTCTGCCGGGGCAGATGAACGAACTGTTTGGCTATAAGGAAATCATGGGAAGGCTTGAAAAATATTCCTGCTGTGCGGTTTCCGCACTGGATATCAAGACCTGCGGATTAAAATCCAATGGGCAGTTCGGCATTCATGTAAAGAGCGTAAGCGCATACAATAACAGCTTTGAACTTCTGATCGCAGACCTGAAGAAATACAAAAAAAACGGATACCGTATTATTTTACTTTCCGGTTCCCGCACACGCGCGAAGCGTCTGGCGGAGGATATTTTAAACGAAGGACTCAACTGTTTTTATACGGAAGATTACGATCACGATCTGGTGGCAGGACAGATCATGGTCTGCTACGGAAAAGTGCATCAGGGGTATGAATATCCGATCCTGCAGTTTGCAGTGATTACGGATACGGATATTTTCGGGGAAGAAAAAAAGAAAAAGAAGCGGCACCGCACCTATGAGGGCGAAAAAATCCAGCAGTTTACGGATCTGAGTGTCGGGGATTATGTCGTACATGAAAATCATGGGCTTGGTATCTACAAAGGAATTGAAAAGATAGAAGTCGACCGAAAGGTGAAAGATTACATCAAGATCGAATATGCGGGAGGCTCCAATCTGTATATTCTTGCAACACAGCTTGACCAGATCCAGAAATATGCGGGGAAAGACGCAAGAAAACCAAAACTCAATAAACTTGGAAGCCAGGAGTGGACAAAAACCAAGGGAAAAGTGCGTGGAGCCGTGCGTCAGATCGCACAGGATCTGGTGAAATTATATGCCGAGCGGGAAGAACAGAATGGCTATATGTATGGACCGGATACGGTATGGCAGAGAGAGTTTGAAGAACTGTTCCCGTTTGAAGAGACCGAAGATCAGGTGCTTGCCATTGATGCAACCAAGCGGGATATGGAGAGTCATAAGATTATGGACCGGCTGATCTGCGGGGATGTCGGTTACGGAAAGACGGAGATTGCGATCCGTGCAGCTTTCAAAGCTGTGCAGGAGAATAAACAGGTGGCATACCTTGCGCCGACAACCATTCTTGCCCAGCAGATTTATAATACGTTTTCCCAGAGAATGAAGGATTTCCCTGTCCGGGTGGATCTGTTGTGCCGTTTCCGCACGGCAGCGCAGCAGAAGAAGACCATCAGTGATCTGAAAAAAGGACAGGTGGATATTATTGTGGGAACACACCGGATTCTGTCAAAAGATGTGCAGTTTAAAGATCTTGGGCTTCTTGTCGTGGACGAGGAACAACGGTTTGGTGTGGCTCACAAAGAAAAAATCAAACAGTTAAAGACCAATGTGGATGTGCTGACACTTACTGCCACACCGATTCCGCGGACACTTCACATGAGCCTGATCGGAATCCGGGATATGAGCGTTTTAGAGGAACCACCGATGGACCGTGTCCCGATTCAGACGTATGTCATGGAATATAATGAGGAACTGGTCCGGGAGGCAATCACGCGGGAACTTGCCCGTGGCGGACAGGTATATTATGTGTATAACAAAGTAAGGGATATTGATGAAGTGACGTCACGCATTCAGGAGCTGGTGCCGGAGGCAAATGTGGCATTTGCTCATGGACAGATGAGAGAAAACCAGCTGGAGGATATCATGTACCGGTTTATCAATGGAGACATTGATGTACTGGTATCAACGACAATCATAGAGACGGGACTGGATATCTCAAATGTCAATACCATGATTATTCATGACGCGGATAATATGGGGCTTTCCCAGCTGTATCAGCTGCGCGGGCGGGTCGGCAGATCCAATCGTACGGCGTATGCGTTTCTTATGTACCGCAGAAACAAAATGCTCAAAGAGGTGGCGGAAAAACGACTGGCTGCCATCCGGGAGTATTCGGATCTGGGCAGCGGATTTAAGATTGCCATGCGGGACCTGGAGATCCGGGGAGCCGGAAATCTGCTGGGAGCCGAACAGAGCGGTCACATGGAGGCGGTTGGATATGATCTGTACTGCAAGATGCTTCACGAAGCGGTGAAAGAAGCCCGGGGAGAAGCACCGGCCGAACAGTTTGAGACTTCCGTTGATATCCGGACGGATGCATTTATTCCGTCCACATATATTGCAAATGAGTCGCAGAAACTGGATATGTATAAGCGGATCGCCGGAATTGAAACGGATGAGGAAGCGGAGGAAATGCTCGAAGAACTGATTGACCGTTTTGGAGAGCCTCCGAAGTCCGTGCAGAATCTGCTGACAATTGCCAGACTCAAAGCGGTTGCCCACAGTGTATATATTAAGGAAATTGTTCAAAGAGAAGATCTGTTAAAAATCCTAATGTACGAAAAAGCAAAGATTCATGCACAGCGTATTCCGGAGCTGGTAAAAACATTTGCTCCATCACTGAAATTTGCGGCAGATCCGAAGGGACCGTACTTCACTTACCGTCTGGGAGCAAATTCAAGGGAAAAGAACAGGGAAATTCTGGAAATTCTCAGGCAATTATTGGAACAAATGCACGTTTTTTTGTGTGCGGAGCCGTAAAAGTGCTTGCCTGATGTAGGGAAAAGAATTATAATACTCTGGTATATAGGTGAAAAGAAACTCCCGGGAGGAACTATGAAAGCAAAAAAAGTTACAGCGATTATTTTAGCCGGTGCAATCTGCGCAGCAGCTTTTACCGGATGTGGTATAAATACAGGTGCGACGGCAGCAAGCATGAAAAATCAGACCGTCACGATGGGCATGGCAAACTTTACATGCCGTTATCAGCAGGCAAATGTAGAAGATTATTATAAGAGCATGATGGGGGCCAAAAGCAGCAGTGAGCTCTGGAGCAAGGATTTATATGGAAACGGAACAACCATGGAAGACACCATGAAAGATTCCGTTATGGAACAGCTTCATGAGATGTATACGTTACAGGCACATATGAAAGACTATGATGTGAGTGTGACAAAAGACGAAAAGGCAGCAATCAAAAAAGCTGCACAGCAGTTTATCAGCGATAATTCTTCCGAGTCACTCAAGGAGATGACTGCAGACGAAGATACCGTGGAGGAACTGCTTACGCTCTACACCATCCGCAGCAAGATGCAGAAAGCCATCGAGGCAGAAGCAGATACCAATGTGACGGATGAAGAGGCAAATGAGCGCGGTTATACGATGATGACTATTTCTACAACTTCCCATCAGGATGACAGCGGAAATACCGTAGAATATACCGATGACGAGAAAAAGCAGCTGAAGGAGACCGCAAACAAAATCGAAGATGCGGTAAAGAATGGAAAAACTCTCGAAGATGCTGCAAAGGATGAGGATCAGCAGACCACTACCGGTGCGTATGCATCCGATGATTCCACATTGGATACATCTGTGAAAAAGGCATTGGATGATTTGAAAGAAGGAGAAACTTCCGATGTGATTGAAACAGACAGTGCATTATATATTGTTCGTCTGGACAGTGAAACAGACAAAGACGCTACAGAAAAAAATCGTCAGAATATTATTGACAAACGTAAAAGTGACCACTACAATGAAGTGCTGGAGGGCTGGCAGAAAAAAGACGGCTGGAAGGTCAATAAAAAGAATGTTGCAAAGATTTCATTTAGGAATTCCCTGACACAGCAGGATCCGAATGCCTCTACAGAGACACAGACTTCCACAGAAACACAGAATGCAGAGAGTACACAGTAATGCAAAAAGATAACATTGTGTTAATTGGAATGCCGGGGGTGGGTAAGAGCACCGTCGGCGTTATCCTTGCTAAGGTGCTGGGATATCAGTTTATAGATGCAGATTTAGTCATTCAGGAGCAGGAGAAGCGCCTGCTTCGTGAGATCATTGCAGAAGAGGGAACCGAAGGGTTCATTCAGGTAGAAAACCGTGTGAATGCGACACTTGAGGCACATCATGCAATTATTGCAACCGGAGGCAGCGTCGTCTACGGAAAAGAAGCTATGGAGCATCTGCAGGAAATCGGAACGGTTATATATCTTGAGGTGGCATATCCGGAGCTGGAAAAGCGTCTGGAAGATATCAAAGGCAGGGGTGTTGTTTTAAGAGACGGACAGACGTTATATGATCTGTATCTGGAGCGCACGCCGCTGTATGAAAAATATGCGGATATCCGGATTTCGGAGACGGGGCTGGATATCGAACAGACCGTTGAACAGATTGTGGATGGTATCACAAATTTACACTAGATGAATAGGATAGATAGTAGGGTAGCGTACTATACGAAATAGGGCGTTTATTGAGGTGAGATATGGAACAATATGTAATCAAAGGCGGAAATCCGCTGAATGGTGAGGTAGAAATCGGCGGGGCAAAGAATGCGGCACTGGCAATTCTTGCAGCTGCGATCATGACGGATGAAACGGTTACAATCGAAAATTTGCCGAACGTGAGAGATATTAATGTATTATTGCAGGCGATTGCAGAGATCGGTGCAATGGTAGACCGTATTGATGCACATACCGTAAAGATCAACGGTTCATTTATCAAAGACGTGACGGTGGACAATGAATTTATCCGTAGAATTCGTGCGTCCTATTATTTGATCGGTGCACTTCTTGGAAAATACAAAAAGGCGGAAGTGGCTCTTCCGGGCGGATGCGATATCGGAAGCAGACCGATTGATCTGCATATCAAAGGATTTCGTGCAATGGGAGCAGAAGTGGATATTGCACATGGTCTTGTTATTGCAGAGGCAGAAAAATTAAACGGAACACATATTTATCTGGATAAAGTATCGGTTGGAGCAACGATCAATATTATGATGGCAGCATCCATGGCAGAAGGAAAAACCGTAATTGAAAATGCGGCAAAAGAGCCTCATGTGGTAGACGTGGCAAATTTCTTAAACAGTATGGGTGCGAATATCCGTGGTGCAGGAACGGATGTCATCCGTATTGTTGGTGTGGAGAAGCTGCATAAGACAGAGTATTCGGTTATCCCGGATCAGATAGAGGCAGGAACCTTTATGTTTGCGGCAGCGGCAGCAGGGGGAGATGTGCTGGTAAAGGATGTTATTCCGAAACATCTGGAAGCAACAACCGCCAAACTTGTGGAGGCAGGATGCAAAGTTGAGGAGTTCGATGATGCGGTTCGGATTATTTCGGATGGAAAACTGCATCACACGCAGGTGACAACACTTCCGTATCCGGGATTCCCGACAGATATGCAGCCACAGATGGCAGTAATTTTGGGAATTGCAGAGGGAACCAGTACAGTTACGGAGAGCATTTTTGAAAACCGTTTCAAATATGTGGATGAACTGACGCGTATGGGAGCCAATATCAAGGTAGAGAGCAATATTGCCATTATCAATGGAGTGACCCGTTATACAGGTGCCAGGGTAAATGCGCCGGATCTGCGTGCGGGAGCAGCGCTGGTGATTGCCGGTCTGGTGGCAGAGGGAATTACGGTGATTGATGATATTTATTTTATCGAGCGTGGATACGAAGAATTTGATCAGAAGCTGCGCGGCATTGGGGCACAGATTGAAAAGGTATCGGATGAAAAAGAAATTCAGAAGTTTATTCTGAAAGTTTCATAAATAAAAAGAATGGGTAAAAAAGGGAGTGTGAAAAACATTGGTATGTTTTCACAATCCCTTTTTATTTGCAAAATTTATAAAACCGCTTTGATATAGAGGTCGCGGCTGGCGGTGGAAAGATCCAGACAGGATTTATCATCAAACTGGACAATCGGACGGGACAGTGCATTCTGATTTAACATGACAATGGTACATCCCCTTCCGTCACTTAAGATGACGCGGTTACTCTGGTAAGTGCTGGCAATCTGCTTTAAGAAAACCAGAATATATTTTGTATGGTATTTCTGGAAACCATCTTCTTCAAATTTACTGATCACTTCGAACGGACACAACGGAGAGCGATAGGAACGTGCCGCTGTCATGGCATCGTACACATCGGCAATTGCAACGATCATTGCAAAATTGTCAATGTAATCTTCCGTCAATCCGGTCGGATAGCCGCTTCCATCACAGCGCTCGTGATGCACCAGGGCAGCTTTTTTGATACGGGAATCCAGATCCGGCTGACGTTTTAAAATCTCGTATCCGAGTGCCGGGTGCTGTTTGATTTTTGCAAACTCCTCATCGGTCAGAGATCCCGGCTTATTTAAGATATCGGAAGGAATCAGCAGTTTTCCGATATCGTGCATCAGTCCGGCAAGCGTAAGAATGTCCAGATCGTGACGTTCAAAACGCAGCCAGCGGCCGATCATTCGTGAAATGAGTGCAACGTTGAGACTGTGCGCATAAACCGAATCGGCCACAGTACGCATGTTGTAAAGCATATCAAACATTTCAACGATGGTGTTGCGGGACTGGAACAGATCTGCGACACTGCCCAGAAGTTTTTGCGAGTCAATCGGTTTGTTATCCTTGATGGCTGCGGTATACATCTGTTTCATCAGCTCAATTGCCTGAACATACTCAATCTGGAACGTGCGGAATTCACTGGAACCGGCGACTTTCTGTGAGTGTGTTTTGCTTTCCTGGGCGTATGTTTTTGCTTCTTTTACAGGCTTTGGAGCCTCCTCCTGCGGAGCAGGTTCTTCGCCCTCAATTTCTGCATATTCCACACGGTACAGTTTCATGCGGTTGATCAGCTGACGGGTTACAGCAGAACCGGCGGGAGCCAACGGCTGTCCAAGCGGTGTGATCACAGGCTGTGCAAGGATGGCACCTTCTTGTAGTTGTTTTGTCTCAATTTTTATCATTTTTTATCTCTCCGTATGTAACGTATATACAAAAGTATAGAATTATTTCACGCAAAAGTCAATCTTTTAGGGCTTGACAGATGAAAGAAACTGGAGTATGGTAGCACTTGGATATTTCAAATTTAATATTGTAAGCTTTCTCTTATTCAGAGTGATGGAGATACATAGGATCTGTGAAGTCACGGCAACCCCTGTTTTGGAAGGTGCCAACCTGAGCGAGTTAATCGAACAATAAGGGGATTTGATTATCTTTAGATCAATCCGCTGCGAGGCGGTTTTTTTTATTTCTGTATAAAACAAGAGAGGAGAAACAAAAAGCAATGGAAAAATTATTATTCACATCAGAGTCCGTTACAGAAGGACATCCTGACAAAATGTGTGATGCGATTTCAGATGCCATTCTGGATGCATGCATGGAGCAGGATCCGATGAGCCGTGTAGCCTGTGAGGCAGCAAGCTGTACCGGTTTCGTACTTGTTACAGGAGAAATTACAACAAAGGCAACTCTTGATATTCCTGCAATTGTAAGAAAGACTGTAAACGAGATCGGATACAACGATGCAAAGACCGGTTTTGACGGACATACCTGTGCGGTTATGGTAGCTTTAGATCAGCAGTCTGCTGATATTGCGATGGGTGTTGACAAGGCACTTGAGGCAAAAGAGGGCGAGCTGACAGATGATCTGGATACCGGCGCCGGAGATCAGGGAATGATGTTTGGATATGCAACCAATGAGACACCGGAATTTATGCCATATCCGATTTCACTGGCACACAAGCTGGCATTACAGCTTACAAAGGTTCGTAAAGACGGAACACTTACCTACCTTCGTCCGGATGGAAAGACACAGGTTTCTGTAGAGTATGATGAAGCAGGAAAGCCAAAGAGACTTGAGGCAGTTGTTTTATCTACCCAGCATGATGAGGACGTTACCCAGGAACAGATCCATGAGGATATTAAGAAATATGTCTTTGATCCGATCCTTCCAAAGGAGCTGATCGATGGAGATACCAAATTCTTTATCAATCCGACCGGACGTTTCGTAATCGGCGGACCACACGGAGATGCAGGTCTGACCGGACGTAAGATTATCGTTGATACATATGGTGGATATGCACGTCACGGCGGCGGAGCTTTTTCCGGAAAAGACTGCACAAAGGTTGACCGTTCCGCAGCATATGCAGCACGTTACGTTGCAAAGAACATTGTTGCAGCAGGTCTTGCTGATAAGTGCGAGATTCAGTTATCTTACGCAATCGGTGTTGCACAGCCTACTTCTGTCATGGTTGATACATTCGGTACAGGAAAGATCGCAGATGATGAGCTGGTAAAGATTGTACGTGAGAACTTTGATCTTCGTCCGGCAGGAATTATCAAGATGCTGGATCTGCGCCGTCCGATTTACCGTCAGACAGCTGCTTATGGTCACTTCGGACGCAATGACTTAAATCTCCCATGGGAGGCAACAAACAAGGCAGAGGCTTTAAAGAAGTACCTTTAATTTATGAAAAGTTTACATAATTTTTTATAAAAGAATGATATAATAAGACACAGAGTTTGTTCTGTGTCTTATTTTTTTTTACAGGGAAGGAATACGAATGAAGATAAAAACCAAACTGATCATTTCGTTCTGTATTATTATCTTTGTGCCATCGATCCTGGCGATTGCCACGATCAGCGCCTATTGTAATTTTCAGTCGCATGTGATCGAGCAGACGTATGGAATTAAGAATGCGGATGCCTATAGTATTATCAATTCTGTACCGATGTTAAACCGTTATACTGCACCGGATTTTGAAAAGATCAAAAAGACCATAAAGTTATCTCCTTCAAAAATGGAGGACGTTTCGTATCTTAGTGAGATCAATGAGAGCCTGGAACAGAAATATTCCTATCTGGTGGTAAGAATCGGGGAGAATATTTCTTTCAATGGGGGAAGTGATAATGAAAAGATTCTTTCGGAACTTCCGGTATATGGGGCAAACAGTTCGAAACAGGGAGTGGACAAATATATCGACCGGGACGATGAAATTCTGGTAAAACAGGCAGATTTTAAGCTGGATTCGGGAGAAAAATGTACGGCGTATATAGTCACGTCTTTTGATGCTACCGGGCAGGAGATCCGCCAGTTTATTTTATGGGGGATTATCTGTGTGGTAATCATTCTGTTACTGACAGCGATCATGATGATTGTGTGGATCTACCGGAGCATGATTACACCGATCCAGAAACTGCGCGTTGCGGCAGAAAATATCAAAGAAGGAAATCTCGATTTTGCGTTGGATACCGGAGGCGACGATGAGATCGGGGAACTTTGCACGACCTTTGAACAGATGCGTCAGCGCTTAAAAGATAATGCAGAGGAAAAACTAAGCAACGAAAAAGAAAACCGCACGCTGATCAGCAACATTGCCCATGACCTGAAAACACCGATTACGGCGGTAAAGGGCTATTCGGAAGGCATCATGGATGGAGTAGCCAATACGCCGGAGAAATTAGATAAGTATATCCGTACCATTTACAACAAAGCAAATGAGATGGATACACTGATCAATGAACTGACACTGTATTCCAAGATCGACACCAACCGTATTCCATATGATTTTGCAAAGCTGAACGTTGCCGCATATTTTAAGGATTGTGTGGAAGAAATCGGACTGGATCTGGAGGCAAAGGGGATTGCCCTGTCCTATTTTAATTATGCAACACCGGATACCCAGATTATTGCAGATCCGGAGCAGCTGCGCAGAGTAATCAATAATATTATAGGAAATTCCGTAAAATATATGAATAAAACGGAAAAATTCATCAACATCCGGATTAAGGATGTCGGGGATTTTATTCAGGTAGAAATCGAAGACAATGGAAGGGGAATCGCCCAGAAAGATCTGCCATATATTTTTGACCGGTTCTACCGGACAGATGCTTCGAGAAATTCGGCAACCGGTGGCAGCGGAATCGGACTTTCCATTGTAAAAAAGATCATAGAGGATCATGGAGGGAAAATCTGGGCAACCAGCAAAGAAGATTCCGGCACCACCATGTACTTTGTAATACGCAAATATCAGGAGGTAACAGCAAATGAGCAGAATACTGATCGTTGAAGATGAAGTGGCTATTGCAGATCTGGAGAAAGATTATCTGGAACTGAGTGGCTTTGAAGTGGAAATTGAAAATGACGGAACCAAAGGACTCGAAAGAGCCCTGCATGAGGAGTTTGATCTGTTTATCTTAGATCTCATGCTTCCGGGAGTGGATGGATTTGAAATCTGTAAAAAGATCCGTGAGACAAAGAATACACCAATCCTTATGGTTTCTGCAAAAAAGGATGATATTGACAAGATTCGCGGGCTCGGACTGGGGGCAGACGATTATGTGACAAAACCGTTTTCCCCGAGTGAACTTGTAGCCCGTGTGAAGGCACATCTGGCACGGTATGAGCGACTGATCGGCAGCAATATGCCACAAAATGATATCATTGAGATCCGGGGCATTAAAATAGACAAGACGGCGCGCCGGGTATGGGTCAATGGAGAAGAGAAACAGTTTACGACAAAAGAGTTTGATTTGCTGACTTTTTTGGCAGAGAATCCAAATCATGTATTTACAAAAGAGGAATTGTTCCGTAAAATATGGGATATGGAATCTATCGGTGATATTGCAACGGTTACCGTACACATCAAAAAGATTCGAGAGAAGATTGAGATGAATACGAACAAGCCGCAGTACATCGAGACCATCTGGGGAGTCGGATATCGGTTTAAATTATAAACGGTCTGCCTCCTGAAACTATGATCAAGGGGGCTGTTATGAACGAACACAAAAAACATGGCAGCAGTTTCTCCAGCAAAATGGGCTTTATTCTTGCCGCTGCGGGATCTGCTGTCGGACTTGGAAATCTGTGGAGGTTTCCTTACCTTGCCGCAAAATACGGTGGAGGTTCTTTTTTACTGATCTATGTGATCCTTGCGGTTACGTTTGGATTTGCACTTATGATCACAGAAATTGCACTGGGCAGAAAAACCGGGAAAAGTGCACTGTATGCATTCAGCACGCTGCATGAAAAGTGCGGTTTCATTGGAATTCTTGCCAGTATTGTGCCGATTATCATTCTTCCGTATTACTGTGTGATCGGCGGATGGGTCATCAAATTTGCATGGGCATTTCTTACAGGAAGCGGAAATGCAGCGGCAGCAGATGATTATTTTTCAAATTTTATTGCAAAGACCGGGGAACCGGTGATGTGGCTGGTAATTTTTATTCTTGCCACTTCGGTTGTGATTCTGCTTGGCGTAAATAAAGGAATTGAAAATATCAGTAAAGTGCTGATGCCGCTTCTGGTAGTCCTTTCCGTTATTATTGCGGTATTTGTTGTGACCCGTCCGGGAGCAGGGGCAGGAATTGTCTACTACTTAAAGCCGGATCTTTCCAAGATCAGTGCGAATGCTTTTCTGGCGGCACTGGGACAGCTGTTTTATTCCATGTCGCTGGCGATGGGCATTATGATTACATATGGCTCCTATATGAAGAAAAAAATGAGGATATAGAGAGCAGTGTGCGGAATATCGAAATCTTTGATACCGGAATTGCATTTCTGGCAGGACTGATGATTGTACCGGCCGTGTTTGTGTTTTCCGGTGGAGATCAGGCATCGTTGAAGGCAGGACCGACACTAATGTTTATTACACTGCCAAAAGTGTTTGACAGTATGGCGGGAGGACACCTGATCGGAACGGTATTTTTTGTGCTGGTATTGTTTGCTGCACTGACATCGTCCATTTCCCTGATGGAGACAGTGGTTTCCATTTTCGTGGATAAGACAAAAAAGAGTCGTAAATTTATTACGGTCTGTGTAACCGTTTATACGGTGTTGATGGCAATTCCGTCTTCTCTTGGATTTGGAATCTGGAGCGGTTTTTCGATTCACGGAATGAGTATTCTGGATTTCTTCGATTTTATATCCAACAGTGTCCTTATGCCAATTGTGGCATTCCTGACCTGTGTATTTGTCGGTTTTATTGTGAAACCAGAGGCGATTATGGATGAAGTGGAATCTTCCACACAGAAATTTAAGAGTAAGAAACTGTATATTGTATTGATCAAGTATGTTGCACCGATACTGGTACTGCTGATTTTATTCAGTTCGGTATTAAATGCACTTGGAATCATTACTTTGTAACGGACAACAGAAAAGAAGAAACAAAAAACCCTATGCATAATGCATAGGGTTTTTAGATAAATATATGTTTGTTCTGTTCAATTGTATTCGGACTTGCTAGGCAGTTCCGGAGTTTAACCTCTCCGGCAGGGGTGTGAGCACATGACGGATACCGGAACCCTCCGCAGGAATTCCTGATCCAAATAGTCCGCATCTGCTGTACTGCGTTTTCAACAGGCAGCATGTCATGTTGTGAAAACAAATCCCTGCGCTGGACAATCGCGCTTGCTGTAAAAAACAGATCAATGAAATCTATGACATACTGAGCTGTAATACTGACAGTTCAGAGAATAAAGCCTACTTGTTTATGCGTGCGGTACTCTCACCGCCTGAGCCTGATGGTCAAATATTGTACCGTCCTTATATGGACTCATATAAGCGTACCCCGAAAACCGAAGTTTGTCAAGTGTTATTCGCTTTTCATGACCATTATACGCTATGTTTGCCGGGAAATCAATTGTGGAAATCCGAGAAATACAAAAAGTTGTGTCAAAAGAGGGAAAAACGGCTCAAAGATTGCAAGAAAATGGTCGATATAGTATAATAAGGTATAAAAAAGTAAAGGCAAGGAAAACCATGATCGATATTCACTGTCACCTTCTGTACGGAGTAGACGACGGAGCAAAAACAATAGAAGAATCTGTGGCGATGCTTGAGGCAGCAAAAGAGCAGGGCATTTCTGCAATGATCCTGACACCGCATTACCGGCACGGCATGTTTGCTTATCCGAAGGAAGAAATTGAAGAACATTTCCGTATTCTGGAGCCGTATGCACAGAAACTTGGAATTTATCTTGCACTGGGCACCGAATACCATGTGAACAGTCATATTGTCGAGGCACTTGACAGTGGCAGATGCCGGACAATGGCCGGCTCGCGGTATGTGTTGTGTGAGTATTCGCACGACAGTGAATATGCCTATATTTACCAGATGACGCAGGAACTGGTTCTGCACGGATATATTCCGGTATTTGCACATGTGGAGCGGTATGGAGCACTTGCAGATTTACAGCTGGCAGAGGAGCTGCGCAATCTTGGGGCATGGATTACGGTGAATGCGGATGCGGTACTCGGACTTGAGGGCATGGGTCCCAAGAAATACTGTAAAAAGATGCTGAAGGCAGAATGTGTGGATGCGATTGCATCGGACAGTCATGGAATAAAAAACCGTGCCAATCATATGGGAAAATGCTATGAGCTGATTGAAAAAAAATTTGGCAGGGAATATGCGGATCAGCTTTTGGTGAATCATCCGGCAAAGATTCTGACCGGAGAAATGAAATAGTTAGTAATGGAGCATTGATATGGAGCAGCAGTTACAACAGGAACGTATTGTAATTGAAAATGATGATGAAATTGAAATTGATCTGAAAGATCTCGTTTTAGAGATCCTTTCTTTCTGGAAATGGGTGTTGTTTGCACTGATTATCGGAGCCGTGACCGCATATTGTATCAGCAGGTTTGTAATGGTGCCGCAATATGAGTCAACATCCCAGTTTTATGTATTGTCCAAAAGCATGTCGATTACAAGTCTTGCGGATATACAGACAGGTACAAGTCTGACAAACGATTATATGGTTATCGTAGAGGGGCGTCCCGTGCTTGAGCAGGTAATTGAGAATCTCGGACTGGACGAGACCTACAGTTCCCTGAAGAAAAAAATTACCCTGAATAATCCTTCCAACTCGCGAATCCTCGAGATTACGGTGCGCGATGCAAACCCATCCATGGCAAAAAAGATTGCGGATGAGATTGCGCGTGTCAGTGTGGCCTTTATCCAACAGAAAATGGATCAGGATGCACCGAATATCATTCAAAAGGGATATTCTGACGGAGAACCAGTCAGCCCGAATACCATGAAAAATACGGCGGTCGGAGGAATACTTGGCATGTTTTTAGCGATTGCGGTTATCGTGGTGGTTTATCTGTTCAATGATACGATTATGAATGCAGATGATGTACAAAGGAAGCTGGGGCTGAATGTTCTTGGTACGCTTCCTTTGGAAGAAGCCGAATACGATGGGGAAAAAGAGCGCAAGCGTAAGAGAAGGAAGAAAAAGAAATGAAATCGGTAACATTTGAGAATCTGAAAAAACAAAATTATACGATGAAAGAATCACTCCGGGCATTAAAAACCAATATCCAGTTCTGCGGAGATGATATCTGCACCATCGTTGTGACGTCTGCCATGCCAAACGAAGGGAAAAGTACCGTGACGATGGATCTGGCACGTTCTTTTTCGGAATCCGGCAAACGTGTATTGCTGATCGATACCGATATGCGTAAATCCGTATACGTGGGACGATTACGGGCAGTGGCTTCGGATGGAAGAGAAATCTACGGATTATCCCATTTTCTGTCCGGACAGAGAAAACTCGAAGACGTACTTTACGGTACAACGATTCCGGGCCTGTTTATGATTTTTGCCGGTCCGTCAGTACCAAACCCGACAGAAATTCTGGAAAAAAAGTATTTTACCGAGTTACTTAATTTTGCAAAAGAACATTTTGATTATGTATTGCTGGATTGTGCGCCGATCGGAGCTGCAATCGACGCAGCAGTGATCGCAAAACACTGTGATGGTGCGATTCTTGTTATTGCCCAGGGCATGGCAAGCGGACGTCTGATCCAGACTGTCAAAAAGCAGATGGAAGCTTCCGGAGTGAGGGTACTTGGTGCGGTACTGAACAAAGTACGGATGAAGAAGAACGGCTATGAGGGTGGCTACTATGGCGGCTATTATGGCAGCTATTATGGAAATTACGGAGAACATCATGAGAAGAATGCATGAACCATCGACAAAACTTCATAATGCATTGTATTTTATGTCCGGAATGATGGTGGTGATTCTTGCACTTGTGATTGTGGCAGGGATCAAAACGAAGGCGGAAAATGCCGGCTTCCACATTGCAGATGATACAGAAAATTCTTATGAGCAGCAGGTTGCGGGGCAGACAGATACCACACAGGATTCCGGTCAGGAAAAGTGGCAGGAGGGTGTAGTTGCTTATCAGGGAAAAGAGTATCTGTATAATACAGATATCAAAACCTACCTCATGATGGGGGTTGATATCAATGGTCCGGTACAGCAAAGCAGCGATTATACCCAGGGCGGGCAGTCCGATGCACTGTTTCTTCTTGTTGTAAACAACAAAACAGAGCAACTGCAGGTCATTTCCATCAATCGAAACACGATGGCAGATATCGAATTGTGTGATGAAGAAGGTATTGATATGGGACCGCTTAAAACTCAGATCTGTCTGCAGCATGCATTCGGGGACGGTAAGCGCCTCAGCTGCAGCAAAACCGTGGATGCGGTTTCCGGCCTGTTTCAAAATATTCCGATCAGCGGTTATCTTGCGATGAATATGGGGGAATCCCACAGATGAATGATGCTGTGGGAGGAGTGGAAGTGACTGTACAGCAGGATATTTCGTTTCCAAAAGCCGGTGTGAATTTGAAGAAAGGGCAAAAAGTAACCCTGAATGGGACGCAGGCTTATTATTACCTGCATGGAAGGGATACCGAAGAATATGACAGTGCAACAAAGCGTCTGCAGCGCGAAGAACAGTATATTGTTGCCTATATGGATAAATTAAAAAAAGTATCCACAGAAAACCCGGATCAGGTGACAGAAATTTACAATTCTGTTTCCGATTATCTGGTAACCAGTGTGGATTTCACAAGTATGATTGAGCAGCTGATGAATTACGGTTTTTCAGAAGACCAGATGTATACGGTTCCCGGAAAAACGGTGGAGGGAAAGCCGATTGACGGGAAACGGTATGAGGAGTACCATGTCGATGAAGATGCCATGGAAGAACTCATTATGAAGGTGTTTTATACACCCGTACAATAAGGTATCCAGTGCGCGCGCACTTGATATAGATAGAGTTACATGCAGTTTATATTACGTGGAAAGGAGGTAGATTGCGATGAAAAAGAAAATTTTCACAGGAGTTGTGACAGCTATGATGCTGGTATTTACAATGGGCACAACCGTGTTTGCAGATCCATCACCAACAAGTGATACGGCACTGGTTCAAAGAACCAATGAGCTGAATAAGGCAACAACCGTTGAAAGCAGCGGTTATAATGCAAACAATGAGCTTATCACGGTTTCTTCCAAGGGTGTGGACAAAGATGTTTACCGCGAGGGAAACCGTCAGGCAAATGCTGTGGCAAGTGCACAGAACGGAAGTGCAACCGTCATGGCATGTCTGATATCAGTGTTCCGTCTGCAACGAATACATCCAAAGGAATCAAAGTAACGATTTGTGCAAGTGGAATTAAGGCTGGAGACAATGTTTATGTATTACATAAATTAAAAAGCGGAAGCTGGCAGACTGTAAAGCCGGACAGCGTTTCCAATGGCAAAGTCACGGTTACATTGTATTCATTTTCACCGGTTATAGTTGTAAGGTACAGTTCAAATGTGAATCCTACCGTTACAACAGATCCGTCAAAGGATGAAAATTCCCAGGGATCAAATACAAATTCCAATGTAAATGACAATTCCAACAGCAGCAGCCAGACAAACAACAACAACCAGAACAACTCACAGACCAATAATCAGTATAATCCGGTTAGTGTAAATCAGAATGTGACAGTAAACTATCCACAGTCTTATGACGATGGAGAGGACAGTTTCGAGGATGATTATGATGACGGTTATACAGATGGTTATACCGATGGAAAGAATTCCGTACGGAATACTTCCACAAAGAGTTCTTCTGCCCGTGTCAATGGCAAAAGTGGAGCAGGAAGTCAGAAAGGAACATCAGCTTCCGGATCTGTTTCCTATAAGACATCTCCAAAAACCGGGGCAGCGCTTCCGGCACTTCCGTTCGTTGCAGTATTTGCGGCAGCAGGTATTGTTGTATGCGGAAGAAAAGCACGTAAGAATTAATCTCACTGGATACAATTTTATTTAGCATGTAGGTCTATGGATAGGTGATGCATGGCATCACGTGAGGGCGGTGGAATGGAATCTGCCGCCCTGCCTCAATTTTAAAGAAAGAAAACTATTTTATGAAAAGACAGAGAAAGAACGACAGAACGATCAATATCTATAAAATTCTGACCATTGTTCTGGCAGTTGTATTGATCGTGGTACTCATAATATTTGGAAGAAGCTGGATGGTTCAGAAGAATGCACAGAAAGAATATGAAAAGCTTTCTGCCCAGGTAAATGATCTGCAGAATCAGGTGAATGATAATCAGATCAATATTCCGTCAGATACGCAGACTGAGACGGAGAATGTGGCACAGGAAGTGCAGACCGAAGACAGCGAACTGGAACAAAAAGGAATAGAAATTCCACAGAAAAATTTAAACTGGAAAAAATTAAAGGGAGTCAATCAGGATATTTACGCATGGATCTACATTCCGGGAACCGGGGTGGATTATCCGGTGTTACAGCATCCGAGTGATGATTCCTATTATCTGAATTACAATATGAATGGTACCAGGGGATATCCTGGATGTATTTATACAGAGAAGGCAAACAGTAAAGAGTTTACGGATTTTGATACCGTCGTGTATGGGCACAATATGCGCAATGACACAATGTTTGCTTCTCTCCACAACTATGAAGACCAGACATTTTTTAACAATTTTCCGTATATATATGTGTATACAAAGGAAAAGGTGCTCGTGTATGAGATTTTTGCGGCATATAAGACGGACGATGCACATATTCTGCACACCAATGACTTTTCAACGAAAGAGGGACGTGTAAGTTATCTTGAAAGCATTGTGAAAAAATCCAAGAATTCGCCGGAGGTAAAGGACAAAATCCAGCTTTCGGTGGACAGTCATCTGCTGACTTTATCAACCTGTGTGAGCAGACAGGCAGACAAGCGGTTTGTGGTTCAGGCAATTTTATTAAATGAGGAACAGCTATGAAACAGTGCAAAGTAGGTATGGATCAGGAAAATATCATATCGACCTTTGCAAGTACGCAGTTTTACGGAGATCCGGATGCCTATATCCGGGAGTTTCTTCAAAATGCCATTGATGCATGCAATACCAGGGCGGCGTTGGAATGGAGCTGGGGAACAGAGTTTCTGGAGATGGAGGAGGCAAGAGCCTTAAATTCCATGCGAAATCCGTATTCTCCTCAAATTTCCATTCAGTATAATTCCGAAACGCAGCGTCTGGTGTTTGAGGATAACGGAATCGGAATCAATGCCAGGGATATTGAGCAGTATGTCGCCAAAATCGGAGTGAGTTTTTATCAGAGCGAGGATTTTTCTACACAGCAGCTTCACTATGAACCGGTGGCGCAGTTTGGAGTCGGTATGCTTTCCGGTTTTATGGTTGCACGGGCACTGTTGATTGAGTCGAGAAAGGACAAATCGGTAAATACCGCGTGGAATGTTACGGATCGCCAGACGTTAGAACCGGTTACCGCAAAATGGATAGAAGGGGCGGAAACAATGGAATATATCAATTCCAACCGCGAACAGTCCGGAACCAGAATTACGCTGGTGTTACGGCCGAAATATGCGAAGAATCTGTCCCTTCAGAGGCTGGTGCACGCAGTACAGCACTATATGCTGTATCAGCCATTTCCCATTCAGATTTCCTTTGATGAAAAAAGCGTGACGCTGCGGGAACAGAATCATATCATGGACAATCCGTTCGCGGATATTCTTGGAATCATATCGATTCGTATCATGGATGAACTGATGGAGGGGTGTATCTGGATTTATAATTCCAAACATCAGGGACTGATCGGGACATCCTGCCTGTATCAGCAGGGGTTTCTTGTGACCGATGAAAAGAAAGATCTGGGGTTAAAACCGGAGTGGCTCAGGCATATGACGTATCATCTGCATTTACGGAAAAAATTCCTGACATTGCGGCTGGCAAGGGATGATGTGGCGCATGATGAAAATCTGACGGAGCTGCGCAGGCTGATCGGCAGACGGATTGTAGAACATTTTGCATCCAATCCGCTGGGACTGAACCAGTATATTGCCAGCGGACAGCAGCCGGTTCTGACAGAGTATGAAGAAGAGATGCAGCTGCTTGGCAAAGCTGTCACAGTGGAAGTTTATTTAAAAGGGAGAGAGATTGAACTTCCGGTTGCAACAATTATTCAGGGTTATACCGGAAAAAGCATAAGGATTGCATTTATCAGCAAGGGGCTGTTTACATATTACAGGCAGAACCATATTATGGATTTCCGGCGTTTTCTGGCAGAATACCAGCTGATTGTATTCGAAAAGAACCGGGATCTGTTCTGCCAGCTTCTGGCGCCTTATCAGGGTAGCATGCACTATGTGATAAGCAGTGAATGTCCGGGGGTTATATATGAAGAAATGGATGCAGATTTCCATATGATAAAAAGTGTGGTACCATATCGTTATCAGTATCATCTGCGGCCGGAAACGTTTCCGGATAACGAGATTTTCTGTATGGTGACGAATACGGCAAACGGAACGCTGGAACTGCGTGTCAATCCAAAGCACCGACTCTTAAGGATTCTTGAGCCTGTGATGTATCACCCGAAAGTTCACCGGATGATGGAGGTCATCTATGAGAATATCAAGCAGCGGGTTATCAATACGCAGCATCGTTGGAATAAGATTGTTGATTTCGGCGGTTCGTTCGTAGATGACTGGAAAAATCAGGAGAATGTGCCGACAGTGAGCTGTATCTGGTGCCTGGAAGGCGATTTTGATGTATCTGTGAATGAATTTATTGCGCAGACCCTGACACAGAAAGAACGTGTGGATCTGGGACTTGTGGGACTGGTTTTCCGCAGGGAAGATTTTATTGACTGGTGGTTTGCACCAAGAGAGTAGAGTGATTATGGAAGAGAAAAAAGAAATGTCAACAGAAGAAATAAAGATGGACAATGATCCAAAGGGCGAGGGAAAGGAGAAAGCTTCTTCGCCTCTGCGGGAAGTGCTCAGCTGGGTAGTCACTCTGCTGGCAGCCTTCGCGCTGGCGATGGTTTTGAAGAATTACGTGATCATCAATGCAACAGTCCCGACCGGATCGATGGAGCATACCATTGAACCGGGCGATGACCTGTTCGGGCTGCGGCTGGCGTATCAGTTTTCAGAACCGAAGAGAGGAGATATCGTGATTTTCCGGTTCCCGGATGACGAAACGCAAAAATACGTCAAGCGTGTGATTGGTCTGCCCGGAGAAAAGGTTACCATTGAGGATGCGAAAATCTATATCAATGACTCTGAGACTCCTTTGAAGGAGGATTACCTGAAAGAGACATGGACAGAGGCAACCGGACCGTTTGGTTTGAGGTTCCCAAAGACAGTTATCTGGTGCTTGGAGACAACCGGAATGATTCCTATGATGCCAGATATTGGGATCATACCTATGTCAGCAAAGATAAAATTATCGGAAAAGCTTATTTCATATACTACCCATTCCAAAGACTGGGCAGTCTATATAAATAAATCATTAAATAATTAACAAGGAGGCTATCATTATGCCAGAAAATTCAAGTTGCAGCGGAGCATCATCCTGTTCCAAAGAAAGCTGTGAGGGATGTTCCCATAATTCTCAGAATCCGCAGAGTATGCTCGAAGCGATGAATGCATATTCCAATATCAAACATGTGATTGGAGTGGTCAGCGGAAAGGGAGGTGTCGGTAAATCATTTGTTACTTCTTCCCTGGCGGTACAGATGGCGAAAGCAGGATATAAAGTGGGAATTCTGGATGCCGATATTACCGGACCGTCCATTCCAAAGATGTTTGGAGCACACGGTCAGCTGGTCGGTGACGAAAAAGGAATGTATCCGTATGAGACAAAAGAAGGCATCAAGATCGTTTCCATCAATCTTCTGATGGAAGATGAAGAGGCACCGGTTGTCTGGAGAGGCCTGTGATTGCAGGGGCTGTGAAACAGTTCTGGAATGAGGCGGTCTGGGGCGATGTGGACTATCTGTTTGTGGACATGCCACCGGGAACAGGTGATGTACCGCTTACCGTGTTCCAGTCCCTTCCGGTGGACGGTATCGTTATTGTTACATCTCCACAGGAACTGGTACAGATGATCGTAAAGAAAGCTTTCCATATGGCAAATATGATGCATATACCGGTACTTGGACTGGTGGAAAATTTCAGTTATCTGAAATGCCCGGATTGTGGAAAGAAGATCGCACTGTTTGGAGAAAGCAACATTGACGAAGTTGCCGCAAAAGAAGGAACCAGAGTTCTTGGCAAACTGCCATTGGATCCGGCATATGCGAAAGCTGCGGATGCCGGTGCATTCTATGAGATGGAAAATCCGTATCTGGATGCCGCTGTGGATGCGTTAAAGACAATTTAAGACAAGAAAAGACCTGTCAGTGAATAAATTCACTGGCAGGTCTTTTTTGCTTATTTCTGGCTTTCTGAAACTGTAGATTCGGTATTGCTGTCCGACTCTGTTTCCGTAACGGTTTCTTCCACAGCAGGATCTTTGTAGGTGTACGTGTTGGATTCACGGAAAATCGTACTGTTGGAACCCATCTGGCACACTTTAATGGTATCACCGTCTTTGACACTGTCTTTTGGAATAATCAGACAACCGGAATTGCTGAAGGTTGTATTGACTTTCTCATCATTTACAAATACTTTACTCCACTTGGTGAAGTTGTTTCCATAGACAAACACTTCCGATCCGCCGATGGAATCCGACGTCTCCGATACAGTTACATCGTCAATTCCCATTACAATGTCGGTTGCAGGGTATTTGTCTTTGCCATCATAGCAGTAACGGTTTCCGTAAAGAATGTCATACTGCAGATTATCCAGTCCGTCCAGATATGCAGTGTGGTCTGTGTTGTTCATCTGGGTCTGATGGTAATTTAAGATGGTTCCCTCATGAATACCTGTGGAATCCGTAATGCTTGCCATCAGCTGGTATGCATACAGATCTGCATCCTGCTTCTTTAATCCCATGTTATTCCATGTGACATATTTTGTCTTGTAGATATCACCGGATTTCATATCGGAGTCTTCCAGACCCATGGTTGGAAGATGATCACCGAACGCTACCACGATGGTATCTTCATCTCTCTTGGAGAGCTCTGTAATCAGATCATTCAGGAATGTATCTACTTCATTTAACTGGTTGATGTAATAAGTCCACTGGTTTTTCTTTTCTTCATCATCCACACCGCTGACGGTATATACCGGACTTGCGATAACCGGAGTCTTTGGATAATCACCATGTGTACCTACGGTAATGGTGTAGGTAAAGTCCGGCTGATTCGGAGTGGAATCTAAGGTTTTGATTGTTTCAGGAACAAGAATATCATCGGTAGCCCAGCTTCCGTTTGGCGTATAACTCTGAATGTTCATCAGTTCCTTGCTGGTGAAAGTATCAAATCCCATCATGGAAAAGGCATTGACACGGCTGTAAAAGTTACCGCCATTGTTATGTACGGCATGGGTTCCATATCCGATGGAAGCCAGATCAGCAGCAGTGCTCTCGCAGTCTGTCTTTTTCAGGATTGTTTTATACGGATACTCGCCGGTTCCGAAGTACTGCATACTCATACCGGAGAGAACTTCAAACTCAGTGTTTGCGGTTCCTGCGCCAACAACCGGAACTGTCAGGTAACCACTCGTGTAGTTCTTCTCGAGATTGTGGAAGGTAGGAATCGGATCCTGATTATAATTCAGAAACTTGATCTCATCCGGATCACAGAATGATTCAAGAAGAATACAGATAATATTTGGTGCATTCTTTTTGGTGACAGTTGTTTCTTTTTTCGTGTCATTTACATTTTTTTCAATCGAAGCAATTTTCTGCTCGGAGTAGTCATCCGGCTTGCTCATTCCACGGTCTACCACACTCGAAGAGAATCCATAGATAAAACCGTAGTTTTCATATCCCTGTGCAATGTTGGAGAAGTAGCTTGCAACAACATTGGCATTCTGTGCAGCAGAGGTTGTAACAGGAAGACCGACAAACAGTACCGATACAATGGCACCTACTACAACAATTTTATGGGTCTTGCCCTGATAGCGCGGTCCTTTAATGAAGAGTGCAACACAAAACAGAAGGAACAGACCGAGCCCGATGACTACGATGGTAGCTTCTTCTGCCGTGAAATAGTTGGTATTGTTCATGGCAAACAGATCATTGATACATTTAAGGTCTGTAAAGCCAAACGGTGTTACACGGTTTGAAAGGATGCATCCGTTAATGATTCCAAGGAGCACCCAGAAACCGCTGATAATGATCCGCCAGAATGCACGTCTGCGGAACAGATAAACAAAGCTTAAGGATGCAAATACAATAAAGGCATTATAAAAAAATGCACCGGTATGCATCCCAACGAAGGAACATGCCGAGAGAAAACTCCTTCGGGAAAGAACCTCCACCATAAATACGATCCCACAGGATATCAACATGTGGAACAGCAGGGAATATTTATTCAGAAATGAGATCCGACGCAGGTAAGCTTCGGAATGTTGTTTTTCAACTCTGGTGAATAGTTTTTCTTTGATAATACTAAAAAATTTCTTCATCTTTACCTCTCCTTTACTCGAACTATAGATTACTAAAAAAGGATAGTAAAGACAAGAGGTAAAATTTATAAAAAAACCCCGTTAAAAACGAGGTTTTTTTGCAATATGAATAAATTGTGAACAAACGGTGTTCTTATCGGTTGGAACGTCTCCAGATGTGCATCTGGTCTGCCTCTTTGATCAGATCATCACGGAAGTCCGGATGTGCAATGGAAATCAGAGCCTCTGCCTTCTGCCAGGTAGATAATCCCTTTACATTGACCATGCCATATTCGGTAACGACATAGTGGGTATTTGCACGGGTGTCTGTGACAATGGAACCTTCTGCCAGGGTCGGGCGGATGCGGGAATGCATAACACCTTTCTTATCCGTGAATGTGGAAGAACAGCAGATAAAGCTCTTTCCACCTTTGGACATATAAGCACCGAGAACGAAGTCAAGCTGTCCGCCGGCACCACTGATGTGTTTGGTTCCGGAAGACTCGGCACTGATCTGTCCGAACAGGTCGATATCTACACAGTTGTTGATGGAGATGAAGTTGTCCAGTGCTGCGATGGAGCGGATATCGTTGGTGTAACTGACAGGTGCGCTCATCAGTTCTGGATTTTCATCCAGATAATCATACATCTTCTTGGTTCCGGCACCGAAACCATATACCTGACGGTAGCGGTCAATGTTTTTGCAGGCACCGGTAATCTTTCCGGCTTTGGCAATGTCTACGAATGCATCTACATACATTTCTGTGTGAACACCAAGATCCTTTAAGTCGGACTGTGCGATCAGGGAACCGACTGCGTTTGGCATACCACCGATACCAAGCTGCAAGCAGGCACCGTTTGGAATCTGGTCTACGATCAGCTGTGCAACTTTCTGGTCTACTTCGGTAGCAGGACCGCCGGCACCGAGTTCTCCGATTGGAGGATTGGAGCCTTCTACGATTGCATTGACTTTGGAAATATGTATACCGTTTTCTGTTCCGCCAAGGCAGCGCGGCATATTTTCGTTGACTTCTACGATGATATGTCTGGCTGTCTCACACATCGCACCAAGATGGGAAGCACTTGGCCCGAAGTTGAAGTATCCATGCTTGTCCATTGGAGCAACCTGGAACATTGCCACATCATCCGGACAATCCAGCTCACGGTAATAACGAGGGAGCTCGGAATAACGGATCGGGCTGTAGAATGCACAGCCACGTGCGATCATATGACGTTCGATTCCGGACATATGCCAGGAATTCCATGTAAAATGTTCGCCGGCGTCTTCTCGCTCAAAAACTGCAAGTGGTTTTAAGAGAATTCCACCGCGCAGGTTGATATCCTTCAATTCATCGGTACGTTTTGCAAGTGCTTTGTCCAGTGCATCTACGGTGTTGGTACACCAGCCATAGTCTACCCAGTCACCGGATTTGATTACTTTTACGGCTTCGTCTGCTGAAACGAGCTTCTGTCTGTATTCTTCTGAAAAATCCATTCGTATAAGACCTCCTTGTATGTCTTAGCGTGAAGTTGTGAACAGAAATACAACAACTTCGTTAATTTATTAACAACATTATAACATTTATGGATTTCAAAAACAATGGGGAGTGCTGGAAAACGTAATTATTCTGTGGTACACTTTAAGGGAAAAAGTCCTGAGGTAGACAGGGAGAGGGCATATAGAAGATATTTGAGAGAAAAAATTCTAAGATAGACAGGGCAGGGATATATGGAAGATTTTTAAGTTGAAAAGTCCCGAAGAAGAGTCAGAGTGGGATATATAGAAAAAGTTTCCACTGATATGTCCCGGAAAGCGTTAAAAATGGGATATAGAAGTGCAGATATTATGTATATGTCCCGAACGAAAATAAAAGTGGGACATAAAAGAAGAAATATTGTGCATATGTCCCAAACGAAAACGAAGCTGGGACATAAAAGAAGAAATATTGTGTATATGTCCCAAACGAAAACGAAGCTGGGACAGCGAAAAGAAGATATTGTGTATATGTCCTCAAATGTTCGACATCGCACATGGTATCTCTATGAAGAAAATATTTACAGGAAGGAAAAGAAGATGGAGAATTATACAATTGTTACTTTAAAAAAGGGAGAAGGCCGCACGATCAAGGCGGGTGGCGCATGGATTTTTGATAATGAGATTGATACGATTGTGGGGACATTTACCAATGGAGATGTGGTGACGGTACATGATTTTGACGGATATCCGATGGGAAAGGGATTTATCAATCAGAATTCGAAGATCCGTATCCGCATGCTGACCCGTCATGCGGATCAGGAGATCAACGAAACGTTTTTGTACATGCGTGTGAAAAATGCGTGGGAGTACCGCAAGCAGGTGATGGCGGGTGGCAATGACAGCGTGCCTGAAGCGGATGATGTAGCAGAGAAAGTGTTTCCGGGAATTGGAACGACAGGAAGACCGGATTTGAATTGCTGCAGAGTAATCTTTGGAGAAGCAGATTTTCTGCCGGGACTGGTCATTGACAAGTATGCGGATGTGCTTGTGGTGGAATGTCTGGCACTCGGTATGGAGCAGTTCAAGGAAACAATCGTTTCATTATTAAAAGGGGTACTGAAAGAGGACGGTATTTCTATCCGTGGAGTCTATGAGAGAAGTGACGCCAATGAGCGAAGGAAAGAAGGACTTCCGAAGGTGAAAGGATTTATTGGGGAAACATTTGATACAGAGGTGGAGATCACGGAAAATGGCGTGCACTATCTGGTCGATGTGGTAAATGGTCAGAAGACGGGCTTTTTCCTGGACCAGAAGTATAACCGTCTTGCCATGCAGCGGATCTGTAAAGGAAAGAAAGTTTTGGACTGTTTTACACATATGGGAACGTTTGCACTGAATGCAGGAATCGCAGGTGCTTCCGATGTGACGGGACTTGATATTTCGGAATATGCGGTGCAGCAGGCAAATGCCAATGCCGTGCGTAATCATCTGGAAGATACGGTACATTTTCGCTGTGCAAATGTACTGGACGAGCTTCCGAAACTGGCAGCAGCCGGAGAAAAGTATGATGTAGTCATTCTCGACCCGCCGGCATTTACGAAATCCCGTGAGGCCACGAAGAATGCCATCAAAGGTTATCGGGAGATCAATATGAAAGGGTTAAAGCTGGTAAAAGACGGCGGATACCTGGCAACCTGTTCCTGTTCCCATTTTATGACACAGGAACTGCTGGCAAAGACGGTGAAGGAAGCTGCAAAGGCGGCACACAAACGGCTGCGTCAGGTGGAATTCCGTACGCAGGCACCGGATCATCCGATTTTGTGGGCAAATTCTGCGAATGTGCCGGAGAGCTATTATCTTAAATTTTTTATTTTTCAGGTGGTGGATGAGAAATAATCCAAAGAATGCTTATTTTATAGGGGTTTCGGAACAATTCTCTGATATGAAATAAAAGACTGACACACCTTTTGACACCACTTTTATAGAAAAATATCTCAAAATAAGCAAATCCTCTTAGTTCATTTGCGCCCTTGTTGGATTGTGCTACACGATTTTCAAGGGAAAACGAAAATAGCCGCCATTACTGCGAATAATGACGGCTGTTGATAAAACAGTTACTTAATATATTCGGGTAAGCCGCTTCTCTGGCTTTCCCTTTTTCTACGCATAATATAACATGTCTTATGAGTTGATGCAAGGAAAAGTGTAAAACGGTTCATAATTTATAACATGTCATGTTTTCAGATCAGTGATGACTTATTTCGGTTATAATAAAAGGAGAAAGCTCTCAATTGACTAACCGGGTATAAACTCCATATAATAGTGGTAACCGAATGGAGGAGCTATAGAAGGAGGGAGCATTATGCAGGCATTATCAAAAGCAAAAGTTGGTGAAAATTATACCATTCAGTGGTTATTCGGATTACCGGAAGTTGTAGAATTCCTGCACCGCCATCATGTAGAAGAAGGTGGCAGCGTACAGGTGATTCAGAAATTATCCAATGGGCTGATCATCGGTGCCAATGGAGAACGGTTCGCCATGGGAAATGAGATTGCAGATCGTATTCAGGTATAAGTACACCCGGCTATAGAAAACAGACACCCCGGTATCCGTTATAAAAACGGCTGCCGGGGTGTTTTGGGTAAAAAAATGAAAAGGGCAGTATACTTGCATTTTAGAGAGCATTATGGCATAGTTGAGAAAGAAAATCGAAAGCGAAGGATGAAAAGAGGAAAAATGAAGTTTCGAAAAGCTAAGCAGGACGATAAGGAAGAAATTCTTGCGCTGTATCAGTCGCTGATCGGTACTCCATACTGCGCATGGGGCAATGGGTATCCAGGAGAACAGGAATTTGATTATGATATGAAAAGAAATGCTCTTTTTTGTATGGAAAATGAAGATGGAGAAATCATTGGCACGATCACAGTGGATGAAGATCCGCAGGTGGAAGCACTCACCTGCTGGTCAGAAACACTGCAGCCGTCTGCGGAGCTTTCCAGACTCGGGGTACGCACCGATATGCAGAATCAGGGAATTGCCCGGCAGCTTCTGCAGCATGGCATGGAAGAATTGAAAAAACAGGGGAAAAGGAGTGTACATTTTCTCGTGTGTAAGACAAATAAAAAAGCGCTCCGTTCTTATGAAAAACTGCATTTTGACGTAGTGGGAGAGAGCGATTTATTTGACGAGGACTGGTGGTGCTACGAGAAAGAACTTTAAAAATCAAGTACAGGAAGTTGGAAAATATGCAAATAGGACAGAAAAAAACAACGGGACAGAAGATGAAAAAAGAGAGGAACAGGGGAAGAGAAACGGATAGAAAACCGAACATAAGCCAGATACAAAAAACAGGCGAACACTGCATTTACGCAAAAAGATGCGGAGGATGTGACTATCAGGGAATTTTGTACAGTCAGCAGCTTTCCAAAAAGCAGAGTTACATGCGCAAACTCATGGAACCGTTTGGAAAGATCAATCCAATCATCGGGATGGACGATCCATACCACTATCGGCATAAAGTACAGGCTGCTTTTTCCTGCACCAAACGCGGACATATTGTGGCTGGAGTGTATGAGAAACATTCGCATGATGTTGTGGATGTGGAGCAGTGCCAGATTGAGGATGAGCAGGCGGATGCAATCATTCGTGAAATCAAAAATATGATGCGTTCGTTCCGTATTCGTGCGTATGATGAGGATACCGGTTATGGGCTGTTACGTCATGTGCTGGTGCGAAAGGGCTATCACAGCGGACAGATTATGGTGGTGCTTGTACTGGTATCTCCGATCCTTCCATCCAAAAATAATTTTGTCAAGGCACTGCGGAAGAAGTTCCCGGAGATCAGTACAGTAGTGATCAATGTCAATGACCGCAAGACCAGCATGGTGCTCGGGGAGCGCAATATTACGGTTTATGGAAAAGGATTTATTGAGGACGAATTATGTGGCTGTACATTCCGCATTTCACCGACCTCCTTTTATCAGGTAAATCCGCAGCAGACAGAAAAAAACTCTACCGGAAAGCCATTTCCTGTGCCAAACTGACGGGAAAAGAAACTGTGATCGATGCGTACTGCGGTACGGGCACGATCGGGTTGATTGCCAGCAGCCGCGCAAAGCATGTGATCGGAGTGGAGTTAAACCGTGATGCGATAAAGGATGCTATCTCCAATGCAAAGCGCAATCATATTCACAATGTTACTTTTTATAATGAAGATGCCGGACAATTTATGGTAGAGATGGCAGAAAAAGGAGAACATGCGGATGTGGTCATTATGGATCCGCCGCGTACGGGAAGCGATGAGGCGTTTCTTTCCTCTGTAGTGCGACTGGCTCCGAATAAAGTCGTGTATGTATCCTGTGGTCCGGAAACGCTGGTGCGGGATCTGAAGTATCTGACAAAGCATGGATACCGGATGAAAGAGTGTACACCGTTTGATCTTTTTCCGTTTACGAAACATGTGGAGTCGGTAGTTCTGATGCAGTATTGTGGAAAATAAGAAAAATAGGCATGTTATACCACAAGATGTTGTGGTTTGAGGGCAAAAATTGGAGCAAAAAATGACCAGTTTTTGCCCTATTTTTTTTTCCACGTTTTTATAGATGCATAGAGGCAAAAAAGAGATTTTTAAGTATTTTGGGACAAAATTCAGAGAAAGGAAAAGAAACAGGGATGGAGAAAAAGCAGCACCCAAGTTACGGAATGATTCGGTTTGCAAGGTCCTCAATCGGTGGTTCAGGAACGGCATTGTTTGGAAGTTCCATCATGCATAATAATGTCATACGCCTGTCCATTTCAAAAGGCATGATGGAAAGGGAGGGCAACGAGGACTGGTTTTTGGCAGGGACAGACATCAATGACATGATCGTTGAGGTGGAGATGTCCTATACACAGTTTGCCGAAGCAATCACATCACTTAACATTGGAGAGGGGATACCGGTTACCATTACAAAAGTGAATGGGACATTCGTTGAACCATGCCCATACAGTGACAGGCAGAAAGTAATGCGCCGGGAAGTGGATGAAGCAACCCGTGACTTGGTGCGGCAACTGGAAAAGAGGTCAGAGGAGATTGAAAAACTTCTGGATGAGAAACGTGTCCTGAGCAGGGAGGACCGGAGAAATATCGTCTCGACATTGAAAAATGTACGGCAGGAGTTAAAAAGTAATATCCCCTATCTGCAGAAACTGTTTGCTGAACAGATGGATAAAACCGTGACAGAGGCGAAAGGGGAGTTTGAAACTTACCTGCAGAACAAGATGAACAGCATTGCACTTGCAGCAATTTCAGAACAGATGAAGCAGGAGGAAATCAGTTTAAACAGAAACATGATACCGGAACTGGAAGTACAGGAGGGCGGGGAAGAGGCAGGGGAGATGGAAGCGGGAATGCACATGGACATGTAAGGCGGTACTTATTTTAGAAATGAAATGGGTACCGCTATTTTTTTATCCGAAAGGAAGGGGATGAAGTGAAGCGCAGAAAAGGACATGAGATAGACTATGCAGGGAAAAAATATGTTTCACTGCATGAACTGTGCGATGACCTGGACCTGCCTTACTCTCCGCTGGCACATAAATATTACAGGACAAAAGATATTGAACAGTCGGTAGAGAGGGCAAAAAAGGTAAAAGATGCACAGACCTACACCGTCTGGGGCAGGGAATATAAAAGCCTGACGGATATTGCAAAGGAGTACGGGACCAGTGCCGCCGTTATTTCAAAAAGATTGCAGGATGGAAAGACAGCCGAGGAAGCCATCGCAGAAATCATACAGAAGGAAACACTTTCTTTCTGCGGAAAGGAATTTCATGGACTGGCACAGATAGCGAACTTTTATGGAAAAGATTATTCGCTGGTCTGGGAGCGGCTCAAATATGGCATGAGAATGGAAGAAGCACTGTTTCTACCAATCAGGCAGATGAACAAGCCGCAGTATGAAATAACCTGCCGCGGAAAAACCTATCAAAGCAAACGGGCATTCGCAAGGGAAAATAACATCGGGATTGTCTGCATCCGTGAGATGATGGAGAACCATGGAGTGGATTTTGAAACAGCCGCGGACATCCTGCTGGAGATAAAGGAAAAGGCAGGCATCCCGGCAGAGCAGATGATAACCAGATTCCCGATGTGCATGATCCGGGGAAAGGAATACCGCACTCTGGTAGAACTGGCGGCAGAGCTTAAGATTTCGGCAGCGGCGATTAGCACCTACAAGAACAGAAACGGCTGTGGGCGAATTTTGGAAACACTCTGCCAGATGCAGAAGGAAGAGAGGGAAACCTATTTTCTGGATGGCAGGGCAGTCTCATATAAGGAGCTCATGCAGATGGGATATACTTCTGTATCATATCAGACGGTCCCGAAAAAGAAAATTCCGTTATACCCACAGCTTGCAGGGCATGATTTTGTTACAGGCTGTGTCGATGTCGCAAAAATTTATGAGGAGGTCAAGTCAGAAAGGCTGGAACAGGAAAAAGGGATGCAGATGAACATGTAAGGCAGTACTTATTTTAGAAATGGAATGGGTGCTGTCTTTTTTTATGGAAAAAGGAAGGAGACAGATCGGATGTCGGGATTTTTTTGCAACAGTCCAAGACTGCAGTTATTAGAACGGCAGATGCGCCAGCCGCCGGGATACCGTCCCAGAGGGCATGGGTGGATGTTTGACATGGAAGAGTGGAAAAGCAGGGGAAATTATTCGGAGATTGTGGACTGTGTCATCAGCCGGATGCAGATGGAACATTTAAAGAAAAAAGAATACAGGAGGTATTTGGAAACGCAGAAAAGGAACTGATTTTTTATGATAGCAGGCACAGAAAAGATTTTTCTTCCCTGCTGATTGGCAGACGGAAAAAAGAACCTGTGCGGACTTCCGAATTATGCCGCCGCAGTATTTCTTCTGTCTGCAGATGAAAACCTGTGGGAGAAAGTTTCTAAGCAGGTGCTGGATACGGGGATTTATTTTGACCGCATCCGGCTTGGCAGCGTTACGCTGGAACAATATATCCTGTTCCATGCGGCTAGGGATGTGTATCTGGGGACAAAGCATATCCGGCTGTCGGAGCTGACCGACAGGGAATTGATACCGGATGAAATCTTTAGGCTCATCGTCAATGCATTCGTGATGGAAAGGTATGGGGTGGACATCGTAGAACGGGAGGTGTGGAATGAAGATTAGAGCAAAAAATGGGGAACAGACGGTAGATATAACTTTGCCGGCAACGGACATGGACATACAGTATTGCATGAAATGTATCGGGATAGAAGATATTGTACCGGTATGCTGTATCAGTGAGGTGCGGGATGAACCGTCCTATTTTGGGTTCCTGAAAGGCCAGACCGTCAACATGGACGAACTTAATTTCTTTGCCAGAAGGCTGGATGGAATGACGGAATATGAAAAAAGAGTGGTGGGTGTCTACAGCAGTGAGACAGGCATGCGGGAAATGAAACAACTGATTAACCTGACTTACAGCCTGCAGGGACTGTCCCTGATTACAGACTTGACGGACGGAAACCGTGTCGGGCTGAGGCTTTATCTGGACCGGCATCTTGCAATCTCAGAAGAAGAAAAGAGCAGAATGGATTTTAACGCATATGCGCAGAAGATTTTTTCAGAAGGAAAATGTAAGTTCCTGCCACATGGGATACTGGTAGATCAGGGATTCCACATGGAGGAGGTCTATAACGGAAAAACCTTTCCAGAATACATCGACAGACCGGATGAAACCGTGTCGGTTTTATCTCTTGGAAATGAGGCAGGGGATAAGGAGTACCTTTATCTGCCAACGGACATCAGTGCCATGGATAAGGTAAAGAAAAGACTAAACATCGCAGCATTTGCTGAAGGCATTGTGAACGGGATAGAAAATATCCGGCTGCCGGAAAGCATCCTTCCTTCCCCGGAAGATATGTGTATGTCTCTGCAGGGTGATGTCCAGAAACTGACTCTTTTTAATGAGATGTGCCAGACCGTCAGCCGTTTTGATGAAGCAAAAATGGACCGGCTTGCAATGGCGGCAGGATTCGTGGGGACAAGTGAATTTACCGATATCACTTACATCGCAAAGCATCTGGATGAATTTGAAATACATCCGCAGATACATACGGATAAAGAGTATGGGGAATTTCTGGTTAAAGAAGCGGGGATGTTTGAAGTTGATGAACTTCTCCTGCCGCATATTGATTATGCCGGGGTTGCCCGTGATAAAAGACAGGCAACGATGGCAGACAGCGGATTTATTCCAGAAGGCTTTGTTGGCACGCAGCGGGCAATCCATGAGTATCAGGAATATCAGGGGGAATTTGCCGATCTGCTTGAAAAAAGTGGGATACCCTGTGAAACGTTCTGCCTTTACAGTTCGCTGGCAGGGATGATGTATCAGGATGGAGAGGAGCAGGAAACGCTGTACCGGAGTGAACTGGCAGATTACGAGGAACAAATCCAGAAAGCCATCCTCAAAGCAAAACATGTAGAGGCAGAACCGAGGGGACTCATGCATTATTTTGACGGGAACAGACAGGTGGCTGCAAAAGTGATCAGTGCATTTCCGAGAGTGCAGAACATCCGGGGAGAACTGTTCGGAGTTCTGGAATGCAGTATCTGCCAGCCTCTGACACAAGTGAAATCTATGAACTGAAAAATTTCTGGGACGGACAGATGAGTGACGGCTGGGGAGAAGGCTTTGAACAAAGACCAATCTATACGCAGGAGGGAGAACTGTATGTCAGTTTCTGGACACAGGGACACTGGGGCGTCATGACGGAGGAGGAACTGGACAGAGTCTGGAATCATGGCATGACGCAGACTCTGTAAAAAAATAATATTCTGCTGGATATGTGCTGGTGTATGTAGTATTGTGTGTCCCAAAGAAACCAAGGAGGCAAACAGATGAAATTGGATGATACAGTCATGGTGCAGTTTTTTGGGGAGCTTATCGAATCATACCGCCAGCAGATCATGGATCAGGAAGAGGCAAGGGAACTTTCAAAGAAGAAAAAAAGTTCCTGGCAGACTTAAGAAAAGAACTGGAGCTGTCAAACCCACAAGCGTACAGGATGGTGACAGAACTTTTTGGATGCATGTTAGACATCAGCCAGATAAAACAGGAACAGCTTTATATACAGGGAATAAAGGATGGAATACGAATCCGAAAACTGGTAAAAGAAATCGAGGAAGGTGAGGAATGTTAAGAAGGGAACAGATAGAACGGCTGAAGGAAAGATATCCTGCGGGTACCGTGGTCAGGCTGGGGCAGATGGAAGGGGAACACCAGATGCCGTCCGGCATGGAGGGAAAAGTAATTGATGTGGATGATATCGGACAAATTCATGTGGAATGGGAAAATGGAAGCACGCTGGCCCTGAATGTGGAAGAGGATGACTTTACTGTCGTACCGCAGAAGGAAACCCTGTCCGAAAAGAAATGCAGGGAGTTTTTAGGGAAAGTAAATGAGATATTAAAAGAAACAGATTTCTATCTGCTGAATGTGTCATGCAATGGAGGGGATACCGCCTATGCTGCCCAAAAGCTGCTTGCCATGCATCAGGCATTTGAAACCGTGTACGGGGAAGGATATGTGGATGAGGAGTATGGGATGGTGATGATGCCGGCGGTGGTCTGCGGAAGGGATTCCGGCATACGCACGCTGGCACTTGTCACGCTTGATCTGGAGTCTTCCGGGGAACACTTCGGAACGATTTTCATGACTCCGGGCGGCATGATGGAGCAGGGCAGCAGCTTCCTGAGTGAAAAACAGAAACAGGCACTGGCAGAGTATTATATCCCATATGACTACTGGTACACACCGCTTGTGGAAAGGGACCACCATGTGGATTTTACACAGATGCCGGAGGAGGTGGCTGACATCCGCAGGATGGTGGATGAACTGCTGGTGCAGGGGGAGGCTTTCCATATGAATGAACCAAAATAGGAGGAAAAAATTTTGAACAGCATCATAAGCTGGGTTGGCGGCAAGAAAGCACTGCGCGATCTGATCTATCTGCGCATGCCGAAAAACTATGACCGCTACATAGAAGTATTTGGCGGTGGCGGCTGGGTTTTATTCGGAAAACCGCCGGATAAATGCATGGAGGTTTACAATGATTTCAATTCAAATCTTGCAAACCTCTTTTATTGTGTCAAGGAAAGGCCAATGGCACTGCTTCGGGAACTGTCCTTCCTGCCGCTCAACTCCAGAGATGAATTTACAACGCTGCGGAAATTTCTGGCCATGGAAGAATTTAAGAGTGAACATCTTGCGGAAGAATTGGAGATTGCAACGCACTTCTTAAAAGAACCGGAGGCGGCAGAAATCCGTGACATCCTCATGGAGCGTGCCGCAGTAGGTGATGTGAAGAGGGCGGCGGCATTCTATAAGATTATCCGTTACAGCTATGGAAGCGGATGCACCTCTTATGGCTGCCAGCCTTTTGACATACGCAAAACCTTTACCATCATCTGGGAGGCAAACCGCAGGCTGAAGGATACCGTAATCGAGAATAAGGATTTTGAGGCACTCATCCGTCAATATGACAGACCGAATGCCTTTTTTTATTGCGATCCGCCGTATTTTGAAACCGAGGGACATTATGAGGTGGTGTTCCGTAAGGAAGATCATGTGAGACTCAGGGATACCTTAAAAGGCATACAGGGAAAGTTCATGGTTTCCTATAACGACTGTGCCTATATCCGTGAGCTGTATCAGGACTTCCAGATTGAAGCGGTGACAAGAATCAATAATCTTGCACAGAGGTATGACAACGGAAGTGAGTTCCCGGAAGTTCTAATCGCCAACTATGACATGGAGGAAAGGAAAAAAAGCATGCCGATGCAGATGAACCTGTTTGAACTGTACGGGGAACAGAAAACGGTCCGGTGGAAGGGAAAGGAGACAGAGGAAGAGCCACAGGACACATAAAAAAAGAAAGAAGGAGGACATGCTTCAGTTAGTAGAAATGGAAGGAAAGATGACGGAAAACGGGTGTATTGAGATTCCCGCAGTGGTGTTAGAGCAGGCTGGTATCTGTACCGGTGACACCGTGAAACTTGTGTATATGGCAGAGGACGGGGAACTTAAGAACACGGCAAAGGAGTTCCTGCTTGCAAGGGCAGGACAGGATGTGGCAGAGGAACTGGCAAAGGAGGAAAACATTGCGTTCCAGATACCGGAAGAATTATTAAGGGATGCCGGAATCCCGATGGACGCAGACCTTGACATTGTGTGTCAGGAAGGACGCATTATCATCCTGCCGTCAGAACTTGTGCAGGGGACGGAAGTGCCGGAGGAACTGCTTGCCATCTGCAGGGAGCTTGGCATCACGGAGGATAAGGTAAACATCATCTTGCGGACCACAGAGGAGGGGACGGATGAAAAAACCGGTGTATAAGCTGTTAGACGAAAAAGGACGTATCCTGATTCCGAAAGAATTCCGCCAGATGGCAGAGCTTGAGAGCGGGGATATCGTAAAGCTGTCCATGAGCAGTGGAAAAATTGTGGTATCCAAAGTAGATATCGTGGAGATGGGGAGTCAGGACCCGCAGGCAGTGGAAGCCTATGTAAATGCAGCGGTAAAACATATGAGTCCTGCAAAACAGGTGGCGCTTGCGGCAAGGATTCTGAAATTCGCACAGCAGGAGGGAGGTACGGATTGTTAAGGAATAAGTACAGGGCATTTGAAATCAAAGACGATCAGGTCAGCCAGACGCTGGTGGACGGGAATCTCTGCTCCATTGCAGAATTTATCCGGCACTGCAGTGAGGGAAGCATCATCACCCTGCACACCATGGAGGGCGAGCCGTTTTTGATCGGACTCTCCAAGATGTTTGTATTCTGCGGGGACAAGGCATTCTTAGACAGGCAGTTAATCCCTTACCTGCGCAGCATGGGTGGGTAATGCGTATGAAAAGGATTTATGTTCAGAACGGGATTGTATTTTATTATGGGAATCCGGCTGGCTATCTGGGAGATGGGAAAGCAGTCATTGACTGCATGTTCCAGAAAGAGGAGCTGGTTTCATTTGTGAAGGAACAGTTTTTGGTGGAACCCGTATTCCGGGAGGGTGTGTATGACCGGCTGTCGGAGGGAGGTGGTGTCAAAGAGACAGCGGAGGTCAGTATTGGGGAAGGGAGGAGGCTTAGAATCTATCAACTGGGACAGGACAGTCCAATCATGATGCGGTTTATCAGTCTGGCAGAGAGAAAAAAGAGAGGGTATGACAGACCGCGCAGGGAGGAATATGTCAGAGTCTATGAGGGGGAGATAGAAAACTATAGTCTGGAGGAAGTCTGGGAGAAATACGGACGGAGAGTACCGGAAGGGTTTCAGGGACATGTATTGTCCATTTCGGATGTGGTCGAGTTTGCGGATGGGGAAGTCAGCCGCTTTTTCTATGTCGAGCCATCCGGGTATGAGGAAATCAGATTTTAACAAGGAGGAGCATTATGCCAAAGGCAAAAACTGCCCAGAGCCGGGCAGAAACCACAGAACAGCTGGCACCATCCGGAGCAGGGAACAAAGAAAACTCCCCACTCCAGTTTGATGTGCGCATCCAGTCCATCCGGCCGAGGGGAAAGCATCAAGGGAACAGCATCCGTAAACATCAACGGGGCATTTGCAATCCGGGGTGTCAAGATTATTGAGGGAAGCAATGGACTGTTTGTTTCCATGCCAAGCTATAAGGTTGGGAATGAGTACAAGGACATCTGTTTCCCTATCACGCAGGAATGCAGAAAACAGCTCCATGAAGCAGTCATCGGAGCTTATGAGCAGGCAATTTCGCAGGGGCAGGACACGGTAGCAAAGCATCATGGGATGCAGGCACCGGAAGGACAGCCGATGGAGATGGCAGGAATGTAACAGGATAAAACCAGAGAACATAGAGCGGACCGCACAGGAACGGTCCGGCAGACCATGAGAAAAATTGGAGGAAAAAGATATGAGAAATATGATGAAAAAAGCAGCACAGAATGTAAAGGCAGTTGCCGTAAGAGCAGGGATGTTAATGAAGGATACCAAGGGTGAGAACTATGTGGATACGGCGGTCAAAATCCTGATCGCAGTCGTTCTCGGCGCACTGCTCCTGGCAGGTCTTTATGCACTCTTCGGGGATGTGGTGATGCCTACCCTTACCCAGAGAATTCAGGACATGTTTAACTACGCAGGATAAGGGACACCGGTCCAGAGACAGTGAAACAGGAAAAATAACAGAAGGATATGGAGGAAAACAGATGCCTAGAAGAGCAAACACAGACACAGCAGGAAGCAGTACAGGAAAATGCCGCAGTGCAGGCAGACGCAGGGGCAGACATGCAGATGGAGGCTGCCATTACAAAAATACAGCCGGAAAAGGGCGTCCTTGCCCTTGCCGATGTAAAAATCGGGGATTTCATGACGATCCGAAATGTCAGAATCAAGGAAGATGACTACGGGCTGACCGTTGCCATGCCGAAAACAAAGGCAGGAGCAAATGAACAGTACAGGGATGCGGTGTTCTTTGCCGACAGGGGAACCAAGGAAAGATTTGACCAGACGGTACAGAAAGCGTATGAAACTTTTATGCACCAGCAGACGGATCTGGACGAGGAACCGGAGGAGGCAGAGGAGCTGGAACAGGAAGAAGGCGGCATGAACATGGGAATGTAACATGATAAGGCTGGCTTTCTTTTTTTCTGCCCTGTCTTTGGCGGCGGTCATGGATATACGGACAAGGACCATCCCGGACTGGCTGGTTGTTCTGGTGGCACTTACCAGCGTGCTGCCACCGGGAACAGCCAAATCTTTTTGGGTGTTCTTGCAGGACTTCCGCTGCTCCTTGCAGGGATTACCATAGGAGGAATCGGCGGAGGGGATGTGAAACTCATGGGGGCATGCGGCCTGATACTTGGAGCGAGCCAAGCGCTTACGGGACTGTTCCTTGCATTGTGTCTGCTGGTGCTGTGGCATGCGGCAGGGAACATGGGCAGAAAAAAGAACAGAAAGAAACAAAAAGAGGAGAAGGAACAGGCATACCCGCTTGTTCCGTTTCTTTTTGCAGGAATGCTGATTGGTATCTGGATAGGAGGTTAAAGAATTGAAAAAGAAATTATTACTGGCAGGGATTGTGGCACTGCTTGCAGGAACTGTCATGGCAGCAAGAAAGAAAAAATATACGGAGACATCGAGATAGGAGGAGAAGAGAATCATGAAACTGTTAAAAAACCGTACTGTTCTTGGGGTACTCTGCATTGCAGTGTCCCTGCTCATCTGTTTTGCAGTGACACCGCTTGTGAATGCCGGACTGTCCCAAAAGACTACCATCGTGCGTTTTGTAAAGGACGTCAAGGCAGGGGAAGAGATCAAAAAAGGAATGCTGCAGGAAGTCGAGGTGGGAGGCTACAACCTGCCCGAAAATGTGTTAAGGAGCATCACGGAGGCGGAAGGGAAATATCTGACCGCGGATGTTTATGCAGGGGACTATATCGTAGCAGAAAAAGTAGCGGACGAACCGGCCGCAGAAAATAAATACCTGTACAACTTAAACGGGGAAAAACAGGCAATCTCCATCACTATCAGTTCTTTTGCGGAAGGACTCTCCGGCAAATTAAAGAGCGGGGATATCGTGTCGGTCATCGCACCGGATTACCTGGGCAGCGGCGAGACAGTCATCCCGGCAGAATTAAAATATGTGGAGGTCATCGCAGTGACGGCAAAGTCCGGCTATGATGCCAATACACAGGAGCAGGAAGAGGAGAAGGAGCTTCCGTCCACCGTCACGGTGTTAGTCAGACCGGAGCAGAGCAGACTGCTGGCAAGGCTGGAAGCAGAGGGAGAAATCCACCTGTCACTGGTATACAGGGGAGACAGCCAGAAAGCCGCACAGTTCATTGAAGCACAGGATCTGGTGCTGGAGGAGCTTCTGGAAGAAACCACAGAGGAAGAAGAGGTATCTGTTGTAAAAAATGAGGTGCCGAGGACAGGAGGGGAAGCGGATGCAGTGACGGCAGAAGAAACCTCGGCAGACGAGAAAAATGATACGGATATGGAGGAATAGTGTTTGAATTTCATGAAAAATTCTTTGTTCCAGAGAAATTTGGAGCAGGAAAGGGAAGAAGAGATGCCGGAAGAGGGAGGCGTGCTTGCCGTGTGGGGCAGCCCTTCCTCCGGCAAGACGGTGGTGTCTGTGAAACTGGCAGAGCATCTGGCAAAGAAAAAAAGAAATGTCATCTTAATCCTTGCGGATATGGTCACGCCGCCGCTGCCCTACTTATGCGCACCGTCAGACATTGAACAGGAAAGGTCGTTGGGGAGCATTCTTGCCGCATCCCATGTGACGGAAAACCTCATCAAGAAGAACTGCATGTTCTACCGGAAGAATGATTATCTTTCCATGGTCGGGATGTTAAAGGGGGAGAATGTGTTCACCTATCCGCCCTATGAAAAAGAGCAGGCGGCAGAACTGCTCCAGCTTGCAGCACAGATCGCACCGTATGTCATCGTGGACTGCACCAGCAATATCGCATCGGATATCATGTCGGCAGTCGCATTGATGGAGGCAGATACGGTATTAAGGCTGGCAGGGTGTGACTTAAAATCCATCAGTTACTTATCCTCCCAGCTTCCACTGCTCTCAGACCACAAATGGGATGCCGACAAGCAGCTAAGGCCGTGTCCAATATCAGACAGCAGGAGGCGAGCAGCCACATGGAACAGATCCTTGGCAGTGTGTCGTTCCAGATTCCGCACAGCAGTGAGGTGGAAGCACAGTTTTTAGAAGGGGAACTGCTTGGGGAACTCGGCCTGAAAGAGAGCCGGGCATTCCGCAGGGAGATAGAGAAAATCAGCAGGGAGGTATTCGGGGTATGAAAAACAACCAGAATCTGTTCTTTTCCCCGGAGGAAAAGGGAAGGGCGTTTTCGGATGTCTTAAAAGAGGTGCAGGAGTATATCTCCAGCAAATATTCCACGCTCATGGTAGAAGGCGGGAGCGAGGAAGTAAAACAGCAGGTCAAGCGGTACATCACAAAGTATATCTGCGACTACCGCATCACGGTAAAGGGAAAAACACATGAACAGTTGATCGATGACCTTTACACGGAAATGGCAGAGTTTTCCTTCCTCACCAAGTACATTTTTGGAACCGGGATAGAGGAAATCGATATCAATTCCTGGCGGGATATCGAGATACAGTACAATGACGGCAGGTGTGAAAAGCTGGAGGAACACTTCGATTCCCCGGAGCATGCGGTCAATGTCATAAGGCGCATGCTCCATGTGTCGGGCATGGTGTTGGACAATGCCTCCCCTGCGGTGTTAGGGCATCTGAGCAAGAATATCCGAATCGCCGTGTTAAAGACGCCGCTTGTGGATGAAGATGTGGGGATTGCAGCGTCCATCCGTATTGTCAATCCGCAGAGCCTGAAAAAGGAAAACTTTGTGGATGGCGGCACCGCAACAGGGGAAATGCTGGATTTCTGGCAGAGTGCCTGCGTTATGGAATCAGCATCTGTGTTGCAGGAGCAACCAGTTCGGGAAAGACCACGCTTGCAGGCTGGCTGCTTACCACCATACCGGATGGAAAGCGCATCTTTACCATCGAAAACGGCAGCCGTGAGCTGGCACTTGTAAGGGAAAAGGATGGAAAAGTGACCAACAGTGTCATCCATACGCTGACCAGATACAGCGAAAATGAAAAGCAGAATATTGATCAGGACATGCTCCTCGATATGGCACTGCGTTTCAACCCGGAGATCATCTGTGTCGGGGAGATGCGTAGTTCGGAGGCGTACACGGCACAGGAATCGGCAAGAACCGGTCATACGGTGCTTACCACGATCCACAGCAACAGTTGTGAATCCACTTACAGCCGAATGAGGACACTGTGCAAGAGAAAATATGACATGGATGATGAGGTGTTGATGGATCTTGTAACGGAGGCATTCCCTATCGTGGTGTTCACCAAGCAGCTTGAGAACCGCAAGAGAAACTCATGGAAATCATGGAGTGTGAGATCACGGCAGACGGAAAGCGGAAGTTTAACCCGCTGTACCGCTATGAGATCACCGAAAACCGGATGGAAGGGGACCGCTTTATCATTAACGGCACGCATAAGAAGGTGTGCGGAATTTCCGAGAGCCTCAAAAAGAGATTTTTGGAAAACGGCATGCCAAAAGATGTGCTGGAAAGAATTGAAAAAGGAGGGGAGAAAGCATGCTGACATTACAGGTCATTGCCTGCATCGGGATCATTACAGGAGCATTCCTGCTGTTCAACATCCGGCTAAATGACTTTACGGGGAACATTTTCCACAGGCTTTTGGACGCACCGAAAGGAATCCGTGAGGAGATACTGGAGGAAACCAAGCGCAGGAAAAAATCCTATTTCCGAAGGGAAATCGAGGAAGTACAGGCAATTTTGAAAACAACGGACAGGGAGGAACTGTTCCCGCTTTTATGCACGGCATCCCTCCTGCTGTTTGCCGCAGGAGCAGCCATTGCCGTCATGATCGGAAATGTTTTTTTAATTCCGGTGCTGGCGTGCGGATTTTTATTTCTGCCGTTCTGGTACATCAGGCTGACCGCATCCCATTTCAAAAAGGATGTGTCATCGGAACTGGAAACCGCACTGTCCATTATTACAACGGCATACCTGCGAAGTGAGGACATCCTTACTTCGGTGGAGGAAAACCTCGAATATTTAAATCCGCCGGTCAAGACCGTGTTTGCAGATTTTGTGTCAAGAATCCGCCTCATAGATCCAGACCTTGAAGCAGCCTTGGAGGAGCTTAAGGGAAAGATTGAAAATGATGTGTTCATGGAGTGGGTGGATGCCTTAAAGTCCTGCCTGTATGACAGGTCACTAAAGACAACGCTGACACCGATCGTGGCGAAACTGTCGGACATGCGCATCGTGAATGCAGAGCTGGAATATCTGGTATTTGAACCCAGAAAGGAATTTATCACAATGGTGGTGTTGGCAGTGGGGAATATCCCGCTGTTATATTTCCTGAACCAGTCCTGGTACGATACGCTCATGCATACCATCCCCGGACAGATTATGCTGGCAGTTACCGGCGCAATTATTTTTGTTTCCACGGCATGCGTCATAAAACTGACAAAGCCGATTGAATACCGGACATAAGGGGGAGGGATAAATTGAAAATCGTACTGATAGTTGTATTCATCCTGACGGCATGCGGACTGTTCCTTCTGCTGTCGGGCATCTTAAAGCTGCCGACACTGCGGACCGGCAGGGCGATGATGCAGTCAGGGAAGAAAGAAAAGAAACTGCAGAAAACACTGGATGCGTTCTACATGGACGGAGCGGCATACTTAGGAAAATACATCGGAATGAATGCCTACAAAAAAAGCAGGATGCAGAATGTCCTTAATGCGGCAGGACTTAAGATGACACCGGAAACCTATATGGCGTATGCCTATCTGAAGGCAGGGAGCATTTTTCTCCTGATCCTTCCGGCACTGCATGTATTTCCGCTGCTTGCCATCCTGCTCGTGCTTTTAGGAGTCATGGTCTACTATAAGGAGACAAGAAAAGCAGAAGAGCTGGTAAGGGAAAAAAGGAGCAGATCGAGGGAGAGCTGTACCGTTTTGTTTCCACCATCACACAGGAGCTGAAAAACAGCAGGGATGTACTTTCCATGCTGGAGCATTATAAGGAAAATGCCGGGGAGATGTTCCAGAAGGAACTGGACATTGTGTGTGCCGACATGCGTTCCAGCAGCTATGAGGCAGCACTCACCCGTTTCGAGGCAAGGCTCAATTCCCCGCAGCTCTCCGATGTGGTCCGGGGACTGATCGGTGTGTTAAGAGGTGATGACGGTGCAGTGTATTTCCAGATGCTCACACACGACTTCAAGCAGGCAGAACTGCAGAGGTTAAAGGCAAAGGCAGCAAAAATCCCGCCGAAAATCCGTGTCTTTTCTTTTGCCATGCTCTTATGTTTCCTTGCAACCTATTTTGCCATCATCGGCTATGAGATCATAAAGTCCATGGGAACACTGTTCTGATAAAAGCGCAGGAAGGAGAAAGATTGAAAAATAAAATTTTTCAATCGCGAGATTTGTGTCTGCGCGCACTTGACACAAACTCGTTATGCGCAAAAAGCGTGCGCAGAAATGAGGCAAAAAATGAAACGGATCTATAAAATTATGAGGGACAAAAAGGGGGAGGGATATATCGATGCGGCAGTCGTTGTATTCTGTGTGATGTTTGTCATTGCCCTTGGCGTCAGGATATTCCCGGTTTTTATCACGAAGATACAGCTTGACAATTTTGCAGACGAGCTGGTGAGGGAGGCAGAGATCAGCGGCAGGGTTGGAAGTGAGACAACCGCAAGGCAGAGAACCTTGGAGGAAAAAACAGGGATACATCCAGCCGTAAGCTGGTCAAGAACCGGAAAAATCCAGTTGAATGAAGAGGTGACGGTAACACTGACGTTGCAGAAAGACCTCGGACTTTTTGGAAAATTAAGGTCGTTCCCGGTAACCATAAGGGCGAGGGCATCGGGAAAGAGTGAGGTGTATTGGAAATGAGAAAATGCTATCAGAGCTTCAAAAGACTTCTGACAGGGCAGGAGGGAAGCATGGCCCCGGTTGCTGTAGCTGCAACAATAGCCATGCTTTTTATCATCCTTGGTGTTTCAGAATACATGCGCCTTGTCATCACGGCAGCCGGAATCAAAGATGCCATGGAATCTGCCGTAGTTTCCGTGGTAAACGACAATTACAATGAAGTTTATCATGGTGTCAGGGAAGGATATGCTGCAGGATATGAGCCGGACGATACGGGATTTGCGGCATCCGTGGACCATGGGGATATCTATGGCAGGATGTGTTTTCTGCTTGGTCTGGAAGAGGATGGGAACAGTTATGTCCGCTATAACAACAGTGGTGAACTGGAGTACAGGCTCAAAAATCTTTCTGTGGACATCCACAACACGGCACTGGCATCGCCGGGAGGAACTTATTATGCGGATGCAGAGGTCACGATGGAAGTGCCTGTGCGTTTCGCAGGAAAAATCTTGTCGAATATGTCGGTCAGGTTGAAGGTGAGGGCGGCCTACCGGGAGAAATTTTAGTAACATGTTACAGATATCGTAAGACTTATTACATTTCCATAGACTTTCCAGACGTTCTATGGTAGCGTGTGAACTACGAAAATCAATCAAAAACATAAGGAGGGAATGCCATGAAAGATAAGACAAAAAAGTGGCTGGCAGTCGCAGGACTTCTAGCAGTATGTGCGGTGCTTGTGTTTGGAATCAGCAGGGTGCTCTACCATGAGCCGGACAGGGAGGCACAGGCCGTGGAGAGAGAATCGGAGGAGACAGAACTTTTTGTGGAGACAGAAACACCGGAACCGGCTCCGGCAGAAAGCACAGAAGCAGAGATGGAAGAGCCGCTTGTGATCGAGACGGAGACAGGAACTTCCGTAAATGACAGGGAGCAGGAAATTCAGGAAACCCCGGAGAAAACGGAAGCGGAAAAGCCGAGTGAGCCGCCTGCACTGTCTGAGGGAACCGCCACGGACCAGCCGGATACACCGCCGTCCTACGAGGAGGAAAAACAGGAGGAACCGGCTCCGGCAGAGAACCAGACGCCAAAGACAGGTGATACCAAAGACGGCATGGTATATGTGGAAGGCTTCGGATGGATTACCGATGAAGGGGAAGGTTCAGGCACCTACGCAGATGACATGTATGAAAATGGCAATAAAATCGGAATCATGGACTAAGTTGGTGACAAGAAATGTTGTTTGATATAAACTGATAACAAGCGGACAAGGAGGCTCTTGGATTATGTACAAACAACGTATATCATATGCAGATTATGTGGAAGAGGTAGAAAGATTATATAAAATTGAAAGAAGAGAGATTTATTTTGGTTTTGTAATCCGAGATTTTATACAATCGATCCTTACAGAAAGTGAACAATTGGTAGCAGTTTGGGATAACAAAGGATACAAGGATGATACCAAAAATCCACTTCATAAGCGTAAAAATTATGCGGATTCACATAGCTTGCAGGATTTTATTATCGTTCCGGAACAATATAGCTATACGAATACTACAAAACCATATGTTTCGATTGAGCTGAAAAAACCCAATTTGGAAAATTATCAAGGGTTAGAATTGGGAAAAAACAAAAAACAGATAGAAGCAGAGTTTGAATATTGTGATTTTATTATTTTGACAGACTGTGTTACATGGATGTTCCTAAAAAAAGATGAACCTGTAAAAGATGAAAAAGTTGTTTGTCTGATACAGGAGGGAAAATGGTTACAAATGGAACAAAGGGATTCCAATAACGAGCGTATGGGGAACATTCATATGAAGGAACCAGAGCAATGGGATGATTTGGTTAATACGATTAGAACATTTGTAGCAGAAGCCAAAAAACAGAGAAAAGAATAATGTGTTAGTGAAAAGCAGATTCGTAAAAACGGTCTGCTTTTTTTGTGAGGAAAAAGAGATGAAGTTATTAAAACAAGTAGTATTGCTTCTTGCAATTATGCTTGCCATGGCAATGCCGGTATCGGTTTATGCAGCCGGGGAAGGGAACATCGACAATGGCGGTGGAGGTATGGGAGCAGGAACGGGAACTAATTTTTGGAGCAGCCACGATGAGGGTGTGCGCGTAACGGTAATCAGAGCCAGTGATGGTGCAGTTGCATCAGCATCCATTGACCTTACCAACAAGCATCCGACTGATATCCGGGTGCATTTTGGAAAAGTAAGCAAGACTTCCTACAGGAATGGCGCAGGACTTTCTGCAAGGATGGGAGGCTATACATTTTATAATCCAGCACAGTCCCTGCCACAGATTATCAGTACTTCAAGAGGAGGGGCAAACCTTACAGCCATCAAACAGTACTTTACGGACGAGCAGGTGATCAGAGCCATTGCAGGATATGTCGGCATGGATTTCCAGACGCTGACAAACGGAGAGTACAAGCTGTTATTAGAGCCGATTGCATATGTGACTTTTGAGGGAGTCCGGACTGCGTTTACCGCCACGGAAGCGGCAAAATACAACCAGTTAAGGGGCGGCCTGTTGCGAAAGAAAATGCCGTCCCTGTCCCATAAAAACCTGCCGCTTGCCATGTTTTTGGAAACATCGGATTTAGGATATCCGGCGTGGAGCGGCTCTAAGACAGAGAAAGCGAATGATGAGGATATCATCCGCGCATTAGGACTTGGCATCGTGCGGTTTAATGAGGTGGTCACACCGGAAGTCATCGAAGCGGACTATGAATACCGTGTGGATACGGATGTGATAACGGCGGTCACGGTCAGTGGAGGACAGAGTGATCCGGACAACTCCGTCACCGTGACATTTTCTATTCTGGGAAGAAGCTACAAGGTTGAAAACGTGTATTACCCGGAGGACGGACAGCAGCTCGTGTGGGTAAAATGGCATACCCCGTCCACGGAACAGCACATCACGATTAGCGTGACCGCCAGCGGAGGCAGTGCATCCGTGAGCCGGGGAACCATCACGGCGAACATTGTGGATCTGGATGACAATCCACCGCCAATCCTGTTGCAGATGACAGAAATGACAGCTACCGGAAAGAAAATGCAGTGATGCCTGTAAATCCAGAAAAGACACAGGCGGCATGGAGTGTCTGGAAAGCCAAGTGGAAGGAAAAATGGGTATGGCACAGTGACTGGAACTGGGAGTCAGAGGACCATTCGGCAAGCTGTGAGGCAGGATGCACACAGAGCCATGGACACTGGGAGGATGATGGCGAGTATGTGGATGAAGGCTGGTGGGAATTTGAAGAGAAACATTATTCGGCATCCCTGACTGCGGATATGCATCTGGTCACCGATGAAAAGGCACCGACAGCAAATGGCATAGTTACAAAAAGCGGGTACGGTGTGAATGTTTCCCTGAGTGCAAGGGCATTGAGCAGCCAGACATCCGCAACAACGGCACCGCAGACAGCAGTCAGTTACTTCCCGGAATTTTATTACGAAACCTACTGGCGGCTTTTAGAGAGAACCAGAAATGGATACAGTGCGGTCTTTGAATTTAAGAATAATGAGTATTCCACTTATTACCGGAGGACACATTTCACACCGGTCTGGATGCCGGACGGGGAGTACCGGGTATACACGTACCTGCTCGACTGCTGGACACCGGATGGAATGCTTTCCGTGAACCTGTCAAACGCTGTGCAGATATCTGGAAGCCTGTGGGATGACTGGCATATCGCACCACAGAATGTGAGGTAGGAAATGGGATATGAGAGAATCCAAAAGCCGGAAGGACTGCTGTACCATTACACCAGAAAAGAAAATCTGGAATCCATCTTAAGGGATGGAAGGATACGGAAATTTTGTGACCGGGAAACATGGTTCACGAAATCCCTTGCAGATACGCTGCGGCTTATGTCACTCACGGTGATGCAGGAGGGAGCAGCTTATTATGATGCGAGGGGCAGGCTGCAGCGTTACCCGGCATTTGTGCCGGAGGATTATGTAGTTTTAGAACTTACCCCGCGCTACCAGAGCGGGGAATGGGTGATCTGGAATCAGGAACTTCCACCTAATGCGCCGGAGTCCGTAAGGGAGCTTGCGGAGGAGTTCAGCCACTTAAAACTCGGATACCGTGGAGATTTAAAGTTCTGGGAGAATCCTGTCATTTATGAGATGACAGACCTTTTGGAAGAACCGGAGCAGACCAGTGAAATGAAAATGCAGTAAAAAAACAGAAAAAAGGAAAGGAAGATCAGATGAAGAAAAAGAAATGGATGATGATGGCAGTGATGGTGCTTGCACTTACGATGATGTTTGGAACTACAGTATATGCGTCAGGAAAAGGGGACGTGGCAGGAGCAATCGAGGGTACATGGCAGGATGCCTCCGCACAGATCAAGACAGTAGTCAATAAGGTGGTGTTCCCGGCAATCGACCTGATACTTGCCGTATTCTTCTTTGCAAAGCTGGGTACGGCATACTTCGATTACCGAAAACACGGACAGTTTGAATGGGCGGCACCCGCAATCCTGTTTGCGTGTCTGGTATTCACGCTGACGGCACCGACCTATATCTGGAAAATCCTTGGCATATAGGGGATGGTGAGAAAGAAGGTGTCAGATGTTTATATTTGATTTTGTTGCGGAAACCGTACTAGACCAGATCATCGACTGGCTGTATGGGAAGATCGTTGGATTTCTCAATGATTTTTTTGCAATGATGAACAATATGGGGGTGGAATTGTTTGACCTGCCGTGGGTGAATGCAATTACCACTTTTTAGCTGGCTTGGCTGGGCATTGTTTGTGGTAGGGCTGGTGGTCGGAGCTTTTGAATGTGCCATAGAGTATCAGGGAGGAAGGGGCAGTATCAAGGATACTGCCTTAAACTATGTCAAGGGATTTATGGCGGTCAGCCTGTTTTCCATTCTTCCGGTCAACTTATACTCCCTAAGTGTGTCGCTGCAGAGTTCCTTCGGATCGGCATTATCCGGCATTACAGATGCGGAAAGCATCGGGATGACTGCACAGCAGGTGCTTATGTCAGCCGCCATGCCGGGAGTGGGGAATCCGATCCTGCAGATATTCTGTGCCGTGATGATGGGGTATGCCGTGATAAAAGTGTTTTTCGGAAACCTGAAAAGAGGAGGCATCCTGCTCATACAGATCGCAGTTGGAAGCCTTTATATGTTTTCTGTTCCAAGAGGATATATTGACGGTTTTACCCAGTGGTGCAAGCAGGTCATTGGAATCTGTCTCACCGCTTTCCTGCAGTCCACCATGCTCACGGCAGGACTCATGATCTTCAAGGACCATCCTCTGCTTGGTCTGGGTGTCATGCTTTCCTCCACGGAGGTGCCGAGGATTGCCGGACAGTTCGGACTGGACACCAGCACAAAGGCGAACCTGATGAGCGGAGTTTATGCAGCGCAGACAGCCATCAACATTTCAAAAACGGTTGTCAAAGCAGTGGCAGCATAAGGCGGTGAAAGGATGGAGAAAAAGCTGGGGAGTCTGTTTGATGGGATCGGGGGATTTCCATTGGCAGCAAAAAGAAATGGCATACGGCCTGTGTGGGCGAGTGAGATAGAAAAGTTTCCCATGGCAGTTACCATGCACCGGTTCCCGGAGATGAAACACATGGGAGACATTACAAAACTGCATGGGGAAAACCTCCCGGTTGTGGATGTGATAGCCGGGGGTTCGCCATGTCAGGACTTATCCATTGCCGGGAGACGCGCAGGACTTGCAGGGATGCGTTCCGGTCTCTTTTTAGAGCAGGTACGCATCATAAAAGAAATGCGCAGGCAGGAGGAAAGGAGGAAAAACAGCAGTGGAAGGAGAGCAGATGTCCCTGTTCGACCTCGGTATATGGTCTGGGAAAATGTGCCGGGAGCCTTCTCAAGCGGAGAACCAAAAGGAGCAGATTTTAAGAGAGTCCTCGAAGAAGTCTGTGGTATATCGGAGGAGTCCGTATCTTTACCTGGACCGCCGGATGGGGCATGGACTCCTGCCGGGATTATTCTGGGACAGGAATTCTCTGTTGCTTGGAGAGTACTGGACGCTCAATTTTGGGGAGTCCCCCAGAGACGCCGAAGAATCTTCCTTGTCGCAGATTTTGGAGGCCACAGTGCCGGAGAGATATTATTTGAGTCCGAAAGCGTGTGGAGGCATTATCAGGAGAGCAGGGAACAGAGGGAAAAAGCTGCCGCCGATCTTGGAGGCGGCACTTTTGATGCAGGCACAGGAGCCGACATCGTGTGTCTGATGGATCAGGGAGGACAGCGGATGGATGTGTACCGGAACCTTATCGGTACACTTCTGGCACACAGTTCAAGCACACCGCCCATTATCATGGCGAGCAGTCAGGCAAATGCAGAAATCGGGATCGGATATTGTCCGACCATTACAGCCGCGGCAGGGATGGCAGGCAATAACCAGCCGATCCTGTTTGACAATCACGGACCGGACACCCGCTACAGCGGACCGGTGAAGGTGGCGCAGACCGTTACTTCTGCACTGGGGACGGGAGGCAACAATACGCCGCTTGCTGTTCATGGAGAACCCTACTGCATCGCCGGAAATGTCATCAACCGTCAGGATAAAAACGGGGGAAACGGCTGCGGCTATCAGCAGGGAGTCAGTTATACGCTGACAACAGAGGACAGGCACTGTGTGGCATACACGGATGACCTGCAGAGAAAAAAGCGTGTGAGGAAACTCATACCGCTTGAGTGTGAAAGACTCATGGGGTTCCCGGACCACTGGACGGACATTCCGGGAGCAAGTGACAGTGTCCGGTACCGGGCATTGGGAAACAGCGTGGCAGTGCCGTGTGTGGAATATATTCTCTGCGGCATTGCTTATTTTTTAGAAAGACAGGAGGGAGAACGGGATGTACATATACCCGGATAATCTGAAATCGAAAGCGAGCATGTGGCTGTGGGAGTTAAAAGACCTTGCAGTGACAGGAATCATCGTACTGATATCCGTGTTTGCATTTGCCTATGCAAAACTGTGGTTCCCGATGGTGATAGCAGGCGTATACGCATTTTTAACGATACAGGTGGAGGATACCACCATCTTAAAATTTATCCACTATGCATGTGCGTATTTTTTGATGGAACAGCAGCATTATGAATGGAGGTATACCGCAAATGAAACGGAAGAATGAACAGTCCACAAGGGAGCTGATGGGGACAAAGGAACTGTCGGATTACAGCATCCGCACTTACCGGAAGGATGAGCTGGTCTATTTTCTGATCCAGCCGAGCAACCTGTCCGTGTTGTCGGAGGAGAGCCTTTCTGCAAGAATCTATGGACTCATGACGGTATTAAAAGGCATCACGGAAATCGAGATGATGTGCTTAAATTCCCGTGAAAACTTTGAGGACAACAAAAGATATTTAAAGAACCGCGCGGAGGAAGAAACCAACCCGACTGTGCGGAAACTGCTGGAACTGGATGCAGGACACCTTGACCGGATGCAGGTGCAGATGGCAACGGCAAGGGAGTTTTTACTGATTATCCGGCTGAGAAACCAGAAGGAGAATGAGGTGTTCGCTTACTTAAACCGTATCGAAAAAATGCTGGTGGAACAGGGATTTACATCCAAAAGAGCGGATGAGGAGGACATGAAGAGGATACTGGCTGTTTACTTTGAACAGAATGTCACAACGGAAAAATTTGAAGAATTTGATGGAGAGAGGTGGATCATTTTAAATGAATAACAACAGAAAGAAAAAAACACAGACACAGACACCGGGGGAAGAGAGGCTTAAGAGTTTCCTTGATATGATCGCACCGTCCGTCATCCAGTTTTACACGGATCATTATATCTGCGGGAATACGTTCCGCAGTGTCTGGGCACTCAGGGAATATCCGACTGCAACGGATGAGCAGGCAATCCTGCGCCATCTTGGGGAAAAGGATGGCGTGACACTGCGTATCTATACCAGACAGGTCACACCGGCAGAGGAGAAAAAAAATCATCAGCAATGCGGCAAACAAGAACCGCATGAAACAGGGAAATACAGAAAATTTACAGGAGACAGTCACGGCAGCGAGCAACCTGCAGGATGTGACCAACATCATTGCGACCATGCACCGCAACAGGGAGCCGTTACTTCATACGGCTGTGTATCTGGAGTTATCCGCAGCGGACATGGATAAGTTAAAGCTGTTGCAGACCGAAGTGTTGACAGAACTCATCCGTTCCAAACTGAACGTGGATAAGCTGCTGCTGCGCCAGAAGCAGGGGTTCCTATGTGTGCATCCGGCTGGCAGGAATGTCTTTCTGGAGCAGTTTGAACGTGCGCTTCCGGCTTCGAGTGTGGCGAACCTGTTTCCTTTTAACTACTCCGGCAAGACCGATAAGAACGGATTTTATATCGGGAGGGATAAGTTTGGAAGCAATGTCATTGTAGATTTCAACCAAAGGGCGGATGACAAGACGAATGCCAATATCCTCATCCTTGGAAACTCCGGGCAGGGAAAATCCTACCTGTTAAAACTGATACAGACCATCCTGCGGGAGTCCGGGATGAAAGTTATCTGCCTGGACCCGGAGCATGAATATGTGGATTTGACCGGAAATCTGGGAGGCTGTTTTGTGGACCTGATGAGCGGGGAGTATATCATCAATGTGTTAGAACCCAAAACATGGGATGAAAACGGCAGCCCGGAGGATACGGAGGCACCCTATGCGTTCCGCTGTTCCTCAAAATTAAGCCAGCATATTTCCTTCTTAAAAGACTTTTTCCGAAGCTATAAGAATTTTACGGACAGCCAGCTTGATACGATAGAGATCATGTTAGCGAAACTTTATGAGAAGTGGAACATAGGGGATGATACGGACTTTGGCAGGCTTACGCCAAATGATTACCCGGTCCTGTCTGACCTTTACGATCTGATGGAAGAGGAATATAAGCATTACGATGCGAAAAAGAAACAACTGTATACCGCAGAACTTCTGCAGGAAATCTGTCTTGGACTTCACTCCATGTGTAAGGGAGCGGAGTCCAAATTTTTTAACGGACATACAAACATCACAGACAGCAGTTCCTGACTTTCGGTGTCAAGGGACTGCTTCAGGCGAGCAAAAATGTGAAGGATGCCATGCTGTTTAATGTGCTTTCCTACATGTCCAATGAACTTCTGACCAATGGGCATACGGCAGCCTGCATCGATGAGTTTTATCTGTTCCTTACCAACCTGACCGCCGTGGAATATATCCGAAACTTTATGAAACGTGTGCGAAAAAAGGACAGTGCCGTCATCCTTGCCAGCCAGAATCTGGAGGACTTCAATATCGATGGAATCCGGGAGTATACGAAACCGCTGTTTTCCATCCCAACCCATGTATTTCTGTTCAATGCGGGAAACATCGATTCCAGATTTTATATCGATACCTTGCAGCTTGAGCAGAGCGAATACAACCTGATCCGTTATCCGCAGAGGGGCGTGTGCCTCTATAAATGCGGCAATGAACGTTACAACCTTATAGTACATGCACCGGAGTACAAGGAGAAACTGTTCGGAAGTGCCGGAGGACGGTAAGGCAGGGAAAAAGGAAGGAGGGATGCCAGACTATGGACATGAGGGAGCAGAAATTCGGCATTGAGATCGAGATGACAGGCATTACCAGACAGCGTGCTGCGGAGGTCATGGCAGCCTATTTTTCCTCTACAGCCAGCTATGACGGTGGAAGCTATGAAGTGTACAGTGTCAGGGATGCGGCAGGCCGCAGGTGGAAAGTCATGTATGACTCCAGCATTGAGGCACAGAAAAAAGGCGGCGGTTATGCGGGGAGTGAGTACAAGGTAGAATTTGTTTCTCCTATCTGTGAATACGCGGATATCCCTGTCATACAGGAACTCATCCGGCAGCTCCGGCATGCAGGTGCAGTGGCAGGAAAGAATACAGGCATCCATGTGCATATCAATGCGGCACCCCATGATGCAAGGACACTGCGGAACATCACCAACATCATGTACAGCAAGGAAGATTTGATCTATAAGGCACTTCAGGTAGATGTAGAGAGGGAGCACCGCTACTGCCAGAAGGTGGAAGAGGACTTTTTGCAGGAACTGAACCGGAAGAAACCAAAGAGTCTGGAGGAAGTGAGCAGGATCTGGTACAAGGGGGTTGATGGAAGGCACAGGCATTACCATGAAAGCCGTTACCACTGTCTGAATCTGCACAGCGTGTTCCAGAAGGGAACGATTGAGTTTCGTCTGTTTAACTCCACTACCCATGCAGGAAAAATAAAGGCATATATCCAGCTCTGCCTTGCCATTTCTGCGCAGGCATTGAACCAGAAATGTGCCAGCCGCATCAAGACTGCCAGCACCAACGAAAAATATACATTCCGTACCTGGCTGTTAAGGCTGGGAATGATCGGGGATGAATTTAAGACGGCGCGGAAGTTTCTTCTGGAAAATCTGGAGGGCGGCATTGCATGGAAGGACCCGGAACAGGCTGTGAGACAGAAGGAAGACTGAGTGCGATGAAAGAAAAGAAAGAACTGGAAACCGGACATGCACAGCAGGCAGACAGCATGGAAGAAGAGGTGCCGGAGGATGCACAGGGAATGAACATGACCATGTAAAAACAAAACGCAGAGAAAGGAAACAAGAATATGAACATGACAGGAAGAAGATATATTGCATACGGCTCGAACCTAAACCGGGCGCAGATGGCACTGCGCTGCCCCGATGCAAAGGTGGTAGGAACCGGGGAAATCAAGGACTATGAGCTGTTGTTCCGTGGAAACAGGAACGGGGCGGTAGCTACGGTGGAGCCGAAAAAAGGGGAGAGTGTGCCAGTGTTAATCTGGGAGATCAGTCCGAGAGATGAGTTTAACCTCGACCGTTATGAGGGATATCCGAGACTGTATGGAAAAGAAATACTGGAAGTGGAGATGGATGGAAAACGAGAGAAAATGATGGCATATACCATGACGGAGGGGTATGCCATGGGAGTCCCTTCGGAACACTACCTTGCTACTATCCGCACCGGATATCAGGAGGCGGGATTTGATGAGGATGTTCTGATGGCAGGTGTTGAAAAGAGCAGGGAACGAATGAAACAGGAGATGGAAGCAGAGAGAATGGAGGAAGCATCATGGAGCCAGCAACTGCCGCTCTGATTGCAAGGGCAGCCATAGCAGCCGGGACCAATAAAAAAGTGTGGACAGGGATTGCCTCCGTACTGGCAGCCCTGTGCCTTCCGGTCATCCTTGCCGTCATGTGCTACATCAGCATTGCTTCCGGTGGGACAGAACATAACCGGGCGGCAGTGCATCTGGCATTCGATGGAGGGGAAATGCCGGATGGAATGCCTGCGGATTATCTGGCTTATGTCCGCCAGATGCAGGAAAGTTTTGCGGAGCTGGATGCCGTATTAGATGACATTGACGGCATGACAGAAGGGGAACTGTGCGACAGGTATCTGGTCAAATCCGTTTTTTATTCTCTGTATTTCGGCGCAGACCGGGTACGGCTTGAGACGGATGATTATAAAAAATTTGCAGACTGTTTTGTGGATTATGAGGAACGGACACAAAACGTAGAGCAGGAGGACGGGACCGTCACGCTGGAAAAATATACCGTGGCAGTTGCCATTGGGGATAAGACAAAAATCTTCCAAAAACTTGCATCCGACTATGGAATTACCGCAACTTATGAACAACAGTCCAATGCAGTCAATGTGTGGTATGTGGCAAAGTATGACACGGTGGCCCCGACAGAGGGGGATGAATTTTCCGACTGGAGCGGCTGGAACGGGGCAGGGGATATCCCTGTGTATGATCTGCCGGCCAACGGGAATGGAAGTGATATCGTACAGCTTGCATTATCGAGACTGGGGCATCCGTACTCGCAGGCACTCCGCGGAACCGGGAATTATGTCGACTGCAGTTACCTGACACTGTGGTGTTACAGGCAGATAGGAATCTCCCTGCCGGGAACGGCGGCAGAGCAGGGAAGATATATGGTGGAGCATAACCTGACGGTTGCAAAGGAATCACTGCAGCCGGGGGACCTTGTGTTCTGGAGCCACAAACCAAACGGAAGATACATGAACATCACGCATGTGGGAATCTATGCCGGGGATGGCATGGTCGTGGATGCGTCCTATTCCAAAGGGAAGGTGGTGTACCGTCCCCTGTTTGATAACGATAAGCAGGTACTGTATGGCAGGCCACAGTAAATTTTTTGATGCCGCAGGCATCTGTTTTCCGCCAGAAAATAGAAATGAAGGAGGAGCGATATGGCAGAAAAAGAAATAAAAATCACATTTGCCGGGGAGAAACTGGAGGCATTAAGTTTCTTTCTGGCAGAGCAGGGAGGAAAAACCGTGGAGGAGCTGTTGAAGAGCCATCTCGATAAATCTTATGAGAAAAATGTTCCTGCACAGGTCAGAAAATTTGTGGAGAGCAGGATGGAAACTCTACAGGAGACAGCAAATCAGGAGCAGGAATCCCAGAGAACGGGAGGCACAAGACAGCAGAGAGCATCCGGCAGACGGAGCAGGGAGACACAGAATCAGGAAGAGCAGCCGAGAGAGCCAGTGCCGGAAACCGTGGAAGAGACAGCAGAAAATACGATGAACATGGGAATGTGAGGAGTATAAGTGAACGGATATGAAGAGAAAATAAAAGACTGTCTGTTTCTGGAAGTGTGCAATGCGGCAGGCAGAGAGGAATGGGACGGACTGGCGCATCAGCAGAAAGAAAACCTCATGCTAGTATGCCGTCTCAGCGGGTATGACGAAAAGTTTCAGAGGGACTGCGGACTTGTCACCAGAGAGCAGATGGAGCATTGGGGAATAGAAGAAGAGGTGCTTTTTCAGGATGCATGGGCAAATATGTTTGCAAAACGTCCGCCAGTACTTATGGATTTTGAGGATGCCTACGAGCATCACTATGACCAGAATATCCTTGCCATGGAGAAAAAACCGGAGAGAATCTGGAGGACGGATGCAGACTTTTATGTCCTTACCAACAACATGGATCATGGGGCGGTGTACATGATGGACGAGGCAACGATGCAGAAATCAGCAGAAAAGCTGGATGGAAATCTGATCGTCCTTCCGGCATCCATCCACGATGTGTATCTTATGGTGGAGCGGGAAGGTCTGGACATGGAACGGCTGAGGGATGGGGTATATGGAGCAAACAGGGCGTTCCCGGAGACAGACTATCTGTCCGATGAGATTTACCGATATGACAGGGATACGCACAGGCTGTCTGTCATACCGGGGAGCGTGCAGGAAGAGCAGGCAGGAATGGTGCTTTCTTAAGGGTGTGTTTTTCTGAAAATGATTTCAACTGAGAGTTTAAATTTGGAGGTAAAGAGATGAAACAGGCAGTCGTTACGATCAAATATGATGAGGAAAAGTTAAATGCTGTGAAACAGTACATGGGAAAAAAGGATGCGGATTTTGATGCGGAGCTGAAGGAAGTCCTTGGGAAAATGTATGAGAAATATGTGCCGCAGGCGGTCCGTGAGTACATTGAAAGCAGAGGGGATGTGCCGCCTGCAATCAAAAAGGCAAACCGCCAGCAGGGCAAAAACAGTGTGGCATCCGGCAGTGCTGCGGAGAATGAATAGGGAACGGAGGAAGCATGGACAAGATAAAGATTCTGAAAGTAGAGCCGGGGAACCTCCCTGTGTGAAAGAGATTGCGAATGACTTTAAGGCAAGTCAGGCAGAAGTGGAGGGAGACATTGAGTGCGTTGGTTTTGGAGATGGATGTGTGGCAGTAATCAACGCTGAAGGGAAACTAAATGGAATGCAGCCGAACCGCAGGAATGGTGATGACATCATCTGCGGTCCATTTTTTATCTGCGGGGATACCCCGGACGGTGATTTCATTTCCCTGACGGAGCAGCAGATCGAGAAATATACCAGACGATTTGGAGAGATTGAGCAGTTTACAGGGCAGGAACCGGAACTGGAGCCACATATGACCATCCTCGCTTTTTAAGAAAGTGACAGGACAATGGAAAGGAAACGGCACAGACACCGCCGTGTGAGCCTGCGTGTGGCAACGTGTGTCGTTATTCTGCAAAACTGGATAAAGTGACCGATTAAGCTGTATTCTGCCCTGTATGAGCCGATTTGGAGAAAATAGCAGAAAACCTGGAGTGCGGAGGCATCCAAGACTCCGAAAATGGGGATGAAACGGGGCTGTAAAACAGGGTCGAAAATAGTGCAGGTTAAAGGGGTTATGCCGCAAAAGAGCGGCTTAACCCGTCAGACACCCATCGGCAGAGCCGTTGGGCAGTTCTAAGCATGGCATAACTTTTTTGGAAGATTCGGAAAGGTTATGCCATTTTTATTTTTGTTACAGCGCAATCAGGCAGTAGAGGCCGGCAGAAGTTATCCTTTTGCGGAAACAGGGAAAAAGTCTATAGACAGAGGAAAAAGAAGGAGGAAATGAGTAGTCCCATGGGGTGAGGTGCGCACCACTACCAGAATGGGACGATGAAAGTATTGGAATTATTTGCAGGAACAAGGAGCATCGGGAAAGCCTTTGAACAACGGGGACATGAAGTATTCAGTGTGGAATGGTCGAAAAGATTTTGAAAACATTGATCTGTATGAGGACATCAGCAAGGTGACGGCGGAGGATATCTTAAAACTTTTTGGAAAACCGGATGTCATCTGGGCGAGTCCTGACTGCGCTACTTTTAGTATTGCAGCGATCAGCCATCACAGAAAAAAGAATCCAGAGACAGGAAGTCTTGAACCGGTCAGTGCATATGCAAAATTCTGTGACAGGGTAGACAAACATGTGCTGGAACTCATTGAGCAGCTACAGCCAAAGTATTATTTTATAGAGAATCCGAGAGGCGGCATGCGCAAGATGGAATGGATGAAGAACCTGCCAAGATATACAGTGACCTATTGCCAGTATGGAGATAACAGAATGAAACCGACTGATATCTGGACGAATCATCCGAACCCTGAATTTCTGCCGATGTGTCATAACGGTGATTCATGCCATGTACCGGCACCGAGGGGAAGCAAGACAGGAACGCAGGGACTGAAAGGTTCGAGGGAGCGCAGTGTGATACCGCAGAAACTGTGTGAGCATATCGTAGATATTTGTGAGGAGGGATGAGATGAATACAAAAGCAATTTATACCGTTCATGAAAACGGGAAGGAACACTATTTTTTTCGGAACATGCGGGAGGGTTCAGTTACCCTTTTGCAGTAGCTGATTTTCTGCATAGCTTAAAGGGTGTGCTGAATGATCCGATGTCCCCACAAAAAGGATTATGTGCAGCACCAATGCTGGAACAGATGAAAGGCAATTATTTGTTCCCGGAAGAGATAGAGGGAAAAGAATTATTTACTGCGGTTAAAAAAGAGCAGATGTTTCAACTTGCAGTGAAAGAGCAGGCATCATTTGGAATTGAAATCGATATGGAACAGGATATGGTATCATTCCATTTCCGGGAGGGAGAGGAAGAACTGCAGGAATTTTGTGACATAGGATTTCCAAGGCATGGAGAAACAGAAGAATATAGCGGTGAAACATTTTATTATGCTGCGGATAATCTGAGAGTCAAAAATATGATGGATGGAATTGAAATGTCGATCAGTGCGGAAAACGAAGAAGCGTACGGAGCATGATATTAGAGGCTGTGCAGAAACAAACTGAGGAGCAGAGTACGGGAATAAGCCAGCAGATGTAAGTTAATTATGATTGAGAAAACAGCCATTTTCTGATATACTTTGCAGATAGGAAATGGCTGTAAAATCATAAAGGACGGTGTGCAGTTATGATGGATTTAGATGAAGTATACAATAGCACGATAAAAAAAAGACACAGTCTCTATTGGAAAGTAAAGGAATTGCGCTTTCACTACGAGAAATAAAAAAATTAGATACAATTAATTTATCTGGTTTTAGAAATGATGGGGAAAAGATTGCTAAGGCTGGAACTAGCAGAAAAAATATGGGGAGAACAAATTAGAACAGTCTTTGGGATATCAGATTTTATATCCGTTTATAGATGAGGGGTTATAAAAAACAACAACGAAAAGAGATGAGGTATTTTATACTCATTTTTATGTAGCAAATAAAAGAGAGAATGATTTTGATCTTGTTATTTTTGAATACGATTTGTATAATGGCAAATTTTATTTAAGATATGGAATAGAGGCAGATGAAATACCAATCCGTAGGGAAGGGGATGGTATAAAGTGTGGAATAATTAGATATGGCTGTATGAAAAATTTTTTTTTGATGTTTTTTTTCTGAAGAAGAGTTGCACCAATACTATGATTCTATGGAATATTTGATTGTAAAAGAGTTTGCTGAGAAAGAGGAGAAACATAGTAGTAGTCAAACAGATATTATTTTGAATCAGGTAATCAGTACCTTTTCATCTATTAATTTCTTGTTGGAAAAAGATAAAAAATCTGTTGAATCAATAAGAAATGCACATCATGTAAAAATAGAAAACGATTTTACAGATGAGACAAGTCCAAAGCGAAAAATAATACATTTAGAGGGAGAAGTTCAAATTGAAGTGCTTCCGTCTTTTGAGGACAAAGAGGCAGTAGAAGAAAAAACAATTAAACGACGTACAAATGTTTGGATGGTATCTGGACATTTACGGCATTATAAAAGTGGAAAAGTAATATTTATTAGTTCATATCCCAAAGGTCCCGAAAGAGACAAAAAGAAACCTAAGAAAAAAGATTATGATTTACCACAGGAAGATGATGAGTAGGACATCTGTCATAAATGGCAGGTGTTTTTCTTTGGCATTATGGAGCAAAATATAGAATACAGGAATGAGCCAGCAGATGTAAGGAGATAGAGGAGAATGGAAAAAGTCAGGAAAGCATTTTACATTGAAGAAGAACTGCTGGGGCAGGTAGATGCCCTGTTACCACAGGCAGATGTGCGTTCACGAAACGAATTTGTCAATCAGGCACTGCGGTTTTATATCGGATATCTCACTTCGGAAAAAATAGAGAACTATATGTTGACAACAATCTCCTCCGTCATGCATGCAACGGTAAAGGACAGCGAGAACCGCATGGCTCGTGCAATGTATAAACTTGCAGTGGAAACTTCCAAGCTGTCCCATGTGATTGCATACAGTCATGGTGTGGATGAGCAGGCACTCCGAAAGTTGCAGGCGAAGTGTGCAGAAGAAGTGAAGCGGATCAATGGAGCAGTGAAATTTGAGGAAGCATACGAATATCAAAATATGTAATGGAAAATGCAAGGATACTGTTGTAACATAAAAATAAAGAATTTTAAATTACATATCAGCAATGAATAGAGGAAAGTTTTATGAAGAGTACAGAAATTAAAGATATAGTGAACAGCCGAATTTTGAAAACAGTAAAGTTGCCTATTGAATTTGAAAATTGTGATAATCCTATAATTTTTAAGTTGTTAAATTCATCACTTGAAAAAAGACACCAAAGAAAACAATTGTTGCTTCCCAATTTTGAAAATACAGATACGGTTGCTATTTTTTCAGATTACGGTGGAGAATCGAAAGACAGTAAATACTATACATATTCTTTTGTATTTGTAGATTATGGTGAACTTGGTTTCTTTAGTGAGAAGATGTCATTCATACGAAAAAAATATGGTATGGATAACCCTAGAAAAGAAATTTCATTTAAAGATGCACATTATGGTCAGATGTTTCGTTGTATTGATGAATATTTATCTTTCACAAATAATACAATCAATGGTTTGGTATTTACGTTGGCTGTAGATAAGGAAATAGCTTCTATAACAGGTGCAAGTGGTAAAAAAGAATTGAAACAAATTACAGAAAAATTAGAGGGATATTCACATGGAAAGTGGAAACCCGCTATGTTTGAAAAGAGCATGAGAATAATTTACACATTAACGTATTTTATAAAATTATTAATTCCTTCAGGTAAAAAAATATTCTGGATGACGGATCAAGATGCTATTATGGCAAATGAAAATAAGACGGAAGATACTTCAAAGTGGCTGTCTAATGCGATTAATTTATGCAAGAATGCTCCCATATATGATGTAATAGGTTTTTCACCGAAACCATATGAAGAGGAGGACGGATATTTTTTTACTGATGTTTTAAGTTTAGCTGATTTATCGGCAGGTAGTATAGAACAACTACTAACACGTAAAAAGGGAGGAAGCGAAATTCTAGCACCATTAGCAGAAAAGGTAATACATTGGAGTTCTATTCAGGGACTAGGATTAAATAAGATGATATTTGTTGTGGAAGGGGAAGGTGAAAAAATTACAGGAAATTTTTTAGACTTAGAGTTTCCAGAATATATGAAGAAAGCAGTACAGGTCGATTATGTGTATGATGTAGAATTAAATAAGGGTTAGAAAATGAATAGGAGGACACCATGCCCAAACTTATCCTACGCTGCAACTACCTCAAGAACTCCCCACCCGCGCACCTTGCTAATTACATCAATTACATCGGCACCCGTGAGGGCGTGGAGAAGGTAGGCAGCACGACATCTTCACTGCCAGCCACCGACCGGCAGAAAAGTCTGATTGAAGATATTCTGGCAAAGATTCCCGATGCGAACCGGATGCATGAGTATCACGATTATATCCAAAGACCAACCAGAGAAAATGCATCGGAGTTTATTACGCAGGCGTTGGAAAATAACCTTGACATCATAGCGAAAAAGAAAAATTATATGGATTATCTGGCAAACAGACCGGGAGTAGAAATCATAGGTACTCACGGTCTGTTTTCAAATGAGGGAGAACCAGTGGTGCTGTCCCGTGTGGCAGAAGAGGTGGCAAATCATCCCGGTGTGATCTGGACGAATGTCATCAGCTTGCGGAGGGAGGATGCCGAGCGGTTAGGCTATGACAGTGCCGCCCAGTGGCAGGCACTGTTGAGGAGCAGGGTGCAGTTGCTGTGTGAGAATTGTAAGATAGACAGCCGGAACCTGAAATGGTATGCGGCATTCCACAATGAATCCCATCATCCCCATGTGCATCTGGTGGTCTATTCTTCTGATCCGTCCGAGGGATACTTGACGGCAAAGGGAATTGATGCCATGCGTTCTGCATACGCACATGATATTTTCCGGCAGGAGTTTCTAAGCATCTATGAGAAGGCAACCGAACAGAGAAACCAGTTAAAAGAGCAGGCAGAAAAAAGTCTGCTTTTTTTGTTGCAGCAAATGCAGGAGGGAGTCTGTCATAATCTCAAGATTGCAGAGCAGATGCAGCTTTTATCCAGACGGTTAAAAAATACCGGAGGGAAAAAGGTATATGGATACTTGAAAGCAGATGTGAAAGCCATCGTAAATGACATTGTAGATGAACTGGCAAAGGAAGAGCGTGTGGCAGAATGCTATCAGGCATGGCTAAAAAGCAGGGAGGAGATACAGCATTACTATAAAGATTCGGAAATAGAGAGGATACCGCTGTCACAGCAGAAGGAGCTAAAGAGCATTAAAAATATGGTCATCCGTGAGGCAGTCCGTTTTGGAGAAGGGTATCTGTATCTGGAAGAAGCGGAAACAGGAATAGAACGGCTGGAAGAGATATCCGAACAGCAGACAGAAAGCCTTGCCGCATTGCAGGGGGAGGACATGCCGGATATCATGCCTGGACAAACGGAGATGGAGGAGCAGGAACCAGACAGGCAGGAAGAAGAGCATGGGGAATCCGTTTCTTATTTTGCCAGATGGACGGACCGGTATAAAGAAGCGAGGGAATATCTCTATGGCACGATGGAGGCAGAACCGGATGAGGAGGCAGCCCATGAGATCATGCTGGAAGAGGCAGAGCAGGGAAATGATCGGGACAGAGGCAGACGAAACGAAAGCGGAACATTATCTGACAAAGGCATCTGATTATGGCAACACCCATGCCTCCTATCAGCTTGCCAGACTCTATATCAGACAGGAGAGCCAAAAGTTAAGCGGGGAGTCTGGGACAGCACCGGATTACGCAAAGATTGCAAAAGCGGTAAAGTGGCTGGAAGAATCAGCCGCACAGGAAAAAATCCGTTTGCGGATTATGCAATCGGACGGTTGTACAGGGAAGGCACACTGGTAGCAGAGGACATGGAAAAAGCAGTGTTCCACCTGAAACGTGCCGCAGATGCCAGAAACAGCTATGCACAGTATGAGCTTGGGAAAATATATCTGGAAGAGGACACTAAAAAAACATTCCGGCAGCCATACAGTATCTGACACTGGCTGCGAAACAGAAAAATGAATTTGCAGCATACCGGTTAGGGAAAATTTATCTTGCCGGAGAAGAACTGCCAAAGAACACGGAACTGGCACTGCATTATCTGAAGATGGCGGCAGACACCGGAAACCAGTATGCACAATATGCCCTGGGCAAAGTGTATCTGATCGGAAAGGATGTCCAGCAGGACAAGGAACTGGCATACGATTATTTTTTAAAATCCGCAGAGCAGGGAAATATTTATGCAGCGTATTTTTTAGAACACTGGAATGATATGCCACACCCCGATCTGTTCTTAATGGCAACAAGGCTCATGCGGCATCTGGAACATATCATCGAAGAGAATGTGGCTGGAAGAAAGAGTGGAGGACGCAGGCAGGGGATTGACAGAAAACTCGCACGAAAAATCCGTCAGAAGAAGATTGCACAGGGACATGCCGTGGATGACTATGAGGACATGGTACAAACACAGTGATCACAGGAGGAGTGGTAGAAATGATGAGAGGAGGTACGATTGGGAGATTTTATTTATTTTACAGAGGAACAGAAGGAGCGAGCCAATGCGGTACATATTGCGGACATCCTTCGCCGGGAGCATGAGGAGGTGGAGCGTTCCGGGAATGAATGGCGTTGGAAACGGCACAGGAGTGTGACTTTCCGGGGGAGCAGTTGGTACCGCCACAGCAGACAGGTCGGAAGTCATGCCATTGATTTTATGCAGGAGTTCTTCGGGATGTCCTACCCGGAGGCGGTAAGCTACCTGCTGGACGGAGAACAGGGGCAGCTTATTGAACGGGGAAAAAGGCAGGAGACAAAAAGAAAACCGGCAAGAGCCGGGAAGGGACGGCAGGCTGTAGAAAAAGAACAGACAGAGGAAAGAAAAGAACCAAAAGAGCCAAAGGAACTGAAACTGCCGGAGAAAAATCCGACCATGAAGAGAGTCTATGCATACCTTCTGCAGAAGCGCCATATTGACAGGGAAATCCTCTCGTATTTTGCGAAGGCAGGAACCATATATGAATCTGCGGAGCATCACAACATTGTGTTTGCCGGACTGGACAGCGAGGGGAAAATCCGGCATATCCATGTGAAGGGAGCTATTCTGACGGCAGGAGCTTCCGGCTGAATCAGGAAGGCTCGGAAGCTGCCTACGGATTTGGATACAGGGGAACTGGGAACAGACTGTATGTGTTTGAGGCACCCATTGACCTGTTATCATTTCTGTCCCTGTATCCAGAGAACTGGCAGGGGAACAGTTATATCACCTTAAACGGTGTGGCAGAGCATGCCATGCTGCAGGCATTGAAAGACAATCCCAGACTGGATACGGTTGTGCTGTGCCTTGACCATGATCCGGCAGGCATAGAGGCGTGCGGCAGACTGGCAGAGATTCTGGTACGCAATGGATATGGTGCGGTAAAGAGGTTACAGTCAGCCTGCAAAGACTGGAATGAGGATTTAAAAGGCAGATATGGTGAGGAAACAATTCCGGCACAGGAGCATCCGAGAGTCATGGAATGCAGGGCATGGACAGAGGTGCTGAAAGAGGTGACGGAATCCATCAACATCAAGTATGCCAACAGAAGTTATATCTGCCGTTATTATCAGGATATTTATAATGAACTGAAAAAGGGCAGGGGCAGGGAACAGCTTATGGATGCCTTTGACGGACCGGGGATGCTTTTGACCGGAGTGCTTGTGCGGTGCATGGAAAAAGAGGGAATCGCACTTGGCAGGGAAACTAGTGCAGACCAGATACTGGAAAATCTGTCAAAGCGTTATCAGCCGCATAAAGACAAGGGAAACTTCAACACCCGCATCCGGCAGATGCAGGCAGCCTTTGAAGAAACACTGGAGGTGTTCGATACAAAAGACTTAGAACAAAAAGAAGATCAGGAACTGCTTGCCAGAAAATGTATGAGCCTTGCGATGGAATGCATCCGGGCTCATATTTTTGTTGCCATCGACTGCGGGGAAGAGCAGATGAAGCCGGCAAAACAGACTGTGAAGGAACAGAAAATGGAACATCAGGAGGGAGGAATGATGCTATGCAGCCAGTCGTGATGCTGGTGATCGCAGGGGTGGCAATGTTTCCGTGATTGGAGGCGTGTCACTTCTGTCACACTATTATACATTAAACGGAATCAAGAGCAGGACTGTCGGGGACGGTCAGCATGGAACGGCGAGATTTGCCACGAAAAAGGAAATCGCAGAAACCTATGTGCAGGTGCCCTATGAACCGGAGCTGTGGCGCAGGGGTGAGAACCTGCCGGCTGCACAGGGACTGGTACTCGGCAGCATGGAGCGGGCAGGAAAACTATACGCACTGGTGGATACCGGGGATGTGCATTGCCTGATGATTGGCGCGGCAGGAGTCGGAAAGACCGCACATTTTCTGTATCCCAACATTGAATATGCCTGTGCCTGTGGAATGAGTTTCCTGACCACGGATACAAAGGGAGACTTATACCGCAACTATGCAGGCATTGCAAAAAAAATACTATGGCTACCATACGGCAGTCATCGATCTCCGTAATCCGACCAGAAGCGATGGTGACAATATGCTCCATCTGGTCAACAAATACATGGATGAGTATCTTGCAGACCATACGAACCTGAGTGCCAAGGCAAAAGCGGAAAAATATGCGAAGATTACGGCAAAGACCATTATCTCCTCCGGTGGTACGGACAGTTCCAGCTATGGACAGAATGCGTTTTTCTATGATGCGGCAGAAGGCGTGCTGACGGCTGCCATCCTGCTCATTGCGGAATTCTGCCCGGATGGAAAGAGGCATATCATCAGCGTGTTCAAACTGATACAGGATTTACTTGCACCATCCAAAGTGAAAGGGAAAAACCAGTTCCAGCTACTTCTGGCAAAACTCCCGGATACCCACAAGGCGAAATGGTTTGCAGGGGCAGCCTTAAATACGGCAGAGCAGTCCATGCAGTCGGTTCTCTCCACAGCACTATCTAGACTGAATGCTTTTCTGGATTCCGAGCTGGAGCAGATACTCTGTTTTGATACCGCTATTGATGCAGAGCTTTTCTGTAAACAAAAGACGGCGGTGTTTCTGGTCATGCCGGAGGAGGACAATACAAAGTATTTTATTATTTCTCTGATCTTACAGCAGCTCTACCGGGAAATCCTCGTGGTGGCAGACGAGAACGGAGGAAAACTGGACAATCGTGTGGTTTTCTTCTGGGATGAGGTCGGAACGATTCCGAAGATTGAAAGCGCAGAGATGATGTTCTCAGCGTCCCGATCCAGAAGGGTGAGTATCGTACCCATGATCCAGTCCTTTGCCCAGCTTAATAAGAATTATGGGAAAGAGGGTGCAGAAATCATTATCGATAACTGTCAGGATACCATCTTCGGTGGGTTCGCACCGAACTCGGAGTCAGCGGAAGTGCTCTCCAAGAGCCTGGGCAGCAAAACTGTCATGTCCGGTTCCATCAGCCGGGGAAAGAATGATCCGAGCCAGTCCCTTCAGATGATCCAAAGACCACTCATGACAGCGGATGAATTGAAGTCACTGCCAAAAGGAAACTTTATCGTATCAAAGACCGGGACTCACCCTATGCGGACAAAACTGAAACTGTTCTTAAAATGGGGCATCACATTTGAAGAACCCTATGAGATTGAAGAAAAATCTGCAAGAAAGGTAGCATACGCAGACAAGCAGGAAATTGAAGAGGAGATCATACGGAGATATATGTGCTGTATGGAAGAACCAGACGAGACACCTGCAGAAACGGCAAGGACAGGAGGCATGCAGCAGACACCGCTGACGGACACCATGAAAAAGATGCGGCAGACCTTACGGACGGAAGATTAGGAGGCAGGGTGACTAGGAAAGAAATCTATGAAACGGAGCTGCCACACAGGGCGGTGGCGGTCTATCTGTATCTGGAGACTCGTGCGGACAGGGAGAGGACATGCTATCCGGCAATCGGTACCATTGCCAGAGAGCTGCACCTGTCTGTAAGTACGGTCAAGCGTGCAATCCACGATCTGGAGTGTGCAGGATTTATACAGAAAAAGCAGAGATGGCGTGAGAACGGAGGAAAGAGCAGCCTGCTCTATGAAATCATAAAATAGGCACAAAGGGATTACTGCGCCGGTCAGGTGAACTATGGTATGGTTCACTGTGGCCTGTGCAGGGAACTTTTCACTTTAAGGGGAAGAACAGAGAAAAGAAAATACAGTTGGCAATATGAAACATCAATATATTTTTTTGGAAAAAACTAAGAATTGAAGTATTATCAGATGGATTATGTGGGGGATTCATAAAGTAGTGGTATCAACATGACGATATAGAAAATGCAGGGAAGCATTGTATTTCAAAGAGTTTGAGATACAGTGCTTCTGCGCCAGTGCTTCTGCGTTTCTATAGGAGATAGTCGTTCTATGTGGAAAATAGTCATTTGATGCAGAGAATGATCGAGTGAAAGATTTGTTTGATATAATAAAGAGTGCTAGGTGAGACTTGTATGGTTTATAGGCATGAGAGCAATCAAAGACAGGAATGAAAAATATGAACATTATTATTTGTGATGACAGGATAGATGACAGAAAAAATCTGTCAGATTTTGCTGTCAGACTATGGTGAAAAAAAGAATTATGAGTTTGCTATTACAGAATATGATTCTGGAGAACAGTTATGCGAAGAACAATCGGCTTTGGAAGCGTGCCAGCTATTATTTCTGGACATCAATATGCAGGGGATGGATGGGCTGAAAACAGCTATGAGGATCAAAGAAAAAAATATCCAAAACTTCCGGTTGTGCTGGTGACGGCATACATGAATTACGCACTGGATGGATATAAGGTGAAAGCAAGCCGTTTTCTGCTGAAAGATAACCTTGCAGATACTACTATAAAGAATGTATGGATGATTTGATAGCAGAAATTAATAAAAACCGTAGGATTCTCGAATTTCGTTTTGTGGAAGGAACGATAAAACTTTATGCAGATGACATCATTTATATAGAAACAGAGCTTCACAAAAATGTATTTTATACAGAAAAAGGGACATTTCAGATTTATAAAAAACTGGATGAACTGGAAAACGAATTAAAGAATATGGGATTTGTGCGGGCGCATTTAAGTTTTCTTGTAAATATGAAATACTGGTCCTATGTCAAGATTTAGTACAAGTTAAAATGAGAAATTTCTCCCCATTTTAACCTGCCAGAAGCTCAGCCTCAGTGTGCGTTCTTTCATACACTCGTTCGAATTCGTTTGGCGACATATAGTTGCAATGGCTATGAATTCGTTTCGTATTGTAGAAAGCTTCCAGATATTCAAAAATCAACTGGTATGCCTGCTTATAGTCGCGAATTTTAAAGCGGTTGAGCCATTCACGTTTGATAACAGAATGAAAGGATTCAATGCATGCATTGTCCCACGGAAAAGCTTTCTTAGAATAACTGCGCTGCATATTTTCGGTTGCTTTTTTATATTCCTTTGCAACATATTGACTGCCACGATCTGAGTGGATGATTAATGGTTGATCGAGATTTCGGCGAGCTTTGGCTTTGTTTATAGTATCAATCACGCAAGATACTTCCAGTGTTTCTGAAAGCGTCCAGGCTATGATTTTTCTGGAAAATAAATCCATAACACTGGTCAGATAGACAAATCCATCTATTGTCCAGATGTAGGTAATATCCGAACACCAGACTGCATTCGGACGATCAGGATTAAACTGCTCATCGAGGATATTTTGTAATTCAGTGCTGAAATCGGAATCTTTTGTGGTGATCGTCCATGGTTTGCTCCACTGAGCACGGATTCCCATTTGGCGCATATATGTACCAACGGTTCTTTCCGAAATGACTTCACCAGTTTTTCGAAGTTCTACAGTGATTTTCGGAGCACCGTAGTTCTGCTTGGAATCATCATAAATATCCTGTATTTTTTTTGCTTTTACAGCTTTACGACGTTTTTCTGTATCAGAAGGTACGTGGTGGAGCCATGCAAGATATCCTGAGCGAGAGACACCTAAAAATTTCAACATTCCGGAGACGGAAACCCGGCGTCCAGCCTTTTTGGCAGCAGCTTCCGTCTTCTCAGACACTTCAAGATAAATGGCTTCCGTCATTTTCCCAGAATGTTGATTGCTTTTTTAACACATCAAGTGCATCTTTTGCATCACGTAATTCACGTCTGAGACGGGCAATTTCCTTCTGCTCATCAGATGCATAATTACCAGAACCACGAACAGGAATATCACCTGATTCCCGGGTCTTTCAGCCATTTTGTTAATGTGCTGTATCCGATGCCAAGATTTTCTGCACATCCACGTACACCAAGATCTTTATGATCCTCGTAGTACTGGACTGCATCAAGTTTAAATTGTTTGTCATGTCGCTTTGCCATATGAGATCCTCCTTCAGCATGCTATTGTATCATGCTTATTGTATTTGGAATTTCATTTTGCTTGTACTATTTATATTCTAGCACCATACATTACAGAAAAATGGTTTTTACAGGCACTGATATCAAAGACGGTTTTTATCATTCTGATGTTGTTTATCAGAAGATTTAGCAAGACAAGAAAAAAAGCTGCGGTCTGATTACAGGAAAAGAATGGTTACAGTTTTTCTGTGTTCCTGTATTTACGGTGGTCGGTTTCATTCTTATGTTTTATTCAGAAAACGATGATATGCAGAATGTATTTTTATTTCTTTCGGTGGGACTGGTTGCGATTAACCTTATCCTTATGGAGTTCATGCAGAATACCATTGAAAAAGAAGAGAGAATAAAAATTGCGGTACTTACGGAACAAAATCAGAAAAATCGTATTGCAGATTATCAGGACCGGGAAGAAATCTATGAGCGTCAGCGCAGGAAAATGCACGATTATAAAAATCAGCTTTCTACGATCCAAACGTTGATAAAGAATGGACACATAGATGAGGCACTTTCATTTACGCAGAAACTGACAGAGAGCATAGCAGTCGAGATGTCGGCGATAAATACGAATCATCCAGTGGTGAATGCTATTTTAAACCAGAAATACCGCAGCATGCAGGAGAAAACACATAGCGGTTATCCTAAAAGTAGGGGACTTGCAGGAAATATGTCTGGAAGAGGAAGAAATTGTGATTCTGCTTTTTCCAATTTATTGGATAATGCAATCCGGGAGAGTGAAAAGGTACTGAAAAATACCGGAAAAGCGGTCATTCATCTGAAATTAGAGTGCGAAGATCATAAACTGATATTTGCGGTGAGAAATCCGGTGACAGAAAAGGTGGAAATTGAAAATGACACGATAAAGAGCAAAAGAGGGGACATCACGGCATTGGGCTGTTAAATGTAAAAGCAGTTGTGGATAAATATGGCGGCGACATGGTGCTTTCCTGCGATGAAAATGAATTTAAGGCAGTGGTCATCTTGTAAAGAGATGGTCTTTGTATGCGTAATATGGTCGTTTGATGATATGGGACTAGGAGAACAGGTTATTTTATCCGATAAAGAAAGCAAAGGAGCATTCCTGTTAAGTAACAAATAACCGGTTTGCAAAAAATGAGTGCCACCCATAGAATAATGATTGTTAACTTGGCGGTTAATAAGAATCATTGTTCAAAGGAGACACCCACAAATGAATTATAAGCAGAATGAAAAAATCAATCAAGTAAAAGAATCAACTTTGGTAGTCGGAATCGATATCGGAAGTACAACACAGTACGCCAGGGCATTTGACTGGAGAGGCATTGAGCTTGGAAAAGTCTTTCCGTTCAGCAACAGCAGAGAAGGATTTGAATCTTTCAAAGCATGGATGCAGCATTTACAGGACAAGTATAAGAAGCTGGATGCAATCGTAGGTATCGAGCCGACAGGTCATTACTGGTTTGACCTCGGCGCTTATCTTGAGGATGAGGGCATCCTCCTGGTTATGGTTAACCCTTATGCGGTAAAGCAGACCAAGGAACTGGATGATAACAGCCAAAGCAAGAATGACAGGAAGGAAGGTCCGAAGGTGATCGCAAAGCTGGTTACCGAGGGCCGGTATTCTGCACCGTATACACCGGATGGTGTGTATGCTGATTTAAGAATTATGGTGGCCAATCGTAAGAGACTCATCAGGGAGATGACCCAGATCAAAAACAGATTTGCCAGATGGTTCGCCATATATTTCCCCGAGTACACAGATGTGTTTGGGGACTATGAAGCACAGAGCAGTATGCTGCTTCTAAAGAAAGTTTGTACTCCGGAAGCAATCGTGGAACTGGGAGCTGAGAAAATCAATCAAATCTGGCGTGATGCAAAGCTTAGGGCTGTGGGAATGAAAAGGGCAACGACCCTGTGTGAGACAGCAAAACGTAGCATCGGCTTAAAGAAAGGCTCTTCGGCGGCCCGGTATGAAATGAAACTGTTGCTCGAGGATTACGAATACAAAAAGGCACAGCTGGACGCCGTTATGGAGGAGATAGAAAAGCTGTGCAGGAAGATACCCGAAAGCGAGCAGATGCTGCCATCAAAGGTATAGGAGTGATCACGGTAGCCGGATTTCTGGCAGAAGTGGGTGATGTGAGGCGTTTCGAATCACCCAGACAGATACAAAAGCTGGCAGGACTCTCATTACGGGAGAACAGCTCTGGAAAGCACAAAGGACAGACGACCATAAGCAAAAGAGGTCGGAGTAAGCTGCGGGCAGTGCTGTTCAATGCAGCAATTCCGCTGATAGCGAAGAACCCAGAGTTTACGTCATTGCATGAGTATTACACGACAAGAGCGAATAATCCGCTCAAGAAGAAACAATCCGTGATTGCGATCAGCTGTAAGCTGATACGGGTCTTTTATGCCATCCTTGCAAATGGAGTGACCTATGATGCGCAGAAGATGCTTTCTGACATTCACAGGCAGCCGCAGGCAGCATAAAAAGAACGACTGTGAGATTCAGGAGACGTCCGCCGCAAGGTGCTGAAAGGAACAGAAGAAATTCATAAACATAGAGAGCCAAGTCAGATTTCTTACCATCAGAGCAGAGACTCAGCGAAGGAGCATCATGACGCCCCTTTATGGATAAGCAGAACGAAGGAATTAAGGACCCAGAAGTAAAGGAGATCCTGTATGACATGGGAGGTTAGGCTGCCGTAAGGAGTAGGGGGAAGAAAGGCCGATCATAACAGAATGAGACGACGTCTTGTTTTGTGTACCCTAAACATCCGTATATCCATGATTCATGGCCAAGGGGAATGACATAGACTTAGAAAAAATCTCTATGAAGAAATGAAAATGTGAGAAAAAGCGAGTTAACAAGAGAAAAACAAAGATTATTATGG